>JAESFR010000022.1_pt1 | contig 448820 bp, 458 predicted proteins | sample 9266191 | NCBI WGS metagenome assembly JAESFR01 (sample SAMN14503063, study PRJNA617104) | algae metagenome | isolation source: Pleurocapsa minor HA4230-MV1 and co-occurring heterotrophs from cement on... | place: USA: Nuuanu Pali Lookout, Hawaii | collected 2009-07-20 | reverse complement strand
AACTGATAGAAGATTTAAGCGGTTATGAGGCAGAAAGTGTAGCAGTCAAGCAGAGACAGATAGCTTTACTAGCTAGCGAGTCTGTACCTACTACTGTTTCGTCAGCTAACTTGTAAGCACTCCAGCCATCGACTGTTGGCTTAAGAGCAACCTCGTTAGCCTTAGCTAAGTCCATAGCGTGAGGAATAGAATTACAGTAGTCAGCTAGATAACAAGTAAAGCCACTAGCATCGTGGTAAAAGATACCTTCGTCGTGAATCCAGCCGTTGACTTGAGTAGCAATTAGATGATTAATTTCTTGGTCAGTCATTACGCTACCATCTCCCTAATTAAAGCAGCACCACTACCAGCAGCAGCCCAAATACCAGAAACAACACCTGTGTAGTTTTCTAATTCATAACTAGCAATAAAACCACTAGCTGAAACTTTAGGAATCTTAATCGCATGATCGGCAACTGAGGCGGTCGCATCAAGGTCAATATATAAGTCTTGATTGCTGTTATTAGCAATTACCAATTTTTTACGGTTAGCATTAGCAGCTAAGAAAGCAACTGAAGTAGTAGAAATTGGCACAGTACCACCAAGAGCAGCACTAGCAAACAGGCTAGGTACGTTCACCACTGGTGCTGCGGGTTCAAAATTAATTGGCATAGAATCTTCGTAAATAGTTAAAGTTAATGATGATATCCAGGCAACTTTGAAAAACTTCAAAGTATAGCTAGGTTTAAAAACTTGCGGAACAAATAAGGTAGGCTCTTTTAGAGAAACGTTAAATTTCTCATCAGTTTTGACCAGCCCAACTAGAGGAATATCTAGATAGCTGTAAAAGAATCCTGCTAAATTCCAAGTAGATTTGAACCTAGACGGTTCAGAAACTTTTACAGCTATCCTTGATGAGAAGGTACTTAAAATAACCGTCTCAGGTTGGTCTATAACCCATTGTCCTATTTCGTTCCAGGTCATTTCAAAAGCTAGAAGAAACTAGCGGTACGAGGCTCGGATATTCCGTCAATTTCCCCACCTTTGTAAGTTGTCCCCAGAACATCGTCGTCAAATGTCAATGTCTTAGAAGCAGAGACTACAACATTGACAACTTTGTGCTTAGTGCCGACTTTTACTTTTACTCTCTTACGCGTACCTAGAGGAGACTTTAAAATTTCTTCTACTTTGGTAACAGGCATATTGATCTCAATTGTATCTGGATCAACTGCCTCGACCCCCGCATCAGTAGCAATTCCCGCGTAATGATCGGGAGGAGCTAAAAAATACGTCTCGTAAGTCTGCCCGTCTATAGTAGCTGTTAGCTTAAATTTCTTGAATCTTGCAACCATTTCTTTTAGTAATTATTAGGAATAAATAAAGTGTGAATAATATGCAGGTACTTAGCCCAGTCTTCTACGTCTTGGTATGCCCGAAGTAGTAACATCAACTCCTGCGTATTTTTTCGCTTGAACAGCAGCAATCCCCGCAGCAGCTTTGTTAATAGGACAAACAAGCTTAGCTGTTTTAGTTCGCGTTACGCCATTGACAGTTTTTTTGTAACTAATCCTAACTCTGATTAACTTGCCGTTTTTAAGCCCGTCCGACACCTCCATTCTGTCATCGTCGTCCGACACTTCTATGTCTCCAGTAAGTTTTGAGATGCCAAAAGCTGAACCTACTGTATAATCTGCCCCGTTGTCATAAACGTCGGGAAGTCGGATGAAATATTTTTTCGCTCCCACTGTAAATACATGCGGTCTTAATGCTGCCATCGTTTTTTAAATTGAATAACTACAGCCCAACTATATCAAAAGTTTTCAGGCTTCCCCCTAGCATAGAAACCTATAGGTTTAGCCGTTGTCCAATCAATTATTAGAGCTACTAAATTAACTTAGTCGAGACTTTTGTAGGGATGACACTTACAAGAGTAATGTCTTTAGCCATACCATGAACGGCTAATTCTGCGTGAGTGAAGTAAACTTTGGCAACAGGTCTTTGTTTTGGCTTGGTGTAAGCTTGCCCATTTACCCTCACTGTCTTAATCGCATTCCAGTTTTTTTCAGATGTAGAACGTGTCAACAGTTCTTCTTCAAGCGGGTTGTCTCCTTGAATTTCCAGCAAAGCGTTGATGACTGATTTTGCTTCTGCTTTGTTTTGGGCAGTAATAATGAACTCGTAGCCTTTCTCCTTGTCCCTGTAGCTGTATTTTTCCCTACCCTTAGTGAATGAATGTGGAGTACTCCCTCCAAAAATACGCTCTACTTTATTTCTCAAAGCAACGATGTCGGCTCTACTGCTTACATCTCCCTTGAACCTTACTGTATAAGCTGCTCTAGCAGGATATCTGTTGTTAGTAGCAGCTTCTTTAGTTCGCTCTCGCCAAAATAATTTGATTTGAGGTTGAAACCTAACTGTTTCGTGGAATGTTGTTGCAGGAATTCCATAAATAAACTCATCAAATAATCCTCTAGCTTCTACCCACCAAATCAGTAGACGACCAACGGTTAAAATCATTGGGTCTTTGTCTTTGTGCAGGCATATCCGTTTGATTAACTGCCTAGGGACACTTCTGCTTAGTGTATCTGGATCGTCATTAGTGACATCTTTGAAATGCTCAATAACTGTTCGATTGAAAAACTTTCTACAGAAGCTTTGAAATAGTTCAATATCATTGCTAGCCATAATCAATTAACTCGACTTTCTAGATTAGTACAAGTATACTAATAAAACTAACGAGGGTAAGTACATCTTTCTGAGTTGTTTAACAACTTGTTAAACAACTACCAGATACGTATTTAGACTCAAACAATTAGGTTGATTAACTATGGCAAGTTTTAATTATCAAGAAATTTTTACTCAACTCTGCTTGTTAAGTTGCCAATCTTACAAGAGATAAATCAGTCAAACAATACTCCGATCAGAGTACACACATCAATAAAACTCCTAACTATCTAAAATGACTCAAACACTAACAGACATTCTCGGTGCTAACGCCACTTCTACAGGCTCAACTATTACCATTGACCTAGCAGACTTCAAACACGCTAACGGAACACAGATGCTAGATAATCCTGCTACAGCGACCGCTAGCAAAAAAATAGCCACCCTCATCGCTGGAATACACTTGAGAGCTAAACCAGCTAAAGATGCTAACGGTGCAGAAATAACCGACAAGACTAACGTTCTCGTATCCTCTGATTCATTTAGTCCTAAAACTTTTGAAGTCAGACAAGACGTATCACAAATTAAGAATGAGTTTGTGTTTAGTCTCTACACGATAGATAGTACTGCATTCGATCCTGATAACGCAGTTTAATGGCACTTTGTTCTAACGGTCAAAAACCAACAATTGAATGGCAGTATGCAGGGGAGGATAAACAACAGATTATCGGTGCTGATAGTTATTCGCTCAACCCTCAAAGCAATAAATGCCCTGTCAGATACCATGCCTTTGGCACTTTCATGAACAAAACACTTCCTGATTGCAACAAAATATATTCCTGGAGAACTTCAGCAGCAATAATTGGGTCAGATGTTGCAACTTGGGACGCTGAAGTAAAACCTGTATCTAGTACGTGGGGAATACGGTTAAAAAATAATAATTATGGAGGAATACTTTTGTACGATCGTTCTCCTAATTACAACGTCAACTTGTTAACCGATTACCCAGCACAAAGCTGGAGAGAACAACCATTCGCCCAGCCATGTATAAACACTACCGCTTCTTACGGCACTAACTTTAAAACCATTGATGTTGTAAGAGTTGATGGTTTAACCGCCAATTGTACGGAATGCCTTTTTAAAATAACCAAAAACAACGTAGTAGTTTATCAAAAAGCAACTCCGACTTGTCCTATTGTCACTCATTTCTGTGGCGATCAATGTCCTCCAGGCACTTGTCAGTGTGATTGTGGTTCGGAGGTCTGTTGTTACGACACGAAAACAGGAAAAGCAGTAAAGAGTTTTAGGAAGTAAGGAGAGTAAATTAAAGGCTACTGATATACAAACCAATAATTAATTTCAAACAATAACAAGCATGGGAAGTTGTACCGATTTAGCTACTAAGCCAGAAGTAGCAGCAAAAATAGACAAGGCAGAAAAACCAGAAATAATTAAAGCTTCAGCCACAGCAGCAGTCCCTACTGTTGTAGCTATTGTAGCCACTTACGCAGATGAAGCAGCAGCCGTAGCCAAGGAAGCTTTAATGTTAGCTAAGTCTGGACTAGCATTAGCTAAAAGCGCACTAGGACAAATAGCTAAGTTTTTGGGAGGATTAGCCAATATCCTTAGCCTCATAGGATTACTAGCTACTCAAGCGCAGCTTTTAATTTTAAACAATGATCTTCGTAGACTGCAAAGCCAATTAAAACAGGTTCAAAGTATAGCTACAGGTGCAGCGTTTAGAGCTGAAGAGGCAATCAGGACGAGTAATGCTGCCGTATCTCAAGCGAATACGGCTATTGCTAAATCTAATGAAGCGATCGCCATTGCCAACGGTGTAGCTAGTAAAGCAAACCAAGCTATTACCATTGCTAACGCTGCTAACAGCGAAGCTATTAGAGCCAGAACTGAGGCGATAGCAGCCAGCAATCAAGCTAGTGATGCATCTAGGGCAGCTAGCTATGCTACTACTAAAGCTAACGAAGCTATTGTCAAAGCTGACGGAGCAATTACTCAAAGCAATCAAGCGAAAATAGAAGCTAATACGGCACTCAAAGATGCCAACGTAGCTAGCGCTAAGGCTGATGAAGCAATCAGGCAGTCTAATACTAACGCTCAAGAGCTAGCTAGCCTAAGAGCTGAAGTAGTGCAGCTTAAGCGTGAGGCAAGAAGTAAAGATATAGGGTTAGCAGTTTTAAGAGCAGCCGTAGCAGCTACTAAAGCAGAAGTAGCTAATAAAGAAAGTAAGTATATCGTCAGAACGGTTAAGCAGGCAACTATCACCAATGCCAGTGGCATTAGAGACTTAAAAGGTAATCTCATAGGGATGGAGTCAAAGATAGGTAAGACAGTGGGTGAACTGGGTACTACCTTGACCAAAACCTTCGATCAGAAAATAGCCGATAGCACGAAAGATATCAGGGCTGGTATCGGTGGAGGAGGAATTAGTCTCGAAGGAGCTAAAGCAGGTGTATTCAAAGACTTGTTTGGTAATACCAAAGCCAATAGTCAGTTAAAAGAAGTCATCGGTACAGAAGTTACAACACAAACAAAAGCATTAGAACTCGTGAACACACAACAATATACAGACCTAAAAACTCAAGTCGCAGGAATACCTCTTGTACTTGGGGGAATAGTAACAACAGGAATAGCAGCACAGCTTAAACCTTTTGGAGGAGCAATCAGCCAAACGGTTGTCCAAACAGCACCCGCAGCTATATCTCAGGCAGCAGCAGCAGGGGTATGCTCGACTACTCAGCCAGGAGGATGTATGAATAACAACATCCTTCAGCCTATTAATAAAAATCTCGATCGCTATCTCAATGCAGCAGGAGCAATAGGATCGGCAGCTAATAATGCCCTTCTGATGCGAATGCAGGGAGTTTTAAACACGGTTAAGGGCAACACAGACGTGATTAAGGCTACGACTAGTGCTACGCAAGGAATAGTAAGTCACGTAACCTACGGTTTACAAGCTGTTCAGAAGTTTGCCGATACCGCCTGGAAAGCTACTCATGCTGACAAGATACTCAATGGCATCACTACTACCTTAGTTATTCATAATGCTGTCATGTTAAGCGGTAATCTAGCTCAAACTGTAGGAGAAGCAGCTAGCGGTAGCTTAAGCGCTATGGGCATCAAAGATAGTGAAGGCAACCCTATTGATGTGAACGCTGTAGTTAAGGGTGAAATGACTAATCTAATTAAGTCTATGATAGGCACGGAGAACTATGCAGCTTTGACTAAAAAAATAGCAGCAGCTAATCGTATCTATCAAAGTACTGCTAACGTACTTGACCTAACCAGAAGCCTGTTTGATTCAGCCCGTAACGTAGCAGAGTTAACAGCAGAGAACACAGGGAAGATAGGGAATGCCCTAAGAGAGTCTGGGGCAGTCTACGAAGATGCTTATCAGTTAATGCAGGAAAAGGTTAACCCACAAAATCAAGCTATGCGAAGACTGGAAGGACTGAGCAATACCTTACAGACGCTAGAACAAGGGGCTAGCGCTATCTCTGAAGTTAGCTCAGAGATAGTAGAGACGAAAGAAAACATTGCCGAGTTAAGAAAAGAGAAGAAGGACTTAGCAGATGAGACTAAGCTGTTCTTAGATGCTGAAAAGGTTAAGAAGGAAGATGTCAAAGCAGAATCTCAAGCTGAGACTGAAATAGCTAAGCTTGATTTCGCTAAAGATGAAACTGATGACTAAAGGGTACACCTCTGGTAGTTGTTTAACAAGTTGTTAAACAACTTAGGAGTACCTACTCAGGTTCAGATTTCGTTTCAACTAACTTTCTAAGTTCTGCTACTTCACACTGTATTTCTGACAACTGTTCGCTCAGCTTTTCCATCTTTGCTGTATGTCTGATCATACAGGTTACCCAATTATCTAAGGCTCTTTCTAGCCTTTGTACCCTATCATTTGTTGTGTGACCCATAACTCCATAATCTCCTGCTTTTAGACCCATTCTTGTTAGGTACTGTTCTAGTATTTTGCTTAGTTTGATGCTTACTAACTCTTACTATTTTGCTTAGTATAGCTTCTGTTTCTCTAGACAGATAAAACCTATAAATCACCCCTAATCAGCGATGGTTAAAAGATAACTCTGAACCGAAGTTTGTCAACTGCTTGACCGTAGGTTTTCGAGGTACGAGAAACAGTTTACTAACGTAGGTGAAGAGGTAAAATATACAGCCTGCTGATAAGGGCTTAAGTAACATTTTAAAGCTGCTTAAAACAATAACCCCCCCTTGTGGTCGAAGCAAAGGAGGGCTGATTTCTTCTATATGAAAAAGCAAAACTTGCCAGGTTTTTTCGAGTATAACCTATCAATTTAAACTGTCAATAAAAAACGACTTCCAGCCAAGAAAGTCGTAAATTAATAGGAAATTATGTCTATGTTATTAGCTTTATGAATCTATAGTAACTCACCTAGCGCTCTACCATCTTTTTGATAAATTACTGACAGTAACCTAATGATTAGTTCTCGGTTATTTTCATCTTCTTTGACTAACTTTTTAGCTTCTGCTAGAGCTGTAACGAAGTCGATTGCTGACTGGTTAGAGTTAAGCAGTAGGTCTATTTTTGTTTGAGTTCCAATTCGCTTTTTATAATTAGAATCATTCATTGCTGGGGTATGTCCCATAGAAAAGCTCCTGATCTCTTGAGATATACCCGCTTGCATCCCATTAATGTTCCCCAAATTTCTATCGGCGTGAGTCTGAGTAAAAGGGGCATTCCACTTAACTAATTTCTTGCGAGCTTCTTTCGGGTAAAACTTTCTAATAGTCCTAGGGTTGTCACTCTTGGGCTTGTTGCTTGGGAGAACGGGAGTTTTGATCTTGAGTCTATCTATCAAGTCTGGGTATTTAGGCGGCACTTGAGGGCAAGCTAGCCTATGCCCAGTTTTTACTGTAGTCCCTAAATTGGTCTTATCTCCTATATAAATCAGGTTGTCTGTATTAGCGGGGTCGTTCAAAGCAGGGATAGATACGCCGTCTTTAGTGATATACGGTTCAAACAAGTTTTTGATTGCAAAAACTTCGCTTATTCTTAATGCATAGACTATCTGAGTCGAGAATATCCACAGCCAAGCTTCACGCACGTCCAAGCGTGCGTTTTTGTGAAGCTCTTCTGATTTTCCCGACACTTTGTCATGCCAAGCCAAGAATTGATTTAAGTCAATGCTTTGAAGTTCTAAAAATTCAGTTTGTGTAGTGTCGATGTCTTCCAAGGCATCAAGCAATGCGTGCTTTTTGTTGATTCTGCATAATTTCTTCATTGCCGATACGGCATAACCATAGACTTCTCTCCCTTTTCTCCTGGTATTTATAGCAGCCGTAATATCGGCTAGATTCATTGCTTTGTCATTAGGCAAATGCTTATAAAAATCTCCGTAGGTTACTAGCCAACTATCAATATCACTAGGGTTGCTCTTATCTCTTTTACGCTTGGTTCTACTCAACCTACTCCAAAAGTCATTCTCTACTTTTGCGATCGCTTCACCAAAAGTCAACCTATCATCTGCTAACTGACTTTCCTGCTTAATCTCCTTATCGTACCAGTCCCAGAATTCAACCTCAGAGATAAGAGATTTTAGAGCTTCTGCTACTTTCTTGGACTTACTCAAAGCTTCTACCATTCCATCCAAGGTAAAGGTACATCCACAGGCGTAAGGCTTCCTTGCTGTATTAGGAGTCTTAAACTGCAAATAGATATTTTGCCCTTTACGGGTCATTCCTACGCCCCTAGGCGTTTCCTTCTGGTATCTCTTGAAGTCAGATAGTAAACTTTCGTAACCAAACTCGTGATTATAATCCTTACTCACTTTTTACTCACTTTGCTTCTAAACGTTAGTGAGTAAGTGTTTGAGGGTACGCTATAGCAGTGGTTCAGCTAGTTGTCGCAGGTTCAATTCCTGTCATCCCGATGTCCGATCGACTTCGACATTTTTGCCTTTCCTGCTATTGTTGGCAATAGAATCATCTGCGTTGAGTTAAGCTAAAACCTCAGCAATACGATTTGAGAGATCAAAAGGATCGTAGGGTTTAGTAATCACTCCTGATACTTTTAACTGGGTAAATTGGCGCTGTTCGGCTGGATGGGCTTTTGCCGTGAGGAACATGACTGGAATATCTTTAGTTACAGCGTTAACCTGTAATTGTTCAAGAGTTTCTAAACCATCCATATCTGGCATCATTACATCCAACAAAATTAAAGCTGGCTGTTGGGCGATCGCCACAATCAATCCTTGTTTTCCCGAATTTGCGGTCACAATTTGCCAATTACCAACTATCTCTAAGCAAAGTTGGGTAGCTTCTCTAATATCGTCATCATCATCGATGATTAAAATTTTTCTAGTCATGAGCTTGTTCTCTCCTAGTATCGACTTGACAACTAATTGGCAAAGTGAAATAAAATGTACTACCTTGACCTAACGTGCTTTCTACCCAGATTTGACCACCATGTTGTTGGATGATACTACGACAGATTGCTAGTCCTAAACCTGTTCCACCTCGATCGCGTGAATCGGAAGCATCGACTTGTTGAAAGCGATCGAAGATTGTTTCTAAGTTTTCTGGAGGAATGCCCCTACCGCTATCTGTAACTTGAAATCTGACTATACTATCGTTGATTAACTGGGCAGCTATTTTAACTGAAGTATGGGGTGGAGAGAATTTAATCGCGTTATTGATGATATTAGTGAGGGTTTGAATAATGCGATCGCGATCCATCCGCACCTGAACTGACAGTGGTTGTACAGCTAGCTGGATCTGGGCTTTATCCGCTATACTCTGCATGATCTCGACGGCATCATTCATCACTTCGGTAGCGTCGTAACTTTCTTTGACCATTGCTACTCTGCCAGATTTAATTCGCTCTAAGTCTAAGATGTCATTAATTAAACGTACCAAACGATTGGAATTATCGAGGGCAATTTCCAACAAGCGTTGACTTTTACTTGATGCAAGATCTAAACCACTACTGGACAATACGCCGATCGCACTCCGAATAGAAGTTAAGGGGGTTCTCAGTTCATGGCTAACTACCGAGATAAATTCGTCTTTCATCCGATCGATAATTTGTCGTTCGGTAATATCTTTAAAAATTACTACCGCCCCCACAATTTGGTCTTTTTCTCTAATTGGCGTACTAACATACTCTACGGGAAAATGAGATTTATCTTTGCGCCAAAATAATTCGTTAGTGCCGTGGTGTACTTCACCAGTTTGGATAGTTTGATAAATCGGATTATTTTGCCAAGAATAAGCAATTCCTTCCGCTGTTGAATGGTTGACCATCTTGTGCATCGCCTTGTTTTGTAATTCATTGATGGAATATCCCAGCATCTCCGCACTAGCAGGGTTAACAAAGGTAGTGATACCTTCTAGGTTGAGTCCATAGATGCCTTCTCCTGCTGAATTTAAAATCAATTCGTTTTGATGACTCAGTCTTTCTAAGGAGGCTCTGGTTTTAAGGCGATCGCTGATTTCCTGGAGTAATCTTTGATTGGTTTGTTGCAGTTCTGTCGTTCGTTCTTCTACTCTTTGTTCTAAAGAAGTGTTGAGGGTGCAAATCTGCTGATACATTTGATATTGAAAGATAGCGATCGCAAAGTGACTACCTAAAGTTTGTGCTAGTTCAATTTCACGACTCACCCATGGACGGGCTTTATTTTGCTGAAGTTCGCGCCAAGTCTCAAAAGATTGACGAGGAAATTGATTACGAGGATCATCGCGATCGGGATGTCTTGCCCAAATAGTTTCAATATCTACCCCCTGGCGCAAAATGCTGAGATAACCGAGGATTTTTTGACGATGCTCTAACCTAATCGTTAAGATGCTTTTGATCTTAGTCGGTTTGAATGCTTGTTCTAGCTTGGCTGGTAACAAGTTAGCATCTGATTCAGCGATCGCCCAGGGTTGAATTACACTGTCAGTTTGGATAGTATTTTTAAGCCAGGTTTGCCAGTCTGGATGTTCTTCGACGGGTATTGATGCTTGCTTTTGCTTTAACAGTATAGGCTGTTCTCCAAAGACATATAATTGAGCTGGTGAATCAGAATTTTGAGGAGTAATATAAACTCTACCTCCCGCTCCTTGTAAAGCCCAAACCGTTTGCTGCAAGGCCTGTTTTAGCTGCATTGGAGTCATCGAATGTAAAGACTGACCAACCAGATTAATCGAGGCTTCTTGTTTGGCTTGGACGCGAGCAGATTCGAGTAGATTGGATTGAGCGATCGCAATTGAGGTTTGATCGGCAACTAATTGAACTACTTCTAATTCCCTCTCGGTTACTATTCGAGGCAAGCGATGATGAGAAACCAACAATCCCCAAAGACGATCATCATCCAGAATCGGCACGACTAAAGAAGACTGTACCCCCATTGCCGTTAAGTACTCGGCATGACAAGGATCGACAGTACGAAACTGAATATATTCACGATCGCAATTATCAACTGAGGCACTCATACCAATTTGCTTAGAAGCAACATTGACAATAGTTCTCTGACGCTCGTTCAAATAGAGTTGGCGCATTGCTAGGGGAATGTCTTCCTCTGGAAAATGTTGACCCAATAAAGATGGCAAATGGCAATTGGCGATCGATTCGGCTACTACTTCTCCACTACCATCTGATTTAAATTGGTAAACTTTAACCCGATCTGTGCCTAAAAAAGACCGCACTTCGGCTGTCGCACCAGAAAGAATTACTGACAACTCCAAAGATTGTCGAATGCGATTAGTCATCCGATGCAGTAACATCCCTAGAGAATCAGCTTGGCGATTAGTAATGTCATGTGGGTGTTGGGGTTGCTCAAAATTTAATTGTTCATTGTTCATTTAACTAAACTTGTCAATAATTGACCACGATTCAGGTGGTTAAATATTTTAGGAACTAATTCTGAGGAAGTTGTGATCTTACCTAACTGGTGTTTATGTAGGGAAATAGGGAGATGCCCTAAAGGATATGCGTAGCGGTATGCTTTAGGGCAAGAAGTCTAAGTAGGTAGGCAAAATAATTGATCAAACCCCTACCCTTAGAGCTATTTGTTACTCGTTACTCGTTACTTGTTACTCCCTAACCTCATTTCCAATTTAATTACACCCACCTACTTATTCCACTAGTTTTTGCTAACATTGCCAACAAAAATGATCCTGCTTTCAAAAAAACAGAATCATTTTGCAACTTATACTTAAGGATATTTAAAGACAAGAAAGATCAACAAACAACAACAATTAATTGATTTTGTCTTTCAGATGACTGTTAACTAGTCAACTGCTTTTTTTACTGCATCTTTTCCATCTTCAACAGCATGTTTAGTGGATGCTTCGCCTTGCTTTGCTTTTCCTTCAGCTTGGTCGCCTTTATCACCAGTTACTTTGCCTAAAGCTTCTTGAGCTTTTCCTTCAACATTTTTGGCTGTAGCTTTTGCTCTATCTTCAGCACTCATAATAATTAATCTCCGTGAGTTTATCTATTTGTGATTAACGTTAATGATAGATAAACTTTATACAAAATTTATCCATCTAAGGTTGTAAGCTTAGAAGTTTGGCATTTAATCCTATTTAATCCTATTTAACTTAAGCGCGATCGCTTTTACTAACTATTCTGTTGTAATTCTATAAATTGAAAATTAGCTAGAGCAAAATTTAAATTTCTATCTCAAGAGCGATTTTAAGAGCTTGCTAAATCAAGTACAACTTAGAGTGCTAAATCTAAATCTTGTTAAGTATTATACAAAGGAAAATTATGCACGCAAAACAATTTTTATCTGTCAAACGCTGGATAGTTACAAGTATCTTGAGTCTGTTGACCATCGCTTTTGTTTGGCAGGGTATGTTTATAGTTAATGATACAGCCATGGCTGGTTCTGTGATCTTGGCCGATCTCGGCAATCGAGTCGAAAATGAAGCCGATCGCGGTCTCGAAAAAAGCAAAGGTTTTATTGAAGATACGAAAGAAAAGGTCAAAGAAACTGCTAATAAAAATGCTAGCAAAGTCGATCGCTCAACAGACAATGATAGTTTGCTAGAAAACAAAGCTAAAAGAGATAAAGCTCGAATTGAGCAAAAAGCAGATAAAGATGCAGCTCGAACTAAAAAAGCAGTAGATAAAACTCAGAATATTATTGAAAGCACTGTTGATAATATCAAAGATGTTTTTAAAAATTAACAAATAAACATAAATTGTGCGATCGCGCTGGTTTTTTTTAAGTAAAATGCGATCGCACGTTTCATCTTTCTTATTGTTGCCAAAAAAGATCAAATAGTTGTTTCTGTAGTTAAGAAAACTAATCGATCACCTTGGACTAGCTCCGCATCAGCAATAATGCCATCTTCCAGGCTATGAGCCTGAGTGCCAGAAATAAAGCGCGTTCCTGATGCTTCCCCAAATAAGTCAGAAACATCAAGAATACTAGAAGTTTCCCAATTACCGAGATCATCAGGTTGGGAGTCAGTATCCCAGGCAAAAGCACCCAGACCATCAGAAATTAGACCATCAGAAATTCCTGAAGGTGTATAACCGTTAGATTCTTCGCCGAGCGTAAAAATGGGATCTACTTCGTAGCCATTCAATTCCTTTACTTGTGCAGGTTGTTCTGTATCCCCAGTATTTTCGATTGGTGTCGGATTTACAACATTTCCTCCTAAATTTGGATCTAAATTTAAAGGGGTGTCTAAATCGATTAAAGCTACTTCGTTGTTATCAATGTCTCCTTCTCTTCCTTGGGAAAAAGGATAGTTGTTATCGTTGGCAACTAGGATGGTATCTCGATCGACTACGACAACATTTTCGATAGTTGTAAAAGGCATATCGTAGGTTGTTTTACCATCGCCATTGAAGTCATTGGGGTCATCAATGTTTAATAGATCGACGACTTCTTCTTTTGCCACAAAACCGTTTTCATCTACCTGAGAAATATCGATTTTGAAGATCTTTTTAAACTTGGCTTCTTCTCCCTGATTTGCATCTCTTTCAATCACCAAAAATTCATGGTCGTTAATCGGCGTAAAGTCCCCAATCGGATTACCATCAGTAGTCTGATAGTAGCCAAGCAAACCCTGATGAGAAGATGACTCGACATCAAATTCATAGATGCGTAAAGAATTTTCTGGATCGCCGTCTACTGTTCCCTCTAACAAAGGATAAAGAGTCTTACGGTCAGGACTAAACGCCATGCCTTCAAAGCCTTGAGAACGAGCCAAATTAGGTAAATCGTCACCTAAATTAGGATTTTGGGGAGAGGTAACAAATTCTCCCGTCACAGAATCTACTACCGCTACTCCCGTGCCAGGAAAGTCGGTAAAGAAGCCATCGACTCCCAGCTCAATTAGTTGTTTGAACTCATCTTCAGGAGTCTGAGGATTTCCCTCAGCATCCAGGGTCAGAAATTGTTCTTCATTCCGCAAAGTATAGGGATGTACTTGCAAACCCGCATCGTGTGCATAATCTACCAGCGGGAAAACTTCTCCTGTTAGCTGGGTGCTAATTTCAGCCTTACCATCGCCATTGCCGTCTACGGGTGTATCTAACTCAGACCGTAATAAGATATTATTCTTCCAAGGCCCTAAACCACCAGCGTAGTTACTGATTATTTCAATCACTTCGGGGTTGGCAAGGTCGCCATAAGTAATTCCTTGCCCAACTTCGGGATGATAACTTCCGTCTTCGCCAATAATCCCTAAAGCAGTTAGTAACTCTTCACCATAGGTTGCAACCGCGTCTGATTGAGAAAACGTTTCTTGGCTAAAGTTAGCTACAAAATCGTAGGGAACAGAAAAACCACCACCGCCGTCGTTGATATCCTCGTCTTCCGTATTACCCAATAACTGAACCAGAGGAATATCGCCTAAACCTGCTGCTGATAAAGTGGCTTCGAGTTCAATTAAGTTACTAACTTCAAAAGACTGAATAAAAATACGACTGGGATCGGTAAAGCCACTATCTTGTAAAGTTTTAACTAGAGATTCTTCTAAAGATAAACCCTGTTCGTCAAAAAAAGTGGGATGCTTGGTTTCGGGATAGATGCCAACCTTGACCCCTGTCTCTGCTTCTGTCTCTTGGACTAATTGAATTACTTCCTCAAAAGTAGGAATTTCAAATGCACCATCAAACTCATCAGAACGGGAATCTTGGGGCTGCACTGCCCGTAGTTGCTTGATTTCCGCTAAAGTAAAGTCTTCGGCAAAATAGCCTGTTACCTCTTCTCCATCCAGGGTTTTGGTAGACATGCGATCTGCGCCAAATACCTCTGCCACATTAGTCGTATCATCTAAAATAGGCTCGTGACGAACGATTAACACCCCGTCTTTAGTCGATACTAAATCTGGTTCAATAAAATCTGCCCCTTGAGCGATCGCCAGCCGATAAGCTTCTAGAGTATGTTCGGGTAATAAACCACTTGCGCCACGATGTCCGATAACCAGAGGATCTTGACCGTTAAGGGTATTTAAGTTAGTAACATTAGGAGTTGCAATAGGAGCTTCTAATAACTCACCATCAGAGTTGAAGTGCAATAAATAAGGGCCAAATTCGTCACCGACCCAAATATCACCCCGATCGTCAATTACCAAAGATTCAGGATCGAAGTCTGCTCCTGTAAGCAAACGGTCTTCGCTGTCTTCGTTAACTAGATTAAAATCAATTAAATTATTTGGATCTGATAGCTGAATAAAATTTTCTATTTCGATCGTGCCGTCACCATTTTCTACACCCGTAAAGTTGGCGTCTGCTTGATAGATTCGCAATAAATAATCAGCACTATTTCCTTGTTCACCAAAGCCATTATCAGATAAAAACCAAAATGCTCCAGTATTATCGGGTGCAAACTGTACCCCACTAAAACCCTGGACAGGCTGACCATCAAAAGGCCCTGTGCGTCCATTGGCATCTATTGGATTACCCTCGCCGTCATCACCCCCCGCAGGCATACCTTCTGCGAAAGTATCTGCTGGCAAGAAAGCAAAACCAGCTAATTGATTAGTCATGGTGTAATTATTCTGAATGAAGATAAAACCACTTAAATTGGAAAACAATTAAAACAAACTATTTGTTTCCCTAAGCTTAAGAATTTCATGCTCGCATTAAGAATTGGTAATTATCAATTTAAAAATTTTATCTCGCGCAAAGACGCAAAGACGCAAAGACGTAAAGACGTAAAGGGACTAGGAGATGTCTTAATTTATCGTTCGATGGCTATAAAATTAGTATGAGCAATCGGATTTAGTCTCGCTTTGGCGATCGCTAATTTGCTCCAGTAAGATAAACTTTAGCTACTTGTGGTCTACCCCAAATAACTGTTTCTTGTTTGTAGATCACCATTCCTGGTTTTGCTCCCTTGGGTTTATAAACGTGTTTTGGTTCGGTATAGATTACGGGAACTTGCTCACTTTCACGGGCTTGACTATAGTAGGCTGCGATGTCTGCCGTAAATTGAAGATCTGCTTCACTGGCAACTGCACCAGGATCTAGACGTAGCAATACATGACTTCCAGGAATTTCTTGGGTATGAAACCAGAGATCGTAGTCCACCGCCGTACGAAAAGTTAAAATATCGTTCTGACGATTATTACGACCAATCCAGATTTGCACTCCTGAAGGTGCAGTTAAGCGATAGGGTTGAGAGTCTCGATCTATTTGGCGATCGCTTTCTTGACGTTCGGCAATGATATATTCTTGTTGAATTAGTTCTTCTTTAATCTCGGCTAAAGCCTGTAAATCTTCGGCACTTCCTGTATTTTCGCTCTGTAGCTGATTTAAAGCTGTTTGCACCTGAGATAAATAGTTAATCTCGCTCTCGACATCTGCTAATAAGGGAACGACTGCATCCTTAGCACGTTTCAGTTTTTGGCTCTGTTTGTATATATATTGAGCATTTTGAGCAGGATTTTTTTCAGGATTGAGCTTAATTTTAATCGGTTCCCCTGTCTCAAAGTCATTAAGGGTAATCGACTTCATGCCTGGCTGTAATTGCTGAAGATGCGCCATTAATAAATCTCCTTGCTGACGATAGCTTTGGGCATCTGCCGACTGTGCTAAACGTTGGCGAAAAGTATTTGCTTTGATGTTAAGTTTTTTTAAGAGGTTGATCAGCTTTTGGTTGAGCTGATGGTGTAACTGCTGAAACTGCTGGCGGTTGACTGATTGAGTATAGTAAAGATTTAGCAGTGTTTGAACTGACTCTACCGAGGTGGTTTTATTCCAGCCCAAAACTGTATAGCCATCCTCTAACCATCCTGGAGAGAACTGCTGATGTTCCAGGACAAGTAGCCACTTTTGCCAATAGCGAAATAATGCTTGCCAATGTTCTAATTCCAAAGTGTCGGTCTGCTGTTGAGGAGATAAGCCAGCTGCGATCGCCATTTCTGCTGCTACTTTAGGACTTAAGCCACGATAGGACTGGAGTAATTGACGTTTTAACTGACCAGGAACTAGACTCACTCTTTCCTGCCAACGGGCAAAAGATTCTTCTAATTTAGGAGTAGTACCTGTGAGGGAGGGAGGAACTTCATACAGCTGTCCCGTCTGAATTGGGCGTACGCTAGACTGAGTAGAGCTAATTTGCCTAGCGGGAGTGACAATCTGCTGTGAACCATCGGTTAAAATGACATTACTGTGTTTTCCCATAATCTCAACGTATAAGTGCCATAGAGGCTCTTCTCCTGGGCGTTGGGCAAACTGGAGGTCGATTACTCTTTCCCAAGGAGCGATCGCCACAACTCCCGTTAGAGCTAAACCTTTGAGCTGATGGCGCAGTTGATCGCTAAAGGTAAAGGTATCTTTAATGCGGGGTGGTGGATCGCCAAGGTTAATCCGAGCCGCTTCAGGATGCCAGCAAATAGTTAACCAAGGCTTGGCTTTGAGGGTACGTAGAGCGAGAGAAATAGTAAAGCGATCGCGCTGGTAAACCTGTTCGATCCGCGAGGGAATCCAATCTCGATTTAGTTCGGCACAGCTTGCCATTAAAGTCGTGTAGTCAACTGGTTGCATAATTGTAAAAAAGCAAAAGATATGAGATTAAGTAGTAAATTATTGTGATTTTGGCTACAAAGTAGTTGAATTATTGCCAAAAGCTAAAATTTCCTTAAATAGCTCCGTTTATATGGCTTTTTCCTTGTAAATCGAGTGGTAAAACTATAGTATTAAAACTATATTTTCCCAAATTTAAAGTTTAGCGAGAAGCAGTCTGAAAAGTTGCAAATGAATAACTATGGATATCCAGTTAATTAATATTGGTTTTGGTAATATCGTTTCAGCTAATCGTATTATTGCCATTGTTAGCCCAGAATCTGCGCCGATCAAAAGAATTATTACTGAAGCTAGAGAGAAGAGCCTGCTGATCGATGCCACCTATGGTCGTCGTACCCGTGCCGTAATTATTACCGATTCTTCTCATGTGGTACTTTCAGCAATTCAGCCTGAAACCGTAGCTCACCGCTTTGTAGTCAGCAAAGAACCGTAGCCCAACTAGATTATCACTAATGTCAGTCGAACAGCCAGGTAAACTTATTGTTATTACTGGGCCGAGTGGAGTAGGTAAAGGCACTTTGGTTAGCCTGCTCTTACAACGTCATCCTCAATTACGTCTCTCAATATCTGCTACCACTAGAGAACCTCGTCCAGGCGAAATAGATGGCGTTGCCTACCACTTTTTGAATCAGCAAGACTTTGAAACCGCCATCCTCAATCATGAGTTACTAGAGTGGGCAGAATATGCGGGTAACTATTACGGTACGCCCAAGGCGCAAGTATTAGAGCAGATTGAGCAGGGTAATTATATTTTATTAGAAATTGAGTTGGCAGGAGCTAGGGCGATCGCCAATATTTTTCCTCAAGCAAGGCGGATTTTTATTTTACCCCCTTCAATTGACGAGTTGGAAGCGAGAATTAGAGCCAGAGGAACTAATTCCGAAGAGTCGATCGCCAGCAGGTTAGCTATTGCCCGTCAGGAGATTGCTGCCAGTGAAGAGTTTGAATTTATCATTGTCAATGATGACTTGGAAGTGGCGATCGCTCAACTAGAAAGCGCTATTTTCGCTTAAATTATGCTGCTCCAGAAGTTTAAAGCTTATATCAAGTCCGCTTAATTATTTTTAATAAAATCTTAGCGTCTTTGCCCCAAACTAAGCGGGATAAACGTCTTTGCGACGCGAAGCTAGTCCTTTAGGGCGCGAGTTTTAATTGGAATTGTTTAAACGGACTTCATATTAGAGTTTAAAGCTTTTTGATAAACTGCGATCGCTTGCTGGGAAACTTCCCGCCAGGACACACGATGTTGACGAGCTAAGGCAGCACAGTCTTCGTATTCAGGCTGCACGTTGATGATTTGTTTGTCCTCCCCAAATCCCCAGCTACCAACTTTAATCCGTACGGTGCCATACTTGGTCTCGATCGTGTTAATTTCGCGATTGAGAATACTTCTCTGCTGAGTGCTTTCGCGGATACCTAAAGTAGTTGTCTCACGGAAGATAATGGTTTTACAAACATATGCTGTGTCAGGATGACAGATCGCGGTTAACAAAATGCCTGAACGGGATTTTTTCATACCGATGCTTTGAGTAAAAACATCCAGCGCCCCTGCTGCTAAAAGCTGTTCGAGGGTATATGCCACTACTTGCGGACTGAGATCGTCGATTTGAGTTTCGAGTACGGTAATTGTTTCTTGCTCTAGCTCAATCTTGGCTGGGTTTTCTGTTGCTTCACCAATCCATAAACGCAGAATATTTGGAATTGCCAAATCTTTTGAACCCGCACCTAAACCAATTTTAGTTAACTTCATCGCTGGAGGTTCACCAAAGTGTTGCGCTAAAGTTACGGCGATCGCGGCTCCTGTTGGTGTAACTAGCTCTTTTTTGATACCATTACTGTAAATTGGCACTTCTCTTGTCTCCCACAGCTTGACCACCGCAGGCACAGGAACAGACAGTTGACCATGAGCAGCCTTAATCGTCCCTCCTCCAGTGGGCATGGGCGAACAATAAAGCCGATCGAGATCCAGCCAGTCTAAACCGATACAGGTGCCAACAATATCGATAATGGCATCAGTTGCCCCGACTTCGTGAAAGTGAACCTGTTCGGGGGGAATACCGTGAACGGCACTTTCGGCGATCGCCAACTGTCGAAATATGCTCAAGCTCCAGCGTTTTACCCGTTCTGGTAGAGATGCAGCTTGAATTAAACTGGCAATCTCTGGTAAACGTCTAGCGTGGTGGTGATGATGCTCGCTATGATCGTGGCGATGTTGCTGCAAATTGACATAAACTTTAGTTGCTGATTGCCCATTACGGCTCACAACCTCGGTGCTTAACTGATATTCTGCTTCTATACCTAAACTCTTGAGACCATCAAGCAAATATTGCCAGGGTAACCCACAATCTACCAATGCTCCCAAGCACATATCCCCAGCAATTCCTGTCGGACATTCCAAGTAACCAATTTTGACCATAAAAACCGTTTTGCTCAATCTTGAAATGATTTTAGCTGTTGATTGTTCTTTAAGTAAAAATTATTATTAATCGATTAGCACTATGGCAATTTTATACGAACTAAATCAAAATAATCCTCAACAACGGACGATCAACCAAATAGTTACTGCCTTACAAAAAGGCGCGGTAATGCTTTATCCTACCGATACAGTTTACGCGATCGGCTGCGACCTGAACGTCAAATCTGCTGTAGAAAAAGTGCGCCGAATCAAGCAGATGTCTAACGATAAACCCCTCACTTTTCTGTGTTCTTCCCTCTCTAATATTGCCGAATACGCCACGGTAAGCGATCGCGCCTATCGGATTATGAAACATTTGATTCCTGGCCCTTATACCTTTTTACTCCCTGCTACTAAACAAGTACCCAAGCTCGTCATGAGTCCCAAAAGAAAAACCACAGGCATTAGAGTTCCCGAACATACCTTCTGCCAAGAACTGTTAACCACTTTGGGTAATCCAGTCGTTTCTACTTCAGCGCATTTACCTGACGACGATGGAGACTATCCCACCATCAACCTGGAAAAAGCCTATCTTTTTGATGCGCTAGAAAATCAGGTAGATATCATCATCGATAATCAAGTAGACCCAGGTTTCAACGTCTCTACTATTTTAGATTTTACTACCGATGAACCAGAGGTTGTGCGTCAAGGCTTGGGTTGGCAAGAAGTAGAAAACTGGTTAGATATCGTGCATTAAGGATTTGGTTACCCAATTTCTCAGTCTAATTAACCTCAGTTCGGGATAAGCTGCAATCTTACTTTTTTGTTACTAATTGGCTGAATTAATTTTTGATCTTCAATAACAGCGGAAGCACAGATGAGTTGTGACAATTGACTCTGGATTAAAAAGCTAAAAGCTAAAAGCTAAAAGCTAAGAGCTACCCTAAGCGATCAATTGTCTTAACCCGAACTCAGTCTAATTATGCCCAAAGCGATCGCCAGAAAAATTTAGGCAAAGACAACATTCTCCGCCAACGCCAAGGTTCTTGATAGAGACGGTAAGACCACTCCAAGTTATTGTTGCGTAACCACTCTGGCGCACGCTCTTTAGTTCCCGCCCAAATATCCAAACTCCCGCCAACACCAATCCAGACTGCATTGGGACAGAGATGGCGATTTTCTTGAATCCATAGCTCTTGTCGCGGTACGCCAATACCCACCAAGATAACTGCGGGTTGTTTGGTCTCTAGAGTCTGTTTCCATTCCTCTAAGGCTACTCCCGTAACATATCCATCTTGGGTCAAAATTGACAGGCGAGGATACTGCTCTTGCCATACCTTAGCTGCTTGCTCTGCCGTCCCAGGACTACCCCCAAAGAAGCATAAAGAATTAGACGGATTAGATGTCCCTAAATACTCAATTAAAGCAGCAGCTAGCTCAATTCCAGGGCAACGCTGATGTTTACGACCCCGCAACCGCATATAAATAATGACCCCTGCACCATCGGGAATGACCAATTCTGCTGCTGTGATAGTTTTTCTCAGAGCTGCGTCTTCCTGCGCCATCATGCTCATTTCAGCATTTAACGTCACTACATGAGTCCCAATTTGCTGCTGAAGCCTGGCTATCAACCAGCCTAGATAATCATCGAGGAGATGAACCTGAAGATTAAGCACGGGAAAGGTAGCAGGAGTGGGCAAGTTACTATCTATAGACAACATAATTTTTGCTTAGCCAATTAAAACCAGTCTAGATTTTAGCTTCAATTATTGCTAAGTAGATCGGGAAAAATAGGCCTTAGCGCGATTAGGCTAGTTTAACGGCTGTTCCTGTTGCCGTAATTAATAACAGCACGCCTTTGTTGTCTACATTAATTGTTCCTGTATCGATTTCAATCCCAACTACGGCATCGGCATTTAATCTTTGAGCGCGTTCTTTTAGTTCAGCGATTGCCTTTTGTTGTCCTTGTTCAAAAACCTTTTCATAGCTACCAGTGCGTCCACCAATTACGTCGCGAATTCCCGCAAACAGATCGCGTAAGGCATTAGTGCCATATACTACCTCTGCTGTCACTACTCCCAAATAGGCTGCAATCGGTTGATTTTGAATTGTATCAGTTGTGGTAACTAACATTTCTGTTTAAAGCGATCGTAACTAAATTTGCTTTTACATTATATTATTGATAGCTATTACTTGAGAGTTTAGTTAAATGCACCACAATACTTATGACCGATTTTGTGGCAGTTGGTGGGGGAGCATTATTGGGCAAACAATGGTTAATCAAATTAATCAATTTGACGATCCCCTGACTCAACCTTGGCTATTAAAACGCAGACAAATAGCGCAAATGATGCTTACTCAAAAATTAGATACCACTAATTCACTTTCATTTCTAGCACTCCAATCTGCTGGCGATGATTTGAAATATCATAGTAATCTACTATCTCTGTTACCTCTGATTATTTTTCAGACAGATGAAGCGAATTTGTCTTTAAAACTCGCAAAACAGCCTAACTTAAAAACAGTAAATTCCCCAAGCAATATTTTCCTTAGTCAGGACATACTAATCTGGAGCTATTTACTAACTACCGTCTTGAATCATAAAACTAAAATAGCCGAAAAAGAGCTGTTAATTAAGAATGTTTTTCAACAGAATCTGAGGCCAAAAAGCCCCTTAATAGAGATGTTGAACATAGTGGTTCAAGGAATTAAAAACGGTATCAGCTTGCATCAATTAATGGAGCAATTATTAGCCAAAGATCGGCTTCAGGCAACGGCGATCGCCTTAAGCTGGTATTGTTTTGCCACTACTCCCCACGACTTTAAATTATCTGTCCAGAGGGCTGCCCGTGTTGATCCCAAGCTAGCCTGGTTGACAACTTCTCTCACCAGTACATTGTCGGGGGCATATAATGGTGTGACAAGGATTTCAGGAAATTGGAGGGCAGAGATTGAGCAAAATCAAAGCTGTGATTTAGAAAATCATCTGTTGCTAAAACTATTTAGGTTTTGGTTGGGAATTTATCCTTCAGAGCAAAATAATGAATTGTATAATCTAGAGTTAGATGCGATCGCGTCACCTCAATTTATTCAACCTCGTCAAAGTTTAAAAATTATTTCGCAATTCTCGTCAAGCTAAAGATTAAATTACCAGGGATTTTAGTGCTATATTGCCATAATCAATTTGCCCAAGTATTAAATTAATATTTTCTTATGTATATTGATTAACAGTTTTTAGTTAAATATTGTAGTTAATTTGGCTCTTGTAATAAATTTCAATTATTTTGTAATATACAGTTATTAAATATTCTTTTAGATCTTTAACTAAAATTAAACTCTAGCGATTCTATCGCTGATAAAAATCCTCACCTATGATGAAAAGCTGGCATTCACTAATTCAAAAAATTGAGGGATGGCGAGACAAATATCAACACCAAAAATTCGTTTGGTGGGGAAAAAAAATTCGCAACAAAACTTTGAGCGAGTTGTCTTTTGGCTCTAATTATGGGCAATCAGGTAGAAAAAGACATCAAACCAAATTGAGAGATTTTATCGTCATGTTAGTTTTGAGCATTATTGCCTTGACTAGCGTAGTTGGTTACCGATTTTATAACCAGCCTCAATTAACCGTAGGGAAAATTGCTCCTCTCACAATTAAAGCTCCCTACTCAGCGCAGTTTGAAGACACCCAAACCACCTTAGAAAGACGCAAGGAAGTACAAACTGGAATCATTCCGATCCTCAAGCAGAATGAAGAACTAACCCAAGAAATTAGCGACAAACTGGAGTCATACCTCCAGCAGATTGATGAGCTGAGGAAAATGGCTGCACCTTTCCCCTTTGCTGCGCCACAAGCTCTCTCCTTAATGAGCCAGAAATATATTCGCTTTTGTCCAGAATCAGAATTTAAGTCGGTTTTAGCTTCTGTGAAGCAAAACTATGGGGCCACCAACTCGAAAAACTTAACTTTAGAAAAAAGACCAGACTTTAATCTCGACTTACAAAAAGTAGCTACCGAACTGGAGGCATACCGCAAAAATAATTCAGAAACTAAATTTAATACTCTTATAGCTCAAATTACTTTAACTCGTTATCGCTACTCCCAAGCTTGGAAAAGCATTCCACAAAGAAAGATTGCGCATTTGGCAGAAAAAGAATTAATTATCTTGCTCGACCTGAGCGAAAGAGAATGGAAAGCCACTAAAAAGACGATCTTACAAACTGCCGAGCGCATTTTAATTCAAGGAATTCCCTTGGGTCTACCCTCAAATTTACAGGAGCAAGCTGTTACTGCACAACTTAACCCACAGATGCCCGATCTCACGGAACCGATCGCCTACAATCTATTATTAGAGACCCTACAGCCCAACTTGGAAGAAGATAAATACGCTACGCGCAAGATGGCCGAAAAAGCGGGAATGGCAATTAATTCGGTGGTCGTGGAGATAGAACAGGGTGAGGTGATTGTTGAACAAGGAGCAAAAATTACTCAAGCAAATTTTGTTTTACTCGATGGCTTTAAATTAAGCCAACGTGGAGTCAACTGGAGAGGACTTGAACTATCAGCACTTATAGTCGGGGGGATTGTTAACTTATTTTTAGTGATTCAAAGAAAAATCTATTCTTCAATTCGCCATCGCGATTATTTACTGCTTTGTTTATTAGCAATTAGCGCACCTTTATTAAGTGTCTTTGAATTTCCCCACACCAGTTTACCTGCGATTGGGCTATTAGTTAGCAGTTTTTACAGCCCTGGTTTAGCGATTTGCCAGGTGGTATTGGTGACAGTACTAGTAATGTTTAGTAGTCAGAATATTGGCTCGATCTATCTTTTATCAGGGGCGATCGGGGGCTTAATTGCTGCTGTTTTTGCAGGTAGATTACGTTCACGAGAAGCAATTTCTAAATTGGGTATTGCAGTAGGTCTATCTCAAATAGCTGTTTACCTAATTGTCAACCTGATTATAAGTACCAGTGCCACCACTATTTGGTCGGCAATCTTACCTGATGCTACTATTTGCGGTTTATTTGGCGTAGCTTGGATTGTGTTCGCCATTGGGATCTCTCCTTATCTCGAACGCTTTTTTGACTTGATTACCCCCATTCGCCTAGCAGAATTATCCAATCCTAATTTGCCGTTACTCAAAAGATTGGCAACTGAAGCACCAGGAACTTTCCAGCACACCATGTTTGTCGCTTCCTTAGCCGAAGCTGCTGCGAGAGAATTGAACTGCAACGTAGAATTGGTGAGAGCAGGGACTTTGTATCATGACATCGGTAAAATGTATGACCCTTTGGGATTTATTGAAAATCAAATGGGCGATCCCAACAAACATGATGCCATCGACGATCCTTGGGTCAGTGCTGAGATCATTAAAAAACATGTTAGTGAAGGATTAGTCATAGCGCGAAAATACGGTTTGCCCAAAGCCATTCGTGATTTTATTCCCCAACATCAAGGCACGTTACTAATTGTCTATTTCTACTACCAGGCAAAGCAAAAAGCTCAAGAGTCGGGAGCCGTAGTGGCAGAAGCCGATTTTCGCTATATTGGGCCTATTCCCCAGTCCAGAGAGGCTGGTATTTTGATGCTGGCAGATGGTTGTGAGGCAGCGCTGCGATCGCTATCCGATGCGACACCCAAACAGGCTCTAGCTACCCTGCAAAAAATTTTTAAGTCTCGTTGGCAAGATCGTCAGTTAGTTGATAGTGGGCTAAGCTATGATGAACTACCAGTAATTGCTGAAGTTTTTATCCGTGTTTGGGAACGGTTTAACCATAAGCGGATCGTTTATCCCAAAGGCGCGCTGGATTTAGCCGCCAAAAATAATAAATTGACTTAAATTAGTATAGTTAGCAGATTATGAGAATCTAAAAGTTACTGTGGGTCAGCAAACATCGTTACAGTCAGCTCAATTAAATCAGGCTCATGCCAGCTTGCAACAAGCGATTTCTTGGTATTCTAGTTTTCGCCGTCATGGTAATTTCCCTCCTAGCGATCGCCTTCAAGCAGCAGTCAAAACTGATTTACAGTCTTTGCAAAATGCTTTAGAAAGATTAGATCGCCAAGCGATTCGCATCAGCACCTTTGGTTTGGTTAGCTGTGGTAAATCATCTTTGATTAATGCCCTCTTGGGAGAGGAAGTGGTAGCCACAGGGCCTTTGCATGGCGTGACCCAATCTCTGACTATTTTGCGTTGGAGTCCTTCCCTAGAATCAGGCTTAGACGCTGAATTAATCGATACTCCTGGTTTAGATGAAGTGACAGGGGAAGCAAGGGCAGTTATGGCGCGATCGATTGCTCAAAAATCTGACCTGATTTTATTTGTAGTGGCAGGAGATATTACTCGCACTGAATATCAAGCTCTCTGCGAATTAAGAAGTACCCAAAAGCCACTTATTCTAGTTTTTAATAAAATCGATCTCTATCCCGATCTCGATCGCCAAAAGATTTATCGACAGCTGCAAAAACTCAATGTGGCAAATAGTGGCAGCCTCCTGGAAGATATTATTGCCCCTCACGAAATTGTGACGGTGGCAGCCAAACCCCAACCAATCCAGGTGAGAACTGAATCGGCAGAAGGTACTGTAGCTCATACCTGGGAATATCCCGAACCTGAAATTGAATCTTTGAGGGATGCTTTAGTACAAATTCTCCAGCAGGAAGGAAAATCGTTGCTGGCACTCAACGCTTTAGTACAGGCGAGGGATGCCGAACTTAATATTGCCCGCAAAACCATCGAGTTGCGTCAGTTAGAGGCTCAAGAAATTATTGCTAAATATGCCCGCTATAAGGCGATCGCCGTTGCTGCTAACCCGATTATTTTTGCTGATTTAATTGGTGGTTTAGTGGCGGATCTAGCTTTAATTAGATCTTTATCCAAACTCTATGGTCTACCCATTACTACCTTTGAGGCAGGAAACTTACTCAGGCGAATTTTAGCTAGTACAGGAGGTTTATTACTAGGAGAAGTTGGCAGCAGCTTATTTTTAAGCGTTGGTAAAAGTGGTGCAATTTTGAGCAGTGGTTTTGATAGTGCTGGAGCAATTACCGCTTATCTAGGTACTGCTAGTGTCCAGGGAGCGATCGCTGGTTACGGTACATTTGTCATTGGTCGAGTAGCCCAGGTATATCTCGAACAAGGCTGTACCTGGGGCGAAATGGGTGCTTCAACCCTAATTAAACAGATTTTATCTCAGGTAGAACCAAATACGATTATCTACCGCTTAAAACAAGAATTGATGCAACTTTAAAGTAGGTAGGAAGTAGGAAATAGGAAATAGGAAATAGGAAATAGGAAGTGGTATTTCAAAGATGTCCTAACGTTGTTATACTGAATCCGATTCTCAAAAATAACTTGGTGTAAACAGTTTAATTGGGCTGAAACTCTATTACCCATTACCCATTGGTGACAAGTTAAGAAAAGGTAGAATTTGTCAAATGTAGTCAAATCAGGGAGTGGGAAGCATTTTAAACTAGGCAACGACAACCGATAAACCGATCTTGGCGCTCGCGAGTAATTCAATGGCACACTCACAAAAAAGCATTTCTGACCATCAGATTTGGTATCAGATCAATCGGGGAGTAAAATTGGTAGTACCCGTGAGTAATATAATTTGTAATAAAATTAGTCGAGTAATATATACGATCGCAGATACGGGATTAATATTACTTTCCCAGGGGCGAGAGAATATTTATAGTGTTTACTGAGTTTTTTAAACAAATTTTTATTCAATAAATATTAAAATAACCAAAGATAATACCCATGAGTTTGTTATCTAACTTACAGTTAATGAGCCAATACAACCAGTGGATGAATCAGAAGATCTATCAAGTTGCTCAACAATTGGGTAATGATAAAATTCAACAAAATCAAGGAGCATTTTTCAACTCACTTTTCGGTACGCTCAATCATATTTATGTAGCAGATATTATTTGGCTCAGACGATTTGCCCAACATACCAAAAAGTATTCAAGTCTTAATCAATTACCAGAATTATTCAGCTACACAATATTAAATCAAACTGTAACTAATCAAATAGAAACACTAAATCAATTAAGACAAGAGTTAGACAAAATTATTATTAATTGGTGTCAAGAAATAGACTCTCAAGATTTGGAAGATAATCTATCCTACACTGATACTCAAGGAAATTATTATCAGAAAAACTTTGGTCAATTAATACATCATTTTTTTAATCATCAAACTCACCATCGCGGACAAGCTTCAACTTTAATTAGTCAACAGGAATTAGATGTAGGTGTTACAGATTTACTGAAGATTATACCTGAGCAGTAAAACTTGCCAGTAACTAGATCCCAGTTGAAGCATGAGAAAAAATACTTAGTCAAAAAACGAAGGGTAAAATTATGCTGAAAAAAGGCTAAAACTCATAATTTTACTTAACTGATATTACGCAGAAAAACGAGAAATCAATAGTTTCAATCAAAAATGAAAAAAAGAACAATTTCCCCTTTAACCTTTAACCTTTGCCCCATCCTCACAGATTGATTAGCGCGTAACATCAGTTACTTAAGAGCTTAAGTGTACTTTGTCATAAAAGCTAAAATATATTATTAAGATTACCTGCTATAAAAAGCAAATTTTCCATAGTCTTTTAGAGTTATTCTATCAAAGGGTAATATTTTTCTGTTATAAATATTTACTTAAAGTAAAATAATGTTTTATTTAAATAAATTAAACAAAAATAAGCTCATTGCTATAGTTATTGGATTTACAATAGCGGTTACTACCAATAATTTTGTTTATGCTAAAAATTTAGAATCCAGTAATCCAAGTCTTCAGAGATTAAATAATACTGCTCAATTTACTACTGCTCAAGCGTATCAACAATTAAATTTTGATAACAATTACTATCAAAAATTATCTGAAGCAGACAGTTTTTATCGCCAGGGAAATCTTGACCAAGCCAAAGAAATTCAACAGCGCGTTAAGCCTGGATTCAATCCAACAGCAACTCTCCCTCCCGCCTTTGATGATGTAGCCAAATTAGATGCTAAGCAACAACAATCTTGGCAAAGGATTAATGCTGCCATCAAAACAGATCCAGAATTGGAAGAGGTAGTGAATAGTCAAATTTTCGAGCCATTACAGAGTTTAGTTAAAGAAAACCCTGGTTTCATTCCTGGTCATATATTACTAGCAGATACTCACGATTTATATGGCGAAGAAAAACCCGCTTTAGAAGTTATAGAAAGAGCGGCAGAAATGTATCCTGCTAGAGAGGATGTTTTAGATACCAAGATTGATTTACTATTGCTTTATGGCAAACCTTTAGAAGCTTCTATTGCAGCACGAGAATTTGCCTTTAGTAATCCCGATCATCCTAAAAGTAAAGCTTATCAAGAGGCAGCCAATCAGTATTTTGCTCAGTATAAGAAAAAGCTCAACAGTAAAGTTACTACATCAGGAATACTGGGTACTATTGGTCAGGTAGCTACAGGAAACGAATTCGGTGCGTTAGAAATTGGTCAGGTTTTATTGGCGGGAGAAAAGGCAGCAGGACAGTCTTTTGCGCAGAATATTAAGGCTCAATCGAAAATGGTCGACAATCCAGAACAGCTAAAATACCTTAATGATATTGGTCAAAAATTAGCTAAACTAATGGGTCGAGATGAATTTGAGTATGAATTCAATATTATTGAAGATCCGACTCCTAACGCTTTTGCTCTGCCAGGAGGCAAGATATTTTTTCATACAGGAATGCTGGAGTTAATGGATTCTGAGGCGGAGTTGGCAGGGGTATTAGCTCATGAAATAGCTCACTCTGTTTTGTCTCATAGCTATAAGCAGATTGGGGAAAGTGCATTAACTGGGACAGCTGCCAATTTAATCTCTAGTGTATTGGGAAATGAAGCAGGAGCAGTTTCTAATGTGGGAGGATTGCTTTTAAGTCAGAAATTTAGTCGCGATAAAGAGAAACAGTCTGATATTTTGGGTTTGAGAGTATTAGATGCTGCGGGATACTCGGCTGATGGCTTATATAACGTGATGGCAAAACTTAAAAAAGTATCTGGTGGTGGAGCAACCCTATTATCTAGTCACCCTGCTTCAGAAGAAAGAATGCGTTATTTGGAAGAGTTAATTCAGACTAATGGCTACAACCGCTATGGTTATGAAGGCGTAGATGCTTATCAAAAGATGTTTCCTCGATAGGGTATGAAATCTACAAATGTTTGCTACAAATCGAAGACTTGGGGATATGCCCTAAAGGATATGCGTAGCGGTATGCTTTAGCACTAGCTTCGCGTCGCGAAGCGGTATCTCCAACTATGCGAGACAAGTGGTTTACCATTAGCTCGTAAGCTCGTCCTAAAGGATTAGCTGGCGCGTCCGTCCTTCGCGTCGCGAAGCGGTATACCATTTGTGAAGCTTATCCTTTAGGACAAGGGTACAACGAATTGAGCGAATTATTCGTCAATAGAACTCTTGTTCTTATGCTACTTTTTCAGCAAACCCTATACTAATGGCGATCGCTATTATTTTCTCAAAATACGTTTAGTTAACTATTGGTTCACAAGCTAAAAAATCTGCTACTCCTAAACAGCTAATGCCTTGAGGCGTAATTTCAAAGCGATAGGGCAAAACTTGTACTCCTTGAGCCACCGCCTGGCGTAATAGCTCACCATATTTTGGGTCACAGGTATCGCTAGGGGCAAAGGTATCGCAGTCGCCTCGATTGATAAAATAAAGCATCACAGCTTTGGTTTCGGGAACTAAATCGGTTAATTCTCGCAGATGTTTTTGTCCCCGTAGGGTAACTGTATCGGGAAATAAAGCTAAGTTACCCGTACTGAGAGTGACGCTTTTTACTTCAACATATATCGTAGGTTGGGTGCTGTCTCCTGTTAACAAAAAATCAATTCGACTCTTATTATCCTTACCATAGGCAACTTCAGAACGAATGACCTTACATTTATTGGCTAATTCAGGCAAGAGTTGCTGCTGCAACGCTAATTTAATTACTCGGTTAGGTATGGCGGTATTGGTGCCAACCCAGGTAGAGCCGAGCTGAATCATTTCCCAGGTGTATGCCAGCTTGCGTTGGGGATTATCGCTCTTAGATACCTGCACTAAACTATCGGGCGTGCAAATTCCCGTCATTGGCCCTGTATTGGGACAGTGCGCCGTAATAACTTCCCCTGTAACCAATTCGATATCTGCCAAAAATCTTTTATAGCGTTTGATGAGGCGACCAGGAATTAGGGAAGGATATTGATAGATTAGGCTCATGGCTGATGATTGACTAAAGACCAGGCTAATTTTATCAGGGTATAAATCTATAAATAGTTGTGTTGGTGAGCAAAGACAAGATGTAATAATTATTTTTGATCCTACTGTTAACTTCAAAGCTGAATCTATGTCCGATCTTGAAACTCTAATTTCTCAGGTACAACAAGAAGCACAGCGCGCAGAATTTCCCATCGACGTTCCCGTATATAAATCTGCGGGACTTGAACCAACCAAACCAATTCTTTATGCAGGAAATTTGACTAGTTCCCTGTGTTTTTTTGGTCGTGACTTAGGCAAAGATGAAGTTCAGGCTCGGCAACCTTTAATTGGTGCTTCAGGCACAATGGTTAGACAGGGTTTTTATTACGCAGTGCATAAAAATAAAGCTCCTTCAAGAACAGAGCTAGATAATACAACGATTGAGCGAGTTTTATTAACTAATACGGTTCCCTATAAGCCACCAGGTAATAAAGCTTATTTAATGAAGGTGAAAAATAGATTTCGTCCTTTTATAGAACAATTGTTTGTGTTTCATTGGCAAGGAAATCAAGTTATTACATTAGGCACAGAAGCTTTTAAATGGTTTGCTCCCTATGGCGCTAAAGGAGAAATTGATAGTTTTTATCGCCGTAGCGATCGCTTTGAAAATCAATTAACTGTGAACCTTAGCGCTACAGATGACCAGGGCATATCCCACCATAAAGCGATCGCGCTGTTACCTTTACCCCATCCTTCTCCACTCAATCAGCAATACTATGACGCGTTTCCCAAAATGTTGCAGCAGAGGCTGTCCCAGGTTGAGTTTTGAAGGCGTAATTTATCTGTCAATAGTTGGCAAGATTGTTGCAGAAATCTGTTGCATAATAATGCTAAATAAAACAGATTAGTTTTCCTTACACTCTCTACATAAGAGAAACATGATATCTTATTAATTAACTAGATAAATTTTTGTTACGCTCGATACAAAACATTAAGAGAAATAAAATTTATGACTAATAAGAAAACTGTTATTTCCCCCTCGATTTTATCCGCAGACTTCAGCCGTCTTGGTGCAGAAATTGAAGCCATAGATCGAGCAGGTGCAGATTGGATTCATATTGATGTAATGGACGGTAGATTTGTCCCTAACATCACAATTGGCCCAATGATTGTCGAGGCAGTTCGTCCTCATACGACTAAACCCCTTGATGTTCACTTAATGATCGTCGAACCTGAAAAGTATGTCGAAGATTTTGCCAAAGCAGGTGCAGATATTATCTCTGTTCACGCAGAACATAACGCTTCTCCTCATTTACACCGCACTTTAGGTCAAATTCGCGAGCTGGGTAAACAAGCTGGTGTAGTTTTAAATCCTGGTACGCCGTTATCTTTCATTGAACACGTACTGCCTCTATGTGACCTAATTTTGATTATGAGCGTTAACCCTGGTTTTGGCGGTCAAAGCTTTATTGAAGAAATGGTCGGTAAAGTAGCCAGCCTACGCAAGATGTGTGATGAAAGAGGACTAGATCCTTGGATTGAAGTTGATGGTGGACTAAAACCCAACAATACTTGGCAGGTATTAGAAGCAGGCGCTAATGCGATCGTCGCGGGTTCGGCGGTATTCAAAGCTCCAGATTACGCTGAAGCAATTGAAGGTATTCGTAATAGCAAACGTCCTCAACCTGAACTGGCTACCGCCAAGTAAGCTTAATTAGTAGATAGATAAAAGCAAAAAAAGATTCATGATTGACAGTGAATCTTTTTTGTTGAGTAATAAAATTAACTCCAGCTTAATTTGTTGAACCACAGGTTTGTTATCTATAGTATGCCGACCATATGTAATGGGCCACTACCACTAAGTAACTCAACCAATAAACCAATAAAGCCCAACATTGCTAAACGACCATTCCAAACTTCCGCAGCCGTGGTTAAACCCCATTGCCACTTTTCTTGAGGATACATCTTCATGTTTTTCTTCGGGTGAATCACATCGGCAAAAGAGCAAGGGCGATCGTCCAGAGAATCAACGACGATATGGGCTAAAGAATCGATAAAGCCAGGATGGACATTTAAGGCAGGAACACGGTGAAAATTCTCAATTCCTGCTTCTTCTGCAACTTCGCGGTATTCAATATCAATTTCTTGTAACGTTTCAATATGTTCAGAAACAAAGCTGATGGGTACGACGGCTAGATCTTTGATGCCTTTTTCGCCTAACTCTTTAAGTGCATCATCAGTGTAGGGTTTTAACCATTCTACAGGGCCGACTTTACTCTGGTATGCCAAAGTGTAGTGATTGGTACGACCAAGAGTTTCCATAATTAAGCGTGTACATTGCTCAATTTGCTCTTTATAAGGATCGCCTGCTTCTTCTACATAGCTTACAGGAACACCATGGGCGCTAAAAAACACGTGAGCTTGATGAGGGTTGGGAAATTTATCTAGCTCTTGACCAATTAGATCTGCCATCGATCGCAAGTAGCCAGGATTGTCATACCAAGAAGATACTAATGTGTAGTCTACATCTTTTAAGCCAGGATCTTCTGACCACATTTCTTCTAAAACCCGAAAGCTCGAACCACTAGTGCTAATGGAAAATTGCGGATAGAGTGGCAAAATAACTACTTCTTTGATCCCGTCGCTTTTAATTTGGGCGATCGCCTCTTCTGTAAACGGATGCCAGTAGCGCATACCAATATAGATCTTGGCATCTTGTCCCATTTCTTTAAGCTTCTCTTCTAAAGCACTGGCTTGGGCTTCAGTGATTTCTCGCAGTGGAGAACCGCCACCAATTTCGAGATAGTTTGCCTCAGATGTTTTGGCTCTTAAGGAGGATATTAACCAGGCTAAAGGCTTCTGAAACGCTTTAACAGGCAGTCTGATAATCTCAGGATCGGCGAACAAATTATATAAAAAAGGACGGACATCTTCGATTTTATCGGGCCCGCCTAAGTTGAGCAGCAAAACTCCAATACGACCCATAATTCTTATAGCTTAATTTTAATTTTCAATTTCTTTACTAATTTTAACAATATATCTTTTCTTTAGGATCTACTGTTCGTAGTATACAGAACTTAACTGATTAGAAAGTATACCTTTAGGTACTTGTGTTAGAGAAAAATTTTATTTAATTTATTAGCTTAACTTAGTTTGAAAAAGAAAAATGCGAGAAATTTCTTTAGATACCCAGGTGTTATGCCTTGATGGTGAATGTGGTAAATCGAGTCATGTAATTATCGAGCAAAATAGCCAAAAAGTTACCCACCTGGTAGTGAGTAATTCTCATCTGTTAGATTCTCATAAATATTTAGTCTCGATTGAATATGTGGTAAAAACTAGTTCAGACTCAATCCAGTTAAGCTGTACTAAAGAAGAACTGGCTCTTTTTCCTCCGTTTACCGAGATGCGTTTCTTTAATCCTACTACGTCTAAATATGAACCTTTGAAAAATTTTGGCGACGAAGCGATTTTCCACAGTAGCTCTTATTTAATGTGGTCTGATACATCTTTGAGTGGCGATCTTTTGTCTACCCCCATCAAACAAGAATTAATTCCTGCTGGCACAATAGCGGTGCATCGGGGTGCATCAATCGAAGCTACTGACGGTCATATTGGACGAGTTGAGGAATTTTTAATCGATCCAGACAATAAACATCTTACTCATTTAGTGCTGCAAGAAGGACATCTGTGGGACAAAAAAGAATTGACCTTACCGATGTCGGCGATCGCTCGTATGGATCAGGATTATATTTACTTGAACCTAGACAAAAAAACAGTTAAATCTCTGTCGAAAGCTGATGATTAAGTAATTCACTTGTTGTACAACATCTGTTGAAAAATACTAAGATTGTTTTTCATGCCAAAATGGTTCGTTGCCATTTATTTTTTTTAGATCATCTGTATGATTAATTTACTAGAGCCAAATTTAGTTTTAGGCGGTACTATTTTTGATTTAACTCCCGTCACATTGCAAGAACACAAGATTAAAGGGCTTATTTTAGATGTAGACGAAACCCTCGTTCCTTTTAAACAAAAAGAAACAACTCAAGAGTTACAGCAATGGGTATCACAAATCAGGCAAACCACGCCAATTTGGCTGGTAAGCAATAATATTAGTCACTCTCGGATTGGCAATATTGCCCAGTCGGTAGATCTACCTTTTATCTCCTCTGCTAAAAAGCCTTCTCGTCGTAAGCTAAAGCAGGCAGCAACAGCAATGGATTTACCGCTCGAACAAGTAGCAATGGTGGGCGATCGCCTGTTTACTGATGTTTTGGCTGGCAATCGTCTAGGAATGTTTACTATTCTAGTTGAGCCAATGATCGACCCCCTAGTGGCAGTCCGTTCTCATCCCATCCGAGATTTTGAAATTTGGCTATCGCAACTGCTAGGGGTGTCTTTAGCCAATAGCTCTGTTAACGTAACAAAAGGTAATAACTCTTGACTTAGGTAAATATAAAGAAAATATTACGAAATAAGAGAGTTGCAAAAATATCTGAGAATATACTTACATGATAAAAAGAGGTCAGCTTATATAAAGACCTTAAATATAATAAACAGCTAAATTCTAGAGCAGTGCCAGATGGAGTTAATCGTCTTCCTCTGGTACTGTTTTTAGTATTGGCATTACCAATGATCAGTGAACATTGAACATTGAACAATTGATAACGAAGTGCGACGCGACGTAAGGAGCTAGTCCTTTAGGATATCCTTTAGGATTAATCAGGTTTAAAACCTCTTCGTTCACAAAGAAATAAACAGAAATTCTTTCCTTAATAATAACAATCCTCATTTTTTGAAAAAGAGGTAACTGAGCGTTGCTCATTGCTCATTGTGACGCGAAGGACGCGAGCTTGCGAGCTAATCCTTTAGGACTAATCCTTTAGGACTCATTGCTCACTGTTGAATTCTAGCCATTAAAAGATTGATGAGAGTCAGCCGAAAATTGATGGTTGTAAGTGCGCATAGTTTTTAAAATTGCTTGATAATACAAGAGAGTGATGCCTTGCCAGCTAAACCTTAAAGCATTTTGTCTTGGTTGCTGTAGATGCCAGTATTTAGCGATCGCCGATTGCAGAGACTTGGCATATACATCAAGATTAGTCACGTCACAGGTAATACCTCCATTGCCAATTAAATAGCGATGCACTGGATTATCCATTGCCACAACAGGCAGACCACAAGCCATCGCCTCAATGTATTTCAGACCACAAGTTTCTTGAATCGCAGCAGAAGTAAAAATACTGGCACTACGATAAACCTGGGGCATTTGAGCATAGGCAAAAGCCCTAATTTGGAATCGTCCTACACCTAATAAGCGATCGCCCAGCGCCTGAAAATAATCGCGATCGACACCTTCACCACAAATTAGGAGACTAGCTTGGGGTAGACGAGCAACTGCTTCAATAGTTAATTCAATTCTTTGGTCGCTATGACGATTTAAAGGAGCAACTGCAATAATGCACGGTTGGGATAAGCCAGTCGCGATCGCTTTACCTTTAGGGATAAATTCTGTCGGATCGATTCCCAGGGGAATAGTATCAACTATTTGGTTTGGTGCTAACTTACGGGCATATTTGGCGACAATTGGATTAAGAGTAATTAAGCGATCGGGCTTAAGAGTTAAATTGCGTTCGAGATTTTTTGACTGATTTAAGCTGTTGTAATCGGTAAATAGAATTGGAGTTTGTTTAATCGCTCGAACACAATTGGCTGCCAACAAGCCAGCATAACCATTTTGTGGCAAAATCAAATCGGCGGGATGATTTAACAGATAGGATATACAGGGTAAAAAACTAGTTAGTTGAGCGATCGTCTTTTGAGGCTGTTGAAACCAGCGATTGATAAAGCTTAAACCAGAATTACTCTGGGGTAGAGAGCTAATCGGCCGACTAAAAGAACCACATTCATCACCGCTTAAGAGTTCTACTGCAAAATAATTATCGAGACGGCGCGCTAACTCAACCGCGAACACAGAGGAATTACTTTTCCAATCAATCCCAGCTTGGGGATGAATCAAGATGATCTTAGACAATACTTAGCTACTCCTTTTTGTAATTATTTGTAGTTATTAGACCTCTTGCATGAATAGCAGACTAATCTATTTTCCCTTCTTACGAAGTTTGCTCAACGGGGGGAACCCCCGCAACGCAACTTCGCGCTTTTCCACCAAACTATGCGGTGCGACACGAAGTTAGTGCTAAAGCATACCGCTACGCATATCCTTTAGGGCAAGCCCTTAACCTTTTCCCTCTTGGTAAGTTAGTTTTTTTTGATTCGTGCAAGAAGTCTATTAGTTACTGCTGTCTTCATCAAGCATCCAGTTAAAAATGTTCGGACGAGAAAGCGCGATTTTAAATCGACTTTTCGCATCCTCAATGAATTGCCGTAAATGACGATAGCGATCGCTTTGCTGATAATACTGCCGACAATGTAGGCGAAAAATTGCCCAGCGTAGTTGGCAGAATTGGGGAGAGAAGATGATTAGTGGATTGTGTACTAAAGTTTGATACCAGTAGTTACGGGCAATAGCAGGATCGGGATTTTTGGTTTGCAGAGTATTTTGCGCCAGAAATAAACTGGCAAAGCCATAACTGCGATGTTTTTGCTGTTCAAACTCTGGAGACATTTTGGCATATACTGTTTCAATTATTGTCTGTAAATCTGTCTCGATCTTGAGGCAGTTGCGGTTATGTTCTGGAAGTTGACGACAATAGACTAAAGGCTCGGCGATCGCGATAAACTGATAATGGTTACTTAATCTAATCCACATTTCCCAGTCAGGAATAACCTGTAATTGAGGATCAAACAGCCCCACCATCTCAAAACAGCTACGACGCAGCATAACCGAAGAGAGATTAATCTGGTTTTGGGCCAAAATTTCTGGAGGTTGAAGCAAATCTTTGAGCTGGCTAACTATCTGACCAAGAGAACTAGCCACCTTAATATCTTGACCCTGATGATCGATTAGCATCAAACAAGAGTAAATTAGACCAACTTCAGGATATCGAGCGAGATAAAATAGCTGCTGCTGTAGCTTATTGGGATGCCACAAGTCGCCAGCATTTACAAACGAGATATATTTTCCTTGAGCTTCAAGGACTCCTTGATTAAGTCTAGTAGCCAGACCCAAATTGCTGTGTAAAATAAATCTTAGCCGCTGATCTAGCTGTTCCCTAGACCAACAATTGATCTGATGGTAATTATCACTAAATACTAAGATCTCAAAATCACCACTAGTCTGCTGGAGAAGACTCTTGATCGTAGCTGGTAAATAACTAATGCCCTCATAAGCGAAAATAATTATAGAAACTGTGGGCAATTCTAAAGACATGGTTGCATGAAATATAAGATCGACAGTGAGCTAACAGCGCTCAAACAGCAAAGAAAAAATTCAAGCAAAAATTCTACGGGGTTGCTCAAATTACCCCTTAAATTCTTTTAAACATCTATAGTTTGATGCGATCGCTGAGTAGGTATTTTGCTAGTTAATTGTAAATATAAAAACAAATTTTTATAGATCACCTTATCCCAGTTATGATTTACAGCAATATATGTCTGCGCTTTTTTTGCCATAGTCATGAGTAAATTTGGTCGAGACATGGCATATTCCAGCTGAATTAATAAAGAATCGAATTGTCCTGCTTTAAAGAGTAAACCGCGATCGCGGCCAATTAACTTACGATTGGTTATAGTATCGCTAGCCACAATGGGAATTCCTTCCCGCATGGCTTCCAACATCCCGACAGAAGAACTTAAATTATTACCTTCGGAAGGCTCGACAAATATACCTGCACCACGCACCAATTCAGTTAAGAAATTACCGCTAATCTCGCCAGTAAAGATAATATTGTTTTGCTGTCGAGCCATTTGTAACAAATTGATGGTGTGCTGGAAAGAAGAACTAATGTCTCCTGCTAAAACTAACTTCCAATTGCGCGACTGTAATTTCTGAAATACTTAAATGAGTAAATCTAATCTTTGATTAGGTTCAAACGTGCCTAAATATAATACATAACGCTGTTGCTCTAAGCCGAAAGCTTGACGAAAGCCAAAGTGATTGTTGTTTTCCGCATATTTAGCTGGAGCGCTAGCAATATAATGAGGACAGACACCATACTTGCGCAAAAAATAGTTTGCTAACTCCTGAGTAGTCACAACAATTTCGTCTGCATAGTTTACTGTTATCTTTTCCAGCCACGGTAATAATCTACGAAATGTTTTAGATGAGCATGTGGCATTAGATTCTAGCTGGTGAAAGGTAACGACAATAGACGAGTTGGAAAACATTTGGGGAAACCAAGCAAACCAAGCTCCTACCATTCCATGAAGATGAATCACATCATAGTTACCAAAAGTTGCCCAAATAGTATTAAGAGCCGAGTTCAGCCAGCTAAATCGCTTTCCTGGTAAAGAAAATAGGGTAATTACCTTCATTTTTTGGTAAGTAAACCTAGAAAACCATGATTGCTGATGATAACTAGGTTGAACATATAAATCTACCTCATGTCCGCGAGCCACGATTTGAGGATATAATTCTTGGCAATAGCGCTCAATTTCCCCAAATTTAGCAGGAATACCCCTTGCCCCAATGACGGCAATTTTCATAGTTGTTATGTGGTGATGGTGAGAATTTTTAGTCAGAATAGTCAGAAAAGTTGCTAGATTAGCTACAGGAATTCAACTTGCAATACATTTTTTTGATAGTCACATTGAAATCTTTCAACATAGTCATCCCTTAGAGGATGTCTGAGAACTCAATTCTGTTATGCTTAGACCCTAGCAGATCCCCCTAGCCCCCTTAACAAGGGGGGAATGGAATCAAAGTCCCCCTTAACAAGGGGGATTTAGGGGGATCTACCCACTGGAAACGTAGCAATTAGACTTTTTAGATATCCTCTTAGATTTGGGCAGCATAAAACTAACTTAATTACAATAATTTGTTTTTAAATCTATTTTGATAATTGCATTGCGATCGCAGGAGCAACAATAAAATTTTTGGTTTAATTCTGTAGATTATCTAACTCTAAAAAAGTCTTCGATAAACGCTAATTACTTGGCTATTTTCCATATATTCACTTACGAAAAAATACGGAGACTGTTTTCAAACACAATCATAATCACTCAAAATAGAATTGGCAATGACAATTTATGATTAAAATAGTAGTTTTTGTTCAGTAAAATTACGTAACCCAAACCTGAACTGGAATAGAGCCAAAATATATGTTTTTACAAAAATCAATATTATTTGGTGTTGAGCAATAAAATTTTTAAAACTACTATTTCAGCTTCAATAATCAAAAGCTTAAAATTTGACTCAAAGTACGATATATCAATCTTCAGAATGGGCGGAACGTGGATTCTGTAACAAGTGTCCTAAAGGACGACGCGCAGCTAGTCCTAAAGGATAAGCTCCGCAAATGCTTTAGCATACCGCTTCGCATATGGTAGCCACCTATTTTATAAATTGAAAGAAAACAATCATTACTACATACCAGTGGGAATTTTTGATGATGATGAAGATCTTATTTTCGATCTTCAGGTTTTTATTGAAGAAAAGCCCGAATATTATTCTTTTGCCAATCAAACCAAAAATATGACAGGAGAAGAGTTATTTGCCATGTTTCTAGGAACAGCAGATAGTTAATAACTTTAACTTTAAAGTCACTAGTTCTTCAGATTAGAAATGTTCTAAAAAATGCGATCGCACTATAAGTAATTGCGATCGAGAATTGCTTAATTGAACTTTGGTCAGTTGCGATTAGACTCATTGTTGACGACCTTGATAAGATAAACAATAACCTGCCTAATATTGCTGGAGTTATCTAAAGTCATAGGAGTTATTGAATAAAGTGATTCATCATATTTCCATCCCTGCTAAAAATCCATTTCACGTTGCTGAAGTATTAGCTGAATTATTCAATGGATATTCTGCCCCTTTTCCATCCCATCCAGAGAGCTATGTAGCTTTTGCTGGCGATGATTATGGGACTCTAATTGAAGTTTATCCTCTTGGCACTGAAATGATTCCAGGAGAAGATGATAAACCGATACAGTACCAAAAGCCAAATTCGGCTAATCAGTTTATTGCTACTCACGCTGCCATTTCCATACCGCTTGACCAGTCGCAAATTGATTCTATTGCTGCCCGTGAGAACTGGCGGTGCTTGCGTTGTAGTCGCGGTTTCTTTGATGTGATTGAGTTTTGGATCGAAAATGCCGTGTTACTCGAACTAGCAACTCCAGAATTAGCACAACAATATACCACCGCTTTAGCACCAGAGAAATTAGCCGAGTATTTTGCTAGTAAGAATTAGTAACTCAAGGCGATTAGGCTCTGCCTACCCTTCGGGATCGCGCTTTGGGAAAATTGCTATTATGGGCGGTAAAAAGGCGACATTCCTTTCTACTCTTTTGTTGCCACATTTAGGTTGTCTCCACTTCATTTTAAAGTCATGCTTGTTGTGAATATGAGTAGCGATCGCTTTTGTTTGCTCAATGCCGAGAATTATTAATTTTTCTAAGGCTTTTACTCGTGTTGCTTAGATTTCGAGCTAGTATCACAAACGATTTTATCTTGAAAAACTGGCAACAGTAATGCGCCATCATTTAGTCATGGTGAAAATATTAACTAATTAAAGCTAGATGAAAAAAGCTATTTACCGTATTTTAGATGCTAATCTCGATCGCGCCCGTGAAGGTTTAAGAATCATTGAAGAGTGGTGTCGTTTGGGGCTAAATAACCAGCCACTAGCAGAAGAATGTAAACAGCTACGTCAAGAACTCGCTCAATGGCATAGTTGGGAACTGCGTCAGGCTAGAGATACTCCTGGTGATGTGGGAACAGACATTTCTCATCCTCAAGAAGAAGTACGAGACAGTATTGAACAGCTACTTCAGGCAAACTTATGTCGCGCCCAAGAAGCATTAAGAGTATTGGAAGAATATAGTAAGCTCTATAATCCAGAAATGGCAGCAGCTTGTAAACAGCTACGCTACCGCGTCTACACGATTGAAAGTAAGCTTTTTAATAGCTATCGACATCAGCGACTACAAAATGCGCCACTATACTTAATCACTTCTCCTGAACCAGATATCCTCAAGACAGTAGAAGCAGCCCTTAAGGGTGGACTAAACTTGATACAGTATCGAGATAAAAATGGTAATGATAGCGATCGCCTGGAAAAAGCCGATCAATTGTGTCAGCTATGCCATCAATATAACGCCCTATTTATTGTGAACGATCGCGTCGATATCGCTCTAGCGGTAGATGCAGACGGGGTACATTTGGGTCAAAATGATGCACCAGTAGCCTTTGCTCGCGACATCTTGGGTGGCCAGAAAATTGTTGGTCGTTCTACCACTAATAAACAAGAACTAAATAGGGCGATCGCCGAACGAGCAGATTACGTGGGAGTTGGCCCATTTTACGAAACTCCTACCAAGCCTGGAAAGTCACCCCTGACCAAAGAATATATCGACTATGTAAAAGCTAAATGTCCTGTTCCCTGGTTTGCCATTGGTGGCATTGACTTAAACAATTTGGATGCAATTCTAACCATAGGCGCACAGAGAGTTGCCGTGGTTCGCGCTATTATGCAGGCAGAACATCCAAGCCAGGTGACGCGCCAATTTTTGGCTCAGTTAATTAGACGGTAATTACCCCAGTTTCTAGCTAGATCTATGTTGAATGCAACTAATACAATAACTATACAGGTCAACGGAGAAAGTCATACCTGTGCAGCACCAACTGCTCTGCCAGAGCTACTAACCCAGCTTAAATTAAATCCTCGACTGATCGCCGTAGAATACAACGGGGAAATCTTACACCGTCAATATTGGCCAAAGACGCAAATGCAATCGGGCGATCGCTTAGAAATTGTCACCATTGTTGGTGGTGGGTGAATAATTACTGATTACTGATTACTGATTACTGATTACTGAGGTTGTCCTAAAAGATATTGTTTTCTTGTGGTGTTAGTGATTACTGTAAGGGGAAAATTAAAAAATCAAATTTTTAAATGTGATGATTAAGCAAAAAATGAACATGATTTTTAAACGAAATTGGTCTAAATTATGGCTCAAATCCATCGTCGCTCTAGTATTAGTTAGCGTTCTCGTTCTAGGTAATGCTGGTGATGCCATGGCTGCCCGTACTGGCGGTAGAATTGGCGGTGGTTCTTTCCGCGCACCTTCTGGCGGCTATTCTAGTCCTAGTGGTGGCAGTTATGGCGGTGGTTATAGATCTCCTGGCTATGGTTATGGTGGTGGCGGCTTTGGCTTTCCGTTTCTCTTGCCTTTTGTTGGTTATGGTGGCGGTGGTTTATTCTCCATTCTGATCTTCTTTGCGATCGCCAGTTTTATTGTCCGTAGTTTTCAAAGTGCAGGAGTGGGCCGCGAAGAGGGTTATGGCGGTACTTCTACCGTTTCTGTCGCAGAAGTACAGGTGGGCTTGCTTGCCAATGCTCGTGAACTACAACCTGAGTTAAATCGTTTGGCTCTAACAGCGGATACTAGCACTGCTTCAGGACGAGCTACTGTTTTGCAGGAAGCAACTCTTGCTTTATTGCGTCACCCAGAATATTGGGTTTATGGTGCAACCAACTCGCAAAAAGCTAGCTTAGAAGCAGCCGAAGCTAAGTTTAATCAGTTCTCTTTGACTGAACGTAGTAAGTTTACAGCTGAAACCCTAACTAATGTAGATAACGTGATCGACGAATCACAAAAAGCACTAGGGGGAGAAACCAAAGATGGCGCGCTCCAAGTCAAAGAAGGGGATACAGGAGAATATATCGTCGCTACAATCATTGTCGGTGCAACTGGTAACCTCGACCTGCCCACAATTAATGGCACTGATGAAATGCGTCAGGCACTACAGCAGATAGGTAGTTTAGGTAGCGATCGCTTATTAGCGGTAGAAATCCTTTGGACACCCCAAGCCGACGGCGACACTCTATCATCTGATGACATCTTGGCATACTATCCTAATCTCAAGTTAGTGTAATATTGCTGAGTTAGAAACTTCAACCTTTAATTTAAAGTCATCGATCATTGGGGGATCTTTATTCCCCTTTTTTATTGACCATCAATTACTCTTAAGTGCCTCAAGCTGAGAAAAAATCTGCAACAAAGGTTAAGAAAGCTGGTACATTTGAGTATAGATAAATCTGGTTTTGCATAAATAAACCTTTTAAATGAATTAATAGCTGTCAAGGAGAAATAGAATTATGGATTGGCGTGTAATAATAGTAGTAGCACCTCTGGCGATCGCTGCTAGTTGGGCTATATTTAACATTGGTAGTGCTGCTTTGGCACAGGTACAAAAATACTTTGATAAAGATTAACAAACACCAATTGAATTGAGTCAATTATTTCGCCGACTAAGCATCGTCTTTGCACTAGTCGGTTTTTTCGTCGCAAAATAAACACTAAACTTGTACGGAAGTTAAACTAGAGCCATACGTAAAAACGTTAGGACATTTTTGCAATGACTATACTTTCTACTACCTGTACGGGCGAACGGCGACGCGGAGCTAATCCTTTAGGGCAAATGAGTGTGAATCTTCACGTTGTACCCTTGTGGTATACTCAAGAGCCGCTAACTTTGTACAGCTATAAATGCTTGACAGTTTATTTGAGCTATAGCAAAAATTCAGAGCAATTACTATGATATAACTTGAGTTCAATTGTTGAGAAGATACTCAATCTTAATGCTGATCTTTAAGTTTTTTTGGGTCTAAACGGTAACTATATCAGATCATGCTGTTCTCAACTAAATTGATTATTCTTAGTTATATTGGTTTGATCTGACATGACAAATCGTCTTAGGCGCTAAGAGTGATTGTTCATTCTCAATAAACTCAATAAAATAATTTTAGTAGAACATAGTGTCTTACTCTGGCAATAAAGTAACTTTAGGAGCGATTTTGCAGCAGGCGGGTTTGGTATCCGCTGAACAAGTGAATCAGGCTCGCGAACAGCAAAAGCAGACCAATAATAGTTTGACGATCGGTGAAATTTTAGCTAATGAAGGAAAAATTTCGCCCGCAACAGTAGACTTTTTTGCTGAACGTTGGTTAAGTTTAGTTACCGAAAAGCCAGAACAACCAATTGGTCAATATTTAAAGCAGGCTGCATTATTAAACGAGCAACAGATTCAAACTATTTTGGTGGAGCAAAAGAGTAGCCAACGTAAATTTGGTGAAGTGGCAATTGCTAAAGGCTGGATTAAACCAACTACGATTGATTTTTTCTTGACCCATCTCCAAACCAAACCAAATTCTACTTCAGCAGCCCCAGATCGGCAATTAACTTCTAAGCCATCGCTCAATTCTGATCGAGAACCAGTCGACTTAAGCAAGGAACAAGATAATTCTCAGAAGGTTCACGAAGGTTTTTTACAAATTAAGCGTAAATTACTCAAAATTGAGGGACAGAAAAATTATTCGGAAAAGGCTTTGGAGCGAGTATTGTCTTGGACGAATGGACATTCTTTATTGACTCAAAAAGTATTTTCCTTAATTACTCAAGCTTCTAATTCTTTTTCGCCACAGGAAGAAGAGGAGCAGATTGATTATTTGATTCAGACGAAGATAATTGATGATTGGTCGAATAATGAACTAAAATCACACTTGAGAACGCTTAGAAGTCGTTTACTGAATAATCAGCAGTGTTCTCCCAATCGGTTACTGCAACTATATCAAAGAGTTCTTACTGAAACAGTATTGCTAGACGACAGTAAAGAGCAACAAGAATTGCTGAATACAGGTCTAGTTTTGAAGCAACAACATAAGTTAGTGATAGCCAACCGCATCTATCAGTCTGTATTCAATCTTGGCTGGGTTATTGAAGCTTTGAGCGCGCAAGCCCAATACGAACAAGATCGCAGTAGATTAACTCGAAATGATCGTGTTACAGATATTGTCAAAGTACCTACCCCAACTGAACCTAAAGATCGCTGGTTGAGTTTTAAAAATATTTTATTGGTCTTGACTTTGATAGGGTTACTGAGTGTATTTTTGAATAACATTTTTAAACGTATAACGATTAGAAGAGCTTTTCACCAAGGTAACCAATTGCTTCAGCAGAAATCTTACAGTGGAGCAGTAGAAAAATATAATAAACTGCTCAATATAGACAGCAATTATTTCCAAGCTTGGACTAATCGAGGATATGCTTTAGCGGGTTTGCAGAAATATGAAGCAATGCGCGAATCCTGTTCTGCTGCCACAATTATTAAGCCAGCTGCTGTATATGCTTGGAATTGTCAGGGAGAAGCTTTGCATAATTTGCAGCGAGACGAGGAGGCTATAGTCGCTTTTGACAAGGCGATCGCTTTAAATAAAACCGATCCGATTTTTCTGATTAATAAAAGCGAATCTTTTGCGGCTTTGGGCAATAATCAGAAGTCAATTGACTCAATTAAGCAGGCAATAGAAATTTTAGAGCGCATGGAAGCGGATCGAGGAAAAACCAAAATCGCGGGAGAGTTTGCTGTTGCACTTACTTTTTTGGGCAATAATTATCGTAAACAAGAAAAATTTGATCGGGCGATCGCTGCCTATGAACGAGCCACACGCTATACTCCCAAGTATTTTCCCGCTCATGTAGGCAAAGGAATCACTTTGAGTAGAGCAAATCGCCTTCAAGAAGCTGAAGCTGAGTTTAAAATTATGTTACAAGACCATCTGTTAACACGGACGCAGCAAGCGCAAACTTGGTTCTATTTAGGCAAAACTTTGTGTCAAGCTGAAGCAAATCCTGATGGTGTAGCAGCATTTGAGCGAGCGCTTGAACTTAAGCCTGATTATGAAATGGCTAGGGCAGCCAAAAAACAGTGTAACTAACCTCAGTTCGGGTTTTTTTCAACTTCGGTCACATTAAGTTTTGTCAAGTAGGATTGAGATCATCTATGACTCATTAAAAAGGCCACCACAATGGTCTTAAATCGGTATAGATGCGACTTACAGTTCGAGAAGAGGGTGCTTTAGAACCTTTGAAATCTTCACCCAGCATATTGTATAGAAGTTCTCCAGGGCTAATCGGCTGATTTAAAGAAAATAAAACATCACTATTGTAGCTATCGCAACTTAAACCTCGACGCTCAACCGCGCAAACTACAGGCTTACCCTTGATGGTGTCACTGGCAAGATAGTTCATTCTATTCTGATTGTAAAAGCTATGTAGCTTATCAGCAGTATTTTTGCACTGCTTAAGTGCTTGGGAGGTTTCAAAATACTGAGGTAAAAAGGACAGTATAGATGTTACCTGTGAGACATTTTGATTGGATAAAGTCGCAATTACCGTAGGAACAGATGCCTTTTGTTCACAAGTTACATTAACCAGACTATTTGCCTGTGCTGGAAGAGCTAGAAAAACTGAGCCTGCCAAAGCAATCAATGGTGTCGTTACTATCGCCAGATAACTTGGTTGGATCATGATCTTTATAATTGTGAATTGCTGGGATTTAAATATCGTTAAAATTAAATATTTTTACCTGATTTTCGCCTGATTTTATGTATAAAAGTGCCAATTTAATGTAATCTAGATTGCAGAAATCTAAATTACATTTTAAATTTCATAGGAAACTATTATAACAAAAATTGTAATTTCCCAGAAAAATTTAGTTGATTAAATAAACATTTCGTTAACTTGAAAAATCTTAACCACAACGACAGCTTAAGAGAATTCCCAACCACTATTGAGATTAAATATCATTATTAAGGTTAAATTTAACTTTAGGTTAAGCAATTATTATCAGTTTAAAAATTTTGGCTATGGGTCAAACCTCTAGCGTTCAACAGACAACTAAATTTTTGAGTTATGCAGCATTCCTGGCGTCAAGTTTTTGGCATCTTGACTCGGCAACAGCTCAAAGTTTTGAACCTTTAACCCCAGAACCGATCGAACCTCAGCAGCCTCCGCCGTTGCCTCCCGCCGTCAATCCTTTTAAAACAATTCCGACTCCTCCTGTTCCTGAATCGGTGTTAGATATTCCAGGCACGATCGCAGTTGAACAGTTTGAGTTTGTCGGCAACACAGTATTTAGTCCAGCAGAATTAAATCAAGCGATCGCCAATTTTACCAAGGGGCCAATTTCTTTTGCTCAATTAGTCCAGGCAGCGAATCAGATTACCGAGCTTTATGTCAGTCGGGGATATATTACCACTGGAGCTTATATTCCTGAACAAAGTTTATCATCAGGCAAAGTTAAAATTCAGATTGTTGAAGGCAGTCTAGCCGCAATTGAGGTGAATGTTACAGGGAGACTAAAAGAAAGTTATGTGCGCGATCGCATCGCCCAAAGAACTACTACGCCTCTGAATATTAATCAACTACAATCAGCACTACAGTTACTTCAGCTTAATCCGCTGATCGAGAGTTTAAATGCAGAGCTTTCGGCAGGGATTACACCAGGAACTAATATTCTCACCGTATCAGTAAATAGCGCCGATACTTTTAGCCTCCAAGCTAAGCTCAATAATAATCGTAACTTGAGCGTTGGCACTTTTGAGCGAGGAATTCAACTGGAGGAAGCAAATCTGCTGGGGATTGGCGATCGCTTTCGTCTAACCTACGATAATACGGAAGGCAGCAACCAGTTTGGTGGTGGCTATACTTTACCTCTTAATACTCGCGATGGTTCTTTGGGGTTCAATTTTCGCTGGGGACAGAATGAAATTGTGCAGTCTTCTTTTGAAGATCTTGATATCGATATTGAATCCCGCAACTATGATTTGACTTGGCGACAACCTTTACTCCAAACAGCCACTCCTCAAGTGTCCCAAGAACTAGCTGTCAGCGTCACGGCAGCCAGAAGAGCCAGTGACAGCACAATTATGAACGATGCCGAACCCCTAAGTCCTGGTGCTAATGAAGAGGGGGAAATTCGTACTTCAGTGGTGAGCTTTGGTCAAGAATGGCTACAGCGTAATCGTCGTCAAGTAATTTCGGCTCGTTCGCAGTTTAATCTGGGGGTTGATGTTCTGGGTGCTACGATTCTGCCAGAAGAACCTGATAGTCAGTTTTTTAGCTGGCGGGGACAGTTTTCTTATTTGCGATCGCTCAGTCAACCCGATCGCGAATTTGGGGCGACGATGTTGTTACGTTCGGAATTACAGTTAGCTGCCGATCCTTTAATATCTACAGAACAATTTAGTTTAGGTGGAGCCACAACGGTTCGAGGTTATCGTCAAGATGCTTTACTTACTGACAGTGGGTTCTTGGCTAGTGCGGAATTTCGCCTGCCGATATTTTATTTTGAGTCTCTTGATGCTACCTTGCAGGTTGCCCCATTTATTGATTTTGGCACTGGTTGGAATCAGGATGATGAAGAGACAGAATTTAATACTTTAATCGGCACTGGATTCGGTTTACTATTACAAACACCAGAAAATTTTTCGGCGCGAGTTGACTGGGGGATTCCTTTAGTTAATCACGACGAGGAAGGTAGTTCTATACAGGAAAATGGAGTTTATCTACAGTTACAGTACAGTTTTTTTTAGCTCAATTTTCCTCATATTTACAGTTCAAATTAAATCAAGTTAAAACTAGTTAATGGTTCATAGTTAATGTTAAGTGATCGATCTTGGTTATGGCGTCGCCTCCTAACTGTCACGCTCTCGGCATGGTTGGCAGTAGCTGTTCATCTACCAGTGCAGTCTCAACCTAATGGACTAGGATTATCTTTACAGGCGCAACAGCTTTATCAGACAGGTCAATTAGCACCAGCAGCTATAGCTTGGCAAGAAGCAGCAGCAGCATTTGCGGCTCAGGGCGATCGCTTGGGCAAAACCAAAAGCTTAATTAACCAATCTCAGGTATTGCAAGATTTAGGGTTATATCCTCGTGCCTGTACTAGTTTACTCAAGGCTTTTAAACTAGAAGATACTCAATGTAATAGTGATGGAATAGAACAGCTAATTCAGACTTTAAAGCAACACAAAATTACTCTCGTTGAGGGTATCGGTTTGCGTAGCTTGAGTAATATTTTACAAAATAAAGGAATGCTAAGTTTGGCGCAAACAATCATCCAGCTTAGTGCCACAGCAACTCTTAACTCTTCAGAATCGGGGGCAACTCTTTTAGCACTGGGCAACATTCAACAGGCATTGGGAAATCAGGTACGCGATCGCTGGAACTATGAGCGCATCACCGAAATTATCGATCGCCAAGACTCGAAAAATGCCTTAAAGCCATATCTAGCTACATTTAAAACCTACGAACAGATTGCCCTTGAGCCACAAACGGAATTGCTCACCCAGACTCAGGCACAGCTAAATCATTTATCTCTCCTGATTGAACTGGAAGCTTGGTGGCAACAGCAAACACAAAGACGGATCCAATCATGGCAACGGCTCAACCAAAGTATGCTGGTTGAAATGGCAGAAAATTTTTTGGCTTTACTGACTACTGAACTAAAAAACAATCAAACCAAGTTAATTGCAGATATCGCTGCTAACTTACCACAGCTACCACAGACTCATCAGGGAATTTATGCTCAGATCAATTATGCTCAAAGCTTAACTCGCCTCCAGCAAACCACTACTGTCGAGTCCATCTTACAAACAGCACTGCAACAGGCACGACTGATCGAAGATCGACGGGGAGAGAGCTATGCGTTGGGATATTTGGGAGAGAATTATGGTCTAAAAGGAGACTTAAATCGAGCGATCGCTTTGACTAATCAGGCTTTAGCTGTGGCAGAAGCGCAAAATATTGCTGGTGATGCGCGTGAAATTAGTTATCTGTGGCAGTCCCAATTAGGGATGTTCTTAGAGCGCTCAGGTAGGAAAGAAGAGGCGATCGCCGCCTATACCCTAGCCTTTAACACTCTTCAGTCTTTGCGTACCGATCTAAATACTAATAATCAAGTAGTCCAATTTAACTTTCGCCAGTCAGTCAAGCCTGTCTACCTACGTTTGGCAAATTTACTTTTGTCAGATAATCTGCAAGCCTCTAAATCTCTAACCACAATTAACACTGTTAACTCTACTTCTTATACTTCTAACGACAACTTAGAACTAGCTCGTCAAGTAATCGAATCCCTCCAGCTTGCTGAATTAGATAATTTCTTTCAAGATCCTTGCTCCCCAACGGCTGATATTGCCGTAACCATTGATGATTTAGACCCTCAAGCAGCAGTCATTTATCCCATTATCTTAAGCGATCGCCTAGAGGTAATTCTCTCCATGGCAGGGAAACCTTTGAAGCGCTTTACCAGGAATATTTCGGCGACAGAAATTGATCGCACCCTCGACGCTTTATACGACAGTCTTTATAACCAAAGCATTAATAATTCGGCAGTCAATATTTTTAGCACTACTCCTCTTAACCCTCAAGAAGTAATTGCCAATACTCAAGCCTTATTACCCAATCTCCAAGAAATATATCGCTGGTTGATTGAACCTTTGGAAGGCGAATTAACCGCCAATCAAATCGAAACTCTGGTTTTTATCCTCAGTGGCAAATTACAAAATGTGCCGATGGCAGCACTCTATGACGGTAAGCAATATCTCTTAGAAAAGCATAGCGTTGCTTTAGCCCCTAGTTTACAATTACTCAACACCCAAGCAAAACCGAGGGATAAGCTCAAAGTATTAGCAGCAGGATTAAGCCAGCAAGTAGAAATTCAAGGAGAAATCTTCCCCGCATTAAACAATGTTCCTGAAGAATTGAAGCAAATTAAAACAGTTTTTCCGCGATCGCGACAGCTATTAGATCGAGAGTTTACCGCTAAAAATATTGCCCAGCAACTGCAAGCAGGATTTCCCATCATTCATTTAGCTACCCACGGAGTATTTAGCTCCGATCCGCAACAGACTTTTATTGTTACTGGCGATCGCCATCTGCTCGATCTTGAAGCTCTGAATACTTTGCTCAGTTCCAGCAACACCAGACCTGAGTTAATTGTGCTTAGTGCCTGCAATACGGCGACAGGAGATGAACGGGCTGTTTTAGGATTAGCAGGGGTAGCAGTACGTTCTGGCAGCAGTACCGTAGCATCTTTATGGTCAGTGGAAGATGATTCCACTAGTAAGTTGATGAGCCAGTTTTATCGTGAATTAGAAAATCCCACCACGAAAAAAGTTGTTGCTCTACAACAAGCCCAGTTATCTTTGATCGAATCTTTACGCGCCAATCCACCCCTGCCAGAACTCAAGCAGCTTCCTCCACATCCTTATTATTGGGCTGCTTATGTTTTGGTTGGCAACTGGCAGTAGCTATAAGCTATAAGTTTTTTGTTAAATAATCTTGAGCAATTTTGACAATTCTAACGGATGCTTGACCATCACCAAAAGGATTAATCGCCGTTGCCATTTGATTATAGAGATGGTCGTTTTCAAGTAATTCAGCGGTGGCATTAACTATGGTTTGAGGATCGGTGCCAATCAGCTTGGCTGTACCCGCTTGAACGGCTTCTGGTCTTTCTGTGGTTTCTCTCAGCACCAACACAGGTTTCCCTAAACTGGGGGCTTCTTCCTGTAATCCGCCCGAATCGGTTAACAACAAATGACAGCGAGCGATCGCACCAACCAGTTCGCTATAGTCTAATGGTTCTGTGAGAAATACTCTAGGGCGATCGCCAAGTGCTGCTTTAATTGGCTCTCGCACGGTAGGATTACGGTGTAGCGGCAGCAGTAAAGCTGTGTCGGGGAAACGATCCAAGATGGCATTAAATCCCTGCAAAATATCTGTCAGTGGTCTCCCCCAATTTTCGCGACGATGAACCGTAGCTAACAATACTCGATATTTTGACCAATCTAAATTAGCTATCTCACATTTGGGCTTATTCCCCGCTACGGTTAATAAAGTATCAATTACCGTATTACCTGTATGATGAATTTCGCCTGTCACCCCTGACTTTTGCAGATTTTTAACCGCTAGTTCCGTCGGTGCAAAATGCAGTTGAGCAATTTGTGAAATTAGGCGACGGTTTGCTTCTTCAGGATAAGGATTATATAAATTATCAGTACGCAAGCCTGCTTCAACATGAGCGATCGCAATCTGATGATAAAAAGCAGCCAGAGCAGCAGCAAAGGCAGTTGTGGTGTCGCCTTGAACAAAAATCAACTGTGGTTTAATCTGCGTAAAAATCTTACCCAAACCCTGTAAGCTATCACAGGTAATACTACTGAGGGTTTGCTGCGGTTTCATTATGCCTAAATCGAAATCTGCTTCGAGGTTAAATAGCTCCATCACCCGATCTACCATTTCTCGATGTTGCCCTGTCAGAATCACATGGGTTTTAATTTGAGTTAGATTAAGCTGTTCGATTACTGGAGCGAGCTTAATTGCCTCTGGGCGAGTTCCTAAAATTACTCCGACAGAAATTGGTTTAGTCATAATCCCTCAACGCAACAACATAACTGATCATGCTTTTTGACAGTAAAAAACCCAGTATACTCTGGGTTTCGGTTCGTATGAGCGATTAGGCTCCGCCTACGCTTTGCGATCGCTAATTATTGAGCGCATTTACTGTTGGGGATTTAGTTTTGCATTCAAGTAATCAACGACAGAATAGACATTAAACCAGTTAGTTTAATTTTTATGGTTGCAGATCAATTATTGATGAATCTCAACTTGGCAAGTTAATGGACACGAAGCGTACACAGGAATATTAATTAAATCTTTTTGTCCATGTAACCAGTTTAGCCAGCTTACCTCTTCAGGATTAACTCCTTTTAAAGCTAGAGCCGCAGCCCCAATGACTACCACTGCCACATTAAGACTAAAAATGCTGCCTGTCACCAGCAAAACGGCGCTAGCAGGTAGAACTGTTTGTAAAACAATAGTCGCTAAAAGACCGACTGTAACTATTAAAGCTCCCACGGGAAAACCTACTACTAGTAGACAGACCGTTAAGGTAAAACTCCAAATCAAGAAGCTTTTGATTAAACCAACGTAACTATTCTTTCGGGTAGTTTCCATAGTTTTGCAAATCCTTAAACATAAACAACAACGAAGCAAAAATCAGACTTTATTTCTTTTGAATAAACTAAGTATAAGAAAGTTCAATCAGAAAAATACATTTTGAAAATATATTTTTACATTTGGCAATACACAAACTTGACCATTAATCATCACTCGTTAATCTAATTTTTCTTTATTCTCATCGATCCCCATAGCTTCAAGGCAAATTTAGACTCTTTTAGCAAAAATAATTATTTTTACCATAATATCTTTGTTCTTATTTAATTTGGATCTTGAGCAAGGCTTGGGAAACAAATAAGTATTTATACTTAATTACTCTGAAAGCAAAAATTTAGCTTGCAGATTTTAAGACATTAATCAATTAAGAGTTAGTAAATAATATTTTTGTGAGGTAATTGTGAGGAAATAATATTAGCTATTAAGTAATGATAAGCATGACAATTTAAGTATCATTTTTAACAGTTCTAACAGTTTGAAAAAGCTCGATCAACCTAACAGATGGTAATTGAAATAACTAAGTAGGTGGGTGTAATTAAATTGGAAATAAGGTTAGGGAGTAACAAGTAACGAGTAACGAGTAATATGCGGAGCGGTGACGCGATATGCGGAGCGGTATCCTTTAGGACGAAGGAGCTAATCCTTTAGGAATCCTTTAGGACAAATAGCTCTAAGGGTAGGGGTTTGATCAATTATTTTGCCTACCTACTTAACTCAGTCTTAAAGTTGTTAAAAACTTGGAAGGGCTGGGCATACTAATCATATAAAAACAATAGTTCTCTAACACATAAATTAAATGAATCAAAAAGTAGATCAACAATCTCGACCACTGCCACCACCCCCACCATCCACTATTGGCAGAACTAGTAATTCATTACCTGTCGAAGTAAAAGCGGAAAATTCTGCTGTTAAAGCTCCAACATCAGCGTCAAACAACAAACCACAGAGAGCTTCTGGTCAACCCTCTTTGGCATATATCATTAAACAGGCATACGACAAAGGATACTCCGATGTTCATGTGGGAGTAGGAGAAGTCCCCAGAATGCGCGATCGCGGAGAAATGGCACTAACAGAGTATCCCAAAACCGATCGCCAAACTTTTATGAGTTGGCTACATGAGATTTTAAGCGATCGCGAAGTAGAACAGTTCAAGCGAGAACTAGAATTTGATGGTGCAACTCAGTACGAGTTTGCTAGGGTCAGGATCAACGTGTTTGACACTCTGCTAGGCCCTGCCTTAGTAATGCGTCTGATTCCCCTCAAAATCTTGACCATGGACGACTTGGGTTTACCCCCAGTTTTTCGGGATATTTCTGACGAACATAAAGGTTTAATCTTAGTTACGGGGCCGACGGGTTCAGGTAAATCGACCACTATGGCAGCGATGGTAGACTACATCAACACCGAACATGCCAAGCATATTATTACCATTGAAGATCCGATTGAATTTGTCCATCGGAGTAAACGCTCTTTAATTAAACAACGAGAAGTTGGCATCAATACTCACAAATTCGATCATGCCCTCAAAGCAGCATTGCGGGAAGATCCTGATATTATCTTGATTGGGGAAATGCGCGATCGCGAAACGGTCAATACGGCCCTCAAAGCAGCCCAAACAGGTCACTTGGTCATGGGAACGTTACATACCAACAGTGCGGTTAAAACTATTGAAAGGATTTTGACTCTCTACACTGCCGAAGAACAGGATGCGATGCGCGTGGCAATTTCCGAGTCCCTAGTAGCTGTCATCTCTCAAGGATTATGTCGCACCACAGATGGTAAACGAGCTGCGTATCATGACATCATGGTTAATACAGAAACCGTCAAAGAATATATTAAACAGGGTAAGTATGATGAGATTCAGAATCTGATGTTGGATGGAGAATATGACGGAATGATTACTACCAATCAAGCTCTCTTCAGTCTTTACGAAGAAGGCAGAATTACCGAGGAAGTAGCCATGGAAATGTCTCCGACAGCCAATGAAATGGCGATGATGCTCAGAGGTAGAATCTAAATACACAGAACATTTAGCATGTTAAAGTGTTCATGCATCCATATTTATTACCCACAGGAATAGATATACTTTAAAAGTATTACTATTAACTAGTCAGCAGTTGTTAAACTGTCGGGTTTGAGATCATGATCGGCAATAGATGATAAATGTTCTGCCTCAAGTATTTAAAGGTATAGCCTTGTTTACACCAGGGGGAGATTTGATTTATGGCATCAATTCGAGTAAACAAACTCAATGGCATGTTCATTTATGTCATGAATTACAAAAGATGCTCAATTTAGCTGATTCACCTCATTTTCTCGTACCTGGATATACAGCCACAGTAGAGCGTTGGTTAGACCCTACAACTCATCAGCTACAGACTATTGCCGAAGTTTACCCCGCAGTACAGCAATATATCCCTTTATTGCAAGCATTATTTAAACTCGATGCCAAAACTGAATGGCAAATTGCTCCTTGGCAAGAAGAGCATTGTCATCGGGCAGTAATTGAGACTTATAAACCCCATTTTCCGCAACTTTGGCAGCGACAAGATTTAGTTATTCGTCTTGACCCTAAACAATCAACTAAATTGCCTTCTAAAGACTCTGGGATAATTCAAGATCACATCAGAACAACTGTAATCAAGAGCGAAGGATACAATCTACGCCTGTTTATTTCCAGTCAGAATGATAGTGCCGAAAAAACCTTAAGTAATCTTCATCAGCTATTAGAAGAAAGATTGACTAATCCCTACACCTTAAAAGTGATTGATGTTGCTAAAAACCCCGAACAAGCGATAATACACCGAGTTATAACCACCCCGACTTTAATTCGAGTCTCTCCTGGGCCTGTCAAACGTATTGTGGGACAGCTTGACGATATCTCTAGAGTCTTACAGATTATTTCGAGTTTTCATTAGGCTAAGGTTTCTGGACAGTAACCTAGTCCAATGGTAAATTGTTGACGAAAAGCTTCAATATCTTTGGTATCTGGCACACCATAAGAAACCACTGCTACTTGATAACGGCGCATAACTTCCACAGGAGATTGACCAGTTTCTAAACTCCAGAAGACCATTTTGAGTCGCATTTCTGGTTCATAGACAATGCCCAACTCTGACATAAAGGCGCAAAGATTACCGTGTAATCTTGGTTCTAGAGCTTGGGGGAAGTGTATTTTGACAATCCAGCCATCAATTTGATGAATTACGGTGAGAGAAGCATTGGTCGTATGCTCCATATTGCGGAGATACTCGATTGTTCTTAAGGTCACGCTGGCATTGGCCAGGAAATACAGATAGTCCATAAATCATGTTTTTACAGAAGCGTATTTATAGTCTGACAATAAATGTGTCGATCGCGCTTGGGGAAAAGCACCCGATCTTTTAAATTTGCTATAGGGGATATTACCCAAATACGATCGTGTAAATTGAACTTATAACTTAGGATGGATCAAGATTTTTTGCTTTCTAGCTACACTTACCAATTGCCTCAAGAGCTGATAGCCCAGTCTCCTGCCGAGCCGCGAGATAGCTCTCGTCTACTGATCGTAAATTCACGGCGAGAGCCTACCCACTCAACTTTTCGGGACTTGCCCAATTGGTTAAAACCAGGTGACTTGCTCGTCCTGAACAATACCCGCGTTATTCCTGCTCGTCTTTATGGTCATAAAACTACGGGTTCTCAGCTAGAAATTTTGCTGATTGAAGAGCGAGCGTCTAACTGTTGGCTGGCTCTAGTCAAACCTGGCAAGCGTTTTACGATTGGAGCAACCATCAACTTTGATGCTCTGGGTAATCCCGACTCAAACAATAATCCACTCCAGGCTACAGTGATCGGCAAAGATGAAGCCACAGGGGGGAGAATCTTGCAGTTTGAGCTAGCTCCAGGTCAGTCTCTCTGGCAGCTATTGGATGATTATGGACAGCTTCCTTTGCCCCCCTATATTACGGATAGTGATGCTCCTGACGAGCGATATCAGACTGTATATGCCAATCAACCAGGAGCGATCGCAGCACCCACCGCAGGTTTACACTTTACCCCCGAATTATTAGCTCAACTAGAGCGCCAGGGGATTGAACAGACTCAAATTACGCTTCATGTGGGAATTGGCACTTTTCGTCCTGTAGAAACAGAGCAAATTAAGAATCATGCCATGCACCAAGAATGGATTGAAGTCAGTGCAGAAACCGTAGCCAAGATTAAAGCCACGAAAGCCAGAGGAGGTCGAGTCATTGCCGTGGGGACAACTGCCACCAGAGCCTTAGAAGGAGCAGCTAGAGAAGCCAAATCAGACTCGATCGAGCCTTTTCGCGGTAAGACTAATTTGTTTATCTATCCAGGCTATCAGTGGCAAGTAGTAGATGGCTTAATCACTAATTTTCATTTACCAGGTTCTAGCTTGTTAATGCTGGTGAGTGCCATGATTGGTCGAGAGCAGTTGTTGAGTCTTTACCAACAAGCGATCGCTCTTGAATATCGTTTTTATTCCTTTGGCGATGCCATGCTAATTTTGCCTCAAGCCAGGTGATTACAAAAGATAATCATCACTGTTCATTGCTCACTATAATTTCTGTTAGCGGAATCGAAATTGAAACAGCAGTACCTTGACCTATTCCAGGACTTTCTAAGGAGATCGTACCCTGCATTAAATCCATCAGATTACGCGAAATGGCTAACCCAAGACCTGTCCCACCAAACTTTCTGGTGGTTGAACCATCGACCATGACAAAGGGATTAAAGAGTTTATGCTGTTGGCTGGGGTCAATCCCGATGCCTGTATCTTCGATTTTAACTACAACGTATTGATTTGGCTCTTGCTGCTGTGTTTCGGGATAACTATCGGCTGTAGAAGAATTTGTAGAAGAATTTGGCGAATTATATTCTTCAGTAATTTGTGCTTTTGCAGCCAGGGCAATATTATCGCTTGAAGCTTCAATATCTCTCTGGTAGTCTGCTTTTGAAGCCAGAGAATATTGATAATTATCAAATTCTCGATCGCTTGTCAGTAGTTGAGTCGTAATTGTAATCGTGATTGTACCAAAATCAGTGAATTTAACCGCATTACTAACTATGTTAATTAGCACCTGCTTGAGTTTTGCAGCATCTGCCAGGACATAAAGTTTTTTTCCCCAAACTGGCATTTTTAAATGCAAGTTTTTCTGCTGGATAGAAACCAGATGGAGATCGACTACTTCATTCAGCACTCTATTTAAATTAACGGGTTCAATCCTGAGCGAAAGTTTTCCCGCCTCAATCTTGGAGATATCCAGTACATCATTAATAATTCCTAAAAGATGAATTGCTGCATCGTCTGCCTGCTGAAGAAATTCTCGTTCTTCTTCTTTGCTATCGCAATAACCGTCTTGAACTACCCGAATACAGTTAATGATGCCATTTAGAGGAGTTCTCAGCTCGTGAGAAGTGGTGGCTAAAAATTCGCTTTTCAACTGGTTAGCTGTCTGGGCTTGCTTCCAAGCCGTAATAATTTCATCTCCCCAAGCCCTTAAGCGACCCACCATATCATTGAGGGAGAGAGAAAGCTGATTAAATTCGCGGATTTTAAAATTTTCTGGCAGGCGATCGACATGAGAATTTAGGTGTTGATCCTTCAAGGAATAATCTCTAATTTGTTCTAAAGGACGAGCCAATTCACGGGACAAATAGAGCGTAGCCAGAGAACAGGCAGCGATCAAACCTAAAGTCATGCCCACAAGAGCTTGCTGAATGTCCTTGAGGGGTTCTAAGGCAGCATCTAGGGGACTGACCGCGAGAATAATCCATTTTTCTCCTTTATTGCTGGTAATAGGAGAAGGAATAGAACTATATCCAGTAACTAATTCGACTCCATCAGTCTCCAAATAAAATAAATGCAGAAAATCTGGCTTATTGGCGATCGCATTTTGCATTAATTCCGTCAACCTTTGAGCATCGGACATTTGCTTGACGTTGCGTCCCACTCGCTGTTCAAAAGGATGGGCGAGAATTGTGCCGTCTTGATCGATTACTACGGGATAGCCTTCTAATGAACCTGGCTCAACGATTTCTTGAGCAAGAATAGCAGACTTGATACTTAAGGCGTAGCGCAGATTACCTTGGCGATCGTAGATAGGGGCAGTCAACCACAATTTTAATTGACGACCTGAAGGATTTTCACTGGCTTCGGCAGAATTTCGTAACAAAGATGCGGTAGAGGAAAGTAATTTGACATCCACTTGAGACGCAGTGGTAAAAACTCGCTGTTTTTTCTTCCAGGTATTATTTTCTAGCTCAACTGGCTCTTTACAGGTAGAAGAAGTGATAGCATTAGTTTCGAGATCGGTAATCTGAGCGCAGAGAATGCCTATTGGCAAGACTTCTTCTAGTTGAGCAATTAGTAACTCTCCATTTAAAATATCTGAGCGAGCAATTGCTGCATCGCTGGCACTCGCCAGGTTATTTTGTAAAGCTTCAATCGAATGTTGAATTGTTTCTCCCTTTCTCACGGCACTTTCGGTTAAATTCTGTCTAGCAGTCTCCAAAAAAGCCGAACGAGCCTTTCTATAAGTGACATATACGCCAATTAGCAAGACGGGAACACTGACTAACAGAATGCGCGAGAGTAAAATTCGTCGAAAAGAAGATTGACTAGGTGCCATAAGAAAAGACTTAGCCTCACGCTTAAACTAGATCTCTACTGTTGTATTTTAATGATATCCACTCCAACACCATTTGCCAGATCCATTTTCTGAGGAAGTAACAATTCTAACTTGATTGATGAAAAATCGATTACATACCACTGTTATTCTAGCGATGACTGCCGATGGCAAAATTGCCGACTATCAGAGTTCGGCTGCCCGTTTTGGTTCTATTAACGATCGCACTCACCTCGAACAACAGGTATCTTTAGCAGATGCAGTTTTGTTTGGGGCAGGTACATTAAGAGCTTATGGTAGTACCATGTCGGTTTCTAATCCGCTGCTGTTGCAAGAGAGAAAAGCGCGATCGCAATCACCTCAACCTGTACAAATCGTCGTCTCTGCATCAGGGAATTTGGATTCTCAATGGCGCTTTTTTCAACAACCCATCCCGCGATGGTTGATCACTCTTCCTGGTAATGATGGCAAATGGCAAAGCAGAACAGAATTTGAGCGTATTTTAATTGCTCCAGAAAATAACTCGATCATTAATTGGACAAGGACTTTTCAGCAGCTAGCCGAATTAGATTTAAACAAGCTGGCTATCTTGGGTGGCGGGGAACTAGTAGCATCATTATTAGCAGAAAATTTAATCGATGAACTGTGGTTAACCGTTTGTCCCATAATTTTTGGCGGTCAGTCTGCCCCGACTCCTGTGGCGGGAAAAGGATTTATCCATTCTCAAGGCAAAAAACTCCAGCTACTAGAAGTCAAGTACATAGAACAAGAATTATTTCTACATTACTTAGTAATCAGTAATCAGTAACCAACAGTAGGGTGGGCAAGATTTAGATCTAAAAATGCTTTATTAATCAGTTGATTTTGCCCACCATATTCCACTTAACCAGTAACCATTTTAAGTATGCAATCCGAAGCTCATCCTATTCGTTTTAATTCAAAATACTCTAAGGCTCGTCACAATTTTCTCACTGCTGCTTCAGGACAAGCCACCTTAATCAAATCTTGGCAGCATCCCCTAAGAGGCATAGCAGGGGAAAAGCTATATTTAGATCTGGCTTGGTTTGGCGATCTTGCTGCTAAAAAAGTATTACTTTTAATCTCTGGAACTCATGGAGTAGAAGGATATTGCGGTTCAGGAATTCAAGTCGGTTCAATTAGAACAGGGTGGCATCTCCAAGCAGATAGCAATGTTGCTATTGTGATGATTCATGGCTTAAATCCTTATGGGATGAGTCATTTAAGACGAGTCAATGAAGATGGAGTCGATCTTAACCGCAATTTTCTTGATTTTCAGCAACCATTACCCACAAATACTTTTTATGCTGATTTAGCAAATGTAATTGTCCCCGAAAATTGGACGGTAGAAACTCAGATGGAAACTTTAGACCAAATCACTGAGTATTTAGCCAACAAACCATCAGCGGTAGCCGACTTAGCTAAAGGGCAATATCAATACTGGTATGCACCTTTTTATGGCGGGGAAGTTCCTAGCTGGTCAAATCGAGTATTTAATCAAATTAGCGATCGCTATCTCCTCGACAAACAAGCAGTCGGTCTACTGGATTATCATACGGGTTTAGGACAACACGCTACAGGGCAGCTAATGAGTCTGCCGGTTAATTCTGAAGCCAAATACAATTTAGCCTCGGAAATTTGGGGGGATAAATTAGTTGTGACAGGTTCTGCTGAGTCTGTGGCTGTCTATTCTCCTCAAGGAACTTTGATTGCTGCCTTGCAAGCTAAATTAGCAACCTCTAACTGCATTGCTGCTGCTTATGAATTTGGCACAATATACGAAACTGAAGTATTTCATGCTCTAAGAGCCGATCATTGGTTACATACTCATGGTGATTTAGATACAAGACAAGCAGTCGAAATTAAACAAAATATGTTGGATGCCTTTTATGGCGTTCTCCCTCAATGGCAACAATCAGTTTGTAACCTCGCATTTACCGCTCAAGAGGAGTTATTGAGCGGATTGCGATCGCTATAAAGCTAAATACTCTATCTACTTACTTCTTTGCCTTGTTTTAGCCCCAAATACGATTGATTATTGTTAAATAGATGGGAATACCAACAATAATATTAAAGGGGAAGGTTAATGCCAAAGCCATGGAAATATATAGACTAGGATTGGCTTCTGGTATGGTCATTCGCATTGCAGCAGGAACAGCAATATAGGAGGCGCTAGCGCACAATACGGAAAATAGAAGCGCATTGCCTGGAGACATGCCAATTATTTTGGCCAGAAAAATACCAATGAGAGCATTAATGACAGGCATGAAAACTGAAAATCCAATTATAAACGAACCGCTTTTTTTTAAATCGTCTATTCTTTTTGCTGCTACTATTCCCATGTCTAACAAAAAGAAAGTCAGCATACCGTAGAATATATCACCAGTAAAAACTTCCAGTCTTTCCCAGCCATTTTCACTAGTAATCATCCCCACCAAGAGGCTACCCAATAGTAAAAAAACTGAACCATTGAGAAAGGCTTCCCGTAACACTTCTGACCAAGAAAATTCTTTTACTGCTTCATGATCTTGATTGTCCCCTGAAGAGTGAGCAAACAACCTAGCTAAAATTAGACCTACAATGATCGCAGGAGATTCCATTAAGGCTAAAGCTGCCACCATATGTCCTCCATAGGCAACGGGAGGTACTTGTTGCTCAAGAAAAGAACTAGCCGTTACAAAAGTTACCGCACTAATTGAACCATAGGTAGCAGCGATCGCTGCTGCATTATAGACATCTAATTTGAGCCTGAGAATAAAGAAAGAATAAATCGGCACCACAGCAGCCAAAAATATTGCAGTCAAAAGGGTAATGGCAATTTCACTATTAATTCCGCTTTCATGAATTTCATGCCCTCCTTTAAATCCGATCGCAAACAGTAAATAAAGTGAAAATAGTTTGGGTAAGGGATGGGGGATATCTAAATCGGACTTGAGAAAAACCGCCATCAGACCAATGAAGAAGAATAAGACAGGCGGATTTAAGATATTAGAGAGAATTAAACTAGAGTCCATGTTTTAACTTACAGTTACAATCTAATTTAACTTTGCAATCAATTAGCTAATTTAAAACGGAAGAAAAGTAAAATTTTTTATTTTTGCTTTAGGTTTTGGATAGTGGTAGAAGAAGGCTTTATCCTTGCTACTGAAATATTTAAGATTCAAGACCCAACAATTTTCTATTTAAACCATTACGCATTAACTAGTGCTAACAATTTAATCTTTAATCTTTACCTGAAACTGATTTTAATCGAGATTTTACTTAAACAAAATTAAATATTCATTAGTATTGGTAACTATTATTAGTAATAATACTCATTGGCTAAAATATTTACTTAGATGACTAAGTGTAAATCTGGTATTTTTTGAAAATTCATTAAATTAAAATAGTATAAATGCTGTTGTTTAATAAGTCCTGTGAATAATAAGCTGTAATTGTTTCTGAAATAAACTAATTTATATCAAGTAGATTATTAATTTTTAGATAATAAATTATCTCTATTTAGGGACTAAATTTAATGGCAGCTTGCATTGACAAAAATATCAAATTAGATAGTTTATATCTATTTCAAGAATATCAAAAAGAGCATAGTACCAAAGTAAGAAATAAAATCGTGGAGTTAAACTTTGGTCTAGTAAAAAAAGAGTCTTATCATTGGGTGAATCAATGTAATGAAAGCTTTGAAGATTTATTACAAGTTGGTTCAATTGGTTTAATTAGAGCAATTGAGCGTTTTGATGTTGAGAAAGGCAATGCTTTTAGTTCTTTTGCTATTCCCTATATTAGAGGAGAAATTCAGCACTATCTTCGGGATAAAAGTACTACCTTAAGAATTCCGCGTCGCTGGTTAGAACTAAAGCAAAAATCAGTTACTTTTGTGCATAGTTTTCGAGAAGAGTATCATCGACAACCTACTAATTTAGATATTGCTAAACATTTAGAAGTATCTATTAAAGAATGGCAAGATATTCAACTAGCCTATCAAAATCGTAAGCCACTAAGCTTAGATATCTCTGTCAATAATGATTTAGATAATCAGACTAGCCTTTGCGATTTAGTTTCCGATCCTAAGCATCGTAGTTTCCATCTAGTCTACGAAGATCGAGTACGTTTGCAGCAAGCTTTGGAAGAGTTAGAAGAGCGTACGAGAGATGTTTTAGAGTTTGTTTTTTTACACGATCTAACTCAAAAAGAAACCGCACAAATGTTAAATATTAGTGTCGTGACAGTCTCGCGTCAGCTTAAAAAGGGATTAAATTTACTAAAAAAATCAATGGCATCAGAAAAAATATAGTTTGTACTCTCTGGCTGATCTTCAAGTCAACTGTTATCTTAGAGTCTCAATCTTTTGCTTATAGATTAAATTGGGTAATCTTAATAGATACTTAATGATTATTATTATGAATAAAGTTGTATTGTTGACATTAATCGGAACTTTGGCTTTGACAACTCAAAGCTGTTCTTTTTTCTCTAGTATGGCTGATTCTCAAAAAGTGCTAGAAGAAAATACTCCTAAATCAAATCCTGTAGAGACTGATACTACTAAAGCTCAACTACAGGCAGAAGAAGATTTTGCTGATTTAGAACTAGAACAGTCAGAGAAAGAATCTTTACCAGAAATTGCTGGCTTAATTCCTGCAACAGATCCTGAAGTTAGAGTTAGAAGTATTATTCGTGGTAGAAATGATCCTTTTTCCGTTGTAGCTCTTAATCCTCGAATTAAAATTAAAGAAGAAGCGAAGCAGCCTAAAAAAGAGGTGGCGAAGCAGCCAAGCGCAAATCGTGATAACTACACAAGTAACTTACAGAATCAAGGAGATAGTAACGATACTAATCCAATTTCAGCCCCACTAGAAATCATTGAACCAACTATAGCAAATAATGTCGTGATTTCAGGGCTGTATGAAGCCAAGGGGAAAATAAGGCTAATTGTTAAAGCACCAGATGAAGAGACCAGTCGCTATGTCGAAGTAGGACAATATTTATCTAATGGTCAAGTATTGATCAAAAGAATCGATCGCAATCGTTACTCTAGCCCCAAAGTCATTCTAGAGCAATCAGGAATTGAAGTAGCGAAAACTATTGGTGAAGATTTGACTAATGATAATAACCTTAGTTCTTTACCTACAACACCAAGTTACGATTGGGGAACTGCTATTTCTTTAAAGTAAAGCTAATAGAGTCAAAAACAATTAAATAATTAAATATTAGTCAATAACTAAAAAAAGTTTAAACGATCGCCAAAATTAAAATATAGCTGCGATCGTTTTTTCTGTTAAAAAATATTCAGCCGAATAAGTCGATAAAATATAAGTAGCTGGATTAAAATTGTTGATCTGAGTTAAAAGATTATGAGTAAAAAAGCAGAATTATTAGAGGCGATCGCGGGTAAAAATCGTGGTTTGCTGGCAACCGAAATTGATAATGCCAGAGTTCTCTCGGCAATTCAACAGCTAGAAGATACTAATCCGACACAGAAGCCTTTAGAGGCTAAGGATTTACTCAATGGTGACTGGCGTTTGCTCTATACCACCAGCAAGGGGATTCTTGGTTTAGATCGCTTTCCCCTGTTTAAGCTAGGTCAAATCTATCAATGCATTCGAGTATCAGAAGCCAAGGTATATAATATTGCTGAGATTATCGGCTTACCGATGTTAGAAGGTTTGGTTAGCGTCGCTGCTAGTTTTGACCCAGTTTCAGATCGCCGAGTTAATGTTATTTTTGAACGCTCGATTATTGGTTTACAAAGGTTGTTTAGCTATAAAACTCCTGCCAAACTGATTCAACAGATCGAGTCGGGTAAGAAATTTTTGCCCATCGACTTTAAAATTGAGCGCGGTGAACAACAAGGCTGGTTGGAAATTACCTATTTAGATCGGGATATGCGCATTAGTCGAGGCAATGAAGGTAACGTTTTTGTCTTAACCAAAGAGACTTTTTAATTTAAGTGAAGAAACAGAAGGGAGTAAAAAATGTTTCTTAGTGAACTAAGAAATGCTCTAGATAGAATAAAAGGCTGCTAAGTAGCAGCCCAGCAAGTTATTTGATTTAAGACAGTGATCTTAATTATGCTTCTTTACTTTTGCTAAAGTAATCGCTTAAAGCATCAGCAATAATTTGATTCATAGGTCGACCTTCCTTTTCAGCAATTTCTTTCAAGCGAGGAAAAAGGTGATCGGGAACGCTAACACGACGCTGATTTTTGCGAAATTTGGGTTGAGTGGTAGTATCTGTATCCATATCCATATAGCTTCCTAGGGTGTAGTTTTCAGCAAAATTACGAATGGCAGCGAATCCGACGCGACTACAGAATGAACCAAAGCTTTCCTTAGATTTGCGACCCTGCTTGAAGAAGACAAATATAGGCTCAAAGAAGGTTTCTAGCTCATCTACGGACATTTTCTGCTCATAAGGTTGGGCTAGCTGAGTTTGGTTGGGTGTGCCTCCCAGCCAGATTTGGTATTTCTCTGGTGCGCTGCCGACAAAACCTAGTTCTGCCATGTAGGGACGAGCGCAGCCGTTGGGACACCCAGTCATCCGCATCACGAAGTGTTCGTCTACCATTCCTAGTTTATTCAATAATGTCCTGATTCGATCGGTAATTCCTGGTAAAGCTCTTTCCGATTCCGTAACCGCTAGTCCACAGGTAGGTAAGGCAGGACAAGCCATAGAATAGCGAGTTAAGGGTTCGATCGCCTGGGGATCGGTAATTATGCCCCGATTATTGAGAATATTCTCGACGGTTGCTTTCTGCTCTGGAGCAATTTCACAGAGGATGATATTGTGGTTGGGAGATAAGCGCATGGGTAGGTTTAACTGCTGCACAATCTCTCTTAGAGCAGTTTTTAATTGAAAAGCACCCTCATCTTTAACTCGGCCGTTTTCCACCCCGATGCCGAAGAACCAGTTACCATCTCCTTGCTCATACCAACCTAAAAAGTCTTGATATTGCCAGGCTGGGAGCTTTTTATAAGGCTTTAGTTCTTTGCCGAAATAGGACTCGACTTTGGCTTTGAATTTCTCAACTCCCCAATCGTGAATCAAGTATTTCATGCGCGAATGACGGCGGTTAGTGCGATCGCCATAATCTCGTTGAGTAGCAACAATTGCTTTAACTAAATCGTAAACATCAGCCTTATCTACATAGCCAATTTCATCAGAAATCCGTGCAAAGGTTTCTTCTTTATTATGAGTACGTCCTAAACCACCCCCAGCAAGCACATTAAATCCCTGTAACTCACCTTTTTTATTACTCATTACCACCAGACTAATATCGTGGGTGTAGACATCAACAGAGTTGTCCCCAGGTACAGTAACGCAGATTTTGAACTTACGGGGTAAAAATTGCTCGCCATAGATTGGTTCGAGGCTGTTTTCAATAATCATCCCTCTGCCTTTACTTTGTCTAGCAGCCTTTACTTCAGGAGCTTCCTCGACACTAACCGCTTTTTCCCCATCTAGCCAGATCTCGTAATAAGCGCCACTTTGAGGATTTAATAGATCGGCAATATTATTGGCGTATTTAAAAGCATATTGGTATTCAGGCTTATTCTTAAACGGCGCAGGAGGAGACATGATGTTGCGGTTAACATCTCCACAAGCACTCAGGGTTGAACCCATGTTGTTGAGAATCGTCTTAATTACCGTTTTCATGTTTTGCTTCAGAATTCCGTGAATCTGAAACCCCTGACGAGTTGTGATTCGCAGGGTATGATTGCCATACTCTTCGGCAAGACGATCTAAAGCCAAAAATAATTCTGGTGGAATAAATCCCCCTGGGCTACGAGTACGCAGCATCATTTGATAGTCTTTTTCTTGACCACTGACTCGATTATCGCGGTTATCTTGCTGGTAAGAGCCGTGGAATTTTAGGATTTGAATCGCATCCTCGGTAAAGTGGGTGGTATCTTGTTTTAGTTCACTCAAAAGAGGTTCGCGAAGAAAGTTACTGCGCTCTTTTATTTTTTCAACTTTGGATACTTTTTTTTCAACTTTTTTTTCAATTGGAGTCTGAACCATATTCTTATCAATAAATACCAGGAGAATTGTTTAAGTTTTGCTGTTTGGGGTTTAAAGGTTCTTTTTTATCTTAGCGTTTGCGATCGCCTATCGTATCGAAATAATGTGTTAAGACATATCAATGAATGAACCCTGATTTTTGACAAGAGCTACTTAAGCTCAAAGCCTTCTGGCGGTTTTTTTGAACCAATTTACCTGCCGACTAAGAAGTAACATTCTCGCATCTTGGTAACAAACAATACAAGTTGCTCCATGTCTATGCTTACAAAAATTATCTTCTTGTCTACCGATGAGATGAGCGAAGAGAAGCCGATCCCACAGCAGGTAGAGATGAAGATAAAAGATCTCTAAAGAATTTTATCCTAGGCTTTTGGCGAATTTTTGTAACCAAAAAAGTCAATCCGATAATCTACAATTGAAACTCCCGTCTGTTCTTCAATCTGCTTGATGATTGATTCGGGTAACTCAATTTGTAAATCGATAATTTGGTTGGTATCTAAACAGTTAATGTGGCTATGAGAATCGCTAATATTGCCATACAGCCTGCCGTCCGAGCGTTCTAGACACTCGATTACGCCTCCTGCTGACAATGCCTCTAGGTTCTGATACACCGAAGTATGACCGATTTCTTTGCCCTCTTGGTTGAGCAGATCATAAATCTCTCTAGCGGAAAGATGATTTTCATTTTTCCACAGCAGTTCTAAAACATAGCGGCGCTGACGACTAACTCGCATACCTAATTCTTGACAACGAGCTAGAGCATCTTCTAAAGATTTAATGGGTTTGGGACTTGCCTCAGTCGTTTTCATATGGGAGGCTAACTTAATTTAAAACTATACATAGTCATTACCACTTTAACTTAAATTTAAACTAAATGTCTATCACAAAAACTAGTAAAGGGCTTCGCCCTGGCTATTAGCTCTTAGCTATTAGCTATTTACTTAAGTAATTGCGCATAAGCTAAAAGCTTTTTTTGGTAAAGTAAACAGTAGCCCGCCTTAATAAGAATATTCTGCTTTCTCGATCGAGCGCTTTAACCTTTGGCTCGTGTTGACTTGGATAATTTGAGCTTAAATAAAAAATTTATCTATTTTTGTAATATTACTTGTGACTATAAAATTAACCCTAGATCATCAAGCGATCGCCTCTTTAGATTTATCAGTAGTAAAAAAACAACTTGCCCCCTGGTTGGCAAAAATTGCCGACTATGAACAGCAACTACAGTTTGCGCTCGATTTTGAGCAAGCAGAAAATGATCCTCGTGAGCTATCAGAGATTCCTGAAATCAGACTCTGGTATGTTCGCTTAGATGCCACCTATCCTTGGCTACCGTTTCTTCTAGATTGGAAAGCGGGAGAATTAGCACGCTACACGGCGATGCTTGTGCCTCATCAATTTAATCGTAGCGAAGGCATTATGTTTAATCCAGAGGCGTTAGAGATTTTTGTGATGAATAAAATCTTTGTTTTGTCTGACTGGTTACAAGAACAGGGAATTCCAGAGCGATCGCGTTTAAAATCGATGGCACAGTTATTTGGTTACGAGTTAGATAATGTGTTTTTTGACATGATTCAAGATGGTAATTAGAGTCTTGCCAAGTTTTCCTGGTTGAAACAGGGAAAAAGGAAACGGAAACCAGCTATGAGCTAGAGCAAAATTTATAGCTGTTAAATTATAAAGATGAAGTTAACTAAGTTTTATGATGCGCCTCAGTACTATCAGAGAGTAAAAAATTATTTGCTTCAGCATGAGGCAGCTAACTGCTTAATTTTGGGTATGAACAAAGGTTTAGTTGGTGGTGAGGCCAATAGTGCAAATCAACCTTATATGGTTGTTGTCGAACAGGATCGATCCATAGTAGCTACAGCGATACAAACTCCACCGCGTAATTTAATTTTGGCAAAACCCAGTAACTCGCAAGCAATTAAACTAATTGCCCAAGATCTTGCAACCAATCCTCAATCTTTGCCTGGAGTAATTGCTTCAAAAGCTGAAGCTAAAACATTTGTCGATACTTGGCACAATTTAACAGGACAATTATCTAAATTAAATGTTGCCATGCGAGTGCATCAGTTAAACCAGGTGCAACGGATAACTAATGCAACAGGTCAAATAAGGTTAGCCAAAGAAAGCGATCGCCATTTGCTAACAGATTGGATACAGGCATTTGTAATAGAGGCTTTGGGAGACAGTGAACCGAAGTCGGATAGCCAGTTATGGTTTGACCGAAATTTAAAAAAACAAAGCTTATACGTTTGGCAGGATCGAAAAACTGTATCGATGGCAGCATATGGAGGCACAACACCTAATGGAATTAAAGTAAATGCAGTATATACGCCACCAGAGCATAGAGGGAGGGGATATGCAACTTCTTGTGTAGCTGTAATAAGCCAAAAATTGCTCAATCAATATAAATACTGTTTTTTATTCACTAATTTAGCTAATCCCGCTTCTAATCATATCTATCGTAAAATTGGCTATCTCCCGATGGAAGACATCAGCAACTATAGTTTTGCTGATTGAAAATAGCGCTATTTTGATATTGATTAGGCAACTGCTGCTAATTCTTGTCCGTGTTGACGTAGCAGAGACATTAATTCATCGCGATAATCGTGGAACAGAGAGTGTCGTTTGACCATTTGTGTCCGTTCTGGCAATTTAATTAACATCTCTTTGCGCACAGTACCAGGGCGCGAACTCAAAGCGTAAATGCGATTGGAGAGAAAAACAGCTTCTTCGACATCATGGGTAATCATAAACACAGTCAAACCAGTACGCTGCCACAGATCGATCATAAACTCATGCATTGACTCTTTAGTATGAACATCTAAGGCTGCAAAAGGTTCATCCATCAGCAGTACCTTTGGTTCAGAAGCTAAAGCACGAGCGATCGCAACTCGTTGTTTCATCCCACCCGATAATTCTTTGGGTAATAAACGGGCAAATTCAGTTAAACCAACGACGTTTAAATAGTAACTGGCTTGTTCTCGGCGTTGCTTTTGGGGGACACCTTGTAACTTGAGTCCGAATTCGGTGTTTTCCTGTACGTTCATCCAAGGATAGAGGGTGTAATGCTGGAAAACCATACCGCGATCAGGCCCTGGTGCAGTAACACACTGACCGTCGATTTTTACTTCGCCACTGGTAGGACTATCCAAGCCAGCAATTTGACGCAACAACGTAGATTTACCCGAACCCGATGCACCTACCACACAGATAAATTCACCTTCGGCGATCGCCATATTGATTTCTTTAAGCACCACTAAAGTACCGCTTTTAGTTGGAAAATGTTTGTTGAGGTGATTAATTTCCAAAAACATAGTTAGGTATAACTTTAAATAGACGTTTTTAATATAGTTATCAATTACTCAACTATGTACTGTGCGATTAAACACACTTTTAAGATCTAGACTGAAATTACTCAACAAGATCAAAACTCACATCAATCACTGTTTAGTTTATTAAGCGATTTCATGTTTACTTTCTCTTGCTAAAGTTTTTATCGTTTCTGACTTGCCCACCGACAACTCACCCTTAAAAAATATTGAAAGAGTAAATCGAAAATAAGTCCGATAATACCAATAACAATTAGGCCGACAAAAATTTCATCGGTTTTTAAAAATCTGCCAGCAACGCTAATCCGACGACCCAATCCTTCATTGGCAGCAATTAATTCTGAGACAATTACCAGTTGCCAAGCTGCTGCTAAATTAATTCGGCAGGCATCGATAATTCCAGGGAGAACATAAGGCAAAATTACTTGTTTTAAGACTGACCAGCGATCGCCACCCAACATATAGGTAGCTTCAATTAATTCTTTAGGGACAAACTTAACTGTATCCATCACCATCAGCGAGTTAAAGAAAAATACACCAATAAAAATCAGCATAATTTTTGGTTCTTCACCGATACCCAGATATAGAATCAACAGAGGAATAAAAGCTGGAGCAGGCATATAGCGCATCAAGCCGAAGAGAGGTTCCAAGAGAGCGCGGATACTCGCAAAACTGCCCATCAGCACGCCAATCGGAATCGCTAAGATTAATGCTAGAAAAAAGCCCACGCCGACTCGCCATAAACTAGCTACAGTGTCTTTAAGCAGTTCTCCCGTACTCGATAAACGGATAAAGGCAGACCAGACTTGGGCGGGAGAGGGTAAAAACTTGGGGTCTATATTGCCGAATGTCGTTACCAACCACCAGACAACTAGCGGCAAAGCGATTGAAGTAATAATTAGAGAAGTATTTAGGGGTTGAGGAATATCTTCTGCCAGTCGCCAAAAAACCGTTGGGCGTATAGTTTTAGGCTTGATCAACGATTGAATCGATCGCTGGTTATCATGGTGATTCATAGTTCAATTGTTTAATTAAGAACTTGGCTGTTTGGCTGCATAGGCTTTGACAAAGCGATCGTCAAATAGATTACTCAGATCTGGAGCTTGTTGGGCTAAACCAGATTTGACTAAAAAATCGCTAATTTTCTGGGCTGAAAATTGTAACGAGGTGACATCTTGCCCTGGTTTAAAAGCTTTAAGATTATCTTGCACTGAAAAGATGGTTGTACCATCGGCATAATCTTCATATTCGGCGATGGTTACATTTGCCCGTTTTGCCATGATTTTATTAGCTGATGCTTTATTTTGCTCGATACGATCGAGGGTGGCAAACCAAGAATTGACTGTAGCTTGCACCTGTTCGGGATTTTCTGCAATAAACTGACGAGAAAATACTAAATGATCGGAAATTGCGCCAGGAAAGTCTTTGGAACTAAATAATTCTTTGCTGCCAGGTCGTTTTAGGGCTTGAGTGGTAAAAGGAGCAAATACAGCAACGGCATCAACTTGACCACCAACAAAGGCTGTAGCTGCTTGACCTGTTTCTAAGGGGACAAACTCAATATCTGCTGCGGATAAACCTTCTTTTTCAAGCCCGAGTAATAATAAATAATGGTCGACTGTGCCTTCTTCAGCAGCAATTTTTTTCCCTTTTAGATCGGCAACACTATTAATTTCTTCACTCACAATTATTTTGTCGTTACCAGTGGAGTTGTCATTAACTAAAACTATCGCCAGATCTGTACCGCCTGAGACACTACTAATCGTATCGTTTAAGGTTTGACTGTTCGCCTCAATTTGTCCTGTGGTTAAAGCACTGAGTGATTCTAAATAACCGTCAAACCATTTAAGCTCGACCGAAGCACTGTTTGCTTTAAAAATTCCTTCTGCTTGTGCAACTTGCCAAGGAAACCAACCAGGCCAGGCACTATAGCCCAAAGTGAAGGCAGCCTCGCTAGTAGAAGTAGGAGAATCGGTATCAGTGGTTGTTTTAATCGAAGTAGCTGGATTACAACCAACAACAACAGTTGCACTGAGGACAAAAATAAGCAAATAAGTGAAAAATGAACGAATTTTTAGCATAAATTGAGTAAAGTAATCACGTTAGGTTAGAGAATAGCTTACCAGTGCGATCGCTATTAAAAACTAAATTTAATTTGCTCAATTAACAGTTAAATCTTTTGCTTTGTGTGTTTGCGATTAGGCTCCCCTAAAGGACTAGTCCTAAAGGATTAGCTCCGCGTCCTCCGCGTCGCGCCTACGCTCCGCGATCGCAACCAATCTAGCCAAATTTCTAATCCTTCACCTGTCTTGGCAGAAATAGGAATAATTATTACTTGGGGATTCATCTGCCGTACATTGGCTTTAATCCGCTCAAGATCGATATCTAAATAGGGTGCTAGATCGGTTTTGGTAATTAACAGGCAATCTGCCTGCTGAAACATCACAGGATATTTTAAAGGCTTATCTTCTCCCTCAGTAACGCTTAATAAGGCAACTTTAGCGTGTTCCCCTACTTCAAATTCGGCAGGACAAACTAAGTTACCCACGTTTTCAACTAACACTAAATCAAGCTCGTTCGGATTATATTGATGCTCTAAGGTATGAATGCCACCTGCCACCATTTTGGAATCTAAATGACAGGAACGTCCCGTATTAATGGGAATTACAGGAACATTATATTTACGAAGGCGATCGGCATCCAGTTCAGTGGTCATATCGCCTTCAATCACGGCAATGTTTAACTTATCTTTTAAAGCTTTTAAGGTTTGTTCCAAAAGAACAGTTTTTCCTGCTCCTGGACTACTCATAATGTTAAGACAGGTAATTCCCCACTTGTCAAAATGTTCGCGGTTGTGATCTGCGCCTTCTTGGTTAGCGTGGAGTAAATTTAGTTCAATTGCAGCGTCGAATGTTTGATGCATTTTTTTCAGTTGTTAGTTATTAGTAGGGGCGAACGCCCTAAAGGACTTGTCTACCGAACTAAGCGGCATATGCGGAGCAGTATCCTTTAGGACAAGTCGCTTAGTTGGAGATTAGCTCCTTAAGTCGCGTCGCCGTTAGCCCTTACAATTTTTAGTTATAGAAGAATATTCAAGGCGATCGATTTTTAATTCACGTCCAGAGCGAATATCTTCCATTGGTGACTGACAATCAGGACAACTATATTGCAGTCCAATTTCAGGTTTATATTCTTGTTGGCAGCTATGACAAAAAGCGATCAAAGGAATATCTTTAATCGCCAGTTCTACTCCTTCTAAAAAAGTATTGCGGGTTTGAACTTCAAAAGCAAACTGCAAACCCAGAGGTTCGACACAGGTAAATTGACCAACAATTAAATGTATTTTTTGCAGCTCGATCGCTTCTGATTGTGATTCATACCAATCTTTCACGGTCAAAATCAAAGCTTTGGTCATGTCTGTTTCATGCATAGCTGATGATACTTACGAGTCTGTACTTAAAGATTTTTAGTTGATTTTAAGTTGTACTGACTAACAAAAAAGTTAGATAAATACTGGTGTTATATTTTAAATAAACCAAGCCATTACTATTTTTGTGTTGCTCGTATAATTGCTCTAAATCTTGAATAAATTTAGTTGCTATTTCTCCTTGTTTGGGAATATAAGAAGTACTCATCGCTCTACCAATTAAAGCTTCACGATTTAATCCTTGGTAATAGGGAAAAATTTCATGACGAACAGGAGCAAATAATTCTGGCTCGTGAAGAAATCTTTGAGTGCCATAACGCAATTCAGATTGATTGTTAGAAGCAACTTGAATTAAATGACTGTATTCACGAGTAAAATTATCTTCACGATCGCGATTATTCCAGACTACGGCTAATACTCCTTTTGGCTTGAGAATACGGGCAAATTCTTGTAACACTGGTTCGGGATTAAACCAGTGAAAAGATTGAAAACAAGTAACCAAATCTACTGAGTTGTCAGATAATTTTGTCGCCTCAGCATTCCCATCGCCAAATTCAACTAAAGGATGTGACTCGGCTGCTTGTTTCATTGCTGCATTAGGTTCAATGGCAATTACTTTAACTCCCCTATCGGCTAGCAATCTCGAAGAAATACCCGTTCCAGCGCCAATATCAGCAGCTATTCCAGATGTGTCTAGTCCCGCTAAAATGCAATCAATCGCCTCAGATGGATAACTAGGACGATATTTAGCATAATCCTGAGCGCGATCGCTAAATCGACTTTGAGGATTTAGTTGATACAGTTGCTTATTGTTATTGCTCATTGTTCATTGTGACGCGAAGCTAATCCTTTAGGACTCATTGCTATTGCCAAGGTTCATCTACTTGCTGTGCTTCTTCATGAATGTAGGATGGTTTTTCGCTTCTGGGTAACTGTCCTGAAACTACCAAATGTGCCATGGTGTCGCAGATAACGCGAGTGGCCATAAGTGCCGTCATATCGCTAACGTCATAGGGTGGAGAAACTTCGACTACTTCAATACCACATACTGTAGTATTTTGCACAATTCTTTTGAGTAAATGTAGCGCCTCACGAGGTAATAGACCCCCTGGTTCTGGCCAGCCTGTCCCTGGAACAAATCCCGCATCAATGCAATCGATATCAAAACTAATCCAGACGCAATCTGTACCGTCTGTTGCTTTGGCGATCGCAAAGTCGGCTGCTGCATCTAAACCCATTTCCGTAATATCAGTTACGGTCAAAATATTAGTCGCTCTTTCTCGACATACCTTTACTCCTGGTCGCGGTACTTGCCAACCACCAATACCCAATTGCACCAAATTTTCTGCGGGAGCATTTGCCATATTGGTCGCATGAAACCAAGGACAGGTGTGCATTCTTTCGTCTAAATCTGTTTCTTGAGTATCTACATGACGATCAAAGTGAATAATGCCAACTTTTTTATCCCCCAAATGACGACAAACAGCTCTAACCGTGGGAAAGCCAATGGAATGATCGCCACCTAAGACGATGGGAAATGCACCAGAACTAAAAACATGAGCCACACCTTTAGAAATCTGATCGAAAGATTTTTCATTGTTGGCAGGAATGGTAAAGATATCTCCCACATCACAAAGAGTAATCTGTTCGCGTAAATCAACTCCTAGTTCAAAGTTATATGGCGTATAAAGAGCAGAGATTTTACGAATACCTTGAGGGCCAAAACGAGTACCAGGACGATAGGTAGTTCCCGAATCGTGGGGAACGCCAATAATTGCTACATCGTAATTGCCTACCTGTTTGACATCTTCTAAATAGGGTGCTTTTAAAAAAGTATTAATCCCTGCGTAGTGAGGTAATTCTCCCCTCGAAAAAGTAGGAATAGTTCGATCTTTAATACTTGATGCTGCTTCTAAACCATAATCTAAGCCTTTATCTACTTCCTGCTGCCAGCCTGTTAGGGGTAACTGACGCTCTTTGGCTAAAGCTTGTTCTGCTTCACTACTATATTCATTGTCATCGCTATTTGGTGGTTGAAATGGTGATTGTTCGCTCATTAAATTACTAAATTACTCCTCTGAAAATTTATTGCCAATGCAAAAAGTCTGATATGTTCAACACTGTATTTCAAGTGTTAAATCCTCAAATGAACTTTAGCAACGAGTTTATTGATATTAATAGTATTAATGGTAGAGGTTATTTAATTAAATTTTATTTGTAAGCGATCGCGAATATCTACAAAAATAATCATGATTGAATTAATCATTGTTAATCAATCTAGAAATCGCTTTTCTCTATATGACCACGAACATCGTTCAGATCTATATAGCGGTCTGTAGCGTTACGTAGTTCTCTGGCGATCATGCCCTCGGTAGAAACTACGGTAATATGAGTGTTTTTAGAGCGCAATAGTTCAATTGCCCGCTCAAAGTCTCCATCCCCACTAAACAAGATTACGCGATCGTATTGCTCAACAGTGTTAAACATATCTACGACAATCTCAATATCTAAATTAGCCTTTTGGGAATAGCGACCAGAAGCATCATCATAATATTCCTTGAGGATCTTGGTTCTAACGGTATAGCCTAAGCTAATCAGCGCATCTCGAAAGCCTCTTTGATCTTGAGCATCTTTTAATCCTGTATACCAAAAAGCATTGATCATCACCACCGTGGGATCTTTAGTGAAATACTCTAATACTCTTCTGGGATCAAAAAACCAGCCATTTTTCTGCTGAGCATAGAACATATTGTTGCCGTCTACAAATATCGACAAGCGATCTCTTACGTACTGATTATGAGACTCCATATAATTTTTTCCTATAAAGGCTTAAATATATATAATTGCAAAAGTTGACAGCACGATCCGCTGTAATGACAGGGATTACGCCATAACAATTTAATGAATAGACCCGCAGTTACGGCTACGACCAAATATTATTTAATAGAGTTCGGACGATAAACAACAATTTATAGAGGGGGTAAGCCCAAATAAAATTTAGTTTAGGTATATTTCATATCTATTCCAGTTTAGGACAAAAAAAACCTCAGTAACAATTTAATTTGCTCCATTAAGATTTTTTTACAAATTCTCCTATCTGTCGAATAAATAAAAAGTGAATTTGTGGTTAATTGAGCGAGATATATTGAGCAGATCGGATTAAAAATAGTAGTCTGACCTTCTGCTAAAGAGCGATCGCTAATTTTTTAAGCAATTAGAGAAATATAGTTTTTTGATTATGTTAATGACAGTTATCTTTGGACATCAAAGATAATAATCTATTCAACTAGTAAATTAGAACTAATATTAAATTGTACAGGCGATCGCTTCAGTATCTGCTTCAAAACAAACCAAATCCAGATAACGGGGATTCTCTCTGAGTAACTTGGCGAGTAACCAGCCAGCGATCGTCCAAGTTTGAAATTTACGGGACGATTTGCCAATTAAACGAGCATTTTTCCCATCATAATATTCGGGCCAATCATCCTGTGAAAGTCGTAACTCGGCGATCGCCATTGCCCTGTCCGCTAAGTCTTCTCGTCCCATTTTTTGACAGGCTGCCATCATCGTCCACAACAAGACTGGCCAACTACCGCCATTATGATAAGACCAAGGAGTATTTTTGGGATCGCAACCAGTAATTATTCTCCATTCCAGTCCAGAAATTGCTGGGTAACAGAGTTTTATTGGCATCTTACCAACCAAATCTGACCAGCGATTTTCAATGAGATTGAGGATATCGGCAGATTGTCTTGCCGTAGTTAATGAACCCATGATGGCGACTAAGTTACCCAAGGAAAAAAACCGAAAGTCCATTTTTCCTGGCCCCAAATTGCCTGCTAGATAACCTCCTCGATCGGGGATCCATTCTGTTAACCAGTCGGGGATCGATTCAGGATAAATATTAAACTTGTTGACGACCGATTCCCCAAACTGTTCGGACTGATAGCGATGAATCTGATTAAGCTTGGTTAAATCTAGCCAGTAATAGTCTCGTAGATGATATACCAAGCTGCCTAAACGGTTATTAATTTTATCTACCAGAATTTCACCATCGGTATTTTTGACCAGCATTTCACGAGCAGCCCGCAGCGCAATATAAAACAACGACTGAATTTCTAGGGGATGTCCGCTTAATCCCATTGGGCGATCGATCATGCAGGCACCATCGGGTACAAGCAGAGTCGGGGTCATCTCAAACTGTGGGCCTAAACAGATCTCTAAAATAAACGCTAAAGCTTCCTGAAAATTGTCGCTTTGAGCTAGCTCCCAATCGCCAGTTGCTTTAGTATAGGCGCGGAGCAGAATAATCCACCAGAGACAGGAATCTATCGGCGTAACGCGACCGATCGCTTTATCCCCAAAATCCGCATGAAGATATTGTTCATCCTCCAGGGACTCCACCTTAAAACTAGCGGGCATTAGACCTATAGGAGGCTGATAACAGTCCACTCTTCTTTTTTTCTTTTGCAAGCCGACGGTTTCAATTAGGAAGTTGTAGACAATATCTGTTTTACCCTGAATGAGAAATACCAAGGCAGCAGGAATAAAATCACGAATAAAGCACTGGTCGTAGTTTAAAGCTTCTCGTTCAGAGTCGGCTGCTGCTACTGCCCCTACGGCTTTTTGTTGATAGTAAATGATCGACTTTTCTAAGAGCCGATTTGCTTGTTGTTCAATAGTTTCTTTGGCTATTAGGATCATAAGCAGAAAATTCTTCAACTAAATTATGTTGTAGTTTGCAGATTACTCAGCCAAATTAAGTTCAAGAAATAGAAATCTATCTTGAAGAATATATAGACCGTGAGTATTGACGCTTTTGTGATCGTATCTTGATATTTGATTGCTTTGGCTAAAAACATTACTAAACTTTTAGTAAGCTGGGTTGTACCAGTAAATTTGCACCTTGTTTTAAAATTATTGGACATATTGGACATATTGGACATATTGGACATATTGGACATATTGGACATATTGGACATATTGGACATATTGGACATGATTGGGATCGGCGATCGCGCTTTGCTCAATCGAGATCATAAATGTCTTAAATATATATAGGTATATATAATTTTCCATCCTCTACCTCAATCCAGGAGTATTTATCTAGTGGTAGCTCAAGCAGATCGCGTAGAAATAGATCGTCGTTACGAATCTCAAACTCAGTCCATTGCGGGCGATTTAATTAAAAGCACCAGAGCGAAGAATAATATCTTTAATCGAATGCGGGATCAGATGCGCTGGGACGATAAAGTTCTGGAGTGGACAATGGCAAACCCTGGTTTAAGGGTGCAGATGTTCCGCTTTATTGATGCTATTCCCGCTCTTCAGAGTAAGGCTGAGATCGCTAATCATTTTCAGCAATATATGAGTGCGGAAGCCGTAGAGTTACCAGGTGCTTTAAAAGGCATGATTAACTTTAGCGATCCTGATTCTTTTCCCGCCCAAACCGCAGCAGCGACTATCACTAAGGCAGTAGAGACACTAGCCTATAAATATATCGCGGGGGCAAATATTACGGAGGTGATTAAGACGATCGATCGCCTGCGTAAATCAGGGATGACCTATACGATTGACCTTTTGGGTGAAGCGGTCATTACGGAAGCCGAAGCAGCAGATTATCTTCAGCGTTATCTAGATTTAATCGAGCAGCTGACGCAAAAAGCCCAAAGTTGGCAACGCCAAGAGGGAATCGATCTGGCGGATGGAGAGGAAATTTCTCAGGTACAGGTATCCGTTAAGCTGACGGCTTTTTATTCTCAGTTCGATCCTCTTAATCCTGTGGGAAGTAAAGAAAAAGTATGCGATCGCTTGAGAATCCTGTTACGCAAAGCAGGGGAACTCGGTGCAGCGATTCATTTTGACATGGAGCAGTATCGTTATAAAGATCTGACTCTCCAAATTCTGAAAGAGTTGTTGATGGAAGAAGAGTTTCGCAGTAGGACAGACTTAGGTATTACTCTCCAGGCTTATTTGCGAGATTCCTATCAAGATTTACAGGGGATTATTAACTGGGTCAAAGAACGGGGTCATCCTCTAACGGTACGTCTAGTGAAAGGCGCATATTGGGATCAAGAAACGATTAAATCTCTGCAAAATCATTGGCCACAGCCTGTATACAACCAAAAAGCAGCAACAGATCTCAATTACGAGCGTATGACCCAACTGCTATTGGAAAATCATCAATATCTCTATGCAGCTATCGGCAGCCATAATGTCCGTTCTCAAGCTTTGGCCTGTGCGATCGCCGAAACTCTCAAAATTCCTCCTCGTCGCTTTGAAATGCAGGTGCTATACGGCATGGGAGATAAATTAGCTCAAGCGTTAGTTAAGCGGGGTCATCGGGTACGAGTCTATTCTCCTTACGGTAATTTACTACCAGGCATGGCTTATCTCATCCGTCGTTTACTAGAAAATACGGCAAATAGCTCCTTTATTCGACAAAATGATCAGGAAAAACCCATTGCTGAATTAATTGCGCCACCTATGGTTGATGATTTAGACGATCGATATATTGATTCCACAACCACATCATTCAATTATGCCCCTGATACCGATTACGCCAATTTAGCAACCAGGCTCAAGGCAGAACAAACGTTAGTACAGGTCAAGCAAGAGTTAGGTAAAACCTATCAGCCTTTAATTAACGGTGAATATATTGAGGCGGATAATTATCTCGACTCCGTTAATCCTTGTAGATCGAGTGAACTAGTAGGGAAGGTAGGGCAAATTTCTGTAGAACAGGCAGAACAGGCAATGATAGCAGCAAAAGAAGCTTTTAAGTCCTGGAAAAAAACATCTGCTTCAGCCAGAGCTAATATCCTGCGTAAAGCTGGCGATCTAATGGAAGAACGCCGACACGAATTAAACGCCTGGATCTGTTTAGAAGTAGGTAAAATTATTCCCCAAGCCGATGGGGAAGTTTCTGAGGCAATTGATTTCTGTCGCTACTATGCAGCAGAAATGGAAAGGCTAGAATCTGGCAAAAACTACGATCTGGCTGGAGAAAATAACCGCTACTTCTATCAACCCAAAGGTATTGCTGTCGTCATTTCCCCCTGGAACTTCCCTTTTGCGATCGCCACTGGCATGACTGTTGCTGCCTTAGTTACAGGTAACTGCACCCTGTTAAAACCTGCCGCCACTTCTTCCGTCATTGCTGCCAAGCTAGCAGAAATTTTAGTCGAGGCGGGCATTCCTCCAGGAGTATTCCAATATGTTCCAGGCAAGGGTTCGGAAGTTGGCACATATTTAGTCGAACACAAAGACACCCATGTCATTGCTTTTACGGGTTCAAGAGAAGTCGGCTGTAAAATATATGCCGATGCTGCCCAACTCAAGCCAGGACAAAAGCACCTAAAACGCGTTATTGCCGAAATGGGTGGCAAAAACGCCATTATTGTGGATGAGAGTGCCGATCTAGACCAAGCTGTCGCTGGAGTGGTACAGTCGGCCTTCGGCTACAGTGGGCAAAAGTGTTCCGCCTGTTCGCGGGTGATTGTAGCAGCACCTGTTCATGATGCTTTCCTCGCTAGACTGGTGGAAGCAACTAAATCTTTAAACGTTGGTGCAGCAGACGATCCGAACATTCAAATGGGATCGGTAATTGATGCAGCTGCGCGCGATCGCATTCTAGAATACATTGCTCAAGGTAAACAGCAAAGTGAATTAGCTTTAACCATGCCGACTCCTGACGGTGGCTACTATATCCCTCCCACTATCTTTAGTGGAGTTAATCCAGACCATACTATTGCTCAAGAGGAAATCTTTGGCCCTGTTTTAGCTGTAATGAAGGCAGATAACTTTGACCAAGCTTTAGAGATAGCTAACGGTACAGACTATGCCCTAACTGGTGGTTTATATTCCCGTACCCCCCAGCATATCGAACAAGCATCCCGCGATTTTGAAGTGGGTAATCTTTATATCAACCGAAACATAACTGGAGCGATCGTCGCCCGACAACCCTTTGGCGGCTTTAAGCTGTCGGGGGTGGGTTCCAAAGCAGGTGGGCCAGATTATCTTTTACAATTCTTAGATCCCCGTGTAGTGACAGAAAACATTCAGCGTCAAGGCTTTGCGCCGATTGAAGGGGTGGAATAATCAAGGTGTAAGTGTCATAAAGGATAAGCTTCGCGTCGTGCGTCGCATTACCGACCCAGCTTAAATTCAATTCAAGCTGGGTCGGTAGTTCTTTCAACAACACATCTTCGCGCTAAGAATTGAAAGCTTTTTTATCGCACTTTTTTTTAATGCAAGCGATCGCCTCTTAAAGAAGATTTGTTACACAAAATCGGCAGCGCTTAAGTCCGCGGCTGCAATATTGGAGATTAAAGCAATCACCTCACCATTAGCATTTATAATTTCAGTATCTCCTCCACTATCTTGAATTTCCAAGCTGTCAAAGTTTAAACCACTTCCTAGGCTGAGTTTATCTGTACCGCCTGCAAAATCCAGGATATTGCTGTTGCCACTATTGCTCAAGACAAAGATGTCAGCATCATCCCCACCATACACCAAATTGTTAGCGCCAGAACCACCATTAATTTCATCTTCACCAACGCCACCTTGCAGAACATCATCACCTGAAGATCCGCTCAAGGTATCATTGCCTAAGCCGCCGTACAAAGTATCATTGCCTGACTCGCCCAAAAGTGAATCTAAACCTTCACCCCCAATTAGTTGATCAGCTCCCGATCCTCCACGCAAAGTATCATTACCTAAGCCACCATCCAAGAGGTCGTTGTCGTTACCTCCCAAAATGATGTCCGTATCATCCCCGCCAAACAAAGCATCATTGCCCCCGTCGCCCCGAATACTATCATTCCCATCCAAACCAATGAGAAAATCCTGATTATCTGCACCTCTAATAGTGTCTTTTCCTACTGTTCCTTCAGAAAAGTCATTACTAGTAGTTCCTGAAATATTAGCCATGATACTTACTTCAAAATATGTGTTTGCTGCCTATTAAGATGCGGTACTTAATATCAATATGCACACCCTTACTATAAATTTCGTTTGAAAACTTTAGTTTTCTCAACGGAGCAACATAGAGGTATATTTTAATAATTGTGGTTAATCAGAAAATCTTAAAAAACGGCTGTGAAATTAAAATCAATTATTTTAAACCTGTGTTCTTTCACAGTCGTAATTTCTCTGCTACTGCTAACGGGATGTTCAACTACCGTCACAGATAATGTCCATCTCAAATATGGTAATCCCAGCAATGCCAAAAGCAGGGAGAATAATTATCTCATCGCCAAGCCTGAATATGCTTTATCTTACAACTGTAAAACAGGAGTTGCTAATTGGGTTAGTTGGCAGCTCGATCGCAGTTGGCTAGGTAGTGCCGAACGTTCTGACAATTTTATGCCCAATACTGAGTTACCAGCAGATTGCTATGCCGTTAGACCCAGTGACTACAGCAGAAGTGGTTACGATCGCGGTCATTTAATTCCCAGTGGCGATCGCACTCGTAGTGTGCTGGAGAATGAGAGTACCTTTGTCATGACTAATATCATTCCCCAGTCTCCCAGCAATAATCGCGAAGTTTGGCGGGAATTAGAGGAATATAGCCGAGAATTAGCTTTCCAAGGGAAAGAACTTTATTTAGTGGCAGGAGGAGAAGGTATTGCCGAGAAAATTGCTGATAGTCAAGTCGTTGTTCCTGAATATACCTGGAAAGTAATCTTAATTTTAGATGAGCCGAATAGTGAGATCACAGCCCAGAATGCTAAAACTCTGGCGGTTTGGATTCCTAATTCCGAAGAGGTGATAAATACAGATTGGCAAGACTATATTGTGTCGGTAGATCGGGTAGAAAAAAATACAGGATATAACTTTTTTGCCACTTTGCCTAGACGTATACAGCGTCAGATTGAAAAAACTATTTATGTAGACGCGGTTTAGCTGTGGTGCTTGATAAATAAGTAGGTAGGCAAAATAATTGATCAAACCCCTACCCTTAGAGCTATTTGTTACTCGTTATATCACGTCCGCTTATGTACTTCTGATAAAATCTTTGCGACGCGAAGCTAGTCCTTTAGGGCCCCAACAGCGCGATTATTCAAGGCGAAATAAATTCGCCGAATCTCGCGCTCAAACTAAGCGGGATAAACGCCTCTGCGTCTTTGCGCGAGTTTTAATTCAACTGTTTATCCATACTTGATATTACTCGTTACTCGTTACTCGTTACTTGTTACTCCCTAACCTCATTTCCAATTTAATTACACCCACCTACTTAGCTCTTGGCTAGAAAATCTTTGTAGCTGCGATCGCGATGAAGAGAATGAAGAAACAGAGGCTACTAGTAACTCGGAGGTGGAAGCAGCGATCGCTGTAACTTCAAACTCACTTGACAATGGTACTTTAAATCTACCAATACAGTCTCCATCAGAGTCGAGCAAGATCATTTTGCCTTGGCGATCGCTAATTAGATATCCTTGAGGACAAGGTTTAATTACCGCAGGGGAAATTTCCAGGGCAATTCGTTTGAGATTAAATTTTTTTAGAGTAATGAGGATCACCATGTCAGAATTATTTACTTCTGTCGCCAATAAACGATTGGGAAATAGGGGATGATCGATTACCGAGTCAAGTTGAATCTGGACAGTAAAATTAGCGAGGAAATTACCGCGACGATTAAAAAGCTGAAATTCGGTATTTTGTGCCTGAACTTGGCTTATTGCTAAACCATATTTTCGATCTAAAGCAATCAGACTCTGGCAAACTTGATGATTGATTAGCGATCGCTGTAACTTACAGTTAGGTAATTTGTAAATTTTTAGATCAGACTTATCTGAATTCTGGCTACCAGAGGAAATACCCAGCCAAGATCCTTGAGGATCGACAGTGGCAATGAATCGATCGTGATTACTTTCAAAGGTGGCAAGAGGTAATAGATCGCTATCTTGAGCTAAATAGTAGATTGAAGATGTTGTGGCGATCAGGCAGCCTGTAGAACTAAACTGTAAGCTTTTGATTGGCTGATTTAAAATTATTTCCCTGTCTACCAAAATTTCTTCAGACAAACTAGCATCTAGATTACGCTGAATTAAAAGGCGATCGCCACTAACTAAATAAACTTGCCCCTCAGCGCTCGCTAAATGGGACACTGGATAATCTAGAGTAGATTGAGCAACAGGAACCAGATCGCTAAAATCAGATTTGACTTGAAGGGGAGTTTGAGGATTGGGATCTACTTCCAAAATTGCCTGCACCAACTCCAGAGATTCCAGCATTTCCGCAGCAGTTTGATAGCGACGGCTGGGCAATTTTTCTAATGATTTAGCGATCGCCAAGCGTAACAACAGCGGAATATCTAAGGAAATTGTCACTGGTTGACTTAGGTGTGCTGCCACCAATTCTTTAGGCATTCCTGAGAAAGGACGGTTTCCTGTCACCAGTTCATATAAAATTATCCCGACTCCATAAAGATCGCAGTTATAAGAATATTCTCCATAAAACTGTTCGGGAGCCATATAGGCAGGAGAGCCTGTATTACCTAAGATATTTTGTGAATCAGCTTCTTGTTTGAGTTTAGCAATACCAAAATCAGCAATGTGAGCCGTATAGGTGCGATCGCTAGTTTTTAGTAAGATGTTCTCAGGCTTAATATCACGATGAATGATGCCTTTTTCGTGAGCATACTTCAAACCAGAGAGAATATCAATTACTAACTTCAAGCTCTGATTTAAACTTATGGCAGGAGAATTATTTAAAAAACTGCGTAAAGTTCCTCCTTCGCAGTAATCCATGACAATATAGCGCTGATTATGTCCGTGTTCCAACGCTTTGCAGGTAACTAGATTAAAGTGATCGAGAGTAACTAAAAAAGTTAATTCTCGTAAAAAGCTGCTGGTAGATAATTGTTTAGTTTTTAACTCTTTCAACGCGACTAAAGCACCGCTCTTGAGTTCCACCGCAGCAAATACCCTCCCAAACTGTCCTTGACCAACTAAATCTAAGATTTTGTAGTTTGATTGATGTCTCAGCAAATTTCAATTTTAAGATTAAATTTATGGTTGGCTAATGCTCTTCAGTTACATATTATGCTGCTAACTAATCAAACTCATCAATGAATTAAAAGTTTTGCTGAGTACCAAGTCTGATTTGGGAGAGCGATTAGGCTCCCCTAAAGGACTAGCTGAGTCCTTCGGACTTGCTTCGCAACCGCGTCGCGCCTACCCTTCGGGATCGCACCATAAAATATTTAATCAACTTAACCAACAAAATTTAACCAAAAAGATTATTGACCGCCACTGGTTCCAGCTTTTGTTCTGCTTTTTTCTTCGGTTCAATAGTTTCGCTAATGTTAGCGTCGGCAGACTGATTAAAGTGAATTTCTAGGCTGAGGTCTCTAGTTTGACGATACTTATCTAGGTCGCCTTTACCAATATAATATTGCGATGCCCGACGCAAATCAATGATTGCCTTTTGGGGATCGGCAAGTTCTAAATAGAGTAACCCGCGTTGATGATACGCTTCCGCATGATCGTTACGTAATTCGATCACCTTAGAAAAGTCCTCAACTGCTAGTTCGATACTGCCAGTAAGCTGATAAGAACAGCCTCTTTGATAGTGAGCTTCAACCGAGTTAGGGTCATTATTGATAATTTGGGTAAATTTTTCAATCGTTTTCAACTCTTTAGCCAATTTACGGTTTTGACTTTGTTCTTGTTCTAGCTGTTGAGTCAGATGATCTAGCTGAGCCATCGAAGTTTGTAGAGTCTGCAACTCTTGCGTTGTCATCTCCGAACTTGTTTTCTGTTGCTGGTCTAATCGTGTTAGTTTTGTAGTCGCTGTATCACTAGCCTTTTTTAATTCAGCCAGCTCAACTTTGTTGTCCCAATGCTGCTTTTCTGATTGCTCTTTAAGTTGGCTAACTTTGGCTTGATTGTCTTGAATCAACACAGTCATTGCTGCCTGCTCAGAAGCGATGATTCGCTTGAGTCGTTGATGGTTAACTACTGCAAGTCCCGCAGTCACAGAAAGCGGAATTGTGACCCACAAAAATTGTTTGAGGACAACACTAGTGATCGACCCGCCGATAGAACCAACAACAGCAGATGTTTCGGCAATATCTAACCAATGATTTTTATTAGGAGTAGATGATTTCATGTTGATTTAAATAAGTAATGAGACTAAGGTTTAGGGATAAAATTAAGACTAATTAATCAGCTAATACTGTTTGATTTAAGATCAAAATTGGCTTGACAACAGCAAATTCTTCAGGGGTAAGGAACTGCTCCACAATTTCTGGCATGGTGGCGTAAGTTAAAGTAATAATATGTTGGAATTGAAACGCCTTAATAATAGTTAAATACCAAAACAGAAGATTTTCCCGTAAACGATCTAGATCGTCAATCAGCATTGCTGCCAAGGAAATCCTTAGCGCCATTTTAGTGTCTCTTTGATACATCTGCGTTACGTCCTTATCACCCATTTTAAAAATATTGGGTTGTTTTTCCCGCATCCTTACCTCCAACTTAGCGATGATCTCGGCTTCCGCATCACGCAGTTTTTGATAAGCACTCAAGCGAGCATTAATGGTCGGGAAAAAATTTTTTAGAGACTGTAGTTCCTGCTCAGTTGCGTAACGACCTTCTGTTTCTAAGCTTAATCGGTCTAGTTGATTTAACATAAGATTTACCTAATTTGACTTTTATACAGATTCACTTTTATTTAAAAACTCTTTAACCTGACTCTGAGTTGTTTGAAGCTGAGCGATCACAGACCGCGTAATCAGCTTACCTTCTTCTACCAACACTTGACCAGACAAAGGATGGAGCAGATTAGACTGCGCTCGGCGACCAATTAAATCTTCAATATCATCATCTTGGCTGATATACATCCCTGCGGGTAACTCGACAATCACCCCTTCTCCGATGACCCTTGCCTGACAAGCTAAACGAGAGTTGACATTACAGCTAGTGATCGAACCCAAGGTGCGGTGTTCTCTTTTAGTTACAGGAGAAATACTCTCTTCCCCTTCCCTAATATAGACATGGCAAGTAGCACAGATTCCTCTACCACCACATTCTTGAGTAACTTCGACATCATTTTGCATTAACACTGACAATAAATTAGTGTTAGTGGCGATCGCCGTATTCGTTCCAAATGGATCTAGTCGAACAGTTTTAACCATGAGCTTTTCTTGTTAAATAATTCGGATTGAGCGCTATTGATTTGCCGTCAGACTTTGCAGAATGGCAGTATGAGTTTGTCCCTGCTCTACCATCCCTGATACTGATTCCAGCCTTTTTTTAATTCCTAAAATAAACCAATTAGAACTTGCCCCCAAAGACTCGCAGGTTGTTTGCACACAGTGCAGGTCAGTTTCTGATAATTCTGAGAAAAAAGCACTCAACAAGCCAGCCTCAATAAAACAACCTGGTTGATCGGGAGAAGCGATTGGACTCCGTCCAGGCTCCGCGAGCGCCTTAGCAAAGCTAGAGTTGGTGACCTGAATGACTAAAAACCCCTGTTGATAGTGGCTAAAATTTGGCTCAATTAGACCCCAGCCATGAGCTTTCCAGCATTGTTTTAAACATTGGACAAGTTCGATCATTTCCATGGTTGCAACTGGCTGCTGGTAATAGCTGCTGACCTCTTGGCTAAAGCGGCGAAAAAAGTTTTTCCCCCATTTACGACCGCAGTTATAAAGAACTAAACCAGTGGCAGAACCAAGTTCAGCGGCTAAGCCACTATAAAGACCCCTAATTAAGGTGTCGGGTAAAGCCAGCAAACGTCCACCCTGACGGTTTTCGATTAAACCAGATTCAAAATCTCCTTGTAGATAGGAAGTAGGAGCAAAATAGTTACCTGGAAGATGGGACTCGGAAATTAAATCAGCAACGTTAATCATGATTTAGTAATAATTCTCCTCAAGGGGTAATCAATAAGTGTCTATGCAGGCTTTAAGGCTTGTTTTTGACTTAATAAAACATTTTTAGACTGTTCTAAATATGGCTGTAGGATCGAGAATTGGTCATTGTCCAAACTCTTTTTGAGACGCTTGTATAAATAGCCATACAAATTTTGTTCTAGCTCCTGCATTTGATGAGCTGCGATCTGTTCGGGCAGCCATTCTAAAATTCGCCGCTCAAGATATTGTGCATCATTAGATAGAACCGCCATGCTGCAATAGCGAAGGATCACCAGCCAATGTTTTACAGCCCGCGTAACTTTCAATTCAGGCTCATCAGGAAAGTTATTGAATATTTGATTAACTACATGTTGAAAAATTTCTGTTTCTTGATCGCGAATCTGTTCATATATTTTTAATCGTTCGGACAAATATAAGATTTGGCTTTTAAAGATTCCCAAATCCTTTTGTGTCAAATACTCAGCTTCTGCTTGATAGATCAACGAGTCAATTTCAGTAATCATGGGAATAAAATTAAATCTACGGAGAATAAATTAGAATAATTGAGATAAATCGTTGAGGGTAAATTCTTCAACGGCAGCAACTGCTTCTTTGGTTTGTTCTAATATTTGCTCAACCTTTTGTGGTGAAGGGATTTCCTTTTCTCCTAACCAGTTGAAGCACTGCCAAAACTGAGCCGATGTCAAAGTCACAGCAAAAGTAACTTGGTGCTTGGCTGATTGCTCTAAACCATCGACCGAGGCTACTTTACCTGACCAATTACTTAAGGCAAAGAAATCTTCAGTCGTTAAACACTGCCAAGCTGTCAAGACATTTTTGCGTTGAGCTACAGATGTAGTAAGTGCTTGAAATGAAATATTTTTCCAGTTACATTGGCTAATAAATTCATTAACACTCAAACATTGCCAAGCAGCAATAGTACTCACTTGAGATACTCCCCGTTATATAGTTTTTTCTGGATATCTCGTGCGGTTGCCCCTTCGTTATGCCAAAAAGATGCTGCATCAATGCGATCTTTTTTACCCAGTAAAAATTTACAGTAAGTTTCTCCCATGGCATAGCACTGAAGTTCGATACAGCCAAGATCTTTATTGATCAAATCACTAAAGAAACCTGCAAACAAACCTGCATATATGTGACAGACTGGTTTACCAACATCACCTAAAGTTCTAGCTACGGCAGAGTCAAAAATATTGATAAACATAAAGCCATTTTTTTGATCGCTCATGTCTACTTCCCAGTTACCCCAACCTTGAGTGATAAAGGGCCACCACCAAGCTTCTAGAACGTACATTAAATTAAGCTGGCTAAAATCTTCATAGCCATACTCTTTAAGAAACCAACTACGGAAAAATTTGGCATCTTCTTGACCCCATTGTTGACCAATGTTGTACATTAAAACCCCAGAAGCATCGCCGACTTCTTCTTCTAAACCAGCAATCAAACCGATAATAAAGTTTTCGCTGACTAAGATATTACGGGATTCATTCCAATCATCAATCGTGCCAGTATCAGTCTGAAATGAGAAAAAATCTTTGAGACTATAGTGAAAGCGTCTTTGGGGATACTTTTGTCTCAGTAGATGCTTATCTGACCTGAGATCTGTTGACGTACCTGTCGTTTGAACTTGAGCTAAAGACATTTATTATTTTGTGGGTAGAAATTTTCACTAAACTTGTGATTAGATTCTATTGCCCCAGCACCAAAAAAAGTTCCGTAATTATCTCTATCTTCTAGTTAAGTTATGTTAATTAGTCTCAGTGAAATTGCGCTCTTTATTTCTATAATATTCACCATTTCCGAGAGGATCATGATAAAGCGATCGCCTTGGTTTCTCCATGCACGATAAATTAAATTACCTACTGACGTTACGCAGAGAAAAGTTAGTAATTACAATTATGTTGGGAGATAGGGAGATAGGGAGATAGGGAGATAGGGAGATGAGGAGATTAACGTATTACTAAGAGGATGTCTGAGAACTCAATTCTGTTATGCTTAGACCCTATCAGATCCCCCCTAGCCCACGGCAGTCGCTACAACGGAGGAAACCTCCGCAACGCGCTGCCTCCCCTTAACAAGGGGGGAATCGGAATCAAAGTCCCCCTTAAAAAGGGGAGCCACTGCGGTCTTGGGGTCTCCCCAAGTAGAGCAAGTGGCATGGATTTAGGGGGATCTACCCACTGGAAACGGAGCAATTAGACTTTTCAGATATCCTCTAAACTATAAATGTTAATTTTGGATTTTCATTTATTATTTAGAATGCCCAAAAATACTTAATGCCTAACTATTTTTAGCCTCTCGATCGAGAAGACTTTATCCTTCAATTTAAACTTGAGACTTTACTAGAAACTGTTGGTAATCTTCAGGAGTATCTAGATCGATCGCTCCTTGAGGAAATTCCACTGTAACAACAGAATTAATGTGGCGTTGAATCACTTTTTTCGCGCCTTCTACCTGAGTCAAGCCAGTCAGTTCTAAAAATAGCGTTGAGTGAAATAACGCTGGAACACCAATGGTATTTTGGTAGGCTGAGGCAATAATGGGATAGTTGGTGGAACGATAGACAGATTCTAACTGGTGAATCGTTGACGCTGATACGAAGGGTTGATCGCAGAGGAGAAGAATCGCAGCTTCAACAAAAGGAGCTGTCTCTATTAGTGCCTGAATACCATGACGAATTGACGATCCCATACCTGTTTGCCATTCAGGGTTTTCAACTACTTGAACGGGGAGATCTTTTAGCTCACAGCGAATTTGATCGCTATATGCACCCAAGACCACAAAAATCGGACTGCAATGGGCAGCGATCGCCGTCTCAATCACCCTTCTTAATAAACTTTGTCCTTGATATAACAACAGTTGTTTCGGTGTTCCCATCCGCGTCGATGCACCAGCAGCAAGAATAACGGCAGCGATCGCGTTTTGGCTAGAAGACAGCATAAGTAGGTGGGTGTAATTAAATTGGAAATGAGGTTAGGGAGTAATAAGTAACGAGTAACGAGTAACGAGTAACGAGTAATATGCGGAGCGGTGACGCGATATGCGGAGCGGTATCCTTTAGGACGAAGGAGCTAATCCTTTAGGAATCCTTTAGGACAAATAGCTCTAAGGGTAGGGGTTTGATCAATTATTTTGCCTACCTACTTAAGTTAAATTGACGGTGTTAGGAGATGAATCGGCGCTTGTCGATGTTTTAGAAAGCCTGCTGCACGATGGTCGAGAACAGCTTGAATCTCAGCAATAATCGCGATCGCAATTTCTTGAGGCGTTTCTGCACCCAGATCGATGCCAATCGGAAAATATAATCTTGCTAACTGGTCTTTGGTATAAATTAAATTATCAAGTATTCCTTCAGTCCGCTTTTTTGCCCCTAAAACTCCAATGTAGCGAGCGGGAGAGGGCAACAGCATTTTCAAAATTTCCAGATCGTCAAAGTAATTATGGGTCATTACTACAGCAGCGGTGTCTGTTTCAACGAGAACTTGTTGGTCAATGATGTCTCGACGAGTAAGAATAACCTGGTCAGCTAGAGAAAAGCGATCGCGTGTTGCTTCACTGGCTCTACAATCAACAACGGTCACATTCCACCCTAATGTTTTAGCAAAATTAGCCACGGGTATGGCATCGCTACCCGCACCGAAAATTATTAACGGCGTTGGTGGTTGAATGACTTCGATAAAAACTTCCACGCTACCAGAGAGAAATTGATATTTGCGAATGCTTGACTGTCGAGCCTGAAAGCTAGCTTTGATGTCACAGACGAGGGTTTGCAATAAATTGGGTGCTTCAATATTAGTAGAGATCAAACCATCATCGGCAAACATTACCCTGGCACCGATCTCCATCTCAACCGAACCCTCGACACTAAACACAGTTGCAATAACGCCTGGTTGTCTTTTCTTAAAACATGCTTGTAAAAAAACAATTGGATTAAGACAGCGATCGAGACGTTCGATGAGAACCTGAACTACACCATTACAACCAATCCCAAAACCCCAGACAATATCTTCATTATTCGTAGTGTCGTAGGTGACAACAATTGGTTTCCCAGATTGCATCCGTTGACGAGTATGCTCGAAGATATCATTTTCTAGGCAACCGCCACTAATAGCCCCTACCATGCGACCCGTATTGGTCATCAACATTTTGGCACCCGATCGCCGATAGGTTGAGCCTTGGGTATTAACAATCGTGGCTAAATATGCAGTCTCGTCTTGTTGTTGGCTTTCCTCAAAGAGTTTCAAAATTGCTGGTAATTCATTCATATAAGCTTATTAGGTGTAATCGGCAAATCGCGAATTCGTTTACCAGTGGCGTGATAAACAGCATTGGCAACAGCAGCCGCTACGCCTGTAATCCCAATCTCCCCGACCCCGCGAGCGCCTACTGGATTGAACTGGCGATCGGGTTTGCCGACAAATGCCACGTCAATGCGGGGAATATCGGCATGAGAGGCAATGTGATAGGTTGCTAGGTCGTAGACTACTGGATTACCCATCGTTGGGTCTAATTCACCCTCCTCCATCAAGGCGTGACTAATGCCCATAATGACCCCACCGCGTACTTGACTTGCCGCTGTTTTCACATTAATAACGCGCCCTATATCCATAACCGACAGCCAGCGAGTAATTTTTAAACGTCCAATCTCTTCATCTACTGCCACTTCGCAGAAATGAGCGCCCGACGAATGAAAAGCAAATTGTTTGGCTTCCTGTCCAGGGGCGCTAGAAGCCGTCGCTTCCCAAGCAGCGCGTCCAGATTGATTTAAGGCAGCAATGGCTTCTTGAGCGTTGTTTGCCTTAGCTTGTTGCAGCAGTTGTTGGCAAGCGCTCTTAACCGCAGGCAAAAGGGATGCGGTCATTTGCGAACCACCCGCGAGTCCGCCGTCGGGTAAGCGAGAATCTCCCATCTCCACCTTAATTTGCTCGACGGGTAAACCAAGAACTTCTGATGCTGTCATCGCAACTATGGTATAAGAACCCGTTCCCATATCATTTCCCGCCGTCAAGACATGAGCCGTACCATCGGGTAAAAGCCGAACCTTGGCAGAAGCAGCTCCGCGAAGGCCTGGATACGTGGCGGCTGCTATGCCCAAGCCAACCTGTTTACCTTCACGGGAAAGAGAGCGAGGTTGCGGACGGTCTTGCCAGCCAAAGCGTTCTGCCCCCACCTTGAGACAATCGGCAAAATGATGCTCGGAAAACGGCAATCCCTTGCGTTGGTCGTCTTTGGCAAGATTTTTGAGTCGCAGAGCAATTGGATCGACATTCAATTTCCAAGCGAGTTCGTCCATTGCCGATTCTAATGCCCACATACCAGGAGTCTCCCCAGGTGCGCGCATGAAGGTGGGCGTTCCTGCATTCAATACAGCTAACTCCTGATATAGCCGCATATTTGGTGTTGCATACATCACGGGTGTAGCTTTAGTACAAGGTTCGGTAAACACATTGGCGGGCGAAGTGTAGGATTTTGCCTCGTGATCGATCGCCGTTAAAGTTCCATCTGCGGTTGCGGTCAGGCGAATACGCTGTTCGGTTGGCGATCGCTGTCCAGTATTAGCAGTCATTTGACGGCGAGACACGACGACTTTGAGGGGTTTTCCCACTTGTTTGGCAGCCGCAGCACAGAGCAATCCGTGGGGCCAAGGAAAGGCTTTACAACCGAAAGCCCCACCAATGTAAGGGCTGACGAGCCTGACGCGCTCTACTGGCAAGCCCAACACTTCTGCATAGGTTCGCTGCCCTGCCAGTACCCACTGTGAAGGTTCGTAAATAGTAACGGCATCGTTGCCTCGCCACTGAGCAATGATGGCATGGGGTTCCATTGGCGCATGGTGTTCCATCGAGGTCGAGTAAGTTGCATCAATAGCTGTATTGGCATTAGCCTGTTCGACATTTCCAGTAGCAAAGCTACCCTTCTCAAATTTCAACTCTTCCCCCATCATCCCAGGAGCTTCTTTAAAAGTAGCTTTTTCTGGCTCGACAACTGGGAGTTCGGTGTCGTACTCCACCTCGATCAAGTTAGCTGCATGACGCGATCGCTCGAAGGTATCGGCAACCACTAAGCCAATAATTTGCCCCGCATAGTGAATGCGATCGTCGGATAAAGGCAAGCGCGATTCATAAATGACCGAGGTTTTCCAATCGTTGGTTGGTTTAAAGAGTTTAGGAGCGTTGCGATGAGTAAAGACAGCTAGAACCCCTGGAGATTGTTCGGCGGTACGGGTATCGATCGCCCGAATTCTGCCTTTAGCGATCGCCGATGTTACTAAATAGCCATGCACCAAGCCCTGAATTTGATGTTCGGCAGCATAGACAGCTGTACCCGTAACCTTTGCCCGTCCATCGATACGGCTGACTGAAGTTTTCAATGGCTCGTTCATACAATTCCTCCTCCTTGGGCTGAAACGGTTAGGGCGCGACGAATGGCACGTTTGGCCATATCTACTTTAAAAGCGTTATATTTCAAAGGTTTGGCATCCCGTAAAACAAGCTCGGCTGCCTGTTGAAACGTTGCTGTCTCGGCTGGTTTACCCTGGAGAAACTGTTCGGCTTCTGGCGATCGCCAGGGTTTATGGGCTACCCCTCCTAGTGCCATACGCGCTTGTTGAATCTCTCCGTCTTGAATATCTAAGGCAGCTGCAACCGAAATCAGGGCGAAAGCATAAGAAGCGCGATCGCGTAACTTTAAATACACGCCAGATTGGGCAAAGGAGACGGGGGGCAAAATAACCGCCGTAATGATTTCGCCAGGTGCCAGATTGTTATCCAACTGAGGCGTATTGCCAGGCAGCCGATGAAACTCCGTAAAAGGGATTTCTCTGCGTCCCTTGACTCCTTCAACTTCCACAACCGCATCTAAAGCAGCCAGAGGCACGCACATATCCGAGGGATTAACCGCCAGACACTGTTCGCTTGCCCCTAAAATTGCGTGCATTTTATTGATTCCCGTCGCTGCTGGACAGCCCGAACCTGGTTGTCTTTTATTGCAAGGAAATACTGTGTCGTAGTAGTAGGGACAGCGAGTGCGCTGCATTAAATTACCGCCTACCGTTGCCATATTGCGAATTTGCTGCGATGCACCTGAAAGAATAGCGCGAGAAAGCAGGGGATAGTTACTGCGAATCTCAGGATAATCGGCAACTGCTGTATTGCTAACTAATGCCCCGATGCGAAGTCCTCCTTCATCAGTGCGATCAATTTGGTTGAGTTCTAAGCGGGAGATATCGATTAATTGCGAGGGTTCGTCGAGAAAAACTTTCAGGCGATCGACTAAATTAGTGCCTCCCGCAATAAAGTTCGCCCCTTTTTCTTGGCTTGCTCGTTGAATTGCATCCTGGGTAGAGTTAGCCCGAACATAAGTAAAAATTTTCATGCAGTTTCTTCCGAATCTTGTACCAACATTAACGCCGTCGGTTCTGGTGGAGTTTGTCCAGTTGCTTGTTGCACTGCTGCGACGATGCCGTTATAGGCACTACAGCGACAAAGATTGCCGCTCAATCGTTCGCGTACTTCCGACTCTGACAATTGCGCCAGTTGAGGTGGACTATTGAGATCGTCGGTAACAGCACTAGCACAACCGCGTTCAACTTCATCGAGTAAGGCAACGGTGGCACAGATTTGTCCAGGGGTGCAGTAACCGCACTGAAAACCGTCATTGTCAATAAAAGCTGTTTGCACTGGATGTAAAGTATCACCCCTTGCCAGTCCTTCAATCGTGGTAATTTCCTTGCCGTCCTGCATCACAGCTAAGGTGAGACAAGAATAAACTCGCTGCCCGTCAATCAGCACCGTACAAGCACCGCATTGTCCGTGGTCGCAACCTTTTTTACTCCCCGTTAAGCCGAGGTTCTCTCGTAGGGCGTCCAGCAATGTTACACGCGGTTCAATATTGAGGGTCTGCTCTTGACCATTAATATCGAGGGATACCTGAATTTCCCCTTCCCCTGGGGGATTTACCACGGATTCTTCCTTCCCTTGGGCAGCATTAAGCAACGGTGGAGCAGCGATCGCCCCTCCAGCTGCCGTCAACGCTCTTGCCAAAAAATTACGTCGAGATGTTTGCCACCACCTCTTTTTGTCGTCTTGCATTTGCTTTTATCTTGGAGCTAAGGTGCTAATTTATGAGCGATCGCCTTGTGAAAAAACTTCGCTAGATTTTTAGTATGTCAGCGTTCTCTTTGGAGTTGCAACGCCTGCTTTTTCCTGTTGCATGGTAGAAAATTTGTCAATTATTTTGCATCTATCTTACGAATGAATTGTGACACCAAAATGACAAAAGCTAATGCGATCTCCATGACTCGATTGAGCCACTGCCTGTATCGAGACGTTAGTATTCCTCATTCCAAAGAGCATCATGATAAAGTGATCGCCCTTGACTTTTAAGACAGTCGCTACAATTTAAAGTTTGAAAATTGCGATCGCCTTGGTTTCTCCATGTATAAGAAATCAAATGACCTACGAAATTGGCGATCGCGCTAAAAAAGTATTTAAAAAAATATCGCCACATTCCAATTCCCCCATCATCGCTACCACTCACTAAAGTTTGATGATTAGATGCGATCGCCTTTGGTTATGATACTTTTATGAAAGTAAGAGACGCAATTAGAAAGTTAGAACAAGACGGTTGGTATCTAAAAAGAACTAAAGGTAGCCATCGTCAGTTCAAGCATCCAATCAAACCAGGGACAGTTACAGTATCGGGTAAACTTAGTAAGGATATTCCTGTTGGCACAATCAAAAGCATTTGGAAGCAAGCTCAAATAGAAGAGGACTAGTAATATGCGCTATGCAGTGATTATTGAGAAGGGCGAAGATAGCTATGGAGCCTATGTTCCTGATTTACCTGGTTGTGTAGCGGTTGGAGACACACCAGAAGAGGTTAAAACCTTAATTCAAGAAGCCATAGAATTTCATTTAGAAGGCTTGCAAGAAGATGGGGAATCAATTCCTCAACCCAATAGTTCTATTGAATATGTAGAAGCGAAAATATCAGCTTGAACTATAAAAGAAATCTTAAGCAAGCAAAACATAAATTTAGATAGTTTTTTAAAGCTTTTATAATATAAATAGTAATATTTTTAGAGTAACAGCATTGGCTTTGCGATCGCGCCTGTTCTAACCAGCTATCATATCTCTGGGAAAACTATTCCAGATCTCACTGCGAGTAAGATCGATCTCTTCTGCCGATGGTGCAGTGCCTAAATCAGCACATAAACCTAGTAATGATCTTTTAGGGTGCGGTTTTTGTTGTTCTAATTCTTTCTCTAAGTCTGGAGTAAGTTGTTGAATTAAACGCGCTTTATCTAGGGGAGTTAGTTGTTTGGCTAGTGTGAGAACTTCTTGTAATGTCATTTTGTTTATTTTAAGGCGATCGCTTTTTTTTTACTACGACTTTAATTTAGCGCGATCGCAACCTCAGAATTTATCATGATTTTGTACCGTGTTGATTTGTTTGTATAAAGCTCGCTCTTGCTAACGTTTAACCAAACAAAACAAGCCAGTTTATTTAATAAAACATCCATTCGCTAAAATTTGTAGCTTAATTATATTATTCAGTATCTTCTTGATAAATTGAACCGTCAGGCATAATCGCACCTTTGAACATTCTCGGCTTGTCGTAATTTATACTCAAATCAGGAAGGGTTGCATCTAACAGATTTGCCTGTTGAAAATTTGCTAGACCTAATCGCGAATGGCTGAGGTTCGCTTCTTGTAAATTAGCTCTCTGTAAATTAGCGTGGGTGAGATTGGCATAGCTAAGATTCGCTTTTTGTAAGTCTATTTGCGATAGATTTGCACTCGATAAACTAGCTTTAAATAGTTGAGCTTTTTTTAGAGATACTCTGAAAAATTCTGCACCGCCGAAGTTAGTGTTATTTAGGTTGGCGTTTTCAAAAGAAACTTCGATTAATTTTGCACCCACAAAATTTAGCCCACTCAAATCTCGACCGTCAAAGTTTTCTTTGTAAATAACCTTACCTCTTAAATCTACAGTTTTGATGTCTACTTTACTAAAATCTAGAGGATATTCCCCAACTCGAATCATATCTGCTTTTGATGGTTCAAACTGAGGGGGAAAATTTGTATCTCCATTGTCTATGCTTTCCTTCTCAAACATTCCTGCTTTACTGTATTGTGCCTGAGATAGATCAGTATCTGATAAATTAGCATCTTGTAGGTTTGATCCTTGCAACTCAACATCTCTCAAATTAGCGTTTCTCAAGTTTGCACCGCTTAGATTTACTCTTTTAAGAGAAGCTGACATATCTACTTGACAACTAGTAGGTGGCCCAATATAACCATTTTCTCCAGCACCAGTATTCATATCGTACCAACTCAATTGAGTATTACTGAGATTAGCATTCCTTAAATCGGCATCATCTAAAACCGCTTTGACTAAATAAGATCCAGACAGATCTGCACCTTTTAAATCTGCACCCCGTAAATCGGCATCGCCTAAATAGCAATTAGTACACTTTTTAGTCTTAAGTAAACGTTTGAGATGTCTTGGTTTGGTAGTTTGCTTACTTGTACAGTCTAAGAATATCGCCTGACATCCTGAAAGAAGAGGAAATATTAGGAAAATAGTAATTAAAATTTTCAATGGCATTTTAAATTCGACTTAAACGCACATAAATAGTTTTACAGGGATAATCATCAATATCTGTTTGTTCCATTTTCTTATAAGTGATTAAATCCTTTGCGTCTCTGCGTCTTGGCGCGAAACTCCTACTTCCAATCACTCAAAACCCCATAAATCCCCCAAATAGCCATCGCTCTCAAATAATGACTTGCTCTAAAAGTCCCCACCGCAGTAATCGCTTCAGGAGTTCTAAACTGCAAACCATTTTCATACACTTGCTTCACTACAGTTTCCGTTAACTTAAAAGCCTCTTCTTTCATATCCATTTGCAGCATAAAGGCAGCCAAACCAAAGTTGATTCCTGTCCAGACTTCTAAAGGATGGGTATCCTTGGGATTAACAGCACTACCATCAGGCAACACACCGTTAGCTGCACCATATTTACCATCATGGAATTTCAGGAAACAGGCATCATAGATTTTATTCAGGGTAGATATAGTATATTGCTCTTCTACCACGTCGGGTAAACCGAGTAAACGAGCGTAGAATTGCCCACAGAGTTGATCTGCCATGACTACATTTGAGCCACTTTCAGTATCGAGACGATAGTATTCACCATTCCAGAGAGCATCATGATAAAGCGATCGCGATTGTTGCAACCAGCTATGATAAGTATCCAAAGTATTTTGCATACTTGTCGGGAAATTTTCTGGCTGTAACTGAGGATTAGTTGGAGGAGTAGCTAGTAAAATCTGAGCGATCTTAATTGCTGCTTCGAGTGCTGCAATCCAAAGTCCACCACAGTAGGCGCTTATACCTCGTAGTTTCCAGTCGTCAAAGGTTTGATCTGGTGCGCCAGAGTTTTCGGGGATGCCATCATTGTCACGGTCGAATTTTTTGAGATATGCCAGAGTCAGAGTAATGCTGTCCCAACATTCCCAGAGAAAATCGGGATCGTTTTCTCCCGTCAGCAGATAGTCACGATATACCTGCAACACGAAATCACTGGGTAAGTCTTTCCACTGGTTACAGTCTTGATAGGAAGTATAGTTAGATTCCTGCCACGGATGCTCATTGGGTGCGCCAAGATCGTGAGGAGTTGCGCCAGCTTCTTTTCTGATGGCGCTAGAGCGATCGTAACCCACAATACGCGGGGTATCATCATGGTGGGGAATTGCTCTGGCAAAGGCTTCTAAGACGGATTTATCGAGTTTTGGCCACAGCATCATCAAGCCAAATGAACCATATAGGCGCACGTCTAGGCTTTCATACCAGCGATAGTCCAGGCATTCTAAAACTCCAAACTGTCCTACGGGATCGTTTTCTGTGGCAGCAGTCCAGAGAGTACCACCATCAGCCAGTAAGTATAGCTCGTTAAACAGCGCCATCTTAAACCAGTTGGGTAAATCGTCCCGTTGCAGAATCGGTTGTTGCCAAGCCTCAATCTTTTCGCGCCACAGATCACTATGCTTGAGGGAAGTCCGCACCATACTCCAGGCATTCTTGCCATTCCGCCCAAAAAAGTCCGTGTAGCGACGGTAGTAGTTAACCCCCTGCTTAAATTCAGTGATGGGTAAATCCCAAGCTAGAGTAAAAGGAATTTTCTTAGTTTGACCTGGTTTAACTGTAAACCGAATTGCGATCGCACAGGCAATTTGTTCTCCAGGATCGGCAGGAGTTTCATTCTGTAAGTCGGGTAATGAGCCATCTGCGGCAAAGTTATCCCAAACTTCCCCTCCGTCACCATCGGGATTCCAACGGCTGAGATAAAATACTTCGACACTAGGATTATAAATTGAGGCGATCGCAATTTGCCCATCTCCTTCTTGGACATCTTCATCAGGCTTCACCCGATTCATCAAATAGCCCACCCGATAATTATCTTGAATCCACTCGTTATAATTACCTGTGCTATCCCGCCACTTAGGTTGATATTCATATTCAGGACTACCATCATCTCGCACTTTAATCGTCGGCGATTTAATGGCGTTAGTAAACCAGCCGACAGTATTTTGCCATGTCAGCATGATACTTAAGGTGATGGGCCGATCTGTAGGGTTGTGTACCGTCCAATCAAAATTAATTATCGGATAACTAGACTCTTGATAGTTCTCCGCCCAAATGGGTGAAAATTGCTCACAGGTAATGTCTGCTGCAAAGACTCCTTGATACTCAAACCAACTGCGGGGATATAACGCGCTGTAAGTTCCGCCCTCAGTGGGATACCATGACCAACGAGATAAGGTATTATCCTTTGGTGCTTCTGTACTTAAAGCATAAGCCTGAGTAGCTGATGCTGTTTGTTCAAACACACTAAACTGACAGGCGGGAAGAGACTGAAAAATATGCTCTCCCCCATCCAAATGCCAGAGATTAAAATCTCCTTTACTCGATCTACCAATACATCCTGCACCCATCCCGCCCAAGGGCATTCCATGCCAAGGGCCATCATCCAGATTACTAGCGTAGCGTACCGTGTAGGGATGATCCCATCCTTTACCGATAGAACGTTGCCAGGTACAATGAGGAATCTGAATTGGCTGTTGGTTGGTCATATGCTCAAATAACTGGTTAAAGCAAGATTCAGGATAACAGCAAAATTATAGATTAACCAGAACATCTCTAGATAAATCATCAATTTTTGCCCAATCAGCTTATTCAACCAATTAATAACCAAGCTTAAATGAGAAATAAGGAGAAATTTTGCTCAGTGGATAGGGTGCATCTCTTGTTCTGCTAAAAACAGATGCACCCAGCGAATATCTTGTTCTGCTAAAACAATAGTTGTCTCCGCCCCTACTCTGCCAAAATCGGGTTCTGCTCCCATATTCATTTCGATTGTATAAACCCAACGACTATCTTGCTGTTGAATACTTTTAATTTTACCCATACCTCCGATAAAGCCCACTGTTTGATGAGGGGTAAATTTAGGTTTGTTTGATAAACGATTACTACTCATATTATTCGGGCTTTAAAAATAGCCAACTAACAAAGAAAAACGAAGCCGTAAATAGCTGAATCAAATCTATAGCGGAAATATAGCTATCCGCTAAGGATGCAATACTGCGATCGCTAATTCCAAACATCCAAGAAGTTGTACCTAATATCCAAATACCTTTTTTCAAAGTTTGAGGAAAGTTCTCCAGATTTTTCTTTTCCTTCATTTAGTTAATACTTAGTTAAATTTTTACCAGAGTTTTCCAGACTTCAGGACTAGCCAAACACTGTAATTTTTTGCTTGAAAATTTAATTACGTTGGTGGCTTGCTATTGCTAATGAAGTAGGTAATTTAGCACGCTCACTACTAATTAAAATCCAACCATTTTGGCGTAGTTTTTGAAAAGTTGCCCAACCTTTTGAACCTCCAGGTACTTTGTGGTCTGGTACGGCATGAGGAGAAGCTGTGTAAACTTTCCAAGATTCATAGGGATATTCCCTCAAATGAAGTGCAATATGCGATTGTTTTCCTTTGCATGGTAGCCAACACATCTCTTTCATATTCAAATTTTGAGCCTAATTTTTTGGATTTGTTGTCATCTTAAAAAAATATTTTTTAAAAGTTCTCTATCAAAAGTTGAATATTATTAGTAACTTTAAAATAACAGCATTTAATTTTTAGTAATTCTTGTACTAAATCATACATTTTATATACTAAATCATACATTTTATAATCTTTAGACAATTTTTCTAGAAGGGTTTTTATAATAAAAACGGACAGTTTCCTGCGACGAGAAACCCGCCTACAGAACTTCCCTGTCTTCAGAATTACCCTACTTTTCTTTGATTCGCCACAGAAATTTCCCATTAGGGCTGGATTTAAGGACGCATTAGACTATTTTGACTATTTTGACAACTCTTACTTTTAAGTAATCAAGTTACTTATTTTGGCAGATACATCAGTAGAAACTTTAAAAGTGAGCGCTCATTGATAATCTTCTTTTATATATTTCACAGTAAACAATCCTGTATAGATATTAGTTTTTTCTAAAAAAATTAGAGTATCAATGGCAACAATTTGGCAATCATACTAAATCCGATTGACAGAAGTTATTTATTTAAGCTGACTAGGAGAATAGAGGACTGGGAGATTAATAAACACTTATGACTTTATTTTTTAAGTAATCTATACGAAACGGATTTAGTATCAAAGGTTTTTTGATACCAATTAGGTTTAAAAAAAACTATTTTTGATTATTAATAGCTAAAAAAATTAACTACGTAAAGTAGCGATAAAATCGATTTGTCTACTGTAATCATTTTACACATGATCATCTTCAAACTTGTAGCCAACACCAACCACGGTTTTAACAAAGGTGGGATTTGCTGAATCTGGCTCGATTTTCTTCCGCAGTCTTCTGATATGGGTATCGACAACTCGTTCATCACCAAAGAAATCATTACCCCAAAGTCGATCGATTAGCTGGGTGCGACTCCAAACTCGTCCAGGATAGCTGAGAAAGGTCGAAAGGAGATTGAATTCTAAAGTTGTCAGGTCTAATTCTTCTGGGGTTTGGGAGTCCAACTTTCTAGTTGCTACATGCTGATCTAAATCGACAGTAAAATGTTTAGTGCGATAATTTTGCGAGTTATCTTCTGACACCTCGTGGCGTAGGCTGCGTCTTAATAAGGCACGAACTCTAGCAACTAATTCTCTGGGACTAAAAGGCTTGACTAAATAGTCATCAGCTCCTGTGGAAAGTCCAATAACTCGGTCAATTTCTTCTCCTCTAGCAGTCAGCATCATGATGTAGGGATCTTTATTATAAGGCTGCTGGCGGATACGGGTACAGACTTCTAGTCCATCTAAACCAGGCAGCATAAGGTCGAGAATAACAACATCAGGCTGTTGCTGCTCAAAAATAGCTAATGCCGTCAATCCATCGTTGGCAATACGACAGGAAAAACTTTCTTTGGTAAGAGTTTGTTCAATTAATTGAGCGATTTCCTCTTCGTCCTCAATAATTAGAATTTCCATCAGGGTCAGATTTAGTAATGGACAGTTGATAATTGTAATAACTTTACTAGTATGGCTGTAAAAAAAATATTACCTTTAATCTCAACTAGTTAATTTCAGGTTTGCTTAATTGAGAATTAGTTACGCCACTGATTGCTGCTAGTAAGATCCAGGCGATAGTATTCACGCGCAAATCAAAGATGCTAACGTCTGTTAGGTTGAAAAGAATGTAGGCGGTAAAAGCCAGTAAATAGCTAAATAGAATCAGGTCATATTCTTGACCCGAACAAGTTAAGAATAGCTTGGCGGCTGGAAACATAATGACGGCAATAATTACTAAAAATAATAGCAAAGAGATCATTCCTGCTTCTGCACCAAACATTAAAAATAAATTGTGGGGATGTCCTAGCCAGAGATTCATTTTGGCTTCATAAAGGGGTGTAAAGTTACGGAGTCCCCAACCAAAAACAGGACGATCTGTAATTAAATCCCAGCAAAATTGCCATTGAGTAAGTCGCAGAGTTTCTACAGGACGCTCATATGCCCGATCTGATAGTCTGATCCAAATAAAACTGGGTACTATCTGACGTAACTGCATCCCGCCGAGATTGGGGGCGAAAGAAGCCCATATAATAGCCGTAGCAGCGCCAGTAACGCCCCAGATCAACAATTTCCACCCAAAGTATAGGGCATAAGCCATAAAGCTAAATACAGCTAATCCCCAAGCATTGCGAGAACTAGTCAAAATTAAGCCACTAAGATCGGCTAATAAAATTAACATTAGTAAGCCTAGAGAAAATAGACGTTGATTGCTTAAGTTAGTTGATTTTTGTCGCCACATTGACCACCATAGTCCTAATGTTAGGGTAAAAGCGATCGCCAGATAAATTGCCAGAAAGTTAGTGTAATTAAACACGGATGACATTCTGCCTGGAGGAACTCCCAAGGGAACTAACTGCCAGCCAAAAATAGATTCAATTAGCGCGATTGTATCCCAAGCCAGGAAAAGTTGTCCCAAACCCAGCACCACTATCGGTAAGGAAGGAAGTATTAATAGCCAGGATAAGATACGAAGTTGTCTCGGTTCGGTAATCAAACACCTAAGCGCCATAAATAAGGCGAAATAAGGCAGAAAATTAGCCAACCCTAACCCTGCTTCTTGAGGGTATTCTGCTAGTGCTGCACTAAGAATTAATAAACCAGCTAATATGCCAAATGCTCGATTAAGAGAACTGCGAAGAATTTGAGCATAGCTATTTCGCCAAATTAGGGCTAAAACAACTACTAATCCTAATGCTCCCAAGGCAGGAAATAGAGGAAAAAAAAGGACGCTAACACAAAACCAGCGCCAGATCCAATTATTCGTATTTTTTAATTTGCTCAACCACATTTTATTACGAACTAAAAGCTTAGAGCTAACAATACTTTATGGTAAATCCTGTAATCCATTATCAGGAGTATTAGAAACCTGTCTAGTTAAATCAGCAAAGGACTGGTTATATTCAATAATCGAGCTTAGCCTGTCACCCCTTGCCCTAGTTAATGCAGTTTGAGCATCAATCACCTCAGTTTGAGTACCGACTCCTGACTGGAAACGTAGTCGAGCCAAACGTAAACTTTCTTCTGCTAATCTCACTCCTTTGGTGTTGGTAACAATATTATTTTTATTTGACCTCAGTTGAAAAAATGCTTGCTCTACGGCAAAACGGATCTGATTACGCAGGTTGGCAAATCCTGTCTCCGCAATTTCTTGGTCTTTTTCTGCCTGTTCTGCTCCTGCGCGAGCTGCGCCACCGTCAAATAGTGTCCACTCTAAATTTAAGCCTAGCTGATATTGATCGGTAACATCAAAATCGTCTTCAAAGTCATCGTTGAGGCTATAGTTAGCACTAGCACTGAGGTTAGGTCTTGCTTGTGACAAAGCTATTGTTCGCTCTTCCTGTCTAATCTCTCTTTCTAGCAAGGATTGTTCTAGTTCCGCCCGATTTTTAAAAGCCTGAACTATAGTTTCAGGTAGCTCCAGATCCCAAACTCCCGCCTCCTGAATTGCATCAGCAGTAGCCAGATCGGTGCTATGGGAAACACTTAAGGTTTCTGCTAACTGTCTACGAGCAATATTTTGATTGGAGATCGCTGTTGTCAAATCTTGTTGTGCCTGAGATAATTCTACCTCTGCCTGCAACACTTCAAATTTAGTGCCTAGTCCTGCTTGTTGTAAAAGTTGAGCATCTTTTAAGGTCTGACTTGCATCTTGTACGGCTGCTTGTTGGATCTCGACTTGAGCATCTCTATTTTGTAGTTCGTAATAATCTCTAGAAGTTTCAAAACGAGCTTCCTCAACGACTCTCTCTAAATCTAGCTCTATCCTGCGCAATTGCTTTTCCGCAGCACGGATAGCAGCACCTCTTTGACCACCATTATAGATATCATAGTTGATGACCAAACCACCCTGGAAATCGAAGCTAGCGGAGTTAGCATCTGTAAAGCGATCTTCTTCGCTTTGCCTGACATCTTCTTCAAATTGTCCAAGTTCTGCTTCTGTCAGATCAGGGTTCTCAGCGCGAGCTTGTTCTACAGTGTCTTCGACATTTTGATCGATCCTCTGTTCAGAAACACTATCGAGAAAAAGATCGTTACCATAGGTCAACCCACTTGTCAGGCCTAAAGTAGGATAAAGAGCGGCTTTTTGCTCTCTTAATGCAGCTTCAGCTTGTTCTACCTGTATTCTCGCCTCTTCGATTTCCTTATTGTTATTCAAGGATAGTTCAAGAGCCTGTTCTATGGTAATCGGTTTTTGAGCATCTACCTTAACTTCTTCAGGTGTAGTGGGAAATGAGAGGGGATTACCGCTAGGATTAAGCTTTTCAACGTCAGGAATAGACTGTTGAGCAGGTTGAATTTCTTGAGCTGCATCTGGCATCTCACTTTCCTGAGCAATCTGTTCAGTAATCTTACCAGGTGCTTGAGCAACAGAGGCGGTAATATTACTTAGGGCGATCGCCGTACTAATACCAACTAGTTTAATGAATTTATTTTTCTGACCCACTCCTCACTCCTTAATTTAATAATTTAGAATAATTTTTGACTAAATATCTCGACAAGTTAATGGTTGGGCAGCAATTTTACTGGTTTTTATACTTGTTTTTGACCACTAATTTGCCTCGCTCAACCCGATCTTGCAGCAAGATAATAAATCTACGATCTCAAAACATAGACAATTTTATACTCTCTATCGAGTTTATGATCAATGCTTCTAGATTATGCTTAGAACGTCAAAATTTTGTAACTTATTTGCTTGAAATAATATACAACCAAATGAGTTACAGTCACAATCAGTTTAATATTTGACCAAACTAATTACGGGAATAGTGGGTAATTTATCTTTCCCCTTGAGCGCCAACAGCTCAATCACAAAAGCAAAGCCAATCACTTCCGCTTGCAGTTGGGCTAATAATTCAGCCGTAGCTTTAGCCGTTCCCCCTGTGGCTAATAAATCGTCAACAATTAACACTTTTGAGCCAGGAGCGATCGCATCTCGATGAATTTCTAGTCGATCTGTGCCATATTCCAATTCATAAGTCGCTGAGTAGACGGGTGCAGGAAGTTTTCCTGGCTTGCGTACAGGCACAAATCCAGCGTTGAGCTGATATGCCAGGGGAGTGGCGAAAATAAATCCTCTCGATTCCATGCCAACAATGTAATCGGGTGTTAAATTAGCTGTTTGGCATTCTGTACACAGGCGATCGATAGTATTTCGTAAACCTTGGGCATTATTTAGGAGAGTAGTTATGTCGCGAAACAAGATTCCTGATTGGGGGAAGTCGGGAATATCGCGAATTAATGAGTTAAGTTGCATACTTCTTTTTATCAATAAACTGCAAAAAATCAGGCTAGACTGGTTTTTGAGTCGAATAGCTATGGCATCATAACACCAGATAATTATTTGTTATCCTCGACAAAGAACAATCATCGGCAATTTAAATTTGGACTTAATTTTATAATGAGCCAATCTGCAAGTTTAGAATCGGAACATCAATCTTTAGGAGACAGCCCAGCCTCAATTTTAAATACTTTACCAGACATATCTCTTCCTGCTAAGGTTTGTTCTCCCCGCACTCAACAGCAAATAGATTTACTGTTATTAGCATTAGAAGCTTTAGAACTAGGGGCATCAGAACATATGCTAGCTACAGCCAGACAGTTGGGCATCGATCGCGTTGTCAAGCATCGGGTTAATCTTTGGCGTTTACGCTGTAGTAATCCTTGGCGACGTTCTTACACTAGAGATTATTTGAGCCTAGATCAAGCAAAAGCCCTGGTAATTATTGCTGGCTTTAGAGCTAAAGATTTAATGGTTGTGATTCGACAGCTATTATTGGCAGAACAACAGATGCGAGAGAAAAATCTCCCCCTAGATAATCATTTTCGTCTCTCTGAATATTTAGAGCGATTCCGCGCTCATTTCCGTAGTCGGATGAACTCTCGTCGTGCTAAAGTGTCAGCCTATATTGACTCCGAAGAACAGCTGAACGAATTGGCTTTGTCCTTGTTGAACAAGCTATTGTTTTGTACTGGTACAAGGGGTATACAGCGTGTTTGGTATAGTTTGTTTGATGGGGAAGTGGCTTAATTATGAGTAGCAAAAGACAGTATAGTTTGCCTAGCTGCAATCTGATTTTGGAAGGGATGGAGGATGCTAATACAGAAAGTGCTGATATCTTGAGCGGACAACCGCCGATATCTATCTTGATCAATGCTGAGTGTCATTTACTCAAGTCGAATCAAAAGTTGAGTGGTGGTAGCGTTTTTTTAACTAATCTTGCTCGCGCCATCAGTAACTACGCTCAAGGATTCTTAAGTGGGTTATTTGCCTCTGACAAATCTAACCATAAATCTAACAATAGTAGCGCTGAATATCCTCAAGTATCTATTAGTCCAGTACCCGAATCACATTTACATCGCCTGACTTTACAGCCTCAGCCTGATAGCGGGGAAGCTAAAACCGAAATTGACATTACGACAGTAGAGCTTTTCGATTTAGTTGATGCGATCGATCAACTTTATGCGGATCGTTCTGTATTGCCTGATATGACCCTGGAATTACAGCCAGTTAGCAGACGCTATCGTAAACCAGAGCAGCCTCTAGTTGAAAGGGCAACTCCTGCTGTAGTTGGGATGACTAGCTTGGCATTGGCGGCAGTGGCTTTGTTTTTGATTCCTCCCCCAGTGATGCGAGAACCAAAACCAGAGTCAAAATCTACACCAACGCAAACTATACCTGTTCAGCCTCAATCTGCACCACCAGGTACTGTGCCAAATCCGTCTGGTAATAATTCGACGACAAAATAAACCAATTCGATTTTTGATTACAGTAATTTTGGCGATCGCGAAGGGTAGGCTCCGCCTAATCGCTTTATTTAAAAATTAGAACTGCGGGTTTTTCTTGGACTTGGGTTTCGAGGGGTCTGACTTTTTCCACAATCTTAATAAATTGCTCGTAGTCAGGAATTGGCGCATCGGGAAGATAGCCAGCATCCCCAATCGTGCTGGGAGCAGCTGCCTTCATCGCCTCGACAATTTGCTGTCGAGATTCTGCATCGATTGAAGATTGAAGTAACACGATGCTAGGAGGAGCCGATCGGGTTGTGTGCAAAATACGCAATCCCTTTTGCTCAAATTCATGGTGATAAAGCTCAAAATCTGCTTCCGATAAAGCCCCCGCATCTACCTTTCCTTGAGAGAGCCATTGCAAAACAGTTTTCGGTGTCGGGGCGAACCGCACTTCCTTAAGAGTCAAACCATATAAGTCATATAAAGGCAAATAATATCCTGCCGCCGAACCAGGTTGTCCTAGTGCTACAATACTGTTACTTAGATCGTCAAGATTTTGCAACCGATTGTTGTTGACGACGATTACAGAGCGTACATTGCGTAAACCTGCCATTGAGAAGATCGGCAAGTAATTTTGCTGCTTGATGGCGATCGCTGCTAATCCAGGAGGTGCAAAAACTATTGACCAAACTCCTCGTTTAACTTCTTCAACGGCTGTCAGTTCATTAAATGCTGGCTCTAACTCCACAATTGATTTAGTTTGTGCTGCTAAATAATTTTGAAAATTTTCATATTTATCGATCGAACTCGCACCTGCATCGTAACTGACAACACCAATCACCAATTTTTCTCCAGAAGGCGATCTGGAAGCACAACCGATAGCTAAGACTATTCCCAGTAAAATTGACAAGAATACTATTAATAAACGACGATAAAAATACATGAAATTTATTAAAGTTAAAGATTAAAGCTGAAGGAAGTATATCTACAATGGGAAGTATGTTAACATCATTTTCCCATCTATTTAATTATTGATTTGTTAGGCAATACTTAAATAAATAATTAGGAGCAAAAAGTAACTAATTTAGATTCAGGAGTATCAAAAATATTATGTCTAATGCGATTGAAGGGAAAGCCGAAATCCCTACTGGTACATTGATTGATAATCGCTACTTAATTCAAAAAGTTCTGGGTCAGGGTGGATTAGGACGCACTTATTTAGCTTTTGATACTCATCGGTTTCAAGATCCCTGCGTGCTTAAAGAGTTTGCTCCACTGGGTTCGGGACAATACGATCTAGAGAAGTCTCGAGAACTATTTAAAAGAGAAGCTCAAATACTGCATCAAATTTCTCATCCCCAAATTCCTAAATTTCTTGCCTGTTTTGAGGGAAAAAGCCGTCTATTTTTAGTGCAAGAATATGTCAAAGGAAAAACTTATTCTGCAATCTTACAAGAACGTCAAAAAAACAATCAAGTTTTTCAGGAATCGGAAGTAATTAGATGGTTGATGAATATATTGCCAATCCTTGACTACATCCACAAATTAGGTATTATTCATCGAGATATTTCTCCAGATAACATTATGATTATGCAGCCAGAAGGCAAAACATTACCAGTGTTGATTGATTTTGGTGTGGGCAAGCTGACTAATATTGTTCGTGAACAAAAACAACTCAACTCCGATAATTATTCCTATGTAGGAAAAATGTCTTTTGTTGGCAAAATTGGTTATGCTCCCCGAGAACAAATCGGCATGGGTATTTGCTCTCCTAGTAGTGATATTTACGCTTTAGGAGTGACAGCTTTAGTATTACTAACTGGAAAAAATCCTACATCCTTAGTAAATAGTTATTCTCTGGAATGGGAATGGCACAATTATGTGCGAGTCAGCCAAGAATTTACCGAAATTCTGGATAAAATGACTAAAGAAAGACCCCAGGAACGTTATAATGCAGCGAATGCAGTTTTACTTGATATTCAGCAAAAAATAATTGATTGCCATACTTCTATTGTCGTACCTACTCGAAATAATGAATTTCAATCATCTAAACTAGACTCAATTTTTCCTTGTTCTCCACCCGATTCTGCTACTTTAATTAATCAAGAAAATACCTTTAATGAAAATGCTGTTGTCGATTGTACTCAACCTCTAACATCTAAATCTTTGACTGATTTAAGACCAGCCAACACGAATAATGTGCTTAATTTATCTAAAAAACAGCCAACTATTGAACCTAAATTTGTTCAACGCTGTCAGAAAGAATTGGCTTATTTTATTGGCCCGATGGCGAGTTTAATTATTGATGAAGTTTTAATGCAATCTGCATCTAAATCTCCAGAAGCTTTTGTCAATGATTTAGCTGAGCAAATTCCCGATTCTCAGCAAGCTATCAAATTTAAACGGTTGTTATTAGAGACTTAATCTTTAGATTTAGCAGATTGAACTGAAGTTAATTCTTTAATCTCGATTAACACTTTTAATTTGACTAATTCGATTCATTGCTAAAGTTAAACTTAATTTCATTCGTTTAAAAGCTGCTGCTAAGTTGCCAATTTCATCTTCAGAGACTTGTCCAAATTCTGCATTCATATCACCTGTACTGACTTCTTCGGCTACCTTGGCAATTTTTTTCAAGGGGCGAATTACATGACGATTTAATAGATCATTTACTAGTAAAATAACCACAATAAAGATCGAAGAAACAACAGTCATGATCAGTAAAAAAGTCTCTTTTGCTTCATTAAAAACTTTTTGAGCTGGAACTGAAATGGTTTGAGCGCCGACAATTTCGTTTAATTTCCAACCATAGCCATTGACTGTACCATAGCGTTCGATCAAGCTTTGGGGGGCAACATCTGGAGTACTATGACATTGCAAACAACTTATTTTAGATACTTTAATTGGTCGAGCAATATAGAAAATATCACCACCAGGAATAGAACGAAAACCGCTGGTTTCTGGCAAATCAGTATTAGCAATAAATTTTTCGACTAATGTTGTCTCGAATTGATCGGCGCGATCGCGTAAATTGGTAGGATTAATCGTAGCTTCTTTATAGAAAAAGTCGCGATATTCAGGATTATTTTGCCGTAGATGTTCAAAAACCTCCCTAGCTGAATAAGCTGGAATAGTTTCGGGTAAAAACTCAACATCTATGCGATCGGCCAATTCAGGTTGAACTTGGTTACTAGTATAGTCCCGCACCGAGTTCATAGTCTCCATTAAAATTAAAGCTTGTTCACTAATTTCATGTTCTGTTTTGTGTTTCAGAACTGCTGTTAAAATGCTGCCGATACAGGTTAATCCTATCAAGAGAACTAACAAGAGTAAAATAGTGAATTTTTTTCTTAATTTCCAACTATTAAATTTAAACATTTTTAAATATTTTAAACATTTTATCTTGATATTTATAAAAGTTATTAATAGCTAGATTGCTCATGAGGTTAAGACATAAAACTAAAAAAAACATCTTAACAATAACCTTTTAGGGAAATTAATAGACTGTTATTGATTTTGAGATTAATTATAATTTGAATCTATACATTTAAACTATTAACATTTTATTAATAGTAACGTGAACATTTATTTCGTAAACTTTGTTGATTGGACTACTTTATTGCTGTCCACAAAATATCAACAGCCAGCTTATGAGTAATCTAATTACAACTTGGGTTGGCTAAAATCTATATACTGAAGATTAAGTTTACAAATCTCAATATTAAATAAATACCGCCAAGATGCCTCAAACTGCTTTAAATTTGATTGCGATCGCAATTTTTACGATGACTCTTTCTTCTTTATTAGGGCCAATATTTAACATTTCCCCCTTTGTTCCTGCTGCGGCTACCTTTGGAATATTGAGTTTAGCCACAGTTGATACTCTGAGTTGGAATAGTCGCGGAGTTTCTTTACTGTTAGATTTATTTGCTTCTGTCGAACAACGCCAACGCATTATTAACCACGAAGCGGGACATTTTTTGACCGCTTATTTTTTAGGGATTCCCATTACAGGCTATACCTTAACGGCTTGGGAAGTTCTCAAACAAGGAAAGTTAGGTCGAGGTGGAGTTGGCTTTGATACCGAGTCTTTAACAGCCAAACCGTTTGAACTAGAAAAAATGCGCCTTAGTTTAGAACGTTTCTGCACTGTTTGGATGGCGGGAATTGCTGCGGAAAAAATGGTTTATGGTAATGCTCAAGGAGGTGCAGAAGATAGACAGCAACTTAAACAAGCTTTAATGATGGCGGGTTTGCCAGAGGTAGGATATCCCCAAAAAGAACGTTGGGCGCAACTACAGGCGACAAATCTTTTGACTCGACACCAAAAATCTTATGAAGCTTTAGTAGCAGCAATGACAGCAAGAGCCTCTGTTGAGGAATGTTACGCCATTATTCAACAACATTGCGATGCAGATAGCGAACAACTAGCAATGAGTAATGAACAATGAGCAGTAATCAATAATCAGTAATCAAAATTAGGTTGTTGAAATTTATAAACATCTTGAATTACCTGAACCCAGCCAGTCGCCAAAGATTCTAAAATGCGATCGCCTTTTTCTGTCGTGGCAACGGTGGCATCTCCCATAACTCCACTCTTAGTTAGTTCTTTGGTTAACCAAGCAAAAGGTAGTTGACCTTCCATGTCGAGTAAACTGTCTTTTGGTAAGCCTTGGGGGTATTCTTTGACTGCCTTGTCCATTTGAACCTGTTGTGGCAAGAGAGACAGCATAATACTGGTTTCGGCATCTCCCGCATGAATCCCATATTTCCGTTCTTGCGGTGTTAACATCTCCCCCACAACATGAGGCACACGCCAGGTAAACAAGGGAAATACCGAAAAGTCTGGATGTTCTTGATGGAGATCCCTAGCTGCAATTTCCATGATTTGAGGCTGTCCCCCATGGGAGTTCATCAGTATCAGCTTGCGAAAGCCTGAGCGATAGATACTCAAAGCCATTTCGGTAATTACAGCTAACAGAGTCTGGGCGCTAAGAGTGATTGTGCCAGGAAAACCAATGTGTTCATTAGATTTTCCGTAGTAGAGACAAGGCAAAGCATAAGCTGGAAGATCGCGATCCAACTTTGACAAAGCTTTACCTAATACCCCTAAACTAATCGCCGAATCTACCGCAATGGGTAAATGAGGCCCATGCTGTTCGATCGCCCCAACGGGTTGAATAATTACCACATTTTCTTTATTGGGCATCTGCTCAATTTGTGACCAGGTGAGATAAGGAAAATAGCGCTGAGGAGGAATAAAGCCGTGCATCATAGAACTATCTATTTGTCATAGTGAAATTACAAAAGGTCGATCTCAACCGTTATAATTATTTGCAATAACCTACAAATAACTTTGTATATTTCCTCAGTAAAATTTTTATGCTTAAAAACATATTACGTCTTTTAGCTGCATCTGCTAGCTTCGTGGCTTTATTGTTTGTGACCAATCAGGCGATCGCCGCTAATCTAACGATCAAAGATCAGTTACAATCCCCTGCTGTTAGCTTAAATGTTGTTAGCTCTTCCCTACAATTAGTTAATGACAATACTTTGCTAAATCATTTTGGTTGTTCTTGTACTGCATGTATTCAAAGCCTACAAAATACCAATCAGATTTAATCATTGTTAAAACAAGCCTAATATTTTTAATATTTTAATTAGCCAAGCTGAACTGGAAAGATTTCCCCGCAAGTTCAGCTTTTTTGTGTTCAATCATCTAGTTAAATATACTTAAATCGCTCCACATCACAGCTACATATTTGCTCATTTAGCTTGTTTAACTCTTTAAAAAATACCGATAAATACTTAGATATAATTACGGAGTAATCTTACAATAATACAAATATCTTTTTTTAGTTAAGGCTAGAGAGGGGTAGCTATTTGACCATGAAAAATCCGCCCAATAATCAAAGTGTTTTATTCATACTGTTAAAAAATAGTATCCTACAGTTTGTAGCTGGTGTTTTGTCTCTTTGTATTATGCTAAAAATAGCCAACAGCATCGACTACAAAGTCATTCAAGTAATACTTAAATCTTTGGGATATGGTTTTTTTTGCTATTTAACTACTCCTTTTATGATTTATTGGTTAGCTTATGCCAGTGCTGGAATATTGACGCTGAAAAAGCTGGGACTGACGATCGCCCTCACCGCTTTATATAGTTTGATTATTTGGGATGCTTATTTCTTTTTTCGAGAAGCGATCGCCACATTATTTTGGCAAACTACTTAAATTGGCTTAGATTTTGACTAGATCAATTCCGTCGTAAATAGCCGTGATAGAATGATCCACATCTAATACCGTAGCTTAAGCTGTAAATTTGGTGGAACATGGCAGAGGAAACAAATAATCAAGAAGTAAAACCAACGGCAGAAGAGAAAGCAGAGGCTAAACCTGCTGCCAAAGCAAAGAAAGAAAAAGCGCCCAAACTCGAAGACAAGCCTTTCAACGAATTTATTTCAGAGCATTATTTGCCCACCCTCAAAGAAGCGATGGCGCAATTAGGAATTGAAGATGCAGATTTAACTTTCGTACAGCAAGGAGTTCCCATTCAAGGGGCAAACTCAAATGAACCCTGTTGGCAGGTAGTAGGTAAGTGGCAAAATGGCGATCGCCAATTTAATATTTACTTTCCCGATGAAGATATTTCGGGGCAGAAAGCCTTTTCTAGTTCGACTTATGGCAATGCTCCTAGTACGATTGAATCTTTTATGATTGACGAAAAAAGGGTTAATTTAGACCTGTTGGTGATGTATACAATTCAACGTTTAAATGCTCAAAAATGGCTGGCGAGAAATTAGTTGGTGTCAGGGTGGTTGTAACTAAACAGTAGAGGCAATTATTGAATAATCGTCTCTATTTTTATGGTCTTAATTGAGCGCTAAATTAAGCGTTAAAATTCAACTATGCCAAACTAAAAGTCGGTTGATTTGGTTTACTCATTGCAGCAATTTATGTTGTAATTGGCATAAATATAGAATTAGCGTTAGTTGAGATGCTGGTATACATTTTGCTGTTTAATGCGGGAACTGACAATGAAGGAATTCATACAATTCAAATGGGCGATCGCAACACCATTTTGATGTTTAAGGACGAAGATGATGCCCTGCGTTACTCATTGTTATTAGAAGCGCAAGACTTTCTAGAACCAAAAGTAGAAGCAATTGATTCTGAGGAAGTAGAGCAGTTTTGTCGTCAGGCAGACTATGACTCTAAATTAGTGGAGCCTGGACAATTAGAAATTCCGCCTGAAAAAAATGTTGAAGAACTTAGTTGGGAACAACAGAAAGCAAAAGATTCCTCTCCAGAAGTGGACTCGGTGGATTCAATGGCTAATGACGAGCTAGAGCGAATTCGTCGCCAACTAGAAGGATTGCTTTAATTAAAAGTCAGTTAAAGGCGGACAGCTGTTCGCCCATACTAAAAAAATATGGATAATTTGCAGTCGCGGGGACATTTGTTAACGGAACAGATTAATCCTCAAAGTCAGAATTTAGATCGTTTATCTAGTCTAGAAATTGTTGATTTATTTAATCGAGAAGATGCAAAAACGCTAGAGGCGATCGCTAATGCCCGTATTGATTTAGCTAAAACCATTGATGCGACAGCAGCAGCGTTACAACAGGGAGGTAGATTGTTTTATGTTGGTGCAGGAACAAGTGGCAGGTTAGGAGTCTTAGATGCTGCTGAGTGTCCCCCAACTTTTTGTACTCCCCCCGAATTAGTCCAGGGAATTCTAGCAGGTGGTGCTGCTGCTCTAATCAGAAGTTCTGAAGCATTAGAAGATCGCCCCGAAGATGGCGCGCAGGCAATGCGCGATCGCCACATTACTAGCTTGGATGTGGTAGTCGGCATTACCGCAGGTGGCACAACGCCTTTTGTTCATGGTGCGTTACAAGAAGCTAAACTTCGGGGGGCAACAACTGTCGGCATGAGTTGTGTTAGTGCTGAACAAGTGCCGATGGAGGCTGATATTGATATTCGTCTATTGGTTGGTGCAGAAATTCTAGCAGGCTCGACTAGGCTGAAAGCGGGTACTGTGACCAAGATGGCGCTCAACATCATTTCTACGGGGGCTATGGTGCGCTATGGCAAGGTTTATGGCAATCGGATGGTGGATGTAGCTGTCACTAATGATAAGCTTTACGATCGCGCTTTACGGATTGTTAGTGACCTAACCGATCTCGATCGCCCTGGCGCAGAAGAATTATTAATTAAGAGTCACAAGCAAGTCAAGCTAGCTTTACTGATGCATTGGACTGGTTTAGATGCCGAGACAGGAACAGCTCTATTGAGTAAAGAACAAGGTAATTTGCGATCGCTAGTTGAGCGTTATGAATCGAATACCTAAATTTTGGTAAAAATAGTTATTAAAGTTAATGTAGTAATAAAAATGCGATCGCCTAATCAAAATTTTACTAAACTGAGAAGTTAAGCAATCAGCGCTGCCACGCAGAAGACGATCGCAAGTAATTAATTTATTTAGCAAGATAAACTAATTGGACTAGGCTTGAAGCTCAAAATCATTAGCACTCAAAGAAGAAATACCACTTAGAGTAGCAAATTGAGCGCCAGAACCCAAACCAGAGGTCACTCCGTTTTGGTTATAGAACAAGTTATCGCTCTCACTGCTGTAGACAATTAAGGCGTTCGCAGTTGCTGTTGCTGCATCGCTACCGACAACAGCAAACTCACTGGCGAGACTGAATCCGCCACCCACAACACTACCTAAGGCAGTAAAAGTGGTTTTATCCAGGACAATCTTGTCAGTGCCACTGGTAAAGTCAGTTAACAAATCTATACCGACTGAACTAGGAGTAAAGGCTGCATTAGTATCATAGACAAAGCGATCGCTACCTGTGCCACCATTGAAGGAGTCATTACCTTCATTGCCAATTAGGGTATCTACTCCATCAAGACCACTAAAGTAGTCATCTCCTTGACTACCAATTAATAAATCGTTGCCAGTTTTACCATAAAGTTTGTCATTGCCAGCTCCACCATTAACAGTATCATTGCCTTCTGCTCCAGTTATACTGTTGCTAGCGATATTACCTGTTAAAAGGTTATTAAGCGCATTACCACTTCCGCCGATAGCACTCGTCCCTGTCAGGGTGAAATTTTCCAGGTTAGCTCCCAGAGTATAAGTGAGGTTCGATTGTACGGTGTCAATTTCGGTGGTGACGGTTGAGGTTTCGCTCACCACGTCCCCTGCATTATCAACTACATAAATATCATCCCCTGTCCCTCCACTCATGCTATCGCTACCAGAGCCACCATCGAGGGTATCTACTCCATCTGCTCCAGTTAAACTGTTATTAGCAGTATTACCAGTAATAAAATTGTTAAGAGTGTTACCAGTTCCGTCAATCGCACTTGTCCCAGTTAGAGTGAGATTTTCCAGGTTAGCTCCCAAAGTATAAGTAAGGTTCGATTGTACGGTGTCAATTTCGGTGGTGACGGTTGAGGTTTCGCTCACCACGTCCCCTGCATTATCAACTACATAAATATCATCCCCTGTCCCAGCATTCATACTATCGCTGCCAGAGCCACCATCGAGGGTATCTAATCCATCAAGACCACTAAGGTAGTCATCTCCATCTCCACCATTGAATAAATCGTTGCCAATTTTGCCATAAAGCTTGTCATTGCCAGCTCCGCCGTTAAGAGTATCATCGCCCTCTGCTCCATTTAAGCTGTTATTAGCGGTATTGCCAGTAATGGAATTGTTGAGAGTGTTGCCTGTCCCGTTAATCGCACTCGTCCCTGTCAGAGTGAGATTTTCCAGGTTAGCTCCCAGAGCATAAGTGAGGTTCGATTGTACCGTGTCAATTTCTGTAGCAAAGGTTGAAGTTTCACTTACCACGTCCCCTACATTATCAACTACATAAATATCATCCCCTGTCCCAGCATTCATACTATCGCTGCCAGAGCCACCATCGAGGGTATCTAATCCATCAAGACCACTAAGGTAGTCATCTCCATCTCCACCATTGAATAAATCGTTGCCAATTTTGCCATAAAGCTTGTCATTGCCAGCTCCGCCGTTAAGAGTATCATCGCCCTCTGCTCCATTTAAGCTGTTATTAGCGGTATTGCCAGTAATGGAATTGTTGAGAGTGTTGCCTGTCCCGTTAATCGCACTCGTCCCTGTCAGAGTGAGATTTTCCAGGTTAGCTCCCAGAGCATAAGTGAGGTTCGATTGTACCGTGTCAATTTCTGTAGCAAAGGTTGAAGTTTCACTTACCACGTCCCCTGCATTATCAACTACATAAGTATCATTCCCTGCTCCACCAGTCATGGTATCTAATCCAGCACCGCCATTGAGGGTATCTAATCCATCTGCTCCAGATATACTGTTGCTAGCGACATTACCAGTAATGGAATTGTTGAGAGCGTTACCTATTGCGCTAATTGCACTTGTCCCAGTTAGAGTGAGATTTTCCACGTTAGCTCCCAGAGTATAAGTGAGGTTCGACTGTACGGTGTCAATTTCTGTGGCAAGGGTTGAGGTTTCGCTCACCACGTCCCCTACATTATCAACTACATAAGTATCATCTCCTGCTCCGCCATTCATGCTATCGCTGCCAGCGCCACCATCGAGGGTATCTACTCCATCAAGACCACTAAGGTAGTCATCTCCATCTTCACCATTGAATAAATCGTTGCCAATTTTGCCATAAAGCTTGTCATTGCCAGCTCCGCCGTTAAGAGTATCATTGCCCTCTGCTCCAGATATACTGTTGCTAGCGACATTACCAGTAATGGAATTGTTGAGAGCGTTACCTATTGCGCTAATCCCACTCGTCCCAGTTAGGGAGAGATTTTCAACATTAGCTCCCAGAGTATGAGTGATTGATGATTGTACGGTGTCAATGTCAATTTCTGTGGCAGCGGTTGAGGTTTCGTTCACCACGTCCCCTGCATTATCAACTACATAAGTATCATTACCCGCTCCCCCAGTCATAATATCTAATCCAGCAGCACCATCAATTTGGTTGTTAGCGGCATTACCAGTAATGGAATTGTTGAGAGTGTTGCCTATTGCGCTAATCCCACTCGTCCCTGTCAGGGAGAGATTTTCAACATTAGCTCCCAGAGTATGAGTGATTGATGATTGTACGGTGTCAATTTCTGTGGCAGCGGTTGAGGTTTCGTTCACCACGTCCCCTGCATTATCAACTACATAAGTATCATTCCCTGCTCCACCAGTCATGGTATCTAATCCAGCAGCACCATTGAGGGTATCATTGCCCTCTGCTCCAATTAAGCTGTTATTAGCAGTATTGCCAGTAATGGAATTGTTGAGAGCGTTACCTGTTCCGTTAATCGCACTCGTCCCAGTTAGGGTGAGATTTTCTAGGTTAGTTCCCAAAGTATAAGTAATTGATGATTGTACGGTGTCAATTTCTGTGGCAAGGGTTGAGGTTTCGTTCACCACGTCCCCTGCGCTATCAACTACATAAGTATCATTATCTGCTCCACCATTCATGCTATCGCTGCCAGAGCCACCAACCAAGGTATCAATGCCACTACCACCGATGAGAGTATCGTTACCCCCTTCTCCTGCAAGATAGTCATTATTTCCTTGACCATCAATTAAATCGTCTCCTGCACCACCAGTTAGGGTATTTGCTTCGGCATCGCCAATTAAGTTTAAGTCTTGCGCTCGATTTTCAATATTGGCAACTAGGGTGTATTCTGGCTGATTATCAGCAAAAGTAGCTCCTGTAATTGATGATAAATTTAAGGCAAAGGTTTCGGTTGATTCATCATATTGGTTGTCGCCAATAACTGCTACGTCAACAGTGGCACTAGTTTGTCCCGCAGCAATGGTTATTTGTCCTGATTTGGCGATATAGTCTAAACCTGCTACGGCATCTCCATCGACAGTTTGGTAGTTGAATTGGACATTCACTGGTGCTGGAGTAGACAAGTTCAAGGTAAATTGAGCCGTGGCATTACCAGATTTGGGTTCGCTGACACTAACATCATTGCCTGCGAGAGTCGGGGTAACTTGTAGGGTTTTCGCACTGAGTCGGACATCAGAAAATTGAATAAACTCAACTTCGGTTAGAGTATCGGTGTTGTTATAACTGACTGTATTGGCTGCTCGGCGTAGAAATATATTGTTACCTTGATTAGCAACATTGCCATAGAGTACGGTATCAATTCCCTTACCACCATTAATTTTATTCGTCCCTGTACCTGTAATGATGGTGTCATTGCCTCCATGACCCATGATGGTATCATTTCCGTCCCCTCCATCAAGCTGGTTATCTCGTTGGTTGCCGACGATGTAATCTCCACCAGCACCACCATTTGCCCCGCGATCGCTATAGCCTATAGTGATATCATCATTAGTATCACCACCATTGCGTATCCTTTCAAAGGGGTCTTCATCTCCAGAAGTATTGCCTGATTCGTCTATGGAGTTGCCACTGGCATCGGTGAGTTTACCATCTCCTGCGGTGACGGTATAGTCTACAGAGGTAGTAGCAGTAGTATCATTAAAGACTACTTCGGCGGTAATTACATTCTCAGCATCGATGCTGACATCTAGGTTTTCTATTGAACCTTCATTTTCTAATGAACCTTTATAAGTCAAGCCTAGAGGACTATCGGTTAATTCACTAGCTTGGATGGTATCGACTACTACATCATTGACCAGGATATCAACATGGTTTACTTTACCTGCTAATCCTGATTTTTGGAGTTCAGTTGATAAGTCATTAACATTGTTAACCAGCACACCATTATTAGAATCTACAAAGTTAATTTGGCTGGAAGTTACTCCGCCAGGATCGAGGGGGTCATAGATGCCAAAAGCTTGCACATTAGAAAATCTTCTTAGTCTTTGAGCATCATCATGATAGAAGTTAGTACTAATATCAGATCTGCCATCGGAAACAAAATAGGAAATGTTGGTAGTGTTTAAGGCGTTTAGGGGTGATTGTGATAAGAAGTTAAATCCTTCATAGAGAGCATTGTCATATTCTGTACCTTCTATTGCTGGGGATGAGGTTAAACCTTGAATAGTGGATATTGCTTGATTCGCAGTTAGGTTTTTGTATAAAGTAGCGTTGCGACTAAACTTAACTACACCAAAGTTGATATTTTCTGCCAGTCCGTTATCGATAAAGTAGTTGGTTAGGTCGGTGTAAGCATTTTTGGCTGCTTGTAATTCCCCAGAATCCATACTGGCGGAGGTATCGAGAATGTAGGAAATATTGTATTGGGTATCTGGTTTGTAGGGGGAGATATTGAGGGTATAGTCTACATTCCCGTCCAGCATTGCCACGGGTGCTGATAGGGATACATGAGGTGGGGTGGGGAGGTCGTTTATGTTGGGATTGGGAGTAGTGTCGGTTGCTTGTTTAGTTTCTGTTTCGATTTCACCGTCTTCTAGGGGTAGAGGGATTAGGCGCGGTGCGCTAGGTGTTGCTGAGGCGAGTCTCGCGTTTCCTATGGGTACTCGTATGTCGGTGAATTCTCCCCACTCGATATTTTTGAGAGTATCAACGCCGTCAATTCCAAGTTCAAGAAGACCTATAGTATGCCCAATTTTTGTAGTTGCACCCTCAGTAAGAAAAGTATAATTTTGATCACCATTTTCGTCAGCATAAGCATCAGTGAATACTGCTACATCTTCTCCAGCACCGCCATCAAGCTTATCAATTCCTGGGCCTCCTTCAAGCGTATCATTACCACCAAAAAGACTCGTTAAAGGAGCATCGCCCGTAATCACATCATTTTCTTCGTTACCAATTAAAATGTCGTCATTGTAACCACCAGAGAGATAATCTATATCTTTCCCTCCAATGAAAACCAAACCATTTTTTTTATAATCTGATTGATATGGATACGTTACGCCATTTATATCAATTGGTGCCAAAATATCTTGACCATCTGTTCCATAGACGACTGGTTTTCCCTTGTAGAGAAATTTAGTAACTCCTGAATCGAATATTTTTTTCGCTTCCTCTAGCATTGCGCTATTAAGTTTGAAAGGATCAAATCCTTCTCCCGAGTTTAAGGGATCAAGACCTTTAAGTTGGAATTCTTTAACAACGTCACTTTGAAAATTTGACTCGTTATAAACGCGGGAAGGAAGATCCGCTCTGTTGTCAAACTCGAAGTATACTGTACGGCCAATTTTCGACGGATCGACACGAGATTCTAATATTAGACCACTCAATGCTCCTACTACAGGATTAGCGGTATCAAAGTCAAAATTTTCTTTGGAGTTAAGATCTAGTCTTTTATTAGGTTCAATACGAAATTTCTGAATTTCTTTAGTTCCATCGTTATTGACGACAAATAAAACATCTTCTGGCAGAGAAAACTGTATAAATATAGGGCAGTAATTAATTCAGATTCTGAATTACTGTTAGGATCTAGTGGGAAATTATAGGTAACTTTATTCATTATTAATACTCCAAAATACTTGAGTTTAAATAAATAGCAATTAATAGTTTTAGCTATTTATGATTGACAATTATTAATTAGTCGCCTGACTTCAGGAACTTTTGCATCATTAGTAAACAATCGACTACCATCCATTGCTTCAAAGCTCATTTTAGTGAAGTTACTTTTCTCTAAAGCTTTGATAATCCCAGTGGTTTCTATTTTGGAAAGGGGATTACTAACTACAGTATCGAAATAATCTCCATAGAAAACTTCGATATTTTTAATTAAAACTGGATTGTAGTCAACACTACCATCTCTAATCCAAAGTCGAGGTCGATCATCGATAACAGGGCCTTGACCAATTGGTATATGAATTTTCTCAACTAACAAAACTTCACTTTTATTAGTACAAACAAGCTCTATTGCATTGCGACGAAATGCCCTTGAAATTCCGTCTTGAAGCTCTTGATGATATGCTCTTATCAACCCACTAGACAAAGTTCTTGGTCTTCTACCTAATACAATCTTGTCAACGACTTTTACTCCATCAGGCAACATTGAGTAATCATTCAAGGCTTTATTAGTCCTTTTTTCAACTAAAAGAATAATTAGCAAGAGAAGCAAAATAGGAATTGAGACATATAAAAGTATTTTTTTAAGATTATTCATTTGATTTTAATGATTACTAACAACTATTCATCAGAATATCAAAATCAAATTTCTTTGAGTGTGAATTTTTCATAGTCAATCTTTCAGCAGGTATATATAAAATACTACTGGCTAAATAAAATTACAATTACTAGCTAATAAAACTAGTCATATTAAGCAAGCTAAAACTGACAAAAACTTTTGTCAAACAATCAACTTACAAATCAATTAACATACTTATCCAACTTCTAATCACAATTAGATGGTGATTCAAATCACAGACAAAAATGTATTAATTAATACTCTGTATCATTGATAACATTAGAGAGGGGGTGAACGTCAATAGTAATTGTGAATTTTAAGTAAAGTAAATAATTCTGGTATTTATTAACTTCATTAGCTAATTATTTAATGTTTAATTAATTCGTAATTTTTACTTAGATATTTATGCGGAGAAAATATATTCAAAAGTATTAAAGTTTAATAATTACTGAGAATTACTTAATTGAAATTACTAAGCAAAATAAGTAAACTAAAATATTCTAATTAAACTAAATTTATGCTCGTTATTTTTTCGATTATGTGCGTTACATTGCATTAACGTAACCTACCAAGAAAGAGCGAGCGCACTATTCAATAACTTCAAGATATTGATTAAGCTCATCTTTGCTTAATTGCCCTATATTTTCTGATACATCATCCAAAGATTTTTGCTCTAACCATTGATGACGTTCTTCGGTATAGTCACCCTTTCCAGGACTAAAGTATTGTATAAATCGAATTGCATCTACAACTCTTAAAGAATCGACTAATGCCTTATAGCCTTGTTTGATAATCTCATTCTGGGTTTTCATTTGTTGTCCTCCATTAGCATTATTTGGGCTAAATTCATTCAAAAGAGCGATTACAAAACACCCATTTATAATTAATGCTATTGCAATTTTACCCGACCATCTTCTTCGTCTTTGGTTTTTAATTCTTTAATTGGTATGGAATGATTTGTTGGGTTTCGCTTCGCTCTAGCCAACCTACAAGATCTAAAAGAAAAAGGCGATCGCCCGTTAAATCAAGGACACAGTAATTTGCGATCGCTAGTTGAGCGCCATGGATCGAATACCTAAATATCCGTGAATGCACCTATGATCATAAAATGTGATCATAAAATAAGGTAAACCATTGATGATTACCTAATCAGCATCAGCTTAAATTCTGCTGCTAACGGTTAATCGTGGTTTAATTTAGCAAAATATTAAAACAACGCATGTTAGACGGATCAGAATCTCTCGCTACCTTTATCCTTTTTGCTGCTGTTACAGTGATCCTGGTATGGGGCTATAACAGGGCTAAAACTTACGGCAGACTGGGAATTCTTGCTTGGCTGCAATCCATTGTCCTGATGAGTCCTTGGCTATTGTTCTTTGGCTTGTTTGCTTTGGGTATATATCTTAATTTAGTCAGTATTTTATTTTTGTTAATAGCTTCGATCGCAATTTATATCTGGCTAGGTAAACAGCTTCGGGAGGCAGGACAAGAAACCCTGTTGCAACAAAAAGCAGCAGAGAGAATTAAACGAGAGGCAATAGAATCAACAGCATCAGTTGAGGGTCAAACAGACACAGAAACACCAACAACCGAGATTTCGCCAATTCCCGATGAAGATTTGGTAACAATTAAAGGAATTTTTGGGATCGATACTTTTTTTGCGACTGAAACCATCCCCTATCAAGATGGTGCAATTTTTAAGGGCAACCTACGAGGTGAGCCAGATGTTGCTTATGCCAAGATGAGTAAGAAGCTGGAACAGGCTTTTGCAGATAAATACCGCTTATTTTTGGTAGAAAGCCCAGAGGAAAGACCTGTCGTGGTAATCTTACCCAAGACTAACGATCCTCAGACTACTACCCTGGCGCAGAAGAATTTAGCGCTTGTCTTATTGCTCGGTACAATCCTGACTAGTTTAGAGGCATCGAGCATCCTACAAGGTTTCGATCTGTTTGATAATTTTAGTCGCTACGCTGAAGCAATTCCCCTTAGCCTAGGATTATGGTCGGTCTTAATTGCTCATGAACTTGGTCATAAAGCGATCGCCAATCGCTACAATATTCGCCTAAGCATTCCCTTCTTCCTCCCTAACTGGCAGATCGGCTCTTTTGGCGCAATTACCCGCTTTGAATCTTTGTTACCCAATCGCACTGCCCTATTTGATATTGCTTTTGCTGGCCCTGCTGTAGGTGGAGTATTATCTTTGCTGCTGTTAATTTCTGGTTTGATTTTGTCTCATCCTGGCAGTACCTTTCAATTGCCTACAGAATTCTTTCGTGCTTCTATTTTGGTCGGCACTTTAGCGAAAGTAGTTTTAGGTTCAGCTTTAGAAGAGGCAGTCGTAGATATTAATCCTTTGGTCATCATTGGTTGGCTGGGTTTAGTAATTACTGCTTTGAATCTCTTACCAGCAGGCAAGTTAGATGGAGGAAGGATTGTTCATGCTATTTATGGACGCAAAACTGCTCGACGCAGCACACTAGCAACTTTAATTATCTTGGGGATTGTTTCTCTATTTAATCCCGCCAATCCGATCCCTTTATATTGGGCAGTATTAATCTTATTTTTACAACGAGATTTAGAGCGTCCAGTACAGAATGAATTAACTGAACCAGATGATAGTAGAGCAGCTTGGGGTTTGTTAGCCTTATTTTTAATGTTGGCAACTCTGATTCCTTTAAGCACTAGTCTTGCTGGTCGTATTGGCTTAGGCTCTTAGTAGTGTGATTTGTGCGCTCAGATTATCCAGGCTAAAAAAATAGCGGCGATCGCACCAATGATAGTATTGATTAAATTCACGAGATCGTTAGTCAACCAAGTGAAGCGAGATTCTAGGGTTGCACCGATCAGACTTTCAATCGTAGTGGCAATAAAGGCAGCAATTACACACCAGATAATCCCGATGGGACTAATTAGGCCAATTACCCAAGCAATTGCAGCGAGTGCCACGGAAGCCAGCGTTCCTGCCATCGTACCTTCTAAGCTTACTGCTCCTTCCGTCCCTCTGGGGACTGATTGTAAGTTAGTAATTAGATAGGTTGTCTTGCCATAGGCTTTACCCACTTCACTAGCGGTAGTATCAGAAAGCTTGGTGCAAAAACTGGCTACATAACCCAAGACAAATAACCCTTTAATTGATTCTGGACAAAATAAAGTGGCGATCGCACAAAGGGATGCAGCAAGTGCTGAACTCCAAACATTTCCTGCTCCTCTCATGCCCGAACGTTCTTCTGCTATACCTTCTTTTTCTTTCTGCTCAATGCCGACAAAGGTTAAAGTAGAACCGAGTAAAAAAAATAGCATCACGATTAAATAGCCACGCCAGCCTAAAGTTCCCCAAACTAATACTCCGAGGATTGCGCCATTGATATTTCCTATAGGAGTTAATAGCTTTTTCGGGCTAATAAAAGCAGTTAGCAGTAAAACAGTATTTATGGATAAAGCGATCGCCCAAGGATTAGACCAAGCCAGATTGTCAAACATTTCTTAAACTTAATGAAGGATGTTTTTCAGCTTATCAACCGATGATGCTTAATAATAAAAGATTGTTAATCTAGTTCACCACAATTATGGCTCTTTCTAAACCTGAAGCAAAACAACTATTGGAACGCATGATTTTTGATGACCAAGCGCCGAAAGACTGGGTCGAAGATGTTTGGGGAATTACGCCAATACTAGGAGATAGCGCAGCTAAACTATATGAAGCGTTTGAAGCCCTAATCGAATGCTGTCCTGAAGATAAACTGGATGGTTTGTTGCAGACTTATTTACAAGAGCAAATGGATGTTTAAAATAATTTAGACGTTGCTGATTTGAAATATAAAACCGATAAGTAAACTGTTCGTAGCTATAAGCACGGGGCTTACGCCCCAAGCGCGAAGCGCGCTTGCCCCGAAGGGGCTGTAGCTATAAGCTTTTTAAATTTTATACTCGACAACACAAAATTAAAAATCATACTTAGATTCAGCAACGCCATAATTTAAATTTGATTAATCTAAAAGGCGAAGTTCAAAGCTATAGGGATTGTTGATTTACATTTTCTGGTGCTATGGTTAAAAATAAATTAAGCAATTATCAATCTTTAATTAACGCTTCATTGATTTGAACAAAAATAGTTTATTAACGCCCCTTGAAAAAACCATCACAGTAGATGAAAATTTATCTCAGAATAAGCTAATTAACCATAGTTTGAGTCTGGTAATTTTAGCGATCGCCATTGTTGCCTTAGCTTTTTCGCCAATACTGACTAAACTTAGCGAGCTAGAACTTAGTCCAACAACCATAATTTTTAATCGCCTCTGGATTTCCAGCATAATTGTGAGTTGTTGGCAGCTCATTGGTACTGCTCAATCCGAGCAAACTAACTCAACTAAATTAAATTTTAACTATCAAGAGCCAGGATTACTCCTGCTGGCTAGCTGTTGCGCCACTGCATCTGCCTTATTTTGGGCAATATCTTTTACTCAAACCAGTATTGCCAGTTCAACAGTACTACGAAGTTTAACTCCTTTGTTTATTAGTTTAGGAGCGTGGCTAATCTTAAAACAACGCTTCAATAGCCAATTTATGATCGGCATGATTGTCGCAATAATCGGCGCTATGGTAATTGGTTGGGACGATCTACAGATAGGCGATGATTACCTATTTGGTGATAGTATTGCGCTTCTTTCTGCTGCCTTACATGGAGTAAATATTTTAATTATTGGTTATTTACGCGATCGCGGTTGTACAACCGAGCGGGTATTGCTCTGGCGCTGTATTGGGGGTTCGTTAATAGTTTTACCTGTAATCTGGTTAACAGATACTCAACTGTTGCCAATTTCTCTAGAGGGTTGGTTAACAGTAATTGCCTTGGCGGTAGTTTGTCAGACTTTTGGACAGGGTTTATTAGTGTTTAGCCTCAAACAATTCTCTTCTAGTTTTGTGGGTATTTTTGCCTTATTGAAACCCTTAGTTACCGCCCTCCTAGCCTGGGCTATATTTGCTGAGGGTATTACTATTACTAGTGCGATCGCTTTAGTTTTAATCTTGTTCGGTATTTATTTGGCACAATCGAGTAGTTCTTCTATACAGAAATAACCATAATTGATGAAGCCTTGCAGCCTTAATCTACCTGAGAATGTTTTGATGGTCTAATTTTTGAGCCATATATGCGCGTATATACCTGAGTAAATTCAGCCCCGAATAAGATAATTTGCGCTGAATAGTAGATCCAAGCTAATAAGACAATTAGTGAACCAGCAGCACCATAGGCTGAACCTAAACTACCTTTACTTAGATATACTCCCAGTAAAAACTTACCGAAGAGAAATAGTAAGGCAGTAATTACCGAACCGACAAAAACGTCTTTCCAAGCAATTTTGGCATCAGGAACATATTTAAACATTAAGGCAAAGATAAAAGTCATTAAGCCCAAAGAGACAGCAAAGTCTAAATTTTCCCAGAGAATTGCCCAACCAGGAAGATAGTCTGTCTGATATTTACTTAAAGTAGATACTACTGCACTTAAAATAAGCGACAGAATTAATAATAAGCCGATCGCCAATACCATTAGAAAAGATGAAACTCGCTTGCGAACAAATATCCAAATTCCTTGCCCTGGTTGTGGTTTGACTTTCCATACCGTATTTAAAGCATCTTGTAATTGAGCAAAAAATCCTGAAGCACCAAGTAACAGTACGCCAACACTAATCAAAGAGGCAACTCCTCTAATTTCAGGTTGGCTAATATTATCAAGCGCCATCAAAACGGGTTTAACTCCGTCTTCTCCCACTAAAGCGGTTAGCTGCTCGGTAATTTGATCTTGAGCAGTTTGCTGTCCAAAAAATGTCCCAGCAATGGCGATCGCAATCACCAATAGAGGCGAAATCGAAAAAACTGCGTAATAGGCTAAAGCTGCTGCAATACGAGATGCGTTATCTTCTTGCCACTCCTTGAAGGTTTCTCGGAATAATCTACCAATTTTGCGTAAATTCATTTACCTGTGAAATTTTTGTAGTGGATTTTGATAGTTATTTAATTGATTGATGATCGAGAAAATATTCAGTATAAAGCTGCCCAAAGCAAGATTGTCTGAATCTGAACTTAGTATAATGCGCTTACTAAAAATGCGAAATAAGATACGGTTTAAAACTATGCCCCTGTATAGAATAGGGCAGTTTAAATTAAGACGGAGAGGGTGGGATTCGAACCCACGGTACTTCTCAGTACACTCGATTTCAAGTCGAGCAAGGTTATTTGCAAAAAGCTTTTTGTATAGGGTCTTTTGTTATTTATTTTTTGTACTCTTGTATTTTGGCGTACATTTAGAGTACATTAGTTGAATCTTTTAGTTTATACAGTTCATATGTACGCACCCAGAACACGACAAGGAAAAGCTAATTTATACAAAACTGATAAGAACACTTACGCGGTGAATATACCCGTCAAAATTGCTCAAGGGGTATTTAAGAAAAATAGAAAAAGAATATCTCTTTATTTAAGCGCCGATAGTAACGAAACTATGGCTACAGCACTTCAGCACGTAGACAAGATACAGGCGCTCATAAATGCTGAGGACTGGCAGGGTTTGATTAATTATGAGGCATCCCTCAAGCCCAAAGTTATAGAGGGTAATTTCGGGAAACAATCACTACAAGAGCTGTGGAATGAGTATCTAATTACAAAACAGAGTAGCTGGGAGGCATCCTACATTGAAAATGATGTAAAACAAGCTACCAGGATATTTAACGATTGTCCTAAAATTAGCTTGGATATCGAGGGAGCGAATGTAATGTTTAATCACTTGATGAGCATTACAACACCTAAGCAGACTAAGCGTTACTTGAAGCAAGCATCTGCTTGCTTAACGTGGGGAGTTAGAAGAAAAATAATCAAGGAAAATCCTTACCCAGATATTATCAAAACAATAGCCACCAAGAAAAAGAATGAAGAAGAGACTGATATAAATCCCTTCAGCATTGAAGAAAGAAATCTGATTATTGATGCTCTCCGATCAGGAAAATATGAAAGGTATGAAGGAAGCCACACACGATATGCTGACTACGCAGAGTTTAACTTCTTAACAGGAGCAAGAACGAGTGAAACATTAGGCTTGAATTGGAATCATATTGATTTTGAGAAGAATCAAATTAGATTTCAAGAAGCAAGAGTGTTAGCAACCAATGGTAGAGCGGGGAAAGGAGTTCAAAAAAAAGGTTTGAAGACGCAGGCAAAGAGAGATTTTCCTATGAATGAACGTCTTTCAAGTTTACTTTTAAAAAGGAAGAAGGAAATAAATCCTAGTGACTTGAATACTAATGTATTTAAGAATATAAACCATAATTCATTTAGGACTGGAGCTTACAAGACAGTTTTAGACAAGCTAGGTATTGAGTACAGAAAACCTTATCAAACACGGCATACTTTTATCACGATATTAGCTAATCATTCAGATTTAAAATTACACCAAATAGCAAAAATATGCGGTACTTCAATCAAAGTTATCGAAGAACATTACTTGGCTAAAGCTTCTGGACTAGAAACATTACCGAACCTTTAGATAGTAGCAGGCTATTTAGCTAGGGCTTCTTTCTAAGTTGTGTCACAAGTTGTGACACAACTAGCAGATACGCTTCCTCTTACGTCTTCTGTCTAATCGGCTATTTAACAACGCACTGATACTCACGGAAAACTTAAGTATTCCTGGCTTAAATCAGTGTGCGCCCCTAAAGGTCGATTCTATACTGCGTATCACTTCCCCCTAAAGGCTGAACAGATACTAAAAATAGTCGAAGTGAGAGTTAGTCAAGTACTTGCTCGTAGAGTCGGAGCAAAGCGGAGATACTGGACGAACGAGAACGAAGACGTACAATTTGAGACTGACAGCCTTCAGAGGGATATATGCAACTACTACTACCCTACAGTTATCAGAGTAGATTTGCTCAAGTCAATCATAGTTATTGAAGACATCCCTGGTAGTTGTTTAATAACTTATTAAACAACTCAGAAATACTTGCCTTCAGTTTGAAAAAGCTGAGGACAACGGCTAAACCTATAGGTTTCTATTTCATCGGCAAACATTCCACAGCAATTTAGCTAGTCACTTTTCTAAAGTGTTTAACTACTAGTTAAACAACTCAGGAATACACCCTGTCTGCGTAGGGAAGGGTACGCAACTATAACTCAATCTATCTGGATGTATCTAGCTACATTTCACTTAGACTATCTTTGAAGTTTAGGATACAACAGTACATGATTACTAGTTTAGCTGGTACAGGCAAAAAAAAATCAGCCCCGACCAGCGGAACTAACTCTTTATCCTAAACGTAATGTTAAAACTAAATAACGAAAATAGCAACCAGCAACTTTTAGCTACTCAAAAAAGCGCTAGTAATACCCCGCTATTCCTTCATAATACTCTAACTCTTTCTACTCATAGCTTTAACTCACTTCTACCTTCTCTAGTAGACTCCCAATTATTATTAAAATTATCATTAAAATTATTTTTAATTCATCTAGATTATCTACGAGTTAGTAGTGTTGATTTAACTGATAAATCTTTTTGCTTACTTAGAACTTCCCTATTTTCCAAAACAGACTTTCAAAAAATTAATAAGCCTTGGCATCCTGCCCCAAAGATGCCTAACAGTGGGAAGTATCAGAACAGAATAGTATCTAAAACAGGAGTAGTCTTAGGCTATACCAAAAAGGCTAAATACCACGGTAGTAATACCAGATATAGCTATGACATCATGATTGACTTCACAGGTGCTTATTTTGCTAATTTAAGCCTATTAGAACAGATAGAGTTAGTTTGCTACCTAAACAGCAATTGGGAGCTTAAATGTCATCGTCTAGACGTAGCTATTGATGATTACTCTCGTAAGCTATTCCCAGTAGGTCAGATGATAGCTGCTTTTTTGAGAGGTGATAATTTTGGCTTCCGAGCCATAGATGATAGTTACTTAGACATCATCGATAACTTGCTTGTAGGTACTCTAGGTATCGGTTCAAGACGTTCTAGTCTGTTTATCAGAATCTACACTAAACACAGGCTGTTTGTGAGATATGAAGCTGAATTGAAGCAGGATAAGGCAAGAGACTTATTTAAGCAATTAGCTAATTTGCGATCGCCAAAACATAGTGACGTTCAAATAATCAATGCTACTCACGAGGTATTAGCTCATGCTGCTTTAGATGGGATTGATTTTAGAGACAAGAGCAGTATTAGTTCTCCCAAGAATGCTACTAAGGCAAGAACTATTCAACTACCTTTTTGGCAAGATTTAAGAGACACTATTTTTCTTATTTATCCCTCAAAATCTTAGTCGAAATTACGACTGAGTAAGTAGGTCTTTCTAAGTTGTGTCACAACTTGTGACACAACTAGCAGAGATGCTCTTACTAACTTACTAACTACTACTTTCTTCCTTCTCTACTTTCTTTACTTATTACTTAGTTCCCCCAGGCTACGCCCTACCCGCAAATATTTAACAGTCTTTTATAGGCTGTAACTTAGTCACCTATAGGGTTTAGCTCCCTCCTGTAACTCTGTTACAGGTAGCTTACCATGTTCCCAGATTTCCTGCGAAAAAGCTTTCCTCAGCCAGGAAGATTAGCTTTACTTATAGCAGTACTTTTTCAGTACAAGCTAGTTATTTTGCATTTTAGAGCTAGATCGAGGTCAAATTTGCACTTTTAGAATCTGAGTGATTCTAAAAAGCCTAGTAAGCTACCTAGTCAAATATCATCTCAGCTTTACTTTAAATCGAATTTTAGACCAGTATTTTGATAAGAATGTGTTTAGATACCTGAGAGCTAAAAACTGGAAATTAGCTCAACTTATCATTTTACTCTAATAGAAGCATTCCCCTGACTTGTTTAATAACTTATTAAACAACTACCAGATACCTACCTACTAACTTACTTACCCTGTTTGCTTTACTACTTTAAAATGAGACTATGTACTCCGAGTACATTGAGAGTACATAACCTCTGAAACAACGGAGAGGGTGGGATTCGAACCCACGTTCTCTTTCAAGAAACTCGATTTCAAGTCGAGCGCGTTCGACCACTCTGCCACCTCTCCTAATTTATGGCTTAATCATCATAGCAGAGAATAATCCTTGCTGAATACTGAAATATAACTGAGCTTCAGCAGCAATAATTTTCTACTATGTCAAGATGTCAGAAATTGCTGATCAATTGTAGATCGACAAAAAAAGGCTTAGCCATGCTAAACCCTAATTGTAGTTAATCATCAAGATCTGATCTTCATCAATCTTTAATTAAAGATGTAAATATTTAGCTTCCGCTTCTAGCTGTTTGACTAATTGCTCATTTCCCTTAGCCCGAGCTGCTTCTAGCCGTATATTTAAACTGCGAAGCATACTTTCACGATGACTAGTATAGGCTTTTTTTAAAATCTCTTGACGATTATTGTTCATGGTGGACTTTATAATTCTATAAATAATGTATGTGAAACGAATATATAAGATAACATTTCCACTATGAAAAGAAATGCTTATGAGCAAAACTTCATAAAATCTTAATAGAATAGAGTTGGCTGAGAAAACTTGATCACACTACAGTTAATTAACCCTAAATAAATCTATGATTGCTCTTTTAGATCGAGAACCCCAAACTTACCAAGGACAATTTGGTGAATACACAATTACTAAACGCGATCGCTTAGAAGTGATTATTTATCGTGGGGGATTAGTCATGGCAGCAGCCAGTTTTGCGATCGCCAGTAACCTCTTTTTTGCTCAGGGAACAGCTGCTTTATCAGCGATTACTCCTTTGTTTGCGGTTTTTTCAATCGGTTTAGGAGTAAGCCTATATTTCATCCATATTTATTTAAAACCGTTACATTTGGCTTTACAAGTTTTTTGGCTTATCGGTACAGTGGCTACTATAGCGATCGCCGTATCTCATCATGAACCATTAGCACTATATATCTACGATCATCCGCTGACCTTATTTGGTACAGGCTTTACCTTTGCTGCTTTAACAGGAATTTATTTTAAAGAGGCTTTTTGTTTTAATCGCTTAGAAACTAAAATTTTGACTGCGATCGTGCCTTTACTATTATTAGGCCATATGACAAGAATTCTGCCCATAGAAATGGAACAAGCCTTACTAGGAGCTTGGTCAATCGGCTTTAGCATCTTTGCCGTGAGAAAAATGACGCAAGAAATTGATCCTGATATTGGTGACAAGTCTGTCTTTGCCTATTTAAAAGAGCAAGAAAAGCGCCCAACTGAAAGTAATTAAAAGCAACTAAGAAAAGTTGGGCATGATGCTAATTGTTAAGATGAACAGCTAAAGTAAAAGTGACATATTTCATCTTGATTTTATTTTTGTATATTACTCTGGGTTATTTAAATAATTCAAACTCTTATTCAATTTCATGCCAACAAAATTAATTAAAACTGGACTGATAGCCTTAACTTGGATAGGTGCAGCAACCTTAACTATTTCTTGTTCTCCCAACTCCAACCAAAGCCAAGCTTCAAATACTCAAGTTACCGAAACTAGTAACAAGCAAGAAATCAAGCAGACTGGAGACATGATGGAGAATGGTCATGAGTCTCACGACATGTCAATGGATTTAGGGCCTGCCGATGCAGACTACGATTTACGATTTATTGATGGGATGCTTATGCACCATCAGGGTGCTGTCAATATGGCTGAAGATGCTTTAAGTAAATCTCAACGTCCTGAAATAAAAAAACTAGCTCAAGATATTATTGCTGCTCAAAATCGCGAGATTAGTCAAATGAAAGAGTGGCGGACAGCTTGGTATCCTAAAGCAGATAGTACGCCGATGGCTTATCACTCCCAGATGGGTCATACGATGGCAATGACCGATGAACAAAAGCAAGCCATGATGATGAGCATGGATTTAGGGACTGGTGATGCTGAGTTTGATTTACGCTTTATTAACGCTATGGTTCCCCATCACGAAGGTGCATTAGTTATGGCTGAAGATGCTTTAAGTAAATCTCAACGTCCTGAAGTCAAAAAACTAGCTCAAGATATTTTGACCTCTCAACAACAAGAAATCGAGCAAATGAATCAATGGCGTAAAGATTGGTCTAAGCAATAGATCAAATTGTTCTTTTTTCATTTTTCATTAAAACTATTGATTTTTCGTTTTTCTGCGTAACATCAGTTCAGTAAGTAACCTAATGCGCTAGCTTGTAGCGATCGCCAGATATATTCATCTTCATCTTGCGCGATCGCTTTTTGGTCGAGATTAAGAGTTTATAGTGCCTACAATTATAGCGATTGCATATTGAAAGATTGACCAAACTGCAATGTTAGTTAGCGATCGCCTTAAAGTAGGTCTTTTGGATGCGACCTTTGCAAACCTGACCATTCTAAGATAGCAATGATAAAATTGGAGCAAATATTTCAGTAACTAAGGTATTATTGAATCAATATTTTAACAGTTTCATTGGCTTAGTTAAACTTTAAGGTAGTGCATCAGAAAAATGTGGCAATGATATGATAATGTCACTGTTTACTATCCCTCTAATAGACCGCTACATTATTAAACAATTAATTAAACCTTGGATAATTAGTTTATGTTTATGCTCTATTTTAGGTGAATTAGTTGGTATTTCTTTTGAACAAATTCAGTTTATTACAGAGAGAAATTTTCCGACCCAAGCTGCATTTCAAGTTCACTTACTAAAATTTCCTGCTTTTATTTCTCTCGGCTTGCCATTTTCGCTATTAATGGCAACTATGATAACTTATGGCAAGCTATCAGAAAACAACGAAATTATTGCTTTAAAGTGTTCTGGTGTAAGATTAATACGTTTAGTAGTTCCTGCTTTAATTTTTAGTTTAATAATAACTATTTTAATGTTTTTCTTGAATGGATTAATAGTTCCATCTACAAATTATCAGGCAGCTATGATTATTGAAAATGAATTTAAAATTGAGCGTGATAATCTGCAAAAATATCACCAGAAAAATATTATCTATCAAGATTTTTCTTTTACCAATCAGTCTCAGCTATTAACATATTTAATTATTGCCGATCGCTTTGACGGGCAAAAGCTTTATGGAATTACGGCACTGAAGTATCAAAAACAGCATTTACATAAAATCATCTTGGCAAGCTCTGCTGTTTGGGATAAACAATTAAAATTATGGATTTTTGTTGATGGTAAGCAGCAAATTATTGCTCCCCATGACAGTCATTCCCAACTTAGTTATTTTAGGCAGCTTGCTCTACCCATAGATCATAATCTTTTAGATTATGTGCAAAATTATCGAGATAATCGAGAAATGAGTTTACTAGAGCTATATCGTTGGTTAAATGTTCTGCGAGGAAGCAACGATCTGCAAAAGATACGCCAGCTACAAATCAATATTCAAGAAAGATATACATTACCTTTTTCTTGTATCGTATTTACGTTACTAGGAGGAATTTTAGGCTGTAATCACTCTAACAAAATTAACAAAATATCTTTAGTTATAGTTATTATAATAAGCTATCAAGCAATTCAATTTATCGCTACTAGTTTGTGTATCACGGGCTTAATTCCGATCGAGCTGGGCATTTGGTTTCCTAACATGATTGGTTTAAGTTTATCAGGTATATTTTTGAATAATAAGTAATGAGTTTTTTACCTACTACCCATATGCGAAGCGGTATGCTAAAGCATTTGCGGAGCTTATCCTTTAGGACTAGCTGCGCGTCGTCCTTTAGGACTACCCACTACCTCCTACCTAATCTAAACCCATCAATTAATACTTGACAGACTAATATCATAGGTTTAGTTAAATTTGAGCGACATGTTAAAAGATATTACTAATTAGGTTTCGGTTTTAGCGATCGTATTGCATAATGGTATACGGCGCTATGGATAGAGTTTTAAATCGCTGAATAAAACATCAAGCGCTACATATAGTACCATTTATCAAGAGCTGCAACTTGACTTCTACAATGAAATTATCGTCTGTCGAACAAGCAGAACAAGCAAGAAATCTTCTGCTGAGCGAATTACAAGAACATCAAATCCCGATTAGTTTGCAAACAATAGAACTGAAAAGCGCCGATAACCAGCTATCTCATCGCAGTTTGAAAGAAGCAGCATGGCGGTTAGTGGAAGAGGGAAAAGCTCAATTTAATTCGACCTGGGATTTGGAAATTTTATAAAATTTTATAATTCTTCTGGGAAATAAGGCTAAATAACGACTTAAGACGTACTATCTAGATGAGAGTATGTCTTTTTTAGTGCCAATTTATTGTTAATCCCATCTTATTCTAATCTTACAATCTTAATAGACGATCGCTTATTACTATGTTGCAAAGACAGCAGAGACAACATAATCCCTTTGGTAGTCAAGGAGATAAACCAGGAGATAATCGTCAATCTTTTCAGATAGATCGCGATCGCATTCTTTATTCTTCTGCTTTTCGTCGTTTGGCGCAAATTACGCAAGTTTTAACGGCGCAAGAAGGGCATGTCTTTCATAACCGTTTAACTCACTCTTTAAAAGTGGCTCAGGTGGCTCGTAGATTAGCTGAAAAATTGCTAGCAGAACAGCCAAAGGTAGCGGAGGCGATTGGTGGAGTTAATCCAGATGTAGTTGAGGCTGCTGCTTTGGCTCATGATTTGGGTCATCCTCCCTTTGGTCATATTGCTGAGGAAGAGTTAGATACTTGCGCTAGAAAAGCTGGTTTAACCGATGGTTTTGAAGGAAACGCCCAATCTTTTCGGATTTTAACCAGACTGGCAATTCATCGGCTCGATTATTATGGTTTAAATCTGACCCGAGCTACCCTAAATGCAGTTTTAAAATATCCGTGGTTGCGATCGCCTGATACTGCTTCTAAAAGACATCGCAAGTATTGTATTTACGATTTAGACTGTGAGGCATTTAGCTTTGTCCGCGAGAAATCAGATGATCGGCAATCGATTGAAGCCAGTATTATGGATTTTGCTGATGATATTACTTATAGCGTTCACGATCTCGAAGATTTTTACCTGGCTGGTTTGATTCCCCTAGAGCTATTAGCCACAGATTGGGATGAACTAGACCGCTTTATTACCGAGTGGCTCAGGGTATCACCTCGTAATCGAGTAGCCAGAGTAGTTCAAGCTAACCCCCATCGCTTCCAAAACTTTCTCAATGCTACCTATAACCTCAAGGGGCAATATCCCCCAGGCTCTTTTGAACAAAAAGCTCAGATCAAACGCATTAGCTCACAACTAATTCAAAACTATGTGCAGTCGGTGCAGTTAACTACTGAGTATGGCGATCGCGGTCATCTTAAATACAATCGTAATCGGGAAGAAGAGCTAAAGTTTCTTCAGCGGATTGTCTGGTCTTATGTGATTTCTAATCCCCGTTTAGCCACTCAACGATACGGACAAAAGAGAATTATCAAAACCCTATTTGAAATCTATCTGCAAGCAATTAGCGATCGCGACTTGAGCTTTATTCCTGCTCGTTTTGTGCGGGAATTTCTGGAAATTGAAGCTAACTTAGGTAATTCTCCAGAATTAAACCGAGAACAAACTCGCATGGCAGTAGATATCGTAGCAGGATTAAGCGAAGCAGAAGCCGTAATTCAATATCGTCGCTTGACAGGTATTAGTCAAGGATTGTTTTTAGATAGTTGGAATTGAAAGAAGTTTTCTCAATCATTAAATTATTTGCCACAATTAGGTATTTTTACTGAAGAAGCTGATAGTATTCCTGTAGCTAAAACTAGAGCATTTAGGCAATTTTAAGAGCTACTAGACAGAAAACACCTATCAATAATGTCTGATGGATTAATTACGGCACAAAATATCTTAAATCAAGCTGTGCCAGAAGTGAGGAAGCAACTGAGTCAGTTTATCTCCAATGATAACTTTGACCAGCAGATTACTCTGGCTTTTGACCAACATTCAGATGAGATCGTTGTTCCTTTGGCTGGTGCAGAAATCTCAGATTTATCTACTTTCCAACCAAGTAATGATGCTAGAAATATTATTAACCAATGGTTAGGTCAAGAGAATATCTTCCCAGGGATTGAAATTGTTTCTAGCACTGCGATCGATGGCGCACAAGGAGCTTATGCAGAAAAAACCAATCAGATCTATTTATCCCAAGAATTTTTAATTGAGAATCAACACGATCCTGATGCAGTAGAAAGTGTGCTGCTAGAAGAATTAGGACATAGTTTTTCGGCTCAAATAAATTCTCAAGATGTACCAGGAGATGAAGGAGCAATTTTTAGTCACTTAGTCAGACAAGAAGCGATTGCTCCAGAAATTTTAGCTGCATTAAAAGCTGAAGATGATACTGTTACGGTTAATCTCAATGGCGAAAGTATTCAAATTGAACAGGCTAGAGAGGGAGTTAATCCTGCTTTCGATCTGATTGGACTAACGGATTTACGCAACGATCCTGATTTTAAAAATATCGATGGTACTGGAGCCGATGTGGTGGTCATTGATACTGGTTTAGATGCTACTCACCCGCTACTAGATGATAATTACAAATTAGGTTATGATTTCGTCAATGAAGATGCCAATCCCAATGATTTAAACAATCATGGTACTCACGTTGCTGGGACTATTGGGGCAGAGAATGAAAATATTGGCGTCGCTCCCGATGTCGGTTTAATTGGACTTAAGATAGCAGAAGATCGCGAGTTAAATGAGCAGGCGATCGCTGATGCCCTTCAACAGGTACTTGATGAAGTAACCGATCCTAATACCCAAACCAACATCGTCGCTGTCAATTTGTCTTTAGGTGGCGGTTTTTATACTCAGCCAAATCAACCGAATTCCCCAGTTGACCAGGAAAGTCGTCGTCTAATCGCAGACTTGGAGGCAGCAGGCGTTGTTGTTGTCGCAGCAGCAGGTAATAGCTATGAAGGCAAGCGAGATAGTAACGGTGATATTTTCGATGCTTCAGGTAACGTAATTATACCTAATCAACTACCAAACCTATCCTCGCCTGCAATCTATAGCACAATTTCTGTCGGTGCAGTGTGGCAGGATAATGTAGCTCCTGATAGCATTGGCAATTCACAAGTTCCAGGCAAGGATCGCATTGCGGCATTTAGTCAACGTCTAGATTCAGACAACTTTCTGTTTGCTCCTGGCGCAGCAATTGAAAGTACGATACCAGAGATTGACGGAGAACTTTTTGCTAAGGAATACGGTACGAGTCAAGCGTCACCTCATGTTGCGGGATCGGTTGCTCTATTGCAAGAAATTGCTGCTGATTATGATGTTAGGCTAACCCCCGAACAGGTAAAAGACTATCTAATCGATCATGCCGATATCATTAACGATGGTGATGATGAAATAGATTTAGTTGATAATACTAATCTTGACTATCCGCGAATTAATATTTATCAATCGGCGATCGCTTTAAAAGAAGATCTAGATAATTTCGTTGATGCCGATGCTGCTTCAATTGAGCTGAATTCCCTTTCCCAAGACTCAATTTCTGATGGCGATCGCGAAGTCTCGGCTGACAAAACTTTAGCAAGTATTGGTGAAGATGATACCGGTCATATTCTTGGTGCGAGCGATCTAAGGGAGCTCAAACTTTATCGTTTTGTCGCGCCTGAAGATCAAACCATTAAAATTCAGGTTGATGCTAGTCAAGAGTCTAATACTGCTCTAGGTTTACGCTTGTTTGACGCTGACGGTCAAGCGATCGCCTCTAATGACGGTGAAAACTCCCTAATTCAAGGTAGTTTGCTAGAAGTGGCAGTGGAAGCAGGTACAGAATATTATATTGAAGTTAATAGCATTGACATTAATGACTCTAGTACCGAAGCAAAAGATTATGATTCTTTAACTGGACAGTTAACTACACCAGAAAGCCAAGAAAACTACACCTTGACAATCGACGCTCTGCCTCAGTCTCCTCAGACTAATAATAGTACAGCAGATTACCTTAGTAATAATTTAGATTCTAGTTTGCCAATCTATCCGATTACTCAATCCGATTTAGAAGAATCTTCTGAGATAGCCTCCACAGAAGAGCAAGACGAGCTAATCGCTTATTCTCCTGAGGTTAATTTTGCTCAAGTGGGCGTTACTGATTAATTATTAGCTGAACTTACTGCGCTTTTCAAATGAGTAGACCACAACAATAAAATTTAAAGAAGCTAAGAGCTAAAAGCTAAAGGCTAAAAGCTACGAACTAACTCATTTAAAACGTAGTCTATTCAAATGAAAATGGCTGTAAGCTAACTAAAGTTTTTGTACTAATCCTACTAATTGATTAAACGATTGAGTTATGGTCATCGACTGCTCAGAAATTCGCTCAGCGATACTTGCCACTTCTTGTACAGAGTCCTTGGCGAATGCTGAACTTTGCGTTTGATTTTCTACTGATTTAGCAATGTTATCGATCAGAATATTCATCTTGTGATTCAAAACAGCAAACCGTTCTAGCTTTTGACGGACTGCTTTAAATTCTCCGACTCCACTAATTAGCTGTTGTGTTCCTGAATCAAGCGCAATTGTTTTTTCTTTCACTTCGAGTTTAATATTGACAAACAGGTATTCTACTTGAGCCGTAGCTTCAAATAGCTGCTGCATCAAAGAAAACATAGTATCAGACGAATCAATAATCGAGTTTTGACTGCTTTGTTCAATCTGACTACGATTTATCGATCTGGTGATGCTCATCGACTGTTGAACTAATTGCTTGCTCACATCTTTGATCGTATGAACTGTCTCAGTCAGCTTTTGGCAATAATAGTTAATATTATCAAATCCAACCGCAACATTTTGTACTGTGTGTTGCATATTGGTAATACTATCAACAGCACGATCTAAACTCTCTTGAGTACCCTTTACTGCTAGGTCATTTTGCTGTTCTTGGAATTTGATCTGTTGAACGTTTAAAGCTATTCCACTGAATGAATCGGCAACCTTTTGAATTTGGTGTAGAACATTAATCGTAGTTTCAGATTGGCGCATAGCTTCTTGGGAGAGAGTTTGATAAGCGTCTCCATTATTTGCTAGCATTTCAACCACTTGATGCTTGAGGCTTTCTGTTTGCTGATGTTGCTGATGGGATAAGCGATCGCTTGTATTGTTAGATTCTTCTAGCTGTTCTAAAAGTTTGGCGTTATCGAGAGCAAAACCAACTTGAGTCGCAATCTGGGTTACCCAGCGAATCTCAGGCTGTTGCCATTCACGGAAGTCAGAACATTGATGAGCAACCAGCAATCCAAATAGTTCACCTTCGCTAATGATAGGCGTAACTAGATTGGCTTTCACCTCTAGTTTTTCTAGCTGATCGATGTAGCATTGGGTCATTCCTGCTTCATAAATATTACTCCAAGCGCGAACTCTACCGTTGCGATACTTGTCGAGATATCTGGTTTCAAAGCAAGGATCTTTGATTACTTTGCCTTTGGCTCTAGTCCAACCAGAAGCGACTGATTCGGCAATAATCAGACCATGATGATCCGAGTTCATACCGTAGACTACCACGCGATCGCATTCTAATATTCTCCGTATCTCTCGAACGCTAGTATTGAGAATATCCCCTGTTTTCAGGGAGAGCCGAATATTTTGGGTAGCATCGGTAAAGTAATCTGTCCACTTGCTCTCATCTTCTACCTGCTGTTGTAATTGTTTAGCATTAACTAGTAGTTCGGCGTTATCGAGAGCAAAACCAACTTGAGTCGCAATCTGGGTTACCCAGCGAATTTCAGGCTGTTGCCAGTCGCGGAAGTCAGAACATTGGTGAGCAACCAATAAACCAAATAGTTCACCTTCGCTCACAATTGGCGTAACTAGATTAGCTTTAACCTGTAGCTTTTCTAGCTGGTCGATGTAACATTGGGTCATTCCTGCTTCATAAATATTACTCCAAGCGCGAACTCTACCATTGCGATATTTGTCTCGATAAGTTGGTTCAAAACAGGGATCGTCTATTTCCTTGTTTAAAGCTCTTGTCCAACCAGGCGCAACGGATTCAGCGATTACCGAGCCATAGCGAAAATTTTCGTTAAGACTATATACAACTACGCGATCGCATTCTAAAACCCTGCGTACTTCTTCGACACTAATTTCTAGGATATCTTCTTGGTGCAGAGATTCGCGAATGTAACGAACAGCATCGGTGAAATACTTGGTGAGTTTAGCTTCATTTTCTAGCTGATGTTGTAGCTGTTTAGCATCAGCTAATAGTTTAGCGTTATCGAGGGCAAACCCAGCCTGAGTAGCAATTTGGGCTACCCAACGAATTTCAGGCTGTTGCCAATCACGAAAGTCAGAACATTGGTGCGCTACCAACAAGCCAAACAGTTTTCCTTCGCTAAGGATTGGCGTAACTAAATTAGCTTTAACTTCTAGAGCTTCTAGTTGCTCGATATAACATGTAGTCAAGCCAGACTCATAAATATTTTTCCACGCTCTAACTCTACCGTTGAGATATTTTTCGCGATAAGTCGGTTCAAAACAGGGGTCGTCTATTTCCTGATTCAAAGCTTTTATCCAGCCAGGGGCAACGGATTCGGCGATTACTGTGCCATAGCGAAAATTCTGGTTGAGACTGTAAACAACAACGCGATCGCATTCTAAAACTCTACGTACTTCTTTAACGCTGGCTTTTAAGATCTCTTCTTGGCTGAGAGACTGACGAATATACTGAATCGCATCAGTCAAAAGATCATTCCATTGGCTTTCATTTACCGCTAATCGTTCCTGTTCTTTGGACTCTGTTTGGGCAAATACTTTGGTATATTCAAGCATAAGACCTACTTGAGTAGCAATTTCGGTGATCCAGTTAATTTCTTGTTGTTGCCAATTGCGAGTTTCAGAACACTGGTGAGCAATTAATAGGCCAAATAATTTGTCTTCACTAACAATTGGTGCAACTAAGTTAGCTTTGACTTCCAGTTCTTCTAACTGTTCGAGGTAACAAGGAGTTACATTTGCATTCTGAATGTCATCTAAAGCACGAACTCTACCATGACGATATTCCTCTATGTATCTAACGGCTAAACAAGGATCGTCAATCATTCTTCCCTGAGCTTTAGTCCATTGTGCAGCAACAGATTCGGCTATTACTATGCCGCGATTATTTTCGTCTAGACTATAAACCAGCACGCGATCGCAATTTAGCAGATTTCGTACTTCATGGACTGTCGTCTTGAGGATATCTTCTTGTCCCAACTCCGCAGCTATTTTATCATTAACATCGGCAAGCGAATTATTAATATTCTCTTGAATCCCAGTGCTTTGTATCGGTTTAATCTTCCCATTTCCGTTCTCATTTACATTTTTTGCTCGATCCATTGTTTGAGAATTTCCTTCCTGTTGAGTCTCTATTGCCTGTTTGGTAAAATTGACTTTTGACTTCTCAGCTTTGAGAATACTTGCCAGAGCATAGCCCGTTATGTTAGCTTTCTCTGTCAAAAGAGCGACTGCTTGAGAATGCCAGGGTTGAAGTCTAGAACATTGATGAGCAACTAAAAATGCTAATAACTTATTGTCAACAGAAATTGGAGCGATCGCCAGACTTTTGATCTTTAACTTTTTTAAATCTTCTAATTGATTTTGAGCTATATTTGCGTTGTCTATATTATCTATAGCCACAGCCTGACCATAGCAATACGTTTCTAAATAATCACCTCCTAAAAAAGGATCTATAATTGTCTGTCCCAAAATCCCAGCATATACAGAGTCAACAGATTCTGCTATCACTTCTGATCGAGGTAATTCACTTGCATCATAGATTATGACGCGATCGCACTTAAGGTTTTTTCTAGTTGTTTCGACAGTAACTTTGAAAAGTTCTTCAAGATTTTGATGGTTGTTTTGTTCTATATTAGGAGATTGAATCATTGATCATTTTGATAGATAGCTTCCGCAACCTTGAAAAAACTAAGATTTATTATTTTAAAAAAATTATTAAACTATTCCAGATAATTTTTAGTATCGTACTGCTCAGATCAAATTGATTAAATGAATTTTATCTTGCTTGCTCTCTAAATCTAAGTTTTGAGATTGACTTTATTTCTTGATCTTTTTGTTCTTAAACTCATACTTTTAATCCTAATCATTTGTACCTTGTGCGATCCGACAAAACAATGTTGGCAAAATCTCTTCCGTAAAATTACTTAAAACTCTATTGTATACAAATTAACACAAACTCCTCAAAATTTCTTTTGTCTACATTGATTTATTTATTGTTAGTTACAAGCAAAAGTTAGTTATTCTATACCTTGCGTGACAGGTTATTCTGCCATGTAACCAAGAAAAAAATTAGACAAATCTTTAGTCGTCATTTTCACGTAGTATGAAAAAAGAATCAATATATTACTTACTCTTCAATTAATGTTATGGGTAATCTGCGTGAGAGAAGCTATGAAAAGTTGACTTTAATTACTGTAGGTATGGCAGCTTTGATTGCTTTGGCATGGTCAATCGGATTAATTGGCAGAGGAATTGGGCAATTATCCCAATCCAGCCTAGAAATTACGGAAAATAGCCAAAATATTCCTGATTTTGCTCGCGTACCAAATGTCGCAACTGGGGTTTTTAACTATGGTGGTAGCACTGCTTGGGCTTCTCTACGTTTAGCAGTAGATTCAGTTATTCAGTCAGAGCGACCAGAAATACAGTTACGCTATATACAACCAAAAAATCAACCGCCAGGCTCTAGACCAGCGATCGCAATGCTACTCAAGGGTCAGTTAGCTTTTGTACAGTCTTCTTATTCTCTAAGTCCAGAAGAATATGCATTAGCCAAACAACAAGGTTTAAAGCTTAAACAAGTACCAGTAGCTGTGGACAGTCTTGCTGTAGCTGTTCACCCTAAACTCAATGTCCCTGGTTTGACTAAGAGTCAACTCCAAGCAATTTACACGGGGAAAATTTCTAATTGGCGAGAGGTAGGTGGTCTAGATTTACCAATTACTGTTTATTCTCGTCCTCCTAGCACGGGAGATCTAGTTGATATTTTTAAGCTGAAAATTCTGCAAAATCAACAGTTTGCTCTAAACGTAGAATTTGTCCCCACAACAACTGAAGCTCTTCGTCAACTAGCCAGTCATCCTGGGGGGATTTACTATGATTCCACCGCAGCAATTATTTCCCAATGTTCAATTAAACTATTGCCTCTAGGGCGGGCAAAAGATGACTTAGTAGCTCCTTATCAACAGCCTCTTGTACCTGCTTCTGATTGTCCCAAACGTCGTAATAAATCAAATTTTCAAGCACTGCGTACTGCCCAATATCCTTTAACTCACTATCTATATGTGACATTTGTGGAAAATAGAGCTGATTCACAAATCGGTCAAGCTTATGCCAATTTCCTGCTAACACCTCAAGGTCAAAAGCTAATCACTAAAGCAGGTTTTATACCTTTAGATTAGTAATATTGCTACACTACCAAGTCTGATTAATGATTATGATTTTAAGACTTATCCTGTTCTGATAGCTCTCTGGTAAATGCAGCAAGCTTCTGGAAAGACTCGGTGACGAATAAAGATTGCTGGGAAATCTGACTGGATAAATTAGTAATCTCGCCGATAAATTGATTCATTAAGATTAAACTCGGTGCTGATTGAGAGCTTTCAGTAAATTGTCCTGTAATGAAATCTAGCTCAGGATTATATATGTTTGGTGGGTTTAAAGTTATCTCACTCACTTCAACGTTAATTTCTCCCATTGGTAACTGAGCTGGTTTTGTTGGTTTGACTGGGTAATCCATCTTTTCTTTGAGATCGTCGATCGGGTTAACCATTTGGTGCGACTGATTGAGCATCTCGATTTTATCTGTGGTTGGGGCGATCGCTTTTCTGGCAACGTTAATATTATCTTCATTAATAATTGCGTTAGTCTTTTGGCTCATTTCTGAGATTTGATTGATAAAATCGCCCGTCGCTGATGATTGACGGCTAATTTTAGTCTGAAGACTTTGTAATGCAGCCTGATTTTCTTTTAGTAGTTCTGATATCTTGTGGTTGAGATTCTGTTGTTCTAGCTGCTGTCGATCGTCCTGATTTCTTTGGATATCTTGGGCTAGATCCAATTCGTCTCTTAACTTAACTCGATCTAGAGCAAATCCCAATTGCAGAGCTAGTTGAGCAAATAAATCTATTTCTGACTGTAACCACCAGCGGGGTTTTTCACATTGATGTCCAATTAGTAAACCAAATAATCGATCGCCCTGCAAAATTGGTACTACCAGACTAGCCTTTACTGCTAGTGATTCTAGTTGTTCTAAGTGACAGTCTGTTAAATTAGCCTGATGAATATTCGCGATTGCGAAGCTAGCCGTCCTAAAGGATACCGCTTCGCATAAAGGCATCGCTTTGATTCTACCTTGACGATATTTTTCGCCATATTCTTTGGCAAAACAGGGGTCTTTAATCTGAGAATTTAATCCTCTAGGATAACCAGGAACAACTGATTCTGCTACGATATTTCCGTTCCAACTAGCATCAAACTGATAGACCATAGCGCGATCGAGCTTGATTACTTTACGAGCTTGTTCAACTGAGATTTTCAAAAGTTGGGATGTGTTGAGTTCTTCACTAATACCAAGACTAAAATTGTTTAATAGTTGCGTTGGCAAACCATCATGTTTTAATTTTTTTAGGAGTGTGGCATTATCTAAAGCAAAACCAACTTGAGTGGCAATCTGTGTCACCCAGCGGATTTCGTAGTCCTGCCAGTTACGAGGCTCACTACACTGATGAGCTACCAGTAAACCAAATAGCTTGCCTTCATTGAGGATCGGCGTAACTAGATTCGCCTTGACTTCTAAAGTTTCTAGCTGTGCGATGTAGCATTGAGTCATTCCCGCTTCGTAGATGTTATTGATGGCTCTAACTCTACCATCGCGGTATTTATCGAGATATTTGGCTGCAAAACAAGGATCCTCAATAGTTTTATTTAATGCCCTAGGATATCCAGGGGCTACTGATTCGGCTACAACCACACCATATCGAGCTTGATTGAGACTATAAACTACCACGCGATCGCACATCATGACTCGACGTACTTCTTCGACAGTAATTTCTAGGATATCTTCTTGCTTAATCGATTGACGGATATATTGAATCGCATCGGTAAAGTAGTTAGTCCATTTTCGTTCTCTTTCTGCTTGAGCCTGCATGGTAGTAGATTCGGCCAATACTTGGGCATTATCTAAAGCAAAACCAACTTGAGTGGCAATTTGTGTCACCCAACGGATTTCGTAGTCCTGCCAGTTACGAGATTCACTACACTGATGAGCTACCAGTAAGCCAAATAGCTTGCCTTCATTGAGGATCGGCGTAACTAGATTTGCCTTGACTTCTAACGTTTCTAGCTGTTCGAGATAGCATTGAGTCATTCCCGCTTCGTAGATGTTATTGATGGCTCTGACTCTGCCATCGCGGTATTTATCGAGATATCTGGCTGCAAAACAAGGATCGTCAATAGTTTTGTTTAATGCTCTGGAATAGCCAGCAGCTACTGATTCGGCTACAACCACACCATATCGAGCTTGATTGAGACTATAAACTACCACGCGATCGCACATCATCACTCGACGTACTTCTTCGACAGTAATTTCTAGGATATCTTCTTGCTTAATCGATTGACGGATATATTGAATCGCATCGGTAAAATAGTTAGTCCATTTTCGTTCTCTTTCTGCTTGAGCCTGAATGGTAGTAGACTCGGCTAATACTTGGGCATTATCTAAAGCAAAACCAACTTGAGTGGCAATTTGTGTCACCCAGCGGATTTCGTAGTCCTGCCAGTTACGAGGCTCACTACACTGATGCGCTACCAGTAAACCAAATAGCTTGCCTTCATTGAGGATCGGCGTAACTAGATTTGCCTTGACTTCTAACGTTTCTAGCTGTTCGAGATAGCATTGAGTCATTCCCGCTTCGTAGATGTTATTGATGGCTCTGACTCTGCCATCGCGGTATTTATCGAGATATCTGGCTGCAAAACAAGGATCGTCAATAGTTTTGTTTAATGCTCTGGAATAGCCAGCAGCTACTGATTCGGCTACAACCACACCATATCGAGCTTGATTGAGACTATAAACTACCACGCGATCGCACATCATCACTCGACGTACTTCTTCGACAGTAATTTCTAGGATATCTTCTTGCTTAATCGATTGACGGATATATTGAATCGCATCGGTAAAATAGTTAGTCCATTGCCTCTCCGTTTCTGCTTGAGTTTGCAGACGAACCAGATTATCTAGTAACTGAGCGTTTTTCAGAGCTAAACCTGCTTTTTTAGCTAGCTGGTGTAAAAAATCAATTTCTCCTGTTTGCCACTCTCGTGATGTTTCACATTGATGGGCTACCAATAAGCCAAATAAATTTCCCTCATTAACTATAGGCGTGACCAGATTAGCCTTAACCTCCATGGCTTCTAGCTGCTCTTTATGACAAGGAGTCATTTCAACTTTACTAATATCATTAATTGCCCGTACTCTGCCATCACGGTACTGATCGAGATATCTAGCTTCAAAACAAGGATCTTCGATGGTCATATCCAGCCATTGAGTATAGCCAAGAGCAACTGATTCTGCGACTATCACGCCGTATCGATCTTGATTAAGGCTATAAACGACAACGCGATCGCAATTTAGATAGGTGCGTGCTTCTTCTACAATGGCTTTGAGAACATCTGGCTGTGAAACTGAGTGGCTTAAATTATGAATAAACTCTTTATCTACCTCGGTTTCCGTAGCTTCTGTGCTTTCTTCTCTAGATCTTTTAGATACCGCATCTAGCAGCCGTTTTGTCCCCAAAGTAGCCACAGTGCCAGCTAGCAAAGCTGTTGTTCCAGTAGCAATTAATAAACCTGCCAGTAGTTTTTGTTGTCGTGCTAACTCTGTTTCAGCTAAGCCATTATTATTGGTTCGTTTTGAGAGGATTGTTTGTTTGTTAACAGCTTGACTACCAAAATAGTAAGTTGCTGTCCCTATTGCTAGGATAGGCAACATCACCGCACTACCTACTAAAATAGCTGCTGTTCTAGCTTTGATGATTTGAAAAATTGACTTGTCTTGACTGTTGTATAGAGATTTTGTCTCAACCTTGATTAATTCGCCCCCTTCTTTGTTAACCTTTTCTGGATGAGAATCAGTTTGCTTCAATTCTTGTCCTGAAATAACTGCTTGAGGAGTTGCTATTACTGTAGGATTGTTCTGTTCATTATTCGCTAAAATAGGATTCTGGAAAGTATCACTTGCAATTAACTCAGAACTAAATCGATCTTTGCCGTTATTAATTTTATTTTTAGACATTTTAACCATTATTAATCTATTTAAAAATTCGATAAATTCTTGCTTAAGTTATTATTGAGAGCCGAATATTCGCAAATTAAGCAAAACTCAAGCAAACAAATTACTTTCGATCAAAGTGATCCAAGCTAATGAAAAATATAAAAACCCTTACATAATTTTATTTAGCTTACAATATTACCAGTATTTACGTATTTACGCGGAGACAGGCGTTGCCAAATAAATTGTTGATCGAGCAGGAATTATGTGAGGAGTTTTTCAAAGCTAAGAGCTAAAAGCTAAAAGCTAAAAGCTAAAAGCTCGTAAATTAGAACGAAGATAATTCACATTAAGCGTAGTTTGCTACGAATATAAAAGAGAGTTTTTGCCAGACAAAATAAGTGTTAGATTTACTGCTCATTGTTGCTTTGGGATTTTTGGGAAGTTTTGGTCACTGCATCGGGATGTGTGGGCCATTGACTGTAGCATTAGCCTTGTCTCAAGGCGATCGCGACGCTAACGAGCATCGCCCGCCAAAAATTAATGGTTGGCAATTTCATCTACTCCTTAATCTAGGTCGAGTCATCAGCTATGCCTTGGTTGGTGCTGCTTTAGGTAGTGTGGGGTCAATTGTAGTTGCCAGTGGGCAATTGGCAGGTATTGGTAGTAATCTACGGCAAGTAATGGCGATCGTCACAGGAAGTCTACTAATTTGGTTCGGCATTGGGCAAATAAAACCCAACTGGCTACCACGTCTACCCTTTTTACATCCCCTATCAGGAGAAATTCACAGTCGTTTAAATTCGGGGATGAATCAGCTTTCTACTCAACAACAGTGGTGGACTCCCTTCCTGTTAGGAGGAGCTTGGGGACTAATTCCTTGTGGCTTTTTATACACAGCACAGCTAAAAGCAGTAGAAACAGGAAGCTTACTAGCTGGTACACTGACAATGCTTTGTTTTGGCTTAGGTACAGCCCCCATGATGTTAGGGGTAGGCATATCTGCTTCTAAAGTGAGTGCAGATCGACGTAGCCAACTGTTTAGGCTAGGAGGCTGGGTAACGTTAGCAATTGGGATTTTAACTCTGTTGCGCTCTGATGTAATGGTGGACTATACAGGACATGGTGCATTGTTACTACTGATGCTGGCATTGATTGCTCGTCCTCTCAGTGGCTTCTGGACAGTACCCTTACAATATCGTCGGCTCATTGGCGTGGGTGCATTTATCCTCGCCTTGGCTCATACTGCCCACATGTTAGACCATTCCTTAAATTGGAATCTTGACGCGATCGCCTTTATGTTACCTCAGCATCGTCTGGGTATGGTATTAGGCATTCTCAGTCTAGCCTTGATGTTTCCTGCGGCAATTACTAGTAGCGATCGCCTACAACAAAAACTGGGTAGACGCTGGCGTAGAATTCATCTTTTGACTGTACCTGGTTTGATCTTAGCGGTTGGTCATACGGTGTTGCTAGGTTCTCATTATTGGGGAGACTTACAGGTAAGCTGGGACAATAAGCTTAGAGTCGCTGTAGTGATCTTTTTAACTAGTCTAATTCTGCTGTCTCGCTCCTCCTTATTAGGTAAAATTATTGGTCGCCAGTTTTATATTCCACCTAAAACTTAGCCAGAATTGAAAGCTTTAACAGGTTTAAACAAAACAAAAATCCTCATTTATTAATCCCGATGCAATTTGCCAGACGACTACAATCTATTTCCCGCAACGTCTTTGCTGATATGGATCGCGCTAAAACTCAAGCTAAAAGTTTAGGCAAAGAAATTATTGATTTATCTTTAGGTTCATCAGATTTACCTGTTGCTCAAGCTACTCTTAAGGCGATCGCTAATGCCCTAGAAGATCCGAGTACTCACGGTTATCTACTTCATGCTGGAACTAAAGATTTTCGTGTTGCTGCTGCCGACTGGTATAGTAAACGGTTTGGTATCGCCGTCGATCCTGAGACAGAGGTTTTACCCTTAATTGGCTCTCAGGAAGGAACAGCCCATTTACCCTTAGCTATCCTTAACCCAGGTGATATTGCCTTACTTTTAGATCCTGGTTATCCTTCCCATGCAGGTGGGGTGTATCTCGCAGGAGGGGTAATTTATCCTATGCCTTTACTGGCGGAAAACGCTTTTCTACCTGTGTTTGCAGATATACCTCTAGAGATACTATCAAAATCAAAAATGATGGTGCTAAGTTATCCCCATAATCCCACTACAGCGATCGCACCTTTAACCTTTTTCAACCAAGCCGTAAACTTTTGTCGCCAACACAATTTAGTTTTGGTACATGATTTTCCCTATGTAGATCTGGTATTTGATTCACAAGTATTCGCCCCATCTATCTTGCAAGCCGATCCCCAAAAAGAATTAAGCATTGAATTCTTTACTCTTTCCAAATCCTATAACATGGGCGGATTTCGCATCGGTTATGCGATCGGCAATCGCTCTTTAATTCAAGCCTTGAGGCAAATAAAAGCAGTGGTGGATTTTAATCAATATCGGGGTATTTTAACTGGGGCGATCGCAGCTTTGTCTAGTTCTCCAGAATCCATAGCTCAAACAGTGCAGACTTTTCAACAACGCCGAGATGTTTTCATCCAAGCACTCCAAGATATTGGTTGGTCAGTACCATCTCCCAGTGCCACTATGTATATTTGGGCAAAACTACCCGAACCCTGGCAACATAATTCCGTTGACTTCTGCACTAAATTGGTGGCGCAGACTGGAGTTGCTGCCTCTCCTGGAGCAGGATTTGGGCAGGCGGGGGAAGGCTATATACGGTTTGCTTTAGTCAGAGATCCCGATACTTTGCGTCATGCAGCACAAAAAATCCAACAGTTTTTGCAAACATCATCAAAGTCTTAGACTTCGGCGCTGTTAATGGAAAATATTAAATTGATTTTGCGATCGTCCGTAACGATTAGCCCTTGTTTCTTTTTAATCTCTAAACAGACTGCTAGCTAATTTTATGTCCCGTTGCCACAATCAACTGTTTAAAAGTTTCAGCAGATGCTTCAGACTCAATCATTATTTTCTGAGAATCTAAATCAATATTGACATCAGCATTTGGCTCAGAAGTTAAAATTACTTCTTTTAGCTCTGTGCTTTTTTCCTTACTGTCTAAGGTAGGTACATGAAATTCCATAGTTAAATTTGACCTGATAAACTTAAATTTGATTAAACTAAGCTTATTTTGATCTCCAAGTGTGTTCAACTATCTTTGGTTAGAGATTTTAATTAGAAAGATATTGAAGCTATGTTAACAAAGGCTATTTCGTTTTAACTGTAGTGAACCAAGAAATAAATTTCTTGGCTTAAAATTCAAGTCCGTTTAAACGGACTTAATCTACTTAGACAGAGAATTTATTCTCTGGATATATGAGAATGAAATAGCACTGCTATGTTGACAAGGCGATCGCTAAAAACAATGCATTTTATTTTTTAAAACCATCTAGCATTGGCCACAAGTTAAATTTAAATAGCAGTAGTAGCAATAGATTAAAATTGAACACAAAAGAGTTGAAACTCAGAAGAATATGAATCTCAAAAATACTAGGCAATCCCTTCAAAAAGACGATGTTATAGAATTGTTAAACTCTTACAAACCTTCTCTTCAAGAATTTAAGGTCAAATCTTTACTAATCTTCGGCTCAGTTGCACGTGATGAAGCCAATGCCGAGAGTGATGTAGATTTGCTAGTTGAGTTCGAGCAAACTATTGGATTGTTCACTTTCGTTAGATTGCAGCGATATTTAGAGAAAATTTTGGGTTGTAAAGTAGATTTGGGAACACCAGATTCTCTCAAAGAAGATTTACGAGAGGTAGTCTTACAGGAGGCTATACGTGCCTTCTAGAAACTTATCAAGACGGATTAGAGACATTTTAGAAATGAGTAAAGAAATTGAATCATTTATTGCAGGAATGTCTTTTGCCGATTTTGAGCAAGATCCTAAAACAGTTAAAGCAGTTTTGTACAATCTAGCGATTATGGGCGAAGCAGCAGGGCAGCTTTTACCAGAGGTAGAGTCTTTGTATCCAGAAATTCCTTGGGTTGATATGCGTGCGATTCGGAATGTGATCATTCATGAGTATTTTCAGGTAAATTTAAGCATAACTTGGGAAACAATTAAGACAGATTTACCGCCACTAATAAAGCAATTACATGAACTGTTAGAAAATAGTTAGAGTAATTTAATTTTTGCGATCGCCCTATGTCTCCCGAACAAATTCATAAATTTAGAATTGGTTTAAAGCGATCGCTAAAAACAATACATTTTCTTTTTTAAAACCATCTAGTATTGCCCACAAGCTACTAGCACTGTAAATTCTGGTAATGATAATTTGTTTTTTAGTTAGTAAAATGGAAGAAAAATAAGTTGATTTTTGAAAATGGAAAAAAGCGAGCAAAACAGATTTACAACAATAGAAACAGATAAAAGCATAAATTTTATTTTTCCACCACCAGGATTTAATAATCCTATAACTACCATTTTTATGGTAGTAGATATTCTCTTGTTACTTAATCTATCTGCAATTATTTATGGAATATATTATGCAGAGCTTGTTTATAAAATAGGTTTGACTTTTTTTTCAATGCCTTGGATAGGACTTGGAACTATCGTCAATTTTGTTTTAGTTATACAGTTTGTAACTGAAACTTCAATAAACATTAGTGATGAAGAAATTAATATTTCTTCAAGTTTTAAAAGAAAACAAAAAACGTTCAAAATTAAAGAGATTATTGATATAAAGATTATTGAATCTAATAAAGAAATTAATAATATATATCCCAAGCTATTTATCATAACAAAGAATAAAGAATATGATCTAAATAATTTGACTGGCTTTATTTTTACTAATCAAGAAATTGTTTGGCTTGCTAATAAAATCAGTAAATACATTAAAGGCGATCGCTAAATCTCGAAAAACCGAGCGCCTGATTTGAAGTAGACAAACTTGAATGGATTCGTATTCTTTTTAATTCTTCTACTGTACGTAAATTGTAAACATGTTGTTGCAATTAGATATTACTAATTAGGGCGATCGTCTTACCGATAATAGTTAAGTAAATTGCGGTGAAAGCCAATCAAATTTCTAGCCCAAAAATAGTGATTAAGGCATCATTTATTTTTTGGAGATTTTTGGGAGTAATTACTCCACGATATTGGACAAATCGCTTAGTATAATCAACTGGTCTTGTCTGTAGACAATCAGCAATTGATTTTTTGTCCAATCCATTGGTCTTATTATTGATTAGGGTAACATTGGTTAAAATTCTACTTTTTTTTTCTGACCATTCCGTAAGTGGGACAACTTGAATAACGCTCAGTCTGGCATTGTAAATATCATTGGTAACCACGATACAAGGGCGAATTTTACCAGTTTCCGAACCTTTAGTGGGATTGAGATTAAAATCCGCGACCATCCCTTTTTTTGGTCTGAATTCTAAAGGCGGTTCTTGAGCGAGAATCTTTTTACTCAAAACACACCGTATCTAGACATGAGTTAGCTGCATCATCGGTTAGTTGTTGTAGGTCAGCATCATGGTCATAAACTTCCTGATAAAGTTCTGCTGAATTGATTAAAGCTTCTTCCTTGAGAATTTTATTTAATCTAGATACTGCATCAGCAACAATCGCCGATTTACTCGGATAGCCAAAAGCTTGATAATTGGCAATAAACTCAGCATTAGTTGCCGACAAACTAATTTTTATTTGTGGCATTTCTCTAGTTTTTAAATTTTGTATTTTAATTGTACTATTTTTTTAGGCTATTTTTAGACTAGAAATTAGACTAGAAAAAAGTCTGTATCATAAGAGTATAAACATAACGTTTATTACTTGCCAAAAGTTTTAGTCATCGCTACTACCTTGGACATTCATCGCCATTCAAAATTTTTTTACCACAAACACGCTACATTTCGATCAATTGTCTTAACCCGAACTTAGGTTAATTAGATATTACTCATTAGGGCGATCGCCCTAAAATTCTAAAATTTAAAATCTAACTTATGACCCATATCTTCTAAGTCTTTTTTTTCTAAATTAACATTAGCTACCTATAATCGCTTTTCGTTTTTAGAGTTCTGAGGAATGTAACTAAGCAATATTCCCCCAGCAAATTGTTCAGAGGGAAGATTAATTAGGTAGCAACTGTACATATTAAAAGAGTAAAAAAGATAAAAGGAGAATAATGACTATTTCCGCCGATCAAATTCCTGCTCAGTCTCAGAATCAAAAGCCAGCATTTGAATCTGAAATGAATCCAGCACCCCAGTACGATCGCGACAGCTACAAAGGCAGCGATAAATTAAAGGGGAAAGTTGCCCTAATTACAGGTGGGGACAGTGGTATTGGTCGCTCTGTGGCAGTACTCTACGCTAAAGAAGGTGCAGATGTGGCGATCGTTTATCTCAACGAACATGAAGATGCCCAGAAAACTAAACAACTAGTCGAAGCTCAAGGGCAAAAATGCTTAATTATTGCAGGCGACATTAGTGGTGAAAAATTTTGTCATGAAGCAGTGGCAAAAACCGTTGCTGAATTAGGCAAGCTAGATATTTTAGTTAATAATGCTGCCGAGCAATATATGGAAAATGCCGAAACTTTAGAAGATATCGATTCGGCACGTTTGGGCAGTATTTTTAGCACCAACATCTTTTCCATGTTTTACTTTTGTCGAGCTGCTATTCCTCACCTCAAGGAAGGTAGTTCAATTATCAACACTACCTCGATCAATGCCTACAAAGGTAACGCATCTTTACTGAGCTATTCCACAACTAAAGGTGCAATCCTCGCCTTTACTCGTTCCTTGTCTCAGTCTTTACTAGCAAAAGGTATTCGTGTTAACGGTGTTGCGCCTGGCCCAATTTGGACTCCTTTTATTCCCGATGCTTTTCCCGCCGAACAGGTCAAAGGTTTTGGGAAACAAGTTCCCATGGAACGTCCTGGTCAACCAGTTGAAGTTGCCACCAGCTTTGTTTTCTTAGCTTCGGATGATTCTTCTTATTTTGCAGGACAGGTGCTACACCCTAATGGTGGCGTAGTTGTAAATGCATAGATTAGTTAGGGCGTAGTTTTATGCTACGCCCATTTTAATCGAGTCAATAGTTTTCTACTGTTGATTCTAGTTGAGGTAAAAATTGCTGAATCAAACCGATGGTAACAGCAGGTAATTCCAGTTGAGGCGTGAACCCCACATTATTTAACTGGTACATAATCCGAATTGCTTGAGGGTTCAATGCTTGTAATCGATATCCGACCTCTGGCCCCGTATATTCTGATGCCTGACCCCAAATTAAGGCTGTAGGGGTGGTTAATTGAGTAATATATTGAGTCAAATCAAAGCAAAGATCGCCCCGCACAAAAGATAGTGCAGCATATTCGGCATTGGGTTGTTTTGCCGATTGCAAGTATGCCTCTACCATTTCGGGAGTGATTCGGTCTTTATTAGCAAACTGTCTTTGTTCTAAAAAACTACGAATGCCAAAACTGGTAGCTACTCCCGTATTGTAAAGTAGGCGATCGACTATCGGCGTGGCAGCTAATTGAGTAAAAAAGTTGTCTTGATAATCTTTACTAAGCTCATTCAATCCTGCTGCGGTAGTTAGAATTAAGGATTTAAATAACTCTGGAGTTGCGATCGCTACCCGAATGGTAAAGGCGGCGGTAAGTGCGGAGGCTATTACTGTAACGGGTTTGGTGCAGGTGTGTTTGATAAATTCTTCGATGGTTATCAAATAGTCTTCCACTTGCTCGTTGCGTTGGGGATGAGCCGATCTTCCCCAACCTAGCAGATCGGGGGCGAGGATGCGATATTGGGCAGCAAAAGCGGGATAAACTTTTGACCACTCATAAGCCGATGAACCACCACCCAAACCATGCAAAAACACTAGGGTTTCTCGCTCATCAGTTTCTGCTTCCTTCCAGGGTGGGCGATCGTTGGTGTAGTAAGCTATGTAGCCTAAGCTCGTTTGAATAGATTTTTGGCTGAAACCAGGAGGAATAAACATGTTGGTGATTTTCGCTTTAAGATTAAGCGCAAGTTTTTGCTCAATTATATCTATACAATAGGTTAATCTTTTTTGCTGATTATCTTTCCCTAGTAATAAATTACTCTCAATGCGATCGTTTACATAATAAAGAATAAGTTAAATTAAAAATCATACACCCTGTGATAGAGTCTTCTTAAAAATCAATTTGTTAGTTTCTAAACAAGCACTTCAAATAACAGAATTCAACGAAGTTAACAAAATATGCAAGAACAGACACCAGGATTAAAATTAAGATTTGCCAGATTCGCCAAACTCTTTATTGGTGGGTCAAGCATGATTAATTTATCAGTTACTTTATTATTCAATATCCAGACTGTTAGATAATTTTTAGACAGCTAATCATTGAGTGATTTTATCGTTTTAGAGCAATAGTTTTGAACTAAACTAAAAACAGTATTTTTTTAGAAAGTAAGTTCATCTGTAGCAAAATTGACTGAAATCTTTTGCTTATTTCGCTCTATTTATAGCTCCAGCAACAAGTAACTCCACGGACACAATCAAACTCAACTAAACATGAATTCTTTTAACTATAATTTCGTGTTGCGACGAACCGCAACTATTTTATCAATTGTCATTCTAACTTTGGCAATTATCGCAGCTATATCAGGTATTTTAATCGGATTTTACTACGAACCTGTTGCGGGAGATGCCTATCAATCCTTAAACCAAATAGATGACTCTATATCGAATGGTTGGCTAATCTACAGCCTGCATAACTTAGCTGGTAATGGCATTATTGCCGTGGCATTAATTCAGATTATAGTCATGTTTCTAGGTAGACAATTTAAACGTAGTTGGTTGACGGGATGGATCGGCGGTATTTTACTAACCTTGTCAACTATTGGTTTGGGTTGGACGGCGATGATTCTTAGCTGGGATCAATTAGGTTACTGGCGTTTAAAAGTTGAATTGAGCATTATTGAATCTGTGCCAATTGCGGGAACATTTATTGTCAATCTATTAACAGGTGGTAGTGGCATAAATACCACGACAATTTTACATTTTTATACGCTCCACAGCTATGTTCTATCTACAGCTGCGATCGCTTTAGCCATAGTTCATTTAGTAGCTTTAGTTATTCAAGAACAAGAACAAAAAAAATTATTATTACAGCAGCTAGAAAAGTTATCAGCATCTATTCCAGCCCAAAAAACTGTTTCAGAAAACACTAGCACCAAGGTTTAATTAGCTTAGAAATAATTTATGTACCTTAATCAATTATTAGCTAAGTCAAGCTGGATAAATGTTAATTCCGCCATCGGAATTATTGTTAGTGTAGTTTTAATTTCATTTTGGTTTATTAGTTTAATCAGTCTTTTAGCACTAGATATTACTACAGTATCTCCAGGTTTAATTATTCTAGGTTTTTGCTTGAGAACTTTTTTTCAGACAGGACTTTTTATTACTACCCATGAGGCAATACACGGAACTATTTGTCCAAATTCTCAAATCAATCAGGCGATCGGCTACATAACTTCTTGGTTGTATGCGCTACTGCCTTACAAAGTTTTGGCAAAAAATCATCGATTACATCATCAATATCCTGCTACCGAAAAAGACCCAGATTTTAACTGTTTACACTCAAATAATTTCTTACTTTGGTATATCAGCTTTATGCAAGAATATCAAAAAGGTAGACAATTTTGGATTTTATTAATTGGGATGACAATTGTATTCTGTACGTTTGTTTTGCTAGATGTTTCTATAATTAATATATTTTTATTTTGGGTGATTCCTATTTTAATAAGTTCCTTGCAACTTTTTACTTTTGGGATCTTTTTACCTCATCGCCAAACAAATGAAAAATATCCAGATCGACATCGAGCTATAAGTAATAATTACTCAGTGTTTTGGTCTTTTATTGCCTGTTACCATTTTGGCTACCATTGGGAACATCACCAATATCCAAATTTACCTTGGTATAAACTTCCTTTAGCTCGTCAAAAAGAAGGTTTAAATTCCTAACCACTCAAGCATGATTGCTGGTAAATCTCTTTTCTGTCTAATTTGAGGATTGATACAAACATGACGAGTTTGAGCCTTAACTAAAATTTGTTCTAAATTATCGACAGGAGATATCTGATAGGCGATCGCAAATTCACGCTGATCGATTAAACTGGCAACTAAGCCGATCTGGATTTGATCCCCGCAAAAAAGAGGACGCAAAAAATCGATCTCTGCATGAACAATCGGTAAGGCAGTCTTTCCCTCTTCGATCATCTGCTTCAGGCTAATTCCTGCCTGAGTCAACGACTCTTCATAGGCTTGATGGCAGATTTCTAATCCTTTGGCAAAATAAACTACTCCTGCTGCATCGGTATCGCTTAAATAAATTCGCCGTAAATAATCAAATTTCATCTATTGTTCTGGAGATCACAACTACCACACAGCATAACTATTGCCAGATAAAATCTAACTCGATAACTAAATTAGGCAATATGTCTTCTCCAGATAAAAAACTGGGTTGATTAACTACTTCTACTGGTTTAGCTGGACGATAGATTTCTACTTGCTGCTGCTGCGGATTAATTAGCCAGCCTAATTTAACTCCATTATCTCGATATTCCTGCATCCTCGCGCGTTCACGGATAAACCGCACTGGCGCCCTTGCGCCTTCGGACGACGCGGGGTCGCTCGTCATCTTTGCTTGAAGAGTTTTCAATTGATCGCTAGGAGACATTAACTCTAAGACAAAATCTGGCGTGAGAGGTAAAAATTTAGCTTTCTCTTCCTTACTAAATTGAGCAACTCTCGCTTGAGCAATCCAACTAACATCAGGAGAACGAATTGCACCGTTGGGGAGGATAAACCCTGTAGACGAATCACAAACTATCCCTAATCGATCTTGTCGATTCCAATTCCAAAATTGAGCAATTAATCCAGCATTATTCATCCCAGTCTCATATCCAGTTGGAGACATAATAATCAATTCTCCTCGATAGTTCGTTTCTAGCTTTAGTTCAGGATTAAGCTGACATAGTTGCTCGAAATGTTCAACTGTAATCTTATTGGCTAGTGGTTTTAGGTTAAGAGTGTAGCTATTCATCTCACAAGCTAGGGATTGGATATTTCTTTAAATATAAATTATGTGTTTGAATAACTAACATAACGTAAGTATTGTCAATCAAACGTAAAATCCTTGGCTAACAATTCAGTAGACCCGCAAAATCCGACTGGTTGGTTTGAACCTTTATATGCAGAGGCAAAAGGTGATACAGCGCGAGTACCCTGGGCAAAAAATCAGGCTCATCCTTATCTACAGCAGTGGTTAAACGCTTCACCTCAAGCACAGGGCAAAACCGCTTTAGTGATTGGTTGTGGTTTAGGAGACGATGCTGAGCTGCTTAATAGTATAGGTTATCAAGTGACGGCATTTGATATTTCCCCAACAGCGATCGCTTGGTGTCAACAAAGATTTCCTCAATCTACAGTCAATTATCTAGTAGCAGATCTATTTAACCTCGATCCCCAATGGCAAGGCAAGTTTGATTTTGTCTTTGAATGTCGCACGATTCAGGCATTACCTTTAAATGTGCGATCGCTTGTTATCCAAAAAATTGCTGCTTTAATCGCGCCCAACGGAACACTTCTAGTTGTTACTCGTCACCGTGAGGCTAATACGATCCCAGATGGGCCACCTTGGGCATTATCCACTGTCGAATTGTCACAATTTACTGAATTAGGATTAACTCAAGTGAGTTGCGATCGCTTTATTGAAGGGGAGCAAACTCAGATTGAACAGTATCTTCTTGAATATCGCAATTAACAAATTGTCTGTTGAATCTGCCCAACTATCATAAAATATTCTTGTCAGAAACTGACAGTATCATGTATCATTAGTGATTGTGGTCAAAACTGGCAAATCTCACACTATATAGATATAAAGTCTAATCATCCCCCAGCCCAAGAGTCACTAATCATAGTCTTGAAGGCTAAACCAGCGAGTTTTAACTGTGTAATCACAAAAAACAACCTTGTTACGGGGCTAGTGAGAAATTTTATAGGGTTTGCTACCTCCTCAAGAAACTGACAGAATTTACTTCTTTTAAGTCTTAGAGGGTCAAGGTAACTTTAAAAGTTAGTCGTGGCAGAGTTTAGGCTCAAGCTGTATCTAACTGTAAATCTTAGAAAACAAAATTATATATTTGCTGCTAGACATCATTAAATAACTAGATTTTCTAGATCATGACATGATGCCTGTTTTTCGTCAGTTAGAGCTACGCTGTAAGGCGGTGTAGTCTGCGGTAAATATATGTCAGCCCAAATTTAAATCAAACTAAGGCTGGCTTATTGTGTTGCAATATTAGTGAGGTTCAATTCGTGTCTGTCGGTATCCTTGGCACTAAGTTAGGTATGACTCAGGTTTTCGATCCAGAATCTGGGAATGCAATTCCCGTTACTGTGGTTCAAGCTGGGCCCTGTATCGTTACTCAAATCAAAACTAAAGAAACGGATGGCTATAGTTCCATTCAAGTTGGGTACGGTGAAGTAAAAGAAAAAGCTTTATCCAAACCTGAATTGGGTCACTTAAATAAAGCAGGTGCAACTCCTCTACGTCATCTCAAAGAGTATCGTCTTGAAGATACAGGAAGCTATGAGCTAGGAAAAGCTTTAGACATTGCTGAAATTTTCAATACAGAAACAACGGTTGATGTTAGTGGTAAAACCATGGGTCGTGGTTTTGCAGGTTATCATAAGCGCCACAATTTTCACCGTGGTTTAATGAGTCACGGTTCTAAAAGCCACCGTGCGCCTGGTTCTACTGGTGCAGGTACTACTCCTGGTCGTACCTATCCTGGTAAAAAAATGGCTGGACGTTATGGTGGAAAGCAAGTAACTACTCGCAAGCTGAAAGTTGTCAGAGTTGACGCAGAACAGAATTTACTACTGATTAAAGGAGCAATTCCTGGTAAGCCTGGCTCTCTTTTAAGTATCTCTCCCAGCAAGATTGTGGGATAGAGAAATAACAGCTCATTAGGTATTGAAGAACAAATAAAATAACAAATAACCATGGTTAATTGTGTAGTCAAAAATTGGCAGGGGGAAGATGTAGGCGAGACATCTTTTGAGCTAAAAGTAGCAAAGCCAGAGAATGCTGAACATATTGTGCATCGCTCAGCAGTTCGTCAGCTAAATAATGCTCGCCAAGGAACAGCTTCCAGTAAAACTCGTGCGGAAGTCCGTGGTGGTGGACGCAAGCCTTGGAGACAAAAAGGAACTGGTCGCGCTCGTGCTGGTTCGATTCGTTCTCCACTGTGGCGTGGTGGTGGTGTAATTTTTGGGCCAAAACCCAGAGACTACAGCACCAAGATGAATCGTAAGGAAAGACGCTTAGCGCTGAGAACAGCATTTAGTTCTCGTCTAGAAGACATGGTTGTCGTCGAGAATTTTGGTGCTGAGCTTGACCGTCCTAAAACTAAAGAGGTTCTTGCCGCTTTAGAGCGTTGGGGTATCGGTGCCGACGAAAAAGTGTTGTTGATCCTCAAAGAAGTTTCCGACAACGTAAATCTGTCCACCCGCAACATCGCTAAAGTCAAAATGATTAAAGCGACTAATCTTAACGTGATCGATGTGCTTCACGCTAATAAAATTGTCGTCTCCAAAGACGCTTTAGAACAGATCCAGGAGGTTTATAGTGACTAGGTATAAAGAAAGAGATTTAGCCGACTTAATCCTTAAACCGATTATTACCGAAAAAGGCACAATCCAAATGGAGCTAGGTAAGTACGTTTTTGATGTCTTACCCAAAGCGACCAAACCTGATATTAGAGCAGCCATTGAAAGCTTGTTTGATGTCACCGTGGTTAAGGTAAACACCTTGACCCTACCTCGTAAAAAGCGTCGCGTTGGTAAATTTGTAGGATACAAGGCTCAATACAAAAGAGCAATTGTGACCTTGAAAGAAGGTGATTCCATCGCCTTATTCCCTGACGTATAAAAACTCGCACTCGAAAAAGCTAGCAAAAGCAAATTATGGGTACTCGTTCATTTAAACCATACACACCAGGGACTCGCCAAGCAGTAGTCCCCGATTTTGCGGAAATTACCAAGAGTAACCCCGAAAAATCGTTAACCAAATATAAGCACCGTAAAAAAGGTCGTAACAACCGTGGTGTAATTACTAGTCGTCGTCGTGGTGGCGGACATAAACGTCTCTATCGGATCATCGATTTCCGCCGTGACAAACGTAATATTCAAGGTGAAGTAATTGCGATCGAATACGATCCTAACCGTAATGCTCGTATTGCTTTAGTGCAGTACGAAGATGGCGAAAAACGCTATATTTTGGCAGCGGTGGGGATGCAGGTTGGGACACCAATTATTGCCAGTGAAGACGCGCCGATTGAAGTCGGGAATGCTTTACCCTTGAGCAAAATGCCCTTGGGTGAAACAGTTCATAACATTGAATTAGTAGCAGGTAGAGGTGGACAAATTGTGCGCGCTGCTGGTGCTGCTGCTAAAGTTATGGCCAAAGAAGGTGACTACGTTACTATTGGTCTTCCCTCCAAAGAAGTCAGAATGGTGCGTAAAGAATGTTACGCCACTATCGGACAGGTAGGCAACGTCGAATACCGCAACTTGAAGCTCGGTAAAGCAGGTAAGATGCGTCACCGTGGCAGAAGACCTGAAGTTCGTGGTAGTGCGATGAACCCCTGCGATCACCCTCATGGTGGTGGTGAAGGCCGCGCTCCTATCGGTAGAAGTGGGCCTGTATCTCCTTGGGGTAAGCCAGCCTTGGGTAAGAAAACTCGCAAGAAAAACAAACCCAGCAACAGGCTAATTATTCGTCGTCGTCGTTAATTCATCGTTGATCTTTAAAAGTTGATCTATAAATTATGAGCCGTTCTTTAAAAAAAGGGCCCTTCATCGCTGACAGCCTGCTCAAAAAAATTGAAAGGTTGAACGCCAATAACAAAAAAGAAGTAATCAAAACTTGGTCTAGAGCTTCAACCATTTTACCCTTAATGGTAGGACACACGATCGCTGTACATAACGGTCGCCAACACATTCCTGTATTTGTCAGCGATCAAATGGTAGGACATAAACTAGGAGAATTTGCTCCTACCCGTACCTTTAGGGGTCATGCTAAAGGCGACAAAAAAGGGAGACGCTAGACCGTAAATAATACTATGGCAATAGATACAAGTAACGAAGTTAAGGCGATCGCCAAATATATTCGGATGTCCCCGTTTAAGGTCAGACGAGTTTTAGACCAAATTCGCGGTCGTCAATATCGAGAAGCTCTAATTATTTTAGAGTTCATGCCCTATAAATCCTGTGACCCAATTTTAAAAGCATTGCGGTCAGCAGTAGCTAATGCAGAACATAACAATGGTTTAGATCCTGCAACTTTGGTAGTCAGTAAAGCTTTTGCTGATGGTGGCCCTGTTCTCAAACGTTATCGCCCCAGAGCGCAAGGTAGAGCTTATCAAATCCGCAAGCCAACCTGTCATATTACTGTAGCCGTAGCGCCAGAAGTAACCGATTAAAATCTTAATTCGCCGAATTTAGCCGAATTTAATTACTATACGAGGAAACATTTGTGGGACAGAAGATACACCCAACAGGCTTTCGTTTAGGAGTCACCAAAGAACACCAATCTTGTTGGTATGCGGACTCTAAACGTTATCCCGAACTACTACAAGAAGATCGCTTAATTAGAGAATACGTCAACAAAGAGTTGAACAATGCAGGTATTGCTCAAGTCAAAATCGAGCGCAAAGCAGATCAAATTGACCTGGCAATTAATACCGCTAGACCTGGGGTAGTAGTAGGTCGTGGTGGTTCAGGAATTGAAAAACTACGGACAGAGCTACAAGAGAAAGTCGGCAATAACCGTCAGATTCGCATTAACGTCATTGAAGTTCCTCGCGTCGATGCGGATGCTGCCTTGATCGCTGAGTATATCTGTCAACAACTTGAGCGTCGGGTTTCCTTTCGCCGAGTGGTTCGTCAAGCGATTCAAAGAGCGCAACGAGCTGAAGTTTTGGGGATTAAAATCCAGGTTAGCGGTCGCTTAAACGGTGCAGAAATTGCCCGTACAGAATGGGTCAGGGAAGGTCGAGTCCCACTACATACCCTCAGAGCTGATATTGATTACTCCTACCGTACCGCTTTGACCATCTATGGGATTTTAGGTGTCAAGGTCTGGGTCTTCAAAGGCGAAATCATTCCTGGACAAGAAGAAGCCGCTGCGCCTACTCAAGCTCCTCGCCGTCAACGTCGCCGTCAAAAATTTGACGATCGCTCAGAGTAATTAACTATTAACAAGACTTACTTTAGCAAAATAATACTATTATGCTTAGTCCCAGAAGAACGAAATATCGTAAACAACACCGTGGTCGGATGAGAGGGATGGCGTACCGTGGTAACACTCTTAACTTCGGTGATTATGCCCTACAGGCGACTGAACCTTCCTGGATCACTGCGCGTCAAATAGAGGCTGCTCGTCGAGCCATGACGCGCTATGTAAAACGGGGTGGAAAAATTTGGATTAGGATCTTTCCTGACAAGCCTGTTACCATGCGTCCAGCTGAAACCAGGATGGGTTCGGGTAAAGGTTCACCTGAATTTTGGGTGGCGGTAGTCAAACCAGGCAGGGTCATGTTTGAAATGGCTGGAGTCCCTGAAGACATAGCCAAAGAGGCGATGCGCTTAGCTGCTCAAAAACTACCCATCAAGACTAAATTTATTACTCGCGATGAGGATTATATGTAATGGCTCTACCTAAGATTGAAGACGCTAGAAAACTAGATGGGGATGATCTCTCAGCAGAAATTTTAGCGGTTAAGCGAGAGTTATTTCAACTGAGGTTAGAACAGGCGACTCGCCGTTTAGAAAAACCTCACTTATTCAAGCACGCCAAACACCGTTTGGCACAACTATTAACCGTAGAACGTGAGCGCGAAATCGCTACTGCAAAAGGAGAATAGACTATGGCAGTAAAAGAAAGAGTTGGAGACGTAGTGAGCGACAAAATGGATAAAACCATTGTCGTGGCAATTGAAAACCGTTCTCCCCACCCCAAGTACGGCAAAATTGTCGTCCGAACCAAAAAGTACAAGGTACATGATGCCGAGAACCAATGCAAAATTGGCGATCGCGTACGCATCAAAGAAACTCGTCCCCTCAGTAAAACTAAACGCTGGACGGTCGAGGAAATTATTGAATCCAAACAAAATTAATTTTTATCAACCAACCTCGGTCGAAGTGACAAAATGATTCAACAACAGACCTATTTAAACGTCGCAGATAACAGTGGCGCTCGTAAGCTAATGTGTTTGCGTGTCATTGGCAAGGGCAACAGTCCTTATGCCTTTATTGGCGATGTCGTCGTGGCGGTAGTCAAAGATGCTCTCCCCAATATGGGAGTCAAAAAATCTGAGGTCGTCAAAGCAGTGATTGTCAGAACTAAGCAGTCCGTCAATCGTCCTAGCGGTATGAGCATTCGTTTTGACGATAATGCAGCCGTGATCATTAACGAGCAGGGCAATCCTAGAGGGACTAGGGTTTTTGGCCCTGTGGCAAGAGAATTAAGAGAGCGTAACTTTACCAAAATTGTCTCTTTAGCTCCAGAGGTAATATAAATGGCGAAAACTAAAAAAACAGCAATCCGTCAAAAAATGCACGTCAGGAAAGGAGATACTATCCAAGTTATCTCTGGACGGGATAAGGGCAAAGTAGGTGAGATTACCACCGTGAATCCCAAGACTAGTCAAGTGACTATCGAAGGAGTAAACGTTCGCACCAAGCACGTCAAGCCCCAGCAAGAAGGAGAATCGGGTCAGATTATCACCTTTGAAGCACCGATCCATAGCTCTAACGTCATGCTGTACTCCACCAAGGAGAAAACGGTTAGTCGAGTAGGCTATACCTTCACAGAAGACGGTCGCAAAGTGCGTATGCTGAGAAAAACAGGCGAAATCATCGATTAATTTGAGTAATTGCGCCTTAATCATTCATTGTCTCCTGACCAAGCCCAGGAAAACCCAATTATTATGCCAAAACCACTTAAAACTAGATATTTAGAAGATATCGTTCCCAAGCTAACAGAACAGTTTAGCTTTACTAACGTTCACCAAGTTCCCAAGGTAGTCAAAATCGTGATTAATCGCGGTTTAGGAGAGGCATCACAAAATGCCAAGGCTTTAGAATCTTCAATTAACGAAATGATGGTAATTACAGGGCAAAAACCAGTAGTCACCAGAGCTAAAAAAGCGATCGCTGGATTTAAAATTCGTCAAGGAATGCCCGTAGGGATTATGGTGACTCTTCGTGGCGAAAAAATGTATGCTTTTCTAGATCGATTAATCGCCTTGGCTTTGCCTCGAATTCGTGACTTTCGGGGGATTAGTCCCAAAAGTTTTGATGGTCGCGGCAACTATAGTCTAGGAGTTCGAGAACAGCTAATGTTCCCTGAAATTGACTACGATAGCATCGATCAAATTAGAGGGATGGATATTTCCATCGTCACTTCCGCAGCTAACGATGAAGAAGGGCGAGCTTTACTCAAAGAAATGGGAATGCCTTTTCGTGAAAATTAACCTTCTTAGCCTCAAAAAATAACAATAGGAAATAATGGCAGCAACCGATACTATTTCAGATATGCTGACCCGCATTCGCAATGCCTGTATGGTCAAGCATCAAACCACCAAAGTTCCTTCCACTCGCATGACAAAAGCGATCGCCCAAGTTTTGCAAAGTGAAGGCTTTATCGCTAGTTTTGAGGAAACAGGGGAAATACCCCAAAAATTTATTGAAATTTCTCTAAAGTATAAAGGTAGAAATCGCCAACCGATCATCAGTACCCTAAAGCGAGTTAGTAAACCTGGACTTAGAGTCTATTCTCGCAAGCAAGATATTCCTCGTGTATTGGGCGGTATTGGTATTGCGATCGTTTCCACTTCCCGTGGAGTAATGACCGATAGAGAAGCTCGCAGTCAAGGAATTGGCGGTGAAATTCTCTGTTATGTCTGGTAATTTAACAGGAGTAAATTATGTCTCGTATTGGCAAACTGCCGATTCCCATACCTGATAAAGTGAGCGCTCAAATTTCAGGGCAACACGTTACGATTAAAGGGCCAAAAGGTACTCTAGAACGAGAAATTCCTGAACCAATTGAAGTCAAGCAGGAGGGAGATAACATCATTGTCCGCCCAACTAATGATTCTCGGATTGGTCGTCAGCGTCATGGTTTATGCCGTACCCTAGTGGCAAACATGGTAGACGGTGTATCCCAAGGATTTCAAAAACGGTTGTTAATTCAAGGCGTTGGTTACAGAGCGCAGGCCCAAGGCAAAAAACTAACTCTTAATGTTGGTTATAGCAAACCTGTAGACATGGAGATGCCAGACGGTATCGATGTAGCCGTAGAAAATAGAAACACTGAAGTCATTATTAGTGGCATCAGTAAAGAGATAGTTGGCAACGTTGCAGCTCGGATTAGAGCAGTTAGACCACCTGAACCTTATAAAGGCAAGGGAATACGCTACTTTGATGAGCAAGTAAGACGCAAAGCTGGTAAGACAGGTAAGTAGAAATTATGAAGCTTTCACGCAAAGAATCAGTAAAACGCCGTCACCGACGGGTACGTAAAAAAGTCAGTGGTACTCCCGAACGCCCTCGTTTGTGCGTGTTCCGTTCCAATAATCATATTTATGCCCAGGTCATTGATGATGTCGCGCAGCATACCCTAGCAGCAGCATCAGACTTTAATGTTGAAACTAAAGGTTCCACCTGTGCTGTTTCGGCTGAAGTTGGTAAACTGGTAGCCCAAAGAGCTTTAGAAAAAGGCGTGGCGAAAGTAGTATTCGATCGCGGTGGTAATCTCTATCATGGTCGAGTTAAAGCTTTGGCTGAAGCAGCTCGCGAAGCTGGATTAGATTTTTAGAGCAAAATATCAAGGAAAATCATTATGGCTAAAGCTAATAATAAGTCACGCAAGAAAGGACGTGCTAAGGAGAAAGATTCCGCCTGGCAGGAGCGGGTGGTGCAGATTCGCCGAGTCAGCAAGGTAGTCAAGGGTGGTAAAAAACTCAGCTTCCGAGCGATCGTTGTTGTCGGTAACGAAAAAGGACAGGTAGGCGTTGGTGTAGGCAAAGCTGCTGACGTAATTGGTGCAGTCCGTAAAGGAGTCGCCGATGCGAAGAAACAGCTAGTAGAAGTGTCTTTAACCAAGTCCAATTCAATTGTTCACGTTACTAACGGGATTGCTGGTGGCGCCAAAGTATTTATGCGTCCTGCTTCTCCTGGTACTGGGGTAATTGCTGGTGGTGCGGTGCGTACCGTGCTAGAACTTGCTGGAGTCAAAAACATTTTGGCAAAACAGTTAGGTTCTAATAGCCCTTTAAATAATGCTAGAGCAGCGGTTGATGCCTTGGCTGGTCTTCGTACTTTTGGCGAAGTAGCAAAGGAAAGGAATATTCCGATTGAACAACTGTACGCCTAGCTCATTTAACATTAAACAACCATGAAACTAGAAAATCTTAGCCCTAAAGAAGGGTCAAAAAGGCGTAAGCGCCGAGTGGGTCGTGGGATCTCCGCTGGTCAAGGTGCTAGCTGTGGTTTTGGTATGCGGGGTCAAAAGTCCCGTTCTGGTACTGGAACTAAAGCTGGTTTTGAAGGTGGTCAAATGCCCCTTTATCGTCGAGTTCCTAAGCTCAAACATTTTACTCTGGTTAATCAGAAGCATTACACTACCATCAACGTTGAAGCTTTAGGCTCATTGCCTGCTAATACGGATGTCACTCTAGGATCGTTATTAGAAAATGGCATTGCCACCAGTAATGACGGCCCACTAAAAATTTTAGGGAATGGTGAATTAAGTGTCGCGCTAAATGTCAAAGCAGTAGCATTTACTAAAAGTGCAGCGCAAAAAATTGAAGCTGCTGGCGGTAGTTGTGAAGTTATTGCCAAGTAAGCGCACACAGTATTTGGTATATCATAGGGAGCATAGGTAGAAAAACAAATTTATTAAAAATTTAGTTAATATTTCTCCGTAAACAACTTATTTAATACCAAGTATATAAGAGGTACTATATGGTTAGAGAAAAGACTCCATCAGCACAGGAGACTTTTTTGCAAATGGCTCAGGCAGCGGGTCTCAGAGGTAGACTGCTGGTCACCATTGGTCTTTTGATATTAGTCCGATTAGGAGTATTTATTCCTGTCCCAGGAATAGATCGGGAACTTTTTGGCGAATTTATCGGTAATTCTAGCAATTCTTCGATCGTAGGATTTTTAGATATCTTCACGGGTGGGGGAATCTCCGCCTTGGGAATATTTGCGCTAGGAATTTTACCCTTTATTAATGCTTCGATCATCATGCAGCTATTGGCTACTGCCATACCTAGTTTGGAAGATCTGCAAAAGAATGAAGGAGAAGCAGGAAGACGGAAAATCTCGCAAATTACTCGCTATGTTGCTTTGGGTGGGGCAATAATTCAGAGTTTTGGGCTTACCCTCGGTTTATTAGTCAACAACGGCATTATTGCCAAAAGCATTATTCCTATTGGTGAGACCGTACTGGCTTTAACGGCTGGTTCGATGTTTGTCATGTGGATTTCTGAGCTAATTACCGAAAAAGGAATTGGTAATGGTGCTTCATTATTAATTTTTGTCAACATCGTGGCTGTATTACCGAAGACTTTAGCTACTACGATTGAGTTCGCTCAAAGTGGAGGTAGAGGCGAAATTGCCCAGGTAGTTGTTCTACTGCTGGTCTTTCTAGCTATGATTATTGGCATTGTCTTTATTCAAGAAGGAACTCGGCGTATTCCGATTATTTCGGCGCGCCGTCAGGTAGGTAGACGAGTTTATCGCGAGAGAAGCAATTATCTTCCTTTAAGATTAAATCAGGGTGGAGTAATGCCCATCATCTTTGCCTCTTCCGTTTTGTTTTTACCAGCTCAACTCCTAGGGTTTTTGCCTGGAGATGGCCCAGTTAAAGAAATATTTGCCAAAATTGCTACGGCAATTCAGCCTGGAAATTGGGCATATGTTGCCGTTTACCTAGTTTTAATTTTGTTCTTTAGCTACTTTTATGCTTCTTTGATTGTCAACCCTGTTGATATGTCTCAGAATTTGAAGAAAATGGGCGCGTCTATTCCAGGAATTAGACCAGGAAAGGCAACCAGTGCTTATCTAGAAAAAGTGCTAAATCGCCTGACTCTCTTGGGGGCCATATTTTTAGGTGTAGTAGCGACAGTGCCTACTTTAGTAGAAAGTGCGATTCCTGCTGGAACTACAGTTTTTAGCGGTTTTGGTGCAACATCTTTGCTTATTTTAGTTGGGGTGGCAATTGATACGGCTAAACAAATCCAGACCTACGTTATTTCTCAACGTTATGAAGGAATGGTGAAGCAGTAATCCTGTTTGGTATTAGGCAGGTTTGAAGAGAATTTTAGACCTGCTGATAAAAACTCAATTTTAATAAGTTGATATGGCAAAGCGATTAATATTTTTAGGTCCTCCTGGTGCGGGAAAAGGAACTCAGGCTCAGATTATATCTGAAAATCATCAAATTCCTCATGTTTCAACAGGTGACATTCTGCGCGCAGCTGTAGCTCAACAAACTACTTTGGGCAAGCAAGCAAAAGATTATATGGATCGAGGTGAATTAGTTCCAGATGTTCTGATCTTGGGCTTAATTCAAGACCGTCTTGGTTATGAAGATACGACCAATGGCTGGATTCTTGATGGTTTTCCTCGTAATATACATCAGGCTGCCTTTTTAGAAGAGTTACTGGTGAAATTAGAGCAAAATGCTGATTGCGTTCTTAATCTAGAAGTGCCAGACGAGGTTTTAGTATCTCGCCTACTGGCAAGAAAGCGCAAAGATGACAATGAATCAACTATTCGCCGTCGTCTAGAAGTTTATCACCAGGACACAGTGCCAGTCATAGATTTTTATCAGCAGCGAGCAACTCTAAAAACTATTGATGGCGATCGCACTATGGAAGAGGTTACAGAACAGCTCAACTCAGCCATCGCTTGAAGAATAGCTGGTTAATCGATCTTCAAGCTTATTAATCTTGTGTATCCACTCAGCCCAAAATAAGCCCAAAATGTAACAAAAGTGCTGTGATTAGGGCAGTTCAGCTCGCCCAGTAAACTGATAAATATTGATTATCGCTCATTATTTATCAAAAAGTAAGAGAGGTCAACATTGGCTAAACAAGACTTAATCGAAATGGAGGGGACTGTTACAGAGTCTCTGCCCAATGCCATGTTCCGCGTCGATCTAGATAACGGCTTTAATGTTTTAGCTCATATCTCAGGCAAAATTCGCCGGAACTATATCAAAATCTTACCAGGCGATCGCGTCAAAGTGGAATTAACTCCCTATGACCTGACCAAAGGCAGGATTACCTATCGTCTCAAAAACAAGTAGCGAACATAGTCAGACAGTTAAGTAATAGCTATTTGACACAGATCCAAATTAATTCATATAATAATAGGCTTGCAGTGTGGCCAAAGTAAGGCATGAAAGTTAGACCATCCGTAAAAAAAATGTGTGAAAAATGTCGTGTAATTAAAAGACGCGGCAGAGTAATGGTGATTTGTAGCAGTAATCCTAAGCATAAGCAGCGCCAAGGGTAGCTACAATAGCTCGTCAGATTCAGTTAACAGCAATTTAGGCAAAACAGAGTAACAGCAGTAAATAAGGGAGTAATAAAGTGGCAAGGATTTCTGGCATAGATCTCCCCCGTGATAAGCGCGTGGAGATCGCCCTCACCTACATTTTTGGGGTGGGATTATCGCGGGCGCAAAAAGCGATCGCCGAAACTGGAGTCAATCCAGATACGAGAGTTCGAGATTTATCTGATGAAGATGTTACTAAACTTAGAGCATACATTGAAGATAATTATCAGGTAGAAGGAGACTTAAGACGTTGGGAAGCGATGAATATCAAGCGACTCGCTGATATTGGTACTTATCGCGGTCGTCGTCATCGTATGGGCTTACCTCTTAGGGGTCAGAGAACTCGGACTAATGCCCGCACCAGAAGGGGTAGAAGATTGACAGTAGCTGGTAAGAAGAAAGCTCCTGGTAAGAAATAAACCTCAAAAGTACATCCACATACTAATCACATTCAAACAAAAGCAACATGGCGCAACCAAAACGAAGAAGTGGTGCGAAAAAAAATAAAAAGAACGTGCCAAATGGTGTGGCGCATATTCAGTCCACTTTCAACAACACCATTGTGACTATTTCCGACATCAGAGGTGATGTTATTTCTTGGTCTTCGGCGGGAGCAAGCGGATTCAAGGGCGCGAAGAAAGGTACTCCTTTTGCTGCTCAAACGGCAGCAGATAGCGCAGGTCGCCGAGCAATGGATCAAGGAATGCGTCAGGTAGAGGTAATGGTCAGTGGGCCTGGTGCTGGTCGTGAAACCGCCATCAGAGCTTTGCAGGGCGTAGGATTAGAAATAACTTTAATTCGCGATGTCACCCCCATACCTCACAATGGCTGTCGTCCACCAAAACGACGTAGAGTATAACTTTTTTTCAATTATCAAAAGCTTGTCAGTTGCCAAAAGAGGGCAACTGTTTTGATTTCGGTTTATCCAATCGCTTGTCGAATAAGAGGGAGAGCAGCCTGTGGCGCAATTTCAAATTGAGTGTGTAGAGTCTAAAACCCTAAAAAATCAACACCAGTATAGCAAATTTGTCTTAGAACCTTTAGATCGTGGCCAGGGAACTACTTTGGGCAATGCTTTAAGGAGAGTTTTATTATCTAACCTAGAAGGAGCAGCCGTTACAGCTATCCGCATTGGCGGTGGTATGGCAAAAGATGAAGGCAGACAAGAGCATAAGTTTGGCTTTGCTACTCATGAGTTTGCCACGATTGAGGGCGTTAGAGAAGACGTTTTAGAGATTATTCTCAATATGAAGGAAATAGTCCTTAAAAGCTACACTAATCAACCTCAAATTGGTCGTTTAGTAGCGACTGGCCCTGGAACAGTTACCGCTGCCCAGTTTGAATTACCTTCAGAAGTAGAGACAGTAGATTCTAACCAGTACGTAGCTACCATCGCTGAAGGCACCAGCCTAGAGATGGAGTTTAAGGTGGAGAAAGGAAAGGGTTATCGTGCTGTTGAACGAGGGAAGGAAGAGGGGAGTTCTTTAGACTTTCTCCAAATAGATGCTGTTTTTATGCCCGTGACTAAGGTTAACTATAGTGTTGAAGATGCTAGAGTTGATGGTTCAGGCATTCGTGAACGTCTGTTGATGGAAATCTGGACAAACGGCAGTATTAAGCCAGAAGAAGCCTTGTCGCAAGCTGCGGGAATTGTCGTAGATCTGTTTAATCCGCTCAAAGATCTTACTTTGGAAGAGATTGAACCAGATTACCAAGATGAAGAAGATCCTACCAGCCAAATTCCTATTGAAGAATTGCAGTTATCGGTTAGAGCCTACAACTGTCTAAAACGGGCGCAAATCAACTCCGTTTCCGATTTACTCGACTATACACAAGAAGACCTCTTGGAAATTAAAAATTTCGGTCAGAAATCGGCAGACGAAGTAATTGAAGCTTTGCAGCAACGCTTGGGAATTACTCTGGCACAAGAAAAATCAGGTAAGTAAATAGTCAATATAGCTAATTAGCAAAATTATCAATCATGCGACATCGATGTAAAGTAAAAATGCTGGGACTACCAGCAGACCAACGTAAGGCACTAATGCGTTCTCTGGCAACGGAGATCATTCGTCATGGTCAAATCAAAACTACTTTGATTCGTGCTAAAGCAGTACGTAGTGAAGTGGACAAGATGATCACCCTAGCTAAGGATGGTTCTTTATCAGCTAGAAGACAGGCTTTAGGCTATATCTATGATAAAGATTTAGTCAGTGAGCTGTTTAATGCCGTGGGTGAGCGTTATGGTCAACGTAATGGTGGCTACACTCGCATCGTCAGAACTAAGCGTCGTCGTGGTGATAACGCTGAAATGGCACTCATTGAGCTAGTTTAAACTAAAAACCAACATTTAAACCTAACGGTGATAACTTGCTAATCAGGACTGTTCATGAAAATAGCTTTGCTAATTCAATATTTAGGAACTAACTTTCATGGCTGGCAAAAACAACCCAATCAGGTAAGTATCCAAGGCTATATTGAACAAGCGATCGCCAGCGTTACTGGCTACAAGGTAAATATCTATGGTGCGGGAAGGACTGATGCTGGAGTCCATGCTGCCGCTCAAGTAGCTCACTTTGAGTATTTAGGGCCGATTCCTCCTCATAAGTGGTCAAAAATTATTAATGGAAGACTGCCAGAGGGTATACTAATAAGGGCTTCGGCACAGGTTGAGGATGACTGGCACGCTCGGTTTTCGGCTATCTGGCGACGTTATCGCTATACCATCTATACCGAGAAACGACCTAATCTGTTTATCGATCAGACCTGCTGGCACTACTATCAATCTGGACTAAACGAGTCTTTGATGCAGCAAGCTTTAAATTCCTTGTTAGGAGAACACAACTTTGCCGCTTTTAAAAGATCTGGTTCTGACCGAATTGATGCTCAGGTGGAAGTCCAGGCTGCTGAATGTTACCGTCAATCAGCATTTTTATACCTGGAAATTCAGGCAAACAGCTTTTTGTATGGCATGGTACGTTTGCTCGTAGGGATGTTAGTAGAAGTCGGTATTGGTAAGCGATCGCCAGAAAATTTTACGGAAGTTTGGCAAAATCAACGCCGTCTGGAAGTAAAATATTCAGCTCCAGCCAAAGGTTTATGTTTATTGAGAGTAGGTTATCCTGAGTTCCCTTTTGCTCAATCACTGTGGTTTGATGCCCAGCCTACTTTCAATCTAGCTCGGTGAATCTCTTTATTTAAAATAATCCACAAAATAATATCACGGAAAATGAACAAAACTCCCCTCCCAAGCCAAAATACTTTAGAACATAGTTGGTACGTAGTTGATGCCGAAGGACAGCGCTTAGGCCGTTTAGCAACTGAAATTGCCATGATTCTAAGAGGCAAGAATAAGCCTAGTTTTACGCCTAACATGGATACTGGCGATTTTGTGATTGTCATCAATGCCGAAAAAGTTGTTGTAACTGGCAGAAAAAACGAGCAAAAACTATATCGTCGCCACTCTGGTAGACCAGGGGGGATGAAAACTGAAACTTTCGATCAGCTACAGCACCGTATTCCCGAACGCATTGTGGAAAAAGCAATTAAAGGGATGTTGCCCAAAAACGCGATGGGACGCAAACTATTCACTAAACTAAAAGTCTATACTGGGTCAGATCATCCCCATGCTGCCCAAAATCCTGAAACTTTAACCGTCAACACTATTCCCAAGAGTAACTAAAACATGGAAGGAACACAAGATAAAGTAGTATATTGGGCGACTGGTCGCCGTAAATCAGCGATCGCTAGAGTACGTTTAGTACCTGGTGAGGGTAAGCTAGTAGTTAACGATAAGCCTGGAGAAGATTATTTTAATCGTATTCCCAGCTATCTGATGTCGATCAAAGGGCCTTTAGAAACTTTAGGCTTTGAGAGCGAATATGATATTTTGGTCAATGCTCATGGTGGTGGTTTGACTGGTCAAGCAGATGCTGTCAAACTAGGTGTAGCTCGTGCATTGTGCAAACAAGACCCTAATAATCGTCAGCCTTTAAAAATAGAAGGTTATCTCACTCGCGATCCCCGTTGTAAAGAAAGAAAGAAATACGGTTTGAAGAAAGCGCGTAAAGCTCCTCAATTCTCGAAACGATAATTTTTTCTACAGCTATTAGCTCTTCTTACGAAGTTTGCTCAACGGGGGAAACCCCCGCGACGCGAAGCTAGTCCTTTAGGGCAACGCAACTTCGCGCTCAGCCATCAGCTATTAGCTTGATTATTGATTAAAAGTCTAAATTTAAGTTATTCAGTGGCTGTTAATTAATCAAAGTGACTCCTTAAGGAATAATAAAATGCCAAAACCTGAAATACACCCTACTTGGTATCCTGATGCCAAGGTTATTTGTAACGGTGAAGTAGTAATGACCGTTGGTTCAACTCAGCCAGAGATTAGCGTTGACGTTTGGTCGGGTAATCATCCCTTTTATACTGGTACGCAAAAAATTATCGATACAGAAGGTCGTGTCGATCGCTTCTTGCGTAAATACGGTATGCTCGATCCTACTAGCGAAGCCGAATCCAAAGCCGAATCCAAAGCTGAAAATTAGCCATTTTAAGACAAATATATACCCAGTAGTTAGTTTTGATTGACTGCTGGGTTTGTTGTATCTCGATCGATTTTACTCAGTAAATCACCTATTTTGATTAGAGAAAACCAATGGCAGAAGCATATTTATTAGACAAACTCCAATCTGTAGCCCAAACTTTCCAAGAACTTACTCATCGCCTAGCAGATCCTGATATTGCCACAAATCCTGACGAACTCCAAAAAATAGCTAAAGCTCGTTCTTCCCTGGAAGAGACGGTTATTACCTATCAGAAATGGCAAGATACTAGGGCTGAATTGGCAGAAGCGAAAGAAATTTTCAAGGAAGCGAGCGATCCTGAGATGAAAGAAATGGCTAGTATGGAAGCTAGCGAACTAGAAGAACAGCTAGAACAGCTCGAGGAACAGCTCAAAATCTTGTTATTACCTAGCGATCCTAATGATGATAAAAATATCATGTTAGAAATTCGTGCGGGAACAGGGGGAGATGAAGCCAGTATTTGGGCGGGCGATTTAGTGCGAATGTACTCGCGTTATGCGGAAACCCAAAACTGGAAAGTGTTTCTGCTGAGTGAATCAACAGCAGACATGGGTGGTTTTAAAGAAGCGATCCTTGAAGTTACGGGAGACTCGGTATACAGCAAGCTCAAGTTTGAAGCAGGAGTGCATCGAGTACAAAGAGTACCACAAACTGAAGCCAGTGGTAGGGTACATACTTCTACTGCTACCGTTGCTGTGATGCCAGAAGTAGATGATGTCGAAATTCATATCGATCCCAAAGATATTGAGCTAAAAACGGCGCGTTCTGGCGGTGCTGGGGGACAAAACGTCAACAAGGTAGAAACAGCGGTGGATTTAATCCACAAGCCTACAGGAATTAGAATTTTTTGTACGGAAGAGCGATCGCAACTGCAAAACCGAGAGCGAGCTATGCAAATTTTACGAGCTAAACTATACGACATCAAGCTGGCAGAACAGCAAAAAGAAGTCCGAGGTTTAAGGCTAGCTCAGGTAGGAACAGGCTCACGTTCTGAGAAAATACGCACCTACAACTATAAAGACAATCGCATTACCGATCATCGTCTGGGCAAAAACTTTCCTTTGGCTAACGCTTTAGAAGGAGACATTGATGTAATGGTTCAATCTTGTATTTCTCAGGATCAGCAGGATCGGCTTGAAGAATTAGCTCAATCCCCTGATACTGCTGAAGCGCTTAATTAGTAGCATCACTAAAGTATAGCCATCGAACGATAGATTAAGACATCTTTTAGTCCCTTTGCGTCTTTGCCCCAAACTAAGCGGGATAAACGCCTTTGCGCGAGATCAAATTTTTATTGTCCTAGACCTTTACTTTGATCGCTATATCAGTAAACTCGTGTCGGCGATCGCTAACTAAATAAGATAAAATAGTAAGATTAAATAATCTTACTAGCAGATGACTACTAAAATATCAATTACCTTAGACGATGAAGTTGTCAGTTTTATTGATTCTCAAGGAGGTAATCGCAGTAAAACAATTAATGATCTATTGATTAAAGCTCAACAAGAAAAGTTGCAAGCCGATCTCAAAGCTGCCTATATTGACCAAAATAATGATCCTCACTTTTGGTCAGAATTTGAGTTATGGGATTCAACTGTTGGGGATGGCTTAGATGAAGAAGCCTGATTATCGTAGACTTGAGATTTGGTGGATAGATCTTGACCCGACTAAAAGAAATGAAGCTCAAAAAACTCGACCGTGTTTAATTTTACAAAATGATCTGGGCAATCAATACAGTGATCTCACCATGATCGTACCTTTTCTAGAGCCAAAGTCATATCCTTTTGTCGTCAACATAGAGCCGTCTCCAGAGAATGGATTAGATCGCCGACGAGGTTTGAATTTTAGCCAGATGCGGGTAGCTCACTATAGTCGCTTTGGCTCTAAATTAGGGGTTTTAGAAAATAGCTATCTTGCGCAAATTGAAAGAGCGATCGCAATTGAGTTAGGTATTTTTGGCAAGTAGAAGTAAAACTAGTAAAAATATCCAGGATATTAAAGCCCAGTTTCTTGCATGGCTTCAAGATAATCGATCGCTGCCTGAAGTTTGTTTTCGTAGGAATAGGAAAATTCTTGAAACCATTTACCTTCTTCGCTGCGAGGATTTAATTTTAGTAGCCATGTTTTAGCTTCTTCGCGTAAAGCTTCTTGTCTTCGGCGATCGCGCAATTCTTCTCGCTGCTGAAGTTCAATTAATTCTTGTTGGCGACGTTTTTCTTCTGCCAGCTTGGCTTCTGCTTGGCGCTTTTCCTCGGCTAGCTTGGCTTCTGCTTGACGTTTAATTTCAGCTAGTTTAGCTTCTCGTTTTTGGGCTTGTGCTTGGTAATCTTGGTCGATTAAAGCATTCAGACGTTGACGAGCTTGCGCTGCATCTTTAGCGCTTAGCTGCCGTGGTGCGGAAGCCGATGATTGCGGGGATGTACTAGACGTACTAGGTGTACTATTTGCTCTACCTCTACCAGATTCCAGCTCTTGCCTCAGTTCCCCTAACATTTGTTCCATTGAGGCTTGAGTAGCTGTTTGGGGTGGTGGCGATTTAGACTTATTACTAGCAGAGGATTGATTAGCTTTTGATTTTGGCTGTGATTTTGACTGTGGCTGCTGTGGCTCAAATTCTGCTTTTAACTGAGCCAGTAAATCATCCATATTTTTATCTGACACCGATACCACCCCGTAACCTATTCACAAGATCTAGTTGACGCTTATTTATATTATGAATTATGCCGCTGCTAAAGTGTCTGCCAAAGGTTTCCAGTTTACATAGCGATCGCCACCCATTTCTAGCACGATCTTTAATTTTGGCTCTTCTTTGGTCAAATTAACCAAATATTGAATTTCTTGACGGGATAATATTTGTCCTTCCATAATCCACATGGCTAATCCTTTAGCATTAGCAGGTAGAGAATTTAATTCGTAAGTAGCAATCGGTGGAATGTAGTAAATGTCACCGACACAGGCTTCTCTGCCGATTGTTTTTTTACCTAAATGAGCTGGACGTACTCCGTGTACACTGGTTAAGTAAGCTGCTAAATCCCCTAATCCTCTAGCAGTAATATTAATTGTATGGTATCCATAAGCACGCAAACGCCTTTGGTAACGTCCTTCTGAACCTCCTTCTAAGGGCATATATAGCCCCAATGCTCCAGCTTTTTCGAGGGCGCGAATAAATGATTTTCCCGTAGTGATTAGTGGCATACCTATTTATATCTTGATGGCTTTGTCAATCTAAATTATATTTTAAACGTCTAGGGCGAATTAAAGCGAGTTCGATGATGCTTAAAATTAAATGATAGGGATATGGGGATATGGGGCAATAAATCAACTCCTTAATACCATTTCTCCTTAAAGTTGCACTTAATATTTTGATTGTAAATCTCGCGCCCTAAAGGATATGCGAAGCGGTATACCACAAGGGTACAATGTGCTTTAGCACTAGCTTCGCGTCGCAAAGACGCAGAGACGTTTATCCCGCTTAGTTTGAGCGCGAGATTCGGCGAATTCATTTCGCCTTGAATAATCGCGCTGTTGGGGCAAAGAATTAAATTTCATTTAGTGCATTTTCATAGAGAGTTGGTATAACCCCCGAACTCCCTAAGTAATTAACAGCTACTAGTTTTTCTTTGCCTAACATCAGTTAGCTATGCAAATCTAAATCTGTCACCGCACCCAGACTACTAGAAGAAACTAGCTTGGCGTATTTACCTAAAACACCTCTAGGGTATTTAGGCTGACGTTTTTGCCATTGACTGTAACGTTGTGCTAACTCTGCATCGTCAACATTTAGCTGCAACAGTTTTTGACGAGCATCAATAGTAATGCTGTCTCCCTCATGAACTAGAGCAATTGTCCCGCCTACAGCAGCTTCTGGGGCAACATGACCGACAACCATTCCGTAAGTCCCGCCAGAAAAACGACCATCGGTAATTAAGCCGACAGAATCGCCTAATCCTGCACCAATGATCGCGGAAGTTGGCGCTAGCATTTCCCGCATTCCTGGCCCACCTTTTGGCCCTTCATAACGTACGACGATGATATCCCCCGCTTTAATTTTGCCCTCTAAAATGGCAGCTAGACATGCTTCTTCAGATTCAAATACTCTAGCTGGCCCAGTGATTACAGGATTTTTAACCCCGCTGATTTTGGCTACCGAACCTTCACTCGCTAGATTGCCTTTGAGGATTGCTAAATGTCCTTCTGGATATACAGGATTAGACCACTGACGAATTACGTCTTGCTCTGTGGGAGGATTTTCGGGGATATCGGCTAAGACTTCGGCGATGGTTTGACCCGAAATCGTTAGAGCATCGCCATGTAATAAGTCATGTGCTAGAAGCATTTTCATCACTTGAGGAATACCACCAGCGTTATGTAAATCCACGGTGACGTATTTTCCTGATGGCTTGAGGTTGCAAAGTACGGGGACGCGCTGACGAATAGTCTCAAAATCATCTAAGGTTAGTTCTACACCGATGGTATTAGCGATCGCCAAGAGATGCAAAACAGAATTAGTCGAACCCCCCACCGCCATAATTACAGTGATGGCATTTTCAAAAGCTTTACGAGTCAGAATTTGACTGGGTAGTATTTGCGCTTTAATGGCTTCAACTAGAGCAAAGGCAGATTTTTCAGTACTTTCAGCTTTCTCTGCATCTTCTGCTGCCATCGTCGAAGAATAGGGCAAACTCATCCCCATCGCTTCAAATGCCGAAGACATAGTATTAGCGGTAAACATACCCCCACAAGAACCCGCTCCTGGACAGGCTTTATGCTCGATCGCGTCCAATTCTGCCTGGTCGATCTTACCAGCGCTAAACTTACCTACAGCCTCAAAAGCACTGACTACCGTTAAATCTTCACCGTTGTGCTTACCTGGTTTAATCGTGCCACCATAAACAAAAATAGCAGGAATATCCATGCGGGCGATCGCTAACATCGCTCCTGGCATATTTTTATCACAGCCACCAATAGCCAGCACCGCATCCATACTCTGTCCGTTACAGGCGGTTTCAATCGAGTCGGCAATTACGTCACGGGATACCAAGGAATACTTCATCCCTTCCGTACCCATCGAAATACCATCGCTGATCGTAATTGTGCCAAACATCTGAGGCATTGCCCCCGCGTCTTTTAATGCTGATTCTGCACGTAGCGCCAGGGTATTAATTCCCATATTGCAAGGAGTAATCGTGCTATAGCCGTTAGCCAAACCAACAATAGGCTTATTAAAATCATGATCGCCAAAACCCACTGCTCGCAACATCGCACGGTTAGGCGATCGCTGGTTTCCTTGAGTTACTGCTCGGCTTCTTCGATTGTCAGACATCTAAATTACATCTCCTTTTGATAGCGATAAGTTTTAAGTTAAACCAGACCAATTTTTCAAGACTGATTAAGCCAAAAGCACAACCCAAAAATTATCAGCGTCAGTTAAAAATATCTCTAGAAATACCTTATCGAAATTTCGGCACTGATGGCGATCGTATTTACCAATTCTTTTGATAGATAGAAACTATTGACAACAGTTAAACAGATATTTTTAGGAAGTAGGAAATAGCGCGAAATTCCGTTGCGCGGGTCTCCCGCGTTGAGGAAATTTCGTAAGACGGAAGTAGTATTTTAAAAATGTCTGTTGAGCAAAAAATAAACAAAAAATATGGACATCCGTAGCCGAGACGAATATCCAAATACAGTGTAGTTAGTTAGTTATTTTACTAATCGCGATCGCTTGATGCTTAGATTTCTGCGCCAGGTTTTGTTTCTGCACCAGCGTCTACAACTGCATTTCTTAGTAAAGTAATTTGCTGCTCAAACTCCATACTTTCAATTTGAGATAATAGCTCGGTTACACTACCGCTAGGCTGGTAATTTTCAGGCATGGGAATAATTGTTCCTGCTTCCATTCCTTGCGCCAAACGATACCAAAAATATAGTTTGCTGTTTTCACTAAAAGCGCCATACTCGCGGGAAATAAGGCTATCTTGCGATTCGATAATTTTACGCTGTACGTCTAGCTGTTCCTCATGAGACAGTTCTTTGACTTGATTAAATAGTCCTTCCACAATTTCATCTGATGCTGCGCCTGGTGCTGCTGGGGTAACTGATGTTCCCATTTTTGTGTATACATACCAAAGAAAGGCTAATTTATCATCTGTCGATAGATTACCGTAAGAACCGAGTGCGCGGGAGATATTCTGCTCTGAAGTTCCTGTAGCCATGTTATTTTTTCAGCTCCAATTTAATATTTTTCAGCTTTGTTGTTAAAGCTCACTAGTTACTAACTTATTGGTGTTTGAAATGACAGGAAACTATAACAAGATAGATAAGTATTTAAATCGATCTTCAACTAGAGATAGATATTGTGAGTAATTACTGATTACGTTTTGACTTCAAGCTTAATAACTCTTGAGGCGAGGCTAGTAACTTGATTTGGACTGTAGCAATTTGATCGTCTTGGTTAAAAGTGAAGTACCAGGCAACATTGACGCTAAATAGAGCAGTTTGAACTTTGCCTAATATTTTGTATGTTTCACAATTTGATTCAGTTGCTGATTCAGTTTCACAAATTCCCTGCTGCGGGGACAGTTTCATTCCCTTGGCTTCTTTACTTAAATAAGCTGCTATTTTTCCTCTACCAACAATGGGTTTTTCAAAAGGCGCTAACAAAGTTCCCCGATCAGCAAATAAAGATGCTGTTTTCAAAAATTCTGCCTGATTAACTGTCACAAAATAATTGATAATAGCTGGCTTGGTAATTCCTTCAATAGTTAAAGCATCTGTATAAATCATCGAGCTAATATTTATTAATAACTTTAACTAAAATTTAGGTTAATTAAGACTACGATCGCTTCTATCTAAAGATTCATTCTCATCATAATAGTTAACTAAAAACTAGCAGAAAAATTAGTTTAATTCCAGGGGAGAAACCACTATCTAGAATAGGTGAAAACTAGATATGATAAGCCATGTGAGTTTTCTATAATAATATTAATGCAGTGCAATCAATGAATATATATCTGCAACTTAAATATTTTATGAAAATACAATCATCGGTACTAGTTCCTCTTGGTTTTGGTAAATATGTCCGTAGCGATCGCGTTACTGCTTTAGTCCCAATTGAAGAAGAAAGAGGTTCAGGAAGACGTACCTTTGTTTATTTAGAAGGTGAAGATTTACCACTAGTTGCATCTCGTTCAGAGTCAACTATTGTGCGAGATATTGTTCAAGAACCCAAAGAAATTACTCAATCTCGACAACAGCAAGAAATCTTACGGGATTTACTCAGTGATTTGAGTCAGATCAACGGTACTGTACGCCGAATCAACCGTGATGAGGGTGGTTTGGATTTAGATCGACTGGAACAGCGTATTCGTCAAGTAATCGAAGACGAGCAGTAAATCAGTACTAATATTTAAGCCGCATCGTCAAATAGTTTGAGTTTGAGTAAAGTTGTCTAGTTAATTACGTAAAGATTGGCGTTCTAAGAGAGACAATTGGCAAACAACTCTTTTGTCTCTCATTTTTCAAGTTTAATAGAGCCAGTATTGGAATGATCGCTTTTTGGTAGATGTATGGTAGATTTTGTGTGGCCCAAGTGCAATAAATATTGACTAATAGAAATTAGTAAAATTGCTACAGCAATATAAAGTATATCGCTTAGTTTGCCAATTTCAATACTCAGCATTTGTTTAAACAAGCTAACAATTAATGCCACCACAATAACATTAACCAGCTTATCTTTTAATTCTTCTAAACTATTACTTTGAAGAATACTGGAATCATCTCGATGTTTAAGTTCTATTTCTGAGATAAATAATTCATAGATTCCAAACGCAAAAATTAATAGCACAATGCCAATTAGATAATAATCTACACCGCCGATAATATAAGTAACTGTCTTAATCGTCATTTCCCCTTCAGGATCTTGATAATTCAAAGCTATATTTAATCCTACCCAAACGTCAACCGTGCCAATAAAAATTAGGCGTAAAGCACTGAGTAAACTAAAGATAACGGGAATTAAAATAAAAAAACGACAATTCCAAATTAAGGCTTCAAAAAATAACTCAAACTTTCTGAGTTTTCCCTTAGATCTATTTTTCATCGACGGTAACCAATAATTGATAATTTAGCTTAGACTGAATCTTTGACCCATTGTAAGTGTTGAGGAAGTAACTTAGCTAAATCATATTGCTCGAGAATAGTTTCTCTGGCTTTAGTGCGAATTATTGCCATTTTTTCAGGCCGATCTAAGGCTTCAATTACGCGATCGCAGGTTTGTTGAGGAGAGAAGAAATCTACTAGCAAACCATTAACATTATCTTCAATTACTTCGGTTACAGGAGCAGTATCAGAAGCCAAAATCAAACAGCCTGTAGATAAAGCTTCGAGCATCGACCAAGACAGCACAAAAGGACGAGTCAGGTAAATATGCACCGAGGAAGCCTGTAGTACCTGAAGATATTCATCATAAGGTAATAGATCGGTAAAGTGTACCCGACTGAGATCTAAAGGAAATTTCTCCAGCATGGCATCTTTATAGGTTTTGCCATCAGGCAGAGTTTTACCATAAGCCACTCGGTTTTTGCCGACGATCACAAAGTGACACTGAGGTCGTTGTTTTTGCAACAGAAAAATCGCTTCAATCAATTGTGGGAAACCGCGATAAGGCTCCATACCTCTAGCCACATAAGTAACAATCTCCTCCGCTTCACTGAGGTCGAGGTTAATTCGCGGCAGATTTAATTTTGCCCCAGAAACTGGTCGAAAATAGCTAGTATCAATGCCATCATGATGGACTTTAATCTTACTCTGAAATTCTTGGGGAAATTGCGATCGCTGCCAGGCTGTGGGGGATAAACCGCGATCGCAACTAGCTAAATCTAGCAGAATTGGTGCATTTTTCGTGCGAATTCGGGCTTCATCATCAGCATTAATCGGGTCACTTGGGTCAAAGTTGGCATCCGAGCCATAAGCGTTGTAATACCATTCAAAATAGCAAAGTAAAGTTGCTCTGGGAAAAATATCCTTCATAAACAAAGTTGGCCCCCATCCTGAATGACCATAAACTACATCAGGATAAAAATTCTGCTCTTTTAACTTCTGTGCTACCCGATAAACCCCTTGAGCCTCTAGGACAGCATTTTCCAATGGTCTAACATAATGATGAGTCTCAGGACGAGCAGTGCGGGACTTTTCGTACACCACCTTATTCACCCCTGGAATACTGCCTTCAAGACGATTCGTGGCGTAAACTACTGTGTTGTGCGGATCTTTACCCAAAACCGTAGCGAGGTGGCGGAATTGAGCGGGAAAATTAGGATGTAAAAATAAAATCTTCATGAATACTCGATCAAACTAGAAGCTAATAATTCGCCACAATTCTAACGATAATCTAGCTAGCCACCACAAAAATGGTAGTTTAATTAAGTATTCTTTAGCATAAGCATCTAGTAATACTATGACTTCTTGGCGCGATCGCATTTCCCAATTTAGCGGTAAAACTCGCTTTGTAGTATCCCGCATCTTTATCCACCTGGCAGGTTCAGAAATTGCTCCCATGCTCGGTACTCTCAATCGTGTTGCCAGAGAAGCAGTAGAAGCAGACGGAGATTTAGCAGTACTGGGAGAGGGTTTAGTCTCCTTGGCTCAAGAAATACTCCAGATGAGTGAATATTGGCAATCGGCGGGGAATGAAGGCGATGTTTTCTGGGATGAGGGGGAAGCAGGAGATTATGTGAACGAACTCTTTACTGATTCTGCGCAAAGATATTTAAGTGGAACGGATACTGCTGAATCTACCGATGATGACGAGCCTTTGTCTTTACCTGTGACGCGCAACTTGGTGATTATGCTAACTGTTGCTTTTGAAGGAGAATCAGCCGATTTAGAAAATAATTTGGCGGACATTGAAGCCTTAGAATATGGACTGAAAGCTTTAATTAATCTGCACTATCAAGAAAAGCTGCGGGCAATTCAAATCCACTTTTCCCCCGCCAGATTAGGTGATGAACTTGATGGTGAACAACTACTATTAAACTTCCCTGAGTTAATTCCGCTTTAAAGATAAAATTCGCTAATCTAAGATTACTTAATGGTTGTTGAAAAGTTATTGACCAAGGAGAACATAACATGAAAATGCTACATACCATGTTGCGCGTGGGAGATTTGGATCAGTCGATCGCCTTTTATTGCGATATTTTGGGCATGGAGCTTTTACGACGCAAAGATTATCCTAGTGGCGAGTTCACCCTGGCATTTGTGGGTTATGGATCGGAGCAAGACAACACCGTAATTGAGCTTACCTACAATTGGGGCGTATCGGAATACGACTTGGGTAAAGGTTATGGGCATATTGCCTTGGGTGTCGATGATATCTATGGTACTTGCGATCGCATTAAAGCTCAAGGAGGCAAAGTAACTCGTGAGCCTGGCCCGATGAAGCACGGCAGTACTGTAATCGCTTTCGTTGAAGATCCCAACGGTTATAAAATTGAGTTGATTCAGCTTGGCACCCAAGGATCGGCAAAGTAGTAGTCGTAATGCCAAGTGTATCTAAGTTTCAATCTCGCTCTCTAATAATTAAATCAATCAAAGTCTTAGTCAGGCGATCGCTTTCTAACGGTAACATATCTTTACCGTGCAGCATTTCTTGGAGCATTACAAAGTAAACTAAGCTACCCACCATAATTCTGACGGTGGCTTCAGGATCTTCAAGCTTCAATTCGGGATGAGATTTAAGATATTTGGTCAAAGCTTCAATCCCTGGCTTGGCAAGATTGTAAACATAGGCTTTAGCTAACTCGGGAAAACGTCCTGATTCACCAATAATGATGCGAATAAAATTATGGAAGTTGCGATCGCTTAAAGTATTTTCCAGCGTTTTAGTTACCATCTCCGACAACACCTTTTTGGGATCTTGTCCTAAAGATTGAGGTCGATCTAAACTCATTACTGTCTGGAATTTTTCCTGAACCAAATCTTGAATCACAGCGTTAAACAGGCTTTCTTTATCACCAAAATGACTATAAACCGTCGCTTTAGAAACTCCCGCAACTTTGGCTATTTGATCCATGCTAGTGCCTGCATAGCCATGTTTGAGGAATTCTTGCATTGCACCTTGTAAAATAATGGCACTTTTCTCTACTGATTTGGAACGTTCTAAATTTTGCTTGGTTTTGCTCATTTTTATCTTTATTTAGTCCTATTTATTTTAAGCTGATTTACAAGATGCACAATTAAACTGGTATGAATTCAAACGAATGCCAAATTACGATCAGCTACTCAAAACTGTTCAGATATGCCATGCTCTCTCAGATATGAGGCAAGACATATTATTATTTCTTTATGATGAAAACACGAGTGAATTTTTTATCCTGGCAGGAAAAAGAGCGAGAATAGAAGTAACTATATATCCAGATTCGACAGTAGGAGTAGAAATTGAAGATGCAATATAAATCAATGACCAAAAGTCAACTAAAGCAGTATCTTTTAGATAATCGAAATGACAAAGAAGCTTTAAGAGAATTAAAGTCAAGACCAAAACACAATGTAATTACTATAGCTGCTAATACTACTGCGGAGGAACAAGAGCAGATTTTAAAAAAGGCTATTTTAGAACAAGAAGATTAATCATTAATAATAGATTTGAAGTTCTTTTTTGTTGAATAAGTTGTAAATGTAAATATATAACAAAGGAGATCTACTTCCATTACCCAGACACTTTCACCGATCACAACTATTTATCTTCAAGGAAATTCTTCTAGTATTTAATTATGAATCATTTTCTTTTCTATAAATAAATTATAAGTTCTTTTTAGGTTGATTTAACGCATATTTTTTATACTTTATGACAAAATTCTTAGCATCTTTTAATGTTTTAGGATAGGTAACTATATCATGATGACTACTGCCTATCCGTATTTTTTGAAATATAAATCCATTGTCAAATAGAAAGCGTATTTTTTCCCATTGCTTTTTATCAGTTGATTTTGGAGCTTTAAAGTGACGACCAAAATTATGTGCATTATCACCACAATTTGGGCATTTTAGTGTATCAAAATAATTTTTAGATACAATTTGATATTCTCTTTTAAACGATTTACAACACTTCAAACAAGCAAATGACACATTGTATGGAATTACCATGAAAACATCTCGGAAAAACTAGTAATTTTCTAAATAAAATGTAGTGGATTGAGCCTATAACTTGCAAGCGTGTAATTACGCTCTACATTAGATCAAGAGATCGCCAATTCTTTAAAAAATCTTGATTGCGATCGCTCAAGTTGATAGCATAGTCATACCAAATCCAATTGCAATAATTAAAGTCCAGTTAATTACTCCCGTAAAATGCGCGTTTTACGGACTTCTTTATGAACGCTTAAACCAATTTCGATTACTTCAGCTAGTAATTGCTGATAATTATTAGCTTCATCTTGAGAAAATGATTCTAGATTAATTAAACTAGATTCTAAATTAGCTAGTAACTGATAACGATTATTGGCTAAATGGCGATCGCGATTCAGGATTTTTTCTAGTTCAATACTTTTAAGCAAACTATTTTTGGTTAGTTCGAGAGCTGCTTTTAATTCTATTTGTCCTTGAGAATTATGATTAATCTGAGTAGTAGAACTTAGGGAATCTAATTCAGCAAATAATTTAAGATGCGCAATTAAACCATTATATTGCTTTACTTTTTCTAATAAAATTGCAAATACTTTGAGTTGTTTAGCTTGATGCCAAAGATGAAAATTTAATAGGAAAACTAATACTAAAGATAAACCCGCCGTACTAAGTAACACTAGAAGCAAGCCATTAAAATTATTATTTAGCCAGCCCAGATTGCGAAATAAAATTAAAAGTATGGGAAAAAATAATAAATAAGCTAAAAATAAACTGCAACCTTCAGTAAATAATAAAGAACTAATATATGCGCGATTACGCAAGCAAAAGACTCGACTGAAATCGAGCGCCCAAGTCGATATTAGATTGAAGCTCATCAATTCTTCTAATTCTATTGAATTAATTTCTAGTTCTTCCCAGTTGACTGACATTTCTATAGCTGATTAAATAGATATTATATAATTAGTTTAGTCCTAGAAAAGCACCAATTATTTTAACTACTTGTACAAAAAAATTACTTTCTATTTCTCTAAATAATTCAAAAGGTAAATCTGGTGAACCAAAAAAAGGTCGCAGAGTCCATCCTAACTGACTACCGACGAAGCCATAAAGAAATAACCAAGCTTTAATTAATTTATGTCTATTTGGCACAGAGTCGGTTTCTTGTTCGATTAAAGACATCATTGAACGATAGAAAAACTTGATACCAATTACACCAGTAATCGATAAAACCACTAAATTTAATAATAAGAAAAAGCGATAATCAAGAATAGATAAGCGAAAGAATAAAGTTACAGGAGCAAACCCAAATAACATTACACTAATCATTGCCATGGAAGCCATTAACAAGGCAACATATTGATTAAAAGTTCGCTTAGAGCCAAAAACAATATCTAAAAAATAAAGAGTCGGCAAACAAATTAAAAGAGTCAGTAGATATAAAGCAGGTAATTTAAAAGCAGAAGCTAACATCTGCAATACACCATTAGTCGAACCGATAATTGCACCATATAGTGCTAGAAAAAGTGAACTACAAAACAGTAGCGCTACAATTTTTCTATCTAAATTTTTCTGTTGTTCGATTTCTGTTAAAAAACTGGTGCGATCGCGCAATAACTGCATCAATATTTCAAAAGAAGTTATTTTCATTAATTTAAACTCTATAAATATTACAATATTACTTCTAGTATGGAGCGTGACAAATTTGAAGACAATCTTTAAGGAGAGCGATCGCGATATCTTTAAATTAAAAACTCGATTTTGTTTAAAAAGTGTGAACAAATAAGCTGATACTAGGGAGTCAATTTTTGGGTTTTTCCTATAACCGTACGTGTTTATCGCTCGACTAGTGACTCTGGTGAATTGAGTCAAAATTGATTATTGCTAAACTAATCGGTCTAGTTTTATAATATAGTTAATTGAACTAAACGGTTTAGTCGTAAACGAACCCGATCGCCATGGACTACATTACAGACAAACAAAATAAACCCTCTAAACCCCTGATTAAAAACCTCCCTGCAATTATGATTGGTTTGGTTTTAATTCTGGGTGGCGCAACTATATATAGATTGCGTCAGGCTTCGGTATCTGAAACGGAAGTACCACCGCCAGTAATGCCAGAAATCAAAACTGTGACTGCATTAGGGAGATTAGAACCTAGTGGGGAAATCATTGAAATATCTGCTGACTCGACATCATCAGGAAATCGGCTTGAGGAGTTGTTAGTCAAACAGGGAGATCAAATTAAACAGGGTGATGTAATTGCAGTTGTGGACAGTCGCGATCGCCTGCAAGCAGCATTAAATCAAGCACAAGAACAGGTAAGAGTAGCCCAGGCAAATTTAGCCTTAGTTAAAGCAGGGGCAAAAACAGGAGAAATCCAGGCACAACAAGCAGCGATCGCTCGCATCCAAATTGAAAGAGATAACAATATTGCTGCCCAAACGGCAATGGTGGCAAGAATGCAAGCGGAATTAAATAATGCTCAAGTAGAATATCAACGCTATCAAACCCTATATCAAGATGGGGCAATCTCGGCATCAGAAAGAGACAGCAAATATCTCACTCTCGAAACGGCAAAAAAACAGCTAGCGGAAGCCCAAGCTAATTTAAATCGTATTGAATCAGGACAACAAGAGCAACTTGCTGAAGCCAAAGCAACCTTAGATCAAATCGCCGAAGTACGCCCAGTAGATATAGCCGTAGCTGAAGCGGAGGTAAGAGAGGCACAAGCAGCAGTCCAAACCGCCCAAGCAGAGTTAGATCAGGCATATATTAAATCTCCTCAAGCAGGAACAGTAATTGAAATTATGACTCGCCCTGGGGAGGTAGTGGCAAGTGATGAGGGGATAGTCAGAATTGGACAAACCAGTCAGATGTATGCTGTGGCAGAAGTTTATGAAAGCGATATTGGGAAAGTAAAACTAGGACAACCAGTTAATGTTACCAGTAGTGCTTTGGCTAAAAAACTTACAGGTACAGTAGATAGCATTGGTTTGGAAGTCGAACGACAAGAAGTAGTTAATACAGATCCGACAGCTAATATTGATGCCAAAGTTGTCCAAGTGAAAGTCAAGTTAGATCCAGAGTCTAGTAAGCAAGTAGCAGGGCTAACTAATTTGTTGGTGGATGTCAGGATTGGTTTGCAAAGTAATGAGTAATGAGTAATGAGTAACACCTATTGCCTAATTACCAGTCACCATTCCCCAGTCCCTAATCAGCAATTATCAATTAAAAACAATGTTCAAATCCTTAAAAAACCGTACTCCCTTGGGTTGGTTGCAACTCAAACACGATAAATTTCGATTGTTAACTGCATTATCGGGGATTGCTTTTGCAGACATCCTCATCTTTATGCAGTTGGGTTTTATGAATGCTTTGTATACTTCTAATACTCAATATCCGCGCACAATTAAGGGCGATCTAGTTTTAACCAGTACCCAAGCAACTAATTTTAATGAACCCTATACTTTTCCCCGTCGCAGATTGTATCAAGCGATGGATATACCAGGAGTAGAATCGGCAGAACCTGTATATATTGGTTCTCTTAACTGGCGTAACCCCCAAACTAAAGAAAAAACTTCGATGATGGTGGTTGGTTTCGATCCAGCTAAACCTGCTTTTGATCTACCAGAAGTTAATCGTCAATTAGATAAACTCAAAATTCCCGATACAGTCTTGTTCGATCAGGCTTCTAGGGGGGAATATGACCAAGTTATCAGTCAGATCCAACAGGGAAAAACTGTGACGACAGAAAGCGATCGCACTACCCTAACTATTGTTGGTTTATTTAAAGTTGGGGCTTCTTTTGCTGATGATGGGGCATTAATCACCAGCGATCAGACCTTTATGCGCTTATTTCCGCGCAAACAACCAGGATTAGTTAGTTTAGGCGTAATTAATCTCAAAGATGGTCAGGATATAGAAAAAGTAAGAACATATCTCAATAATTATCTTACCGATGATGTTCAGGCTTATACCTATCAAGAATATGTCGATGCCGAACTAAAATACATTCAAAGTAGTACGGCAATTGGTTTTGTCTTTACCTTGGGGACAATGATGGGTTTTATTGTCGGAATTGTAATTGTCTATCAAGTGCTGTCCACCGATGTTAACGATCACATGGCAGAATACGCCACTTTTAAGGCAATGGGATATAAAAACTCCTATTTACTCGGTGTGGTGTTTGAAGAAGCAATTATTCTCTCCATTATTGGCTTTATTCCCAGTGTAGCGATCGCAGCAGGGTTATATCAATTAACCGCAGCAGCAACTGCTTTACCTATCGTCTTACCTGCATCTAGAGCTGTCACTGTCTTGATTATGACGATGACAATGTGTGGTATTTCAGGAGCGATCGCAACTCGTAAACTCCACTCAGCCGATCCAGCAGACATCTTTTAAGATGATGTAATAGTGATTTGTAAAGTTTATTAATTCGTAAACTTGGAGTGAATTAAGTATGGTTTCTAACCAGCTAAATACTAATGATATTTTAAAAACTTTAAGTAAACATCATCAAACAATCCAGAATTTTGGTGTGTGTTCATTAGCCTTGTTTGGTTCTTTTGCTCGTGGTCATAATACTATCAACAGTGATTTAGACTTTTTAGTCGAGTTTGAAGGTGAAACTACCTTTGATCGTTACATGGATTTAAAATTCTGGCTCGAAGATCTGTTTAATAAACCCGTCGATCTCGTTACGAAGCGTTCTTTAAGAAAAGAAATTAGTCAAAAAATTCTCCAAGAAGCGATCGATGTCACGTAATTTCAAACTTTACCCAGACGATATTCTTAACAGTATCAAAAAAATTGAACGCTATAAAAAAGGAATGAATCGAGAGCAATTAATAGCAGACGAACTAACATTTGATGCTGTAATTTATAATTTGCAAATCATTGGCGAAGCCGTTAAACATATTTTTCTAGAAATACGTAAATGTCAGATGAGCCTTAATACAATAGACAATGTGTATTCAGAAAAATCAACTAAGCTTACACCTACTTGTTTCGATAATTATATCAAGTGGTAAATTAATGCTTACTCAAACTAAATTTTGCTCTAAATACTAGCTAAAGTTACTAATTTTCTATTTCTTGCTGAAGAGATGTTAATAAACGTTTCCCTTGTTTTTGACGGTAAACATTAATTGGATTTTGACGATTTTGAGCTTCTACTTGAGCAATTAATTCATCTAACACCATAATTTGAGCATCAAACATCATGGATATTTCTCGCATTTTAGTAATAGAACGCTCTCTGGTAACTGAATCAGGTATTTTAGGCTGGTTATTCATATCAAGTTCCAATTTCTTTTGATTTCTACTAAACTTGCTTGTCCTGCATCAGCGATCGCCTTAGTTTGAGCTAATGATTGAGACAATAGATTTAGCGTAGCAGAATTAGCTGCAAGCTGGGATTGGGCAATTTGTAATAGTAGTCGAGAAAGACGAGTGTAATAAGAATTTGCTTGTTCTTTAACATTTTGTATTTCATCCAGTTCTGTAATTTTGGTAAATTTGCTATTCGTTATATTTACATCACAATTACAATTATCAATCAACAAATCATGAACAATCAACAAATCATGAACAATCAACAATTAAGCCAACCAGTAATTAATATTACAAATCTCGATCATTACTTTGGTAAAGGTGAACTTTATAAACAAGTTTTATTTGGCATTAATTTAACCATAAATAGAGGCGAAATTGTCTTAATGACAGGGCCATCTGGTTCAGGTAAAACAACATTATTAACCCTTGTTAGTGGTTTGCGATCGCCTCAGTCTGGAAGCTGCAAAATACTCGGTAAAGAACTTTGTGGTGCAAGCCAAGCAGAATTGGTGCAAGCTAGACGTAATAATGGTTATATCTTTCAGGCACATAATTTACACCATAGTTTAACTGCTACCGAAAATGTCCAGATGGGTTTAGAAGTACAGGGTATATACTCCAAAAAAGAAAGACGCGATCGCGCCATAGCTATGTTAGAACAGGTAGGCTTGGGAGACAGAATTGATTATTATCCCGATAACCTTTCTGGGGGACAAAAACAAAGAGTGGCGATCGCTCGTGCTTTAGTTGCCCACCCTGCAATTGTTCTAGCTGATGAACCGACGGCAGCATTAGATAGCAAATCAGGGCGAGATGTAGTTAATATTATGCAAAAGCTCGCTAGAGAACAGGGTAGCACTATTTTATTGGTAACCCACGACGATCGCATTTTAGATATTGCCGATCGCCTTGTTCACCTGGAAGATGGCAGATTGGTCAATAATTCAGTCAAAAAAGTTGCAGTTTAGTAACCAATCTCAAATTCTGGTTAAATGATCTAGTTAAATTACTAGCGATCGCTATGAAATATCTTTTGTTCTACAAACCCTATGGAGTGTTGTGTCAGTTTACCGACAATAGTGATAACCCTCGTGCAACTTTAAAAGACTATATTTCCATTCCTGAAATTTATCCCGTAGGTAGATTAGATCGAGATAGTGAAGGGCTTTTATTGTTAACAGATAATGGTCAATTACAAAACCGCTTAGCTAATCCCAAGTTTGCCCATCCCCGTACTTACTATGTTCAGGTTGAGGGAATTCCTAATGAGTCAGCGCTAGATAAATTACGTAGTAGTGTAACAATTAAAAACTATCGCACTCGTCAAGCCAAGGTACGCCTGTTGTCTCCTGAACCTAATTTACCCCCTCGTGTTCCACCCATACGCGATCGCAAATCCATCCCTACCTGTTGGCTAGAAATGATTCTCACCGAAGGAAAAAATCGCCAAGTTAGGAGAATGACGGCTGCGGTTGGTTTTCCTACCTTAAGATTAGTTAGAGTATCTATTGGTAGTGATGCTGGCAAATTAGATCTTGCTAATTTAAATCCTGGTGAATGGCGCGAATTATCACCCAGTGAAACAAAAAAGTTACTTAACTTTAAATAAATACATCAGTCTCATTTAATTTTATTAATTATTAGCAACAAAACTTTTATATATTGCTAACTATTTCAAAATAATTAAATTACTTAATATAAAGTAGAAAAATTTCACTAAATTATATGCTCCAATCAGAAGAGATGTAAATATACTGAGGAAGTGAGATAGTTACTCTATCTCAAAATGATAAAAAACATATTCAGCTATACATAATCCATGACAACTACTATCCGCCAAGATGGCAATTATAGTGTTTGGGAAAGATTTTGCCGCTGGGTTACTAACACCAATAACCGTATTTATGTCGGTTGGTTTGGCGTTATTATGATCCCCTGTCTTCTCTCAGCTACTATCTGTTTCATCATCGCTTTCATTGCAGCACCCGCTGTAGATATCGACGGTATTCGCGAACCCGTGGCTGGTTCACTGATCTACGGAAATAACATTATTTCTGGTGCAGTTGTTCCTTCCAGTAATGCGATCGGTCTGCATTTTTATCCTATTTGGGAAGCAGCTTCTTTAGATGAGTGGCTCTATAATGGTGGCCCTTATCAGCTAATTATTTTCCACTTCCTCATCGGTATTTTCTGCTGGATGGGTCGTCAGTGGGAACTTAGCTTCCGTCTGGGGATGCGTCCTTGGATCTGTGTTGCCTATTCTGCACCCGTATCCGCAGCAACCGCCGTGTTCTTAATCTATCCTTTGGGTCAAGGTTCTTTCTCCGATGGAATGCCTTTAGGAATTAGTGGAACATTCAACTTCATGTTGGTATTCCAGGCTGAACACAACATTTTAATGCATCCTTTCCATATGCTGGGTGTAGCTGGTGTCTTTGGTGGTTCTTTATTCTCGGCGATGCACGGTTCGTTGGTAACGTCTTCTCTAGTGCGTGAAACAACTGAAACTGAGTCTTTAAACTATGGTTATAAGTTTGGTCAAGAAGAAGAAACTTACAACATTGTTGCTGCTCATGGCTACTTTGGTCGTCTGATTTTCCAATACGCTTCTTTTAACAACTCAAGGTCTTTACACTTCTTCCTTGGTGCTTGGCCTGTAATTGGTATTTGGTTTACGGCTATGGGTATTTCTACCATGGCGTTTAACCTTAACGGTTTTAACTTCAACCAGTCCGTTCTTGATTCCCAAGGTCGTGTAATTAATACTTGGGCTGACGTACTAAACCGCGCTAACCTTGGTTTTGAGGTAATGCACGAACGTAATGCTCACAACTTCCCTCTAGATTTAGCTAGTGGTGAAGCTACTCCTGTGGCAATGACTGCACCCGCTATTAACGGTTAAAAATTTTCTAACCTCCATTAGTTAGGTTTAACAGCGCTCTATTTCGATAGGGCGCTATTTTTTTGGCGAACAATTAGACAAAGATGTTGGATTGTTTATTTAGGATGGCGATCGCTCTTTTGTTTGACAATTTATCTTTACTTATTAAATTGGTAGTTGAATTAAATTTCAATCTAAATGGTACAATAAAAAGTACAATAAATAAACCAGATCATGGATATTTTTAGTGCCAGTCAAGCTAGAGCTAATTTGTTTAAACTATTAGAGCAGGTTAATCAAGATAGCAAACCACGGATCATAACTTCACGCCGAGGAGATGGAGTTTTGATTTCCAAAGACGATTGGGAAAGTATCCAGGAAACGCTCTATCTACAATCTATTCCAGGTATGAGGGAATCTATCGCCGAGGGAATGAACACCCCTTTGTCTGAATGTGTTTCTGAAGAAGAATTGGAATGGTAGAGCCTAAATGGCAACTGAAGTTTACGAAACAAGCTCAAAAAGATGCCAAAAAAATTGCTGCATCTGGTTTAAAGGTCAAAACGCAACGGCTTTTGGAACTTCTCAAGCAAAACCCGTTTATGAATCCTCCATCTTATGAAAAGCTACAGGGAGATCTTAAAGGAGCATATTCCAGACGGATAAATGTGCAACATCGCTTAGTTTATGAGGTTATCGATTCTGAAAAAACTGTCAAAATTATCCGAATGTGGTCTCATTACGGTGAATGATCGTGCCAAGTGCGATCGCACTTTTTGTCTAATGCAGTAATTGAAATTGCTGACTGACTGTAAATTTGGATTAGACTTTTCGTTGTAGATAAATACTAGAACAATGCTGGAATTAAACCATATATTCGTTTGTATTCCTAATGAACTTGATATTACCAATATCCCAAGTGAATTTGGCTTAAATTTCTCAGCTAGACGAATTTATCCAGGTCAAGGAACAGCTAATAAATGCGCTTTCTTCAATAATGCTTATTTAGAGTTGCTTTTACGCAACAATGATCGAGAATTACAATCTCAGCCAGTAAAACCTATATCTTTATGGGAACGGTTAAGATGGAAACATACAGGCGCAAATCCCTTCGGAGTAGCTTTTAGATTTGTGAAAGATACAAACCAAAACCTCCCTGTGTCAACGTGGTCTTATCATGCCCCCTTTTTGCCTGATGGTGCAAGTATTCCCATAATTACACCTCCCAATTCAATTCAAGAGCCTTTAATTTTTTTGTCTCCAGTAGCCAAAGCACCATTTGAGCGCTTTTCAACTGAACACCGAGGAAGTAAACGTACAATAACCCAGGTAAAGATAAAGATGCCGTCAGCTCAAAATATTTCACCAGGGGTTAAGTGGTTTTGTGAGCAGAATCTTATTTCTATTGCTGAAGGTGTTGAACACCACATAGAACTTGAGTGGGATTTGGGAAAAGAAAAAAAAATATTAGATTTTAAACCAAGACTACCTATGTCAATTCGAGGGTAAGTTGCATCAAAAAGCGATCGCTGTAGACTTTCATCAGATAGTTATTCTGAAAAAAAGCCGAAATATATAAGCTTGATTTAAAAGAACATACTAGCCATAAAATTTTAGCATTTAGCCTTTTATTCTATTGGCGATCGCTCTATTAAACACTAAATAAGATCTTGCGGATTAGGTAGAACGAAGTGAAAACCAACAAAAAGCAAAGATTTAACTACAGGCGAGCGCTAGTCACAAAAATATCGATTAAAAATAAGTAAGAGACTAACAATAGCTACAAATTGAGCAAATCAGTCTCTTGGAAAATCGGTCTTAATTTTTAAATAATCGATAGTTATTTAGCCACCCCGCCGATTACTGGTGCTTGAGCTAAGGTCATGTGCTTTTGTTGAGCAACAATTACTTGTGATTGACGAACTTCGGCATTAATCGCTACGGTCTTAATGTCATACATCTGAGTAAAGAGCTTAGGATAAAGTCCGATACCTACAATCATGACGAGGAAACAGACGGCGATGAAGATTTCTCTGGGATTAGCATCATTAAAGGGAGCTTCTCCAGGTAAGACGCAGCTATTCCCAAAACATACCGCAGGTTCGTTAGTTGGCTTTCTCATTTTGGCTTGGTCAATGTCGCAGGCTAGAGCTTCATTAGAGTTGAAGAACACTAATCTGAGCATAGACAGTAAATAGATCGGGGTCATGATAATTCCTACCGCAGCCAAGAAGATGGTTACCGTCGAAAAGGCTGGACTGTAGACATCGTTGGTAGCCATGCCGACAAATATGGCAATTTCACTAGCAAAGCCACTCATTCCTGGGAGAGCTAAAGAAGCCATTGCCGCTGCGGTAAATAGAGCGAAAGCTTTGGGCATGACTAGGGCAATACCGTCCATACGATCCATGAATAAAGTATGGGTGCGATCGTAGGTTACTCCTGTTAAAAAGAACAATACAGAGGCAATTAAACCGTGGGATAGCATCTGTAGCATTGCGCCACTGGTGCCAATATCTGTAAAGGAAGCAATTCCGATCAGTACAAATCCCATGTGTGACACTGAGGAGTATGCTAAACGGCGTTTCATGTTGGTTTGAGCAAAGGAACTAAAACCGCCGTAAACAATATTGATTACTCCCAAGGTGACTAATAAAGGAGCAAAGTAAACGTGGGCATCGGTCAACAGTTCCATGTTGAAGCGAATTAAACCGTAGCCACCCATTTTAAGAAGTACACCAGCTAAGATCATTGATACTGGAGCAGAAGCTTCACCGTGAGCATCAGGTAACCAAGTATGCAAAGGGAAAATAGCTAATTTAACCCCGAAGGCAATTAGTAAACCTGCATATAAAGGAACTTCTAAAGCCAAGGGATAATCTTTTAAAGCTAGGGCAGCAATATCAAAAGTGAGGTTGTCGCCGTAGAAAGCCATACCCAAACCTGCTACCAGGATGAAGATCGAGGCTGCTGCGGTATAGAGTAAAAACTTAGTGGCTGCATAACGACGCTTAGAACCACCCCAGATTGAAACAAGCAAATATACAGGAACTAACTCAAGCTCCCACATAACGAAGAATAACAACATATCCTGCGCCACGAATACCCCAATCTGCGCTGAATAAAGTACCAGCATGAGGAAGTAGAATAAGCGAGGCTTGCGATCTACTTGCCAAGCAGATAACATTGCCAGAGTTGTAACGAATCCTGCTAATAAAACTAGAGGTGCAGAGATGCCGTCTACTGAGACTGACCAACTAACGCCTAGTTGAGGAATCCAGCTATAGCTTTCGGTTAGTTGGAATTGGGCGCTACTGGCATCGTAGTTATTCCAGAAGGCATATCCCATCAAGATAAAATCTATAATACCGACACTGAGAGCATACCAACGTACGGTTTTACCATCTTTATCAGGAATGAGCGGAATTGCTAAAGCTGCTATTAGAGGTAAAAAAATAATCGCGGTAAGCCAGGGAAATTGATCTACCATGTGTAAGTTTCCGTGTCTAAATTTTTTTGTTAATAAAAGTATACAGTATTAATCTTTGTTAAGAACAATGTTATTTTAAATCAATAAAATTCAAGCTTAAATTTACACAACTATAAAATACTAGTTTTTCTGATTAAGCATCTAATTGGGCGATCGCTTCCACCACATCTGTACCCAATAGATCGACTCTAATAATTGATTCTGGCTAATTAAAAGAGGGGTTGAGCAAAAGCAAAGTGTAAAACCTGTAACAAAAAGCTTAAAATTTCTAAATTGAGCAATTGATAAATTGATAATTACCAATTCTTAATGCGATCGTGAAATTCTTAAAAGTGAAATTCAAGCAGTATTAGCTCCTCCTGGGCGAGGCGATCTCTACTAGTACTTAACTTACCAACTTAGTCCATCAATAAATCTTAGATTAGAAATCAGTTGTAGCATCTCAATATGACCATAACCTGGACGACTTTTGCAATTCGTCTGCTAATAGGATTTTTCTTGGCGGTAGGTATTGGAATTGAAAGACAGTGGCTTAAAAATAGAGCCCTATTAAAAATAAACGTATTAGTAACCTTGGGTTCTGATGTTACCACTTTGAGAATAAATAATTAAAGCGAGCAAATCTTCCCTTTCAGCCTTCGTTATCTTCAGCCAAAATACTATGACCTAATTGATGTAAATATTTTTCTCGCTCAATCATTGCCTGACTGGGTTTTAAATCAAAAGCAGCCAGTATATCTCGCCAGCGATAAGACCAATCGTGCTTAAGTAGGCAATTAGCCACATTACGGCGACTGATGCGCTCTAGTCTTTCTGGTTGAGCATCCAATTCGGCGATCGCCTCTACCACATCTGTACCAGATAGATCGACTTGAATAATTGGTTCTGACCAATCAAAATAACGCGCAAAAGCGTCTCCAGCAGGGGGCATACCTACCATTACGGTACCTGCTGCTGCTCCTTCAAAAAAGCGATAGCCAATTTCTTGGGTTCCCCCTGTTTCTGCGGTGGAGTTGAATTTGGCGTAGTTGGTAATGTTATAGCGACTTCTTTGGAAGAGGTTGGCGAGTAAGACGCGGTGTTCTCTGGGATTATCAATTTCTAATTTACCTTTTAAGGTGTCGTGATAGTAAAAGAAATTATCTTGGGTAGCTCTTTTAACCAAAGCGTCATGAATATTTGGCGATCGCCTACCTACATAAGAAACATCAATCGAACGTTGAGGTGGATTGGGATAAGGTGAAAAGCGGAGGGTGTCAACTGCTGGAGGAATATAGGTAACAGGGGGCTTAATTAGCTTGCTCAATCCTTCAACACATTGAGTCACACCTAAAAATACGTGGTCGAAATTTGACCAAGGCTCTCTAAATAAACGTTTAATCTGCAAGTCAGGCTGCCACATCTCAGTAATGAAACAGGCTGTGTGACGGCATTTTTCGCGCCATCCTTTAATCGACTCTAGAAGATGAAACTGAAATGGATTATCTAGTACGGCAAAAAGTAGATCATATTCATGTTCTAGCACCAATTCTGTGGGAAAAGGAGTGGCTTTTAAAGCAAGATTGTCTGAACTACCGAAATATTTAGCCCCACGATAGATCTTACAAGCAATGTCAAAGTCGCGAGTTGGATTTGATACATGCAGTTGTGCTGACTCTAAGTCGGTTAATAAATCTTCAAACTCATAGATGCAGCAGTTTGCTACCTGAAAACGGAATCCACGAACAGAGACAACTAAAATACGAGGCGTTCGATTTATATCTGTAGAAGAACTATTAGACATAGTAGAAAAATTTCAATAGTTTAGTAAGACAAAGCTCGATAAATTAATATTTGGTAGTGATATATATTTTTAACCTACCGAGCTACTTTTTGACTATTGTTTGAATTAAATTTACTACAGCAAAATTTTGCCAAGCATCATGCTCTGTGTACGTGCTAAGCCAATTATTAATGCAGTTAATACAAATTGTGAAAATCTTGTTTTATTGCTTCATACGACTCAAATGAGCGGTTTGATAATAGTGTGCCAAAATTTGATGATAGTTAATTCCTTGTTTTGCCAAATAATAAGCACCCCATTGGCTTAAGCCAAGTCCATGTCCAAAACCCCGCCCTTTAACCACCAGGTTATCCCCCTGAGTAGAAACACGAAATAGAGTACTACGGAGATCGAGAATTTTTCGGATGTCATTTCCACTAACAGTTGTGCTACCGCGATCGCCTGTTATATTCATCGTCACCACTCGACCACGAGGTGTCATTTCCTTGGGCTGAAAAGCTTTGATCTTACCCACTCCAGCTACTAAACTTTGAATTTTACTGACAGGAACTATTTGCTGCCATTCAAATACAGGAGACTGCTGATCGTAATCGACTACGGCTCGCAAATAAGGTAGGGGAGAAGTCCAAACATCTTCGACATTTTCTGTATATCCGCCAGAAGAAGAATGAAACGCAGCTAAAATCACTTGGTTGTTATAGGTCATAATCTGACCCAAAGTACTGTCAACCGCCTGATGAGTGGTGGTATATTCGGTGTCTAAACCCTTATAAACCTGAGTCCCAATTGTCGTATCAACGTCATAAAGACCGTTTGTTCCTGTTTTACGCTTATAAAGAGCATAGGAACGAGCAGCAACAGCCTGAGCTTTGAGAGCCTCAATTGGCCAACTAGAAACTGCTTCAGCACCGACGACACTATATAAATACTGCTCTAAATCAACCTTATTAATTGCTGTAATGCCGTTGTTTTGACGAATTAAACGAGTTGTTCCTCGATACCAGCGATCGCCAATCCAAACATAACCATTATTTTTTGGCTCAATGACTAATTCTCCTGCACCAACGCGATCGGCAATAATAATACTGTTGCCGTCTAACTTAGCTGCCAGAGCCGACATGGGATTAAGTTCGCCAAGCTGCCTGCCTGCACCATCTTTAACAATGGCAGCAGTAGAACTACCTACTTTTAAGCTTTCAACTTCTTTCTCGATCGCTACTTTTAATTCGACTGCTTGAGTAGGCAGGATAATTAAAAACCAGATCGAGCAAGATAGCCAAGATAGTTTATTTAAAAATAAGGATTGAACAATAAAATTAACCGACTTTAAATTTTGAAATATCATTCTTTTGATGGTTGCTACGATAAAAGATCGTCATCAATATCTTGCGTTATTTTATCAACGATGACAACTGGGATCTTGACAATAGTTTCTTGATTTTGTTCCATCTTTAGGCTTTGTTTGCTATACAATGCAGGATGTTCTCGCTTTTGCTTATAGCGATCGCCAATTACTTTTATTTATCTTATTAATCTTAATATCTTGATGAATTTACCCGTTAATTTAAGTTTGCTCTACTCAATTATGGGAGCAGTAATTCTGACTTATGCACCTTTTCTAGTGGTTGCTTGGGGGCGATTAAAGGTTGGTTACGATCAATCAGCACCCCGCGCTATGTTTGAGCAACTACCTGATTACGCCAAGCGTGCTACCTGGGCGCACCAAAATAGCTTTGAGGCTTTAACTATTTATGGTTTAGCTGCGCTGATGGCTTATGCTACAGGAGTAGAATCTACTTGGGCAAGAATTGCAGCGATCGCTTGGGTAGTAGCTCGTTTACTCTATTCTGTCTTTTATATTATCAATGTTCCTTTAGGGCGATCTTTAATGTTTGCGATCGGTTCTCTTGCTGGCTGGACTTTATTTGGTTTAAGTGTTTTGAAAGTGATGAATTAAGCTGACTTAACTTTACCTACTACCTACTACCTATATGCGAAGCGGTATCTCCAACTATGCGAGACAAGTCCTTTAGGACTACCTAATCTCAACCCATCAATTCAAACTTGACGATCTACTACTCGATCGCATCGGTACTGCCAAAGCTAATGCTTTCTTCTTCATATTCCCGTGGTTCGACATGAATTATGACCCTTACCGTACCAAAACGCTGTTCTAACCTAGCTTCAATTTGTTCGGTAATTTCATGAGCAATGATTAAATCATCAGTATTGACAATCAGGTGCATCTCAATAAACACTTGCCTACCTAACATTCCTCGCGAGGCAATATCATGACAGTTGATTACCCCTGGAACTTTCATTACCACATCATAAATTGCTTCTGGAGCGATCGCCATTTCATCAACTAGCCAGGGGAGATTTTCCCTAATTACTTCCCAGCCACTATAAAACACCAATAGCGCCACGGGAAAAGCTAAAATTACGTCCAGCCAGAGTAATTGCGGTAAATTAAGTTTTTCTGCCTGCCAGACTCCAATCAAACCAGCGATCACAATAATTGTCACCCAAATATCGCTCATCGTATGTTTGGCATCGGCAATCAAAATTGGACTATTGACTTTTCTACCGACACTACGTTCATAAAAAGCGACAAAAATATTAATTCCTAAAACAACTAGTAATAGCCACAGCTCCGTCGGCGCTATCTGGACGGCAACATTTTCCGAGGTCAAAAAGATCTTTTCTACAGCACCCCGCAGGATTTCAAAACAGGCAATTCCTAAAAATGCAGCAATACCTAATGCACCGATTGCCTCAAACTTCTGGTGTCCATAAGGATGTTCGCGATCTGGTTTGGGGGAAGAAAACCGATTGGTTACCAAACCTAAAATATTATTGGCGCTATCCGTAACGCTGTGAAGAGCGTCTGCTTGGAGGCTTAAGGAGCCAGTGGCTATCCCCAAAACAAACTTGAGGGTCATCACAAACAAATTTAGTAGTAAAGTAAGCCAAAGAACACGGCGAACTTGCGAGCGATTATCCTGCACCATATAAGAATGAAAATTTTTCCCAGATGCTTTGCTCTATAATCATAGTTTAAAAACCAGCCGTGGTCTCTATTTGACCGTGCTTATCGCAATGTTGAGTTATTTAGAAAAACGTAACTTATTGAGATATTTTCTGACAAATAAATCATTAAATCTCAGAGATCTGATAGATTCAAACTAAGAATTTAACAAGATAAATTAGCATTAATTCTTAGTTATTAAATTAAATTAAGTTTAAATTAAGTTTTTCCCTATGGCTCAGTTAACCCTCAATTTAGTTCAAGGGGCAGTTAGTTTCAGTTTCTCTGAAGATGCTGCCAAACAGTTACAACAAGAAATAGCTACACTAATGCAAAGTCTTAAGGCGATCGCCACAGCTACTACGGGAGCGGGTAATCGTCCTGTGAAACAAGAATCAATGGAATATCGTTATACAGGAGATGTGTTCTTAGAAATCTTTTGTAATCCAAATATTTACCCCAGTCCTTTTGCTGCCAAAATTCTTTTGACTCTAAGAGACGATCGCATTCGCTTAACCAGTGAAGCTGAACTAACTCAATTAATTGAAGATTTAAACCTATTTTTAGCCAGCTAAGAGTTGTGATATTAAATCCGATTTTCAAATTACCCATTACCTTTGCTCAACTTTCAAATGTGGTATACCAACAGGATTTATTATGATGGACATATTCTTGAGCAGACTCACTAAGGACAAGCAATAATAATAGATAGTCTATCTTTAATAAACGTTAAATATTCCCGAATCAGTTCCATGAATAAGGTCGTTGTCGGCTTATCAGGTGGCGTAGACAGTTCAGTTGCCGCTGCCACCCTCCATCATCAAGGTTATGAAGTTATTGGTCTTACTCTTTGGTTAATGAAGGGTAAGGGACAGTGCTGCTCCGAAGGCATGGTAGATGCTGCACGGCTATGCGAAGAATTAGCAATTCCCCATCATATTGTCGATAGTCGAGATGTTTTTCAAGAACACATTATTGATTATCTGGTAAACGGTTACGAAGCAGGAGTTACCCCTCTGCCTTGTTCTCAGTGTAACCGTACCGTGAAGTTCGCGCCGATGTTAAATTATGCTCAACAAGAACTAGGGACAGACAAAATTGCCACAGGACATTACGCCAGAATTCAATACGATCAAAACAGCGATCGCTATCAGTTATTAAAAGCCGTAGATCTCAATAAAGATCAGTCTTATTTTTTATACGATTTAACTCAAGAATTATTAGCTGGTTCGGTGTTTCCCCTGGGAAATCAGACTAAAGAGGAAACTCGACGGATCGCTGCTGAATTTGGCTTGGCTACGGCAGAGAAGCCAGAAAGCCAAGATTTATGTTTGGTTGAAGCTCATGGTTCAATGCAGACCTTTTTGGATCGCTATATTAACCAGAAAGAAGGCGATATTGTCGACATGGCAGGAAATGTTTTGGGTAAACATACAGGCATCCATCACTACACCATTGGACAACGCAGGGGTTTAGGTGTTGCTGCACCAGAACCTTTATATGTAATTAAGTTAGATGCGGTCATGAACCGAGTTATCGTAGGCGATCGCCATACGGGAGGTAGACTAGAATGTACTGCTGCTAGAATGAACTGGGTCTCAATTGCTGAACCCACCACGCCAATTCGCGCTCAAGTCAAAATTCGTTATCGTTCTGCGTCTGTACCCGCACAAATTATTCCTTTAGGCAACTCGCGGATCAAAATCATGTTTGAAGAGCATCAGTTTGGTGTCACCCCAGGACAAGCAGCGGTTTTATATAACGAAGATCTGGTTTTGGGTGGCGGGATTATTGAAATAGCTGAAGATTAGAATTTGGTTAGGGGGAAGGCGATATTTTGCTTTCCTCATACAAAATTTGCGAGCAATTAAATATGGAACGAGGATTGTTATGGCTACCTTTACTGGTAGCGTTTATCTGGTTAGCCTGGAGTGGTCGAAATGAATATCAAAAGTTAGAGGCTTATAAAATTTGGGCAACAGATTTTGATAATGCTAAATTTGACATCTATGCCGTGTTAGGTCGAAAAGAACGTCAAATCACCTGGGGAAAACCTACTCGCAAGGGAATGATGAAACTAGAAAGTTTTTCTCTAGATGAGGTTGAACAGATTAATCTCTTGGTAAGCGATCGCCTTGTTGATGCAGATTTGGAAAATTTACCAACTCAAGGAAAACCTAGCCTAGAATTTGACTTACATAACCAAACATCGATTCGTATCCCCTTTACGGATATCTTACTAGCAGCAAAGTGGCGTAATTATCTACGAGAAGCCAAGCAAAATACGGCTGCTTAATTACTAGAAAAATCCCTAAACTTGTGCTTCTGCAACTGTAAATGTTGAGGCTGATTGTCTCTAGCTTGTCTTGAGGTAAATTTTGTTCATCTCTCTCATCAGTCAAATATTTATGTATTAATTATGAGAAAGTGTGTGAAAAAAGAAATTCAGCGCCAATATGTTTGTGAGCTTTGTCTTTTATAGCTTTATAAGTATAATTTTGTTCATTCAAATTTATAGCTTTAAAAATATTTATGATTTTGTTGCGAAAAAACTTAATATTCATTAATATAATTATATAAACAGAGCCAGCCACCAACTTATAAAAGCGCTGGTAGATAAATATCGTCAGCCACAAATCTATAGAAGCGCTGACCAATAAATACCGCATCCTCAACTGATAAAACTGGATGCTTATAAAACGCATTTTTAAAACAATTCTTTTTTACTCAACAAGGCGAAAAATAGGGTATGTTAAACTTAGCTAAGTTTAGCTAAAATAATTCGATAAATGAAAATAGCCAATATCCATGAGGCTAAGTCTCAACTATCTAAATTAATTGAGTCGGCATTAGCAGGAGAAGAAATTATTATTGCCAAAGCAGGAAAACCTTTAGTAAAGCTCATACCCTATCAAGAAGAACAGAAACTAAGAATCCCTGGAGGGTGGGAAGGCAAAGTAATCATGGCGGATGATTTTGATGAAGAACTTCCACCCCAACTTTTAGCTAGATTTATGGGAGAAGAAGAATAGTGCAACTTCTTTTGGATACTCATGCTTTAATTTGGTGGTTAAGTAAAGACGTCAAACTATCAGCACGAGCCTATAAAGAAATTGCCAATCCCTGTAATTTAGTTTTTGTCTCTGCTGCATCTGCTTGGGAAATAGCTATCAAAAAATCAATCAAGAAACTAGAAACTCCAGATGATTTAGTTGAACAAATCAACGCCAAAAATTTTCAACCACTGGCGATTACTATCGAACAAGCTTTAGCAGTGGAAAAACTACCAATGCACCATCAAGATCCTTTTGATCGTATTTTAATCGCTCAAGCTCAATGTCTCAATCTAACTATTGTTACTCGCGATCGCAAGTTCAAGTCTTATGATGTTGATCTCATCAATTGATCATCAATAGCCAAACGAGCTTGGAGTGGAAAGCTGGTGATCATTTACACTCCAAGCTCGTTAGGGTTACTCAGATTATGCTTGCCAAATAGAGCTAAATTACTTTTTAACCAAGCAGCATCAGCATGGCGATCGCAAATTAATTCTAAGACTCGAATACCTGTCTTAGGTAAGTCGGCGATTAAATCTGCTAGCTGCTGCCAGTTATCAATTTTAAGATATTCAAGATCATAGGCAATACAGAGTTTAGCGATATCGACGGTTTGAGGCGTGGCGAAATATTCCTCAAACAAGGGAAAATCAGCAATAGGTAAGTTTTCAAAAATACCACCACCGTCATTGTCGATCAAGATAATTGTTAAATGTCCCTGAAACTTTTGCTGAATCAGAAAGCCATTAGTGTCATGCAATAATGCTAAATCTCCTGTTAATAATACTCCTGCATCTTGATAAGCAATGCCCAAGGCAGTTGAAAGAGTCCCGTCGATGCCATTAGCACCACGGCTAAAATAAGGAACTAGCTTTTTGTAGTTAGGTTGCCAAAAATATTCAGCATTGCGCACTGACATACTATTAGCCAGGAAAATCGGTGTACCTGGTGGCAGAGTCTGAGAAATCAACCAAGCTGCTTTGCCTTCATACATTTGATTGAGAGATGTCAAAGTACGATCGATATTTACTCTGGTTATTGCTTCTAACTTACACCACTGCTGACAATAGGGCGATTGTGGATTATTTTCCGCCTTTGTATGATCGATCGCTTGGGTAATAGAAGCATGAAAATGAATTGTCTTACCGTGTAGTGGATCGAAGTTATCAACCCTAGCATCAATCACCCATCGAGGTACATCAATGTCCTTGAGCCAATTTCTCAACTGATTACTGGTGGGTAATTCGCCAACTTGAATCACCACTTCAGGAATTAACTGCTGTGCTGCTGGCTGACGCAGAATTGAATCATAAGTGGAAATCAAATAAGGATTAAGTTGAGCATAGTTTCTTAGCGGTGATAAAGCCTCAGCTAAGACAGGAAAAGATAGCTGTTGAGACAAAAATGCGATCGCCCGACAATAAGCTTCAGGATCTTGAGGTTGAGCTAATCCTGCGATAATTATGCCCGACTTTCCTCGCCAATTCTGCCAGGGTAGGGAAATAAAATTTTTAGCTGGTAGATGACTAGTTATTGTCTCAAAAAAATCTGCGGGGAATTGAGTCTCGATCTGCGATAACGGCTGCTTGATCGGTGCAAGAGGTTCACGGAAAGGTAGATTGAGATGTACAACTCCTGGAGTGGGTAATAAAGACTGCTGCCAAGCCTGAACTATAGTTTGTCGTAGATAGCTCAGCATGGCTAAACTAGCTTCAGGGAGGGCAAGTTCACATTGCCAGTGGGGAAAATTACCATAGAGCTTTACCTGATCGATAGTTTGTCCTGCATGGCAATTACGGAGTTCTGCTGGACGATCTGCCGTCAAGATGATCAATGGAACACCACTTTGTTGAGCTTCAATTACGGCGGGATAAAAATTTGCCCCTGCTGTTCCCGAAGTACAGACTAAGATTGTGGGTAAACCCGTTTTTTTCGCTCTACCAAGGGCAAAGAAAGAAGCCGAGCGCTCATCTAAAATAGGAATAGCGATAATATGGGCATGATTAGCCAAGGCTATGGTCAAAGGCGTAGAACGAGAACCAGGACAAATCACTGCCGTAGTCGCACCGCAACGGTGTAATGTTTCTACTAGTACCGATGCCCATAAAGTATTTACGTTACGAAAATCAATCATGCAATCAGTAGAAGATTACTAAACAATAATTGTCAGTAATCAGTAATCAGTACTCAGTAATTACTAATCACACTAACGCTTTTAGCAAAGACTGTAGTTTTAACTGTACTTCGTCAAATTCTTTATCAGCATTAGAACCAGACACAATTCCCGCACCAGCATATAGCCGCGCCAGTTTACCATCGATTAGAGCCGAACGAATAGCAACAATAAATTCACAGTTTCCTTCATAATCTACCCAACCAAAAGGCGCAGCATAAAGAGAGCGATCGCATTTTTCGTAGTAACGAATTTTTTCACAGGCAGATTCAGTCGAGACTCCCGCAACAGCAGGAGTGGGATGAAGTAATGCCACAATTTCTAATGGCTCGATATCTGCGGGGAGGTGTCCATAAATTGGTGTCCATAGGTGTTGAATATTCGACAGTTTTAAAATTTGTAGAGGTAGCTGCTGGGGTTTTAAACCAATATTTTTAAGACGCTCAATCACAAAATCACGCACGGCATGATGTTCTCGTTTTTCTTTGCGATTTTTTAGGAGCAGATTTGCTAGATGAAGATCTTCAGTACTATTATTTCCTCTAGGAGCAGAGCCTGCTAGAGCATCTGTCACAAGTTGTTGGTTTTGTACGCTCAACAAACGTTCGGGACTTGCACCAACAAAATTTTGCCCTTGACCATTGCTAGTGGAGAAAATATAACAGTCGGGATGAAGTTTTCTTAAATTGCCTAGAGACTTAATCACGTCAAAGGGAATTGCCGATTTAATCTCTGTGGTATGAGCAATTACAATTTTACTCATTTCTCCCGCAGCAATTGAGCTTAAGGCGGATTTTACTACAGATTTAAAGTAATCAGGGTCTTGAGACTGCTTGCGATCGACAGACAGTAAACTATGATCGTTCTCATCTAAGCACTTTAAGCTAGACCAATTAATAGTATTTACCTTTTGCTTAATTTGCTCTAAAACATAACTTTTATCTTGTGCTTTGTGTAAAGGAAAATTAACAATTAAACAGCAGGTTTTATTTTTTTTGACTATTTGAAAACGAGGTAAAAATAAAGTTCCTGACTTAAAGGGTTCAGATTCTTCAACATCTGCAAAAAAGGTAAACCCACAGAATACGCTGGGCTTCCCTAGAATCAGGGTATTTGCTCCTTCTCTGGTGATTTGTTTAAACCAGCTTTGAATTAGGTCTTGAGCCGAACTAAATCTAGAATCAGGCTGGGTATTGCCCCTAATAGTTGTTCCCCAAGCAGCTACAGCTTCCTGCTTACTACAGTTTTCCCAATAGAAGTTTAGTGTCTTACTATGACCTAGTTTTTGCAGACAAACAAGAGGATCGACAGTAGGAATTTGAATCGCCAAACTAATAATTTCTGTATCCCGATCTACAGCAAAACTCAGTTTTTCACCGTGCCAAAAATTATTTATTTCTGCATTAATATTATTATCTAAAATTAAATTACCAGGCTGAGTTGCAAAAGACATAGAGCTTGTAGTTTGTGTCATTTCCTCAAAGTTTCGGCAGGAAATAAAAGTTAAGTTAATTGCTTATTAGTAAATAGTTACTAAAAAAGATAATTTTATGAGTTTCATTATAAGATACTGTCTGCAATAGTTCTAGCCAATACCCCCAACTAGAACCTGAATAAATATCATCTTTGGGTAGCAAACAGGAGTAAACATTTGATTCAGTTGATTAATCCAGCTTAAATCTGAGTTGTGCTAGTAAAACTTTAACTTTCGTGAAACTTGCTCAATACTAGCGGTCATAGCTGATAGGGTACTAAATGTTGTCTCTAATCGTGTAATATCCGAGTTTTTCGCTGTTACACAATTTGTTTTATGACCACTAAGCAAATAACTCAGAAAAATCAATTGTGGCTAGCTGCAATTAAGCCTCCAATCTACAGTGTAGCGATCGCTCCCATTGCCGTAGGGACAGCAGTAGCTTTTGCAGCAACAAGTCTATTTAATACTCAATATTTCTTTACCTTTCTCGGTTCGGCAATCCTGATTATTGCCTGGTTAAATCTTAGCAATGATGTCTTTGATTCCGAGACAGGTATTGACATCAATAAAGCCCATTCCGTAGTAAATTTAACAGGCAACAAAAGCTTAGTGTTTTGGGTTGCTAATCTGTGTCTGAGTGTCGGCATTGGTGGGATTTTCGCTTTATCCTGGTGGCAGCATGACCCAACGGTAGCAATTTTAGTTTTATTGTGCTGTTTTTTGGGCTATACCTATCAAGGGCCACCATTTCGTTTTGGCTATTTGGGTTGGGGAGAAATAATTTGTTTCTTTACTTTTGGCCCTGGAGCAGTATCTGCTGCTTATTATGCGCAAACTCAAGCATTTTCAGCAGAAAATCTGGTAATTTCGGCACTTGTTGGCATCAGCACCGCAATTATTCTTTTTTGCTCTCATTTCCATCAGGTTGAAGACGACCTAGCCGCAGGAAAGCGATCGCCAATTGTCCGCTTGGGAACAGCTAAGGGAGCAAAGATTTTAACTGTAGCGATCGCCAGTATTTATGTTTTAACCGTAATTTTGGTAATTACAAATACTTTACCCCTGCTTTGTCTAATTATTTTTGGTAGTCTACCCTTTGCCTATCAGTTAGCTAATCACGTGAATCAAAATCATGCTTTTCCTGCAAAAGTAAGTAACAGTAAATTCATTGCTATTAATCTTTATCTTTCCAGTTCACTACTACTTATCCTCGGATTAATCTTTAGTCATGTCTAAAAAAGTTATTCGTACCAACAAAGCACCCGCACCTGTAGGGCCTTATAATCAAGCGATCGCCACTTCTGGTCAAATGCTGTTTGTGGCGGGACAAATCCCCCTAGATCCTCAATCGGGTCAAATTGTCGGCGATGGGGACATCACAGCACAAACTCAGCAGGTAATGGTTAATCTGGAGGCAATTTTGCGGGAAGCAGGAGCAGGCTGGGAAGACGTAGTTAAGACTAGCGTTTTTCTCACCGACTTAGCTAACTTTGCGCCGATGAATCAAGTTTACGCCGAATATTTCCTAGCAGAAAACGCTCCCGCTCGTGCCTGTGTGGAAGTTTCTCGTTTACCTAAAGACGTTTTGGTAGAGATCGAATGTATTGCGGTAATTGATTAATTGACCCCAGTTCAGATTAATATCAAGTCCGCTTATGTACTTCTAATAAAATCTTTGCGACGCGAAGCTAGTCCTTTAGGGCCCCAACAGCGCGATTATTCAAGGCGAAATGAATTCGCCGAATCTCGCGCTCAAACTAAGCGGGATAAACGCCTCTGCGTCTTTGCGACGCAAAGCTAGTGCTAAAGCACATTGTACCCTTGTCCTAAAGGATAAGCTTCGCAAATGGTATACCGCTTCGCATATCCTTTAGGGCGCGAGTTTTAATTCAACTGTTTATCCATATTTGATATAAGACTTCCAGACAACAAAAAGCTTCTAGAAAAACTTAGATGTTGGTCTATCTAGTTTCCAGAAGCGCTAATCTTTCAAATGTTGTTAATTTTTGTTAATTTTGCTCAAAAAATTGAGCCAAGTTTAGATTAGAAACGATTGTTTCTGCCGCCACCACTTCTATCTTCACGCGGTCTAGCTTTGTTAACTTTAAGCTGACGGTTCATCCATTCTGCACCATCCAAAGCTTCAATTGCTTTGTCTTCGTTAGCTTCGGATTCCATTTCGACAAAAGCGAATCCTCTAGGACGACCTGTTTCGCGATCGCTAGGAATATGAACTCTTTTAACAGTTCCATACTCGGTAAAAACTTCATTTAAGTCTTCTTGGTTGACTTCGTAAGATAGATTGCCTACGTAAATTGACATGTTTTGTTCGTCTTCTCAATGAGTGTTGTGTTTAGAGAGACAGAATTATTGGTAAAGAAATAGCTCAATACTTTATGGAAGAAACCCTTAGATACTGGATACAAACTTAATCTTTAATCTGTTCATTCTCATCCCTAACAATAACACTTTTATCCCAAATAGAAGCAAATTTTGCCAGTGAGATATTCGTTTGACTGATTTTTTCGGTTTCTGCCAAACAACATAAATCTTAATCTTTTAGCGATCGCATCTAACGCCAATCCCTCAAGTTACTAAATTAGTTGGTTTTCTGACATTTGACTGATGTATATTAACGCCGATCTCGGTCGGAATCTCGAATAAAAATTAACTTGTAATTTTTTGTGTTGATGTGGAGATTAACTGACGATATTCGGCTTCTGTATATAGATCGTACGGATCGCTGAGGCGATCTGTAAAGATAATACCGTCAAGATGGTCTAATTCATGCTGAAAAATACGGGCGATAAAGCCTGTAAGAACTTCCTGTTTCAATTCTCCAGTTTTAGTAGTATATTCGACTTCAATTTGCTGATATCTGGGAACTAAAGCTCTGGTGTTAGGGACACTCAAGCATCCCTCCCAGTCTTTTTCCAGCTCTTCACCATGAGACAGTATGCGGGGGTTAATCATTGCCGTTGGTGGCATAGTCGGTGCGTGCGGGTAGCGATCGCTAGGATGAGAAGCAATAATAAAAATACGGTAAGGTTGAGAAATTTGAGGCGCAGCAATTCCTACTCCTTGATTGGCGGTTACTGTCTTAACTAAACAGTCAATAAGCTTTATGATCTTAGAGTCTGTGACTTGCTCGACGGGTTGAGCCTGACTTCTAAGTATAGGTGTTCCTATTTGAGCGATCTTGGGAGTACTCATATGTTAATTTACTTTAATTGCTAGATTCTAGAGCAAAAGCTGTTTATGAAGTATATTGTCTCTCAAGGAAGTTTTAACGATTAGAAATAGATAATAGATAGTAAATATTACTGATTCTAATCTGACTCTACTGGTAAAATTCTACCAGTCAATTTTGCAAGCTACTTAAAAAGTAGCCGAGCTTTATTTCAAATCATCTTCACTGGTCAGATAACAGAGTGGCAATTTCTTCAGAGCAATTATGGAAAAACGTTCTAGAGCTTCTCAAACAAAGGTTAAGTCGCCCTACCTTTGAAACTTGGATTCAGAATGCCATAATTGAAAGCTTTGATGCCGAAAGAATCACGATTTTAACCCCTAATGCTTTTGTCATGAACCATCTGCAAAAACATTATTTGGGAATTATTAGTGATGCCGTGGTCGAAGTTACGGGAAAATCTTGGGAAATTTGCCTCAAATCTCAGCAAGGGCAAGATCTAGCATTTTTAACCGAATCAACTGATGTAGCTCAGTCACAGCAAAAATCTGCTAGCAACAATTCCCTGAAACCGAATAAATTAAATCCCAAATATACTTTTTATAGTTTTGTTGTCGGGCCAACAAACCGTATGGTACAAGCTGCATCATTAGCGGTGGCAGAATCCCCTGGACGAGATTTTAACCCCCTATTCCTCTGTGGTGGAGTGGGATTAGGTAAGACTCATTTAATGCAGGCAATTGGGCATTATCATCTGGAGATTAATCCTGATGCTAAAGTCTTTTATGTTTCGACAGAGCAATTTACCAATGATCTGATTGCAGCAATTCGCAACGATAGTATTCAAGCTTTCCGTGAACATTATCGCACTGCCGATATTCTGCTGGTAGATGACATTCAATTTATTGAGGGCAAAGAATACACTCAAGAAGAATTTTTCCACACTTTTAATACTCTACACGAGGCTGGGAAACAGGTAGTATTAGCTAGCGATCGCCCGCCTCAGCAAATTCCCAAACTACAGGAACGTTTAAGTTCGAGGTTTTCCATGGGTTTAATTGCTGATGTACAGGTGCCAGACTTAGAAACCCGCATGGCAATTTTACAAAAGAAAACCGAATCAGAAAATATTCGTTTACCGCCAGAGGCGATCGAATATATTGCCAGTCAGTACACTTCCAACATTCGCGAATTAGAGGGGGCATTAATTAGAGCGATCGCCTATATCTCCCTTTCTAACCTCTCCATGACGGTGGAAAACGTTGCCTCTGCCCTAAATCCGAAAGTAGAACAAATTACGGCTTCTCCCGATACAATTCTGGAGGTGGCGACAGAAATCTTAAATGTTTCGATTGAAGATTTAAAAAGTAGCTCCCGACGCAGAGAAATTAGTAACGCTCGACATATCGCCATGTATCTCATGCGACAACATACTGACCTAAGCTTACCTCGCATTGGAGAAAAATTTGGGGGCAAAGACCATACCTCTGTGATGTATAGCTGCGACAAAATTGCCAAACAGCTCAGAAAAGATCGCGCTTTAAATCAAACAATTTCTTTATTAAGCGATCGCATTAATTTTGTTAGCCGACAGAAGTTTCAAACTTAACTCGCCGTTAGTAATTTAAATTGCTAATTAAATTGCTTTTCCACAGGAAAGTAATAAATAGCGCAACTTTTCCCCAAGTTATCCACAGATCTAGACAATATTAGGACATTTTTTTACTACTACCTACTACCTGTAGGGGCGGTTCGCGAACCGCCCCTACTATTTAATCCCTACTACCTAATATCATATCTACTAAATTTAATGAATTCGACATGGCGTTATATACCGCCGATTGAAGCATCAGGAGCAATGCAGATGGCGATCGATCGCTATTTGTTAGAACAGCACCGTCAAGGAAAACAGCCCCCAACATTGAGGCTCTATACTTGGCAACCTGCGGCGATTTCTTTGGGATATCATCAGCAAGAATATCCCCACTCTTGGCATGACTTAACCTGGCAAGGTAAACCACTGGAGATCATACGTCGTCCTACGGGTGGTAGAGCGGTTTTACATCAGGGTGATTTAACCTATGCGATCGTGACTTCAATTCCCCCAGGGAAAAGATTGGCGGTGTATCAACAAATATGTCAGTTTTTAATTACAGGCTGGCGATCGCTTGGTGTCAACTTAGACTATGGTACTGCCAGTAAAGAGTATGTTCAGCACCAGAATTGTTTTGCTACGGCTACAGGTGCAGATTTGATTACCACCGCTGGCAATAAAGTAATTGGCAGCGCTCAACTTCGTCGAGGAAAGACAGTATTACAACATGGATCAATGATCTTAAATACAGATAGACAGCTGTATCGACAGGTGTTTGAGACAGACTTAAAGCAAAATCTTCATCAAGTTATTTACCAGCAAAAAGATCGATTAACCATAGATTTTCAGGGCGATCTGACTGCTAAAATAATAATTGAGAGCTTGGTTCAAGCTGCGATCGCAATTTTTAAGATTGATTTAGTAAAGCAACCTTTGTCTACCAAGGAATGGCAAGATATTGCCAACATGAGAGTAGAATAAACTGGAGTTTTCCCAGTATTTGCTCTGATCAATGATTTCTCTTGATTGAGATACTAAGATTATTAAAGTTAATTAAACTGATTCAGATATTATGAGCATAGTTAGTCAAGTCATTCTCAAAGCAGATGACGAACTGCGCTACCCAAGTAGCGGTGAACTAGAAGGCATTAAAAACTTTTTAACTACTGGCGAAAAGCGCGTGCGGATTGCCGAAACTTTAGCCACTAACGAAAAGAAAATCGTCGATCAGGCAGGAAAAGCTTTGTTTCGGATGCACCCTGAGTATCGTTCTGCTGGGGGCAATGCTTCGGGTCAAAAGCAATATAATCAGTGTCTGAGAGATTTTGGCTGGTATCTTCGTCTGGTTACCTATGGCGTTATGGCAGGAGATAAAGACCCGATTGAAAAATCTGGTCTAATTGGCGTCAGAGAGATGTACAATTCTCTTCAAGTGCCTGTACCTGGTATGGTTGATGCGATTCGCTGTCTAAAAAATGCTTCAGTAGATCTGCTGAGTAAAGAAGATGCTCAAGAGGCTGCTCCCTATTTTGACTACATCATTCAAAGCATGGCATAGATTCAGCCAGCCAAATTCAATGCTGATTTAATCAGGATGTAATTAGGTAATTGATCGTAGGTTTGAACCAGTGTTGTGTAGTCTTAAAGGTTCGCTGGCGATCGCAACTGCATTGGTAGAGCGATCGTCATATAATCTAACATTCACTGGAAAAAGACTGTTACCCTCTCGATCTATTTTCAATTACCTATAGTTGTATTACATGATTCAGCTTAAAAATCATCCTCGGTCTTCTCTGGTATTTTCCTTGCTCCTGGTACTCTCAACCTACAGTGCGGAAGGCTGGCTGTATGGCTCTTGGATTTATGGACTACTCGAACAAGAAAATATCTTAAACAATTTTGCTGAATCTGCTCGCGTTAGCATTCTGTATGGCGTAGCGGTTTTGGGTATTGCCTTTTTAGTAGTCTTGTTTACCTCGCCTGTATTTCTGATAACGGTAGGTTTAAATAATTGGTTAAAGTCGGCTATAAGATCGTGGTTATCAATTTTGATTGGAGCTTTCGCTTTTACCATGATCGTCCAGCGCATTGACTTTTTTGCGCGTTTTCTTATCCTAATTTCGGCAATTTTCTTAGGCAAACTAGATCTACAGTTGGTAGGCTGTAGTCGTGGACTGTGTTCTGTAATTTTAGTGGTACTCTGTTGGTTAGGATTTACAGGAGGTATACTAGCTTTTTATGAATGGAACTTATAGGCAAATAGAAATCAGGAGCTAGTTTTGATGGTTAAGAAAAAAAATAAGCAAGAAACAAAAGGCAGAAAACTATCCCGTATTGTTACCCTGGTTTTAGGTTTAGGATTTGCTGCTTCAACTTTGGCGATCGCTCTAAGTAGTGTTTTTAGTCAGTCTAACTCTAGCAATGTCGCCGCTACCGATCCTGATGCACCCACAACGGAAGAGCAAATTCAGCTACAGGTAACTGGCTATGAAAAAGTATTAGAACGGGAACCAAAAAATGTGACTGCTTTAGAAGGATTAGCTCAGATTTATATTCAAACCAATCCGAAAAAAGCTATTCCCACTCTAGAAAAACTAGTGCAATATTACCCCGAACAACCACAGTATGCTGGGGTATTAAAGCTAATTAAACAACAAGAAGCTAAACCAACCCCCGCGCCGAAAGCTGCCCCCGAAAGCCCAGCAAGTAGCAAGTAGATTGTCAGGATTTTTAGTTAAATAATATCAATATCAAATCTCAAGATCGTTTCTCAGGATAGCGATCGCAAGGGTATTTACTGGAAAAAATTGCGATCGCGTTTCAAAATATGAGAAATCACTTCCCTTGGCATAATTCAGTAATCAAAATCAGGTAGTTTCCCCGACAGATAGCTACTAAGAGCAGGGAAAGCTCAATATATCTTCTCTTGTAACTAGATATATGGTAGCTACTCCCCAAAGTCTGCACGAATTTGTTAATTATCGTTTGCAATACATTACAGGCAGAGAAAGAAGTCAGGCACAGGTATTTTTAGACAGATTTTTTCAGGCTTTTGGACATCAGGGTGCGTTACAGGCTGGTGCAGAATACGAAGTTGCGATCGCCAAAGGAAGTAATAAAGGTAAAACAGGTTTTGCAGATTTAGTCTGGAAACCCCGCGTTTTGATTGAAATGAAGAAGCAGGGGGTAGATCTAAGCAAACATTATCGTCAGGCTTATGATTATTGGGCTAGACTCGTTCCTCATTGTCATCGTCCCAAGCACGTTGTCTTGTGCAATTTTGATGAGTTTTGGATTTACGATTTTGATAACCAACTTGACGATCCTGTCGATATCGTATCACTAACGGAATTACCCCAGAGAGCAAGTGCTTTTGGGTTTATGGAGTTAGAAGAAAAAACTCCAGTATTTCGCAACAATCAAGTAGAAATTACGGAAAAAGCCGCTCGAAAAATGGGCGAGGCATGGATATTAATTCTTTTGCTGTCGAGTTAGCTAGAGTAACATTAACTATTGCTAAAAAAGTTGCGATCGATAAGTTAGATTTAACTGAAAGAGAATTACCTCTCGATACTTTGGATAATAATATTGTTTGTCAAGATGCTTTGTTTAGCGAATGGATAAAAGCTGATGCAATTATTGGCAATCCTCCATTTTTGGGAGGTAGAGAATTAAGAAAAGAATTGGGAGATGAATATACAGAAAAAGTATACGAACAATTTAAAGAAGTAAAGGGTCAAGTTGATTTTTGCACCTACTGGTTCAGAAAAGCAGTAGATAATTTAGATACAAATGGTAGATCTGGCTTAGTTGGAACTAATTCTATTTCTCAAAATGTAAGTCGTAAAGCAAGTTTAGATTATGTTGTAGAACAAGGTGGTTATATTTATGAAGCTATATCTTCTCAAGTTTGGTCAGGGAAAGCTAATGTTCATGTCAGTATCGTAAATTGGTCAAAACAAAAACCAGAAAAGCTATTTTTAGATGATTTATCTGTTGAGGGAATATCTACATCTTTAAAAAAAGAAATCTCTGTCAACTTAGCAGAAAAACTAAAAGCTAATAAAAATTATTCATTTCAAGCTTGTGAATTATCGGGACAAGGTTTTATTGTTTCAGAGTCAGAAGCCAAAGAATGGATAAATAAAGATTCCAAAAATAAGGATATTCTCAAACCAATGTTAGACGGACAGAGTTTGATTGAGTTACATCTACAAAAAGATTGGGTAATTGATTTTAACGATATATGTCTTGAAGAAGCTTGTAATTATAAATTACCTTTTAAGAGAGTCAAAGAAAAAGTCAAGCCTGAGAGGGATGTTAACAAAGAAAATTCACGGAGAATAAACTGGTGGAAATATGGACGAAGTAGACCAATGATGCGAAAAGCATTAACTGAATTATCTTGTTATTTTGCAATTCCTAAAGTTGCCAAGTATATTGTGTTTAGCCCTGTTGATGTTTCAATTCTGCCCTGTGAAGCCAATATGGTAATAGCCTCGGATGATTATTATATATTGGGAATTCTAAATTCAATCGTTCATCGTACTTGGGTAAAAGCTCAACGTTCCACTTTAAAAGGCGATACTCGTTATACCAACACAACTTGTTTTGAAACCTTTCCTTTCCCGCAAAATCCTGGTGAGGGTACATCGCGAAGGGGCGTTTTAGGTAAGGGCGAACGGCCGTTCGCCCCTACGGAACAAATTCGTAATAAAACCATTGAATTGCATCAATATCGCACCGAACAAATGTCAAAGAAACAATGGGGAATTACGCAACTTTATAACACCTACTTTCATGAACCAGCTAGTAAACTTTATCAGCTACATCAACAATTAGATAAATTAGTAATGCAAGCTTATGGTTTTAAAACTGATGACGATATTTTAGCCAAACTTTTAGAATTAAATTTAGAATTAGCAGCTAAAGAAAAGCGAGGAGAAAAAGTTATCGGTGCTGAGTCTCCTTTTACAAAAGAAATTGAAGATAAAATAAAAGCACTTGAAGATAAAATAAAAGCACTTGAAGATACACGCCATACTGTTGCCGAATATCAAGATTTCCTAGAAGAAATAACCGAGTTTATAGATATAGCCGAAAAACAAGAAGAAGTAATAATAAATGATTAAGCTAAAGCGATCGCCCTAATTTTCTCCCATCTACGAAAGCTTATTGAGGTTGGACAATCTCAACAGCGATCGCCAAGATAATGCGATCGCCCTGAAAAATAAAAATTAAGAATTAAAAATTAAAACTGTTGTAAGAAACGCAGATCGCTATTATACAAACGGCGAATATCGTCAATTTGATGTAGCACCATCGCAAACCGTTCTACGCCGAAGCCTGCTGCAAACCCTGTATATATTTCAGGATCGTAACCCACCGCCTTAAGCACATTAGGATCGACCATGCCACAACCCATAACCTCCAGCCATTTGCCTTGCCACTGTACGTCCACCTCGGCTGAAGGTTCAGTAAAAGGAAAATAACTGGTGCGGAATTGGACAGGTAAATCATCGCCAAACATCCGTTGGAGAAACTCTTTAATTGTGCCTTTAAGATCGGTAAATTTTAAACCTCGATCGATCGCCAAAATTTCCACCTGATTAAACACCGCAGAATGAGTCGCATCCACAGTATCTCGACGATATACTCGACCAGGAGCAATAATCCTAATCGGTGGTTGGTGGTTTTCCATGTAGCGAATTTGTACCGAGGAAGTATGGGTGCGTAATAAATTTCCTCCCGGTAAATAAAAAGTATCCTGCATGTCTCTGGCGGGATGATCGGCAGGAGTATTGAGCGCCTCGAAATTATAATAATCTGTCTCTATTTGGGGCCCTGTTGCTACGGTATAGCCTAAGCCGACAAATATATCTAGAACTCGATCTACTACGCCGTTAAGGGGGTGAATGCGACCTAAAGGACGACTGACACCAGGCATGGTCACATCGATACTTTCTGCCTTAATTTGCGCCTCAATCTGCGCTTGTAGTAAATCGTGCTTACGCTGTTCGAGACTTGTTTGAACTTCTTCCTTAACTACGTTAGCCTGAGAACCAACTAGGGGTCTTTCTTCTGGGGATAATTTACCCATCCCCCGCAAAATTTGCGATAATTCTCCTTTTTTGCCCAAATATTTCAGTCTTAGCTGTTCGAGATCATCTAAGTTTTCGGTAGAAGCGATCGCCTTGACGGCAGTTTTATTTAATTCAGTTAGTTGTTCTAAAATCGAAGTCATTCGGGATAATTAAGAATTTACCAGTAAATAGGTAGATAAATGATGTCTATTGATGCTCTAAGCCTACCGCATCAGCAAGACGATCTAAACCTTTTTCGTCTAGTTTAGACAATAATCCTAAGAGTATCTGATTAACCATCCAAGGGCCTTCATATACCCATCCAGTGTAGACTTGGAGTATGCTCGCTCCCGCAATAATTTTAGCCCAAGCATCATCGGCGTTAAAGATACCACCCACACCAATTATAGGTAGCTTGCCTGCTGTTTCTTGATAAATAAAACGAATTACTTCTGTAGAGCGCTCTTTTACGGGTAAACCACTAATGCCACCAGCTTCATCTCGGATGCTTTTACCTGTCTCTTTTAAAATCTTGGTATTTAAATTATCACGGCGAATAGTAGTGTTGGTAGCAATAACACCAGCAAGATTATAGTCAGTAGCTAACTTCAGAATATCCTTGATATCATTCCACTCTAAATCTGGCGCGATCTTAATTAAAATTGGTTTTTGCTGGGGGTTGGCGTTTTGTAAGCCTGATAAGATCGGTTCTAACTGTTCTCCTGACTGAAGCGATCGCAATCCTGGAGTATTGGGTGAACTGACATTAATCACAAAGTAATCTGCCACAGCCTGTAAATATTTAAAGCTGCCTACATAGTCTGCTGCTGCGTCATTTAAAGCAGCGGTTTTTGACTTGCAAAGATTAATCCCAATCGGAATTTGGCGGGGTTGTCGGCTCCAGGTTTGCTTTAGGGTATCCGCCATCACTGCTGCACCCAAATTATTTGCACCCATGCGATTAAGTGCTGCTTTATCTTCTGGCAGACGAAACATACGCGGGCGAGGATTTCCTGGTTGAGAGTGGAGAGTGACAGCACCCAATTCCGCAAAACCAAAGCCAAAACTACTCCACATTCCTGCTGCTGTACCATCCTTATCAAAGCCTGCTGCCAACCCCAGAGGATTATTAAAATCTAATCCCCAGAGAGTTTGGTGTAAACGGCTATTTTGAACACAAAAAGACTTTTCTAATTGCTTAATTGCCAAACTACCCCACACAGAATGACGATTAACTTCTAAATTATTTAATGTTTTGAGCATCTGACGATGAGCCGTCTCAGGATCGCTTTTAACAGTAGCCAGAAGTAAAGGATAAAAAGGTTTGGTAAAGTTGAGCATTGTGTTTTTACAGCAGTTATTGACGATCATTAAACACCGATCATAAGTGGCGATCGCTTTAGGCTTCTACTTTAACTCCTTTCCAAAAAGCTACATAGCCCTTAATATTGTTAGCTTTTTCCTTAGTTTCAGGATAATACCAAGCAGCATCAGGGTTCTCTTTACCATCAACCACCACAGTATAGTAGCTCGCTTGACCCTTCCAAGGACAGCTAGTGTGAGTTGAACTAGCTTGAAAAAACTCTTGATTAAGCGAATCTGGGGGAAAATATTGATTTCCTTCCACCACTTCAGTGCGATCGCTTTCGGCTAAAACTTGACCATTCCAAATTGCTTTTGGCATTTTTTTATTTGAACTCTTTATTTAAACAATTACAAAAATTATCAACAAAATCAATCTTACGCTATTAGTAATCAGTAACCAGTAATCAGTAATCAGTAATCAGTAATTAGTAACCAGTAATTATTAATCAGTAATCAGTAATCAGTAATTAGTAACCAGTAATCAAACCTACCAATTACTCCAGCCTAATTTTTTCTCTTTGTCCAACTGACGTTTATCTAAAATAGACTGATATTCAACCGAACTCGCCCAACGCTCGATTTCTCTGGCTCGAATCACGGGAACAGGATGAGTTAACTGCGCTGTTTGTGCAGCCTGGAGTACTTCCCCTAAACTATCTGTACCAATAGAATCGTAAGCTTTAGCCTGTTCGATAAAAGCATCAAGGTTTAACTGGGGTGCTAGAGTTGGCGAACCACCTGCCAGCTTCATTAAGACAGACATGACTACTTTAGGATCTTGAATAGCTAGTAAAGCAGCGCGATCGCAACTAAATTCAGCACAACGAACCCATTGCAGCATTTGATCCTGTAATGATTGAGCTAACACTGTTCCCCAAGGCGGTAGCATATTAGCCGCTAGCACTACTAGATTTGCCATGGTTAAATAAACTCCATGTTCGCACTTCAAATGTCCTAATTCGTGAGCAATTACCGCCTGGATTTCTTCAGGAGTCAACATTTCAATTAAGGATGTATGCAGCACTACAAAAGGCTGTTTTCCTCTCATGGCGAAGGTGTAGGCGTTGGGGGTGGGATTTTGCTGTATGTATAGTTGGGGTGGCTCTAGATCGAGAATTTCGCAAGCTTCAATCAACAGTTTATGCAGATCGGGTAACTGTTTTTCGCTGACTAAAACGCTCGAAGCAATATTATTCAAATAAAAAAATTGTTCCGCTACCGAACCTAAAACGCTCCTGATGGCGATATCCAATCCTGGTAGCTGCTTAAGAGTATTAGTAGCCTGTAAATCTAGGGGATGACGAAAGAGATCTGCCTTTAGACCAATTAAAGCTTTTTTTGATAAGTTCATAAGAGAAGATCTAACAATGAGGATGGTAGGTAACTTTCTAGTACAACTAGCTGTGTTACTTTGATCTTAGTATTTTCAGACAATTTTTGCTTGACTTAATCACTGACAATCGACAATCATAGTTTAATATAGCGATCGCCTTATTGTATGGAAATAATTAGAACAATTGAAGTCGATGTTTTAGTTAATGCGGTTTAAAGAAATCTTGCGAGTATCAGCATCTAGATAGATCCAACCTAAATCCTGTAAGCGAGTTGTCAGGTTAGATATTGTCACTCCTAAGTTTTCCGCCATTTGATAAAGATGCTGCCATTTAGTTAGATCTTTATCCTGCTTTAATTCCTTTAGTATATGTTGAGGCATGAGCAAACATCCTGCAAAGTACTGCGCTTGCCATTCAATTCTTGCCAGATTATTACTGCGACAAAGAAAAGGCTTTACCTGAACATCGATACCTTTTTGCTTCAATCGAATATAGCGTTCTACTTGTTCTACATCAATATGCAGCACCCAATGTCCAATTTCATGGGCAATAGTTGATTCACCAAACCCACCTTTTAATTGAGGAATATTTTCGTTAATTTCAATGAGTTTTTCTAGGGGTAAAATTCTGGCAGCGATCGCCCCATATTCGTCATCAGGAATTGTGTCCCAAACAAGATCTAGATCCAGAAATTCCGCAATGATACTGGTATCTATGGGTAGCTGTAGTTGATTGTGCGATCGCGAAGCGTAGGCGGAGCCTAATCGCTCCATCTGCAACCAAATATCTAAAGCAGAAGCCTCGATTTCTAGTTTGGAAATGAATCGATACGGACGAAAAACACTCACAAAAGATTAACCCAATCTAATAATTAACTGTCAGTTTTAGCAGCTTCGCGAAACACTCTTTGAGCAAATTCAGGATTTTCTCGCATTCGACGAAACAAAGCTGGCATGTCTTTATAATGCTGCTTAAGTAAGTCTTCTTCTTGTTGCGGAATTCTCCCCGCCAAAAAGATTAACTGTTCTTCATTTAATTTTAGATGCTTTGCCAAGCCACGGATCACATCTTCTTTAGGAGCATAGTCAGCGCGATTGTTTTCTAGCTTAGATAAATAGGTAAAATCTATTTGCAATAGTTTGGCTAATTCTCTTTGAGAATACTTTTGCTCTTTTCGCGCTTGCCGAATCAGTTCACCAAAATCGTTAGACACCTTAATTATTCCTCTCAATTATTTACCTACATCATAGTTTAGCTTGAATAAACAATCAACAAAGTTAGTTTAAGGGCTATATTTAATGAATATGAGCAAGAATTAAAATTAAAAAGTAAATCTTTTTCTAGACATAGTTTTTATCGTTTTTTAAGATAAATTTGCTTTAGTTTTTATGATCATAGAGATAATCGCTCGATCATCCCTATAATATCAATCATTTAAAACTCACCTTTTAAGGCAGCATTACAGCGATCGCAAATTGTCGGATCATCTACAAAACTACCTACAGATAAAGAATAATTCCAACAGCGATCGCACTTTTTACCATCAGCTTTAACTACAGCAATGGTTGCTAAATCAGATTCACTTTTATATTCTGCCTCAGCAATAGAATCGACTAATTCCACTTGGGAAGCAAGGAAGAAATAACGCAGTTCATCTATATTTTTCTCACTGAGAGTATCAGAGGAATTGTAAGCAGCAAGTTGGTTTTTTAAGTTGGGATCGCCAACAGAAAGTAAAACCTTGGCATCTAGAGAAGAACCGATCGCTTTTGCTGTTCTCGCCTGTTCCATTACCTTGTTGACTTCATCTCGTAGCTGGCTGATATTTCCCCAGAATTCGCTTGATTCTGGTTTTCGCCATTCGTCTTTAATTTCTACCCAACCAGATTCAAATACGGATTTATAACCAGTATCGTAGGGTAAAGCTTGCCAGATATCTTCCGCCATGTGACACAATACAGGTGCGATCGCTTTAGCAATATTTTCAATGGCTACGGCTAAAACTGTCTGACAACTACGACGACGGAAGGAATTAAGACTACTGATATAAAGTCGATCTTTGGCGATATCTAAATAGAAGTTAGATAGATCGACGACACAGAAGTTTTGGATTGCTTGGAAGAAGCGGAAGAATTGATAACTTTCATAGGCTTCACTAACTTCAGTAAATACCTCTGTTAGCCTGTGCAGCATATATTTATCTAATTCTGGTAAGTCTGCATAAGCTACAGCATCTCGCTTCGGATGGAAATCGTGTAAGTTACCCAGCAAGAAACGGGCAGTATTACGAACCTTGCGGTACATCTCGGAAGTCTGTTTGATAATATTTTTACCTACACGGACATCTGAACTGTAGTCAACCGAAGCTACCCAAAGACGCAGCACATCGGCACCGTAAGGCGGTTCTTGTTTCTGGTTATTACCTCCTGCAATGATTAACTCAGGAGCGATACCATTACCCTTAGACTTACTCATTTTGTAGCCATTTTCATCCACCACATAGCCATGAGTCAAAACGGTTTTATAAGGTGCAATACCGTTGGTTGCCACACTAGTAAGTAGGCTAGATTGAAACCAGCCGCGATGCTGATCGCTACCTTCAAGATACATATCCACGGGATATTTTAAGTTTCTGCCTTTAGCTACCGCAGCCCAAGATGAACCAGAATCAAACCAAACATCCATCGTATCTGTACCCTTACGATAGGTGCGTCCATTGTTGCGGTAAGATTCAGGTAATAATTCCTCTACAGATAATTCCCACCAAGCATCAGAACCTTTTTCGGCGATGATTCCTTTAACATAATCGATCGTCTCTTCGGTTAATAGAGGCTGATTTGTTTCTCGATCGTAAAAGACAGGAATTGGTACACCCCAACTACGCTGACGAGAAATACACCAATCAGAGCGATCGCTTACCATAGGCGTGATGCGTTTTTCTCCTTGGCTAGGAATCCAAGTAACTTCGGAAATAGCCTTTAAGGCTTGATCTCTAAACCCTTCTACCGAAGCAAACCACTGTTCAGTAGCACGGAAAATCGTCGGTTTACCTGTACGCCAGTCATAAGGGTATTTGTGGGCGTATTCTTCGTGTTTGAGTAATGCCCCCGCCTCAGTTAGGGCATCGATAATCGCCTGATTACCCGCACTTACCTTTTCATTTCCTTTAGCTACTACCTGCAACCCTGCAAATTTGCCTGCTTCCTCAGTAAAATTACCCCCATCATCCACAGGGGAAAGAATCGGCAAACCATATTTTTGCCCTGTGATATAGTCTTCCTGTCCATGTCCAGGGGCAGTGTGTACTAGTCCTGTACCAGATTCCGTAGTAATATAATCGCCACCAATGACAATGGGGCTTTCGCGCTCAAATAAAGGATGACTATAAACCGTATTCTCTAACTCTTTGCCCAAGATAGTAGTTTTGACGATTAAATCGGTTTTTAGAGTAGCTGATAGTTGTTCGGTTAAATCCTTGGCAACAATTAAATACTGTCCATCAGTGGCTTGGGCTACTGCATATTCCAATTCGTCATTAACCGCCACTGCTAAATTACCAGGGATAGTCCAGGGTGTAGTTGTCCAAATAGCTACTTTCAAGTTAGGCAAATATTCGGCTAATTCTGTGGCACTTTCTCCCAATCTAGTTACAGGAAATGCCACATAGATACTAGGAGAAGTATGCCCTTCAGGATATTCCAATTCCGCCTCTGCCAATGCCGTACGAGAACTAGGACTCCAGTGAACGGGTTTTAAACCGCGATAGATATGCCCATTTAAGACCATTTTGCCGAAGACATCAATTTGCGCTGCTTCGTAGTCGGGAGTCAGGGTTAAATAGGGGTGTTCCCAGTCGCCCCAAATACCGTAGCGTTTGAAACTTGCACACTGTTCCTGTTGTGCTGCGATCGCAAATTCCTTGGCTTTTTGGCGTAGTTTAAGGGGAGTTAATTCTTGCCGTTCTTTAGATTTAATTTTTTGCAGAACTTTTAATTCAATGGGAAGCCCGTGACAATCCCAACCAGGGATATAGTCTATTTTGTGTCCCTGCAATAACTTATATTTATTGATGATATCTTTTAAGACTTTATTTAGCGCATGACCCATATGCAGTGAACCATTAGCATAGGGAGGGCCATCATGGAGAATAAAAGAATCTTTGGGGTTGTTCTGTGACAGTTGCTCGTAAATTTGATTATCCGCCCAAAATTGTTGTAATTCTGGTTCGCGCTGCACGGCATTCGCCCGCATGTTAAATTCTGTTTGAGGCAGATTTACGGTTTCTTTGTAAGAACACGTCGTCTGAGGTTTCCTCAGACGCTCGTGCTGTTCGTAGCTTTTTGCTTCTGTCACAGTTTCAACAAGTTGAATTTGGCTAAGGATTTTTTTCGTTCTTTATTCAGTATATTATTACCCGATCGCACCACTGATTTCAGATTTTTATTTTTTCAGCAGATACAAGGTGATTTAGGCTTTTTTTTAATTGAGGATTTCAGTAATTTAATTTAGATGATGAGATAGCGATCTTGATTACACTCTTTATCTAAATTTCAAAGATAGGATTGGGGTTATAAATTAATCAAAAATTATTCTAATTTTCTAATGGCTATTGAAGAATATTACAAAATTTTAGAAATTAAGCCAAACGCATCACAAGAAGAGATTAAACAAGCTTATCGCCATTTAGCTAAAATTTGGCATCCAGATCGTTTTTACAACGATCCAAAAATGAAACAGCAAGCAGACGAAAAAATTAAGCAGATCAACCAAGCTTATGAAGCATTAAAATATTATGCTGTTAATTCTGGTTCATTGGTTTCTGGCGGTGGAGTGGCAATTGAGAAAACGAATCCAGAATATTATTATCAACAGGGTGTAGACAATGCAGAACGAGAGAATTATTATGAGGCAATAGAAAATTTTTCTCGTGCGCTTCGTCTCAACCCAAAATTTATTAGAGCTTATCAGTATCGAGGTTTTGTTAGGGAAAAATTAGGTTTGAAAAAATCTGCCGAGTCAGATTTTCAGATGGTATTTAAATTAAAGCTCGCAAAAGGTGAAAAAGTATCATCATCTAAATTTAAAACCTCTGCTTCTGCATCGAAACAATCTTATCCAAAGGCACAAGATCGTACACCATCAAAACCATATTCATCGCAACCCAAAACCTCTGTATCATCAAAACAACCTGATTTTTCACCTCAAGACCCTACTTCAATTTCAGAGAATTATCTATTATCTTGGGAACGTAAATTTACACTTAGAGAACACCTAAATATTGTGTCATCTCTAGCTGTTTATCAAAATAATCAGTTTTTTATTAGTGGAAGTTATGACAATGATATTAAAATATGGCAAATAAGTACGGGACAAAATATATTTACATTGAAAGGACATAGCGATCGCGTTAATTGTCTTGAAATTAGTCGTGATGCCAAAATACTTGTTAGTGGAAGTGCAGATCAAACAATTAAGCTGTGGAATTTAGAAAAAAGAGAATTAATAAAAACTTTTGGCGACCACTTTACTAGACATTTAAAAGAAGTTTTATCTGTTGCTATAAGTCCTGACGGTAAAAATTTAATTAGTACTAGTGCCGATAAAACAGTTAAATTTTGGGATATATTTAGCGGAAAAGAGTTATATACTTTTATCGACTATAAAGCACAAGTTTTATCGGTCGCTATAAACTATAACAATACGATTTTTTCTACTGTTGCAGAAAACAATCTAAAAATTAGAAATATTAGTAATGGAAAAGTTATTGCATCAATCCTGCTCGATTCTGAGATTTTATCACAAGCTTTTAGTCCAAATGGTCAAATTATTGTTACAGCAAGTTGTGATGGAAAAATTAGATTGTGGAATGTTAATACGGGTAAATTAATTTGTACTTTAACAGGGCATATAGATAAAGTTTCTTCTGTGTATTTTAGCTCTGATGGAGAAACCATTGTAAGTGGTAGTTTGGATGGAACAATTAGACTCTGGCAATTAAATAATTGGAAAAATACCTGTACTATTCAGCAATTTGCGCCAGTTTTTTCTATGGTAGTTAGTGCCAATTTTAAAACAATTATTACTGGTACTAGCGATCGCACCATTGAAATTTGGCAGCGTCAATAAAAACGATAGACATTGCCAAAATATAAGTCTGATTGAATATTCAACACTACTTAAACTGCAATTGTTGCTCTTATACGTTCCAAACTGAGTTTAGCTTCTGCCAAATCATAAGGAAAAGGTCTGACCATGGGCTGATAATCTCTTGGACTGGGTTGACCATGACGTAATACTGCATTAACCAATAGACAATCGCGATCGCTTAAATTAATTGTGCCATGCAAAATTCCTCTAGGAATAGTCACTACCTGGGGTAATTCTTCCGTCAGCGGAATATATTGATATTGGCGATCGTATAAAATTACTAGAACAAAACTCCCCTTAACTACTAATAGCTGATCTGTCTGCTGCTTATGGACAAAAAGATCGTCAATAGTATTGGCTGGTACTTTTACCACCATCGTTTCGTTACTAGATTGAAGATTATAAAATTCGATCATTCCTCCTTGAATAGATTTAATTGTCTCAACACTTACACCTGTTATTAATCCCATAATTATTAGTGACTGTGTTTCCTAAAGGTCAAGTTTACGTTTTACTTTGCATGAACAAAGATTACGAATATTTTGATTATGACAAAATTATCTTGACAAAGCATTCATATTAGTATCCAAATACACAATAGTTTCTCTTTTTTTTGCTTGCCGTAGCAAAGGATACATTGACTGGTTTTTAACTGTAGATAGGAATGTTCCTGTGGTTATTATTAGGAAAAACTAAAAGATTTAAAACAATGTAATAGACAATTCATCGCGATTAATTAGAACAAATACGTATCCACTCATGAATAAATCAACTACCCCTGATGATGTCTTGAATTTTTGGTTCTCAGAGAGAGTAAAGCCACTATGGTTCAAGAAAAGTGCTGAGTTCGATCGCGAAATTAAACAACGTTTTCTTGATACCTATCAATTGGCTAAAACAGGGGAGTTAACTAGTTGGCGCGATCGCTCTTTTGATTTGCTTGCTTTAATTATTATCCTCGATCAGTTTCCCCGTAACATGTTTCGCAATACAGCTCAAGCTTTTGCCACCGATGCTCAAGCTGTAGCTTTGACTAAATATGCACTAAGTCATAACTATCCGCAGGAGCTAGCAGTAGAACAGCAAGGTTTTCTCTATATGCCGTTAATGCACAGCGAAAATAAGGCAGATCAGGCACTATCCGTTGAGCTTTTTCAAGAGTTAGGTAAAGAGGATAATCTCGATTTTGCGATTAAACATCAAGCTGTTATCGATCGCTTTGGACGTTTTCCCCACCGCAATCAAATATTAAGCAGAGAATCAACTCAAGCCGAAGCAGAGTTTTTAACTCAACCTGGTTCAAATTTTTAAGCGTAGAGAAAAAAGGCTTTTTCTCATCATTTACCTTATCTCTTCGGTTAATGATTGTTGTTTGAGACTTTTAGACTTAGAGCAATAATTATCTCCTTATTTCCTACTTCCTACTTCCTACTTCCTATTTCCTATTTCCTAGTGTTTGGTTTAATCCCAATCAAAGTGCGATGGCGAGGATCGCTGGCGATAGTTGCTTGATAATCAAAGCCTATTTGCTGCATCGCCGCTTCCACATCAAACGTATAGTAATCATCACTCCAGGGTTCAGTACTTTTCATTAAGGTGAACAATACGGGGGGGAGATTTTGAATTACAGGGGAAGCAGGATTATTATCGACTATGCCAATAACTCCTCCTGGCTTAAGAATGCGTAACACTTCACGCAGGATGCCCACTGTTGCCTGACGAGGCAATTCATGGATCACAAACTGTAAAGTTACTAGATCTTGGGAATTATCAGCTAATCCTGTCGATTCTCCTAAGCTATGAAGCCATTGACTAATTTCATGTTGGGTATCAGCCTTTTGCGCCACCGCCAACATATAGGGGGATAAATCTAAACCGATCGTATTAATTGGTATATTTTGTCGAGCAGTAAAATATCGATGCAGTGTCAGGGTAGAAATTCCCACCGAACAACCCAGATCGAGAACATCAGTAATGGTTTCAGGAAGATATGTGTCTAAGATCTTGTAAACACTATGGCGTAAACGTTGCTGTGCCTCTTGCCAAGTCAAATCCTCATCTTTCCAGATTCTTAGTGCCATAGAATTCGTGGCTGAAGCTGCCTCAAAAGCTGCCTGCCAACAAAGATTTCCCCGATCGTAAGCATGGAAGGGTACTTGATAATAATCAGGATAGGCGATCGCGGGATTAGTAATCGAATCTAATAAGTCTTTGACGGAGGAATTTTCTAAATCTTGATAATTTTTGCGCCAGGGTATGCCGTTTTTTTCGGCGGTATTAATTAATACTCGGCGAGCTTGGCGCTGCATAACGCGGTAAATTGGCTTGGTTTGAATCAAAATATTAACCATACGAGACAGAAAATCATCTCCCGCCCAATCTGGTTTTAGTTTGTCTGTTGAAAGTGTCACAACAATCTGTATATTTACATGTCTACGAATTTCAACATTATACGTCTACTGATGAATCGCATTTATCTTAAGCAATATCTCATATCAAGTCCGCTTGATTACTTCTTATAACATCTTTGCGACGCTAAGCTAGTCCTTTAGGGCCCCAACAACGCGATTATTCAAGGCGAAATAAATTCGCCGAATCTCGCACTCAAACTAAGCGGGATAAACGCCTTGGCGTCTTGGCGTCTTGGCGCGAGTTTTAATTAACATTGTCTAAACGAACTTTACATCACCAGATCGATAATTAATCTGATTTCTTTTGTATTACGTAAAAAGTATTTTATAATAAATGACTCATGTAAAGGAAAGAAAAGATGAGTCTTAAAGAACAGATTGGAGAAGACATCAAAACGGCAATGAAAGCCAAGGATAAACTGCGCCTACAAACAGTGCGGGGAATCAAAAAGGCAATCTTAGAAAAAGAAGTTGAGCTACGTCCCAAGGGTCAAGATACCCTGACTCCCGAACACGAAATCGAATTACTCACCCAACAGGCAAAACAACGCCGTGATTCGATTGAGCAGTTCACCAATGCTGGTAGAGATGACTTAGCCGAAAAAGAAAGTCAGGAATTGGCAATTATTGAAACCTACTTGCCCGAACAGGTTAGCGATGAAGAAGTGACAAAAATTATCGATGAGCTAATCGCCTCCTCTGGTGCAACTACCATGAAAGATTTAGGGAAAGTCATGGGCCCAGCGATGAAACAGTTAAAAGGTAAAGCCGACGGCAAGAAAATCCAAGAAATAGTTAAAAGTAAGCTTGGGTAAGTTGATTGTAATATAGGTGGGCGCTGCCCACCCAAGCTCAGGCTTTTGGCTTAATATAGACCAAGGCTTGTCGCCATACTAGAGTTTCCTGGCTGTAGTGATCCACCATACAGAGAGAATCTGCATCTTGCCAGAGAATTTTGCCGACCACTAAATCGTCGGTGACTAACTTTAGTTCTACTTCTTGCTTGTTTTTAATATAGCCTTGGACTTGTCTGACGCCAGGTAGTTCGGTATTAAATTCAGTCATATTTTCAGTTCTCGTATCTATGGAGGAAAAAATAAAGATGGTAATCGAGTTTAGCAAATACCAAGGATTAGGCAATGATTTTATTCTGATTGATAATCGTCATACTGCCAAACCGATAATTACTCCCGAACAAGCGATCGCCATCTGCGATCGCCATTTTGGTATTGGTGCTGATGGGGTTATTTTTGCCCTGACCGGCAAGGCAGATACAGATACAGACTACACCATGAGAATTTATAATTCTGATGGTTCTGAACCAGAAATGTGTGGCAACGGTATCCGCTGTCTCGCTAAGTTTATCGCCGATCTTGAAGGAAATACCGAAGTTAATAAATCTTACAAGATTGATACTTTAGCAGGGCTAATTGTACCAAAGCTAGAGGAGAACGGTGAAGTCACAGTAGATATGGGAGAACCAGAGTTAACCGCCTCCAAGATCCCGACAACTCTTACAGGTGTCGAGGGGAAAGTTATCGCACAGCCCTTAGAAGTTGCCGATCGCTCTTGGTTAGTTACCACCGTTAGTATGGGAAATCCTCACTGTATTACTTTTGTCGAAGATAGTGATGCGATCGCCCTAGAGCAAATTGGCCCTTTGTTTGAACATCACCCTGTTTTCCCTCAACGGACAAATACTGAGTTTATTGAAGTGGTAAAACCAGACTATATCAAGATGCGGGTTTGGGAAAGAGGGGCTGGAATTACCCTCGCCTGTGGTACTGGTGCTTGTGCTTCTGTGGTGGCTGGGGTATTAAATCATCAATGCGATCGCTTTTGTACTGTAGAACTTCCTGGTGGGTGTCTGCAAATAAATTGGTCAGCAGCAGATAATCGCGTTTATATGACTGGCCCAGCGACTAAAGTATTTCAGGGACAATACCCATTGTAATTGATGGTAATTGCTGGTAATTTTTGTTAGCTAATTTTTGGGTTTTTGATTAAATAAATCAGCATCTCATAGCTTTTGAGAGATTACCTAATCAAGAGAAATTATTCTCGACCGACATAAAAAATCCCACGACTCAACCATAAGAGCGTGGGATCGAGAAAAATACCACAAAACACACAAAATTCAATAACCTATCAGGGACTCTGAAACAGCTAAAAACGCTTATCTGCTAGTAATTGTATTCACTAGCTTGGCTATATTTCTGCTTGAATAACCTAGTAGAATTACTTTCTTTCTTACCTGCTATTATAAACACCTTTAGTTGGAAATATCTAGATTAGATATTGACTTTATCTTACGCTTAAAAAGTAGATTTAGCTACCTTTAAAAGTGCTACTAAGTCTATTTATCAAGGGTTTAAGCAAAGTTCTTGTCAATTATTTTAATTAAGTGGATCGGTTTCGATTCTCAGCTATAATTCTTTTGCTATATGGCTTTAAGTAGCAATTACTCAAAATCTTACTTGGTTAGTTAATTAGATTTTAGCTACTTCATATCATTACCTTAACTTAATAAAGAGGCTAAAGCGATTACAATTCAAAAAGCTGACAAATGCTTTAATTCTCAACCTTCTTGTGTTATTTATAGTTAAACAAACTAAGTAATAGTGGTTTTTACGGATTACTCTAATCAAGTGAATACTCATCTATCAACAGACTCATTCAAGTTCCCAAAAATGTAATGTCGTCAATAGGTTTAAGCCTCTAATTTGTTTAGTGAAAATCGTTAAACTAATACTGCTGTCCCTGACAATGTTTACCCTGATCGTGATTAATTGTTTGCCCATGACTTTTGCCCATGAACAACAGCCAGTAATCAGCAACAATACATCTATTTTGAGCGATCCTTTTCTGCAATTACCGACAAAAACTACGGTAAATGTAGTCTGGTTTACTGAATTTTTAGGCGATCGCCATCAGGTTAAATATGGCGATCGATTAAAACAAATTGCGATCGCCAAGACAACAAAACTCAGCCGAGTCCGTGAGGATCGAGATTCGCAAATCGATAACCCTCCCGCAAAGTCGGTGCGCAATATTTGGCGACATGAAGCTGTAGTTAAGGATCTCTCTCCTAGTCGGCGTGTGCCATATCAAGTAACTAGCAGTGAAGGAGAACAAGTCTACAGTAGCGATGTCTTTACCCTTTCCAGTCTACCCACGCCAGAAACCCCACTCAAAATTTTACTGACTTCAGATCATCAGTTAATGCCCATGGTAGCGACTAACCTAGAGCAAGTTGTCAAAACCGTTGGTCGTGTGGATGCTGTCTTTTTTCCTGGAGATTTAGTCAACGTTCCAGATCGCGCTTCGGAGTGGTTTGACGATCGCCGAGGGGGAGCATTTTTTCCCAGTCTTCAGGGTAAAGCTAACTATCAGCTAGAACATAGCGGTATTACTACTACCTATCATGGTGGCGAGATTATTCAACACGCACCTTTATTTACGGCGATCGGTAATCATGAAGTAATGGGCAAAGTATCAGGCGATCGCAGTTTGAAGGAAGAATTCGCTCAACCTCTGCCTCGTCGAGTAGCGAAAGCACAACTAAATCAGTCAGTACAAGGGAGAAGCCTGAGTGATAATCAGGTTTCCACAGCCGAATGGATCGAGAACAACTCTTTCAATACTGATACCTACGAAGAAATTTTTACTCTGCCTCAAAGTAACTCAGGCGGAAAAAGATATTATGCGAGTACCTTTGGCGAGATTAGATTAATTTCTCTATATGTAACTAATATTTGGCGCAGTCCTAGTTTAGATGTAGATGCACAGGGTCGATATAAAGAGAGTGCAAGCAGTCTCGATCGCCCTCAAGATTGGGGTTATGGACAGCATATCTTTGAAGCGATCGCCAAGGGAAGCCCTCAGTATGAATGGTTAAAGCAAGAATTAGCCAGTGAGGCTTATCAGCAGGCTAAATACAAGGTCGTTATGTTTCATCATCCACCCCATACTCTTGGGGGTAATATTGTTCCCCCATATACCGATCCTCAGCCCAAGGAATCTTACTCTGAAGCTGGCAAGCTAACATCTCGCTATTATGATTATCCGATCCAAGATGACTATATTATCCGCGATCTCTTGCCGTTATTAGAATCAGCAGGAGTTCAGCTAGTTTATTATGGACATTCCCATCTTTGGAATCGATTTCAAAGTACTTCAGGAATGCATTTTCTGGAATCTTCTAATGTGGGCAATAGTTACGGCGCTCATGTTGGAGATAATAAACGAGAGATTCCCCCCTACAGTCCCCAAAATTTTGTTCCCATAGGCGATCCTAATGGTTTAAACCCAATTGTGCCGAATATTGCACCCTTGACCGATAATATGGGGCAGCCATTACCCTATATTGCTAGTAATGAGATTACTGCTTTTAGTATTTTTGATACCGCTACAGGAACAGTGAGCAGCTATCGCTATGATATTCGTGAACCCGATGCTCCAGCGATTATCTTTGACCAGTTTAAGCTTAAAAATCATTAAATCAGGAAGTAGTATTGTAGGTTGGGTTGAGGCCCGAAACCCAACGACTAAAAGATTTTGTTGGGTTTCACTATCGTTCTACCCAACCTACCAAGTCTACCAAGTCTTCTATTACTTTTGAGAATTGTTATTATTTAATCCAACTTTACTTAATTAATCATAATGACGTTGAAAACGAGAATCAAAATGATGTTTTTTCTTTTGATTACATCGACTACACAAGACTTGTAAGTTACTCATGTCATTACTGCCACCTTGAGCCAGAGAGATAATATGATCTATATTTAGTTCTGTCTCAGTATTCTGTTTACCGCAACTTTGACATTGATAATTATCTCGCTGCAACACATAATTCCTGACTGATTGGGGCAAGCTTATTCTTGGTGTTTTAGACATCTTTTAAACATTTTTTTAGACATTATTGAGAAATAATCTGACGAATATCATCTAATGAGTTGGCATTGTCTTGAGTATGCTCAATTTTGACTTCTTCTGGTTCATCAGGGCAAAATTCTAAGATTACTCTCATTCTCACCTTGCTTTTTTTCCACTCTCCAGATTGCGGTTCTAAAATTTCGGCATCAACACTTTGATTCCAATTACCTTGATAATTTGGAGGAGTTCCTATTCCAATTTGCGTCATCTTTTCTGATAACTTATAAAGTACTGAATCTCTAAAAAAGATATTTAACTGTCCCATAAGCTTACTAACTTTAAATGTTGTTCCATTGTCAAAAGAAACAACTACATTAGATTCTTCGTGTTCTATCTGGTGAAAAATAATTTCTGATTTCATATTAATATCTCCAATAATTTTATAGATAATTGAGTAATACTTTTATTTATTTTCTCTAATATCATCCAGAACAGATTCTGAGCGATCGGGAATAAACTGTAAGCAAATTCTAATTTTACCTTTTTGCCAATTTTGATTGGGAGATAGAATCTTACAAGGTACTCCTTCATTAGTCCATTGGTCTTTATTGTGGCAACCAAGACGAGATCTCAATTGCTTGAAAAACTCTTCTGCTATATAAGTAGAATGAGAAATTACAATATTATCTTCTTGATTATCAATTGAAATAACTTCATTACTAATAATCAATTTGCTTCCTTCTCTCATCATAATCTGTTCCTCAATTAAAGTTTTTAATTTGTACTATTGATTTGTTTACGAATGTCTTCTAAAGAGTTTAGGTTATTACTAATTTCAGCTACTTCAGGTTCAAACTGAACTACAAATTTAATTTTTCCTTTTCTCCAGCCTTTTGAATTGCCATCTTTGCTTAAGACCTCACATTCAATACCTTCAATAAAAATTTCTGATTTGCTACTTCCATAGCTGTCCGCAATATATTCTTGGTATTCTTCAAGTAGCTGCTGAATTTTTAATGTCTTACCTCTAATAAATTCATTTTGAAATTCTTCAGAGACAGCGATCACATCACCGTTATCTAAAATATCTAAATTTTGCTCATTCATATTTTGTTTATCTCACTATAGCTAAGGCTTTGATTTATCTATTTCTTGACGAATATCATCAAGAGGTGAACTTGTTTCTTCAGGTTCATCAGGACTAAATTCTAAGGTAACTTTGATTTTAATTTTGCCTTTCTGCCATCCTGGAGAACCAGCTCTTAAGATCTCACATTCTCCTCCTTGATAAAACCATAAAGAACTATTTCTTAAGCCATAGTTTATATTTATATACTTATCAATTGGACTAATAGCAGAATTTTTAAAAGATTGATAAATAATTACTTTTAATTGATTAATATCAAGCCACTTTTGATTGTCAAAAGATATTACATCTTTAAGATCGCATTGATGTAAATATTCATTGGTATTGATTTCAAAATTATCAGACATAATTGTTTTTTTGTCTAGTTTAGTGATAAAATTATATTTCTGTTGTAGAAATTATTGAATTAAAATTGCTATGAGTTTGATGCTTAAGTTCAATACTTTCAGTCTTTAGTTCAATCTTGACAACTATTTCTTGTTGATTAATAACTGGTAATTGATGCTCGAATAAATTAAGCGATCGCAAGCAGCTATTAATTTCATTCACTGATTGGTTATACTGCTTTATTTTTTGCTCTATTTCTAACTGCATTTTTTGATTAAGGGCAATTTTAGCAATAGCTTCCTGTTCCAAAGTTTGTTCTAGAAATATTCTTGCTTGAGGATAATATTGCAAGATTTTCTCTGCCTGTTGCTGCGCCATTGGTAACAGTTGAGTTTTAATAGTTTGGTTAATGGTTTGACGGAAATTACGCCGAATTGTTGTGGAAACTTTTGGTTCAAAATCTAACTTTAACAATTGACGAATCGCGGGTTCGGCTTCTACCATGCTGGCGCAGTCATAACCTTGGGAAGTTTGCTGTAATGTTTGACGAAATTGATAGATGGAAAACGTTCCTTCATCATAAAAGCGTGGACTTTCTCGCACATAGCGATCGCATTCTGTTTTGGCTTCACTGACTAAGGCATAAATCAGTTTGCTTTCTAACTCTTTTAATTCTGCTTGAATACCAGTATCCTCACCCAGTAAGCGATCTAAGGCGCGATAGTAGTCTTGTTGCTTAAAGCGATCGCTCAAACGCTGGCAAAAGTTTTGCACCAACACTTGGGATGCGGTAACTAGAATAACCTCAAGTTCGTTAGCTAAGTAATACAAAGCTTCTACCAAAACAGCAATTAAAGGTGCAGTGGCATTACGGGGATGGGATAGAGTAGCGCGACTATAGGCATCCTGTACAGAAAAGGTTTGTAGCAGTTCATCAAGACGGCTTACCATTTGTGCTTTGAGTTTTTGAAAATCTGACTCAAATTCAGAATTTTGATTGGTAACGATGGAATTTACTTCATGTTCTAAATGTTGGGCGAATTCTTTCGCTATTACCTGTAGCTTTTGATTGAGTAACGTCAACTCTTGAGTCTTCATCGCCTCAATCTCATGAGGTTGATTATCTAATTCTTGAAGTTGCTGGAGATAACTCTGTTTAAGATCGTCACAAATAGGCTTGAGATCTTCAGCCAAATTAGCAAAAAGCTGAGGGCGTTTTTCTTCTGTTAGATAACGACTAATTGCACTGCGAAATTCTTCGATGCCACTATCGGTAATTAATTGTTCAATTAACGGCGTACCAAATTCCCCCAGGATACGAGTATAGTTTTCATTCGGTGTTTCATAGCCATTAACAGATACTCTAAAGTTCGTCCGAGTCAATTTACCAGAGTTAGCACAGTAATTATTAAACTCACTCACAAACTGAGGTGTTTCCTCTTCACCGCCAATTCCTTTGACACTTTCAGCAAAGAGAGAATTTAAACCAAAGCGATCGCTATTATTGGTAAATTTAACTTGACTACCATAAAATCCAAGTAAGCCACTGGTTTTATATACTCGCTTGTTATCTCGAAACTGAGTCTGAATCAAGTTATCCAAACGCTGTCTTAATTGTCCGTTGTACCAAGTCTGATCGATGCGATTAAAGACATAAAAAACGCGATCGCGTATTCCCAGATTAGACTTCATCTTTTCCATCAATTCGGTTTCTTCTGAAGTCATTTCACCAGCCGAAGCAGGTTTTAGTACACAAATTACCGCTGATGTATCAGGATGTTCAATTTTACGATAGGTAAGTTCAGCATCTTTTTTTACAGGAGCGTCAATCCCTGGCATATCTACCAGTACGTTTCCGTCTTGCAAAAGTGGATGATGACAGTAATATTCAACCTTAGTTAGTACTGCGCTATTACTACCCCGTCTAGCATAGGTTGCTGCTTGAGACAAATTAGAGAAATTAAACTCCTCCATCGAGTAAGTATTATTTTTCTGAGCATCAATGCGATCGCGATTAGCGACAAACCCTTGTAGCAGCAAGTGTAAAGCATTGGCTTTTTTTGCCCTTTCTGACTTACTGACACCACCTTCTTGTTCAATAATGGCAGCGCAAGCTTGATGCAGCAGATCTATTACTTCTGGTTCACTAATATTATCTTTGGCTGATAATCCTAAATGCTGGCAAAGACTAACCGCTTGCTGTTTGATTTCTACTTCACTGAGAAAAGTTAGAACCACCCTCTCGGCTTCTGGCTCAGCATATTCAATGTAACATTCTGTTCCTGTAGCGTGTCCTTCGGCACTATAAAGTAATTCCCGTTCCAACAGTGCATTAATTAACATCGACTTTCCAGCACTAAACGCACCCGCAAAGACAATTTCAAACTTAGGGGCGATCGCTTTTTTGAGAGATGCTTCGATAACTGGAATATTTTGCTGATTTATATTTGATTCTTGTGCTAAATCTAAAATGCTGTTGACATTATTGGACAGTTCCGAACATTGAGGAGGAAGAAAACTCATATGATTAGATAAGTTGTACTACTTAATCTAGAGTTCCCTGATGGTCAGCGTAATTATCCATGCGATCGCCAATCTAATTAGTAATTACTGATTACTAATTACTAATTACTAACAAATGCAGAATGTGAATTCTGTCAGTCAGGATCATTGACTTGACTACTAAACTGCAAGCTTAATTTATTTTTGGCTGCTGCATAAAGCTGTAAATCATCTTCATTAGCATCCAGTAACCTTTGATAGGTATTCTGGTCTAAATTAGCGCGGATCAAGTCTAATTTTTCGGTTTGAGAAAGATTGCCCTCAGACGTGATATTTTTATGCACAGACTGAACTTGAAACAAGGGATAATATTTAGCGATCGCCTGACGATAAAGCTTCATTGATAAGTCAAATTCGGCAACAATACCCACTATGGGTAATAAGTCTAAACCATTTAAGGCTTGTTCTAATTCAGTCTTGTCGGGTTGAGAATTTAACCAGGAAAATCTGTAGGTTTGAAAGTTACGACAGGATCTATTTGGCGCTTGATCTAGTTGATAGTTAAGATAGCCCGCAAAATCTTTTGATTGGGCAAGTTTAATGCTGTGATTGAGAATCTTTCGATGCTTACGTTCAAAGTTATATACTGACCAAAGGCGAATAATCGGATGGCGCAGAAAAACAATTGGCAATACTAATGTATTGTCTAAAGTAGGTAACGGAAAAAGCGCCGTATGGGAAGAGAAAGCCGAGATATTCTGCTGCTTTACGAGCCAATTTTGTACCAACTGAGAGTTTGACTGTTGACTAATTTTGGGAAATTCAATTGGACTCCAGGCATCGCCAAAATTTTGTTTTAAAATAACATCGACGGAAGTTCCCGCATTTTTAAAAAAGTGATAATGTGCCACAATTACTTTCTTTGCAGGACATTGATTGATTGCTAAAGAAGATTGACTAGATTGACTGCTAAGACTGTTCATGAATAATTAAAATACCAACAAATTTGTCGTTGACATATCATGAACTCAGATCGGCAAAATTGTAAAGATTACTCGACACTTTAATCGACGAGACTCACTGTCTAATTTACTCACTGTCTAATTTACTCACTGTCTAATTTACCTACTACGCTTTTCAGTTGAGTAGAATACATGAGTTTAACTTTAAAGAGCTAAAAGCGCGAAAAACCGTTGCGGGGGTTCCACCCGTTGAGGTTATTGAGCAAGAAGCTAAGAGCTAAGAGCTAAGAGCTAAAAGCTAGTTAATCAACAGCGTAGTCTATTCAATTGAATTAAGTAACTTGCCAGACGTATTTAGAAAAGACCATCGCAATACTAATACCTAAGCTCAAACCAACTAATACTTGAAAGGGAGTATGTCCGAGTAACTCTTTTAATCTTTCTTCATTAAGATTGTGTTTTTCTTGAAATAACTCATCAATGAGCTGATTGAGTATTTTTGCTTGCTTACCTGCTGCCTGACGGACTCCTGCTGCATCGTACATGACAATGATGGCAAATAGACAGGCGATCGCAAATTCTGCACCAGACCATCCCATAGTTAGACCAACACTAGTAGCCAAAGCACCAACTAAGGCAGAGTGAGCGCTGGGCATTCCGCCTGGAGCCAGCAAATAAGTCACGTTGAGCTGACGGCTTCTTATTAAGTCAATTGCTAACTTTAATCCCTGAGCCGTGATGCAGGCTATGAGTGCAACTATCAATATCTGGTTGTGTAAGATATCAGCAACTTCCTGCATGGTCGGTTTTCCTTGCCCTAAAATATTGTGTAATACAGATGTGATTAGCGATCGCGAGTTACAATATAGCTAGCGACGGCTCTTAACGGCTCGGCTTTAATCCCATAGGTAGATAGCTGGGTAATAGCATCATCAACCAACTCTTGCGCCTTGAGCCGAGATTTTTCTAATCCCCATAAACTAGGATAAGTAGCTTTTTGTGCCTGCAAGTCTTTCCCCGCCGTTTTGCCTAACTGTTCGTCAGTGGCGGTAATATCTAAAATATCATCAATTATCTGAAAAGCTAGACCAATGTTTTGCGCATACCGAGATAACCGTGTGATATCTTCAGGCTGGGCGTTGGCTAGAATTGCCCCACAGACTACAGAAGCTTCTAATAATGCCCCAGTTTTATGAGTATGGATAAAGCTGAGGGTTTCTGCCGTAATATCCGCTTTTCCTTCTGATTCTAAATCTAATACCTGTCCCCCAACTAAACCCGCTGCGCCAACCGTACGCCCTAAGGCAGCCACTACCCGAATAATATTTTCTGGAGCGACGTTTTTGGTTTGAGTCGCCACATATTCAAACGCATAAGCCAATAAACCATCCCCCGCCAAAATGGCAATATCATCGCCATACACCTTGTGATTAGTAGGTTTGCCTCGACGGAAATCGTCATTATCCATCGCGGGTAAATCATCATGAATCAAGGACATGGTATGAATCATTTCTAAAGCACAGGCGGTAGGCATCGCCATTGCTTCTGTCCCCCCCATCAAGTCACAGGTTGCCAAGCACAAAATAGGACGTAGCCTTTTGCCTCCAGCCAGCAAAGAATAGCGCATCGCTTCGTAGATTTTTTCGGGTCTAGCGATCGCAATTGACTGGTCTAAGGCTTGTTCAACTATAATCTGCTGCTGTTTTAAATAGTTGTTCAAGTCAAATATGGTAGGCGTTTCTGGCTCAGTTAGTTTCTTGTCGGCTTGTACCATATAGCAGTCAAATATAATGGTTTATTTATGGTCTATTATCTCTTGCTTGGGTATTTTAACCAAATTTGTTAAGGCTTCGATCATCGCTGTTGAGTTTTGTTGAGCTAAAAGTGGAGTAACTTTGAACGACTGTATGAGATGATATATGTCTTGCTAAATTTTAGATATTGATTGACGATGGAATGTGCAATTATTAGCCGTGCAGGACAAGTCTTAGCTAGAGGTAAATTAGTGCTTCAGACAACAGACAATGGCACTCGTTTAAATCTGGAAACTAGAGGCGGCAAGTTAATTGAAGGTGGCTTTGTTGGCGCAGATGGTGATTTGGGCGCAGCCAGTGAAGTCTTATTTGAAAATTGCTTTGCGACTTGGCGTATGACAGGGTTAACTCTCCAAGTAATGATTAGCTCTTAAATAGGTGGGTGTAATTAAATTGGAAATGAGGTTAGGGAGTAACAAGTAACGAGTAACGAGTAATATGCGGAGCGGTGACGCGATATGCGGAGCGGTATCCTTTAGGACGAAGGAGCTAATCCTTTAGGAATCCTTTAGGACGAGTAACAAATAGCTCTAAGGGTAGGGGTTTGATCAATTATTTTGCCTACCTACTTAATAGCAATCAGGTTTTGTCGGCTTTTAGCTGGAAACCACCCTAGCCAAACCCTTAGTTAATCGCTCAATTCCTACTTTAGCCGTAGCTAAATCCAAACTACCATAAGCCACCCGCAGATAAGCGCCATCTTTCAGACCAAAAGTACTACCAGGAATTGCTGCTACCCGATCTTGCTCGATTAGCCGTTTGACCAATTCAAAATCATTTAGTTTCGTGTCTATTTTCAGCAGGAAATAAAATGCGCCATGAGCAGGAGCGATCGCACAAATATCTTTGATTGACTGTAATTGTTCGGCGACAACTGTACGTACCTGAGCAATTTCTGCTAAATGATCCTGGCAATAACTTTTGCCTGCCGTCAATGCGCCTAATGCTGCATATTGAGATATGACAGGAGGACAAATTAGGTTGGTGTCCTGTACTTTTTTGATCGGCATCATTAAGTGTTCGGGAATTACCATGTAGCCAATGCGCCAGCTAGCAAAACCATAGGCTTTGGAAAGACTAAACAGGGAAATTGTATGGGCTGCACTATCAGCAAAACTTCCAGGGGAGGTATGCTCAACGCCATCATAGGTGAAGTATTCATAGGCTTCATCGCTAATATGATAAATACCGCGATCGCGACACAGATCGTTAACTGCTTGTAAGCTAGCTTGAGAATAGACTACCCCTGTCGGGTTGTTAGGGGAAATAGTCACGATCGCTTTAGTTTTAGCGGTAATTCCTTGAGCGATCGCCTGGAGATCTAATTGGTAGTTGCGATCGGTATTAACCAACACTGGATGACAGTTAGCCAGGGTAATTGCCATTTCATGATTGAAGTAATAGGGGGTATTGAGGATGATCTCGTCTCCCGCTTGCGTAATCGCCAGAATGGCGTTGAGAAAACCCATATTGCTGCCCGCCGTAACCACAATCTTGTTTTGAGCGGTCATTTCAATTTGATTGTCTGTAGCGAGTTTTTTGGCGATCGCTTTAACTAAAGGTTCTATCCCTGTAACAGCTTGATATAGATGATTGCTGGGTTGAGCAAGAAAATCTTGCAGCGCGGCGATCGCTTGGGGTGGCGGCGGATAGTTAACTATCCCCTGTCCTAAAGAAATAGTCCCTGGATGAGCGCGAATTAATTCACCGACTACAGGAATGAGTGGTAGCTGTACCCGATTCGTGCGCGAATTAAAATTATTGGTAGTTGTCATGTAGTTGTCATTGAGCTTGCTTGTACTTATAGCTTATTAGAGTGAAAAAGAACTACCATGCTAATAGTTCTTGGACTATTAAGTCAGTACTTTTATACTAAACAATTGACCTAATACAAATCTTATTAGGCTTTCTCGCAATCGTGATAATGCTTTTGCGCTTATGTTTTTAACTATTAATATCGGTAGCAACTAACCAAGTGGGGAAATTCACCTCAGTTTTTTGGTCGATAAGTCGCTACTATTTAGGTTAGTTAATCACAGTTAACCAAATAACATCATAATTAATTTTTTGTCATAAACTCTGTGTCTCCTGCTTTTCCCAATCAAAAATCACCAGATTACGGTTCAAGTAAGTCAGATCAACCCTTGTCGATAGAGGTTACGTCGTCCCAGCCTAGCGAACCCAAAGTTATCTTGCCGATTTCTGGCAAGTCCTATCGCTGGAATCGCCCCAAGTATTCGCGCAATCGTCGTCGCTTCGATATTTGGGTATTTGCATTTGCCTTTTTATTTAGTAATTGGCGCAATGGTCGCAAATGGACTTATTCTGGCGGATTTACCCCAGAAAAACAGGCAAAAAGACGCAGATCTCAAGCGATTTGGATTCGAGAGACTTTCCTCGATTTAGGCCCGACTTTTATCAAGCTAGGTCAGTTATTTTCTACTCGCGCCGATCTTTTTCCCGTGGAATACGTAGAAGAATTATCCAAGCTTCAAGATCGAGTTCCTGCCTTTTCTTATGAACAGGTTAAAGAAACTATTGAATCTGACTTTGCCAAACCAATCGATAAACTGTTTTCTAGCTTCGATCCAATTCCTTTGGCAGCAGCTAGTTTGGGGCAGGTACACCGAGCCAAGCTTTTTAATGGTGAGGATATAGTTGTTAAAGTACAGCGACCAGGATTAAAACAGCTATTTACCATCGATCTAGCTATATTACGCCAAATTGCCCGCTATTTTCAAAATCATCCCAAATGGGGTGAAAACCGCGACTGGATCGGCATCTACGACGAGTGCTGTCGCATTTTGTGGGAAGAAACCGACTATCTTCTAGAAGGGCGTAATGCCGACACCTTTAGACGCAATTTTCGCGGAGAAGATTGGGTTTGTGTACCTAGAGTCTACTGGAAGTATGCTTCCCCTAGAGTATTGGCTTTAGAGTATCTGCCTGGCATCAAAATCAGTCACTACGAGGCAATTGAAGCTGCTGGACTAGATCGTAAACTTTTGGCAAAGTTAGGCGCAAAAGCCTATTTACAGCAAATTCTTGGTGGAGGCTTCTTTCATGCCGATCCTCATCCAGGAAATATTGCCGTCAATGCCGATGGCGCACTAATTTTCTACGACTTCGGCATGATGGGTAAAATAGAAAGCAACATTAGAGAAGGTCTAATGGATACCCTTGTGGGGGTGGCGCAGAAAAATTCTGACAAAGTAGTTAACTCATTAATTAACTTAGGGGCATTAGTGCCTACAGGCGACATGAGTTCGGTACGGCGTTCAATTCAGTTTATGCTGGATAACTTTATGGACAAGCCGTTTGAAGAACAGTCGGTGGATGCCATTAGTGAAGATCTCTATGAGATTGCTTACGGACAACCATTTCGTTTTCCTGCCACCTTTACCTTTGTCATGCGCGCCTTTTCTACCTTAGAAGGTGTTGGCAAAGGTTTAGACCCCGAATTTAACTTTATGGAAGTAGCTCAACCCTATGCAATGAAGCTTATGACTAATAGCAATGGCTCGAATGGCGGTACAATCTTTGATGAATTAGGTAGACAGGCTGCTCAGGTGGGGACAGCTGCCTTGGGATTACCTGGACGAATCGACGATACAATAGATAAGTTAGAAAGAGGAGATTTGCGGGTTCGGGTTCGTTCCCTAGAATCAGAGCGAGTAATGCGTCGTTTAAGTGCGGTTCAGTTGGGAACTAACTATACTGTTTTGTTAAGTGCATTACTAATTTGTGCTACTCTCCTTTTGGTTAGTGAGTTCGAAATCTTGGCAGCGATCGCTGCTATTATTGCTTTAGTGCCAGGATGGGCATTATTGCGAATACTGAGACGTCTCGATCGTATTGACCGTATGTTTTAACAAGATATCATGAGTTTAACAACACGATTATGTGTTGTTGAGTGGTCAAGATAAGTTCGTCCTCTTTAGACGAATCAATCTCTTACTTTATCTTTGATTTTTATCATCCTGACTAGTAGTTTATAGTTTATGAAGCGTCAATTTATAGGTCTTACAGATACAGGTGTTGTAAGAACAGCCAACCAAGATAATTATTTTGTTGATGATGAGCTGGGGCGTTTTTTTATTGTCGCTGACGGTATGGGCGGTCATGCTGGAGGAGAACAAGCCAGTAGAATTGCCACAGAAATAATTTATGCTTACCTGCAAGAGAATTGGGATTCCCCTGTAGAATCAGACGTGCTGTTAAAAGAAGCCGTAAGTAAAGCAAATCAGGGCATTGTTGATGACCAGCAACATCATCCCGAACGGGGAGATATGGGTACTACAGTAGTAGTTCTGATCTTCCGCGACGAGCAGCCGTTGTGCGCTCATGTGGGTGATTCTCGTCTATACCGTCTTCGAGGTTCACATCTAGAGCAAATTACCGACGATCACACTTGGGTTGGTATGGCACTCAAGAAGGGAGAGATTGACGCAGAACAAGCAAAATTTCATCCCTGGAGACATGTTTTATCTCAATGTTTGGGGCGGGAAGATCTACAGCACATTGAAATTCAAAAATTTGAAGTTAAATCAGGCGATCGCCTGTTAATTTGTAGTGATGGTTTAACCGAAGAAGTGACCGATGGACAAATTGAAACTGCTTTAACCAATCTACAGTCTTGTCAAGCAACTGCTCAAGAGCTAATTGATGCAGCCAAGGCAGCAGGAGGTTCTGACAACATCACTATCGTCATAGTCAAACAAGAATAATCTAGATTATCGTCCCAGCCTAACTGGGCGATCGCCATTAAAATTACATGCTTGCTGAAATAAAAGATCTTGCCCAGAAATTTACCCCCAGATTAATTGAAATTCGTCGTCATCTTCATGCTCATCCTGAGCTAAGTGGTATGGAGCATCAGACTTCTGCCTACATTGCAGGGGTTTTATCCTCCTGTGGTTTGAATGTCAAAGAAGCTGTGGGGAAGACAGGAGTAGTGGGGGAGCTAGTGGGCAAAGGGAGCGATCGCCGAACCTTAGCAATTCGCACCGATATGGATGCCTTACCCATTCAAGAACATCTTGAACTAGATTTTGTTTCGGCGAATCCAGGAATCATGCACGCTTGCGGTCATGATGTTCACGCCACTTTAGGGATGGGAACAGCAATGGTGCTATCTCAGCTCTCGGATAACTTGCCAGGTAATGTGCGCTTTTTGTTTCAGCCAGCAGAAGAAATCGCTTTAGGGGCAAAATGGATGGTGCAGGACGGCGCGATGAAGGATGTTGATGCTATTTATGGGGTGCATGTCTTCCCTTCAATTCCTGCTCGTCGCGTTGGCATTCGCTATGGTGCTTTAACCTCGGCAGCAGATGAACTAGAAATTGTCATTCTAGGAGAGTCAGGACACGGAGCGCGTCCCCACCAGGCGATCGATGCTATCTGGATCGCTGCTCAGGTAATCACGAACTTACAGCAGGCAATTAGCCGTACTCAAAACCCCTTACATCCGATTGTCTTGTCAGTGGGACAGATACAAGGTGGCAGAGCGCCGAACATAATTGCCGATCGCGTGACGATGACGGGAACAGTGCGATCGCTTCATCCTGAAAGCCATGCTAATCTACCTCAATGGATTGAAAATATAGTTCAAGGAGTATGTCAAACCTACGGCGCTAAGTGTCAGGTTGATTATCGTCGGGGAGTGCCTTCCGTACTTAATGATAAAACTCTAACCCAAATTATTGAATCAGCAACTCGCGAAGCTTGGGGAGATGAAAGCGTCCAAATTCTGCCCGAACCTTCTTTAGGTGCGGAAGATTTCTCAGTTTATCTCGATAATGTCCCTGGCTGTATGTTTCGTCTGGGAGTAGGACATGACAATAAAACCAATTATCCTCTCCATCATCCTAAATTTGAAGTAGATGAAGATGCAATTCTCACGGGAGTAGTAACGATGGCTTATGCTGCTTATAAATATTGGCAAGTGGCATAAATATATAGCTAGTAGGTTGGGTAGAACGATAGTGAAACCCAACAAAATCTTTTAATCGTTGGGTTTCGTGCCTCAAACGCCAGGTCGCACAACGAGGAGAACCCCGCAAGCGACTGGCTCCCCAACATACAGTACTTAACATTAAAGACGTTTGGTTAATTTGGTTACTGGAGTTAATCTACCCAATCAAAGCTTTAAATTTAGGTTCTTCTCGAATGTTGTCAAAATCCGAGTCAATTTTTGCTATCTCTTGATTTTTAGGATTAAGCTTAATTGCCTGTGCTAAATGCTCAACTGCCAAGTCAATATTGTTCTGTTGGCTGTAAATACAAGCTTGGTTATACCAAGCTTCATCTTTATCAGGATTTAAGGACACAGCTCGGTCAAAAGAGTAGAGCGCGTCCTCATAGCGCTTTAAGTTAACCAACGCAATGCCTCGGTTACTCCAGGTTTGGTCGTCATAAGGATTTAATGACACAGCTTGGTCATAGGACTGGAGTGCTTCTTCATAGCGCTTTAAGTTAATAGCCAGTACAATGCCTCGGTTATGCCAGGCTCGGTCATCATCAGGATTTAAGGACACAGCTCGGTCATAGGACTGGAATGCTTCTTCGTACCGCTTTAAGTTAATAGCCAGCACATTGCCTCGGTTATGCCAGGCTTGGTCGTCATCAGGATTTAAGGACACAGCTCGGTCATAGGACTGGAATGCTTCTTCGTACCGCTTTAACGTAACTAGCACAATACCTCGGTTATTCCAAGCTTCGCCTTTATCAGGTTTTAATTTTAGAGCTTGGTCATAAGACTGCAATGCTTCTTCGTACCGCTTTAAGTTAATAGCCAGCACATTACCTCGGTTATACCAGGCTTGGTCATCATTAGGATTTAATTTAACAGCTCGGTCATAGGACTGGAGTGCTTCGCCGCAATAGTTTAAATTAACCAGCACAATGCCTAGGTTATACCAGGCTCGGTCATCATCAGGATTTAATTTAACAGCCTGGTCATAGGACTGAAGTGCTTCTTCGTAACGCTTTAAATTGTCTAGCACAACGCCTCGGTTATACCAGGCTTGGTTATCATTAGGATTTAATTTAACAGCTTGGTTATAGGACTGGAGTGCTTCTTTGTAGCGCTTTAAATCGTCCAGTACAACGCCTCGGTTATACCAGGCTTGGTCATCATCAGGATTTAATTTAACAGCCTGGTCATAGGATTGGAGTGCTTCTTTGTAACGCTTTAAATCGTCTAGCGCAACGCCTCGGTTATACCAGTCTCGATCTTTGTCAAGATTTAATTCCATAGCTTTGACATCGGAATTGAGGGAGATATCTTTAACTTTTCTCAGTTTAATTAGAGCTTACTATTTTTTTGAGGGCGATGATGATCTATTTTTCGAGAAACGTAGACTAAAGTTTTTCAAATTCAGGCGCAATGGTCTAGAGGCAAGATTGGCAGCGATTAACACTCATCATTAGTCCGCAGCAGAAAATTGACTCATGGATTGAATCAAGCGATCAAAATAAGGTTTCAACTCATCTTGTGTCGCTGGTTCAAAATGCTTAAGACTAAAAACTTTTAACTGTTCCAAGCCTAAAATCATAGCATTTAAAGGAACTTGTAGCTCTTGATAAAGCTGTTCCATATAGTTCAAACCGCGATCGCTAGTGTAGTCGATTTGTTGACCACTAACTCCGTAACTAATACAGCGAAGAAAGTGCCAAAAGTCACGCCAGCAGGCTTCTGCTCGCACGGGTGGATATAGACCACCTCCAGGTTCAGTAATCCCTGGATTAGCATCTAACACTACTGCTCTAGCATTAGAAACTATCTCGACAACGCGATCGCGCAATACTTTTCCCTGAGCTAAATTAGAGGCTAAATTAGGAGCGATCGCCTCTATCTGAGCTATATCTTCATCAGTTAAATATTTACTCTCATCATCTGCCTGTTGAAAAATATTCACTACCGACTCAGGATAATCCTGCCAGTCAAAACTAACAATACGCGACTTGGCGATTAATTCTTTTACTTTGTCACTTAGCATTCTTTTATCCTTCAGGTTCAGACTTATTTACTATATATCTTTCTCAAGACGGCTATTGAGCAACAACAATATAAAGTAAAGGAAACTTATAATTCTATAATTCAAATTTTAATTTATGGACATAGAACAAATCAAAACTGCTCTCAATGATGCCGATCCCCAACAAAGAATGAAGGGAATTCGAGAACTGAGAAATTATGAACCAGATCTGGCTACACCACTACTGTTAAATCATGTCAACGATCGAGAATTCTTAGTTCGTTCATTTGTGGCGATGGGTTTGGGGAGAAAACAGAGTGATGCTGCTTTTGAGGCATTGTTAATCATGATTAAACAAGATCGAGATCCAAACGTTAGATCGGAGGCTGCCAATTCCCTGTCTTACTATGGTGAAGTCGCACTCCCTTATCTTAGGGAAATGTATGAGTCTGACGATCATTGGCTAGTGCGCCGTAGTATCATTGCAGCGATCGTCGATCTTAAAAGTCCTCAAGAATTATTAGAAATCTGTGAAATTGGCTTATCAGGGGAAGATGAACCCGTGATGGAATCCTGTCTTAGCGCCTTGGGTTTGTTAGCCGAATCAGAACAAGAGTCAGCAGCCTTAAAGCTCCTGTTAGCTTTTGCTGACGATCGATCTTGGCGTGTTCGTCTTCAGGTAGCCAGATCCTTGGGTAGATATGACCATCCAGAGGCGATCGCTACTTTGAACAAATTTAAGACAGATTCCGATCATCGAGTCGTAGGTGCAGCCTTGGAAAGTATGATTTAAACTTGGTTTGATCGATCTTTGTAGAATCTAGTTCGATAAACAAATGACTCTTTGATAAAATACTTAGAGAAACGTTAAAAAATATTACAAAATTCCTTAAATGAAATTATTGGTAGTTGGCGCAACTGGCACCTTGGGTAGACAGGTAGCTCGTCAGGCTTTGGATGAAGACCATGAGGTACGCTGTTTAGTACGGAATCCCAACAAGGCAATTTTTCTCAAAGAATGGGGTGCGGAGATAGTTAAAGGAGATCTTTGTGATCCATCGACTCTTGCTCCTGCTTTAGAAGGTGTTGATGCTGTGATTGATGCTGCTACCGCTAGAGTTACTGATAATCTTCGCGCCAGAGATGTAGATTGGGTAGGCAAAGTTAATTTAATCCAGGCGACTAAAGCTGCGGGAGTAAATAGATATATCTTTTTCTCGGTACTGAATGCAGATAAATATCCTGAAGTACCGTTGATGGATATTAAGCACTGTACCGAACTATTTTTGGCTGAATCTGGCTTAAATTATACTGTGCTGCAACTTGCTGGTTTTATGCAAGGTTTAATCAGCCAATATGCCATCCCGATTTTAGAAGAGCAGGTAGTCTGGGTATCTGGAGAAAGCACTCCTATTGCCTATATGAACACTCAAGATATCGCTAAGTTTGCCGTTCGAGCTTTATCAGTGCCTGAAACCGAAAAGAAAACTTTTCCTGTGGTGGGAACAAAAGCCTGGGGTGCTTATGAAATCATGAACCTTTGTGAAAATCTCTCAGGTAAAAATACGCGAATTTCCCGCGTGTCTTTAGTCGTATTAGGTCTTCTGCGTCGCATTGCGCGCTTCTGTGAATGGGGACAAAATACCGCCGATCGACTCATGTTTGCCGAAGTTTTGGCTAGTGGGAAACCTCAAGATGCGCCGATGGAAGAGGTTTATCAAACTTTTGGGTTAGATCCTCAAGAGACTACTACTTTAGAAGAATATATGAAGGAGTACTTTAGTCGTATTATGAAAAAATTAAAAGAAATTGATTACGAGAAAAATAAAGGTAAGAAGAAAAAAGGCACAATTCCCTATCGTAACCAGTTTTAATACTACGCTTAAAGCAACAGGCTATTTAATCATAAATATTTAAATATTTAGCTTTGTTTGTATCTATTAGTGGTTAATCAGCAAAATTATTGAGGAGTCAATCTAAACTGATCGCTCCTCATACCAATTCTCTATAACAATGCGCTAAATTAAATTTAACCCCTTTGCGTCTTTGCGTCTTTGCGACGCGAAGCTAGTCCTTTAGGGCGCGAGATTTAAACTTAAAATATTAAGTGCAACCTCAAGGAGAAATGGTATTAGTTTCTTATTTCTAATTGACTTTGATTGAACGCAATTTATTCAGCTATTTTTTCTGAAGAAGTAAGCTTAAGGGAGATTTTTGGTTGAGGATTAATAGCTTGAGAAGGTTCTTCGAGTTCTAATTCATTAGTTTTAACAGTAAATTTAGCAGCGATCGCATCTCGTTGATTTATTAGATAGATACTAATGATAGTTAGGAAAACTCCTACTGATTGCAGGTTGCTCAAGACTTCCGATAGCAAAATCGTACCGAATAGTAGGGCAAAAATCGGCGTGAGGAAAGTTAAGGCGCTGAGGCTAGTTAAGTTACCTTTAGACGCTAGATAAAAGAAAATCCCATAGGCGATCGCACTGCCGAAAACCGTAGCATATCCTAATGCTAACCAGCCTTCTATTGTTATATTTTGCCACTGTTGTGATTCCTGTAGCCAGGATAGACCAAATAACGGCGCTCCCCCAATGATCATGTGCCAACCCGTAGCTACCACAGGATCGGTGTGACGACTGATATAGGGAATCATTACCGTGCCTAGCGCCATCGACAAGGAAGCCAGTAGCATAAGCCATTCGCCATTATCAAATAATCCCCACCAGTTGAGATCTACTGCTGCTAAGTCTCCCGCAAATAGACTATAGATCCAGCGATCGGGTAAGCCAATTAAACTGATGCCCAAAACGCCAATTCCTAATCCCAACCAACCCCAGAAGCCAATCACCTCAGCAAATAAGAAGCTTGACAGGAGTGCCACGGCTAAAGGCTGAGAATCGATCATTACCGATCCTAAACCTGCTCCTGTTTTGACAATTCCCTGAGCAAGAAAACCCTGAAACATTGCCCCATCAACTAAGGCAAAAGCTAAAATCCATAACCAAGCTTGCCAAGTTTTAGGCTGAGGCAACTTTAGCAAGAGTGAAACTAGCAAAACCAAAATTCCCGCAGGTACTAGTCTTACTCCTGCCATAAAAAAGGGTGTGGTGTGGGGAATTACTCCTTTCATCGCCACCATCGCTGTACCCCAAAGGAAAAAAGGAGCAATTAGCAGCAAGGCTTTAGGTAAAGATGAGGTCGAATTAGAACTGAGTTGCATTGAATATCAAGATAACAGAATACTTGTATATGAGTTTACTCAATTCTCAGATAATTTGTAGTTTTGTTAAGTTGTTTGACTGCTTTTCAGCGAATGTTGAAAAAGTTAAAGGTTTATGTTTAAACTGCAATAGCGAACTAATCGTTAAAAACATCATCTTCACAGACTGTTAGGTTTTCAGGCTGTATAGCTTGCTCCAGCTCGATATGTATACCCTGTGCTTCCTCTGCCATAAGATCTTCAATGTATCCAGGCTGAAGTGTTTTTGCCTCCAAGGGACTATCAAAAGGGCCAAAATAGTAGGTGCATCGAGGAACTTTAGTGGTTATTTTAAGCCAATAAGGTAGTCTCTTCTGCTCTTTTACTCCGAGTATGCTGAGGAATTTTGTAACCAAGGACATAATAGAACTGAAATTTTTGGTTAAATTTAAAACTATAAAAAAGCTTTTTTCTAGTATTAAAACTAGTTTTAGCGCTTGATGGCTGAGAAATAAACTAGATACTATTGAAAGAAAGGTAACTAAATGTGTATTTTTGCTTACCGTATCTCATCTATATGAGGATGTAAATCTTTCAGCGAGGAAATTACAAAAGTAAGCTACGATTTTGGCTTAAATGAGCGATCGCTCTCAGCATAACTCTCAAACTAGGCTGATAATCTTGTCTTCGATCGATTTGATTAGTTTTGTCTCTATCTTTCATTTTGCCTTTACGATCTTCCAGTCGATATTCCAGTTTTTAGATTCTACTTGTTTTAATGATTATTCGCATTTATCAAATAGATTTTTTTAATAAATTCTAGAATAACAATAATTTTTTTGTCACTCTGTTTAAATTTATTTATAAATACGATATATATTGATATGTGAATTGGCTACAAATTTACTATTATTAATTATTACGGTAATTAGGTAAAATATAACATTATTTTTTAAAGCCAATTACTCAAAAGATTTGGTTGGATAATTTAGATTGTATTTTAAATCAATAAATTAAGTAATAGATTAAAATTAAAATTGATAATTAAAAGTAATTAGATTAATTATGTTAGATGAAATCTCTATAATAGAACAGGTGGCAATTGATAAAAATAGCCAAACTAAATTACCATCTTCAGCACAAGTAGTAAATGCTTTACTTAAGTTAGAAAAAACTCCTAAAAACGAACAAGATAGCTATTATTTGTCTGATTTAGCTGGTTCTTGGAACTTGCGGTTCATTACGGGAACCAAAAAAACTCGTCAAAAAGCAGGAATTATTTTAGGTACAGGCAAGTATATTCCTAAATTAATTAAGATCCAAATTACATATAAAACTGAATCTTCAACCGTAAATATAGGGCAAGTAATAAATTTGGTAAAATTAGCTTTTTGTGAACTATCTTTAACAGGGCCAATTAGGTTTTTACCACAAAAAAGAATATTAGCTTTTGACTTCACTTATTTAAAAATTTCAGTAGGGGGTTTAACCTTGTATCAAGGATATATTCAAAATGGAGTGGAAAGAGAAAAGCTTTTTGCCGAAAAAGAACTGAAATATCAAGCATTTTTTAAATATTTTTTAATCAAAGATAATTTTATTGCTGCTAGAGGTAAAGGTGGTGGTCTAGCTTTATGGACTAGAGAAAAATCATAAATTTATAATTTAAATAAGAAATTAATTGCTCAAAATTGTGATTTTAATTAATATGACTAAGCAGATAATGTTATCTAAATAATCATGTTCTTCGCTAGATGAATTAATATCTTTAGCTCAGTTTGTCGATCCCTCAAGATGCAGTAAAAATATCTAAGATTTAAACTTACCAATAGAAATGAACTATTTTCCAGGCGATCGCCTGGTGGAAAAACATTTTGGGCGCAGAAAAACCCGATAAACTAACTCAAATAGGTAAAATAGATAAAATTACCATATTAGACTAGTTAGAATCGATTAAGTTGACAGGGAGAGAGGGGCAAATTTTGCACAGTATTAGCAATTAGCTCAACAACACCTTGATTTACCACCCAGCTATTCGCTTCCACAATTGGCTGATTTAGTTTTGTGGGACTAACTCGATCGCTAGAACTTGCTTTTAATAATTGTAAGTTAGCGTGGCTAACAACAGGGATCTGCTCGATACCCCAATCGTTCAATGTTTCCCAATAGGTAGTCTCGTGTAAAGGATTGCGGGGAATACCTCCTCGTCCAAGATCGCGAATTTGATTAGAACTAGACTCTGTGCCGACACCACAACTAGAAGTAATCTGATCTTCGGCTACTAAAGGAGACTGTTCGATATAATCTGTAACTAAGCGAGAATTAAGATCTAACGTAGAAATTGCCACATTACCCTGCTTCTGCTCAACTTCAGAACTAGCGGTAATCCGACTACTGGGATCGATAAATAGTCCTTGAGTATCAATAGAAACACTCCCGCCATTTCCTCGACTAGCATCAGCACTGATTCGATTGAAATTTAACAAAGCTAAATTTTCAGTTTTCAAGGTGATATTCCCCCCATTACCATCTTGTGCTGCGGTGGTAGAAATTGAGCTGCCGTGGTCGAGAGTGACTAAGTGATCTGCCAAGATATTAACCGAACCACCTTCACCCGATGCCGTATTGGCGACAATCTCTCCTTGAGTATCTAAATTCAAAACAGAAGTAGCAATTTCGATATCCCCTGCATTAGCCAATCCATAGTTACTTACAGATATTTGTGCTGCTTGCTCAATAGTTAGCTGGGGTGTATTAATCATCAAGCTACCGCTGTCTCCTTGGGGTTGCTGTCCTACCGGTAAACCATCAACACCTGATGAGGCAGAAAAGCCACTAGCTAGTTTAGTTTCGGCAATATTTCCTTCATTGTCTTGCGATCGCAATATTCCCTGACCAGAAAGAACGACTGACTCACTTGCATTGACTGTAATAGTTCCTCCTGCGCCTTCTCCTGCCAAAGCCTGAATCTGGCTACCATCTTCAATTACTAGCTTTCCTGTGTTGATGCCGATCTGTCCTCCTGAACCAGTTCCGCCAGTGGAAGTGCTAATAATAACAGGATTGTGATCCTTGTCACTAGACAATCTCACCCGATCTGGAGCATCGATCGTAATACTTCCTCCGGTTCCCTCGTTTAAAGTTCCAGCAGAAATTATTGAGCCGTTGCTGATAGAAACTTGAGGTGCTTCGATGAGAATATCTCCTCCCGCATTAGCGGCTTGCTCGCCTAAGCCACTGCGTAAACCGACTTGAGTTATCAATAAGCCAGCATCAAGATTAATCGATTCTGAAGCTTTAAGATTAATATTGCTCTTTGCCTCACTGAGTTGATTAAAGTCGAGGATGCCTGAACCAGCAGAGAAATTAATGGTCTTACCTTGAAAATTGACCTGACCGCTACTGTTGATTAAAGCGCGACTATTGAGGTCAATGTTAGCGAATTCTGCACCAGGCTGATAGTCAAACTGCCAACCACGATCGTCTGTTTGTAGCGCGATCGCTCCAGATTTAACTCCAGCAATTTCGAGATTACTATCGATCGCGTTGAGAGTATTTCTACCGATCGATACATCGCCACCCAACAAAGCCAAAGTATTGCCAGGGTTAATATTCAAACCAGGACTAGTAGAAGTTCGATTATGATTGGGTAGAACTTCAATCGTTGCGCCATTGCCATATTGCAAGCCAATCGGTGCGCTAATAGTTAATAAAGACTCAACTTTTGGTGCAACTGCGCTAAATTCTGTCCCGTCGGCAAAAATTAGGCGATCGCCTGTAGTTACAATCAAAGATCCACCCAGATCTAGTTGAGCATTAGCACCAAAAATAACTCCTGCGGGATTGAGCAGGAACAAACTAGCATCGCCTTGGGTTTGAATCAAGCCATCAATCTCGGAAACTGTTCCCCCCGTAACTCGACTAAAAATATTCTCAATCTCTAAAGCATGATCGAAGTTAGCTACTCCCTCAGTGATTACAGAAAACTGTTCAAAACTATGAAACAGATTTGTCCCAGACTGAATACCACCTGTAATGACGGAAACACCCCGATCGCTCTGAACCTGAGTCTTGGTAGTATTATCTTCTACTATCTGCGCCTGAACATTGCTGTCGAGCATTATTACCAGAACCGTCAGGGTGGCGGTGAATTTGCCTCCATAACCACTAACATTCGCAGACAACATAAGCTGAACCAAAGGAAGAACCTGAAGCAATGTTAGCTTATGCCAATTAAGACAGCCAGTAGATAAATGGAGTTAAATCTGCTCAAAACCAAGATCATGTAGTTCTTGTTGATTCCCGCGATCGCTATATATAGTCATTCCAAATAAAAAATATATGATCTTGTAGGGGCGATTCGCGACGCGCGACGTAATGAGCTAGTGCTAAAGCACATTGTCCTAAAGGATACACCTTCGGATATACCCTTGTCCTAAAGGATAAGCTTCGCAAATGGTATACCGCTTCGCGACGCGGAGCTAGTCCTTTAGGGCATATCCTTTAGGGCGAATCGCCTCTACTAATGTTTATGGAAGCGAATACCCAAAAAAATATCGTACAAAAAGTTTAAAAAGTTTTTGCCATCTAATAATCCTAAAGACTGTTCGCAACCCTTAGCGTCTAACAAAGGCTTAGTTTCATAATAAGCTGACTGATATTTATACCAAGGAATAGACGGCCAAAGATGATGTACTAAATGGTAGTTTTGCCCTAAAATTAGCAGATTGAGAATCGGACTGGGATAAACTCTAGAGTTTTTCCAGCGATCGCGCTCTTGAAAAGGACGATGGGGTAAATAATCAAAAAATAGACCTAAAGCCATGCCCACTACCATTGCTGGCACAAACCAAAAGTTCATTACATAACCGATAAAGCCGTAATGAATCCCCAACATAACTATCGTGATTAAAAATAGGCGACTAAGAAACCACTCTAGTAATTCATATTTACGCCATAAGCGTCTTTTAAAAAAGAAAAACTCATGATAAAAAAAGCGGGCAGCAATTAGCCATAAAGGGCCACCTGTAGAGACAAAATGGTCGGGGTCATTTTCAGGATCGTTTACATGGGCATGATGTTGTAAATGTACCCTAGTAAACACAGGAAAAGCAAAGCCTAGCATTAAGGCACTGCAATGACCCAAGATAGAATTTATTATACGATTGCTGTGGGCGCTATTATGAGAAGCGTCATGAATAACTGTTCCTGATAAATGTAATGCCAAAACATTGGCGATAAAACAACACCAATCTGGGAATTTGCCCATAAAATAACCCGTGGTTGATATTGTCAGCAACGCGATCGCTGCAATCACCATCAACACATTGGGATTTAATCCCCCAGGAGCTTTTAAATACTCTCTGGGTACTGTTCGCAGTGTTTGAGCCGACTGCATCTTTTCGTTTGCTCCTCTTACTTTTGATCTTACGACTTTTCTCAGGTAGTTTACACTAATTCCCAACCTAGGTAAAGAATTGTAAAGTATTTTCCCGAATTTCTCATTTAACGGTCAATTAAAGATTAATTTGGCTAATGTTTTCACCATTTAAATTGAAATATTGCTTGACAAGTATAATTGGGCAATAACCATACTGTAAATTATGTAAATTTACATCTGGCTCAAGTAGGTTTGATAACCTAATTTATCAAGGCGATCCTGCTTGTCAAGTACTGTCTGTGCTAAATCTTGACGATATTGTTGAATCTTATTTTGCAGTTGTGGATCACTTGTTGCCAATATTTGTACGGCAAGCAACCCTGCATTTTGAGCATTGCCGATTGCTACAGTTGCCACGGGAATTCCTCTGGGCATTTGCACAATCGAATAGAGAGAATCTACTCCCTGTAGTTGACGAGTAGTCACAGGTACACCAATCACAGGCAAAGGAGTCAAAGCAGCCACCATTCCTGGTAAATGGGCAGCACCTCCCGCCCCAGCAATGATTACCTTAATGCCTTGTTGATGAGCATTACGAGCATACTCAACCATTCTGTCTGGGGTACGATGGGCGGAAATAATTCCTACCTTATGGGGGATAGCAAAATCTTCGCAAACGGCGATCGCTTTTTCCATCGTGGGCAAATCAGAATCGCTGCCCATAATAATGCCAATTAACGGTGTAGTTTCACTCAAAGTTGTTGTTAAAATTCTTAGTTCTGTATTTTATCTTGTTTATTGATGTGATTTGACAAAATTTAGCTTTATCTTTAAACCAAGGAAATCTAGGGAGACTATTTCAATGAGAACGGATCTGTTGATTGAGAATGCGCAGATTATCGGACATGAAGGCTTATATCAATTAGCGATCGCTACAGGCAAAATTAATCAAATTAAAGAAATGTCTGCGACTAGTTCCACTGCAACCCGACTAAGATTAACAGATATTCCCAGACTAGATTTGCAAGGAGATTGGCTATCTTTAGGCGGGATCGATCTCCAAATCAATGGTGCTTTGGGTTTGGCTTTTCCAGATCTGGTAGCAACCGACTTACCCAAGCTCAAACAGATCTGTGACTTTCTTTGGCAACAGGGAGTTGATGGCTTTTTACCGACAATTGTAACTACTGCCGTGGATAAAATACAGCGATCGCTTGCTACCATCGCCCAATTTATGGCTACTCAAGACAAAACCAATACAGCAGATAATACAGCAAAAATTTTGGGAGTTCATTTAGAAGGGCCTTTTTTAAACTACCAGAAGCGAGGCGCACATCCACAACAATATTTATTACCTTTAACCATTGAAAATATTCAACAAGTTTTGGGAGAATATAGCCAGATTGTCAAGGTAATCACCCTCGCACCAGAATTAGACAGCAGCAACACAGCAATTACTTATCTGCGAAACCAAAATATTATCGTCAGCTTAGGACATTCCCTCGCGACAGCTAGCCAAGCACAGGAGGCATTCAGCCAAGGCGCATCAATGGTGACTCATGCTTTTAATGCCATGCCCAGTTTGCACCATCGCCAACCAGGATTATTAGGCACAGCGATCGTCAATCCTGATGTTTATTGCGGTTTAATCGCCGATGGCAATCATGTCTGCCCCACTATGTTAGAAATTATCCTCAAGGCTAGTAACTACGAACAGGGTATCTTTTTAGTTAGTGATGCCTTATCTCCTATCGGTTTAGCTGAGGGGGTTTATCCCTGGGATGAACGGCAAATTACCGTCACCCAAGGTACAGCCAGACTAGCCGACGGGACTTTATCAGGCACAACTCTACCATTATTAGTCGGAGTAGAAAACCTAGTTAAATGGGGTTGCGATCTAGAAAAGGCGATCGCCATGGCAACAACATCTCCCAGAAAAGCAATTAATTTATTAAGTACAAATATAACTGTTGGGCAACAGGCTAATTTATTACGCTGGCATTGGGATGAAGCACAACAAAAATTATCTTGGTTAAGGCTGAAGTAACCTGAGTTTGGGGTTATAGTTTTTTAAAAAAAACTTATCTAAAAATGTGCGATGAAAATCGTAGTCGATCTCAGAAAATGGGCCAATTTCAAAAAGGGATGTCCGTAAGGATGAAAATAATACACTATAATTTATAGTGTAAAAAATAGTATGTAATATCTTGTCAGATGGCATCAAAAAGTATCAATGTAACTATAGATGAGAAATTGCTGGCACTTTCTGATTCCTTGGTGGCTGAAGGAAAATATGCAAATCGTTCTCAATTTGTACAGGCATCTATTCAAGCTATGCTTCTCAAGCTGGATACCGAACATATCGCCGAACAAGCAAAATTGCTCAAAAAAAATAATGATACGGAAGAATGGTTTGAGGGAGAATTAGATTCTTGGCAAGAAGAATATTAAGAGGCGGTATTTATTGGGCAAAGCTCGATCCAACAGTGGGTGTAGAGCAGCAAGGGACGCGACCAGTATTAGTAATTAGCATTGAAGCTTTTAACAACAATAGTGATAGTGCGATCGCTTTTGCAATTACCAGCCAACAGCCTCAAGTTAAATATCCTTTAGTTTACGAGTTACCAAAGGATTTACTACCCAAACCATCATGGGTAAAAATTACTCAAATAAGAACCTTGAGTATTAAAAGGCTAGGTAAGTTTCTAGTGAGGATAGAGGAAACGGATTATCAAAAAGTTATGATTGGATTTAACAAATTGTGTTGCTGAGGAGACTCCTTGGTCTGTCCATTCGATTAGTTTCTCTAGTGATTAGGAAGTGTTTGTTTAAGATAGAGTATGCAAGCGCGATCGCAGAAATCTCTTCTATCGAAGGGTGTTCAATGCATATTGCAGAGATTCAGTAAATATGAAATACTGTAATTATGAAGAAAATAGTGACGATTAACGATCGCGGTACGATAACCTTACCAAAAGAACTAAGACGCAAGTATGGTCTAGAAACTGGTGGAAAGGTTGTGATAGAAGAGAGTGAAGAAGGATTGCTCCTACGCCCTGGGGTGACATTTTCTGTGGAAATTTATAGCGAAGATCGTCTGAAAGAATTTCAAGAGTGTAACGAAGATGAACTTAAGGATTTCGATCTAGAGTGAAGGTTTTTCTCGATGCCAATATTTTATTCAGTGCAGCAGCACCCAAGAGTAATGTTGCCAAACTGATCGATCTCGTTCAAAAACATGGACAATGTGTTACTAGCCCTTATGCGGTTGAAGAAGCACGAAAAAACTTGCAATTAAAACAATTTGGCTCTCTAGAAATATTTGAATTGTTGCTAACAACAGTTACTATTAGTAATAAGTTAGTTTTAGATTTACCAGTCACGATCAAATCAAAAGATATTCCTATTCTCGGTAGTGCGATCGCTCAACAATGCACTTATTTATTAACAGGAGATAAGCGAGATTTTGGGCTTTTTTTTGGTAAGACTATAGCAGGAGTTATGGTTGTTTCTCCTAGGTTACTAGCTGAAGATTTGGTAAATAAAGGGTTTTTGCCAAAGAGGTGAGCCAACGAAGGGTAGTACTAACAATTCAGGATTAAAGTTGTATGCTATAAGCTGAAAGTTGAGACAATCATGATCTGACTAAATGAAATCGATGAAGCCAACGATTGAAGCTATTTCCGCTATACCCAACCACACTCAACCGACTTATCTGCTAGTAGTGCTGCATGGTTGGGGTGCAAATTATCAAGATTTTGTGCCTTTTGCCAAGGTGTTAAACTTACCTGGCTTTGGTTATCTGTTTCCCAATGCTCCCTTCGCTCATTTTCAAGTGCCAGGGGGTAGGGCTTGGTATGCTTTAGAAAATAAAGACTTTACAGGTTTAGCCGAAAGCAGACAGCTACTCCTAGACTGGTTAACTTCTCTAGAAGCTTCAACAGGTGTTCCGCTTGAAAGAACTATTATGGCAGGATTTTCCCAGGGTGGGGCGATGACTTTAGATGTCGGGTTAACTTTGCCTCTGGCTGCTGTGTGTAGCTTTAGTGGCTATTTACATTATGAACCGCAAGGGCAATTAAACAAAACCTATCCCCCAACCATAATTATTCACGGGAGACAAGATTCTGTCGTACCGATACAGGCTGCTGTCAAGGCTAAAGATGAACTAAGCAAGATCGGTGTCAAAGTTCAGTATCATGAGTTTGAGATGGCTCACGAAGTCAGAGATGAGGCGATCGCACTTTTCCAACAGTTTATTAATCAAGAGGTGATTAAATAAAGAGATTAGCAAACTATTCTTCGTATAAGATTTGTTCAAAGCAAAATTGTCCTACTTCCACCAAAGTAGTCTCAGCCGCTTTGTCTGTTGCGGAGGCTGCGGTAAGCTGTTTAAATTCTGTCAGACTGTATTGTCGTTCAAATTCACCAAGGGTACAGTCGCATAGTCTTTTAGCTTCCACTTCGGCTAATCCCTCCTGCATGGAAGTTTGCAGACATTCCTGGTTATAGCTTTGAACAAACTCGGCAGGATATTGATGAGCTTTTTTCGTATTCACCAAACCGCTGGCAACTGCTACACCGCCTGTGGTTAGAAGAACCAGACTTAAGAGAGAATAAATAAAATATGGCATGGCGATCGCGGTAAGATTTAAACTTAATAAGGGTGAGGTTTAATTTAGCAGCTAATTGTATATTTTTTAGATGATTATTGTCTTTGCTATGTTCCTAACTCAAAAATCTCATGATTGATAGTTTTCAGGTGAAGCAACAGGCGCGAGAAATTGGCTTTCACTTAGTAGGCATAACTACAGTAGATAACCATCAAGATGGAGCCAACAAGCATCTCAATAACTGGTTGAACTCTGGCTATCAAGCTGACATGGCGTGGATGGCTAATCCAAACAGAGCCGATATCCGTGCTTATTTGCCCGAAGCGCAGTCAGTTATTTCAGTGGCGTTAAATTACTATACTCCCCATCAACACTCCCAGCAGCCTGGAATCGGTAAAATTTCTCGTTATGGTTGGGGTAGAGACTATCATAAAGTTATGGGTAAAAAGCTCAAGGCTTTATGTAACTGGTTGCGATCGCAAGATGAATCGATTGTTACTCGTTATGCAGTGGATACTGCGCCAATTCAAGACAAAGTTTGGGCGCAACGGGCTGGTTTGGGTTGGATTGCGAAAAACGGTAACGTAATTACTAAAAAATATGGCAGTTGGGTATTTTTAGGCGAAGTTGTCACTAATTTATCTCTAACAAACGATCCTCCTCATACTAGTCATTGTGGTACCTGTACTCGCTGCTTAGAAGCTTGTCCGACGGGGGCGATTACTCAGCCTTATGTTGTTGACGCTAATCGCTGTATTGCTTATCACACGATCGAAAATCGTGAGCCAGAATTACCGCCACAGATCGCCGATTATTTATCAGGTTGGGTGGCAGGATGTGATATTTGTCAGGATGTTTGCCCCTGGAATCAGCGTTTTGCTCAAGAGACAGACATTAATGAATTTCAGCCTTATACTGGTAATTTACAACCTCAATTAAGCGCATTAGCCAATCTTAATGAAGTACAATGGGATAGGCAATTTCGCGCTTCAGCCCTCAGAAGAATTAAGCCTGATATGTGGCGACGCAATGCTCGTGCTAATCTTAATGAAGAGAAGTAACTGTAATTATATTACAAATATAAAGATTTTAATTATTTATCATTACTTTAATTTTTTAGCGTTTTATTTATATATTTAATTATTCTCATGACTGTGAAAGTAATCTTATTTGACTTTGATGGTACCATTGCTGACACGTATCAAGCGATCGCTAAGATAACCAATCAGCTATCAACTGAATTTGGCTATAAAGCATTAGACCAAGAAGAGTTAATCTTAATCAAAAATATCAGCTCTCGTGAAATAGTTAAGCGCTCAGAAATATCGATCTTTAAGTTACCTTTTTTGGTCAGAAGAGTTCGCGCTGAATTGAGTAAAGAAATTGCTGAACTACAACCGATCAAAGGTATTGCCCAGGTTTTATTAGAGTTAAAAAAGCAAGGTTATATCTTAGGAATTGTCACTTCTAACAATAAAGAAAATGTCAATATATTTTTGGAAAAAAATCAGTTAGATCATTTGTTTAGCTATATATATTCTAGTACGGCAATCTTTGGCAAACATCGAGTACTCAACCAAGTAATTAGGGAACATAACATTGTTCAATCTGACATAATTTATGTTGGGGATGAAACTAGAGATATTAGATCGGCGAGAAAAAGCCTCATTTCCGTAGTTGCGGTAAGTTGGGGATTTAATGCAGCCGAAATTCTCCAAGAGCATGAGCCAGATTACCTAGTTGCTGAACCCTCAGAGTTGCTCGAAGCGATCGCTCATTGGCAGCCTTGTCAAACAGCTGCCTTTTAAACTAATTCTGAAAATCGATGGTAAATGATCATCCTGAATACTTATTATTTGCTCAACACGGCTGGGCTGATACAGGCAATAATCTTGGTCGGCTAGTCAAAGCAGCAGTCGATCCCCAGACTAAATTAATTGTACCTAGTTTGGGATTGATTAAAACTTTTATTCGGATTGAGCCTTTAGTTAAACGCCTAGAACAAATCGCTACTGAGGCGATCGCGCGTCATCCCAACACCCCAATTAAAATAATTGGGCATTCGATGGGGGGTTTGATGTGGTTAGAGGTACTAGAACGTAATCCTCAATGGTGGGATCAGGTGCACTCGCTGATTCTGTTGGGTTCTCCTGTGGGGGGGTCTAATATTGCGCGGATTGTCGATCCTTTAGCTATTGGTGTGGGTACAGCAGCAGATTTGGGTAAAAATCGCCGTGCTATGGCAGAAAAGATAGCTCAGCATATTCCCACCCTATCAGTGGCAAGCGATCTGGGAATGGGGACAGATGGTTTAGTTACGGTAGAAAATACTAAGTTTGACTATGCTAACTGCTTACTAATATCCGATATTACTCATAATGCCATGCGACACCATGCTGAGATGGTGCCGATCATACAGAATTTTTGGGCAAATCCCCAACTCGGTTTAGCACCAGAAGCCACTTTAACTAATCAGTTGATTCAACGTTTGCGTACAGTACGAGGGATGACTGATACCGACTATCGTGATTTTGCGCGATCGCGCATTGTTGTCCGTTTTTCTGACGTTACTCTTCATACCTGGAATAACCCTTTTGGCGTTAATCATGTTTATCTGGGTCAACAACAGCAATGTCTCTATGCAGGATACGTAGGTTTAATTCATGCTAAGGGTTTGCGTCAGGCAATTAAGGCAATCCAAAATAGGGCAGTAGAATCTTAATAAAATTTTTTTTCCCAATTACTTGACAAACTTATAGAGGAAATTGCTATACTGAATTCTGTTGCGAAACGTTGGGGTGTCGCCAAGCGGTAAGGCATCGGTTTTTGGTATCGACATTCCTAGGTTCGAATCCTAGCACCCCAGTTGTAAACTAAAAGTGATTACCAGTTCCATTAGTCCTGATTTTGTGATTGAACTGCGTTCTTCATCAGACAGCCCAAAGAACTTCGAGAAAAAATACAGGAATATATTGATAACGGCGTGCAATCAACTTGGGGTAAGCGATCGCACTCAAGCAGCACTTTGGGCAAAACAAAATTTATATTTATGGTGACAGCTCAGTTTTACCTTGGTTATTAAGATTCTTGCGGGTTGGGGTTTTGGTTAGCTTCTTCCATTGCTTCGGTAATAAAAAGCTTGGCTAACTTATCGTAAATTCCTGCCCCGATATATTGAGGATACTTATGGGAGCGACTATAAAGCCAGATCAAGTTTTTGCCGTAATAAATCCGAATATCTTGCAAAAGACCGTGGCAATTGGGAATTAGTGAGTTTGCTTGATTGAGCGCATCTGTCCAACGCTCATAATGCGCCTCAAAACTAGGAGTTATAACTCGAAACATTATGTTCGATTCGGTAGATGAAAAGTAGATAATGTTTTTAGTATTCTATATTCAATTTGAAAAAGCAAATGGAAAACACTAACTGGGCCGACATTGCTTTCGGCGTAGCTGCACTGCTGATTGTTCTTAGTGGCTTATTTTTGCTCTTTCAAGGTGTTGGTGCAATGAACGAAAAGGACTAAACTGGCAGCTATAGCCGTACAAAATTAGCGATAGACAATTAGGGTGATCGGCTCGTAGGTAGCAGGTAGTCCTAAAGGATAAGCTTCGCAAATAGATATTAGTAAAAAACGTCCTAACATTGTCTAGTATTGCTATACAGTCTGAATATCTGAATAATTGAGTTGACCACAATGGCCCAAGCCCAGTCTTCCTTGGAGTTTATTCCTCCCGCTTATAGCCCAGTTATTTGGCACATCGCTAAGGCAATCAATCCCTTTTGGTTACGCTATAACCACAGTGTTGTTAGGGTTGAGGTAGATCGTGCGGGGGAATTAATCGATCTATATCATCAGTTTCAACAGGGGAAGATGCGGTTTCTGCTGGCATTTCGTCATCCCACCGTGATCGATCCTCCTTGTCTGGCTCAATTATTGTGGAATCAATTGCCCAGCTTGGCACAGCAAACAGGAGTTTCTTTGCGATCGCCTGTACATGCTCATTTTATCTACGATCGCGGTATTCCCCTATGGGCAGGAGCAAAAGTCGGCTGGGGCATTTCTCAGCTGGGGGGGACTCCTATTCGGCGTGGAGCAGTTGATCGGGCGGGTTTGCGCTCAATTCGAGAGTTGTTTGTCAATGGACAGTTTCCCCTGGCTGCTGCCCCCGAAGGAGCGACTAATGGTCATAATGAAATAGTTAGTCCGATTGAGCCTGGTATTGCCCAGTTTGGCTTTTGGTGTCAAGAAGATTTAATCAAAGCAAAACGAGATGAAGCAGTAGCGATCGCGCCGATCGGAATTAGGTATTTCTATCAAACAGCACCTTGGCAATATTTAGATGAGTTATTGACTAAACTAGAAGTTGATAGCGGTTTACCAGCTACTCCCAACCGCACCATGGGATTAGTTAATGGTAAAACGCCGAATGAGAATCAACAAACGGAACTTTATCAACGGCTAATTACCCTAGCCGAACATCTTTTAGCTTTAATGGAAGATTTTTATCGCAAATTCTATCAACAGCAGCTAGAGTCTAGTCAAGACTTATCCCAACGTTTACAAGCTCTATTGGATGCAGCTTTAAAAGTCGCAGAACAATCATTTGGTCTCAAGTCTAACGGCAGTATTAGCGATCGCTGTCGTCGAGTTGAACAAGCAGGCTGGAATCGTATCTATCGTGAAGATATCTCAAAATTAACCAATCTCGCTCCCGCAGTTAAAGGATTGGCTGATTTGGTTGCTTCAGAAGCCGAATTGCGACTATGGCATATGAGGCTAGTAGAAACCTTTGTCAGCGTTACGGGGAATTATTTAGCAGAAAATCTCAGCGCCGAAAGATTTGCCGATACAATTTTACTACTGTGGACTATGGTCACTAGATTAAAGGGAGATTCTAAAGCTAAAACTCCCTATCTGGGCAAAAAATGGGTAAAAATTACCGCCATGCCCCCATTTTTAATTGTTGACTATTGGAAACCATATCAAACTAATCGTCGTCAAGCCGTAGCCGACCTAACTCAAGATTTACAACAGGCTTTAGAAAATTCAATCAGTAATCAGTAATCAGTATTAATGAAAAAAATCTTTGTAATTGACACTAATGTAATACTTCATGACCCCAACGCTATTTTACGCTTTGAAGACAACGAAATAGTCTTGCCGATCGCTGTAATTGAAGAATTAGATCGGTTTAAAAAACAGCCAGAAATGACTGGTCGTAACGCCAGAGAAGTTGCCCGTACTTTGGATCAATTGCGTCAACAAGGTAATTTAACCACAGGAGTAAGCTTAAGCAATGGTGGAACTCTCAGAGTTGCCTTGAGCGATCGCGATACCCTCAAGACTTTACCCCTAGAATTAAGCGGTGATGTTGCTGATAATGCAATTTTGGCGGTGGGATTGCAGTCTAAATACAGTTGTCAATGTCCCGTGGTAGTAATTAGCAAAGATACTAATTTAAGAATTAAAGCCGATGCTTTAGGTTTACATGCTGAAGATTATGAAACTGATAAAGTAGATATTAATGAGCTTTATACTGGCACTACAGAAGTTTTAGTTAGCGCTGAACAGATAGCTGAATTTTTCCAAGCTGGTTCGGTAACCCTGGAGCGAGAATTTTTACCCAATCAGGATATTACCCTAGTAGACAGTCTGAATCCATCTCATACTGCATTAGGCATGGCAGAAGGGAAAAGCAGCAAGATTATTCCTTTAATAGCGCTACCAAAACTTGGTGTTTCTCGCATTCAACCCCGTAACCGGGAACAAAGATTTGCCCTCAACCTGTTATTACAAGACTCAATTAAGCTGGTTACTTTAGTGGGAAAAGCAGGTACAGGAAAAACTCTCTTGGCGATCGCCGCAGGACTACAAAAAGTGGCAGATGAAAAGCTCTATAATCGCCTATTAATCTCGCGTCCAGTTGTCCCAATGGGCAAAGATATTGGTTACCTCCCTGGAGATATCAATGACAAACTCACTCCCTGGATGCAGCCTCTATACGATAATTTTGACTTAATCTTTCGTACTCAAGAAATCTCGGAAAAACCTGGACATTGGCGTCGAGGACACGAAGAATTAATCGAAATGGGAATGCTGCAAATTGAACCTCTGACCTATATTCGCGGTCGCACTATCCCCCAACAGTTTCTCATTATCGATGAGGCGCAAAACCTAACTCCCCATGAAGTAAAAACTATTATTACCCGCGCAGGAGAAGGCACTAAGGTAGTTCTCACAGGAGATCCCGATCAGATTGATAATCCCTATATTGATGCTGCCAGTAACGGTTTAACCTATGTGGTGGAAAGATTTAAACACGAACCCCTAGCAGGTCATATTACTCTATTTAAAGGAGAGCGATCGGGGTTAGCCGAAAGAGCAGCGGTGTTGCTGTAATTCAAGAGTTATACCATATAGTTTTTACGTAGGGGTGTTGCCCTAAAGGACTAGCTTCGCGTCGGGAATTAGGGGACTTGGGGCAATAATTAGCTCCCTATCTCCCCATCTCCCCATCTCCCTATCTCCCTATCTCCCTACATAATTGTAATAACTAACTCTGCGTAACGTCAGTTATTAATCAACCTTGTAATTTTTTAGCCAACAATTGATTCGCTAATTTGGGATCGGCACGTCCACCAGTTTCCTTCATAACTTGACCGACAAAAAAGCCTTTTAGCTTCGTCTTACCAGCTCGAAACTGTTCTAACTCTTGGGGATGTGCAGCAATGACCGCATCGATAATTTGCTCGATTTCTCCTGTATCAGAAATTTGAATCAAGCCTTTGCTTTCAACTAAAGCTTTTGCTGAACCGCCTTTAGTTAACAGTTCGGGTAAGATTTCTTTCCCAATTTTGCCACTAATTGTCCCGTCCGTAATCAAGCTGATTAACTCGGCTAAAATTTCAGGCTTGAGTTCAGTTTCCGTAATCTTTAAATTATTACTATTAACATAGGCAGCAATATCTCCCATGACCCAATTAGCTACCTGCTTAGTATCGGCACCCGCAGCGATCGCCGCTTCAAAATATTCGGCAACAGCGCGATCGTCCGTCAACACTCTAGTATCGTAAGCTGATAAACCTAAGTCTGCTTGATAACGATGACGTTTACTGATTGGTAGTTCGGGTAATTCTGCTTTCCAAGCTTCTAACTGTTCCGTCGAAACTTCAATCGGCGGTAAATCTGGCTCAGGGAAATAACGATAGTCGCTACTTCCTTCCTTCAAACGCATACTCTTCGTCCTTTGTGTACCTTCTTCCCACAGACGAGTCTCTTGATAGATCGGTTCACCGTTGGTTACTGCTGCAATTTGCCTCTCAATTTCATAGTCGATCGCTTTTTGAATCGCACTAAAGGAATTCATGTTTTTGATTTCTACTTTCGTGCCAAACTCTTTTTGTCCCACAGGACGCACCGAAATGTTCACATCACAGCGCAGAGAACCCTCATTCATCTTCCCGTCACTGATGCCAAGATACAGCATGATCCGACGAATTTCTTGGGCATATTCCGCTGCTTCTTTCCCTGTACGCAGATCGGGTTCGGAAACAATTTCCACCAGAGGTATACCCGCACGGTTGAAGTCTACCAGAGAATAAGTCGAACCATCAAGGCGCTCGCTCCCACCATGAGTCAGTTTCCCCGCATCTTCTTCCATATGCAAACGAGTAACACCAATTTTCTTTCTAATCGGTTCAGTGTTAGGTTGCTCCACAATCTCAATTTCCACCCAACCGTGTTCGGCGATCGGCAGATCGAACTGAGAAATTTGATAGTTTTTGGGTAAGTCAGGATAAAAATACTGTTTGCGATCGAATTTACTGTAAGGCGCAATTTGGCAGTTTAAAGCTAACCCTGCCTTCACTGCATATTCCAGTACTTTCTCGTTGAGAACAGGAAGTACTCCTGGATAACCTAAGCAAATTGGAGAGATATTTGCATTGGGATTATCACCATCAAATTTAGTAGCTTCGCGACTAAATATTTTGGTTTCGGTACTTAACTGACAGTGAGTTTCTAAGCCAATAATTGCCTCGTACTCTGTTTTGGCTGGTGCAGCACTAGTCATAGATTTTTTGCTCTGTAGAAAACAACTTACCTAATTTTAGATCTATCTCCACAGAATTTAAGCTAAGTTCTGCATTTTGTTTGTCGATATTATATACGTTTAATTATTTTATGATGTTTAAAAATTTTCAAAGATAATACCAATTAGTATATTTTGGTAAAAAAATATATGATGGTAACCTATAAATTAAATTAAATTCAATAAATTTCCCCAATATTTTATTTTTTCTATTCACCCTGTTAATTTAATATGATTCGCACCTTAATAGTCGATGATCAAAATATCATCCGCAAAGGCATAAAAGTATTGCTAGAAAATTCCGCCGAAATTGAACTAGTAGGTTTTGCTGAAAATGGTGAGACTGCATTAGCTAAAATAGAAGCTACTCAACCAGATGTCGTGTTATTAGATATCAATTTACCAGGCATTGATGGCATAGCGGTTGCTAATCAGCTTGCCCTTAAATTTCCCCAGATTAAGGTTATTATGCTTAGTAGCTATGAAGACGAAAGCTATGTCAGCCAAGCAATAAAATCAAGCGCCAAAGGATATCTGCTCAAAAATATATCGGCTGAAGAACTTGAATGGTCAATCAAATTAGTACATCAAGGATACTCAGCATTTAAATCGGAATTGTTAACATCTCTCAACCCAGAAAATCAGCCAATAAAGCTAAAATCAACTAATTCGACTAAAGCCCATAAAGTATTTCCAGCCGAGCATAATTTAGCTTCACCAACATCATCTATGGCGTCACCCAAAGAAGATAAAAAGTCAGCTGAATTAGAACTTTTACTCGCGAGAAATCAAGTCAGGCAAAAGTATTCTGCCTTTAAACAGCAGCGTCAAAACTCTGGAATTCATGATGTTACCATCAGCCGAGCCAAGAAGACGATGATGAGCTTTGAGTTTAAGCTGCTTATTTTTATTATTCTTTTTTCTCTCGGATTTTTAGTTTTTGTCGCTCTATCTAGCCTAAATTAAAATTTCAACATCAACTAATACTAATAATCCTAACTATCAGATGCATTTTGTCCAATAACTTTAGGTAGCGTAATTGCCTCGTTTCCTGGTGGTAAGCCAACGGGAGAAGTAGACAAAACTCGATTATTAAGCTGCTGCATCAAGCTTGCCATTTCTAGTGCATTTAAAGCATAGTTCCAGCCCAAGTTGCTTTTGATACCTGCTCGCTCAAGCGCCTGCTGCATTGTATCCACCGTTAGTACGCCAAAAATTACGGGGACACCTGATTGGAAGCTGGCTGCTGCGATCCCTTTAGCTGCCTCAGACGACACATAGTCAAAGTGAGGGGTTTGCCCTCGAATAACTGCTCCCAAGCAAATGATGGCATTATAACCACCAGAGAAAGCTAATTGTCGAGCTACCATGGCAATCTCATAGCTACCAGGAACCCATACATAGTCTACCTGACCATTATCAGGCTCAATATTAATACCGTGGCGCTTTAAGCAATCTTGACAGCCAGAAATTAACTTTTCCGTTACAAGATCGTTAAAACGACCTATTACGATCGCCATCCGCAGATTTGATACATCTCCAGCAAACGTTCCTTCAAAAACAGCCATAAAATAAAATAAATTTAAATCTAAGAGTAATTTGCGCTTACTAGAGCATTAACTTTGTAAGGGGAAACGACTGTTCTCCCCCTACATTTGTCGTCTAAATAACAAAAAAATTCAACACTGCCACTGCTATCACAAGAATAGTCCAAATCCCCGATCCAACATAGATCAAAGATTTAGATTGCTCCCAGTTTTGGGGGGAAGCATAGGCAACGGGAACGCCAATTACCATGACAAAAGAAAATAGAACTAGAGCAGCTAGTACCAACTGAAATAAAATAGTCATCGTTTGATTCTCCTAAATCAAGATAGCCGAAGGCAAATCTTTAAATAAAGTTTTAATTTGTGAGACAACCTCGACAGTCACTTTATGAGGGAAACCCTCAAGACCGTGCTGTCTCGCAAAACCGTTGCGGGTCTGTGACCCGTTGCCCTAAAGGACGACGCGAAGCTAAGGCGCGTTTTGGGTAAGAATCTTCTTACCCAAAAGCCGCCGCTAGTGCTTTAGCATACACCTTCGGATAAGGTTATTGTCGAGGTTAGTTATTTTTTCCTGATATATTACGCTACCAAAAATCGACTACATCTGAGCAGAAATTTGTTACACAATGCTAGATAACTTTATTCAAACTTTTGTAAATTAGACAGATACCAAAGCTTTGAAAAAGTTAAGGTTTCAGCAACGGGCAAAGATTAGTTTGTCGTCTCGCGACAGAATAATCTCTAACCAGAGCATAAAGACAAAAATCACTAAAATTCATCAATCATAAATGTTAGATTTTCGCGCTAGCGGTGTATTACTTCATCCCACCTCTCTGCCTAGCCGTTTTGGGATTGGCGATTTGGGCGAGAACGCATATCGATTTGTCGATTTTTTGGCAAATAGTGACCAGCAAATATGGCAAATACTACCAATTGGACCGACAGGTTATGGCAACTCTCCTTATCTATCTTATTCTGCTTTGGCAGGAAATCCGTTATTAATTAGCCCCGCAATTCTCCAACAACAGGATTTATTAACCTGGGAGGATCTACAGAATTTGCCAGACTTTCCTCAAGATCGGGTGGACTTTGAGGGGGTGATTAAAATGAAAATGCCTTTGCTGCGCAAGGCAAGCGATCGCTTTAAGGAGATCGCCTCAGACGAAGCCAAAGAAGAGTTTCAACGTTTTTGTAACCGACAAAATGATTGGCTGAGTGACTACGCTCTATTTATGTCCTTAAAAGATGCTCATCATGGTAGTGGGTGGAATCAGTGGCCAGCAGATATTTCCGCTTGTCAACCTCAAGCAATGGCAGAATGGGGAGCAAAATTGACTGATGATATTTTCTTTCACAAGTTTGTTCAGTATCAGTTTTTCGCTCAGTGGCAAAATCTCAAGCAATATGCCAACGAGAAAGGCATCCAGCTGTTTGGCGATATCCCCATCTATGTTGCTCATGATAGTGTAGATGTTTGGGCGCACCGCAACATTTTTCAGCTAGACCCCGATACAGGAGAAGCCTCGCTTATGGCTGGTGTTCCTCCAGACTATTTTAGTGAGACAGGACAGCTTTGGGGTAATCCTGTCTACAATTGGCAAGAACTGGAAAAAACCGATTTTAAATGGTGGATTAGAAGAGTAGAAGCCATCTTGGAATATGTCGATATTATTCGGATCGATCACTTTAGAGGTTTTCAAGCTTACTGGGCAGTACCCCACGGAGAGACTACCGCGATGAATGGCACTTGGTTAGATGCTCCTGGAGATGAATTTTTCCAACGGCTAGACAAACAGCTGGGCAAACTACCAATTGTGGCAGAAGATCTGGGGGTCATTACTCCTGAAGTTGAGGCGCTACGGGATAAATTTAACTTCCCTGGTATGAAAATCTTGCAGTTTGCCTTTGATGGCGATCCAGCTAATGGTTTTTTACCCTATAACTATACAGACCGCAACTGTATTGTTTACACAGGTACTCACGATAATGACACTACTGTAGGCTGGTTTAATGAGCGATCGCCTGAAGCTAATGTTCAAGTAAGCGATTATTTTGGCTGCGTGGGTAACGACGGCATTCACTGGGCGATGATTCGGTTAGCGCTTAGTTCAGTTGGCAATACTGCCGTGCTGCCATTTCAAGATATTTTGGGTTTAGGCACAGATGCTAAAATGAATACTCCTTCTCAACCTACAGGTAACTGGAGTTGGCGCTGTCGCGCGGAGGCGTTTAATGATGAATTGAGCGGTCGCCTAAAATATTTAACCCATCTTTATGGACGTAGCCCTGTCCCGACCCATACCCTGACCTCGACCCAGCCTGAATAGCTGAATTGCGATCGTGTATTGATCACCCAGCCCTTAACATACATTTGATCTAATCAAAGATAAAATAAAGATGAAATTTAAGTTGAGGAGTTGGGTAATCTATCAATATAACCAGCACTAGGGCAACAGGTTAGATCTTGAAATGGTGAAATTTAAGCTTGTGAGTTGGATCATTTATCATCTTGTCAAAAAACATCGCACTTTTAGCAAGGCTCAGGAATTGAAGTTAGCGGAGGCGGTGGCGAATAACGATCCGAGCATGGTCAAAAAGCTATTAGATAAAGGAGTTGACCCAAATGTACGGCTTGTCGGTCAAGCTCATGAGCCTCTAATCTTTCTGGCTTTTAGCAAAGACTGGTTTACTTTGCCTTTGGAAAAACTAGGCGATCGCCCGAAGACTTCATATAAGATCACCGCTAAATCAAAGTGCTTAAGTTTACTACTTAAACATGGTGCTAACCCTAATGTTAGAGACAGTCAAGGGCGCACTATTTTAAACATTGCCATTCTTTGGTGTTTGACTGATACCGTTAAGCTATTACTCCTCAATGGTGCTGACCCCAACTTTAAAGCAAAAAACGGTCAGACTCCCTTAATGAAAGCTGCTATCTTAGGTATTCAAGATGCTCGACCGATGCAGGACAAACTACAAATCATTATGCATCTACTAGATAGTGGTGCAGAGATTGATGCTCAAACACCAGAGGGAAAAACAGCTTTAATGTATGCAGTAGCTAATTCTCGTTTAGAAGTAGTTGAGCTTTTAGTTAGCAGTGGAGCATCCGTAACGATTAGCGATCATCAAGGCAATCAAGCTCAAGATCTGATTAGCGATGGTTCTAGTCCCCAACAGCAAGATTATCTCCGTAAAATTCTGAGCCAGCCTGAATTAAACATTACCAAGTATAAATATCAGGCGCTAATCCCCGAAGGCGATCGCTTATTAGAGCCGATTATTAATCAACAAAATAGTGATGATAATTATTCTTTTGATGATATTCCCCGAAAATTTATTAAATTTTAATCAATTTTAATCTTAGTACAACTGGGAGAATTGGCTCAAGTCGAGGTAAAGAGATTTGAAGATTTCATAAGTCTCTTTACCTAAATTTATTAGTATTCTGCACCAAAATTAAAAACATAGTTATAGTAATCTCATAACTTTAAGTTAATTAAGTTTAGTTGTCTGGAAAATTGATGCTATGAAGCTCAAACAAACAATCAGATATTTTTTAATTTATAAAGTTGGTAAAACAATTCTTAATTGGTTAGAAGATACGATCTCGCGTTATTCGGCGATCGGCAATAACTTTTTTTTCGATGCCAATTACTTTGATTGGTCATCCAAACTTGAAGAGAACTGGCAAACTATTAGAAAAGAACTAGATATAGTTTTAAAATCTACAGAGCAATTACCTGGATTTCACGATATTTCTCAGGACCAATATCGCTTGAGTAACGATGGTTTATGGAAAACTTTCTTTTTGTATGGCTATGGCATCAAAATAGAGCAAAACTGCCAGCGTTGCCCATTGACGGTTTTGCTCATCGAGAGCATACCAGGGATGAAAACAGCATTCTTTTCAATTTTGCTACCAGGAAAACATATTCCCGAACATCGTGGTCCCTATAAAGGATTATTGCGTTATCAACTAGCCTTAAAAATACCCCAGGATCGAGACAACTGCTTTATTCGGGTAGGAACTGAATTTCGCCATTGGTCAGAAGGAAAAAGTCTTTTATTTGATGATTCTTTTGTCCATGAAGTCTGGAATAAAACTAACGAAATTCGAGTCATATTGTTTATGGATATTATTAGACCGACCAAGTTTCCTGTTTCAATTCTCAACCATTGTTTAATCAACTTAATTCGTTACTCGCCATATGTGAAAGATGCCTACAAAAATCAACAGCAATGGCATAAACGTTTGGCCAATTTATCTAGCAGCAAAGCGATCGCCAGCAACGACACAACATGATTAAGTCAAACATCTTCTTTGATTAAGCCAATTTCTCGCAAGCGCTGAGTCAAAAACTCTCCAGCGGTAAGATCTTCAAACTGCTTAGGATGTTGCTCATCAATACATTCAGCTAAACAGCTTAGATCCATCTCGGAAACGGGGTGCATAAAAAAGGGAATCGAATATCGAGGAGTATCCCAAAATCCTTGCGCTGGATTGACTACCCGATGAATAGTTGACCTAAGTTTTTTGTTAGTCAATCTTTCCAACATATCTCCTACATTAACCGCTATCTGATTAGGTAGGGCGGTAAAAGGAATCCAGTTGCCATCCTGACGCAAAATCTCTAAACCTTCCGCACTTGCACCCATTAATAGAGTAATTAGATTAATATCGCCGTGGGCCGCTGCTCGTACTGCATTGGCGGGAATATCTTGAGGATTATTAATGGGGAAATAATGAATTGGGCGCAAAATACTATTACCTAGTTTGACTTGACGATCAAAATAGTTTTCCTCTAGCTGAAGATAAAGGGCGATCGCTCTGAGGATTTGCACTCCTGCTGCTTCTAAAGTGCGATAAGCGGTGATTGTGGCATTAGCAAATTCTGGTACTTCTGAGGGAAAGATATTCGCAGGGTAATTCAAGCGAGTTAACTCTGCCTCAGCTAGTTCTTGTCCCACATGATAAAACTCTTTGAGATCGCCGACGCTTCTACCTTTAGCATGTTCTTTTCCTTTGGCGGTATAGCCTCTTTGCCCCCCGATACCTGATATTTCGTAGTTTAGTTTGGTTGCTTCGGGAAGGGCGAAAAATTGTTTAACTGCATGATAAAGATTTTCAGACATGGCATCGGTTAAACCATGATTTTTCACAGCAACAAAACCTATATTTTCAAAAGCATTGCCCAAAGTTTGCACAAAATTTTGCTTGACCAGAGGACGATTTGAAGCAAAATCATGAAGATCTACAGTCGGAATTTCCTTAAACAGAATATCGCTCATTAATCGCAGTGTTGCTAGTTTAAGATCATGTATAACATTTGAGGAATAGTAATCCCACAAGGGGACAATGTGAGTAATGAGTTTGTTACCTACTACCCACTGCCTGTACGGGCGAACGCCCTAAAGGATTAGCCCTAAAGGATTAGCTCCTTACGTCGCGTCCTTCGCGTCGCCGTTCGCCCCTACCCACTACCTAATCTCAACCCATCAATTCCAAATTGACCGACTAGTAGTTTATGCTTCGACTAAATGCAAAACATGACCATCTAAATCTCTAATTGATAAAGCTTGACTAAAACCCAGCTCATTACTCGACATCTTAACTATGCCAGGGGAAATAAATTGACAGGGTGCAGAGCGTAATTCCTGTTCGAGACTCGCCAAATCAGTGACACAGATTACGGTTTGATAGTGCCAGAGATCGCAAGCTCGACTATCTACAGGCATACTTTTACCATCGGTAGGCGCAATGTATTCCAATAATTCAAACCCAATACCATCACTGCCTTTTAGACTGTTAACGTGAACCCTTGAGCCAAAGACACAGGTTACGTGTTCAAATTCAATGCCGTAGTTTTCTACATCTGCTGCTAATTCTAACTTAAGGCGATCGCGATACAATCCAAAACTAGCTTGAGCATCTTTTACCCCTACTGCACTGTGGTCAATGCCTAGGAATAATTTGTCAGTTTCTTGTAGCCATTTAGGATCTCCTTTGTCTGGAGGAAAGGTAATTAACTCTAGATTATGCCCATCAGGATCTTTGAAGTAAAACGCTTCTACCCCCGCCGATTTTAAATTCTCTGGTAGTGTTTGCGGGCTAGTAGAGGTATGTTTCACGTTGTACTGACGCAGGTGCTGATAAGCTTGCTCCATATCCTTGACGACGATCGCAATATGTTGAAACCAGCGATCGTTACTACGGGAATCTACGGGCATTGGTCGTCCTTGAGGAGTGAGATATTCCATTAAGGCAATAATTTCCGAGCCAAGCTGCATCTGGACAACTCGCATTCTTAAACCAAATACCCCTTGTAACTTAGACCAATCTTCTCCCGCAACTTCTAAATCCTTAATTTTTTGAAACGAGAGGACTTCTGAATAAAATTTGATTGACTGCTCCATATTGGCAACAGTCATGCCGACGTATTGAATATTGGACATGTAGGCTTAAATTACTTTTCGACTCTACGATCTTAATTTATCTCGGTGACAAGCGATCGCCAATTGACTAGATCATTTTTAGTCATCTATCCTAAGTTAGACAAATTTTGTCTTAATTGATCGTGCAAAGGAGAAAGATATATCTTATAGTGGATGCAATATTTTATACATCCATGCGACTAATTTAATTTCTAATTATGGAAACTAAACTACAGGAACTTATCGGTCAGCCTAACGTTTGGCTATACGTCAAAAGCAGTAATGGTTGGGTCAAAAATGTCGAAATATTAGAGGTAGCATCAGACACAGTAACTTTCCGTTATCAGCATGAGTCGGCTGAGGAAGTGAAAGTGTGGGAAAAAACAACCAGATTAGACAATATTTTAGAAATCGATCTGCGCGTGGTTGCTCTCTCTAAATGTGAGGAAAAGATTCAGGATGTCAAAAACAAGTTGAGTCGTTTGCTAGAGCAAGAGTAGCTAACTCAATGATCGATGATCATCGATCGATCACAGTCTCGATCGAGATTATTTTCCTTGAGCCACCCCAAAACTGTAAGATTTACTTAAAACTTGCAGTTCCCTCAAAGAAGGATAGATTTATGACTGTTGCCACAAATGTTCCCACTTTTTGTCAAGGAATTCAACATTTCAAAGATAGCTTGCCAGATTTTGACCAATATAGTTCTCCAGCCATTAAAGAAGGCCAAACTGCGATCGCCTCCCCGACAGATCCCGCAGCAGTTTACCAAACCATGTTGGCTGCTGATGCCTTACGTTATTTAACCCTGCAAGTTACTGCCAGTAAGCAGTCAGGACATCCTGGGGGTTTTGCTTCTATTGCTGAGGCGATCGCTTCTTTGGTAATGCTGGGTCATAAAAACATTATTACGGAAGTGGGACACCACGCTCCAGGCTTCTATAGCAACGTCTTCCTCGATACTTCTTTAGAGGCGATGGGCATTAATAATGTGCAGGAAATGGGCGATCGCTTTCGAGAAACTCATGGTTTGCTCGGTCATCTTTCAGGACAAATTCCTGGCTTGTTGAACCCCGCAGGGCCATTGGGACAGGGGCAACATTTCGCCATGGCGGGGGCAAAATTACATCCAGGGGTCTTATTCCCCGTAACTATTGGTGATGGTGGCTTAGGTGAACCCTATATCATGAGTAGCTTTGGTCACTTTAATACGGCGTTTCCCCAGGTGACCAACTTCTTGCCCATTCTCGTTTGGAATGGCTATTCCCAAGAACATCACAGCATGGTTTCCACTAAAACCAACGAGGAGATGATTGACTATTGGGCAGGTAATGGCTTTACCGAGGTGATTCTGGTAAATGCAAAAGATTACGACGATAGTAATCAAGTCAGCGACTATGTAGACAGCACCCTGTTTTCTCAAGCTGGGAGAATGGCATTTACCCAAGCGGTATTAGAAGCAACCGATATGGCAGCCAAATCAGCTCTTGATGGTAAATTGACTGTCTTGATTGTTAAGCAGCTCAAAGGAGCAGGAGTGCATAAGCGGGGCGCGCAATCCCACAATCTTTATGCTGGAGATAGTTTAGACAAAGACTACATTGTGGCAGCTTTGAAAGAAAGAGCCTTAACTCCCGAAGCTTGGCAGCTGGTCAGAGATAATTATCTGCGCTCGAATGGCGGTGCTGCGGTTAATACAGTTGTAACTGAGCATGAATACCCAATTTGCGATTTAGGTAACATTCCCCTGCAAGAATATAGCGTCGGTGGGGAAAAGCAAGTAGCCACGACAGCCATGGGTGCGATCGTTGGTTATGTAGGACAACAGGACAAAGACTTTATTGTGGCTAATGCGGATGGCAATGCTGCATCAGGGATTAATAATATTAATACTGCCCTAAAAATTATCCACCCCACCACAGACGCAACCTATTTCCAACAGCCTCAAGGACAGGTATATGAACCCTTAAGCGAAGATGCCTGTGCGGGATTAGCAGCTGCCCAAGCTTTATTTGGGGCGCGCACTTTGTGGTGTTCCTATGAATCCTTTGTCATTAACGGCTTACCCATTTGGCAGACAGTAACCCAAGCAATGGCAGAATTACGCCGTTCCACACCATCGACCATCACTTTATTTACCGCAGGGGCATTAGAACAAGGGCGCAACGGCTGGACACATCAACGTCCTGAAGTAGAAAATTACTTTGCAGGGATGATGCGTAACGGTAATATCTTTCCCCTCTTTCCCTGTGATGCTAATAGTATCCAGGCTTGTTATGAATGGGCATTAAGCACCAAAAATAAAGGCGTTACCATTACCGCTAGTAAATCTCCCCTAGAAATTCGTACTACCCTCGAACAAACCCGTGAGGGATTAGCTAAAGGTGGCATCGTCCTTCAAGAAATTGATCCCCCCCAATCCCCCCTTAATAAGGGGGGTAAAGTTGTGTTTGCCGTAATTGGCGACATGACTTTAATTCCTGTCTTTGAAGCAGCAGAACAATTAAAAGCTCAGGGTATTGGCTCAAAAATCATCTCGATAATTAATCCCCGTCGTTTATATCGCTCAACTGATGTTGCTTGGGATAGTTGCAGTCGCGAACAAGATGGTGATTTTCTTAGTGATGCTGAATTTTCTAACCTGTTTGATGGCGATGCTTTACTAGGTGTTACTGGTGGTTCAAGTGCCATGTTAGAACCTGTGATGTTACGCAGTAATAGTAAACGCGATGTTTTTGCTTGGAAGCGTGGCGAAACTACAGCTAGTGCAGGACAGATTATGCAGTTTAACGGGATTACTGCGGATAATTTTGTTAAACGGGCAATGGAATTAATTGGTTAGGTTTTTAGATGGGGAAGGTGGGCTTTTGTCCGCCCCTCAACTACTTTGTTGTTTTATTTACCAAGAGATATTTAGCTAAAAAAACACGTAAAAGATGTTTTAACACTCTTAATACACATTAAAAGTGTTAAAATTATTTTATCCATTTGAATCCATACTATCTATGGTTAGAATAAAACAACTTCGTCAGGCAAAGAACATAACTCAGGCAAATCTAGCTGAGAGATTAAATACAACCCAGCAAACTATTCAACGTTGGGAAACAGGCAAAACAAATATTCCCTCTGAGTCATTAAAAGAACTTGCTATTGTTCTTGATTGCTCTGTAGATGAACTATTAGGAATAGCTAAATATAGTCGAACAAGATATGGTAATTGGTTTTTGAGCGAATCAGAAAAAAAAAGTCGGCAAAAGCTAATTGGTTATTATGGAGGAGTTCATTTAAAACTACGAGGAATTTCTCAACTTAAAGATTATCCTATTGACGATCTTGCAGCAAAAAATATACATAGTTATTTCCCTGCACCCGATGAGGGTTTTTTATCCTTTAATTGGATATTTTTTGAAACGATGGATAATAAGATAGTATTCGTTAATACTAAAGCATTAAAAACAGTACAAGTTTACACAGATCATTATGAAGGTTCTCCTCCATTTTCTCATCCAGAAATATATAGGTTTCTTACTGATTGCGATGTAGAACAACTAGAAGATGGAGTAACGGCTTCAGAAATTGCAATCAATTATAATCTTTCTAAAGATTTTGCCGAAAAAGTGATTGGAGTAATTATGAATCACGAAAAAACGAAGCAAGAATCTTGGAATTGGATATCATTTAGTGAAGCCAATGTTTATTGGTTGGATGGGGAACAAGATTCTTATTTATTAGATAAAAGACTGTGGTGGACTTTGGCTGATTTAAGAACATTATGTAATGATCCAATTTTTTTCTCTGATAATAATGAAATTCCTTCAGGAGCATTGTTTCTAGAGCAATACGAACAAGATGGGTACAGTGAGTTTTTAAATTTAGATAATATTGCTTTGATAGAAGTACCTGCAATTAAATATTGGCAATTAGCTTGTGAAGATAGCCCTGATTTACTAGAGCATAGAGAACTTTCCCCATATTTGCCCCTATCAAAATAATTAAAGTTTTTTATAATTTTTTATAATTATGTTGAGCGAAGTGTAACTCAAGGTTTTTAATTTATCACTCTGTCTGATTTAAAAGTGCGATCTCATTTGTAGGATGGGCGACGCGAAGCTAGTCCTAAAAGATAAGCTCCACAAATACTTTGGTACAAAAAATCACAAGATTTAAATTAACGTTTCATTAATTAGCTTATTGCCCACCAAATAATAATCTGAATCATTTTATTATCCAATGTCAATTGAATTGCGGTGGGCATTATCAACAATTGTCTTTTGTCTTTATAGACTTGACTATGTCCACCCTACTTTCCTGCGGATAATTTTGTTAAACGGGCAATGGAATTAATTGGTTAGGTTTTTAAATGGCTAAGGTGGGCAAATGTCCACCCTCCAGCTGTAATTCAAAACTTTTTAATAATTTATCTTAACAAAATGTAGTATTGTGTGTTGCTAAAACCAATTTAATATCTACATGAAACATAGTTTTTTCAATAAAAAAAATTATCTTTGGATAACTTTTATAGTTACTCTTGTAAGTATCAATATTGCAGGTTATTTAGGTGCATATATTCTAACTAATTATCACGATCGCACTTTATTTGGTTTGGGATATCTTCGTCCTGGAAATAATAAAACACCGAGTAGTTTAAAATTAGCATATACTAGCATTCGTCTTAAAATCAATCAACAAGAATGGTTGGATACATGGTTAATTAAATCTCCTGCTTTAAAACCTAAAGGTACAATAATTTTATTCCACGGTAAAAATAGTACTAAAAGTAGTTTATTAACTTCAGCTCAAATTTTTAATCAACTAGATTATACAACTTTATTAGTAGATTTTCGGGGATCGGGTGGCTCAAGTGGAAGTGTTACTACTGTAGGAATCAAAGAAAGTAAAGATGTTACTTTGGTGACTAATTATATTAAAAATTTATATCCCGAACAACCAATAATCTTATATGGCATTTCAATGGGCAGTGCTGCTATTTTGAGAGCGATCGCTAAAGATAATATTCAAGTTGAAGGAATTATTTTAGAGCTTCCTTTCAGTACTCTTCTAAGTGCAGTAAAAAATAGATTGACCGAATCTCAAATCCCGTCTTTTCCTTTAGGTGAATTAATTGTCTTTTGGGGAGGAATACAGCACGGCTTTAACGGATTTACTCACAATCCCATTAATTATGCTCAACAGGTTAATTGTCCTACTTTGATATTGCAAGGTCAGCAAGACTTAACAGTCGATCAAAAAGCTATAGATAATCTTTATCAAAATATTAATGCTCCTAAAAAAATAGTTAGTTTTTCTAATGCCGAACATGAGTTATTAGTAACAGCAAATCAAAATTTATGGCGAGAAAATATTAAAGCTTTTATAGCTGATTTAAATTAATTATTCCTGATTTTAAGATCAAAATGAAAAAATTGTTTGGCATAATAAAATATTAACGCGATCGCCAGTTTTATAGATTCAATCTGATTTAGAGTTATTGAGATGAAAAGCGATCGCACTATTTAGTTTTAAAGATATTGGGAGAGTTGCGATCGCATTGGATAACATAAGAAGATAGCAAACAAGTCTACAGTAAAAATTATTATGGATTACCGCGACATCATTACAATCGAACCAGGAAAACGAAGTGGAAAGCCTTGTATTCGTGGCATGACAATTACAGTTTATGATGTGCTGTCTTATTTAGCTGCGGGAATGACTTACGAAGAGATACTTGAGGATTTTGCTTATCTAACAATAGAGGATATATTAGCTTGTCTGAGTTATGCAGCATAGCGTGAGCAACAAACATTGATCGTTACAAAATGAAGTTATTGTTTGACTTAATACTCTCCTGATTTTTAAATTACAAATGATTTAAGTTCAAAGTGCGATCGCTCTTTGAAATATATTTTAGATAAAATAAAAATTAATCAATATTGAATATTATATAAGCTTGAGTTAACTATGAAGGAAAAAGAGCAATTGCTCAAAGAGATAGAAAAAGCTCCTGATTATTTGATCAAAGAAGTATTAAATTTTTTGCTATTGACTAAAAGCAAAAACAAAAAACAAGCTAATCAAACTAGCCTAGAAAAGCAATTGCAAGCAATGGCTGAAGATTCAGAAATTCAAACAGAAATAACAAATATAGAGCGAGAGTTTTTAATTACTGAAATGGACGGTTTAAATTAAATATGACCATCAAAAAACAATAAAGCGATCGCTCTATCTAGTTTAAAGGTATTAAGGGGAAAAGCGATCTTTAGACTTTTTAATCAGCAGTAAAGATGCGCCACATCACAAACAAAGTTACTCCCAAGTAACCACATACCGCCAACCAATCTAACTCATTACTAGTAATCATTTTGCTTTAATTTTTACTTAGATATACTCACGTTTCATCATTATCTAATTTTTGTCTCACTAATAGTAAATAAGTTACAGCGAATTTCAGTTACCCATTACCCATTACCCATTACTCATTACTCATTACTTCGATAAATTAATGTGTCTACTCAATTGAAAACTGCTGTAAATACTCTTTGCTCTTCATAGTTTATATTGCTCTTGTAGCCTCAATAATTGTGTTGTCGCTTCTTCGGCGTTATCAGCCAATTCGGCAAAAGTGAGAAATCGGCGTAATTCTTTACGTAAAAGATTCTTTTCTACTTCCCAAGTTTCTCGATCTAAATTTGGCGGGATGACTATTGTATCGAATAGTGTAGCTTGTTGTTTACTAGGATGAGGACGCAAAATTCTACCACGACGCTGAATAAATTGGCGAGAATTACTACTGCTAGCAAGGATAATCGCAGTTTTGATTGCAGGTATATCGACTCCTTCATCTAAGCACCGAATCGCAATTAAACCCTGTAATTCTCCAGACTCGAATTGACGACGTAAACGTTCTCTTGCTTCTAAAGAGGTATCGGTAGTATAGGTATTGACGCGATAGCCTAACTCTTTACCTAACAAGTGCGTAACAGCATCAATTTGGCGTGTATCATTATCGAGATGTCCATCTCCGCAATAAAAAATAGTATGGCTAGTATTTAATCTCGATGCCATTAATTCTTTGAGACAGGTTAGTTTATTCGCTGCGGTGGCAATTAAACGCGATCGCTTGTTTAACAAAGAGGTTAAAGTATCATTACCCTGAAAACTCGGATTTTTGTGTAAATTCCAGCCAATTCGTTGGGTAAGTTTGGCATATTCTAAGGCTTCTGAGGTGGTTAGTTCGACAAATACGGGGTAATAAAGATAGCGAGCTAATGCACCCTGTTTAATGGCATCGGCTAAGGTGAATTCTGGCTGAAGGATTGCCCCAAAATAGTCTAATAATGCTTGTGTACCCAATTCATCGTATTGTCTTTCTGGAGTGGCGGAAAGAGCTAAACGCAAACCAATGTTACGAGGTAAACAGGATTCGCTTTGAGTTGAACCGAGGTTGTGTGCTTCATCTCCTACAATTAAAGTTTTGGCAGGAAAGTATTTTAACTGGGATTGAAAACTATCACTAATTAAGGTTGAGTTAGTGGTAATAATTGTCAGAAAAGATTGAGCTGAATTTTGTAAATTATATAGCTGATTGGATAATTCTCCTTGCCAATTATCTACCCGCGTCATGGCAATAATCGGCTGAAGATTAAACTTTTGACATTCTCTTGACCACTGAGAAACTAAATGCTGAGTTGGACAGACTATTAATAGTACTTGTAATCTAATCTGCTGATAAAGTTCTTGGGCGATCGCTAAAGCAATAATGGTTTTGCCACTACCTGTCGCCATTTTTAGTGTTCCCCTGCCCTTATTTTCAAGCCAGTTAGCTACTGCTTGATGCTGATATTTTCTTAGTTGCAAATTATTAGGAAAAATAGGAATACCAAGATTAGCATCTTGATAACTTTTGCCACCTTCCTTTAGTCGATTATTTAAATATTTTTGACGATATAAAGTAGCTAGCCGATGCCAATCAATCTGATTCACTTTAGTTCACTCAATAACTATTAGCGGTAATTCTTGGCGCAGTAAACACATGTAGGATTAAGCTTTCTACCATTGTTTGATTCAAACGCGAGTTTCATTAAGAGGAGTACCGTGAGCTATTGCTTCAAAATCGCGATCATCATGTACTAATAATAGATCATGCTCAATAGCTGAAGCTGCGATCAGACAGTCAATAGTATTGCGAACTGTTATTCCTTGACGACGCAGTTCATAATAGATTCGAGCAGCATGGCTCCATGACTGAACACCAGGATCGATATAGTCTTGAGTTGACAAATAATTATTCAACTCCGTCCATTCTTTCTCGTTTCTAGCTCCTTGCAACAACTCAGTTTGGGTAAATCGAGACAAATAATAGTCTTGACCATCAATAGCCTCAATCAAAATCTGCTTGAAATTGTTATCAGGATTGCGAAACAACTTAATCCAAACTGATGTATCGATCAGCAGCATAGTTAACTGCCTCTTAGAGCCTTATAATCGTAACCCTCATGAAACTGAATTTTTCCGCTCAATTCCAAAAGATCTTTCTTCTTTTTTGCTTTGACAAATTCCATTAGAGCCAAATGAACTAGTTCTTTTTTCGTTCTAACATTAGTCAGTCTAAAAGCCTCTTCCATTAGCTCATCGTCAATTTCAATGTTGGTACGCATAGTTTGCTTAATCTGCTTAATGTGTATTGTTATGCACATTATACACTTTAAATAGTATGATGATGCTCAGTGAAATCAAACTTTGAATTTTAGCGTATCAATTGTGTAGTAACTAATAAAAGAGAGATTACCCAAGCATGGGGACGTTATTTCTACGAACACCTAGAATTATACGACCGAGTTGATGGTCTGATTTTCAGTGGAGCGCATAATGGAGAAGATGCGATCGCATTCTATGAAAGAGCGGAAGATACTATTGGTTCTTCTAAAGTAAAAATAGCTGAGATATTAGACTTGTTGCGTAATAACGAAAAAAGTCGCTGAAACGCTTATTATATCTAGCTTACAGCTATCAAAATGTTTTGTCGCTTGAAACACCTTCAGTCTTTACGTTTCAGACAAATTTAGAGCCTATTTTACAACAAGTCTATTACCTGTAAATCTGATTCTGCGATCGCAGAAATATCTATTTTTAACTGCAAAACTTAGTCACTTTCCCAGTTAATTTCACCTACTAAATCAATAATGCGATCGCGCAAGAAATAATCATATCTTTCAAGTTCAGATTCAATCGTATTCCATTCATTAACGGGCAGATATTCAAATAAAATCCTTAAAGGTTGATTGAGTGCAATAGCGCCAACTTCTAACAGGTTGATAGCTTCTTCGCGAATTGCGGAAATAGAATAACGTTTGATTGAAGTGGTGGATAGCATAGGTGATACTCTCTGCTTAAATAATTCAGTCTAGTTCAACAGTAATTAACTGCGATTAAATATCAACAGCGTTATTATTGTTTGGTTCTACTTCAATGAAAAATAATACTTTGAGCGACAGTCAAATTTGTTACAGAGTTATTCTCTCTTTAGTTGATACTATTAAGTGTTTTTACTGACCTTAACTCAATAATAGGCTTCTTTTCTCATTTTGCCAATTGCGAATTGTCAATAAGTCTTGACTTTTAGGCTGCGATCTAGTTAGTCATAAATTGTTCGAGATTAGGCACGTCAACCCAAGTTTTTTGTTGGTGCGATCTATGGGTTAAATCCATCAGTAATTGCGAATAGACCCCTTCTTTTAAGGACGGAACTAGAGATGTTCCAGTATCAATTGATGCCACAAAGCGATCGACTACACGAATAAAAGGAGCTAATCTACCGTCGGTGAATATCTGGGGAAACTCTAAATTTTTAGGAATGATTATCTTTTTTAAAGATTTACCTGCGGGAGCAGCAAACAGTTCAAAGCCGTGGACATAATCTTTTAAGTTACTGCTGCCAAGAACTAGAGTTCCTGTTTCGCCATAAATTTCTAACCAATGACCTCTACCACCATAGGTAACAGAGCTAATAGATAGCTGCACGGGAGTACCATCGGCTAATTCCAGCATAATTAAGCAGGTATCATCGGCATCGACAGGCTTCATTATGCCGCCGTCTTTGGGGTCAGGACGTTCGGGTATAGCACAGTTAAGATAGCCACAGAGCTTTGATACAGAGCCAAACAGCCAGTTGATGTAATCAAAGGCATGGGAAGCCACTGCGCCTAAAGCACCCCCTCCAGCTTGCTGCTGAGAATACCAATTCCAGTCTCTTTGGGAGTCAGCACGACTAGTTACCAACCAGTCGATTTTAATTAATCTTTTTTTGCCCACATAATCATTTTCCAGATGTTCAGCTAAAGCTAGCCAAGCGGGGACATAGCGAAATTCAAAATCAGCGATCGCCGTTACTCCTTGAGCCTGAGCTAAATGATATAGTTCTTTAACCTGGGTGGCGTTCATTGCCATTGGCTTTTCTAACAACAGATGCTTTTTAGCTGATAGGACTTGCTTCGCCATATCGTAGTGTAAAAACGGCGGAGTGGAGATACTTACGGCATCTACTTCAGGCAAGGAGAGAATTTTAGCTAGATCATTATAGGCATAGTAAATCTGATGTCGATCGGCAATTGCTTTAGCTTTATTTAAATCGCGATTATATATAGCGACTACTTCAGTGCGGGGATGATGCTGAAAACCTGGAATGTGGATCTTTTGCCCAAATCCTGTCCCAACTACGGCTACACCAATCTGATTACTAGATGTCATATAAATAATTAACGAGGTTAATTGAGAATTAACTAAGCTGACCAATTACCAAGAGAGCAAACAACTACACTCTGATATTTGATATCATATAAGATATCATGTAGACATGGGGACAAAAATAGTAGTTGATACCAATGTTTATATTGGCGCGTTAATTGGCAGGGAAAGAGCGGCTAATCGGGAATTACTAAGGCAATGTCTAAAGGGAAACTATCAACTCTTAATGAGTAATGCTTTATTTAACGAGTACCTAGACGTAATGAATCGAGATGAAATCAAATCTAAAAGTCCTTTAACTACCCAAGAAGCAGAAGATTTATCGACAGATTTTATGAGTGTTTGTCAATGGGTAAAAATATTTTATCTGTGGCGACCAAATCTAAAGGATGAAGCCGATAATCATTTAGTCGAGTTGGCGATCGCTGGTAATGCACAGATAATCGTAACTAAAAATATCAATGATTTCCAGAGTTCTCAATTACAGTTCCCTCAAATTAAAATCCTCAAACCAGAACAAATAATCTAGGAGATATCTATGGCAGCTTTTATGGTTCGCATCCCAGACGATAAACACGATCGGCTCAAAGAATTAGCTCAAGCTAGAGGAATGAGTCTCAATAAGTTAATGGAAGAATTAAGCACTATTGCCCTAGCAGAATTTGACGCAGAAACTAGATTTAAAGCTATGGCAGCTAAGGGAAATCCCGCAAGAGGAATTGCCCTTTTAGACAAACTCGATGCTTATTTTGGCGAAGGAAAAGAATAAAGGCGATCGCCGAAGGCATAGCTTTACTAATCTTTGCTAATCGCCCAAATCTTATACGTCCCTTTGAAATTGATGTTTTGACTTTTCATTCTTTGTCTACCTACTAAAATTTAATTCACACTAGGCGTAATTAATAATTTAATAATAATTTGCGATCGCTTAATACTTATTTGCTACTGATAGCTCTGAACAATATTACTCTCAAATTCATGCCTCAAAATTGGTGGCAGCAAATATAATGTGGTCTAAATGTTGTCTAAAAATGAGTAAGGGAAAATATAAGTCTTGGATTTGCTCAACTCACTCCGAAGATTCGTCACTAACTGTCTGGTTCTTGTTTTAGCAGTGCTGTTGTTAATTCCTCTGACAGCCTGTAATCCTAGTACTCTCTTGGCAAATCCCGACCAACCACCTCAGTTAGTTGATGTCATTTTAAGCGATCCTAAAACTTTCAACTTTGTAATCGCTAGCGATCAAACTAGTAGCTTAGTAGGTGCAATGATGCTGGAGGGTTTAACCAAACAGCATCCCATTACGAGCGAGATCGAACCTGCTTTAGCCGAATCTTGGGATATTTCTGACGATAATTTAGAAATTGTTTATACTCTACGACCAAACCTCAAATGGTCTGATGGTCAACCTTTGACAGCAGAAGATGTTGTCTTCACCTACAATCAGCTTTACCTCAATCCTGATATTCCAACGGGGATGCAAGATGTACTCAAAATTGGTGAGAGTGGAGCTTTTCCTCAAGTAACGAAGATTAATGATCGACAGGTTAAATTTACTGTCCCCGAACCGTTTGCGCCTTTTTTGGGGGTAACTGGAGCATCTATTTTTCCTGCTCATGTCTTAAAAGAAACTGTTAAACAAAAAGATGAATCTGGCAATTTGAAGTTTCTTTCCACCTGGTCAGTAGATACACCTCCAGAAAAACTGGTTGCCAGTGGTGCTTATAAGCTGAAAAGCTACGCCACTGTTCAAAGACTCGTGTTTGAAGAGAATCCTTACTACTGGAAAAAAGAAGTAGTAAACAAAGATATTCCCTATATTAAAAGAGTTATCTGGGAAATTGTGGAATCTACAGATACCTTTTTGACGCAATTTCGTTCAGGTAGTCTCAATTCAGTTGAAGTTAAGCCTGAATATTTCTCGTTACTAAAACAGGAAGAAGAAAAAGGCAATTTTACCATTTATAATGGTGGCCCCGACTATACTACTAGCTATCTAACATTTAATCTCAATACAGGTAAGCAAAACGGCAAGCCTGTAGTTAATCCAATCAAGTCTCGCTGGTTTAACAATCTCAACTTTAGGCAAGCTGTAGCTTATGCTCTGAACCGTCAGAGAATGGTCAAAAATATTTATCGAGGTTTGGGTCAACCACAGCAGTCTTTTATTTCTGTTCAGTCTCCTTTTTACAACCCCGATTTAAAGGGTTATGACTATAACCCAGAGAAAGCAAAACAATTGCTCCAAAAAGCAGGGTTTAAATACAACCCACAAGGTCAACTATTTGATGCTCAAGGGAATCGAGTCAAATTTAGTCTGAATACGAATACTGGTAACCAAATTCGGGAAGCGATTGGTAATCAAGTAGAAGAAGACCTAGAAGCGATTGGTATAGACGTAAACTTTAAAACTATTAACTTCAACGTTTTGACTAGTAGAATGGGTGGCTCCTTAGCTTGGGAAGCGATTATTCTAGGCTTTACGGGGGGTAACGAACCTAATAACGGAGCAAATGTATGGTTGCCAGATGGTAACTCCCATATTTTCAATCTTGCCACGCCAGCAGAAGGAAAACCCCTAGAAGGTAGAGTCGTTGCTGATTGGGAAACCGAAATTGGTCGATTATTTATTAAGGCAGCAAGAGAATTAGAGGTTGAGAAACGTAAAGCTATCTATGCCGAAATTCAGGAGCTAGTGTCGGCAAAAGTGCCTTTTATCTATTTAGTTAATCCTTACTCCATGGCAGCAGTCCGCAACAACATCGAAGGAGTGGAATATTCGGCTCTGGGTGGTGCTTTTTGGAATCTGGATCAGTTAAAAATTACTGAGTGATTGAGATTTTTCACCTACATGACTCAAAATTGACCAAGAAAAACATTTTAAAGAGTAAGCTTTTATGTACAATACCCCTTTAGTTATATATTTCTAGGAAATCTAATCATGGGACGTGCCAATAAAGTTGTCTTAGCTTACTCAGGGGGAGTAGATACCACCGTATGTATTCCATACCTCAAAAATGAGTGGGGGGTTAAAGAAGTAATTACCCTTGCTGCTGACTTGGGACAGGGGGATGAATTAGAGCCAATTCAACAAAAGGCTTTAAAATTTGGTGCTGCGGAATCTTTGGTGGTAGATGCCACAGCCAGCTTTGTGACAGATTATGCTTTTCCTGCTATCCAAGCTAATACTCTCTATGAAAACCGCTATCCTCTTTCTACTGCTTTAGCACGTCCTCTAATTGCTAAATTACTGGTAGAAGCTGCGGAAAAATATGGTGCAGATGCGGTAGCTCATGGCTGTACGGCTAAAGGAAATGACCAAGTACGCTTTGATTTGGGCATTATGGCACTAAACCCTAACCTGAAGGTATTAGCGCCTGCAAGAGAATGGAATATGAGCCGAGAAGAAGCAATTTCTTATGGTGAGCAGTTTGGCTTAGAGTTTCCTGTGAAAAAGTCTTCTCCCTATAGTATCGATCGCAATTTACTCGGTCGCAGTATTGAAGCAGGTATCTTAGAAGATCCCATGGCAGAGCCTCCCGAAGAAATTTACTTAATGACTAAGGCGATCGCCGATACTCCTGATGAGCCAGAATATATTACCATTGGTTTTGAGCAGGGTTTACCCACTACAATTAACGGCAAGAAATTAGACCCCGTAGCCTTGATTTCTCAACTTAATGAAACCGTTGGTCAACATGGCATCGGACGCATCGATATGTTAGAAAACCGTGTGGTCGGGATTAAATCGCGGGAGATCTACGAAGCACCTGCACTCTTAGTTTTAATTCATGCTCACCGTGACTTAGAAAGCCTTACTCTTACAGGTGATGTTACTCAATATAAGCGAGGCATTGAACAATCTTATGGTGAATTAATCTATCGTGGTTTGTGGTACAGTCCGCTAAAAGCTGCTTTAGATGGCTTTATTCAACAGACTCAGGAAAGAGTTTCTGGAGAAGTCAGAATTAAATTACATAAAGGTAACGCAACCATAGTTGGTCGTCAGTCTGATAATTCTATCTATGCACCAGATCTTGCTACCTACGGTGCTGAAGATAAGTTCGACCATAAAGCAGCAGAAGGCTTTATTTATATTTGGGGTCTACCCACCAGAGTTTGGTCACAAAAAACTAGAGGACTTTAATCGATAGCTATACGCTTTAAGCTATAAGCCGTTTCAGGGCTATTTCGTTCTAACTGTAGTGAACCAAGAAATAAATTTCTTGGCTTAAAATCAAAGTCCGTTTAAACGGACTTAATGTACTTAGACAGAGAATTTATTCTCTGGATATATGAGAATGAAATAGCCCTGAAGCCGTTTGATTGATGTTACGTTGTAGCTTTATTTATCACTGATATGCTACTAAATGCGTCCTAAAGGATAAGCTCCGCAAATGCCGTGGCACATTGTCCTAAAGGATACACCTTCGGATATACCCTTGTCCTAAAGGATAAGCTTCGCAAATGGTATACCGCTCCGCATATAGTGGCTTTAAACTTATAGCTTATGGCTTATAGCTGGAACAGAGTTCCTTTATTCTGACTCAGGATTAATATATTTCAAAATATCGGGATTGTTTTTATCTGTGTCATAAACATATCCCAGATTAATCGCGATTCTTCTTCTTAAACCAAGAGAAGGATAAAGTGGATTTTCTAGTCTTTCCGTAGCGTATAAATTAGCTGATTTAACCAACTGTAAAGCCACATCTTTCGATAAATTGTTACCAAAGGTTTGCAAAACATTATTAGCACAATCATTTTTAAAAGCCTTTTCTAGTTCAGCGTTACGTTTTTCGTAGGCTAATAAAATTATGTCCAAACAGGTAGCATAATCATAAGTATTCTTGAAATCGAAGGTAAATTGTTTGATTTTGTCATTTTGAGTTGGCGACTGAGCTAAACTAGGCTTGGGTTTAACTTCAGCTTGAGCTGAAACCAACAAAACTGATTGAGGAGCAAAACTAATTCCTATTGTTAATAAAAATTGTAAGAGATTTTTCATTTTTAGTAGTTAAATAATTATAAACTTGAGGTTATCTTGTTACTAATAGTTTGCCAAAATGGATTAAATTAGCTTGGCGATTATTATATTAGTATTCAATAACAATTATGCCCAGTAATTACAAATTAAGCCAGCAACAATGACACTTTACAAATCGTCAATACTAATAAAAAATTAAATATTTTCTCTGTATGATTAATATGTAATACGAATCAAGATCTGCTTTTAAAAGATTGAGTTATAAGAGGATATCTGAAAAGTCTAATTGCTACGTTTTCAGTGGGTAGATCCCCCTAAATCCCCTTGTTAAGGGGGACTTTGATTCCGATTCCCCCCGAATTTCGGCTACCGTGTACACACAAGTTGATTCTGAGAGAGTTTCCAGCCTAAGAAAATAGATTCAAATCGCCTCTATAGGCAATTTTTGATAGTTTCGTTCGTATTTGTCTTGATGGTTAAAATCTCTGCTCCACAACTGTATAGTGCTTAATCCTAAAGGAAATCCATTTTCACTATCCACAATTAATGTTGGATGAATGTAAAATCCGACATCTATGTTATTTCCTACTACTCCCAAGTTTTCTGATTTTAGTCTTCCTACATGAGACTGCAAATTAATTTCGCTCCTGTCACTTATTGCTAATACGTGACGTTCTTCTAAGTTTTGTTGGCAATGCTGGGCAATACTTTGTCTTTGTTCTGATACTGTCACGTTTTCATTCTCCAAAAAGCGATAATATCCTACTTGTTCGGCTCTATTTCGACTTATTTGGCGGATTTTGAGGCTACCAAAGCTGTAAGGTAAAAACTGTTGCTTTGAGTTTGACCCCCTAAATAGACTAAAGTTAAAAGCCTAGGTTTTATTCATAAGGTTGCTGGAGCTTTATGAAATTCCTAGGTACACACTAACAAAGCTGGAAATCCAAAAACTTGCTTATTTTCTTCAAGAAGCGGGAGAAAATTTAAAACTACGCTATGTAAAACATCAATTCGGCCCCTATGCTAATAACCTAAATCATGTTTTACAAAGAATAGATGGGCATTTTATCTGTGGGTATGGAGATCGAACCCAAAGATCGCAAATGTATGTTTTACCAGAAGGAAAAAAAGCAGCGCATCATTTTCTAGAATAGCATCCCGAAGCTAATGAACGTTTGGAAAAAGTCAGTAATTTGATTGCTGGGTTTGAAACTCCTTACGGAATGGAAATGCTAGCCACAATTCATTGGGTAGCTATGAAAGAAGATCCTCAAGCAACAGAAGATTGTGAAAAAGCGATCGCCCTAGTGCAACAATGGAATGAAAGAAAGTGCCAACTATTCAAACCCAGTCATCTACAAAAAGCCTGGGAACGACTTAAACAGCAAAATTGGTTGAGGGATACTGCAATTAATAGCTAGTGCTTAACTAAGTTTGATTACACTAGTTGTGTATGCTTAAGCGATAGAGTAAAAAATAGAGATAAGACAAACACGGTTGCAATTGTACCTTTGAGTTTGACCCCCTAAATAGACTAAAGTTAAGAGTCTAGGTTTTATTACCCAAAGGAACTAAAAGGCGATCGCATGTCTGCTGTAACTACTGCCCCCAAAAATTTTAACTTTCCCCTCACTGCCATTGTTGGTCAGGAATCAATTAAGCTGGCTTTATTATTAGCGGCAATCGATCCAGAATTAGGGGGCGTGGCGATCGCTGGTCGTCGAGGAACGGCTAAATCAGTGATGGCGCGATCGATTTACAGTCTTTTGCCACCGATTGAAATTATTAAGGGTTCTCTCTATAATTGTGACCCCCATCAGCCGCAAAACTGGGATGATGACACCGCAGTTAAATACAATGATACCGCTGTAGAAGATATACCCACGCAGATTGTGCCTGCTCCTTTTGTGCAGATACCTTTGGGGGTAACAGAAGATCGGCTATTGGGTTCAGTGGATGTGGAAGAATCGGTTAAGCGTGGGAAGCCAATCTTTCAGCCAGGATTGTTAGCCCAGGCACATCGTGGAGTTCTATATATCGATGAGCTTAATCTCCTAGACGATCAGATTGCCAACCAGCTATTAACGGTTTTAACCGATGGACGTAATGTCATTGAACGGGAAGGCATTAGTTTTCAGCATCCCTGTAAACCGATTTTGATTGCCACCTACAACCCTGAAGAAGGAGTGTTGCGAGAACATTTACTAGACCGCATTGCGATCGCTCTTTCTGCTGATAGCATGTTGTCCCTCGAACAGCGAGTTGAAGCGGTAAACCAAGTGATTGATTTTACTAATTCTCCCAAAGACTTTATCGCTGCTTATGAAGGAGATATTGATAGTCTGAAGACCGATATTATCCTGGCGCGGGAATGGCTTAAGGAAGTCAAAATCAGCCACGATCAGATTATGTATTTAGTCCAGGAAGCAGTTCGGGGAACTGTGGAAGGGCATCGCGCTGAACTGTTTGCTGTCAGGGTAGCCAAAGCCTGTGCTGCCCTAGATGGTCGAGATAACGTGATTGCTGATGATTTACGTAAAGCAGTAGAGCTAGTTATTATTCCTCGCGCCACGACGATTGAAGCACCGCCAGAAGACGCACCTCAACCACCACCCCCACCACCTCAACAGCAGCAGCCAGAAGACGAATCAAATCAAGATCAGGATGAAGACGAGCCAGAAGATGAACAGGAAGACGAGCAGGAGCAAGAACAAGAGCCACCCGCAATTCCCGATGAGTTTATCTTTGATATTGAAGGTGTGGTGTTAGACCCCGAAGTGTTAACCTTTGCCCAGACTATGCAGCGACAGGGTAAATCAGGGGCGCGCAATTTAATCTTCTCCGACGATCGCGGGCGTTATATTAAGCCGATGATTCCTAAAGGAAAGGTCAAACGAATTGCGATCGATGCCACCCTGCGTAGTGCTGCTCCCTATCAAAAAGCGAGACGGGAGCGTAACCCTGGCAAAAATGTAATTGTGGAACAAAGTGATCTCCGTTCCAAACGGATGGCGCGCAAAGCTGGTTCGTTAATTATATTTGTCGTGGATGCTTCTGGTTCTATGGCATTAAATCGAATGCAGTCAGCTAAAGGTGCGGTCATGCGCTTGTTAACCGAAGCTTACGAAAATCGCGATCAAATCTCTTTGATTCCCTTCCGTGGTGAACGTGCTGAAGTATTACTCCCACCCACCCGTTCCATTACGATGGCAAAAGGTAGATTAGAATCCTTACCCTGTGGTGGTGGTTCGCCCCTGTCTCATGGTTTAACCCAAGCAGTAAACGTCGGTATCAATGCTCAAATGTCGGGAGATATTGGACAGGTAGTAATTGTCGCTATTACCGATGGACGAGGTAATATTCCTTTGTCCCGTTCATTAGGAGAAGTCCCCGAAGAGGGAGCAGAAAAGCCCAATATCAAAGAAGAACTACTAGATATTGCAGGTAAAGTGCGCGGGATGGGCATGAAACTCCTGGTAATTGACACTGAAAGCCGTTTTGTGTCCACAGGTTTTGCCAAAGAACTAGCTAAACAAGCTGGTGGAACTTATTATCATCTACCTAAAGCTACGGATCGAGCGATCGCCGATATGGCAAGAGGTGCAATTGCTCAGATGTAATTGACTTTCATCAGTATATTCGCATATCCTTTAGGGCAAAGGAATTTCGCCCTACTTCCTATTTCCTATTTCCTACTGGTGGAATAAATCTACTACTAGAATCAAAGAAAAACAAGGGAGGAAGACCAAGGGCAATTCCTTCTCAGGCGAGCGCCAAATTAAAAGAAGAATTGAAAAATACCGAAGGATTCCAAAGCTATAGTGAAATTCAACTGTGGTTAAGAACCTGTTTTGAAATTGATGTAGCTTATCGAACAGTTCATGAACTAGTAAGATATAAGCTGAAAGCTAAATTAAAAGTTTAGTCATTTAGATACAGCTTGCTGTGAAATATTAATTTATAGCTCAACCATAATAAACTAGTTTAATCTTTACCCTCAAAAGCTTTTAAAATATCTGGAGGCAAAGGATCATCAAAATCATCTGGGACAACAAAACGTCCTTCATCAATTCCAGAAACACGCATTTTCAAGATTTTGTCAGATTTAACGGTATGAAGTTGCTCATCAAAAAGTTGATTTTCTGTCGTAGTAGTTGACTGCAAAATAATAACTTCTACATCACCAGGATTAAGATTAATTGGTTCAGTAATAATTAATTGACCAGAGTGATCGACTTTTCCTGTTAGTTTGTACGCTTGCATAGAAGTGCTAAATGTTTACATATTCTAATTATCAGCTTTGACCTATATTTTACGAAATCAGCAATTATTTTTGTTCTGGCGATCGCTTTTCACTTTAAAATTAGTTTCCAATCGGGAGTTTGAGTAGCGAAATTTCTACCCTTAGAAAGGTGCAAAACTCTAGTGAGAATTCTAAGATAAAAATATCACCAGATCTTATGATTCATTCAATATAGATAGTAAGAGGTATTAAATTATGCCAGACTCAAGCAAAGAAAGAATAGTTGCCGATTTGCAGCGGGCAAAACAAACAGGAGAATTAAAAACCGAAAGAATTCGCGAGATTATTAAAAATGCGATCGCCGAAGCGGTTTCTGAAGTCAAATCGGGTAGAAGCGAAATAGCTGCTTTAGTTCAAGATGCGATCGCTGCCGTTACAGAAACTGTCAAAGAATCTGGTGGGGAAGTTAAAGACGAAGTGACAGCATCAATTCAAGGAGTAATTGATGGTGTTAGTCAAGCCAAAAGACAGAAAATTGCACAAACCCAATCGGAAATCACCACTTTAGAGGCTCAAGTAGTTCAAGACGAACAAGAATTACAAACTGAAATCGACGAGGCTTTAGCGGAAGTTAAAACTAATAATACCCAACCTGATAAAGTTAAAGAAGCGATCGCCGAAGCGATGATTAACATCAGCAACAGCGAAGAGTTTGCTATTCTGCAAAAACATTATGCTCGTCTGAAAGCGCAAACTGCCGTACTCCAGGCAAACTTAGCTAATCGTTATGGTGAACAGTATGGAGAAGTTAGCAAATATTTAGAAGATGCAAAAGTTTGGTACGACAAAGCCAAAGAAGATCCTGAAGTTTTTACCGAGCCTACCAAGCGCAAAAGAGCTGAATTTGAAGAAAAGTTAGGCTCAACAGGTACTGCCGTAGCACGTAAAGAAAAGCAGGTAAAACAGCTATTAAAAGAACTTTGGCATGAAGTTAGAGAAATATTTCACGAAAAAAATTCTAATTCGCCAAAATAGCAGAGCGTTGCTGATTAAGTAGTGCTATACAAAGGATTACTGCTCGCAGCTATAAGCTTTTAATCAATTTACTATAAATTGACAATGCGCTGAGTAAAATCATTGACGGTGTTAACCAGTCTCCCCAACGCACATATAGCGTTTTGTTTTGTCGACGATAAATAGTATCGGCGTGAATGGTATAGCGATCTATTGCAGAAATCCAGAGAGTATTACCATGAGGATCGACGATCGCACTATAACCCGTATTGGTAGCTCTAGCAGCCCAGCGATCGCTTTCTATCGCCCGCATGACATCATGGGCATGGTGTTGACTGGGCATGGTCTTACTATAATGAGCATTATTGGAAGCGGTAATGATAAATTCTCCCCCTGCTTGTGCCTGACGTAAAAAATGTTGAGGAAATGCCGATTCGTAACAGATAGCAATTATGGCTTGACCAAAAGGAGTGTCGAAGATTTGGTTTGGTTTACCTGCTGCTAGATGAGCATTTAAAGGTGATAGGCGATCGATTAATTTACCGACAATAGATTCAAACGGGATATATTCGCCTAAAGGTACTAGTTTATATTTATCGTAGCGACTATAGGTTTTACCATCTCCTGTTAGGGTAAAGATACTGTTGGTGTAACTGTTGCCGTCTCTACCGTTTGCTCCCACCCAAGCAGGAACTTGTTCCGTAATCACAGCCCGATAAAAACTAGAATCATCAATTATATCCTCCCAGTAAAAGGGTAATGCTCCTTCAGGAGTAAGGACAACATCAACCCCTTGTTTAGCTAATCTTTGATAACCAGAAGTGTAGCCAGCGATCGCTTTACGCCAACCTTCAGAAAATAGCTTGATTTCATTGGGAATATTGCCTTGAATAATACCAATTTTTAATGGTGCTAAATTATCTTTAGCTACAGGTATTTGATATAAATAAAAACCTAATAAATGGCTAATAATTAAGATAACTAAAGGAGCAGTAATTAATAATATTTTGCTTTTAAAACTAGAATATTTATGCCAAGCTAAGATTGCCTCTGCTAGTAAACCATTGACCATAATTATTACTACAGCAACGGTATTAACTCCTGATAGCTTGCCTAGTTGCAGGATGATTAAATTATGCGGACTTTGAGTATAGGCGATCGCTGGCCACCACAGAGGTGTGTGACTCCATAATGTTTCTAGACCTGACCATAAAGCTGCGCCAATTAAAGCTTTAATTAAACTGCTGGAAATATTTTTATTGCTCTGATTATTTAATTTTTGATTAATAAAGCTGAATAAAACTGCCCAAGTAACGACAACTCCTGCACCCCATAAAGTAATAAAAACCCAGCAAAAAATAGCGATCGCTAAACTAGCTAACCAAGGTACTCCCATCCAAGTCATCGGATGCACCCCAGTAATCCAAAACAAAGCTAATCCGTCATAACCAATCCCCCAAGCCAGAGCCAGAATAGCTATTTGTTGAAGCGACTTTTGTTGTCTAATTAAGATCCATAAAGGGGTCAAAGCAAACCAGGCAAAATACCAAGCATTAAATGGTGCGGGTGCTAAACCCATTAAAATGCCGCTGAGAAATGATGTAAAAATTAACTTGGTTTTGGATGGCATTATTCAATCTGTTAAATATGCAGAGAAATAATTAAATCATAAGCTGTTTAAATTAGCCGACTACCGAAATCCCTTCGACTAATAGAGAAGGAGTAAAACAAGAACCATCCCAGATTGAGTCATTACCTAAAGCGATAATTTGTTTGAGGATTTGATAGACGTTACCTGCGATCGCCGTATCTTTAACTCGTCCTGTAATATTGCCATTAACTACCCGATAGCCAAGATCGACGTTAACCGAAAAGTCACCACTGATATCTGCACCCCCACCCAGTATTTGATCGACAATGATCCCATTATCTAGTTTAGTGATTAACTCGTCTAAAGAATCTTTACCCGATGCGACGATTAAATTAACTAAAGATGGACTAGGATAACTATCCAAAGCAGGACGAAAGCCATTGCCTGTGGGTTTGAGGTTTAATTCCCTGGCGATCGCGCGATCGCAATAGAATTGATTTAATACTCCCTTGGTAATTAAATCTAGCTTTTGGGTTGTCATTCCCTCATCGTCAAAAGGACAGTCATAAGGTCGCAATTCTGGCTGTTGAGATAAGCTAATTTGCTCCGAAACAACTAATTCTTGCTTTAGATTACTCCAAGGAGAAGATTTTTCTTTAACTCTTTTAGCATTTAAAGCCGAGGAAACAGTTTCCCACAGCAAAGTTGCCACATTAGCCGTGAGGATTACGGGGATATTTCCTTGAGGGGGATCGACGTTATATTTTGCCCAATCTAAACGCCGAATAATTCCCTCGATCAGAGGATCGAGGTTTAATTGCTCTTTGCTATAGTCACCGTCAAAAATACCCAGAAAATCTTCTCCCCGAATCAATTCTGCACCTAGGGAATAACTCAAACCTGACTCGTAATAATGACAATATAATCCTTGAGAATTGAGCAAAGTAATACTTTCTTGTTCAAATTCCAATTCTGCCGAACAGATTACTTCAGGATATTCTTCCCGCAATCGAGTAATTGCGCGATCGCCGTAGGTAATTAAATCTTGAACCGATGCACCCACTCCAGTTAAATCGTAAGTTACTTGACGCGGTGGTGCTAACTCAATAATTTCTGGCGCATTGAGTTGAGATAAGGAGATCGCTTTATCAATTAATAATTCAGGTTCAATTTTGCCATAGGCTACAGCTAAACCAGGACGATGATCTTGCCACAGTCTTAAGGCTGTCCCCATTGATTGAGAGCTTTCTAATTGCTTGAGACGATTTCCCTCAAAAAAGACTGGTTGAGACTGAGACGATACTTGATATACTTCCGCATGGCTAATTCCCCGACGAGATGCCAAGCCAAGCAATGATTCTAGTTCTTCATTCATTTAATTTAAGCGGCAACTTTTAGCCCAAAATTTTAGCAGCAAAATTTACCAGATTTACAAGATTTAGTTTAATTACTTATTTGAAACCAATTTTAGTTGCTCGGCGTACTTAATAAATAGAAATACCATAGCGATATCGTATTGGATATGACCAACCTTACCCTAAGTTTGCCAAATAAATTAGTTAACAATCGCTATTATCTTTATGAACCAATAGCAAACAGCAATCAGAGTCAGGTTTTTGTAGCTAGGGATTTTATTGAACATCGTAAATGTATAGTCAAACGGCTCGATCTCAATTGTTGTTCTGAGAGAATTAGGTCAACCAAAATATCTCTATTTGAACAGGAAGCTAAAATACTCCAGCATCTGAGCGGCAAACATGCTCAAATCAGCCAGTTTTATCATTATTTTAGAGATGATAGCTCTTTATATTTAGTCCAGGAATGGATTGCTGGCAAGACTCTCAAAGAAAAGCTAGATCGACAAAAGAAGCTATCTGAATTAGAAACCAGAAATATTTTACTCAATTTATTATCCGTATTAGAGTATATTCACAGCCAGGGCATTGTCCATCGCGATATTAAACCCCATAATATTGTCTTACGTTCTCAAGACAATTTACCTGTACTGATTGACTTTGGCATAGCACAACCAATTAGCGATCGCGAAGCTATATCCTTGAGGAATCCTTTAGGGTACTCAAAGGACTTGCCCTCGAATGGGTGTAATCACCAGCAGCTAAGAGTTGTCGCTGGGACTCCTGGATATATGTCTTCTGAGCAAGCAATGGGACAGGCAACATACAATAACGATCTTTACAGTTTGGCTTTAACTGCAATTCATTTGCTCACAGGGCGATCGCCTTTAGATCTTGATTTTGAGTGCCAAAAAATTTCAATTAGCCATAATTTAATCAGAGTACTTAGTCGGGCAATCTCACCTCAACCAGAGCGACGATTTGCTTCGGCAGCAAAAATGCGCTCGGCGCTACTGTCTTCTTCCTCAACTGTATTACTCAGCAGCAATAGCCAAAAATCTGCCTTAAAAACTTGGACAATGTTTTTAACGTTAGGGATATTATTTTCTATTGCCTGGAGAGGTTGGCAAGTTGTGGCTAAATTAGATGAACGACCACCTCTAAATTTTGCCGATCTATTTCCTGAAGAATCACTTTTACTGACTGAAGATGATACAGATTTAACTAAAAATAATGTATCGCCGACTAAAGATAATGTAGCGCTAACTAAAGATAATGCGACTGAGAATATTTTTCAAGGCATAATTTTTACCGTTGGCACTTCAGATCGAGAAATTCTTCAGGCTTTGGGTGAACCTGTCTGGCGTCAACCTGGGTTTTGGCAAAATAGCGCTGCTTGGTCATATAAAAATATTGTTTCTCAGGGAATCGATCTGGGATACATATTTGACGTTCAAACTAACAAATTACGTCAAGCAGAAATAGCTGTTCCTCCTTCGACTAGCTTCAATACATTACAAGCTGCTTTAATTTCTCTTTTATCAACGAAAATCGAGCCTGATTTAAAGCAAGGATTAGAAGCAGTGTATCAACGTCGCCAAACTGTTTACAATTTTACCGCAGGAGATTTGCAGGGTACGATTCAACGCAATCAGCAGGATCGTATTTACTTAGCTGTGTGGTCGGCAGATTTCCATTAAATACAGCAGTAGGCTTTTAAGTTTATTGCATTGTAATTCTCCCCTAATATTGATTTGAATCCGATCGCACTACTCAGACGTACTAGTTATACAAGCAGGAAAAATGATTAATTTTATTTTTGTCTGTAAGAACAATTTTGATTGATGTCCATCAATAGGTTGCAGAGAAGTTAGGGAAAATAGCTAATTAACTAGATACTATTTGCTCCTAGGTATTGTTCAAATTGTTCATAACTATTTACTCATTGCTCACGGGCATCACAGCCGATGCAAACAACTTGTCCTGTCTTAATAGAGGGGACGGTTTTGCTGGGAAAAAATCCAAAAAATTACCAATTATGCAGCAATTTACCGCAGATTTAGCCACTCTCAATCGCGATAACGTCGAAATTCCCCCAATATCAGAGATTGCCCTCAACTCGGAATTTGTGGCGTTGACCGACGACAATACTTTAATTTCTTTTGATCCCACTAATCCTGGCGAGATAGATTCAATAGCTGTCTCAGGAGTTGATGGTGTACTATTCGGTATTGATACTCGCCCAGCCAATGGTCTAATTTATGGCATTACTACTGCCAATAATATTTATACAATTGATGCTGAAAGTGGTGCTGCAACCTATGTCAGCACTTTAAATCTGCCTTTTACAGGGGGAACTATCTCAGGATTAGACTTTAATCCTGTTGCCGATCGCCTGCGTCTAGTAGGAGATAATGACCAAAATTTTAGAATTAATGTAGACACGGGAGAAGTTACCGCTGATGGTACTTTAGCTTTTGCTGAGGGAGATACTAATTATGGAGTCAATCCTAATATTACTGCTGCTGCCTATACTAATTCTTTTGACGGGACTGACAGTACTCAGCTATACAATCTTGATACCTTACTTAACGATCTAGTCTTGCAAAACCCTCCTAATGATGGAACTTTAGTTACAGTAGGCGATTTGGGAATCGATCTTGATACTTTAAGCGGATTTGAGATTGTCTCTTCTCCCAATGGTGACAATACAGCCTTTGCTGTTGCTGATGGCACTTTATATAATGTCGATCTAGATTTAGGTATGGCATTCAGCCTAGGAGAAATTGGTACAGATGCTCGCAATTTACAGGGATTAGCTGTTGTATCTGGCGACAATGATGGAGATAGTTTATCCTCAGAAGAAGCTCAAACATTACCTGAAGTTGCTGCTCCTTTAATCGATCTTAGTGAGCTTGGAGATTCCACAATTAACTTTACCGTTAGCCGAGATAGTGGGTTCAATAATACTGTCGGTTTTTATACAGTAGATGCAGCAGGTAATATTATCGACTCAGAATCAGGTGAGACGATCGCTGTGGGAGACGAAGACTACACTGCTACTGCGATCGCTAATCGCTCTGATCTCAGTCTTAATGGAGTCAATGGCGTTACTAGCACATTTACTACAGAGCTTGCAGGTGGTTCAACTTACGCACCCTTTATCGTAGTTGATGGCACAATTGAACAGCTAGAAGATGGCAGTAGCAACGATCCTCTGGTGTATTTTCCCTTCTTAGAAGCTAATTCTGACGGAGCAGAACATGTTCGCAGCTTAGGTGACAATATTCTCGGCTTTGAGGATTTACCCAATGGGGGTAATTTGAGTTTTGATGATTTGACTGTTGAATATGACTTTGCTTAATTAAAGTAATAATTTTAATTTAATAGAGGAGTAAGAAATAGCTGTGAAGTAAACTTTATTTGGGCTTTTTTTACTCTCTTTTTCTTCCCTCAATTTTTAGCGCGTGAGTAAACAAATGATTCAAAATTCCAAAGCAATAAAATTCGGCTAGGCTAAAAGCATATATTATATAATTGCTATACTTTGCATTCATATATGTCTTTTGAACCACCCAGCCATTCTTGTGGGGATGATCTTCCTAATCAGACTGATGCAGATTTATTTTGGCAGTTGCAGCATGGGCAAACTGATGCTTTAAGCATTTTGTATGATCGCCATGCAGCCTTAGTTTATGGGATAGCTGGGAAACTCCTGGGTAATACGGCAGAAGCAGAGGACTTAACTCAGGATATCTTTTTGCTCCTGACTAAAAAATGCTCTTACGACCCAAAAAGAGGAACATTACGCACTTACCTAGCAATTTTAACGCGATCGCGAGCTTTAGACCGCCTCAGATCTCGCACCCGAAAACAACAAAGACTTCATCATCAATCCCTCAATGAAAATGCTAAGGTATTGTCCGATAGTCCCTTTGAAGAGATTACCCAATCAGAGCGATCGCAAGAGGTTCAATCAGCCTTAGAACAACTATCAACCAAAGAACAAGAAGTGCTAAAAATGGCATATTATCAAGGTTTAAGTCAATCTGAAATTGCCAATCAGCTAAACATTGCACTAGGAACAGTTAAATCTAGATCTCGTCGTGGCTTACTTAAACTGCGTCAAGCTTTAATTAATTTTAGCGAGGAGTTTTAGGATCATGTCAATTCCTCCAGAATGCGAACAACTACTTATTTCGGGCTATGTATTAGGTAATTTGAGTCCGGCTGAAGCTCTGCTGTTTGAAGAAATGTTAGCGGAAAATAGCCATCTGATTGAACAAATAGTAGCAATGCAGCAAGCATTAGATCTGGTATATAATCCGCCAGAAGTATCTCCTCCTAATAGCTTACGCGATCGCATTTTGACGGCGGCTAATTCCCCACAAATCGAGCCTACAATAGCAAAGTCTTTAAGCAATATTAAGGCAACGACACCCAGAGCCAGATTATCAAGAATCTTCATGGCGATCGCGCTCTTGACAATTGCCTTGCTTAGTATTGCTAACTATCGACTGTGGCGTTCTGTACAAACGGCAGATCTAGTCAAAGATACAGTTAAAGTAACAAATCAAAGAACATATTTGCTTCGGGGCAAAAATCTACCCAAGACGACACAAGCCAAACTAGTAGTTAATCCTAATCAATTGAACGCTACTTTGATTGCCAACAACTTACCGCCATTACCTCCAGAAAAAACTTATGCATTGTGGACAGTGGTAGGTAAAGATGTTCCTTATACCACCGATGAAAAAGGAGCGATCTTGACTGCGGTTTTTCAGGTAAACAAAGCAGGAGATTTTACCCAAGAAATTACTGTGCCTCAACCCCATCTAAATCCTAGAACGATTAAGAAAATTGCCCTTACCGTCGAAGATATTTCGGCACCGCAAAATCATACAGGTGCAATTTTTATAGCTACGGGAAATGAATAATTAGTAATTTTCTGGAGTTGAAGTTGATGATTGTTCTATTTCGATGTTTTCTTCTCCTGTCATCTCTAATTGTTCCTTACGCAAAGTTTCTTCTGCATTAACTATTTCTTTTTTGACTTCTTTTTTGATCTCTACCTCTTCATGAACAAATGCCTGCTTCTTGATCTCGGCGGTTTCTTCGTGAACTTTAAATGTAGCTACCGTACCTCCTTCAAACTTGGCTTCTTCTGGAGAGACAGCAATATTCTGATCGCCGACTTCATGAATTTTAACGAAGACTTTTTCTTTCTCTACAGGAATTTCTACCTGCGCTACTTCTGTTTCAATTCTTTTTCCTATAGTTACTTCCCCTACTTCATGGCGTTGTTTATCGGCAACTAATCTTTCTTCGTAAAATCTAATAGTTTGACCTTCTTCTGTGGGTATTTGATACAGTTCAGGTTCATGGTCATAACTATAACTATCTCTGTCGTAATTAGGGATCTCATAATTATCCCCTGCCAAAAATTGACGATAGATGTTGCGGATACTTTCCTCATAATCATAATCAAGCTGACTATCGCTTTGATAAGGAGGTAACTGTTCAAGATCTTGGATATTGTTAATATCCATAACAGCGATCGCCTGACCGTCTTGAATAGCGCGACATCTACCAATAGGCAACAGAAATTTTTGATCCGCTAACCAAGAACCCGCACCGACTACCAAATAACGAAAATGCCCAAACTCATCTACCAAAACGTCCTCGACCACACCTAGTTTTTCGTCTGTTTGAGCGATAAACACTGGTTTTGAAATCAGCTCATTATCCATCAAATCTTCTTGATTATAGTTGGGACTAAACTCGGCAATTGATTGTAAAGTCATAGGTTGAACTAAAGTAAAATATTCTTTTAGCTTAAATAAGTTCTCTTTGAGTTGCTTCTTGCTAATGATGGATAGTAATCATGCTTAGCGTGTAATCCTTTGGAGTGAGACAGATGATGATCGATGATCGTGATTTAGATTACAGAGAGTATTTGCTTTAATAGACCTTTGGCACAAATCAAAAATAATCATTGAAATTATCGATTGATGATAAATTGATTATTCTAGGAATAGCTGCTGGTCGGCTAAAACTGTCTTCAGGCTAAAATCAACAAATACTATGACCTCCATACTAGAACAGCTTCAAGATTCTGTTAGCCAAGCCTTATTATCTGCTTTTGGTGATGAGTTAGCAGATACCGATCCTCTGGTAACCTCGACGAATAATCCCAAATTTGGCGATTATCAGTCTAATGTAGCCTTATCTCTAGCCAAACCCCTCAAGCAAAATCCGCGAGCGATCGCTCAAGCAATCATCGATCATCTGCAAATTGAGGATATGTGCGAAACCCCCACCATCGCTGGGCCAGGTTTTATCAATTTTATGCTCAAATCTAGTTATCTTGAGCAGTTGCTGAGTCAGATCCAGTCAGACGAAAGATTAGGCATTCCCCAGGTACAGCCAACATCAAAGGTAATTGTCGATTTTTCCAGTCCCAATATTGCCAAAGAAATGCATGTGGGACACTTGCGCTCAACCATTATTGGTGATGCGATCGCGCGTATTTTAGAATTTCGTGGTTATCAGGTATTGCGTCTCAATCATGTAGGCGACTGGGGGACTCAGTTTGGCATGTTGATTGCTTACCTGAGAGAAGCTTATCCCGAAGCGCTAACTACTGCTAATGCTTTAAATATTGGTGATTTGGTATCTCTGTATAAACAAGCCAAGGTTCGTTTTGACGAAGATGAAGAGTTTAAGCAAACCGCTAGACAAGAAGTCGTTAAGTTACAGGCGGGTGCTGAAGATAGCCTTCATGCTTGGCAGTTATTATGCGATCAGTCTCGCCAAGAGTTTCAGGTAATCTACAATCTGCTTAATATTAAGCTAGAAGAAAGAGGTGAATCTTTTTACAATCCTTTTCTGGAAGACATTGTTAGTGAATTAAAACAAACAGGTTTACTAGAAAAAAGTGAAGGCGCAATGTGTGTTTTTCTAGATGGCTTTACTAATAAAGATGGTGAGCCTCTACCTCTAATTGTCCAGAAAACTGATGGTGGTTTTAACTATGCCACAACTGATTTAGCAGCAATTAAATATCGAGTCAAAGAAGATGGCGCTAACAAAATTATTTACGTTACTGACTCTGGACAGGCTAATCATTTTGCAGCCGTATTTCAGGTAGCTAGAAAAGCAAAAATCTTACCCGATGAAGTGGAAGTAGTTCACGTACCCTTTGGGTTAGTATTGGGTAAAGATGGTAAGAGAATTAAAACTCGTTCTGGTGAAACATTTAAGCTTAAAGACTTATTAGATGAAGCGGTAGATTATGCTCGTGCAGAATTAGAAACTAGATTAGAAGCAGAAGCAAGAAAAGAAACTCCAGAATTTATCAATCATGTAGCTCAGGTAACGGGTTTAAGTGCAGTAAAATACGCAGATTTAAGTCAGAATCGTACCTCAGACTATAAGTTTGACTTCGATAAAATGCTCGACTTAAAAGGTAATACAGCACCGTACTTGTTATATGCCTATGTACGTCCTCAAGGGGTTAGTCGCAAAGGTAATATTGATTTTTCTGCGTTAGATCAGAACACGAAAATTAGCTTGACGGCAGAACCAGAATTAGCTTTGGCAAAACATATTTTGCAATTTGAAGAAGTGCTTAAAGAAGTTGAATCTAGTTTACTACCTAATCGTATTTGTTTATATCTTTTTGAATTGAGCCAAAAGTTTAATCAATTTTATGAACAGTGTGAGATCTTAAATGCAGCCGAGCCACAAAGAACATCTCGTTTGATTTTGGCCGATCTAACCGCACGTACAATTAAGTTAGGTTTATCTTTATTAGGTATTAATGTCTTAGAAAGAATGTAATGACCAACCAAAATCTAGGTCTTATATGAAGTCCGTTTAGATAATTCCAATTAAAACTCGCGCCAAGACGCAAAGGCGCAAAGATTTTATAAGAAGTAATCAAGCGGACTTGATATTACTTTTGACCAAACTATTAAGATGTCCATATCCCGCCGATATACCCCCCTCGTTCATCTCGCCAAGTTTAGTGCGGACGAGATAGCCTGCTGCTTGATTGGTTAAAATGCGCTCGCCTTGGGCAATTAAAACGCCATATTGACCAATTTCATGTACAACCTGTCCTTGCCAGAGTTTTCCTTCCCGTAGACCCCAACCCTGGGACACAGGGGGATATAATCGCTCCATTAGGATGTATGCGTTACCTGCTTCTGTCGGTAGATTTTGCAGACATTGGCGCAGTTCATCACCGTAGAGATTGAAACCACCTCCTTCTCGCTGGGGTTTGAGGACAAATTGCTCTGGCTGTAAAATAGCAGCTTCTTTGGCTAGCATGGTTTTGCCTGCAAATTCAATGGAAGCATCAAGGGGGTAAATCTGAGCAAAGGCGCTTCTAACTATAGCAATATCCTGCTCATTAAGGAAATGCTTTAACAGTTCGGGATTCGTCAATACTTGTTGAATTTTCTTTGTCCCTGCTAAATGAGTCGGTAGATCTGGCACAGAAATTGTCGTTGAACGAGCAATTAACTGACGACCTTGACGAGCTATTTCGCTTTCGAGTTCATCAGGACGATAACCCGCTCGAAAATAAGTAATAGCTGCAATTTCACCGTTCAATACTAGATGACCCTGACGTAATTCTCCCTGTTCACCAATAGCTTCTAGGCTAGCACGTACAACTCTTATACCTCGTTCAATCAGGGCGATTTCTAATAGGCGCTGATCGAAAACATTACGCTCGTTAGCTTGAACCACAAACAGCACGTAAGCATCATCAACATTGTACTCCTTCATTACTGTCACGAATGCATCAGCAACTATAGCGATCGGTTGATTGGGTAGTAAATCCCAGGTTTCGTTACTGAGATTCCCCCATATTTGATGAAATTCAGTGATTTTTTCGGACAGACCGATATAACTTGCAGCAATGGTGTTAAATTCGACCTGGCGTAAGCTATCTCCCTGTTGCGTTATAAAGTAGTCACTGCGGGTAATCGAAAACCGTAGCCTATCCTGATGACCTTGTGACTGAGCGAGAGACAATAAAAAGCCTGTATATTCATCATTAGCAGCAGTAAATTGCAGCTGTTCTTCCAGAAACTCTAAATTGTTGGCTACTCGATGAATCAGTAGTGCTAGCGGTTGAGCCAAAGACTCTAGTTGAGTAATCAATAAGTCAGTGACCTTAGCGGGGGAAAGCATTAAGGGACAATGGGTTAAGCTTCCATTCTCTGTGCGTTGTAGTAATGCACAAGCAAGGGCAATATCCACTGCGCTGGCAATGCTTGATTCAGGAAGATCTGCTTCAGGGGACTGTTTCATCAGCGATCGCGCTCTATCTATATGATTAAGGCTGAGTATTGGCTTAATTAGTATAGAACAATATTATTCAGCCGCTGATTTAGATTCACGATTATCCAAGTCTAGTTTGGCTATTTCTTGTCCTGCTGTCTGTAATTGAAATATGTTTGTCGTCTGTTTTAATAAGTAAATCGGCAAGGAAACAATGAGCGCCAACTGCCAAATATTGGTCTGCCATCCAGCCAGATTGAAACTCATACCCACCAGATAAAAATCGAGATATAGCAGTAAATAAAATAGCTCATTACCCAGAATCAGCAAATCCATGAAAGATTTATTGCCATAGTAAAGTTTCAATAGTCCGTTATTTGACCATTGAGCCGAATCTTTATGACTGGCCGATCCCCGCATTCCTGTAGCATAAATTAAATAATAATGACTACTGATATCAAGAGCGATCGCACCAATAAAAGCTAATAAATAATCAGGATATAGCTGCGCCAAAATCAGACATAAACCCGCAGTTGCCGAACGATCCGCCACCATATCTAGGGCAGCACCAAAATTACTACTTTGATTATAAGCACGGGCAGCACGACCATCAAATTCATCTAAGATAAAGGCGATCGCATATAGTCCAATACACAGTTGCCAGTAACCTAAACTATGACTAATAAAGCTGGCCAGATACAAAATAAATCTGACATAGCCAATCAGATTAGGGACATATAAGAATACTTGGTTAATCGCCATAAAAATCAACTATAAATTAATTATTTCGATCTGTTCGAGCCGATCTGCTGGTTCAAAGCCAAAGACGCGGGAATAAAAGTAAAATTCGCTATCGAGAGCTTTTTTAATATTCTCAGCAATTCTAAAACCATGACCCTCTTGGGCAAAAGCAATATAAGCCACGGGTAAACCCTTGTGTTTAATCGCCTCAAACATCATTTCCGCCTGATTGGGGGGTACGACTTGATCTTTTAATCCCTGGAAGAAAATTACGGGACAGTCTAACTGTTCTATAAAGTAAATCGGCGATCGCTCTTGATAAATAGCTTTGTCTTCAGGATATTTGCCCACTAAACGATCTAAATAGCGCGACTCAAACTTATGAGTATCTTTGGCTAAGATCTCTAGATCGCTCACGCCATAATAACTCGCTCCCGCTTTAAAAGTATCACGGAAGGTCAAGGCTGCTAAGGTAGTGTAACCACCAGCGCTACTGCCTGTAATTACTAGGCGATCGCCATCGACGCTTTTGCGTTCAACCAAGTATTTAGCAGCATTAATACAATCATCCACATCGACAATACCCCACTTGCCGTCTAGTCGCTGCCGATACTGACGACCATAACCAATACTACCACCATAATTCACATCTAAATAGGCAAAACCACGACTAGTCCAGTATTGAATTCGCAAGTTCAATTCGACAGCAGCCGCTGCGGTAGGGCCTCCATGACTATTGACTATTAGAGGAGGAAGTTCTGCTGATAGCGCCATGTAGTCTTTATTTTGCGGGGGATAATACCAAGCATGAGCAGTAAGACCATCAGTAGTAGGGAAAGCGATCGCCTCTGGTAAGGATAAATAACCAGGATCGATCTCCAGCTCTCCTGAACGCCGTAGTATTTGTTCTCTCAAGGTCTTTAAATCTAGCTTGATTACCGCAGTAGTTTCGGTTGACGAACCGCCAATAAAGACGACAAAATCATTACCAGCTTGAAGATCGGAAATATTGGTGTATCTAGTTCTAATTTCGCTAAACTGCTTAGTTTTTAGGTCAATTGTGCCTAAATGCCAATAGCCATCCGCTGAATAAGCACAAATTAGACGCTCTCCCACAACAGCATAGGTAGATAAGCCAAATACCCAATGGGGATAGGCAAACTCGGCAGCTTTTTGATGAAGAATTTCCACCTTGCCATCGGGTTGTCGTCGGTATAAATTCCACCAGTTAGTGCGATCGCTAGAAAAGTAAAGCGTACCATCATCACCCCATTTGGGTTCACAGATCGATTCGGCTATTCCTCCCGCAATTAATTCAGGCTTTAAAACCATCCCCTCCGCGTCAAGCTGTGCCAACCAGAGATAAGTGCTATCCCATGGCATATCAGGATGATTCCAGCTCAACCACGCTAAATATCTGCCATCAGGACTTAAACGAGGAGAAGAATAAAAATCGTTACCTGTAACTAAATTTTGCTTTCTCCCAGTACTGAGATTAATCGTCACCAGATTATTAACGGCTTCGCCAGCTACAGAATGATCTTCACAAACACAAATTAGGCGATTTCTGGATCGATCAACGATCAGATCTCCATAACGTTGCTCCAATTTGTCCGTCAAAGGATAAGGCTGCGTGCCAATTACCTGCTGATAAATTTTGCCATCTTGATAGTTAGAAAAATAAATTGTATTTCCATCAACTACGAATGCACCTCCCCCATATTCATGAATTTTGCTCCGCACGCTTAAGGGTGCTGGGGTGAAAATTTTTACCTCTTCTGGGTTACCGTAGCCGATCAATAAATTTCTTCCTTGTTCTTGGGGTCTTTTTTCTAGCCAATAAATATTTCCTTGGTTGACAGCCACACTACCAATGCCAACAGTTTGGTCAACAATTAAATCTGAGGTTATGGGAGATTTCCAAGAACCACAAGAAGCCATTTGAGGTGTATTCATAAAATTTTAATTTGCTGGAGGAAAATTCTTGTGTCTTACACTTAATTATTTTTACAGTTTTCTGACCCCAATTCCCATAGTAGTATCTTAGGTAAAGGGACTAGACACAATACCAGATTAGATGGGTAATTAGACTGATTTTGTTGCCTGCGTTGCATTTTTGCCTCGATGTTATCGATATGATCTTTCCATGAGAAACAATGCCCAATAAATGTCAGTTCTTATTCAATCGCAAATATTTTAAATAAACTTTACATAAGTTAATGAAAATCGTGTATTGTAGAACTAAGTGAGTAAGAACACAAATACTATTAGTTTTCCCAAAATGTTGGAGATAGAACTAAAAAAAAGCTGTTATAGCTAAGATGAAAAAATAAAGGTCAGGATCCCTGCCTTAGAACGACAGGGCTTGCTTACTCAATAGCCTCAACGGGGGAAACCCCCGCGACGCGAAGGACGCGAGCTTGCGAGCTAATCCTTTAGGGCTAGTCCTTTAGGGCAACGGCTTTTCGCGCTGCCTGACCGTTGGTCAAGTATTCAAGAATTTTTGACAATGGAAATGCATCAGAGTTTTAACAAAAGTAAACACATGTTCTCATAAATAGTAATTATGAGTATGACACCTTGAAAACTTTTTCTTACACCACCAACATCAATTAGCATATCGCGTAATGAAAACAGCACAAAAATCTAACGACTTGGTTAGAAGCTATCTCAAAGAAATAGGTCGTGTTCCTCTTTTAACTCATGAGGAAGAAATTCTCTATTCCAAAAGGGTTCAAAAAGCGATCGCTTTAACTAAAGTCAAAGAGTCTTTAATCGAAGAGCTTGGCGTAGAACCTACCACAGAAGAATGGGCAAAAGCAGCGGCAACAACTCCAAGTGAGTTATTGACGGCGATCGACTCAGGAGAGTCTGCTAAGCGAAAAATGGTGGAAGCAAACCTGCGATTAGTAGTGTCTGTAGCCAAAAAATACCTCAAACGGAATTTAGACCTGTTAGATCTAATTCAGGAGGGAACAATTGGGATGCAGCGGGGAGTAGAAAAATTCGATCCAACCAAAGGATATCGTTTTAGTACCTATGCTTACTGGTGGATTCGTCAGGCAATTACTAGAGCGATCGCTGAAAAAGGTCGTACCATTCGGTTGCCAATTCACATTACGGAAAAACTCAATAAAATTAAAAAGGCTCAAAGACAGTTAGCTCAACAAAAAGGGAGAACTGCGACTATTGCCGAACTAGCTATTGAGTTGGAGCTTACTCCTAAACAGGTGCGTGATTATTTAGAAAAGTCTCGTCAGCCAATTTCCCTAGACGTAAGAGTTGGGGACAATAATGATACTGAACTTGGTGATATGCTGGAAGATTCAGGACAATCCCCTGAAGACTTTGCTACTTCCTCTTCCTTAAAAAGAGACTTGGAAAAACTAATGGGAGATTTAACCCCTCAGCAAAAAGAAGTAATTTCCTTACGCTTTGGTTTGGCTGATGGTAAACCGATGACATTAGCCAAGATTGGTGAGTGTCTGAGTATTAGCCGTGAGAGAGTGCGACAAATCGAGCGAGAAGCTTTATCCAAGCTGCGTAAACGCAAAATGGCAATTAGAGAATATCTTGCCAGCTAAAAGTCAAATAATCTTGCTATTGATCGGAAAACTCGCTGTTGGGAGTTCGGTTCTACGTAACCTTAGATTAATAGCAGGGTGTTTTAATAGGGCATATCAGTCGTAGTTCTATTAATCCTAATCAGGAGGCTCAAAGTGAGCAATAAAGATATTTCTCAGAGTGCTTTCAAGCGTAGCGAAAATGAAAACTCACTATGGTATTATGTTCAATCTCTAAGTCCAGAAACAATCACTCATCTCTCCCAGCCTGAATCTCAAGAGGTATTTGAGATTATCGAACACAACATTACTGGTTTGTTAGGCAATATGCCCCAGTCAGATTTTCAGGTAGAAATCAGCACCAATCGGCAGAATTTAGGGCAATTATTAGCATCTGCTATGCTCAGTGGTTATTTTTTACGCAATGCCGAGCAAAGAATGGGCTTTGAACAATCACTAATGAAAACTCAGCTCAATAGTTAAAAATCTCAATATCAATTTAAAAGAACATATGTAAATATATATGTAATATTAGCAACCTTGACTAAGTTAAAGGTTGCTTTGTACTATTTATAACTTCTACAATTTTAAATTAGCTTATAATCCAGACAAAAATATCAAACATTTTATGTCATTAAACTCACTTCCTCTGACACACAAACAGATTGGAGTAGCTGTAATCAACAATCAGCAGGGAAAAATCCTGATAGATCGTCGAAAACAATCAGGAGAGATGGGTGGACTATGGGAATTTCCTGGGGGCAAAATTGAGCCAGGAGAGACGATCGAAGAATGCATTCAGCGTGAAGTCCGAGAAGAATTAGCGATTGAGATTGCAGTAGGCGATCGCTTGATTACAATTACTCATACCTATAAAACCTTTGACGTAACTTTATATGTTCATGACTGCCAATACTTAAGTGGTCAACCACAAACCCTGGAGTGCGAAGAAATTCACTGGGTAGAACCTGCCCAAATCAATCAATATCAATTTCCTAGCGCCAATAGCCAAATAGTTAATCTTCTTCAGCGAAGGGGCATAAGCACATGAGTCCCAAAAATACTTCCGACAATTTAATCATTCGAGAATTCACTGCTCCCAAGCAGATTAAACTGTTTACTTCCTTACAAAAAGCGCGTCTGAGCGGGCGGTTAACCTTTAGCGATCCAGTTAAAGGAGATGAATGGCATGTTTATCTCTATCAGGGAGATTTTGTCTATGCTACGGGAGGTATTCATCCGATTCGTCGTTGGCAGCGGAATCTAATTTTAAATTTGCCACAAATTCCTTTGCAGCTTTCTCATCTACAAGAAGAACTGACGCAGCAAAGAGCAGACTTAAAGGACAATATCTGGGAATATGAGCAATTATCCCGCTGGGTACAAGAGCAGGTTATCACCCCTCAGCAGGCTAAAAATACGATCGCTTTTGTAATTAGTGAAATTATTTTTGATCTAACTCAAGCAAGACAAGTTATCTGTCGTCTCAATCAAGACAATGTTTTAGCGGCAACTTTAGAATTAATTGAACCTGAGAGTGTAATCACTCAAATAGAGCAGGTTTGGTCGCTTTGGCAAGAAGCTCAAGTAGTAGATCGCCTGCCCAACATGGCTCCTGTCATCCTACAACCTCAACAGCTTCAAGAAAAAACTTCAATTTCTGCTTATCAAAGCCTCTGTAAACTACTTAATGGCAATCGAACCCTCAGAGATCTATCTGTCCAGTTACGAACTTCACCCTTACAGGTAATTTGTTCTCTCTTACCCTATATTCAGTCAGGAATTTTTGGTTTAGTTGATATTCCCGACTTGCTAGAGATAGTTAATCTTCAAAGCAAGGATTATGAGCATCAAGATCGTCCTTTAATTGCTTGTGTTGATGACAGCCCAATGGTTTCTCATCTGATGGAGCAAATTGTTAGTATGGCTGGCTATCGCTTTCTGGCAGTTAACGATCCGCAGGATGCAGCTCAAGTTCTGATGAGTTGTCAACCAGATTTAATTTTCTTGGATGTTGTGATGCCAAAAGTTAGCGGATACGATTTATGCGCTCAATTACGCCGATATCCAGAATTTACCCAAACGCCAATTATCTTTTTGACTAGCAGTTCAGGAGTGGTCGATCGCCTGAGAGCAAGAATGGTAGGCTCATCCGACTTTTTACGTAAAACCGTTGATGCCGATGAGCTAGTGCAAAAGATCGAGGAGCATTTGGGAAATAGGTAGTAGGTAGTGGGTAGTGGGTAGTCCTAAAGGACTTGTCTACCGAACTAAGCGGCATATGCGGAGCAGTATCCTTTAGGACAAGTCGTATAGTTGGAGATACCGCTTCGCATATAGGTAGTAGAGGTATTAAGGTGAGTAAACTAGCAAATGTTACTTGTTTATTTCAAATGTTGATGCTCACCTATTAGTAATCAGTCCTTTAGGGCAACGCAGTGGCTCCCCAACCTACTAAAGCGTCTAGGCTAAGATATTGTGTTCATTTAAGTAGCGTGGGGTGTGCCTCGCACTACCGACTAAGACGCAAAGATTTTATTAAAAGTAATTAAGCGGACTTGATATAACCACTACCTACTACCCCAAAATATCGATCTGAAGATCGAGTTGATGCGCCCATTGACCTAGATAGTAAAGTAAGGAATAGATCAAAATGACAATGCCAGTCATTTCTAGGCATTCTTCAACCGAAGTAGTTAGGGCATAGATGATGTTCTGTTGACTAAGAGATTCAGCAAAATAGCTCCCAATCATTTCCATAATTAATGCCCCCCCAACATAAATACAGGCAGCAAAAATAAAGTGCAGTCGAGATTTGGCGGGTAAATGGCGGACAAATTTGCTATAGCGTCGGGCAAACCAGGCGACAAAAATCATGCCAGGGATGACCCAAGCTGAATGGAGAAACCAAGGTAAATTAAGCGCTTGACTGACTTCAGGAATAATCAAGATTTCGTGGATACTAACTATTTCATCGATCGCCAGAAACCAAAAGATCAGGGATAATAATTGCCAGTCTTTAGTATAGCGATCGCCCTGTTGTTTTTTACCCGTAGCAATAATTTTGAGTAATACTGCGCAAAAGGCAATCATCAAGGCGGAATACCAAGTAGGAAAGTTTAATTCGCGATCGACATTAAACAGATTTAGCCATTCATCTTGATAGTTAAATACATATTTGCCGATTTGAATGACCACACCGACGATGGTGAAAAAAATCACGCCAATCATGAGATATCTGGCAATAATACGCGGAAAAGCTGTAATTTTGAGCTGCATTCTGCTACAAGTTTAATGTTCCACGAACTATGCTAGACGATTAGAGTTAAAAATTTCTCTGGTATTCAAGTTTGATTTCATTACTGCTACTGGTTTCCTCGTCTCCAGTACTATTAATCGTTTCAATTAATTTAGTGAATAAGTTGTGGCTATAGATAAAGCGGATTGAAGAATCTTGATTGATTTGGTAAGTGCCTTCAAGAGCGGGGTAGATGGTTAGATAGTCTAAATTAATTTTCTTACCCCAACCAACTGTTGTGTCTTCTACTCGATAGAGAACGCTATCTAAAAGAGGATTAACCACAAACCTTTGTACCCCTAAATCAAATAGTTCTGATTGGCTAGCACTACTAATGTCTCTAGCAAAACCGACAAACTGATTGCTTAAAAGGTTGACAATTTCTCCCTGATTAAGAGAAGGCGTACTAGTTAGTGCTACCGCTGGGGAATTGATTAAACTACGCTGTGAACCGACATCGCCAGGATTATTCTGGGTGTTAAGGGAAAAATTATCGCCAAAACATTGAGTGAAGCGGTTTAATTCGGCTTGATTGTAAGATGCTTGATTTTTGACAAAAGGCTGATTGCTAGGGCGGATATCGCAATTAGAACGAGCTGTTTGACCCAAATTAGGCAAAATTTCTTGTGCTTCCCCATCAACGGTCAAACTAATGCGAACAGTCTGACTGTCATTGCCTTGAGTTAGAGGATCGTTAATTTCGTTGGCGTTAGAGTCTGCCAAACGTAAGCTGCTTGCATCACCTTGGACATCTTCGACGGAAGTCCTTAAAACGACATCAAGCTCGGGATTAAAAACACCTGCTTTGGGACTAAAAACAATTGTATTATCCCGATTACGAGCCAGTTTAAAGGTATTGCTAAATAAATCTACATCTGCCTTGGTCAGTGTTAATTTGCCCTGGGGAATAATATTGTTGGGTTCATCTGCTGTGCCGTTGAGAGTTAAACCACCTTTTAGCTGAAAATCATAGAGGGGAGTTTGCTGTAGCTTAAAGTCTTTAAGATTGACTTTAAGATTGTTTAACGCTGTGATCACAGACTTTGGAGCAGTAGTTTGTGACTGTGCTGTACGGGAATTATTGCGGGTTTTAACTCTAGACACCGCATTAATTGCCTGAGATTTACCAACTTGGACTGCATCTCCCGCCGTTGGAGTTTTCGTTTGAGGAATAGATACTTTTCCATCAGCTAAAGTAACTTCACCGCTAATGACTGGCTTAAGGGATACCCCTGTAACTATTACTTGTCCTTCAACTCCGCCTTGATAAAGTTTATCGATCTCAATATCTCCTTTGGGTAAATTAATTGTTAAAGGATTTTTTAAACCTCGTACTGGGGTGAGAATGGGAAATTTACCTGTTGCTGATAAATCTTTATTAGCGAAGGTAGCATCGAGAGTCTCAACATTAACTATCTGGTTGTTGATGGTAATTTTGCCTGTACCTTGAAATGGCTCAGTAAAGAAGGGAGTTTGGACGATCACGTTGGCATCATCGAGATTTACTACTCCTTGAGCGGACAAGTCATAAATTTTTTCTGCTCGGTTCAAATCCAAACGCGCACTCGCCTCAAGTTGAGCATCTCCTTCACCCCCTACCCAGTTAAGATAGTTTTGACTAAAAGCATCTAGAAAAACAAAGGCTTCTGATTCGATATTGGCTTTTGCCGTAAAGCGATCGCTTTTACCAGGGATAATTGGATAGGGAAGATTAGCCTCGACCTGAATCTCATCTGGGGCAGTGGTTTTAAAGCCCAGCTTGCTACCGTCATAATTAAAGTTTCCTGCTACTTTAGCGGGCAAGAGGTTGCCGTTAAACGCTCCATTGGAGAAAGCTACTTTACCTTCTAGTCGTGGCTGTTCTAGCGTTCCTTTAATTGTCCCGACACTATTGATTTCTCCTGCTAGATCTACGGGAATCTCGACGAAACTGTCGATGTCGTCCACGGTTAAATTAGCCACGGCGAACTTCGCATCAGTTTGTTGGGCAGATAACTTACCTTTGAGGGATAAGATTGCTTCTTGCACCTCAATTCTGGCTTCGGCTAAATCTACTGTTGTCCCTTGCAGCTCCCCATCAATTAACAGTTTGGGTAAAGCAATATACTGTGACTCTTCGATAACTAAGCCCAGAGGACTAACAAGATCGGGGTAAGCTTGTCGAGGTTGCCATTGCCAATTATTACCCTCAACTCGAAAATCAGCTTCAGGGACTTGAATTGTCCCCCCCAGAATTATTTCTCCTGCATATTTACCCTTAATATCTAACTTGGTGGGAATACTTCCTGCTTGCCGAATAGCTGCATTTGCTTGGATTTGGCGATTAACCCGACGTAACTGATTGAGCTTGCGGGCGATCGACTGATCGACTGTATCTTTTTCTGGTGCAGGTCTAATCACCGAGGGATCGGCATAGATGGGGGTCTGCAATAGGCTAATTACGTCTTCGACAGTGAACCAGTTTAGGGTAGTCAGAGCATCTTGGATATATGCCTGGGGAATGTTTAATCTACCGTCAATCGCGCCAGTAGCTAAATTTAAAGCAGCATTGAAATCATATTGACTCCGATCTAGTTTCAAAGAAGCGCTGCTAACTTCGGCAAGACTATTAGCGGGGTCATAGTTAAAGTCGGCGTTAAGCTGATCGGCTTGAATATAGCCCAACCCTGGTTGAGCCACTTGAATATTTCCTGTGGTTGCCAGAGTATAGAGATTAAGATCTATTTCTCCTGTAGTTGTACCGCTGATCGGGCCTTCAATACCTGCTGCTTTACCTGGAGCAACATTGAGTAATGCTAGAGGAAAATTATCAATATCTAAAGCAAAGCGATCGCCCTGGCGCGTGCCAACAGCTATTACAGGTTGCTCGGTATTTTCTCCCTGACGTATTTCTAAATTGGTAGGTAGATAGGGAAGTTTACAGTCCCTCCTGGTACAGGGAACGGCTCTAGCGGCGATGATATCCTGTTCTCCTTGAAGATTGAGGGCAATTGCTTGCTGCGGTTGTACATTAAGCCTCCCTGTCATGATCGAGTCAAAAACAATATCGTTGAAGGCAAAATTCTGGAGATTGAGATCTCCTGTCAGACTGACGTTTTCCGTTGGCGCTGAAAGTAATTGTTGACCGTTAAATTGACCGTTAAAAGCAGCTTTCCCCTTGAAATTAACACTCTCTTTAATTAGCTCGTTATTTTGGCTAGTTGCTGCCACCAGCTGATCGATGGGTAGGCGATCGAAGTCGAGGTTAGCGATCACATTAAGATTACTATCAGCATCTAACTTACTGGCAATGTTCGCTAAGGTAATATTGCCCTGAGCCTGAAGGTTTTGCACTCCCGAATCCACCGTAAGTTGATTAACCGCCACAGGAATCCTCGCAGCTTGGTTGATTAAAGGGCGAATATCTCCCGCCAGATTACCTTGTGCATTAATATTATCTACCTGTAGCCCAGCCAGATTAGGGGGAGCAAATCGATCTAACAAGAGTTGGGAGCTAAGATCATTGGCATCAACATTCGCCTGCCACTGGTTATTATTCAGATTGGCGATCGCTTTTACCGTTCCTTCAGCCACATCTAAATCAGCATCTACACGGGCAACAAAAGTGCTGAGACTAGAATCATCAGCCAAGGTTAATAACTGTCGTAATTCCCCAGAAGCCGTTAGCTGACTCGACCTAATATTTGCGGGGATAGGTAAATTAGAGGCAAAGCGATTAAGATTAATCTGGCTGGTATTGGCTGTTGCTTGAATCTTACCTGAGTTTAATTGGCTGTTGACCGCAACGGCTTCACCATCTAGCAATAGATCTAAATCGGCATCAGCTTGGAGACTATTTAAGTTAGGATTATCTTTAAATGCTAGTAGCTGCTTGATTGTGCCTGAAGTATTAATTGTTCCCCCTGTCAAAGATGTGGCAACAGGTAGACTGGGAATGAAAGAATCTAGCTTAATATTGTTGGTAGTAGTTTGGGCTTGAATATTGCCCCCATTAAGCTGACTATCAACTACAACATCTCCACCATTAACATCTAGATTGAGATCCACACTCCCCGCAATTTGCTCTAAGCCTAGGCGATCTAAGCTGCCGTTAAACTTAGCCTGAGCCGTATCTACCGCCAGAGGTCGATCTAGGTTTAAATTAGGATTACTAAACTGAGCGGCAAAGGGTCTGAGGTTGAGAGAATTTGCGTCTAGGCTTGCTTGCCATTTTTTATTATTTAAATTAGCATCTGCCGTTACGTCTACCTTACCCTCTCCGTAGGTAATTTCAGTGTCTTGCAGCTGTATATTCTGATTGGCAATAACCAATTCTCCTGAGCCTGCAACATCTTCTAGGTTTCTCGCGCTAGAGTCGGCAATATTCCAATTGACCATGCCTTGAGGATTATTTAAAGTGCCGTCAATCTGTCCTTCAGCTTGAAGATTACCAATCGCCACATTTTGGGGTAATTGATAGTAAGGATTAACCAGCTGTTGTGTGGGTAAATCGGCGGTAAAGCTCAAGGCTAGTGGCATCTTAGTTGAATCGATTGGCTGCTTACTTTCTAAAGCCTGTCGTAGATTAGTCTCGATTTTTCCTGCTGCCATTACCTTTCCCCCTGCCACAGGGATAATCTGCACATCATCTAAGACGACTTGCTCTAAATCACCACGAAAATCAGCCTTAATTTTCTTTAAAGTCGTTTGACCTATAATTACCGTCTGAGTATTGTTAATCTTGCCCGTTAGTTTGGGATCTTTAATTGCTCCTCGTAGTTGAACCTGTGCTTCGATTATTCCTGCAACATCCACAGGTAAACCCTCAGTGAGTTTATTGGGTAGACTAGCTAGTTGAAACGGCAGTACATCAACATCTAAATCGTAGCCATTATCTAAATTAACCTGTCCATCTACCTGGGCGGTAATATCGCCTAAAGTTGCCCGAGTTTGGTTGATTTGGGCATTACGACCACTGAAATTTAGCTGAGATTCTGCCGAAATAGGAGCGTCTAAATCCGTAGCCGATCCCGACAGGTTTTGCAGATTAACTTTTCCTTTAACATTAGCTGCGGTAATTTCGTCTAAGGAAGGAATATTAATATCTAAATCGGCGTTGAGCGTACCACTATTAATTTCTACGGGAATTGGTAAAAATGTCGCTGCATCCGCTAAAATCAGATTCTCCACCAGCAGTCTGGTATTGGTGCTGCCAGTTTCTAGCTTAGTTTCCCCCTGAATTGTTGCTTTAGCCTGTTCAATAGTTGCGTCGAGATCATATTCTGCCAAAGCTTGTTTCTGATTATATCTTCCACTACCGTCTAACTTCCCTTTAAGCGGCTCCTGCTGGTAAGGTACAGCAGTAATATTGGCTTGTTCGACATCCAAATCTACATCAAAGTAAACCAACGGCTCTTTTTTTTCAGTATCTTTCTTGAGAAAATCTAAGTTAATCCATTCTCCATCCTGCTCTTGTTCGAGATAAATATCAGGTTGAATTAAAGCCACCTCTAGAGGTAGAGTACGACGAAATAAGACAGGGATAAGATTAAACCCAACTTTTACCCCTTCCACCGTCACCTTATCTGGATCGGTAGCTGTCGGCGGAATAACCGTCTGACCAAACTCAACACCGTTGAGAGAAAAACCTTTTAACTCTCCCAAATCAAGGGGACGCTCAATAATCTTGCCGATTTGATTCTCCAGAAACGGCGCTAATTTCTTTTTGGCTAATACTTGTGTTCCCCAGTAGCCCAAACTACCTACAGCTGCGATCGCCGTAACTCCCGCGACAACCGTTTTCGGAGAAGACTTAAGCTTGTTCAACAAACGCTGCCAAACCTTTGGTTTCTCAGGTTCAGGATTTGGGGGAGTGTTAATAGATTTAGTCATAATCTCAATTTCCTGAGTGGCTTGGACTAACTACCACTTTTAAGCATAATAAAAAATTAATAGACTAAGATCCTACTCTGCTTTAATAAAATTGCCTTGCCTCTGAGGAAAGATTAATCACCCCCTTCAAACAGAAGCAGTTATAGACCTACTAGATCGTCAAGTTTGAATTGATGGGTTGAGATTAGGTAGTGGGTAGTGGGTAGTGGGTGTAATTAAATTGGAAATGAGGTTAGGGAGTAACAAGTAATGAGTAACGAGTAATATGCGGAGCGGTGACGCGATATGCGGAGCGGTATCCTTTAGGACGAAGGAGCTAATCCTTTAGGAATCCTTTAGGACAAATAGCTCTAAGGGTAGGGGTTTGATCAATTATTTTGCCTACCTACTTAGGTAGTAAATTAAAAACTCATTACTCAAAACAAATTTGACGACCTACTACGTAAAAACATTCGGACATCTTTGAAACACTACTTCCGCCTTACAAAATTTCCTACTTTCTACTTCCTATTTCCTATTTCTTATTTCCTCTTTCCTCTGGTTATTCTTGTTAGTCTAAACTACAGATATTTAGACACTTTTTAATCCTATGAATTTATCCGCTCAAACGCCTCAATCTAAGCCATCTAAGCCGATAATTATTCGTTTAGAAGAGATAGAAAAAGTCTACGGGATTGGTAATACAGCAGTTCATGCTTTAGATAAAGTCGATCTAATCATCCACCAGGGAGAATATTGTTCGATTATGGGTGCATCAGGTTCAGGTAAATCTACTGTCATGAATATTATTGGCTGTTTAGATCGACCTACCGCAGGTAAATATTACCTAGACAACATCAGTGTTGCTGGATTAGCAGATGAACAGCTAGCCGAAATTCGCAATCGCAAAATTGGCTTTGTGTTTCAACAATTTCATTTACTACCTCAAGTTAGTGCATTAGAAAACGTGATGTTGCCCATGGTTTATGCGGGAATAGCCTCTAAGGAAAGGCGCGATCGCGCAACAGAAGCTTTAACTAGAGTAGGTTTGGCTAATAGAATGAATAATCGTCCCAATCAACTATCAGGGGGACAGCAGCAACGAGTCGCGATCGCTAGAGCAATTGTGAATGAACCCTTGTTATTATTGGCAGATGAGCCGACTGGAGCATTAGATTCTCACACCACTAGAGAAGTGTTAGATATTTTTGGTGAGTTACATGATGGCGGAATCACCGTGGTTATGGTTACTCATGAACCAGAGGTGGCTAAACTAACTAACCGAATTATTTGGTTTAAAGATGGTCAAATTGTTCATTCTCATCTCACTCCAGAAGAAATGCTGGCGGTAGCGGTTGCTTTTTAAGCTAAATTATTACCGTAAAATTAAGCAAAATGTAGTTTTGTATACTAATATAATCATTAGCTACCAAAAAAATAGTGGGTAGTTATGAGTAAGTTAACAAGTTGGTAATACAGTTAAGTTTAAGAGCGAAACGGATTTATCTGCACGCTTCGGCGTTCAGCAAGCAACAATGAATTATTCTCAGCTAGAACCTGGTCAATCCTTAAGTTACGATGCAGAGGCAATCGCATCTTATTATCGTTTTCGACCCTGGCAGGTAATCTGGCGGGCGATCGCCGTTGTCTGGCTGTTTGGCAATTTTGCCCTACATCTTTATTGGGATAGAATAACCAATCGAGAATTTATTAATCAGCCAAAAAGAGCTAGAGAACTACGCAAAGTTATTACGGCGCTTGGCCCTGCATATATCAAGGTAGGACAGGCACTATCTACGCGACCAGACCTGATTCGCAAAGACTTTTTGGATGAGTTGACCAAGCTACAGGATCAGCTACCGCCATTTCCCAATCAGATTGCTTTTGATATTATCGAATTGGGTTTAGAGCGCTCTATTAGCGAAGTTTATCGCGAATTTTCCCCCGATCCCATCGCTGCTGCTAGTTTGGGGCAAGTATATAAAGCGGTCTTACATAGTGGAGAAACCGTCGCCGTAAAAGTTCAACGTCCTAATTTACGTCCTCAATTAAGTCTCGATCTTTATCTAATGAGGCTTTTGGCTGGTTGGATCGAGCCTTGGTTACCCCTCAATTTAGGACACGATCTGGCTCTAATCGTCGATGAATTTGGTTTGAAGCTATTTGAAGAGATTGATTATCTCAATGAAGCTCAAAATGCCGAACAATTTGCTGCCAATTTTGCGGGAGATCCTGAAGTTAAAGTTCCCGCGATCTACCATCAATACTGCAATAACTATGTTCTAACCCTCGAATGGATTGACGGCATCAAGCTAACCGATCTAGAGAAGTTAGAAGCTGCGGGATTAGATGCAGATAATTTGGTCAGAATCGGTGTAACTTCAGGCTTACGTCAGCTGTTGGAATATGGCTTTTTTCATGCCGATCCTCATCCAGGGAATCTCTTTGCTACCCTTGATGGACGAATGGCATACATTGACTTTGGCATGATGGATCAGCTTTCTGAGTCGATGAAGGAAACGATCGCTTCTGCGGTGGTGCAGTTGATCAACCGTGACTATGAAGGGTTAGCACAAGATTTTGTCAATTTAGGCTTTTTAACTCCCGATACTGATATTAAGCCAATTATTCCTGCTTTAGAAGCTGTTTTGGGTAATGCGATCGGCGAAAGCGTGGGGGACTTTAACTTCAAAACGATTACGGATGAATTTTCCGAATTAATGTATGAATATCCTTTTCGTCTTCCTGCCAAGTTTGCACTAATTATTCGTTCTCTGGTTACTCAAGAAGGATTAGCGTTGAGTCTTAACCCTAACTTTAAAATCGTCGAAGTATCCTATCCCTATGTATCTCAAAGGTTACTGACAGGAGAATCCCCGCAACTGAGAAGACGCTTATTAGATGTTTTGATTAAAGATGGCAAATTCCAATGGCAAAGATTGGAAAACATGATTGAAATCGCCAGTTCAGACGATAGCTTTGATATTCTACCTACAGCTCGTTTAGGCTTACAATATCTACTTTCAGAAGAAGGAAGATATTTACGTCAACAATTGCTAATGGCTTTAACAGAAGGCGATCGCCTTCATACCGACGAGGTACAGAGACTGTGGAGTTTAATTCAAGATGATATTAAACCTCAGAAAATATTAGACTTTGCTTTTAATACTTTTCGCCAAATTTCTGCTGAAAGTGTCATGGCAATTATTCCCTCTGCTACCGCTTCAAGATAGAGTAGTAAAGCACTGACTCGTGTATTCAAATCAATCATTTAGATGTATTATTTACCTCAACCACCATTTTTTGTCGCCATCATCGGTGTTTTTATTGCAATTACCTCTGGTGCAGCGTTTCAGAATCTTTTAGAACAGAAGCTGAAAAAATCATATCAAGATAGTAAACAGCAAACTTCCTTTAAAATAGACCCCACTCAAGATCCAGCGATCGCCATTACTTTTTCGGGCATTTGTTTGGGAGTTTGGGTTTTTCTAGGCGGTGGATTACTAGTTCTCGGTTTTGGTTTTATTCCTGCCTATGGAGTTGCTCTATTGTTGACGCTATTTACTAGCGGACTAGTTTGGGATCAGATTAATGATGTTCTAAAACAGCTAAAAGAAGGTGGCTCTAAAGCCCTAGAACTTGACTGAGATCTATCTTGATAAGGATTAGTAAAGACAGTTAGAACTTATTTTAATTAATTAAACTCTTGTCGCCCAACCCAGAGAATGCAAGAATGAGTGTAGTTATTAAAAATAAATTAAGAATAATCAATAACTAAAAACTTTATCAAATTTAAGTTCAGGAGAAAATTCTCATGGCTGAAGACAATAAACCCAACGGCACTCAAGCCAAAGCAACTACAAGTACTAGTAAAACTACTCCAGCTAAGGCTACTGTTGAAAAATCTACCCCCACTGCTACTTCCACTGCTACCAAGACTACTGCTAAAGAAGCAGGAGAACAAGTTTTAGCTTTGTCAACACAACCTAGAACTCTACTGCCTCAGAATCGTCCAATCGAACCCAGTAGCATCGAAATAGTTCATACTTACTCCTCTGTCGGATCTGATCGTCCAGTTTCCAAAGGAACAGTAAAATTTATTAGTTCTTTAGCCATCTCTGGAAATCGCCCCATTGCTGCTAGCACTCTTCAAGTAAGCGAGTCTTATATTGTGATGGGTAATCGCCCTGTTGCTTCCAATGAATCAGACGAAACTGCCAGTTTAATGGGATATTTAGATTAAAAATTTAATCAACTTCTGACTTGTTCAACTTTTTGCCTGTCTGTAAGATACCTAAATTTTTTTGATGCTTTATACCATTTCTCGAAACTAGTTAGATAGATGAGCTTTGAAATGTGTAGTAGAGCGTCTAGACTAAAATGCTGGGTTAATAAAATCTTAAAATGTTTGTCTACATTGAGGCGCAACATTTTTACCCAACAAATTAATGTGGACGGGCTAGTAGGTTGGGGAGCCACTGCGTTGCCCTAAAGGATATGCGAAGCGGTATGCTTTAGCACTAGCTCTAAAGGATTAGCTCGCAAGCTCGCGTCCTTCGCGTCGCGTAGCGGTATACCATTTGCGAAGCCTATCCTTTAGGACTAACTTCGTGTCGCCGAGGTGTCCTCGGATATAGCAAGTGGCGTTTGAGGCACAAAACCCAACATCTATAACTTTTGTTGGGTTGCACTATCGTTTAACTCAACCTACCAAGTCTACCAAGTCTCCTTTTGCTTTTGAGAATTGGTATCAGTTGTTAGTTTTTTCAAGCTAAAGTATTTTAGTTTTTATTGTTTAAAAGCTATTAGCTTCAAATCTACTATTTCAACCAAAAAAAAGTAGAGATCTACTGATAAATCTCTACACTAATCTAAAACAAATAAACAAATTTAGAAAACTTAGTAAGCATCCTGTAATTCATAAAAATCAGGAGAAACATAATCTTTACGTAAAGGATAACCAATCCAATCTTCATTCATTAAAATCCGCTTGAGGTTAGGATGTCCTTCGTAAATAATGCCAAACATGTCATAGCTTTCTCGTTCTTGCCAGTCTGCTGCTTTCCAGATCCAGTACACTGAAGAAACACGAGGATTATCTCGCGGTAGAAAAACTTTTAGACGGACTTCTTCGGCTTGCTCAACATCATCAGCCACTTTAATTAAATGATAAAAGCTGACTAACTCTTTGCCTGCACCCAAATCGTAGGCTCCTTGACATTGGAGATAGTTATAACCATAAGCATACAAAGCAGTAGCGATGGGTAATAACAAGTCAGCATCTATCTTGATCAGCTCAACATTAGAGACATCAGGCGCTAAAGCTTCATTATCAAAACCGTTTTCGCTCAACCAGCTTGATGTTTTGCCCGCAGCCACTATTTCTGATGCTGTGTCTGCTGCTGTTTCCTTCTCTTCAGGATTTTGTCGTTCTCGATCTTCAGCCACGTTCCACCTCTTTCTCTGCTGATTCTATTGCTGGTAAAGGCATACCCATCGCTTCAGCCAGCTCTTTAGGTGGCGCTTGGCGAGTTGCCGAGTTCAGGTATGTACCGTTAAGAATTGGCTCAACCGCTTTCATGTTATGTCTTGTACTATAGAAGCGATGAGTTTGTTCGATAGTTGAAGCTCGCTCTTGAATCGATTGATTAGAAATCTTTTTGCGTAGCTTAATAATGGCATCAAAAATGGCTTCTGGGCGAGGAGGGCAACCAGGAATATATACATCCACGGGTATTAGCTTGTCTACACCTCGAACCGCAGTTGTCGAGTCACTACTAAACATTCCTCCAGTAATGGTGCAAGCGCCCATAGCAATTACATATTTTGGCTCAGGCATCTCTTCATAAAGACGCACCAGAGCAGGAGCCATCTTCATGGTAATTGTCCCAGCGGTAATAATTAGATCGGACTGACGAGGGCTAGAACGAGGTACTAAGCCATAGCGATCAAAATCAAATCGAGAGCCAATCAAAGCAGCAAATTCAATAAAGCAACAGGCAGTACCATAAAGCATCGGCCAGAGGCTAGACAACCTTGCCCAGTTATAAATGTCGTCTACCGTAGTTAAAATAACGTTTTCTGATAAATCCTGAGTTACCTGAGTTGGATGACTGGGATTAAGTATTTTTTCTTGCTGTTGTTGTTCAAATGTTGGGGAATTCATGACCACTCCAAAGCTCCTTTTCTCCACGCATATACTAAAGCAATTACCAAAATGGCAATAAAAATCAAGGCTTCTACAAATGCTAGTAATCCTAAACGGCTGAAAGCCACTGCCCAAGGATATAAAAAGACTGTTTCTACGTCGAAAACCACGAATACCAGCGCAAACATATAATAGCGAATGTTAAATTGAATCCAAGCGCCACCCACAGGTTCCATACCAGATTCATAGGTTGTCTGCCGTTCGGGGCCACCGTCACCAGGTCTTAATAATTTGGAGGCAGTCAGAGCTAGGGCTGGGACTGCGCTACATATGAGTAAGAAACCCAAGAAATATTCATAACCATTGAGAACAAACAATTTTCTCTATCACTCCTAGCGTGAATGTACGTTGTTACTATACTTAATTTACTATACTTAACCTGAATTATGATGGAATCCCTTAGTTAATACACTTAAGTTTGATTGAGAGTGATACATATATATAGTTTGGCACAATCAAGCAAAAAAGAGCGATCGCTTTGCCGAGATCATCGATCGCGCTGCTGGTCATAATTTTCCCGCAAGGTACTAATCCGCTGAAAATGGCGATCGCCTGGACTTTTACCCTACCTTAGTACGTTTAGTAAACTGTGACAATAGTAGTTCCTTTGTTCCTCTATCGATTGATAATTCTGGAGCATCTACTTTGACTTGTCAAAAAGAGTAATGACGAACAGGAACATTGTTAGAGGATATTTGAAAAGTCTAATTGCTACGTTTCCAGTGGGTAGATCCCCCTAAATCCCCCTTGTTAAGGGGGGCTAGGGGGGATCTGATAGGGTCTAAGCATAACAGAATTGAGTTCTCAGACATCCTCTTAGACTCTAAATGCAATAGAGTATCAGTCATACAAACAATTAATTCTGCTTGATTATCAACGTACTGCTCAAAATTAATCAGATCGTCTTGGATAGTCGTAATATTTAAGTTGCTGGCATTTGCTTTTAATTCATTAAGTAATTTTTGGTCTAAATCAATAGCCGTAACGGAAAACCCTAGGTTCGCTAAAGGAATTGACTGGAATCCACAACCAGCACCCAAATCTATAGCTATCCCAGATGCTTGTGGGCTAATGTTATTGAGTCGAAAAAATTCAGTATGTTTGTTTAGGGCAAAATCGAACCCGCCCAACATCCAAGCATAAACATCTGCTAAGACATTTGCGTAATGCTGTTTTACAGTTGGCATATTTATTGTTAATTATTTTGCGATCGCTTTCTTTGATATCCTACATCAGGCTGCTCTAAATTTGATTTAAGTAACTAATAGACTATTTTTGAATAAACGTAGTAGCCACTATCATGACGAATCAATATTCTGTTGCAGTTTTACCAGGGGAAGGCATCGGCTTAGAGGTAGTGCAGGCGACACTGACTATTTTGCGCCAGGTAGCGATCGACCATGATTTCAAATTACAAGTAAATTATGGCGAGATTGGACAGACAGCCTTTGAGCAGTACGGCTCATACTTCCCCGAAGTAACAGCGCAAATATGTAGTAAAGCCGACGGTATTCTATTTGGTGCAGTCAGTCAAGGTGGGTTATTGGAACTTAGGAAAAAGTTTGATTTCTTTGTGAATTTCCGCCCAGTCAAAACATTTCCCAGCTTAATTAATAATTCTAGTTTAAAAAGTAATTATTTATCTGGAGTAGATATTTTATTTGTTAGAGAATTAGTTAGCGGGATTTATTTTGGTGCATCAGGTAGAGGAGAAGATGAACAAGGTGGCTATGGCTATCACACGATGCAGTATTATGATTGGCAAATTAAACGGATTGCTCAAGTTGCTCTAGATCGAGCCGCGAAACGACGAGGTTTAGTGACGGTAGCTCATAAAGAAAATGCTTTACCTCATTTACCCTGGACAAAGTTAACCCTAGAAGTCGCTCAAGCATATCCTGATGTTACTGTTGAGCCAATGTTAGTGGATAATTTGGCAATGCAGTTAGTAATTAACCCTCGGCACTTTGATGTAATTTTGGCGGGTAATTTATTTGGGGATATCCTGAGCGATCTTGGTGGTGCTTTAGTCGGTTCGGTGGGTTTATTAGGCTCTGCTAGCCTTAATGAGGCAGGATTTGGTCTTTATGAGCCAATCCACGGTACTGCACCCGATCTTGCTGGCAAAAACCAGGCTAACCCTTTAGGTACTCTAGCTAGCGCGATGATGATGCTAGAGCAATGGGGAGAATATGATGCAGTCAAGAGTTTACAACAAGCCTGGGATAATATTCTGGCTCAAGGTTATCGCACCTATGATTTATATTCCCAAGACACAGAAACTCTAGTTACAACTCAAGAATTGGTAGAATTATTGCTAAATAATTTAACATAAAAAGTTATTCTTTGTTGACCATCAAGAACGTAATCTATTTGGATATTTTGGATTGTTTTTTGGCAATTTATATGCTTCTAAGTTTCTTTCAATTTGTAATTCAATTTGAGTTCTCCATAACAAAATAGCTCCAAAAGGAAGAATGTTCTTAAGTTTCGTAGCGTAGCAAAGATGTTGAATCAATCAGTCAGTTTATTACCTTTTTTCTTAACAATCAACACTTCTGGATTTAGAGCTATGTCTCCAAAATTTGAACAGTTAACTCTTGAACAAATTAACTTAATTCCTTCCTATGTAGAAAAATGGAAAAAAATTGCATTTTCTACTGAAAAAATTAATCGCCAACAAGCTGAAAAAATAGTTAATTCAACTTACGAGATGCTTGGGTACAAACCCCCTGTCATACTCTTTTTTGATAGTCCTTACGCTTGCTGTGACTTTATTCTTGGTCAAACTGTTCAGCAGTCAAATGAAACATTTGGTAAACACCGCGTACGTGGTTTTAATCGATGGAAAAACAAATTTGAAGAGCAAATGTACTCTCAAATAGATTTTGAAAATATAAAAAATCTTCACAGTCAGGGATTATTTTTAAAACTTAGAATATTTGGCTGGAGTAGTGTAGATGGACAAGTTAGGAGGCATATTTGGGAACAGCTCGATGAACCATCCCAGGAAAAAATTTGGGAATATTTAGGACATACACTTGATAAACGCATTAACTCAATAACAACTATTGCTAATTCTGTCTGCGTGCTGGACTATTTGATCACTGAATTTAATTTAGTTTTAAATGATGAACATCAGAACTGGGACACATATAAGTCATTACTTGGACTCGGCAATTATATCTTTCTTCGAGATCAAGCATGTATTATTTGCGATCGCCCGATTGATATTTCATTGGATTCTCTAAACTATCTCCATGCAGAAGGCAAACCAGCAATTCAGTTTGCGGACAAAACTGGTTTATATTCACACCACTATAAAACTCTGTCAATAGAATTGGGTAAACTTCATCCTCAGCAATGGCAAGCAAAATGGTTACTAACAGAAAAATGTCGCTCATTAAGAGAGGCTTTAGTTGAAGGTTTAGGCTATGTAAGAATTTGTCATGAATTATCAGTAACCGAGCTAGATTGCTGGAAAAACTATAAACTGATCCAAATTAATATTTCTCAAAATTCAAAACTATATTATTTGTTAAGAATGAATAATGATCATAGCGAAATAGAACGTGCTTTGGAATATTACAATCCTGAACGTCTAAAATTTTCTGAAGATTATTTATCTGTTCTCACTGTAGCAGATGGTATGAATTGGGATATTGAAAGTGAAGTTGAAGGAAGCTTAAAAATTTAACTTTTGAGTTAAGGAGTCAAGTATTTTTACCATAATTTATATCTCATAAGTTAATGTATCCTGGAGAAATTCTAGAATACGAAGAAAAAGAACTTCCATTTTAAATTATTTTATAGCAATTCTTAGATTAGTACTGATTTATCATAAATTTGATACTTGGAAAATATCATCGGTTCTTAATTCAAGTTTGGGAAAAATATTGGATTGCAAAATTTCGCCTTTAATAAATTTTTCCAGCTGATATTCTCCTTCAACTAACTTGCAAATAGTAATAGTTGGTTGCTTGGGTTTACCAATGTAGCGCACTGCACCTAAAGCTCGATAATCTACAATCCAATATTCAGCAATTCCCATCGCTTCGTATTCAACAAATTTATGTCCATAATCATCTCGCCAGTTAGTATTTACCACCTCAATTATCAGAGGAACAGCTTGACCGTTTTGAATTACTGATGATTTTTGCCACAGAAGCTCATCTTGAATATATTCTCGGTTAATTACTGCCACATCAGGTAAATATCCAGAACGAGCTGCCAGAGGCTTAAGTAGACAGTTTTTGGGAATGGAATAGGGTAGATTTTGCTTACGAATTTCCAGGTTTAATTCAGCGGCTAGAAAACCAGCAATATCCTCATGAGAACCAGTGGGTAACATCTCAACAACTACACCTTCAATTAATTCATAGCGTTTGCCGTCATCTGGATACCATTCCATAAATTCCTCAAAACTTATGGGTTTAGTTTGTGGTGCAATCATTTTTCATGCCTCCCGTAGCCGTAATTGAAGCTTATCGCTGTTACAATTTTACTGGCAATTTTAACTGGAATGGGCAAAGCTTTATTCCTCAAAGTATGGAATTATCTCCCACTAAAAAAGCATTACTCGCCTTGAGACAAATGCAGAGCAAGTTAGAGGCTTTGGAAAATGCTAAACATGAGCCGATCGCTATAGTGGGAATGGATTGTCGTTTTCCTGGTGCTAACAATCCAGAGGAATTTTGGCAGTTATTGAAGGAGGGGAAGGATGCTATTACAAGTGTTCCTGACGATCGCTGGAATCCTCAAGATGGCGATCTTGGAACAAGTACTCTTGAAAAGATTTATACTACCTATGGTGGGTTTGTGCCTCATTTAAAAGAGTTTGACCCCAGCTTTTTTCGGATTGCACCAAAAGAAGCAGTTAGCATCGATCCGCAACAAAGATTATTGCTAGAGGTGAGTTGGTCAGCTTTAGAAAATGCTGCTATTTCCGCCGATCGAGTTCAGGGTAGTCAGACAGGTGTGTTTATTGGGATTGCTGCGGTGGACTATTGGCATCAACTGTTAAGCAGAAACAACGCAGAAATTGATGCTTATCTGACTACGGGGAATACTCATAGTTTGGCATCAGGCAGAATATCCCACTTTTTTAATTTTACAGGCTCTAGTATTTCTCTGGATACCGCTTGCTCATCATCTTTAGTGGCAGTACATTTAGCTATTAAAAGTTTACGCGATCGCGAATGTAATATGGCATTGGCAGGAGGGGTGAACCGTCTGATTTCGCCGAAGATTAGTCTTAATTTTGCTCAAGCTAAAATGCTGTCTCCTGATGGCAGGTGTAAGACTTTTGATGAGAGTGCGAATGGTTTTGTCAGATCTGAAGGTTGTGGGATCGTAGTTTTAAAACGATTGAGTGATGCGATCGCCGATCGAGATAATATTAGAGCTATCTTGTTAGGTTCGGCAACTAATCAGGATGGACGTACTAGCAGCATTACTACCCCCAGTAGTTTGTCTCAACAAGCAGTAATCCAGCAGGCTTTAGTTAATAGCAAAGTTGCAGCAAGTCAGGTTAGTTATCTAGAAACTCATGGTACGGGTACAGCTTTGGGTGATGCGATCGAGCTTGAGGCTCTAAGTCAGGTATTTAAAGATAATGAGGAATTAATTTTAGGTGCGGTTAAAACCAATGTTGGTCATTTGGAATCAGCAGCAGGGATAGTAAGCCTGATTAAAACTGTACTGGTATTAGAAAATAAATTAATTCCTGCCAATTTACATCTTAAACAGCCTAATAGTAACTTAGACTGGCAAAAATTACCGTTTAAATTACCACAAAAAGCGATCGCCTGGCATCAAACAACACAACCCCGCATTGCTGGAATAAGTTCATTTGGTTTTAGTGGTACGAATGCTCATCTTGTTGTCCAAGAAGCGAATATTTCCCTTGAGGAAGAGGGAACACAGGAACAAAATAAGCGAAATTTCTATCTGTTTACTCTGTCTGCGAAGAACAGCAAGACGTTGAATCAATTGGCTAAAAATTATCTCGATCATTTAGACTCGCATCCAGATCTTTTAATTGAAGATATTTGCTATACAGTAAATTTAGGGCGATCGCATTTTAATCATCGACTAGCAATGAGTGTGACTTCTGTAAGCGACTTGCAAACCAAATTAGCTCAATATCTTGCTCAAGAAATTACGTCGGAGTTATGGCAAGGCAAGATTAATCTGAATCAAGACGTAAAACTTGCTTTAAGATTTAAACCAGTAAATCAAGAATTAAAAGAGTTAATTGAATCGATCATTGATAATTCTATTGTTACTGATGAGCTTACAGATATTTATTGGGAAATTGGCGAGCAGCAGATTCTCAATAACGTCAATAATCAGCAAACAAGTAAACAAAAAATCATTTATTCTTCAATTAAACAGCAATTAAATAGTTGGCAAATATTAATTAATGGACTGGCTCAACTGTATATTTTCGGCGTAAAAATAAACTGGCAGACATTAGCTACAAATAGCGGAGGAAAAAAAATAACTCTCCCGACTTATCCTTTTCAAAGATCTATATATTGGCTTGAATAATTACTATTTATTGCTTTGATGCTTAAGTTAACCTAGTTTAATATTTCGTTGTCCGCAAAAGTAAATTAAAGTCATAATAGTTGCATCACTAAAATCAGGAGACGATCGTGCTGTTACCTATAATCGGCATAATATTAATTTTTATTATTTCCTCGATCAAAATTTGTAACCAATGGGAAGAAAGTTTAATTTTTACTTTGGGACGTTTATCAAAAATAGCTAAACCTGGAGTTTATCTTTGTTTACCGATGATTCAAACATCACAAAAGGTAGACAAAAGAACAATTACCTATACAGTACCGCTACAACAAGGATTAACTAAAGATAATATCCCTGTAGAAGTCGATGCCATCTTATTTTATAAAGTTCTGGATGCTAAAATAGCAATCCTCAATGTTGATAACTACCATCAAGCTACTCAACTAGCTGTGCGCTCTTCAATCAGAGATATGGTAGGTAAATCGAGTCTCGATGAACTATTGTCTCAAAGAGATAAAATAGGCGATATTGTCATGGAACATATCGCAGAATTTGTTTGTCAGTGGGGAATCTTAATTGTGGGAGTCGAAATTAAAGATGTCATTGTGGCTAAAGAATTAGAAGAAGCTATCTCTCGTGAAGCAGCAGCAGAAAGGGAAAAAAGAGCAAGAGTAAAATTAGCAGAAGCAGAAGAATTAACAGTTGATGCGATCGCTAAAGCTGCCGAAAAATATGCTAAAAATCCTGTATCCTTACAGTTACGTTCTATGAATATGCTATACGAAATGTGCATGGAAGGTAAATCAACCATGTTATTTGTGCCTACCAATAATTCTGGTACTGCTATGCCGACTCCTCTAGGAATTGAAAGTATCGATCATCTACTCGATCGCCATAACAAAAAGTAAAGATTAAGTTGCCAGAAGCTTTACAACTAATGATAAAACGTTACAAATTTGGTAAAAGCCGATCAAAAAGTGTTGAATTAATTTTAACAACAGTTTAAAAAGTAAAATTGGATCAAAGAAAATAATCTACCTACTCTAATCTAACTAGGACTCATAACCAAAGCTTAATTTAGAGAGAAGTTATGTGACGTTAAAATGTCATGATGTCGTGGCAAAACAAGTCATTCTGTTAATAAAGTGGCTTAGTTGAACAAATGCTGTGTTACGCTAAGTGCGAATCATCAAAGCTATACATCAGTAGCTACAATCAAGGTAGTGAATAACTATCTCTAGCCAGCTTTGTTTTGAAATTTATCTGCTGAAATTATGAACGAAATTGACGAGCTAAAGGAAGAACTCAAACAAGCACAACTTGCTTATCAAATGGCAGCGCAGATGAGCCAGTTTAAGGCAGGGTTTTTAGCGAGAACTTCCCATGAATTGCGATCGCCTCTTAGCAGCATGATTGGATTGCACCAGTTGATTTTGTCAGATCTTTGTGAAAGTCCTGAAGAACAAAAAGAATTTATTGCTCAAGCCTATCATTCAGCTCTCAAATTGATGAAATTAATCGACGAGATTGTTGCTGTTTCTAAAACAGAATATGGCAGTAATAGTCTTTATCTAGAGTCTCTTGAGCTTGCCGAGATATTTACCGAAATAAATCGTCTTACTCATCTTCAAGCAGCAAACCGCAATTTAAAAGTAGAGCTGGTTAATCCCAATCCACAAATTTGCGTTTTTGCCGATCGCTCTCGTTTAATTCAGCTAATATTCAACCTTATTGATAGCGGAATTACCTTAATGAAAAGGGGAGTGATTAAAGTATCTACTACAGAAGTAACCATAGAGAGCGTTAAGATTGAAATCGATTTTGAATGTCCTGCTACTCTCTGGCAAGAATCTAGTCCCCCTGAGCCAGATTTTCAAACTCATGACTTAGCTGAAATTCGCGCACTTTTACAAGAGATTAGTTTATCCGCCAACATGAAATTACTCATGTCAAAAACTCTTTTAGAAACTATGGGAGGCAGCCTAGAACTGAAAGAGCTTAATTCTTTAAATGGAAGTGAACCTTCAAGCCGAATAATTTTAACCTGTAAGAGAGCTGTTTAAGGATAATCTGCCAGGGGAGTAGTGAAAACAGGGATTGCTAACGATTAACGATAATCCTGAGATTGAATATAGTTTAAGCGGGCTTCTGGACGCAAAAAACGATCCATCTGTGCTTCAAAAAATTCGCGGTTTTTTTGTAAATGCTTGGGGTTAGAATCGTCTAGAGGATAAAGTAAAGCCTGACGCAAAGCCTGAATTACTGCCGAGGTGACGTTATACATCGATCGCTGGAAAGTTACTCCCAGTTGGATTAAGACATCATCTTCTCCTCGACAATGTTCTCGATAATATTTCTGGAGATAATCTGGCAGAAAATGGTACATATCATCCATTAATAAAGTGGGAGGAATGCCCGCAGTACCAACAGGGAAGACATCTGCGTATAAAATACCGTAGTGAAAATCTTTTTGTTCAGTGGGGACTTGTTTAGCTTGGGCATTATAAGATTTTGTGCCACGGAAGGGAGCGGTACGGTAAAAGACAGCTTCTACATAAGGTAGAGCAGCCTCGTATAGCCAGGTAAAACCTTTAGATTTAGGAATTATCTCATAGCATTCATCCCCAATATAGACATGATGATAAATTGGTCTACCTGCCACAGCGAAAATGCCGTTAACCAAAAAATTCATCGCATCGGGGACACCTTTAAACCCACCTTCGTCATAAATATCGGACATTTCAAAGAAAACAGGTGCCATTACTTCCCAAAATAAACCCAAGTTGGAATAGTAAGATAGTTGTCTTACCTGTTCGAGGAACATATCGGGGAACAGTTTGTATAGCCCCAACATAACAGGATTACCTTTAAAATAAGCTTTAATCGCTTTGTCGGCATTAGCTTTATATTCATCTGAATCCAAATAAGCATCAAACCTACCCATACCCATGTCTCTACCATGCCATAGCATTGCCCGCATACAAGCTTCAGCAAACTCCATATTAATGCGATCGTGCCACAGATGATGAAACAACTTAGACATTTTGCGGGTTTCACCCTTTTGCATAAATTCCAAGAGTTCAGGGTGAGCCGATGCTTTACCTCGCCATACTTTTAAGTCAGCATCATCTCCTGCATAGTGATTGGCTAAGTCTAAATATTCTTGAGGGAGAAAGTATTTGAAGAAAGGTAAAGGTTCTAAAAATACTCGTTCGGCGATATAAAGCAAATCTCGCCAATAAAAGTCCATTGGTACTGCATAGGCTTTATAGATACCAATAATCTGCATCAAGTTTTCTGGAGTATCGGGTAACATCGAGCCACCAGCTTCCAGGCGATGAATAATATCAGCATATTGATGATCTGAAGGAGGAAGTTTTGTTGGTTTAATAGTTGTTTGGGTCATTTTGATTACTAATTACTAATTACTAATTACTGATTACTAACTATTTGCTCACTGCTCACTGCTCACTGCTCATTGTAACGCGAGCTTGCGAGCTAATCCTTTAGGACTCATTGCTACTTGTTCGGTGTGGTGAACATTTACTGCTAATAAATTGGTAGTCGGTTCAATCCAGCGTACTAGCCAGTTGGGTTGAATCCCTAAGAAAAGAATAATTGCAGTTAAAACGAAGGCAGGAATGCTTTCTGATTTTAGGACAGCAGGGTAATATGCCAATTTGTTATCTAATTTGCCAAAGCAGGTGCGATTAAGCAAAATGATGAAGTAAACCGCTGTTAAACCAGAGGCAATGATGCAAAGCAGGGTTGGGATAGGAAAAGTACTGAAACTGCCCTGAAAAATTATAAATTCTGCTACAAAGCCCACTAAACCAGGGATTCCTGCACTCGCCATTCCTGCCATAATTAGCAATCCGCTGGTGAGGGGTAAACCCCGAATCGGATTCATTAAGCCATTGAGGACATCGAGATCGCGAGTTCCGACTTTGCGTTCGACAATACCCACAAGATGAAATAGTAAAGCCAAGATCAAACCGTGTCCGATCATTTGGGCTACTGCACCCAAAATACTTAATTGTGTTCCCGCAGCAACAGCAACCAAGATATAGCCCATGTGTCCAATCGAACTATAGGCTACCATACGTTTAATATCTTTTTGAGCGATCGCACTTAATGCTCCATAGAGTACGCTAATCGTGCCGACAATTGCCAATCCTGGAGCAACTACTGACCAGGTTTCGGGGAATAACTGTAAACCAAAGCGAATTAAGCCATAAGTACCCAATTTAGCTAAGATTCCTCCTAAAAGAATCGTCACAGATGGAGAAGCTTCTGTATAGGCATCTGGTAGCCAAGTATGGAGAGGAACTAAGGGAATTTTAATGCCAAACCCTACTAGTAAGACGCTTAATAAAATTAATTGAGTAGTAAGGGATAAGCCTTGGGTAGAAATAGTATCGTAATCAAAACTGATTACTTCATTGAGGAAACCAATGCCTAAAAAAGCAGCCAATACTAGTAGTCCCGATACTGCTGTATAGAGTAAAAACTTAGTGGCGGCATAGTTTCTTTTTTCCCCTCCCCAGATAGCGATCATTAGATAGAAGGGAATCAATTCTATTTCATAGAAAATGACAAACAGTAAGAGATTTTGCGCTACTAATGCCCCTGTAATTCCAGCATTGATTAACAATAGCAAAGCATAATAAAGTCGAGGACGTTCGACATTTTCGCCAATACTATAAATTGCAATAATGGTCAGTAGAGCATTTAAAACTAACAAGGGCAAAGATAAACCATCGACTGCCAAGCTATAACTTAAACCAATTGGTTTAATCCAAGGTAAATACTCGGCAAATTGCCATCCTGCAAGACTTAGGTCGAATTGAGTTAAGAGCCAAATTGTCCAGACAAACGTTACCACAGCAAATACAGTAGTAATCTGACGTAACTGTCCTGATTCTGCCTTGCCAGGCATAAATCCAACGATACTTGCTCCTATTACAGGTAGCCATAGTAAAAAACTCAGCATTTTTTCTTTATTTTTTATTATTTTGTATGACTTAAATCTTTTTTAAAAGCGCTTGTTTTTTGCTTGAATAATTATGAGAGATAATTCTCTTAACTATTTATTACTATAGCAATCCTAAATGAAATGAGAAATTTCTAGTATCTACTACCTATTACCTAAAAACCAATCAATGTAGTTGCATGAATCAAATAGGACTGCCATATGAGATACTCTCATCAATCAATAAAGTATCAAATAGCAATAAATAATTTAGTAACTATATTTAAGTTTCCAGTATATTTAACTCTCCATTTTTAAAATCAAAATATCCACCTACAATTTTTAATTGATTCTTAGCAACCAATTCAGATAAAACAGGGGATTGTTTTAATTTATTCACTTGATAAATTACATTAAGTTCTGTCGCTTTTTTCACGGCTTCTTTATCATCTTGTTGTCCTTTATAATCCTTGACGGCAGGCTCAATGTGAGACAGAACACTAGCAATAGAGCCTGGCACTTCTTGTCCTGCTAAAGCAGCTTTGACCGCGCCACAACCATAATGACCCATAACGAGAAGTACTTTAGCGCCTAATACTAAAGTTCCAAATTCTAAACTACCTGATTCTTCTGGTGTTACCACGTTTCCTGCATCTCTTACCACAAATAAATTGCCAAAACCTTGGTCAAAAACAACTTCAAGAGGACAGCGAGAATCGGCACAACCAATAATAGCAGCAAAAGGTTTTTGGTCTTCAGAAACTGATTGTAAATATTTTAAAGATTGATTAGTATTGGTAGTTTTATTTTGCAGAAAACGTTGATGACCCTCGATTAATTTTTGAAAAGCTTGGTCAGGAGTCATGTCAACACCTGTAACTTCTTGAGCTTTAACAGATTGAGAATCGTGAAGGTTTAAACCAATCGCACTAGCTAGGGTTGTTGTACCAATAAAACCTGCGCCAAACTGCATCATGCGACGACGAGAAACTGGTAATTCTTGTTGGTTAATCATTCTAATCACAGCTTACATTAATTAAAAAAGTTGATAGTTAAACTTGTTTTTTAGGACAAGTTATAAAAGATAATTGGAAAACAAAGGGAAACAAATTATTCCTACGAAGAGAAAGACTCCCAACAGGATCGAAAGAAAGTAAAATTGGGTCTGACCAGAGGTATTGTATCTAAGACTTTCACCACTAAAAATAGTCGCCAAGCCGAAGAAATTAATTACCCCATCAACTAAATAGCGATCGCACCAATAAACTAGTTGAGAAACTACACCCACCACAGCAATAACGGTCAGGCGATAAAACTTTTCGGTATAAAGATCGTAGGCAAAAAAGTCTTGTACTGCCTTCGGCTTTAGTTGAATTGGTTTGGCAATGCTGTCATTGAGATAAATCAGACTAGCTGCACCAGCGCCGACTAAAGTTGTGACCGCCAAAGCAGCCGCAATAGTTAAATCTAAATCAGATAACTGTGGTAATAAACCCCACTGGTATAACAAGATAGGTGCGTGTAAAGCGAGTCCCATGCCAACTGTCATAGGTAATACCACACTCCATAACCCTTCAGGCGATCGCACTGTCATTTGCTTGATTCGACCAGCAAAAATTAAACAAAACTCGCGAGTTAAGCTAAACGCTGTCAAACCATTAACAATCAGGATGACTCCCACCAACCAAGGATGGTTTTGCCAGAGACGATCTGCCAATTCTGTTAGCGTCCAAAAACAACCCAAAGGCGGAAAAGCTACCAATGAAGCAGCACCCACTAAATAGCAAATGCCTGAAATGGGACGACGCGACCACAAACCACCATATTGAGTTAAATCTTGGGTAATGGTATTTAACACCACCCCGCCAATACTCATCACTAATAATGACATGGCGATCGCATAGGTGAACAAGAGTTTTAGTGCTGTAATATCTTGCTGTGTCCCCACGGCAATAAACACCAAGCCCATATAAGCACTGACAGAATAAGAAAGCGATCGCTTGATATCGATCTGGGCGATCGCAATTAAACTCGCCCCAATAGCCGTTGTTGCCCCGATTGCCACCATAAAACTAGAGGCAAAAGGAGATAAAGCTAATACAGGCTGTAATTTAATTAAGACCCAAGCACCAGTAGAAACTATCACTGTGTTCCGTAGAATTGTTCCTGGCATCGGCCCTTCCATCGCCTCATCTAACCAAAGATGTAGAGGAAATTGAGCGCATTTACCCAAAGGGCCAGCAATTAAGGCTAAACAAAGTAAAGTGGCTACAGTCGGATCGACAGTAGCAGTATTTGCCCACTCTGCTAACTCGGTATAGTTCCAAGTTCCAGCTAAAGGGAGTAAAGCCACAACTCCCATCAAGAGAATTAAATCTCCTACTCGTTTAGTTAAGAAAGCATCCCTTGCCCCCGTGACTACCAAAGACTGGTTGAACCACAGACCGATCAGTAAATAAGTACCGAGAGTCAAAATCTCTAGCACTACGTAACTGAAGAACAGCGAGTTGCACAGTACTAAAGTACACATTCCCGCTTCAAATAAAGCCAACATGCAATAAAAACGCGCCCACCCCCAATCCATTTCCATGTAGCCAACGGCATAAACCTGAGCAAGTAGGTTGACACTAGTAATTAGAACTAGCGCACCCAGATTAATTGTGGAAATTTCTAAATCGAAAGCAATATGCAAATCAGCAGCTTGAAGCCACGGAAATGAAAGATATTGGGCTGGCTGCCCCCAGATTTCTCGCAAGGCTAAGATACTGTGCGTCAGCGCTACCAAAGTCATGAGGATATTGATATAACCCGATGGTCGGGGCCCAGTAGTACGAATGATTCCAGGCGACCAAGGAATAGCTAAAGTTGCACCTACTAAAGCATAGAGAGGGACAAGCCAGATACTCTGATTGAAAATTTCATTCATAGATTTATTTCTGTCTTTGATAAAAATAGATTCAAATATATCTATCTCCAGATGATTATAGTATTAAGTCTATGAAAAACAAAATACAATTGTTTTATCTGACTGATAGATACTCCGTATTGCTGGTGTTGATGTGGTTTGGTTCGCAAACCAATTAGGGATGAATATATTTCTTAACAGCAATTAATTGCGATCGTTAAATACGCAGCGATAGAACCAGCTATAAATAGTTCTGATGCTGTCAGGGAATAGTATCAATAATACAATTGATTGCTAATGTTTAAATTTTTCTTTTACTTGCTGAAGCTCAAATAACCTATCGCCAAAATAGCCACAAACAAGCTGAAATTAGTAATCGTCAGGATCTTAATGGCTAAATTTGTTTTCTGTTCGTGTCTCTTTAACTGTTGTTTAAGTCGATCGCATCTAAACTGTAAATTAGCATCACGCTCTTTATTGTGAGACAGCTCCTGCTTGACAATCGCTTCTACGGTTTCGTTCAGGCTGTGAGGCGTTAGTTCTTCTAAAGAATCAATTTTTTGTTCTATTTTGGCTAAAACTGTATCTACCATGTTGAGCTTTTCGCTCAACTCCAGATCTTGCTTGGGCAAAGAATCCAATGTCATAGTCTTTGCCAAGTGCTTGTCTACTAATTCTAGAGCTAGTTGAAAATATCCTTTGTGGACATAGCGAATGGCATTAGCTAATTCTTTAGCTGTGGTGTTTTTAAGCCAATAGCCCTTGGCACCTAGCTTTAAGGCACGAGCAACGTCTTGTTTTTGATTGTGAATACTAAGCATTAAAACTTTAGTATCGGCATATTTTTGAGCAATAGTTTCGGTAGCTGCAAAACCATCCATGACTGGCATCTCAATATCCATCAACACTACATCTGGCTTTAGCTCTGCTACTTTAGCGATCGCCACTTCACCATTTTTAGCAAAACCAACAATCTGAAGATCTGATTCTGGTTCGAGATACGACTCTAAAGTTTTACGGACAAAATTTTGATCGTCAGCTACGAGAATATTGATCATGACAACACTAGCTTTGAATTTAGAATTCCCCTCAGATAACCTAAGATAGCATTAAAGTCAAGTATTTTTTCGCTCAAATCAGTACTATACAAGAGTTTAATGATCTTGACTGGAACTCACTACGTCGATCTAGTTGATCTAAGGGAGCAAAATTTCTTGGCTTAGAGCGATCGCTTGTTCCACATTTTCTGCCGAAAAAACTTGTTCTGAAGCCAAATGACTAAAGAATTGATAGGTTACTTCTTGTTGATGAAGCAAAATTATAGGTCGATTATTTTTCAACGCCAAAGCAACTTCTGAAGCTGTCCCCAAACCCATACCACAGGCAATCACAAGATCGCAAGACAAGACATTAATATTATTGCGTCCATTGCCCAAATCAGTAACGATGGCAATATCGACTGCATCAGACATTTCTAGTTTATTATTGCCAGGCAAAATACCGATTACTGTTCCGCCACTTGCTTTTGCACCTTGGCTGGCTGCCTCCATGACTCCTACTTTTCTACCTCCTGTCAGCAAAATCCAGCCATTTTCTGCAATTGATTTACCTAGCTGATAAGCCAGTTCGGTATCTTCGTGAGTTGCTAAATCTCCCGCACCCATCACTCCAACTACAACTTGAGCCATATAGCAGTCCTATTTAATTCATGAAACTACATTGATTGGTTTTTAGATAGTAGGTAGTAGGTAGTAGAAATTTCTCATTTCATTTAGGATTGCTATATATTATTTGAATAGAAATCTACCAATGGCGATAATTAATCTGCCTAGCAATCAACTGTATAAATCCAATCTTGATATTTTGGCTCTTGATTTTTAGTAATTGAAGTTAGTTTGGCTTTAATTTTTTCGGTAATTGGTCGCTCGGTAGACAAATGATAGCTTTCAATTTGTTTTACAGGAGTTACTTTTGCTGCTGTACCGCTTAAAAATACTTCTTCAGCAATTAGTAATTCGGTTTTATCAATTGCTCTTTCTTCGACTTCAATCCCCATATCCCTGGCAATAGTCAGCACGCTATCTCTAGTAATACCTTCTAAAATATCTTGATTAAACCCAGGCGTGATTAATTTATTGTTTCTCACCATAAAGATATTCATTCCTGATGCTTCGCAAATTTTACCTTGAGAATTCATCAAAATTGCCTCATCAAAACCAGATTCTACTGCTTCGGTTTTAGCCAGGGAAGAAGTAATATATGCGCCGCTGATCTTACCCCGTAGAGGTAAACTCCGATCTTCTTGACGATACCAAGAACTAATACGACAGCTAATGCCATCAGGAGGTAAATAATCCCCTAGTTCTAATCCATAAACAAAAAAGTCTTTTTCAATTTTATGCAGTCGAGGAGCAATACCTAAGTCAGAGGTATAAACAAAAGGACGAATATAAAAAGGTTTATTGGGCTGATTTTTCTGCACAAAATCAATAATAATTTGCTGAATTTTTGCTGCTGGTAAATCATAACCAAGTAGCTTGGCGCTATCACTCAAACGATTACAGTGACGATCTAGCCTAAATAATAATATTTGTTCAGCATTATCTGGATTAGGAATACCTCTCATTCCACCAAAAGCACCTGTTCCGTAGTGAAGAGCATGAGTGGCGATGGAGATATTTGCTTCTTTAAAAGGAACAAATCTATTTTGAAAGTAGGCTATTTCTAAAAAATTATGCATTTTGATTGATGATTGATTACTAATTACTAATTACTAATTACTGATTATTTGCGAAGCTTATGCTAAAGCACTAGCTACGCGTCGTCCTTTAGGACTGATTAGGTGGGCATAAAGAATATTGAAAACACACAAGTATAATTTGCTCGTTTGCCCACCCTACTGTCACTGCTCATTGTGACGCGAGCTTGCGAGCTAATGGTAAACCACTTGTCTCGCATAGTTGGAGATACCGCTTCGCATATCCTTTAGGACTCATTGCTCATTGCTCATTGTTCATTGTTCCTAGCCACCCTCGAAGATTTTGCTGCTGTGACTGGGATAAATTATCTTTGAACGCCAGCTCATAACGATTAGCTTGGGGTTGAGCTAAAGTAACAGCCAGGGTTTTTAATTCATCATTGTGAAACACAGTAACTTGGATCGTATCCTCTGCTTGATAGTCTTTTAATCTTTCGTCAAGAGACTTAGCATCGACCTTAATACCATTAATTGCTAACAGCACATCTTTGGCATCAATTCCTGCTAACGCTGCGGGAGATTCGGCAGCAACAAACTCGATCACTTCCCGATTACTATCGGACTGTACCTTGATTCCCAGATAAGGAGCATCGGATTCACTAACAGTTTTTAAGTATAAGCCAAAGGGGTTAAGATAGTCATCAAAGGGCAATTCTTCAGTAGTTTCAATGTAGCGAGCAAAGAAATCATCTAGGTTCTCGGCTGCAACCTCAGCAATAGTTTCCCTGAGTTGAGTTTCACTAAAACCGACTTCCTCTTGTCCAAAACGCGACCACATCAAGCGCATTACATCATCAAGCGATCGCTTATTCTGATATTTAGCTCGAATCAATAAATCTAACAGTAAAGAAACCAGTTCTCCTTTGAGATAATAGGAAATCTGATTGTTATCACTATAGGCATCACGACGATATAATTTGATCCAAGCATCATAGCTTGATTCCCCCAGAGGTTGTACATTACGTCCAATGGTGTTGAGATACTTATTAATGTCCTTGCTCAAGTTTTTGAGGCAGGTTTTCTGGTCATAAATCCCTGCTCGTAAGGGAATAATTGCATCGTAGTAGCTAGTTGTTCCTTCACAAAACCAGAGGGATGTAGTGTAGTTTTCGGCTTCGTAGTCAAAAGTTTCTAAAGCTTGGGGACGAATGCGTTTAACGTTCCAAAGATGGAAGAATTCGTGTGCTACTAGCTGCATAAACCGTTCATATTTCTCGCGATCGCTAAATCCAAATCGGGGATAATTTAGCGTACAGCAGTCTTTGTGTTCTAAACCACCATAGCCACTACCTGAAAGATGTAACAAAAATAAATACTGTTCATAGGGTAAACCATCAAAGATCTCGGCTTCTACCTCAATCACCTTGGTAGTGTCGGTAATAATCTTGTGGGGATTAGCGTTACCTTGACTCCATATTGCTAATGAATGAGGTTTTCCCAGTACCTCAAAATCATATACTTGGTGTGTGCCTACCTCTACGGGAGTATCAACTAAAGTATCAAAGTCTTGAGCTTGAAAAGTATTCTCCTCACCCTCGATTTTAGTTAGGGTAGTCGTAACGCACCAGTCGGATTGAGGTGGCACAATTTTTACGCTAATCGGTTGCTGTTCTAATCCTGGAACAAAGAAAAACAATGCAGCACCATTAAAATAAGCGTGAGTGGCATCTAAATGATTAGTACGTACTGTTAAATCATTAGCGTAAATACGGTAGCTAACTATAATTTCGCTAGCATTAGCGGTGGCGATCTGCCAATGATTCTTACTCAGCTTACGACTAGTTAATTCCCCCTCGCCAGAACGCGCCGAAAAGTCTTGTAGATGTCTGGCATACTCTCTAACTAAATAAGAACCAGGTGTCCAGACTGGCATCTTTAAATCTAGAGTAGGCGATCGCCAGTCACTAATTTTCAGGGTAACTTCAAATAGATGGGATGCAGGTTGAGACATGGCAACTTGATAGAACAAGCTAGCCGTTTGGCTGATAGGTTTGGTGTGACGAATAGAGGTGGCTTCAGTCATTAAGCTTTTGTAGATAGGAATTGAATCGATAGATTAGCTTATATTTTATCTATATCTTGTGGATTGCCTCAAATGTCAATCGGTCTTGCCTTAATTAACGATCGAGCAATAGACACTAAATTAATCAAGGCAGCCTCATCGATCCGAAAGGACATCCGATCGATTAAAATGCCAATAGTTTAGAATTATTTAGATTAGAGTCCTTGAAATCTCTCAATTTTTTAACTAACGCCCGTACTCACAACCGTCAGTTTGCTGTAATTGGCTTGGGACGTTTTGGTAGAGCAGTCTGTACTTCCTTACATAAGATGGGTTACGAAGTCTTAGGTACAGATATCGATGAAAAATTAGTCTCTCAGGTTTTAGCCCAAAGAGTCGCCTCCCACGCAATTCAGCTAGATTCGACTGAACCTGAATCCCTCAAAGAAGCAGGAATTTTTGAAGTAGACACCGTTATTGTGGCGATCGGTAACTATCTCCAAGAAAGCATTATTACAACTCTCAATGTTAAAGAAGCTGGAGTAGAGTATGTAGTTGCTAAGGCATCATCAGAAATTCATGGCAAAGTACTCAAGCGAGTCGGTGCAGATCGGGTAGTATTCCCTGAATATGAGGCTGGTTGCACTTTGGCTAGCACTTTAACTCAACCTGGACTCTTAGAACGGTTTCAGTTGGATACGGAGAATAGCATTGTGGAAATTTTAACCCCCGCAGAATTTCATGGTCAAACTATAGCCCAACTAGATTTGCGCAAGCGTTATGGAGTCAATGTTCTAGCGATTGGTAACGGTGAAAGATTTATCACTAATCCCATTCCAGGAGAAATACTGAAAAAAGGATCGATAATGGTGGTAATTGGCAGTAACGCCAATATCCAGCGCCTACCAATTAAATAAATTAACTAATTATGCTGATATAGCTAACTCGAAGCGCTAGTGTAAAAAAGTAAAGCAAACCGCCAAAAAAAGATAGAGAAGATAAATAAGGCACAGGCTAAAATAGCTGCACCAATACTCCAGCTAAGTTCGCTACGATTGAGCATAGCTTGAGCAGGAACAGTAGTTAAAAAAGCCACAGGTACAACAAAAGTAAAGAAGAAGCGATAAATAACAGGATAGGCTACCATCGGATATCTTCCCGCTTCTAATAAGCCTCGCAGTACTTCGGTAACGTTATAAACTTTAACAAACCAGATACTAGTTGCCCCTAAAATAAACCACAGGCTATAGAGAATAATCACGCCAAAACCTAGGGGAATTAGACTCGCTAGATAGTCATACCAAGCTAAACCCAATTGATTGCCAGCATAAACTATCAGGATGCTACCAAACAGTAGATCGGGCAACCCCCAAGGAGAGATAGTCTTGGTAGATAACCAAAACTGACTACTGATCGGCTTGAGCAACACGAAGTCGAGAGTTCCCTGTTCAACCTGCTTGACAATGCTGTTTAAATTAGGGACGAGAAAAGTAGCAGAAAAGCCTTGCAAGAGAGTAAACAAACCTAAAACTATCGTTGCTTCCTGCCAATTCCAGCCCTGGAAAGTATAGCCAGTCCGATAAAATAGCGATAGTCCAAACAAACTACCCACTAAATTAGCAATACTGGTAATAGTCGCGATCGCAAAATTGAGCCGATACTCTAATTCTGTGGCGATCGCCGTAGACCAAAACAACCTTAAAACTTTGAAATAACGTTGCATATATGGGTAATGGGTAATGGGTAATGGGTAGTGGGTAATGGGTAATGGGTAGTGGGTAGTGGGTAGTGGGTAGTGGGTAATGGGTAATGGGTAATGGGTAGTGGGTAGTGGGTAATGGGTAATGGGTAATGGGTAGTGGGTAGTGGGTAATGGGTAATGGGTAATGGGTAGTGGGTAGTGGGTAATGGGTAATGGGTAGTGGGTAGTGGGTAATGGGTAGTGGGTAGTGGGTAATGGGTAGTGGGTAGTGGGTAATGGAGTTTTAGCGGAATTAAACTGCTACCAAAAAGTAAAAATTGATTAAAAGCTTATAGCTTATGGCTTATAGCTTAGAGCTACGAACAGTTTACTTATCGATTTCACGTTGTACCCTTGTGGTATACTTTAAATCAGCAACGCCAGTATAATTAGCAGATTTAGCTAAGGCGATCGCTACTGCATCATTATTTTTGCGCAACCCTTCATAGTGGAAAAATACTTGACCGCTCAAGTGGCGATCGCGATTAGTTTTAATATATTTAATCAAGTCTCGATGGCTGACATCTTTACCATTAGCAGTCAAGGCAATCCCTGGAGCAAATTTAGGTAATGAATCATGAGCAAAGGTTTTAATAATCTGTTTTACTTCTTGGTTGTAGCTAAAAAAACTAGAGCGATAGATCTGGGGATGAATCATGTCACATAAACCTCGATCTACCCAGGCTTTGACATCTTGCAACAGGTTATTTAGACAAAAAGGGTACACCGCAGGAGAGAGGGAAACAATTGCTTGAGGTTTAATGGTTTTTACATTTTGATACATCTGACTTAAAAAATCAGTTAACAGATCGGCGCGCCACTGTAGCCAATGCTTGTCTTGATAGTTATGGGGTGGCTGTTGAGCAAAGCTGGATTGATATTGCGCTACGGTAAAACTATCATATCCTGCGGTGACGGGCAGGGCAGGCAGGCGATCGCATCCTTGAATTCCGTCTACATCATAGTTACGGATAATTTCTTGAACTATCGACTGCATAAATTGTTGCACTTCGGGGTGAAAAGCATTCATCCAGGTTAAGCCTCCCTGTCTTACTGTTGTTCCATCGCGATCTATTGCTTGCCAGTGGGGATAGCGCTGTAAAATATGTCCGCCATCTAATAAGTGAGAAGCTGCAAAGCCATATTCTAACCAGGGAATTACTTTTAGGTTGCGTTGCTTTGCCTCAATGATAATTTCTGCTAGAGGATCGCGCTGCTGCGCTTGATAAAAAGGATCGATTACTGGTAAATTGTGTTGACTCATTACCTGGCTGGGATAGAGAGTATAACCCCGATTCCAAACCACAGGAAAAATCAGATTAAAGCCATAGAAGCTCAGGAAATCTAGCGCCTCAATTATATGTTGCCGTGACTCTAAAATTTTGCTGTGAGGACGATTGGTAATCCAGACTCCGCGTATTTCTGACATCAAGATTGGTTATTAAAATATACTGCCGAGATGATGATTATCCCAAGTAAGAACAAGGGAACTAGTAAATTAATCGGTTCAATCATTTTAAGATCAAATAAATTACCTGAACTTGCATTTCCTTTCACCTAAATTTTTACTTGAACCAATCTTACTCAGCTAATTTAACCAAACTTTACATCTTACAGGGATTAGCCTTTGCTTGGTTTCCCATTCCCACTATTGTTTTATTTTATGAGCATTACGGCTTAAACATTGAACAGATAGTACTGCTCAAAACCATCTTATCCTTGTCTATTTTAGTGTTAGAAGTCCCCTCTGGATATTTAGCCGATCTTTGGGGGAGAAAAGCCTGTTTAGTCGTTGGTAGTGGGGTATGGGTTGCTAGTTGGTTAATTTACTGTGTGGGAACTTCATTTACCGCATTTGCGATCGCCGAAATTTTAGCGGGAGTAGCTGGAAGTCTGATTTCAGGGGCAAATACCGCGCTGGGTTACGATACCTTGATCCAGTTGGGGAAAGAACAACACTATCAGGTATGGGAAGGCAGATTAGGTGCTATTGCTGGCATTAGTGAAGCAGTTTGTGGCATTATCGGTGCTGCGATCGCCTCAATTAATTTGGTCTATCCTTTTTATTTCCAGACGGTTTGCTTAATTATTTATTTTGCTTTAGCCCTAACTTTAGTCGAGCCAAAATTTCACCAAGCGATCGCCCAAACTCAAAAATTAAATCAGCTCAAAGATATCATTATTGATGTTTATAAACGCCCTAAACTACGATGGTTAATCCTACTTAGCAGTACTTTTTCTAGTGCTAGTTTCCTAATCGTCTGGCTATCACAAGACTATCTCCAGCAATTAAATATTCCCATTCAAGCTTTTGGTTGGGCGTGGGCAATATTTCACTTGGGAATGAGTTTAGCATCAATCAATTCTCACCATCTACAGCGCCTTTTCGGGATCAAACGAGCCATTTTCTTGCTCATAATTATTTTAGCCACTTCCTATATTTGCCTGGGAAGTATTAACCAAGTTTGGGGTCTAGTTTTGATCCTGAGCATCTATTTAGTGCGGGGTTTTTCTTCCCCGTTAATTCTCAATGCCATCAATCAACAAATTGCTTCTTCTGTGAGGGCGACGATTCTTTCTCTCAATAGTCTAGTCTTTCGGGTTGCTTTTGCTATCATTGCGCCTTTGGTTGGGGCGATCGCTTCTCGCTATAATTTATCCCTCGGCTTAATTGTGGCAGGGTGTTTCTTTCTCATCTCTGGTTGTCTTTGTTGGTGGCAATTGGTGAGAATGAGAGCTTTTTAGGCGCAAAAGATTATTTTACTATCAATAGACAGGTTTACTAAACAGGTTCTTCATAACCTTGAATATACTCAGGCTCAAACTGACGCAATAATTTTGTCGCTTGACGAATCAAACTATCAGTACCTTTAGTCACAATAATATATTTACCTGCATTGAGACGGTTGCGATAGGTCAAAGCATCCCCGCTACCTGTGGTTAAACCAACACCACCACCGACAAAAACTGCACCTAATAATCCAGAGGCTGCACCCAAAATACCGCCGATAATATGCTCGGCTGTTGAGTTAGTAAAGGAAAAAAGGTGAATACCTGTAAGCAAATTAAATACATAACCTGCAACAAAACCAAAGGGAATTAACATATAAGCTAATTTACTTGCTCTTTTGCTTGCCTGGTCATTAGGATTGATTAAACCAAATTCATCGGCGCTTTGATAGCCTTGACCAAGAATGGTTATTTTTTCTGGTGGAATACCATCTTTTTGCAGAACAGAATATGCTTCTTCTGCTTGCTGTTTGTTCTCTAAAACTGTTACTAAATAATTCATGATGTGAAACAAAGCTACTATGTTTAAACTAATTTAAACAATCGCTGGCATACATCTTTCCCTGGTCATACTTTGTTAAAAAACTCCAGAGCCATTATTTACTAAACATAAAACTACAAGTTGAAATTTACCAGCTGTAACGAACTTTTAATAACCCCTTTTCACATGACAAGACTTGCATTGTATAATTCTGGTTTTGATTTTCCCAAGAAATTTTAATTTGATTGTCTTTTTCAGCTTTCCATGTTCCTGTAATCTTTTGTGGTCTGTCAGTAGCTCCAATTCCGTACTGAATAAATTGTCCATCTTTTTTAATCTCAAATCCATCTCTTCCTCTCGACGGAGGAAATTGATAATTACTTGGTCGATAAACTTTTACCTTTTCAGTATCTTCTTCTCGGGAATGTATCCAGTGTTGAAAAATTGCTGACGGAAGATTGTTATTCATTGGTTTGTCTAAACAGCCTAGTTGCACTATAGATAGAATTGATAACCCAATTACAAAACTTCTCCTGGAAAAGCATCTATATTTCATTTAATTTGATAATAATTATCATTTTAATAATTAATTTTTGAGTATTGCCTACACATTTATTCTGAACTATCTACACTGAATTAAAGAAGAGCAAGCAGATTATGTAAAGTTTTTTCGCAAAAACTATGATTTGCATAATAGTAATTACTTAATTACAAGTAATAGTCAAAGCCTTGAAAATATAGATTAAAACATTATTTTAGATTAGTGGAGTAAGAAAAACATGACTTCTCAAAGACGCACCTGTGGCACTATGATTCACCATCAAATATTGATGGAAACCTCTCTTACATACAGGCAGCAGCGACTATCCATTGAGCAATACAGCAGAGACTATGAGACAGACAGCGCCCGCGCTAGAGCAGATTTTCCGCTCATTACCATTCCTGTTATCGTACATGTAGTTTTTAACAATAGTTTGGAAAATATAACTGATGAGCAGATTACAAGTCAGATCAGAATCCTGAATGAAGATTACAGAAAACAAAATGCTGATATTAGTCTAGTTCCTGAACCATTTATACCTTTTGTCGCAGATGCCAAAATTGAATTTAAGTTGGCAGTACGAGATCCTGATGGCAATCCAACCAACGGCATCACAAGAACTTTTACGCAAAAAACAGCCTTTAGTTTTGACGATGCTGTCAAATTTGCCTCAACTGGTGGTAAGGATGCTTGGTCAGCAGATAAGTATTTAAATATCTGGGTATGTAATTTAGGCGGTGGTCTTTTAGGCTATGCTCAGTTTCCTGGTGGTGATGCCGAAACAGATGGTGTGGTAATTAGTCATCAGTACTTTGGTGATGTTGGTACAGCTATTCCACCTTTTAACAAAGGAAGAACTACTACTCATGAAGTCGGTCACTGGCTAAATTTAAGACATATTTGGGGTGATGATATGGGCGCATGTGCTGGTTCTGATGCAGTTGAAGATACTCCTAACCAAGCAGATTCAAATTTTGGTCGTCCGACTTTCCCACGCATAACCTGTGGCAATGCTCCTAATGGAGATATGTATATGAACTATATGGACTATGTTGATGATGACGCTATGTTCATGTTTAGTGCTGGGCAAGTTGCCAGAATGAGAGCTACTTTAGATGGGCCAAGAGCCTTAATTAAAAGTTCTGATGCTCTTTAATGTTTGGATAAGGTAAAAATAACTTGTCTTCCTTCACAAAAAGACTCTGTTTAAAATTATCAAATAATAACAAAGATGCAAGTTTTCACTTCTCGTACATCAATTGATATTTGTCGATCGCAATTAGATTTGACCAAACTTACCAATACGAATTGCATCCAATTTGGCAACGAAGCATTATTAATTGCTGATAAATCAGATTGGAATCAGATTTTAAATAGTGCTGGACGTAGCGGTATTTCTCTACAACGGAATTCTCGCCCTACCGAGCAAGATAATCTATATTTAGTAGTGCAAAAAGGACGATTATTTCAGCAAGAGCATCCCGAAGTCCCAGTTTTAATTGATAAAGGCAGGTTTTTAGTAGTAGATTTGACTCCAGATTTGGTTGAGTCCTATCAAAAAGGTGATGAGCCTTGCTATGGAATAAAACCTCTAGCAGAAAATATGGTTGTCTTTAGAGAGCAACCAAAAGCTGCGTTGAGAAGAACTCCCCAAGTTGGCATTCAAAATTTGTTAGCTCAATTATCTCGCTCTAGTTTGTCAGCTAACCTTACTCAACTTGTTTCATGGTCTACTCGTTACTCAACTAGCAGTTTTTATCGGTTAGCTGCTGATTGGTCAAAAGAACAATTAGAAACAATCGGTTATGATACCAGACTGGAAACCATCGCAGTTGGCAGTAGTACTAGTCAGAATGTGATTGCCGATCGCCCTGGTGATCTTTCAGAAACGAAAGACCTTATACTGGCGATCGCACACCTAGATTCGATTAATATTCCAGGTGGAGAAAATGCGATCGCGCCTGGTGCAGATGATAATGGTAGTGGTTCTGCTGGTTTGCTGGAAATTGCTAAAGTATTCAAGACACATCAAAATAAGCATGACTTACGTTTAATTCTTCTAGGTGGTGAAGAACAAGGACTTTTTGGGAGTAAGCAGTATGTGGCTAGTTTAGATACTACCGAACAAGCCAGAATTAAAGCAGTTTTGAATATGGATATGATTGGGGGATTAAACACAACTACCCCCACTGTCCTACTTGAAGGTGCGCCGATCTCCCAAGCAATTATTGATGCCTTGAGTGAAGCAGCAGCAACATACACAGAATTAACTGTACAAACTTCACTTAACCCCTTTGCCAGCGATCATGTATCTTTTATTGAGAGAGAAATTGCCGCCGTACTCACAATTGAAGGGGGTGATAGTGCCAACAGTAATATTCATAGTGCTAATGACACGCTGGATCGGATTAACTATGACCTGATGTTGGAAATTTTACGGATGAACGTTGCTTTTATTGCCAATGCACTTGGGTAGTAAAGTTTAAGGCTCACAGGATCATCAGATCTAGTTACAGCTGTTTTCATTTGAATAGACTATGTTTTTTACTACCTACTACCTACGAGTCGATCGTCCTAATTGTCTATCGCTAATTTTGTACGGCTATAAATCACTAATCAGCAAAAATAGGCTTGTAAGTGACATCTAATGATCATTTTTTTGACATCTCATTGTCATTTTTAATTGTCAAAATAAATATATAAAACATACATACAAGAAATCAAGCCGATCTAGAGAATATTTAAATTGTTTCTAAAGTAATCTCTAACTTTTAAAACCATGCAAAAATCTATTTCGTTTCCCGCTTTTTTAACTGCTGTTATCGCTACTGGGTTATTTGCTATACCAACAAAAGCTCTTCCGATTGAGGAACAACGAGTATCTGTAGCTGATGCAGCTAATTTAAACGATCGCGTCTGGTTAGATACTGCTCGTGAAAATAGTTCAACTGATAACATCAATAGAATTATTGGCATTACTGGCTTAAGTATTGGTGGGGGGTTTATTGCTTATCGTTTATCTCGGCACGATAAAGCTTCTGTAACTAATTTAGCCAACGGTAAGACTAATACTTTATTACTCGATCGCATTAGTCCCAAACTGCGTAAAAAATTACTGCAATTGATTCACAATCGCGAAACTGCGAACCGATTATTAACTGGAACGATGTTAACTCACGCCGATCGTTCTCCTAACTGGTTAGCGGAGAAAGTTATTTACGATTTAGAACGCGATCGCCTGTAATATCAAGTCCGCTTAATTACTTCTAATAAAATCTTAGCCCCAAACTAAGCGAGATAAATGTCTTAGCGTCTTAGCGTCTTTGCGACGCGAAGCTAGTGCTAAAGCACATTGTACCCTTGTCCTAAAGGATAAGCTTCGCAAATGGTATACCGCTTCGCATATCCTTTAAGGCGCGAGTTTTAATTGAAATTATTTAAACGGACTTCATATAATTAGATCGAGTTTTGGTCATCGAAAACAAATTTTTAGCCTGAGCATCCAAAAATCCTTCAAACAGCTTACCTTCAACTATATTTCGTTCGGCTAGCTCGTAGTAAGCGTATGTCCAGGGAATTTGACTCAATTCTTGGCTGTTATCATCCCAAACTTCAACCATCTCAGTGACAGCAGCGGTTGCTGTTTGACGCAATCCAGTATTTAAACTGCCTTCAATTTCGTTTTTCATGGGAATCCCTCGATCGCCTAAAGCTTGTGCTGTCTTTTCTATATCCGAGTAGATGGAATCATGGTGATGATTGATATAACCAGTAAAATGATTGACAGCATAACCGTGGATTAGCACCCACGCGCCATATTGAGTGACTTTATTGACTGCTTCAACTAGCGATCGCTTGGGGGGTTGCCAAGGACGAGAAAATACGGTTTTGAGTTGAGTGATAATTGTTTCTGGGGATTCTGTTGTCAGCCATTGGTTTAAATTCGGCTGATGGAAAAAACTACCAGTGTTAACCGTTTCTTTAATTTGTTGGGCTAAAGTTGCAGGTAAAGCATCTACTACCAATTCACTGATAAAAAGTTTGGGTAAATTAAAACGATTTTGTTCGGGATGGCGATAGTGACACGCTTTTAAATAGCGATCGCTAAATTCGTATTCTCCAGCTTTTTCGTAGCCTAAAGCTTCGATTATTTTGGCAAGATAGGGAATTCCCAGATTAATTTCTGTACCCTGGCGATTAATAGTTAAACCTAAAGAACGAAAAGCAATATGATCGTTAGCAATACTATGTCCAGTTTCTCGAATCATTTGTTCGTAGATGCGAGCGTATTCAACCCTATGATAATAATCCTGCCAGAGAGTATCCCAAAGTAAATTGGCAATTTCAACAGCTTTCATGATATTTGCGCTAATAAATCACTAATAATTTGTAGGGCTATTTGAATTTGGTTGCGATCAATCACCAAAGGAGGACAAAACCTAATGGCAGATTTACCACAACCAATTAACAGTAAACCTTTATAGAAAGCTTGGTTAATCAGGCGATCGCGTAAATTGGAATCGAGATTTCCTTCTGTGTCTAATAAATCGGCTGCCACCATCAATCCTTTGCCTCTAGGGTAAGAAATTCGCGAATATTTAGTTGCTAATTGAGTCAAACCAGCTTGTAATTCTTCTCCCATGTTACGAGCATTTGCCATTAATTCTGATTCTAATAACTGTAGGGTGACATTGGCAGCAGCACAGGCGACGGGATTACCGCCAAAAGTAGTAGCATGAGAACCTGGAGTCCAAGTCATTATTGGCGATCGCGCTAGAATAGCACCCAAAGGTAAACCGCTAGCGATACCCTTAGCCAGAGTAATAATATCGGGCATAACATCCCAGTGTTCAATGGCAAATAACTTGCCAGTTCGTCCCATACCCGATTGCACTTCATCAACAACCATTAAAATCCCATAGCGATCGCAGATATCGCGAATTCTAGCTAAAAAACCATCTTCAGGCACAATATAGCCACCTTCCCCTTGGATTGGTTCGACAATAATTGCTGCTATTTCTGCTGGAGGCAGTACTGTATTAAATAACTTTTCTTCCAAATAATCGAGACTGGCATGAGTACCATAGGGAATATGAGTAACACCAGGGAGTAAAGGCCCGAATCCTTGTCGCTGAACTCTTTTAGATGCTGTTAGAGACATTGAGCCATAGGTGCGTCCGTGAAATGCACCAACGAATGCAACTATCCCAGAACGTTTAGTGTAATAGCGGGCTAGTTTTATCGCTCCTTCATTGGATTCAGTTCCAGAATTAGTAAAGAAAACCCGAGCTTTATTTAAAGATTGAGGGAAAGGAGCGCGATCGGCTAATTTTTCCGCCAATTCTACCATCTGCGGATAGTAAAAATCAGTCCCTGACATATGCAATAGATTAGCCGACTGTTCTTGAATTGCCTGTACGACTTGAGGATGAGCGTGACCTGTGGCTGTAACTGCAATTCCTGCCGTAAAATCTAGAAAAACATTGCCATCTACATCTTCAATCATACAGCCCTCACCTCTAGCCACTACCAGGGGATAATCGCGAGTATAAGAAGGAGATGTTACCGCGCGATCGCTCGCGTTCTACCAGTTCTTTTGCTCGTGGCCCTGGTAAAGTTGTAATTAACAATGGTTTTTTAGGCAGAGTGCGTTTTGTGGCAATTTCGAGCATAAAAGTGGCTAATTAATAATGGGAAATTACTTCTCTAGGGTAATCTTTCTATCTCAGTAAAAAAGTAAGGATTTATGCACAAAATCAGAGAGTGTTATAGAGTAAACCTAAAAAATATTTCTAACGTTCCCCTTCAGCGGTTGTAGAGGAATTTAAACTCAGCACTACGAACACTGAGTATCAACGGTAATTTAAATCAAAACGCCTAAAATTATAGAAAAACATTTTTCACAACAATCACCCAGTAATTAATTATTAATTGCTAAATCTTGAGGATTAACTGCTTTGATTCCCTCAACTTGATAGCGTTTAAAATCTTTGACATTAAAAGTTAAAATGCCTTCCAATCCATGAGTTTTCATCGCTGCAACCAAACGAGCATCATGAACTTGTATTCCTTTAATTTGAAAAGCTTTAACTAACCTTTTCCATTCTGAATAGATATCTGAATTATCAGGAATAACATAAAAAAGACGCTCAAACAATCGTAAAAGTTTGGCAGTTTTTTCTACATCTAAACCCAAGCCATTTTTATCACTCGGACGAGTTGCAACATTCCCAAATTCGGCACAGTTTTGTGGTGTGATATATAAATTATGTCCTTGACTGCGAAGTAAACGAATCGATTTACGAATAATCAGATGTTGGGGATGGTTGCGGTCTGGTAATCTCAGTAAAATATTAGTATCGACTAGATAATTCATAGTCAAGAATGGTCTTCATAAATTCCAGCACGACTAATCGCATAATCAGAAAGAGAAGGGATTTTTTCACCAACTTCCGTCAATATTTCTTCAATTATTTGCTCACTTTCTTCAGAAGTTATTTTTGTTGTTAAATTAACTTCTGCTTCTTTATAATTTTGACGATTTTGATTTGGTTCAGAACTATTTTTAAATTGAAGATACTCAATAAAATTTACCAACTCTCCTAAAGAATCTTGGGGTAATTTTTTAATTGATAATAATATCTCTTCGGGAATATATTTTGCTTTACTCATTGTTAATTCTCTATATTAGTGTATTAGTGTCAAGCAAATATTTCGTCATTATTCGTAAATACTTTCACGATCAAAAGCTTCGTCTCGTAAACTTGGACTACCTTTAGGAAGTTGTAAAACCCATTCACGAAATTCTCTCGCCCTCTCAGATGGTGTTGCTTCTTGCCCAAATGGGATAGACGATGTGCTTTGTATAGACTGAGGCTCAAGGTCGGCTATAAAATCAGCAATCTTTTTGAGTTGCTCATCGTTTAGTTTGTCTAATTCTTTTTTAAGATTTTCTCGTAGCATAAATAGATGTTGAAAAAATAGTCATTTTATATAGTAACCAATATATTTTTGTTAATGTCGATTTGATTAGCAAGCTGAACAGCCCGCACATGATTTTAATTGGTGACTGAAGATAAAGCGATCGCAAAAGAAGTATCTAAAAAAACTTCAGTCATTCTCAGAAAGAGTTTCTTTATAAAGATTTGGAAGTTTTCGTCTGTTGAATCATCTCTTGGATTGTTTCAGTTTCGCCAATTTCATAAAGAACGATCAAACCATTCTCAATAGTAAAGATTTGCTGAACTGTTGTATCCGCGAGCAAATTGCCTTGCAAATCTCTGACGATTTGATGAACGGTAACGACATTTCGATTGTTTTCATCCGTCTCAAACTTTAAGGTTTCAAGCTGCACTTGAATAACCTTATATTGATTAGTCCAGTATTCGCGCACCGCGTCGCGTCCATAAACAAAACCGCCTTCTACCCCGTTAGCCCATTTCACGTCTGGGTGCATCACCGAGATGATTGTTTCAAGTTCGCGGTTGTTGAAGGCTTCGTATAAATTTTGCAGAAACTGCTGATTTGAACTCATAGTTAATACTTCAGGTAATTTTTGTTGCAACCAGTAATGCCAGCGATCGCTTGAAAAACGTCGGTACTGGCAGTTGATCGACTCATAAAGATATTTAAGTAAATGCTTAACTAAATAATACTTTAGCATTTGCTTAATTGTCAAGCCATGCTTGAGCCTTATATTAAGCACCAGCAAGGAGGAGTCAGAAGTCCTCTCGATCCTTAAAAAATTGCGGTTAATTAAATCCTGAGCAGCGATCGCTCAAAAATTAATATTATTTCTCGAAACTAGCTAGGGTGATTTTACCTACCTGCTTTCAACACCTGTTCGGCCGTCAGTTTTAAATCTGGAAAGGTTAGAGAGCGGATAGTTTGATTGCCCCGAAGCAGCTGAATTTCATACTCCCCATTTACTAATGTACAGATAGATAGGGTCGGTTGTTTGGGCTTACCAATATGTCGAGTACCACCTAATCCAGCGTAGTCGGCAATCCAATATTCAGGAATACCTAAAACCGCGTAGTCTTCAACCTTACGGGAATAATCATTTTGCCAATTGCTACTAACCACTTCCGCTACAAATTTAATCGAACTGCCCAAAGTCAGGATCGACTGGTCAGACCAAAGCATTTCTTTAGCAAGTTCGTCTCGATCGATTACTGCAACATCAGGTCTAAATGCCGTCATCCCAATGTTGGTAGGGCGTAATATTCCCCGCTGAAGGACAAACCAAGGTAAGCATGTTGCATCGATCTGAACACAGATCTTTGTAGTGATTAAAGCTGCAACCTCTTCATGCGAGCCTGTTGGTTCCAAGTCGAAGACCTCTCCATCAATTAATTCATAGCGATTATTTCCACCATAACTAACGAGAAACTCGTCAAAACTGATGGGCTTCTGTTGTATCGCTTGGTCGATTGTAATGGTCATAAGTTAACTTAGCCAAACTAATATCCTCAGTTTACCAGATCGAATATGCGATGGATGTGTGAGCGATCAAACTCCCGATATTAATAGATAAGTGAAGTTTAAATCTAAAATAGCGATCGCTTAAACCCCAAACTTCTCCTACTAGCGATTATCAATTTGAGCGCGTTGCAGGCGACCAGAAAAATCAACATAAATAGTCTTCCAGTCTGTAAAAACATCTAGGGCTGCACTACCAGCTTCGCGATGACCATTGCCTGTCTGTTTCACCCCTCCAAAAGGCAGATGTACCTCAGCCCCAATTGTTGGGCCGTTGATATAGGTAATTCCTGCTTCAATATCGCGCATTGCCATGAAAGCACGATTAACATCTCTGGTATAAATTGACGAGGATAAACCATAATCTGTATCGTTGAGAATCGCGATCGCTTCTTCAAAGGAATTGATTTCTATTAAAGCCAACACGGGGCCAAATATTTCTTCGCGAGCAATTCTCATGGTTGGTGTAGCTGCATCCAAAATAGTTGGTAAAAAGAAATAGCCATGCTCGAACTTTGCTTCTGTGGGTGCTTCTCCACCAATAAGCAAATTTGCTCCTTCGCTACGGGCAACTTCGATATAATGCTTGACTCGTTCTAACTGAGATGAATTAACCAAAGGCCCTACTTGTGTTTGGACATCTGCACCAGCACCAAGACGCAACTTACTAGTTTGTTCTAGCAATTTAGCCGTAAATTCGGCTTTGATATCGCGGTGGAGAAGCAGGCGACTAGTAGCAGTACAGCGTTGTCCTGTAGTTCCAAACGCTCCCCATAATGCTCCTTCGAGGGCTAATTCTAAATCGGCATCTTCCATCACAATTTGGGCATTTTTTCCCCCTAGTTCCAAACATACTCGCTTGTGGGTACGTCCGCAGGTAGCACCAATTTCTGCACCTGTAGTAGAAGAACCTGTAAAAGATACTAAATCTATATCTGGATGCTCTAGCAATGCTCTACCCACTACTTCACCTGAACCGTGAATTAGGTTAACCACCCCAGGAGGCAATTGGGCTTGCTCAAAAATTTCTGTGAGCATGGTTGCACAGGCAGAAGTATCTTGAGCGGGTTTGAGAATCAGGGTATTACCACAAACAAGAGCAGGCAGAGCTTTCCAACAAGGTATGGCAATGGGAAAATTCCAAGGGGTAATCAGCGCACAAACACCCACTGGTACGCGTATGGTCATGGCAAACTTATTATTTAACTCGGAAGGGGTAGTTTGACCGAACAGACGACGACCTTCACCAGCATAGTAGAAAGCGCAGTCAACTCCTTCTTGCACGTCACCGAGGGATTCGGTCAAGGGTTTGCCCATTTCTCGGCTCATCAGATCTGCCAGTTCTTCTTTGCGTTGTAGCAATATTTCACCGACTCGATGTACTAATTCTGCACGGACGGGAGCAGGTACGAGTCGCCAGGTTTTATAAGCTTTTCTAGCTGCTGCAACTGCCAGATTGACATCATTGACATTTGAACTGGGAAAGGTGGCGACCACTTCTCGCCAATCGGCAGGATTACGACTTTCTTTGCTGGTTTGCCCAGAAATCCAATTCCCATCGATATAGTTATGACATATCAGTGGTGTGGTATCCATAATCCAAATATCCTAAGACTTCAATACGATGGTAACTGATCGCTTTGGAGGAGGGAATTATTCACGCTGCTTGATTTTCATCAGCTAATTACTTTTTTCCTGTCGAATTTTTGAGGATTAAATCGCTGTAATTAATCCTTGTTCTACCTATTGCAAATCAAATTAGCAAATAATCCTGGGCTGGTCATGACCGCAGAGAAAGCATTTCATCTAAATAAGCTACGTGTGGAAACTGGGTTATTCGATCGCTCCCATACTTTCTTAATGCACTACCAGCAACTTGATAGTATTCTTGATACCAGCTAACAAATTTTTCCAGTCCCACCGCAATAGAAGTACTGGGTTGAAAATCAAAATCTGTAATTAATTCTTGGACATCTGCATAGGTAGAGACTACATCTCCTGGCTGCATGGGCAGTAAATTTTTGCGAGCTGATTTGCCCATAATTGTTTCAATCGTGGTGATAAATTCCTTCAACTCGACTGGTTGGTTATTACCTAAATTGTAAATTTTATAAGGGGGTTGTCCATTGCGAGTTAAAGGTTGAGTAGGAATAATTCTAGTTACTGCTTCAATAACATCATCAATATAGGTAAAGTCTCGCTTCATTTTGCCAAAATTATAAATATCAATAGGTCGGTCTTCAGCGATCGCTTTAACAAATTTGAAATATGCCATATCAGGTCTACCCCAAGCTCCATAAACAGTAAAGAAACGCAAGCCAGTAATGGGTATTTGATATAAATGACTATAGGCATGAGCCATTAACTCATTAGCTTTTTTGGTGGCTGCATAGAGAGAGATGGGACGATCGACATTGTCACTGACAGCAAAAGGAACTTTGGTATTTGCACCATATACTGAACTGGAAGAGGCAAAAATCAGGTGCTTAATCGAACTATGACGACAACCTTCTAAGATATTGGTAAAACCAACCAAGTTACTATCAACATAAGCATGGGGATTCTGTAGGGAATAACGTACACCAGCTTGAGCAGCTAAATGAACCACAACATCAAAGTCATTGGCTGCAAATAATTCTGCTACCAAAGTGCGATCGCTAATATCTAAATAGTCAAAGGTAAAATTGCTCTGGGGTAATATTTGTTGGAGACGAGCTTGTTTGAGACTGACATCATAGTAATCATTGAGGTTGTCTATACCGTAAACTTGATTACCTTCTGCCAATAACCTTGTAGCTAAATGATAGCCAATAAAGCCAGCTACGCCAGTAACGAGAATTTTCATCTAGTGATTCTCCTATATAAACTTGAGTGGTTACTCAATTAATACTTTTAATACTTTTACTTTCGTCTTAATCAATGAAAGCGATATGAAACTTAAGTGAGAAATTTTTCATTGTTGAGACACTTATTACCTACTACCCACTACCTACTAACTACTACCTACTACCTACTACCTACTAACTACTACCCAACCGATAACCCATACCTCGGACGGTTTCAATCGATTCGTTGCCTAATTTTTTGCGTAGATAACCAACATAAACATCGACAATATTAGAACCAGGGTCGTAATCGTATCCCCAAACCAAATCTAATAATTGTTGTCTGGTCATTACTTGCCCAGGATGGCGAAAAAACACTTCTACCATCGTAAATTCCCTGGCTGGTAATTCCACTTCGCGATCGCCCACTTGAACTTTGCGCGTACGCAGATTAAGAATCATATTGCCTCGCTGAATCTGCATCTTAGCTTCGGCTTGATGATTATTATTACTAGCTTTTAATCTCACTTCTATGCGAGCGAGTAGTTCAGCAAAGCTAAAAGGTTTGGTCATATAATCATCTGCGCCACCTTTTAAGCCTGCTACTTTATCCATCACATCGTCTCTGGCAGTCAAAATAATCACGGGAAAATTGACTCCCTGTCCGCGCCATGTTTCTAAGACCGTTAAGCCATCTTGACCTGGTAAGCCTAAATCTAGGAGTGCCAGATCGAATTGACAACTAAAAGGCATAGCTAAGGCAGTTTCCGCATCTTCGACAATGGTGGTGTTGTAACCTTTGGCTTTTAAACCTTTGGCAATAAAAGCAGCAATTCTGGTTTCATCTTCCACGATTAATATTTGTTTCATCATCAATTCTGCTTTTCGTTAAATTCTAAGGGAAAAACTAAGGAAAAGGTCGAACCAATCCCCAGTTGGCTTTGAAGATTAATCGCTCCGCCATGAGCTTCTACTACTGTCTTAACAATGGCTAAACCCAAACCAGAACCTTCCGAACGACGACGAGTATTTTTTACCCTAGTAAAACGATCGAAAATCCGTTTTTGTTCGTCGGCAGCAATGCCATTTCCTGTATCGCGAATCCAAAATTCAACGCGCTTGCCCTCTATTTTCGCCCCAAAAACAATTAAACTGTCGGTGATGGTATGCTGTACAGCATTGTTTGCCAAATTAATAATTGCTTGAGTGATTCTTTGGCGATCGCCCGTCATTCTACCTGATAATATTGCGTTGTCTAAATACCAATTCCTCTGCCCCAGTTTTTGCAGTTTACTAAATAGTTCCGTCACAAAAGAAGTTAACTCGATGGTTTCGATCTGCAAAAAATCAGGACGTTCTGATTTTGCTAGCAAAACTAAATCCTCTACTAAACGATTCATACGGTCTAGTTCATCGATCACTAACTCGACGGTTTCTTGTTGTGATTGAGGATCGGCATCCATCAATTCTAGATGTCCGCGAATGATAGTAATGGGGGTTTTCAGTTCGTGTCCCGCATCGTTGATAAAATTGCGTTGAGTATCAAAAGCAGTTTCGATTCGATTCATCATGGCATTAAAAATACGACCCAGTTGGGCAACTTCTCCCTTGCCTTGAGTATTAATACGCTGAGAGAGGTCGGATTCGGAAATAGATTTTACTGTTGCGGATAAATTTCTTAAAGGAGCTAAGACTCTTCCTGCTGCTAACCAAGCTAGCAACGAAGCGAGCAAGATCATCAATATTAAAACTTGAATAACTATCTTAAAAGAATCTAATACTTCCCTTCGTTCCCCCGCAGAAAGGTGAGCGACGACAAAGACACCAATAACTTCCTCGGTAGTTTTAATCGGTTCGGCTTTATAAATAACACTGCCAACCTTGGGATCGTCTACTTTGATTTCTGCTTCTTCTTCGACTGTAATCTCCTGCCAGCGTTGCATTAAAGCGGAATTTTGGTCGATTTGTGACGGTAGAAAAGCAGCATTGGTTTTATAAAATAAACCATTAACAATAGCAATAAAATAATTATCATCTTCGGCTTTGTTAGTGGAAATAAATTTATCAAAGGCTCGATAAATATTATCGTTTGCTCGCTCGACTTCTGTTTGTTCTAACTCTGGTTTAACTTTTAATTTCAATAAAATTTGGATTAATTCCGCTTCAAATTCTTCCAATTCCTCCCGCAAATCTGCTTCCACTCGATTAGTTACTTCTACAATTAGGCGATATTTAATCATGGGAATAGCGATCAATGTAAATAAACACATTAAGGCTAAATACCATAATAAAATACGAGTACGGGCTTCTTGATATATTTGTAGTTGATTTAACCAATTGACGCTTAATTTAAGCTTATGATAATAAACCCATATTTTTCGCCAAATAAAATTTTTAAATTTCATTACTTTTTTACGTGGAGTCATACATATCTTATAAAGATTATCTTATAAAGATTAATTTTGTCTCATCAAAGTTTCATGTTCAGGTTATTGTAAGTCGTTTATATATAGTTATAAATAATTTATGCTACACAAAAAGAACTTAAGTTATCAGTATAAAGTTCAAAAGTAAGTAAACAGATAATTATTTTTACTGCCTGTAATAGTCAGGATTTAAGTAATTGCAAAAAACTGGGTTTAACCTTCAAACCCGACACCGACGATTTTAGAGATGCACCTGCCTTATAGCTTATGGCTGTTGTTAAAGTAAGATTTTTCTCATCAAAGTTTCATAGACGATTCATTGACAACTGTGAAACTAACAATAATAGAAAACTTTTTAGAGAGATAGCAGAGTATTTGGAGTAATGGAGTTATTGAAGTAGTGGAGAATTAACTCCTCTACCTAACTACCCCACCACCTCTCTACTTCCTCTACTCTCCTAACTACCTCAAAAAATTTAGTCACAACCAGAGCGTAATTATCATGGCTCGTATTCTTCCTTCCTCAGTTACTACAGGCAAATATCAAAGAATCATGGTTTATTCCCACGATGCTTACGGTTTGGGAAATATTCGCCGAATGCTAGCTATTTGTAAGTCTTTACTCAAGTCAATTCCTAATCTTTCGATTTTGTTAGTATCTGGTTCACCAATGCTGCAAAGCTTTCGTTTACCCCAAGGTTTAGACTATATCAAGCTTCCCTGTCTTAATCGTGGTTCATCGGGAGAAATGGCGGTTAAATATCTCAATGCAGATATTGAATCTATTTTAAACTTGCGATCGGAATTAATTTTAGCAGCAGCGAAAAACTATCAACCAGATTTAGTTTTAGTTGATAAAAAACCATCAGGAATTCGAGGAGAATTAAACTCAACAATTAACTATTTAAAACATCATTTACCAAACACTAAATTTATTTTATTATTACGAGATATTTTAGATACTCCAGAAAAAACTATTCAGGAATGGCAAAAAGAAAATTATTACCAGATAGTAGAGTCTATTTACGATCGCATCTTAGTAGTAGGGATGCCAGAAATATTTGATCTTTGTCAAGAATATCAGTTTAGTCAGGAAATTGCATCTAAAGTCCGTTTTTGTGGTTATATTCGCAAAGAATCTGGTTTAAAAAATCGTCGTACTATCCGTCAAGAATTAGGTATTCAAAGTAATGAAAAGTTAGTTTTAGTTACGCCTGGCGGTGGAGAAGATGGTTATTTCTTAGTTAATAATTATCTTGATGGTTTGGCAAAAGAGCGCGATCGCTTTGTCAATCAAAAAATCCGCAGCCTCATTTTTTGTGGTGCAGAAATGCCTCCCGAACAGCAACAAAAAATATATCAAAAAGCCCAATCATTACCTGGAGTTACAGTATTAGAGTTCACTAATGATTTAATGAGCTATGTTAATACTGCCGATGCGGTAATTTGTATGTGTGGCTATAACACCATTACTGAAGTTTTACAAAAAGGCAAAAAAGCGATCGTCGTTCCTCGTATAAAACCAGGACAAGAACAATTAATCCGCGCTCAAAGTTTAGCAAAAGCAGGATTAATTAAGATAATTCATCCTGACTTACTGAATTCTAGTTTATTAATGGCAACTTTGCTTAATAGTTTAGAGCGAGTTAATAATTTTAAATCTATTAGCCATTTAGATTTTACAGGATTACCGAGAGTTAATGATTATTTAGCAATGCTTTTATTTGACTCTTTCTATATCGATCAAAGTTCTAATATTGCTCTTAAATCTGCCTAAGTAGGTAGGAGGTAGTGGATAGTAGGTAATAGGTAATAGGTAATAGGTAATAGGTAATAGGTAATAGGTAATAGGTAATAGGTAACGATGAATGATAACTAATTATCAGCAATCAATAAATAGTAATTATGAAAAAAGTAATGTTTTATTGCCAACATATTCTTGGCATGGGTCATTTGATTCGCAGTGTAGAAATAGTTCGGGGGTTAATACCTGACTTTCAAATTTGCTTTATTAATGGTGGAGAAGTTATCGAAGAATTTGAGTTTCCTAGGGAAATTGAAGTAATCAATATTCCTGCGATCAAAACGGATAGTGAGTTTACTGAACTTACTCCTGTAGATGATAATTTAACCATGTCAGAGTTAGAAACTATTAGAACTAAAATCCTGTTAGATACGTGCGATCGCTTTCAACCAGATGTTTTAATTATTGAACTATTTCCTTTTGGGAGAAGACGCTTTTCTTTTGAATTGATTCCATTAATGGAAAAAGCTAAAGCAATGGGAACAAAAATTGTTTCTAGTGTGAGAGATATTGTAGTTACTAAACAAAATCAACAAAGACATGAAGAAAAGGTTTGTCGTTTGATTAATAAATATTTTGATATGTTATTAATTCATGGCGATCCTAATTTTGTTAAACTTAACCTCAGCTTTTCTCGTGTTAATGACTTAACTTGTCCTGTACACTACACGGGTTATGTAGTTCAACCCCTACCTCAATCTCAACCGATAGCTAATAAACCTTTAATTTTGGTTAGTGTTGGTGGGGGAAGATTTGGACACGATTTATTAGAATGTGTGGCTCATACTGCACCTATCTTAAAAGATAAAATTCCCCATCATCTGCAAGTTTTTACAGGTGCTTTTAGTCCTGATGAAGTATTAGTAAAACTGCAACAAATAACTAAAAATCTAGATAACATCACTATTGAACGTTACACTCCAAATTTCCTTAATTATATGCAACAGGCAGACTTATCTATTGGAATGTCTGGTTACAACACTACCATGAATATTTTAAGCACTGGTGTGAAAGCAATGATGATGGCATTTCAGGGTAATAACGACAAAGAACAAGAAACTCGTTTGAAGAAATTAGATAATTTAGGTCGAGTCAAAATGATTCAGCCTGAAGATTTACAACCAGAAAAGTTTGCCGAGCAAATTATTAGCTATCTTCAACAAGATAAAACTGAATTGAGTTTAAATTTAGCTGGAGTTAACAATACAGCACAGTATATAAAACAATTAACCAAGCAAAAGCAGTTGGTATAGATCGCCAATAATTATTAATCTATCTCTCCTACTTAAAAATACTCAAGCTTTCTTGAATTTTTGATTGGAAGTTGATAGCGATCGCAAACCAAACATATTGACTGAAAAGGAATGAGCATTAGTCCACAGTCTGCACAAAGTTGCTTGAGAATATGCCATAGATCATAATTACAACTACGATTTAGTACTTCACAATAATAATCAATGAATAGGCAATCATTAGTATAAAATGTGTTGGGAAAAATAGCATCGAAAAATTTATCCTGAAGTTTAACTTTCAATTTTTCTGATGAAATGAATCTTAACTCATAATTTTGAAAGTTTAAGTTTTGCTTTATTTTATTCGAGCAATCATGAGTCGTATAATCATATATTTGATAGAAATATTTTTCTCGTCTATATAAATCTAAACCAAATAAATTTTGGTATAAAGCATAATATTCGGAATCAACTTCAACACAAAGCTGTCTGTATAAACCTTGAAGACGACCAGCAAGAGGTTTTCCTAATTTATTGCCAATTCTCTTTAGAACTGGTTCTTTACTTTGTTTGGTCAAACCTAATATTTTTTCTTCTAGAAGAGGTTGAATACTTTGAGCAATTGATTCAATATTCTTGAAAAATAGAATTTCTGGTTCAGAGTATCCTAAAAATGTGTATGCAGCAATAATTATTTTTTTCGCTCGCTCTCGATCTATATTCTGTTCAGAAAAAGCAATATTCACCCACTTTTCTGTATATACAGGTATCAAGGCTTCTTGTTCCAATGACAACTTCATATTTTTATTAAGAATCACGCCGATTGCAACTCTTAAGTATAGTTGAAAAGAAAAATTCCATTTAAGAGAATCAAAACTAGTCTCTCGAATGTAACAATGTTTAATACTGAATATTGTTACATTTTAGTTTTCAGTTGTGTAGATGATTTGTGGCATCAGATTACTTAAAAAAAAGAATTAGAAGCGGAGGATTTGCCCCTAGTTTGAGCGACATTTAATTGATAGCATTGCTAGCATTGATTACAATGTAAGCAGGAAGTGAAACTAAAATACTATGGCAAGCATAACTATCCGCAATTTAGAAGAACCAATAAAAGAATTATTACGTATTCGGGCTGCACATCACGGTAATTCTATGGAGGAAGAAGTAAGGCAAATTTTACGCCATACTTTATTGCAAGATACTCAATTGTCAGAAAATCTGGCTGAATCAATTCAAAAACGTTTTGCCCAACTAGGTGGAGTTGACGATCTTCCTGCTGCTTTTCGTGAAGAGATGCGCGAACCCCCTCAATTTGGGTAATGATCATTCTCGATACTAATGTTTTATCGGAACTCATGAAGTCGCAACCCGATAGATCGGTAGTGCTTTGGTTCGGTAAATATCAAGCACCCAGCTTATTTATTACTACTTTGACTCAAGCTGAAATTCTCTATGGCTTGGAAATTTTACCAGCAGGAAAACGACGTACTGCCTTGAAAAAAGCAGCTAACTTGATGTTTGAGTTGGATTTTACTGGGCGTATTTTGCCTTTTGATACCGATGCAGCACAATTATTTGCAACTATAGCTGCCAAAAGAAGAAAAATCGGTCGTCCTATTTCTCAAATTGATGCTCAGATTGCTGCGATCGCTCGTTGCCATAACGCTACTTTAGCAACGCGAAATGTAGATGATTTCAGAGAATGTGGTATCGATATAGTTAATCCTTGGAAATAAAGGATATTAATTCAGGTTAGATAAACACCACAACTCAGGCGATCGCGAAGCCCTAAAGGATTAGCGCCTGGAGGCGCGTCCGTAGGTGAAGCCCAATCGCTTCATGAAAATTCTCTCACAAAAGTTTCACGAACGATTAATCATAACTTGACAGACTAAATAATAATCAGTTCACCGATTATTAATAATTAACTATTAATTCCAGCCATGAAAACTATTTGTCTTACAGCCCAAGAATTTCCCCCTGATGTCGGTGGAGTAGGGGTATCTGCTAAACGTATTGCTTTGTTATTAACAGACTTAGGTTATCAGGTTCATGTAGCGGTTTTTCGTTCTATATTTCGTCAAGAAAGAAAGTTAGCTAACGCAGGAAATTTTAGTCGTTCTCGTTGTGAAACTAGTATTCAAGATGGGATTACTGTTCATCGTTTATATCCTGCTATTCGTTCGACACTAGCTCGCGATCAAGATTATTTAATGGATATTTATGGACAGTTAACTGTCCTTCATAAACAATATCAATTTGATGTAGTTCATGCTTTTTTTATTAACGAAACTGGTTTTTTAACTACTATGTTAGCTAAAGAAAATGGACTATCAGTGATCAATAGTGTGCGTGGTGCAGATTTACACAAACATATTTTTGATTCTCAACAGCAAAAACAAATAGCCTGGACTTTAGCTAATTCTGATTGGACTACTTTTGTTAGTCAGGATCTAATGCACCGTGCCAGATTATTTGAACCGACAATTGTGAATAAATCTTCGGCATTTTTAAACTCGATTGCCCCTGTAGATTTTAATAGCCTGCCCACTCCGTCTTTAGTGAATCAATTAAAAGGAACAGTAGTTGGTTCTGTAGGTAATTTTCGGGATAAAAAAGGGATTGAATATCTCTTAGACGCTTGTCAAACAATAGAAACAGAATTTACTTTATTATTTGTTGGTGAGTTTGTTGCTAAAGAAAGAGAATATTGGGAGCAAGAATTAATAAATAGTGGCTTAAAAGACAAAATAATAATTACCGGTAAAGTAAGTCGAGAACAAGCCTTGGGATATTTAGCCTATATGGACATCTTTGCCATTCCTTCTCTCAATGATGGTTGTCCTAATGCCTTACTCGAAGCCATGTTAGCCGAAAAAGCGGTGGTGGGTACAAATGTCGATGCGATCGCCGAAATTATTGAAGATGGTGTCAACGGTTTACTTGTAAATCCCTATTCCAGTGAGGAGTTGAAAATTGCGATCGCGCAATTAATAGATAATCCTTTACTCAGAAAGAGTTTTGGTAAAGCAGCTAAACAAAAAGTTATTCAAGATTTAAACCCTGCTGTAGAACAAGCCAACTGGCGAGAGATTTACGCTCGCGTTTTGGCAGTAAATACTCAACCTAAAATTCAAGTTTTGGCAGGGTAACGGGAGTCATAGGTAATGGGTAATGGGTAATGGGTAATGGGTAATGGGTAGGTAGTAGGTGATAGATCGACAATTAACTATTAACGATTTGCAATTAACAACTAATTATGAACGAGAACAAAGTAACATTAATCGTCGTACCGAGAGAACGTTTTAGCTATACTCGCGAATCTCTAGAAAGTATTTATCAACATACTGATTATCCTTTTGATTTAGTTTATGTTGATGGTAATTCCCCAAGACATATTCAAGACTATTTAGCTAATCAAGCATCAGTCAAAGATTTCAAGTTAATTAGAACTGAACAGTATCTTTCTCCCAATCAAGCGAGAAATATTGGCTTACAATTCGTCAAAACTAAATACGTTGTTTTCGTTGACAATGACATTCATGTTGCCCCTGGTTGGTTAGAAAAATTAGTGAACTGTGCCGAAGAAACGGAAGCAACAGTAGTTTGTCCTCTAGTTTGTATTGGTAAAAACCTCCATTCCAAAGTCCACCTGGCTGGAGGAGAAGCACACATAGTCCTAGAGGTTAAAAATGACAAAATGAAACGCAAAGTTTACGAAAAGCACTATTTTGTCAATCGTCCTGTGGCCGAAGTCCAAGACAAATTGAAACGGCGAGAATGTAAATTTGCCGAGTTTCACTGTATGTTAGTCCGCAGGGATATCTTTGACACCATTGGTTTATTAGATGAAAAATTACTCAGCACCAGAGAACACATTGATTTCTCGATGTCTGTTACCAATGCAGGAGGCAAAATCTATTGTGAACCTGATTCTATAACTACCTATGTTCCCGATACTGGGTTTGAATGGTCAGATTTAACTTACTTCATGTTGCGCTGGAGTGATGCTTGGGAAGTTGCTAGTCTCGAACACTTTATGCAGAAGTGGGATTTAACCAAAAAAGATAAGTACTTCAAAAAACGCTACAGTCGCCTAGGACAACGCCGTCATCAAGCCTTTTTACGTCCCTTAGTTAGAAAACTTTCCTTTGGTGGTTATGCAACTTGGCTGGAAAAAATGTTGGTGGCAGCAGAAAGAAAGGTCAACAAATATATTAGTCATCAGTTATCAGTAACCAGTGACCAGTGAGCGAAGTAGGAAATAAAAAATAGGAAATAGGAAGTAAGTAGGTGGGTGTAATTAAATTGGAAATGAAGTTAGGGAGTAACAAGTAACGAGTAACGAGTAATATGCGGAGCGGTGACGCGATATGCGGAGCGGTATCTCTAACTATGCGAGACAAGTCCTTTAGGACGAAGGAGCTAATCCTTTAGGAATCCTTTAGGACAAATAGCTCTAAGGGTAGGGGTTTAATCAATTATTTTGCCTACCTACTTAACAATCAACAATTAATTATCAGTGACCAATTAATCTTTTCTGACCTCTGACTTCTTATCTCAAAACTCCAGTTTTATATTTGGACAAGATATAAATATCAAGCAGATTGTCAATTGAGTAATAATACTTAGTCAATAAGACTATTTAAAGTTTTGTTGAGTTAACAAGATTTTTAGAATCAAGAAAAACAGCAAGTTATTAACTAACTTGAATTTCAAAGTATTAAGAATAGTAAAATTTCAAAATTTAGTCATAAAAATCCAAAATATCAGGTTATGTGTAGCTTAGTTATTCAACAAATTTATCATAGTTTGAAACACTAATAAAATGGTTAGCTATTCTCAATAAGATTTTAATATTTTCTTTAGCTTGACAAAACTTAATTAGAAATAGATGAACGTATATATTCAACACAAATAATAATGAAAAAAAAACGACCAAAGAACCTAAAGCAAGGAATATCGGGACTTAATCGCATAGTAAAGCATTTTCTGCCCCAAATTCGTCAACAGGCAGGCTTACTTACTATTTCCTTCTTGGCACTATTAGCCGAAACGGGTTTGCATATGCTTGAACCTTGGCCTCTCAAGTTTATTTTTGATGAGATTATTTTCAAGGGGTTTAAAGTTGAAAGTCTAAAAGTTCCGTTCTTAGATGATTTTAATGTCATTACCTTATTAACCCTGTTAGCGGTTGCCTTAGTAATTATTGCTTTGTTACGTGGCTCAATGGCTTATGTCAGCACAGCAGGAATGGCGGTAGCTGCAACCAAGATATTGAGTGAGATTCGAGCTAATTTATATTCTCACATTCAAAGCTTGTCTCTTTCTTTTCATAACAAAGCCAAAACGGGGGATTTAATTACTCGCGTTACTTATGACATTGAAAGATTGCGAGAAGTAACAGTCGTTGCTGCTTTACCTTTAGTCACCAACACCTTAACTATGGTGGGAATGTTAGGGGTGATGATGTGGTTGAATATCCAGTTAGCTTTAATTGCGGTGGCTATCTTCCCCATATTTTTAATGACCACTGCCACTATGAGCAAACGCATTCATAAGGTGGCAAAGAAACAACGCCAAAGGGAAGGAGTAATGGCAGCTAATGCAGCCGAGGCTATCGGTGCGATTAAAGTAGTGCAAGCTTTATCCCTTGAGTCTCGTTTAGAAAAAACCTTTGCTAAACAAAACCAAAAAAGCCTCAATGAAAGCGCACAAACCCAAAAACTACGGGCAGGACAAGAGCGTACCGTAGAAGTGCTAGTGGCGATCGCAACTTCGATTGTTCTCTGGCGAGGAGTACAGTTAGTAATGGTTAAGACTATTACCCCAGGGGACTTACTAGTGTTTATCACCTATCTTAAAGTGGCGTTTAAACCCATGCGCCAATTGGCAAAATATACAGGACAAATTGCTAAAGCGATCGCTTCTGGAGAAAGAATTATCGATCTATTAGACATAGTACCTGAAGTTAGAGATTCTAAATGGGCTTATCCTGCACCTTTGTTTCGGGGGATGGTCGAGTTTCGTTGCGTAAGTTTTGCCTACGAAAATCAAGCCAATACTCTTAATAATCTCTCTTTAACCGTCTTACCAGGACAGAAAGTAGCTTTAGTTGGTGCTTCTGGTGGCGGTAAATCAACTTTGGTTAGTCTCCTGCTACGCCTTTACGATCCTCAACAAGGTGGAGTACTAATAGATGAACATGATCTTAGAGAATACACTCTCGATTCCCTCAGAAAACAAATCAGTATTGTCTTGCAGGAAAGCATTCTTTTTGCTGCCAGCATTAAAGATAATATCGCCTATGGTTGCGTCGAAGCTACTGATAAAGAAATCGAAATGGCTGCCCGTTTAGCCAATGCCCACGATTTTATCATGGCACTCCCAGAAGGTTACGATACCGTTGTGGGAGAAAGAGGCGCAACCCTTTCAGGAGGACAAAGACAACGAATTGCGATCGCTCGTGCTGCTATTCGTAATGCTCCCATCGTTATTCTCGATGAACCCACCGTCGGACTAGATAACCATAGCGAACGCATTGTTACCGATGCTTTAGATCGTTTAACGCAAACATCAACTACTTTTTTAATCACCCACGATTTAAGAACTGCCCAAAATGCCGACCAAATTTTTTATCTGGAAGGGGGTCAAGTTTTAGAACAGGGAACACACGAACAATTAATGAAACTGGGTAAGCATTATGCAACTCTTTATCGCTTACAACAAACTGTTAATGTTAGTTGAAATTTAAATACTTTTATTCCAATACTCTAAACCATTAACGATTATTTCTTCGAGCCAAACTTTAAAACGTTCTATCAGCGCAGTTTTTTCATCAGCATAGGAGAATTGAAAAGGAGATTCTGAAAGTGTTTGTATATCATTGGTGTTACTTTCTCCGTTACCAGAATCATCTCGATGATAGGCACAAGCCGAACATACTAACAATCCTCGATATTCATGACCAAGCACGTGAAATGATAACAAAATTATAGTTGGATATTGAACGTCAATAATTAACTGTATCCACTGGTGATATGAGCGAAGATTAGCAAAATAGTCTAATTGTTTAGCAGTTTCGACAATTTGATAACGATGATAATGGGATTGAGAACCATCAGATTTTGGAGTAACTGTAAAAACTTGAAATTCATCTAATAAATTTGATAGCGAAAGTTTAATTTCCGCAATAACTTCTTCTAAACGTTGCAATGCCAAATCGTATAAATCTTTGGCAAAACCTTCAACTTGATGACATCTATTTTGGATTGTTATCGATTGATTCTGATTAAGTTTGTCAGCAATAGAGGCAATAACAATTTGAGTACGGCGTGATTCCGATAAGATTTGCTCGGATAAACCAAGACTGCGAATAAAAGCTCTTTTTTGATTTTTCGCAAATAAATTAATCAAATCTGATAAATCACCTCGATCTGCTTTTTCTGAAGCTTGAATATATATTGCCCGATCATCACGAGTAATTACCAAAGGAAACCAACCCACTTGTATAAAAACTAAATTTCCAAGACATCGAGCAACACGACCATTACCATCTTGGCAAGGATGAATTTGGGTAAAACGATGATGTAACCAAGCTGATTTGATTTCAGGTGGTATCTTTTTATGGTTATGCTGATGATGTAATTCAATTAATCGATCCATTTCCGAAGCTACTTGTTCTGGAGGACAATATTCATGAATAGAGCCATCTCCTCTCATCGGATTATTTGCCTGTTTTTTCCAATCTCCTCTTATTAGTGGGACATTGATAACTTGACCTGTAGATGGTACTAATGCCTCTGTACTATCTTGATTTTGAGTGAGAAGTTGATGTAACTGCTTAACATAAAAAGTTGATAAACTTCTTGTTCTGCCAACAAAATCAAATAAACTTTCCATTGCTGCTTTTTGATCTTGAATCAAAGCAATTACCTGAGCTACAGGTCGATCTGTAGAACCATGGGGAATTAAAGATTCGTTGATTCCTTGCTCAATTAATAATCGCGTTACTCCGCGATCTAGTGTATATAACCTTTCAATAATTCCCGTCTCAATTGCTATTTCACGGCGCAATTTTTCCATATAAGTTTTAAATTCACCAGAGTCACGCAAACGATCTGCTTGCTCATTCCAAACGGTTACTAAAGGTGGTAACTCAGGATTAGCCCATTTTTGCCAATCTGTTGGTAAGTCGTTTATTGGTTGCCATTGCATAACAGTTGTTGTAGATATTATGTAGATATTATTTATTCTTGATTATAAAATTTGCGATCGCTTCAGGCTTTAATTCCTCCACTTCTCTAAAGTGGAAAAATCCCATAGTGGTGGGTTTATTTTCCCACTATGCCAGTCAAGCTAATAGCTACCGCGAAGCGGTTTAATATTTGATTTATTATGAAAAATTTCTCACACAAGCTTCACTTCATTTTCATTGGAATAGACAAATCTATATACAGTAATGAGTAAGTAAGCAATAATTATTAATTTATGAATAATTTCTTATCTCCTTCCGCTCCCTTTACCAAAATAATCCTAGTTCGCCATGCTCGCACTACCTATAACGAACAGGGCAGATATCAAGGTAGTAGTGATGACTCGGTATTAACAGAAAAAGGACATCAAGATGCTTACTCTACAGGATTAGCTTTGCAAAAGTATAATTTTGATGCGATTTATACTAGTCCGTTAACCAGAGTTCAACAAACCACTCAAGCAATTCTTGCTACTTTTAAACAAAAAAATAATAATATACCTCCTCTATTTATCGATCGCCAGTTAACTGAAATTCAAATGTCAGATTGGCAGGGATTATTGTATCAAGAGGTTAAAGAAAAATTTATTGATGCTTATAATTATTGGCAGAATACTCCCCATCTTTTTACTTTAAATGGTACTTTGTTTCCTGTGAGAGAACTATTTAAGCAAGCACAACAATTTTGGCAAAAAATTTTAACTAAACATCGCGGTCAAACTATTTTAATTGTGGCGCACGGTGGCACTAATCGAGCTTTAATCAGTACGGCGGTTGGTTTAAATCCAGAATATTATCATAGCTTGCAGCAATCTAATTGTGGGATCAGTTGCTTGGAATTTTACTCAAAACATAACATTGGTGAGCTTAAATACTTAAACGTCACCAATCATTTAGGCGAAACCTTACCAAAACTTAAAGCAGGAAAAACTGGCTGGCGATGGTTATTATTATCTAAAGCTAATGCCAAAAATATAGCTAAATATTCCTGTGTAACAGGATTAATAAATAGTAACTCAATTGATTTACTATTAACCGATCGCTCAGTATCAGGATACCCAATTAAGGATCTAGTAGCCCAATCTAAAATTCCTCATATATCTCTAGCGCAAAACCATTTTTTAGATTGGCAACAAACAATTATTAAGCAAAAAAAATACTTTTTAAGTTCAGAACAAGCAAGTTTAACTACTGGTTTAATTATTGCTTCAGATAAATTACTAGCCCAAATTTTACAGACAACTTTGAAGATAAATACTTTAAATATCGCAGCTCATCTTGCTATCATTCATTATCCTCAAAATTATAGCTATTCAATCTTGCAGGGAATATTACCACTGATGGCAGTGAGCAGTCAAAAGTTAACAGTTAATCAGTAATTTTTGATTAATCTACACATTGTCTTACTTTGATTTCAATCCAAGTAAAATAGATAATCTTGCCTTGCTATAAACAAATTAATGAAAATAAAATTTAAACAAAAAATAAAATTAGGAATTATTGTAATCATATCTTTTTTTAATACTTCTGCTGCTTTAGCTAATAATATTAAATCAATTCCTGCTGTATCAAAATTAAAAAATATTCACACTGGAGACTGGGAATATCAAGCTTTACAATCTCTAGCTCAACGTTATAGCTGTACTGAAAAATGGCAAAACGATCAAAGCGATCGCCCTCTAAGTCGTTATGAATTTGCAGTCGGGTTAAATCATTGTCTACAACAAATAGATACTATTTCATCTCAAAAAGACTTGACTATTTTACAAAGATTACAACAAGATTTTACTCCAGAATTAGCTCGATTAACCAATAAGGTAGCTCAAGTCGAAGCTAATATTACTCAACTTGAATCAGAACAATTCTCCACCACAACTAAATTTAATGGTCAGGTTTTATTCTTTTTAACTGATAGCTTTGGACAAGAAGATAATAGTCAAACTACCTTTGGCTACCGCACCAGATTAATTTTTGATACGAGTTTCTCAGGTCAAGATCTCCTGAGAGTTCGTTTAGAAAGTAGCGATCTTGGTCGTTTAGATGATGTGACAGATACTTCCCTAAGTCGTCTAAGTGTTGATAGTGACAGCGATAATCAAATCGAAATATCAGAACTATCCTATACTTTTCAAACGAGCGATCGCACAGAAATTCTTTTCGGCACAGCAGGAGTTAGTCTGAATGATGTCGGAGAAGTTTTAAATCCTTTTTCCAGTAGTAGTAGTGGTGCAGTTTCTCGATTTGGTCGCAGAGATCCAGCTACTTTACGCGCCCCTGGAGGTTCAGGAATTGGCATTAAACAGGAATTTAGTGATGAAATACTAGGATTTGCGGGTTATTTTATTAATAATGAAGATGTAGCCGATCCTCAAGCTGGTAGAGGCTTATTTGATAGCTCTTATAGTGCGATCGCTCAATTAGTAATTAAACCAGAGGATGAATTAGCTTTTGCTGCTACCTATACCCGTACCTATGAACGTAATGATGATGTTAACCTGATGGGTTCTACGGGAGTTGAGGATGCTAACGAACCTTTTGAACAAAATGCCACTACCTCAAATAATTTTGGTTTACAAGCTAACTGGGAAGTCACTTCTGGTTTAGAAATTGGCGGTTGGGTTGGTTATACTCAAGCCCAACAACAGGAAAATGGTGATGCTAGCGCAACTATCCTCAACGGTGCGTTGACTTTTGCTTTCCCCGATTTAGGCGCAGAAAATAACCTAGGAGGAATTATCATTGGTGTACCACCTGTAATTAGCGGTCATGATGATGATAATTTAATTACGGAAGACACTCCTATACATATAGAAGCTTTATACCGTATAGAAGTTAATGACTATATCGAAATTACGCCTGGAGGATTTGTCGTTATTAACCCCGACACCGAAGATGGTAATACTTTGTGGGTAGGAACAGTAAGAACAGAATTTAGCTTTTGATCCGTTCAATTTTCTTCTTTTTATCCGAAGTATCGAGCGCGAGCTATGCTTTGTAAAACTCGACCGTTCTTCCTGCCAACTCAGCAACCTTGTCAATTAAATTTTGACGTTGTGATTCATTCATTGCCACAAAAGAATTAGCCAGAGCTACTTTTTCCTGCATTTGTTGGGGATTATTAAAACCTGTTACCAAAACACTAATCGGCATTGACCAAGCAAAATGAACTGCCTCGGCAATACTTACTAGGTTAGGAACAATTTTGGGATTATTGCCCGATTGTCCATGAGCCGAACCACCAAAAAAACCACCATTGGCTAGGGATTTCATGGCAATTACGCCGATCTTGCGCTCAATTAACTGGGGCATGACTTGTTTGATAAAGCTAGAATAGCTAGGATCGGCAAGATTAACTGGCATTTGACAAGTATCAAAAATATCCGACTCTGCCAATACTTGTAGATGGGCTGCTGGTTGGGTATGACCTGTAAAGCCGATATGTCTAACTTTTCCTGAAGCTTTAGCCTCTGCCATTACAGACCATACACCGTTGGTAATGCGATCGCTGACATCATCAGGACTATTGACACTATGGACTTGCCATAAATCGAGATAGTCAGTATTTAATTCTCGTAAGGAATCTTCTAAATCGCGACGAGCATCCTCAGTATTTTGAGCAGTAGTTTTGCTCATCAAATAAATATCATCCCGATATTTAGGAGTCAGCAATTTCCCCATCATCCTTTCGCTACCCCCAGACTGATACATACGAGCCGTATCAAAAAAACGTACTCCACCCTGCAAAGCAATTTCAATAGTTTCTTGGGCATCTCTTTCACTCAAGCCTCCCAAATGAGAGCCTCCCACCCCCAGCATTGTTACCGCTTCCCCTGTCTGTCCTAAAGTTCTTAAGGGTAATAATTTACCCCAGCGATCCGTAGGTAAATCGCTTTTTTGTTGACCTTGGGCATGGGTTTGAGAAGTTAAAATTAACCCTGTAGTTAAGCCTCCTAGCCATTTGAGTAAAGAACGACGCTCCATATTCGATCCCTTAAATTTTAAATATTTATACTTCTAAGATTATTTTAGAGCAGCTGACAAACTACTTTTAGCAAGTCCGATTCTGACTAGCTAAGTAAAAAGCCTAAAAGGATATACGATCGCCAGTTTTTATCTAAATGCGATCGCTTTAAGAATTGTAGAAAGAATTGCACAAAGCGATCGCTCGACGAGCATTTAACTAGCCGTGGTTAAGATATGTTGGGCTAGCTGATCGGGGACTTCTTGTAAATGAGCTACTTGCCAATTAAAAAATCCCACTCCCAAAGTCAGAGAACGTAATTCAATAATAAAATCATGCATTTCCGCTTGGGGTAAATACCCTGTTACCATGTCCCAACTCTGCCAGTTAGGAATGCGATCGTAGCCTAAAATTTGCCCCCGCTTACCAGTAATTAGTTGTAGAGCTTTAGAAGTAAAATCATTCGGCACAGAAACAGTAATTTCTAAAACAGGCTCTAACAAAACTGGGCTACAGTGGGTCATCCCTTCGGTCATTGCGATTCGGGCTGCCTGTTTAAAAGCTTGCTCCGAACTATCTACCGAGTGGTGGGAACCATCGGTTAGGGTAACATCAACATCCACCACAGGAAAACCGAGAGGGCCATGAGCTAAGTATTCTCTCACTCCTGTTTCCACGCCTGGGATATATTGCCGTGGAACTACACCGCCGACAATAGTTTCATGAAATTGAAAACCTTTCCCTCGATCCAAGGGTTTAATATCGAGATATACATCTCCAAAAGCACCGTGTCCCCCACTCTGGTGTTTATAACGACCATGAGAGTTAGTGGCAGAGCGAATAGTTTCTTTGTAAGGTATTTGAGGTAAATTGGTACTCATAGGTAGGTTATACTTGCGTTCGAGACGAGCTAAGGCTACCTGAAGATGAACCTCTCCCTGACCCCATAAAATCACTTCGCGGGTATCACCATGCTGTTCCCAATGCAAGGACGGGTCTTCTGCCAAAAGTTTACCCAAGGCACTACTAAGTTTGACTTCATCCTTACGGTTTTGTGGCGTAATCGCCAGAGCATAGACTGGAGCGATCGCTTCTGCTTGAGGCAAGGGTGCAACTGGTTCTGTCGCATTGGAAAGAGTATCTCCTGTAACAGCATGATCCAATTTACCAAGGGCGACGATCCTGCCCATAGATGCTCTTGGCAAAGGGTTCTGCTGTTGTCCCCTTAATTGATAAATACCGCCAATTCTTTCCCCATTCAGGATCATTCCTTCTGTCAGCTCTCCCTGCCAAACTCTAACTAGGGATAAGCGTCCACCTTGAGCAGTAAAATAGGTTTTCAAGACTTGCGCAATGGTATCACCATCACCTACGGCATTAACATCTAAACCTCGACGTTGAGCCGTAACCTCAGGAGATGGAGCCTCTTTAACTAAAGCATCAAGGAGGGGACGAACGCCAAAATCATGTTCTGCCACCCCAAAAAAGACAGGCACAATTAAGTCAGCACCTAGCTCTTGTTTCAAATCCTGGAGTATTTCGGTTTGAGACGGCTCAATTTCCTCAATTAATTCTTCCAATAAATTGTCGTCAAATTCAGCCAGGGTTTCTAGCATTTCCTGACGAGTAATTTTTTCCAACTCCATCAATTCTGCTGGTAAAGCAATGGGATCCGCAGGCTGTTGATGATGATATTGATAAGCTTGTTCCGATACTAGGTCAATATAGCCAATGGTCTGCTCCGCTTGAACAATGGGGTACTGTTGCGGCACGAGGGGACGGCTGGAAACTTTTTTTAACGCCTGAAGAATCTCCCCATAACCATAGGAACTGCGATCCATCTTATTGATAAATACTAAATGGGGAATTTCCCAATCATCAAGAAACTTAAATAAAGGAGCCAAGGTTAAAACCTTATCAACCAATGGTTCGCAAACCACCACCACAACTCCAGCACCCACTAGGGCATTGTAGGTTTCCTGGACAAATTCCACTGACCCAGGACAGTCTAAAAAGGTCAAATTAATTCCTTGATGCTCGGTATCGGCAACGGATAGTTCTACGCTCATTTGGCGATCGCGTGCTTCGGTTGAACTATCACCAACTGTATTTTTTTCCTTGATACTGCCTTTACGAGAAATTTGTTTGGTTACAAATAAAATACTTTCGAGTAATGTTGTCTTGCCGCTAGAGTATGGGCCCACAATTGCCACATTACGGGTGTTTTTGATGTTGCTGTTACTCATAACTCAACCCCAAAATAATATTTATTATTAGTTAGAACACTGTTTATTTGACACATTAGGTCAAGAGTGTCTCTAGCTCTATTATTTCAGTTTTGAAGCCTCTGACAGATGTTGCGGGAGTGTTTCTTAATGAACAATTACACTTACTGGCAATGGTATTGCGATCGCCTAAGTGGGAAAAAGTCCGATTTGAAGGCTACGCTACAATGACTAGAGCTATCTATATTGAAGCAATTGAATCTTATACAGATGCTGTACAAGAAACTTTTAGGCAAATCTGTATCATTGAAAATGCCGTAATTTAGTTAACCAATAAACCCGCAAATTATGTATGATTATTCGAGCCGTAATTGAATGGGATGCAGAAGCAGAAGCTTACTCTGCTACTTGCCCTGAACTTAATTTTATTTCATCCTGTGGCGATACCAAAAAAGAAGCGATCGCTAATTTAGAAGATGCAATTAAATTAATGCTTGAGCCTATTCCAGGTGATTTATATTCTAGTAATTCAACCTCTGAACAAATCGAATTGGTTTTGTAGAGAGAATAATTAAATGTCTCCTCGTACTCCTAGATTAACTGCAAAACAAATTATCAAACAACTCAAAAATTTTTTGTATGAATCATAAAGAAATACTCCAAGCAAAACGTTCAGAAATATTAGATATTGCTCAAAAGCATGGCGCATCAAATATTCGTATTTTTGGTTCTGTAGTTAGAAATGAAACTACGACGAATAGTGATATTGATTTCTTGATGGATATAGAGCCTGGAAAAAATCTATTAGATAGAATTGCGTTGATTCAAGATTTAGAGGATTTACTTGGCTATAAAGTAGATGTTGCTAAACCAGAAGTTTTACATGAATACATTAGAGAGCAAGTTTTGCAAGAAGCTATTCCTCTATGAAAAACGATTTACTTTATCTGAGTAATATTCAAGAATGTATTGAGGCAATTGAATCTTACACAGATGCTGGAGAAGAAACTTTCATGCGTACCCGTATTATTCAAGATGCTGTAATTAGAAATTTTGAAGTGATAGGGGAAGCAACAAAAAGACTGTCGCCAAAAATCAAAGAAAAATATCCAGAAATACCTTGGAGAAGAATTGCTGGGTTAAGAGATGTTTTAATTCATGATTATCTAAGAGTTGATTTAGCTGAAGTTTGGGGAATCATTAGCGACTATTTACCTGAATTAAAAATTAAAATTAGGATGATTATTCAAGACATTGAAGACTAAATCAAAGCAATTTATTTTTTTATTGTGCCAAGCGCGATCGCACATCCTGTTAATTTCCAACTCTCTCAAGCTTGAAAAAAAGCGATTGTCTTGACTAAGCTACAATTGTCAAATGTCATCTATATTATTAGATTATTTAGTTGATGATACTAATCAAGATGGAACTGCCGATGGAGCAGGCGATCGCGCCATGAATTTTAAGAAGCATAGGGTTGAATTTCTGTTAAAACTTTTCCTAAATTTCGCTTTGCTTCCATCAGTTCATAAGCATTTTGAAGTCTGAGAAAATATCCTTCTGATAACCCGAAGAAACGGCATAGCCTTAAGTCGGTGTCTGCTGTCACTCGTCTTGTCCCATTAATGATCGCATGAATTCTGTTAGATGGGACATTAATAGCCTTTGCTAAAGCATTTTGACTCATCCCAATTTCTTCAAGAAATTCTGCTTTGAGAATTTCACCTACTTTTGGATTATCTAATAATTTGTTATTCATTATCTGCTTTGATATGTACAGTAGTTAAGTAAAATTAGGAATGATAGTCAACAATTTCCACATTACTGGCATTTTCTTTCTTCCAAATAAAACAGATTCTCCACTGGCGATCAATCCTAATGCTGTATTCTCCCTTCAAGCTTTCTAACTTATTTCCTGGTGGGTTTTGTAGATCAGCTATGAGATATCAATCTATAAAGTGAATATCAAATTTTATTATTTATCATTTTCTAAATTGTATTCTTGCGTTATTAATTGAATAGAACGATCAATTATTTTAATACTTTCAACTTCATCATTACCATAACCACCTATTTCTTGAAATTTTCGAGCAGTTACCAGAAGTCGAGATTCATAAGACCCTATTGTTGTATTATATGCTTTAACAGTATCATCAAGCTTTTTACGGACAGTGTTTAAATGCTGTGTAAATTTAATAAATCTGTCATATAGTTCTCGACCTAAATTACCAATTGCTTGAGCATTTTCTGCAACTCGTTCCTGCCTCCAACCATACTCTATGGTTTTTAATAGTGTAATTAAAGTTGTTGGTGTAGCCAAAATAACTTTCTTTTCTATTCCAAACTCAATTAACCTTGGGTCTTGTTGAAGAGCAGCACTGAAAAATACTTCCCCAGGTAAAAACATAATCACAAATTCAGGTGTTTGATTAAATTGTTCCCAATAATTTTTGGAACTTAGTTGATTAATGTGAGTACGAATATGTCCAGCATGATTTTTCAAACACGCAAGCTGTATTGATTCTTCTTTTGCTTCTATAGCTTCTAAATAGGCTTTTAAAGGAGTCTTAGAATCTACAATTACTTGTTTTTTGCCAGGAAGCTTAACAATTAAGTCTGGTCTACTAGGAGAACCGTCTTCAGTGTGAACAGTTTCTTGAATGGTAAAGTCGCAGTGTTCTTGCATACCTGACAATTCCACTACGCGCTTCAATTGCATTTCTCCCCATATACCACGAACTACAGGCTGACGCAAAGCTTTTGATAAATTAGCGGTTTCAGTTTGTAGTTGATATTGAGCATTAACAACGGACTGTAGTTGTTCTGAAATTTTACCCTTATCTTCTTGTCGAGAATTTTCAATTTCTTTAATTTGTTTATTAAATGCCTCAAGGGAGCTATTTAATGGTGAAACTAAGTTGTCTAATCGATTATGAGAGGACTGATGAATGTTGGCAAAAGTTTCCTTGGCTACTTCAATAAATTGCTGATTATTATGTTGTAAAGCTTTAGAAGAGAGGAGTTCAAAGGTGCTGGTAAATTTTTGTTCTAGGTTTTCAAGTAAATCTAATTGAGATTCTAAGTTGGATAATTTTGCTATTAAATCATTTTTTTCGGCTTGAAACTCTTGATTTTTAATTTTTTCTTGTTCTAGTTCTTGTCTGAGATAAGCTAGTTGTTCTTGTTGAGCGTTAGCTGCTGCATTCTTTTGATTAGCTAATTCTATCTCTTCTCGATAACGATTATTTTCTGAATTTACCTGCTGTAAATTAGTATTCAAGTCTTCGATTTTCTGTTTAGCGGATTGCTCTTTGTTGCTTAAATTGGCAGTTAATCTGGATATATCTTCTTTTTGGACAGTAATTTGTGATTGGAGACTCTGAACTTCGCTTGTTTTAATTTGTAACTCTTGCTGCAACTCTGATAAGCGTGATATCTTTGCCTCTGTATCACTGTTGGACAATTTTGCTATTAAATTAGTTTTTTCAGTTTGAAGCCCTTGATTTTTAATTTTTTCTTGTTCTAGTTCTTGTCTAAGATAAGCTAGTTGTTCTTGTTGAGCGTTAGCTGCTGCATTCTTTTGATTGGCTAATTCTATTTCTTCTCGATAACGGTTACTTTCCGAATTTACCTGCTGTAAATTAGTATTCAACTCTTCGATTTTCTGTTTAGCAAATTGCTCTTTGTTGCTTAAATCGGCAGTTAATCTGGATATATCTTCTTTTTGAACAGTAATCTGTGATTGAAGACTCTGAACTTCGCTCGTTTTAATTTGTACCTCTTGCTGCAACTCTGATAAGCGTGATATCTTCGCCTCTGCATCGCTTGCTTTACTGAGAGTTGAGCGAATTTCTATTTCTAACCTTTGATTTTTTTGCTTTTGGTCATTGTTTTCAGCCGACAATGTTTCTAGTTGCGAACAATAAAAAGATAATTTATCATCACTTGCCCGCTTTTGAGATTTTATTTCTTGTATTTGCAAACGCATTGTTAGCCTAATAAACATTCCGCCTAAAATCAATCCAACTATCAAGCCAAGTAAAACTTCCATAAACAAAATTAATTCAAATAAGGATCTGTTATCTAAAATGGCACTTATTTAAACAATTCCCTGCTGTGAAGCTTAAATTAACAAAAGCTGAAAAAAATCTAACTTACAAATATTTTGATTAACCGATTATTAAATTTTAATGGTGGGCAAATTTCTTGATTAAAATGTTGTGTACTCAAAGTATTTTTTTACCCACCCTACATTTGATTGGACGTGCGATCGCAAACTTAAAATTTCTAAAATTTCGGTAATCCCAACCTGCATACTGCTGCAACACCTTCAGATAAAACGTTAGGGTAAATAAATATAAATATAATCGGCAGACATTTATTTACATGACAGACGCAACTATTACCAAAAATCCATTATTAATTGGCAAAGGACTACCTCCCTTTAACGAAATCAAGGCAGAACAAGTCGTTCCAGCCATGACGCAACTATTAAAAGAGTTAGACGAAGCAGTTACTAAACTAGAGTCAAATGTAACTCCTACTTGGTCTGGTTTAATCGAACCCCTGACAGAGTTAGAAGAGCGTTTAGGCTGGAGTTGGGGGATTGTAGGACATTTGATGGGGGTCAAAAATAGTCCTGAATTGCGCGAAGCTTATGAGAAGATGCAGCCAGAGGTAATTAAGTTTTATACCAAGCTAAGTCAAAGCAAGCCTTTATACGAAGCATTTAAAGCAATTAAAGATGGTGCAGAGTGGGATAAATTAGAGCCAGCGCAACAGCGGATTGTTGAGTCTTCTATTAAAGATTTTGAATTATCTGGTGTGGGTTTGACAGGGGAAACTAAAGACAGATTTAATCAGATTCAATTGGAGTCTGGGGAATTATCCACTAAGTTTTCTAATAATGTCTTGGATGCGACTAAGGCTTTTAAACTTAAGCTGACTGATAAAAAAGACGTGGAAGGCTTACCTCCTAGTGCTTTGGGCTTGATGGCGCAAACTGCTAAAGCTGAAGGCGATGAAGACGCAACTGCTGAAAATGGCCCTTGGGTAGTTACTTTGGATTATCCTAGTTATGTTCCCTACATGAAATATGCCACAAATCGGGAATTGCGGGAAAAACTATATAAAGCTTTTGTCTCTCGTGCTGCTAGTGGTGAATTGGATAATCGTGGCAATATCGATCGCATTTTAGAATTAAGAAAAGAAAAAGCAAATATTCTCGGTTTTGCTAATTTTGCGGAATTGAGTTTAGCTAAAAAAATGGCGACTGATGTAGATGCAGTCCAAAAGCTACAGGATGATCTGCGAGGTGCTAGTTATGATGCAGCAGTTAAAGAATTTGAAGAGTTGAAAGCTTTTGCAGGACAAGAAGATCTTAAGCATTGGGATGTAAGTTATTGGGCAGAGAAGCAGCGAGAAGCTAAATTTGACTTTAATGAGGAAGAATTGCGTCCTTACTTCTCTTTACCTAAAGTTTTGGATGGTTTATTTGGTTTAGCTAACCGTATCTTTGACGTAACCATTACCGCAGCCGATGGGGAAGCACCTGTATGGCACGAAGATGTACGCTACTTTAAGATAGCTGATGAAAATGGAGCGATCGCCTTTTTCTATCTCGATCCTTATTCTCGTCCCGCCGAAAAACGTGGTGGTGCGTGGATGAATGACTGTGTTAGTCGAGCAAAAATGACTGTAGAAGGTAAGACAGAAACTCGTTTACCAGTGGCATATCTCACCTGTAACCAAACTCCTCCTGTGGACGACAAACCTAGCTTGATGACTTTTGGTGAGGTAACTACCCTCTTTCATGAATTTGGTCATGGTTTACAGCATATGTTGACTACCATTGATTATGTCGGTGCAGCGGGAATCAATAACGTGGAATGGGATGCAGTAGAGTTACCCAGTCAGTTTATGGAAAACTGGTGTTACGATCGCCCGACTCTTTTCGGCATGGCAAAACACTATCAAACTGGCGAAACTTTGCCTGAAGCATATTATCAAAAGTTAGTTGCTGCGAAAAACTATATGAGTGGCTCAGGAATGCTGCGCCAACTGCATTTTGGGATGTTAGATATGGAACTCCATTCTAATTATGAACCAGGAGGAACAGAAACTCCTAATGATGTGCGCGATCGCCTAGCTAAAACTACTAGCGTCCTACAACCCATTCCTGAAGACAATTTCCTTTGTTCTTTTGGACATATTTTTGCTGGCGGATATGCAGCAGGATACTATAGCTACAAATGGGCGGAAGTTTTAAGCGCCGATGCCTTTGCTGCTTTTGAAGAAGTTGGTCTGGAGAATGAAACAGCAGTGAAAACTGTAGGTAAACGTTTTAAAGATACTGTTCTGTCTCTCGGTGGTAGCTTACACCCGATGGAAGTATTTCAATCTTTCCGAGGTAGAGAGCCACAAACTGAGCCTTTATTAAGACATAGCGGATTATTAGATGCTGCTTAGTAGATCGTTAAGTTTGAATTGATGGGTTGAGATTAAATAGTGGGTAGTGGGTAGTAGGTAGTAGGTAGTAGGTAGTAGGTAGTAGGGGCGATTCGCGAATCGTCCCTACAAGATCGCATGTTTTTTATTTGGAATGACTATATTTCATTTTAATTTTCAATCAATTCAATCAAGAAGTACCAGAAGTATTAAAACTATTGACAATTACAAAAGCTGGAAATGCAGTTAGAGAAAAAGCGAATCGTTGTTATAGGAGCTAGTCGAGGTATTGGTGCGGCTGTAACTCAACATTTTGTTCAAAAAGGTGATTATGTGGTTTCCGTCTCAAGAAGCCAGCCAGTCGCAGGAGAATGGATTCAAGCAGATATTTCCACTCCAGAAGGCATAAAATTAGTTGCCGATACTATTGGTGAATCTAAATTGGATGCCCTATTATTCATGGGGGGAGTTTGGGAAGACGGAGCATTTACAGAACAATACAACTTTATGCAAAGTTCCGATCGAGAAACTCGCTATGTGATAGCAGTAAATACTATTGCTCCCATCGAACTGACTAAACAGCTTACCAAAAATCTGATTAAATCCGACAACCCAAGAGCGATATTTATTGGCTCACTATCTGGGTTGGATAATTCAGCATCAATTGAGGTGGCTAACACAGCCTCAAAGTTTGGCTTGAGAGGAGCAGCGCAAGCATTAAAGTTAGCATTATTTGATTACAAAATAGGTATTACAGTTATTAACCCTGGTAATGTTGCTACAGAAGAAGTGGTGGCAGATATTGAGGAGGGCAGATTTTCGCAACAAGTTCCGATTCCTCTGGCGGATATAATTTCTGTGGTTGAATGGATTTTAACACTTTCAAAAACTGTAGATATCGGGGAGATTAATATGCGGTAGAAAAGTTAATTAATTTGCGTTTACAAGTATGTATCAATTCCCAGATTCTGAACTTTAAAAACAGCTTCATCCCCAGCCGATCGGTGAAAAAGAGTGCAACACATGATTTTAATATTCAAGTAAATTCTGCGATCGCCAAAATTAAAACTTGGATTTTGAAGTTAGATTTAATCTTTTGAGCTTTTATTAGATAATAGAACTTAAAGTTGACGATTTTTTGGCAAATAGGTAAAGAGTGAAAAAGCTAATTCGCGGACTAGATAAATTCAGGCAAACATATGTCAGTAGTCATCAAGAGCTATTAGAGCAGCTTGCTCATGGTCAAAAGCCGAGGGTGCTATTCATTGCCTGTTCAGACTCTAGGGTCGATCCCAACTTAATCACTAATACTGATATGGGAGAACTATTTGTCATTCGTAACGCAGGCAATATTATTCCTCCCTATGGTGCTGCCAATGGTGGGGAAGGTGGCACAATTGAGTATGCCATTAACGCCTTGGGTATCGAGCAGGTAGTTGTCTGCGGACATTCTAACTGTGGCGCGATGAAAGGGTTATTGAAGCTCAATAAACTGCAAAAAGATATGCCTCTGGTTTACGATTGGCTCAAACATGCCGAAGCAACTCGCCGTCTAGTGCTGGAAAACTATTCTAACTATAACGATGAAGATTTGATGGATATGTTGGTGGCAGAAAATGTCCTGATTCAGATCGATAATCTCAAAACCTATCCCATCGTCAGAACTAGACTACATCAAGGCAAACTCAAGATCTATGCCTGGGTTTACAACATCGAAACAGGAGAGGTATTAGCCTATGACGCTAAGACTCATACCTATGTCCCCCCTGAAGGACAACTATTAGAAGAAGAAGAGACTCCAGCCCGTCCCTTTTCCAATAGTCGCGATCGCGAGTCCCTCATCCCCATCAAAAAAGAATTAGAAGCCTTATTAAAAGCCAATCCTGAAACTCCTCAAGCAGCCGAAGCAGCAACGCGATCGCTGGTCTACCTATTTGATAAAGCTCGACGCTTGGGAATGAATAATATCGAACTACAAAACTATCATTCCTTATTCTCCGAGTCAGTACAACTTTGGGCAGAGCAAATGTATTCTCATGTTTAATAACAGTAATCAGTAATCAGTAACCAGTAATCATGCAAGTCATCCCAGCAATAGATTTACTAGACGGTAAATGTGTCCGTCTTTATCAAGGCGATTATAATCAGGCTTCAGTTTTCAACGATAATCCTGTAGAAGTTGCTCTTCAATGGGCAGCAGAAGGGGCAACCAGACTCCATGTAGTCGATTTAGACGGAGCAAAAGAAGGTAAATCAGTTAATTTATCAGTGATTGAGGCGATCGCCAAAGCGATCGATATTCCCGTCCAGGTTGGCGGTGGTTTACGCGATCGCGCAGGAGTTGATCGATTACTCAAAACAGGAGTTCAGCAAGCTATTTTGGGTACTGTAGCAGTCGAAAAACCAGAGCTAGTCACAGAATTATGTCAAGAGTTTCCCAATCAAATTGTGGTTGGCATTGATGCCCGTAACGGCATGGTAGCAACTAGGGGATGGTTAGAAACTTCTGAAGTCGCAGCCACAGATTTAGCCCAACGGATGGCTCAACAAGGGGCAGCAGCAATTATTTATACCGATATTCATCGTGATGGTACTTTATCGGGGCCTAACATGGATGCACTCAGGGAATTAGCGCAAGCAATTGAGATTCCCGTAATTGCCTCTGGTGGTGTAAGCTCCCTAACCGACTTATTGAGTCTTCTGAGCCTCGAACCAATAGGAGTTACAGGCGTAATTGTTGGTCGGGCAATCTATACGGGAGATGTGAGTCTTAAAGAAGCAGTCAGGGCAGTAGGTGAAGGACGTTGGCAGGATGTTCCCCCTGAGACAAATACTTTTATTGTTTAGAAATGAATGAGATAAAGCTGAAACTTTATTACCTATTACCCATTACCCATTACCCATTACCTTTGCTCAACTTTTAAATGTTGTATACCAACAGGATTTAGTATCATTTACCTGCTTTCGCTGCTACCGCCACACCAATAACCTCAATTTTATTCTGTTGCAATACTTTAATTGATTCTTTAACAGTAGTTCCTGTGGTGTAAATATCATCTAGCAGTAAAACAGGATATTTGGGCAGTTTCGCGCCTATTTGTAATGCACCCTGTAAATTTTTAGCTCTTGCTGCTAAGGTTTGCAGATTGAACATCGCTTCGGTTTCTTTAATCCGAATTAAAGCCTGAGTATTTAATTTATATCCTGTAATTTGACAAAAACTTTTCGCCATCACTTCTGCCTGATTAAAGCCACGCACCTTCTGCTTATTGCGGTGTAGCGGAATCGGCACGACAGTTACTTTGGACGGAAGTTTAATTGGTTTACTCTCTAGCCAAGCTTGTCCTAAAAGAGTTCCCAAGACACTACCAATTTCTGGTTTCCCTTGGTACTTCATCAAGGCGATCGCTCTTTTTAACTGTCCGTCATACCTACCCCAGGCAAATACAGCTTGAGTCCGATTGAGTTGAAGGCGATCGCTTTTTTTTAATTGATGACTAGAGAGTTTTTGCCAACAATATTCGCACAGGCTATTAGAAGTAGTGCGGTGACAAAATTCACAACGAGATTCGAGAAATACCGAGAGCAGTTGTTTAAACATACTCTTAGCTTTCCCTGAATTTTAAAAAAACTTTTGATTAATTAGCTTTTGTATTTAATCACCATCTCTAAACGAGATAGAGCGCTAGTTGCAGATTCTTGAAGATAGGGATCGGCAGATTGATTTTGACTCAGATGCCTTAAAACTTCTACTCCTCTTTCATCCCCCATCGAGCCTAAAGCATTAATGATCGACATTTGAACCACGATGTTGTCAGTGGTGTTTAAAGTCTCTACTAAAAGGTCAAATACTGGCGAGCCGATTTCACCCAATGTCATCACCGCAGGTATGTTAACTACAGGATTAGGATCGTTTAATGCTTGCTTTAATCCTTGGATACCTTCTTCGGGCATTGGTACATCTGGATGATTAACGGTGATTTGTGCTAGCACCTTAGCACAGCTAGAGCGTACTGTAGGGTTGTCGCTGTTTAGCAGTGCATCTACCACAGGAGGAACTACTTCCGCACCAATTACACCTAAAGTTTTTACTGCTGCTCTACGATAGGATACATCCTCTTGATCGAGAATGCTCATCAGACGAGGAATCGTGTTTTCATCTTTCGCCTCGGCTATTTCCCACATCGCTTTAAAGCGTAGGTTGGGATTGGGATGCTTCAGTTTTTCAAATAAAGCGTCAATAGTCATTAGTCATTACTTGATATTACATAAACAACAAGAGCTTTAAGACTGATACCAAAACCTCTTAAAGTCACAGCAACAGACCTAAAGCCCTCATTATTTAAACAGAAATATTTAATATTATCTGTCTATAAGAGAAAATTAAACTCTTAAACCAAACTCTTAAGAAAGAGAGTTGATTACGTAGTCTAATAGAGAATTATATTCAACTAATGCTTGAGAAGACATATCGCGAGGAGCGCAACCACGGTTACGAGCAAAAGTCAAAGCTTCTACGTAAGGAGCAGTAGGTAAGTTCAAAGAACGATATACTTCACGCTGTCCAGCAATACCCCACTCATCTAGAGGGCCAGTACCACCGACAACTAGACAGTAGTTTACTAAGCGCATGTAGTGCTTAACATCACGCAGACACTTGCTTTTGAAGGTGTCATTGGAGTTAGCTTCACCATCGTTGTTCAAGTAAGAATACTTTTTGATAGCAGCATCGTAAGCTTCTTGAGCAACTTGATCGATGTTACCAGCTAGTTTTTCAGCAGCTTCCATACGAGCAGCAGCACGTTGAAGACTACCTTGGACTGACTCTAAGTCAGAAGTAGTGGGAAAGCGTCCCGCCGCATCAGCAGCAGTAACAACTGTAGTTACAACAGATTTCATTGATTAATTATCTCCTGAATTGCTTGAAATTAAATTATGGTAAGTTTTCAATGCTCGTGCCAAAAGCTGACCACATTGAGACTAAACAAAAAACTAGCTAAGGGCAGAAATTACTCTGTCAAAGTAGCTTGCAGCTTCAGAAGTGATTGCAGAACAATCGCCATCTTTCATTTCCATTCTGCGGAATCTTTTGCCACCATTAGCTTCGGTGTTGGTGTTATTGATGTGAGCCAAGGAAGCTGCTTTCATGATACCAACAGCACGACCAGTAGATTGTAAAGGTACACCAAGAGCAGTGTAAGTTTCTTTCAATCCGTTCAAGCAACGATCTTCTAGTACGGAAGCATCACCAGATAATAGAGCGTAAGTGATGTAACGTAAAACGATTTCGCCATCGCGCAAACAAGCAGCCATGCGACGGTTAGGATAGCAGTTACCACCAGCTTGAATCAAGCCTTGGTTTTCACAAATCATACCCGCAACAGCATCAGACACAATACAACTAGCGTTACTAGCAATTGTGTTAACAGCGTCTAAACGTTTGTTTCCTTCAGAAATAAAGTTTTTTAGAGATTGTAGTTCGTCTCCGCCTATGCAAGCAGTCTTGCTATCTGCACTTACTACGGCTCTGGAAAAAGCGTCAAGCATTAAGCTCTCCTTAATTGTGACAACAAATTAATTTTTTATTTATTTGGATAGATGTATTGAATTCATCCATCGATCCTGAAGATAAAAGATTAAGCTGCTTCTAGTCTCCTTTATTAAAAACAAAGTAATAATCTGTAATGTTTAAGTAAATCCTGTTACAGTTTAATCAATGGTTATCTAGTAGCAATAGTAAATGTTAGGGTCAAAATCATCAATACCAGCAGTTTAGGCAAAATTAAACTAGCTTTACCCTACTTAATTTTTCTTAATCTTTAGATGATTAATTATTTGATTTTAAATTATTTACGCTTAATCTGATTGTCACAATATTTTCCTAACCAGTTTACTCCACCAAGCGATCGCAAAGGCAACACCACTGGATTTTGCTCGGCAATAGCTAAATTAGCCTTAATTTCTGAAGCATCAAGTCCGATTATTTGTAATAAAGGATCGAGGTTTTCTGTTTCCACTTGAACCTGACAAAGACCCTGAAGCCAGTTTAGTTGATTTTGCAATGGCGCGATCGCTTCAGCCTGGACTGCTCTGATCGTTTGCTGTACTGCTGGAGATTCTTTGGCTAGCAGTTTTTCCCTTGCTTCTGGGTCTAAACCTAAGCCTGCTGCAAGTTCCACCGTTTCATAAAACATTGGCAAAACAAAATGTTCGACAAGTCCCACAACTCCTTCGACAATTGTTACAAACTGACCTGCTTGTAAATAAATCGTCACCTCGCCATTGGTACTTTGTACTTTAACTAGACCCGCAGGACTATCTGTCAGAACCCCGACTAGAGATGAGCTATTCTTGGGGTTATGCTGCACAAATAAAGCCGTTCCTTGGGAAACTACTTTAGCTTCAGGGGTAGTAATCGTGCTTTGTCCTTGTTCGGGACGAATCATAATCAAGGCGGCACCACTGGTTAATTCAAAGCTGCGTTTACCAGGAGGGAAGCGAAAGATAGTGCCTGCACCTGTTCTGACCAAAGTTCCTTCATTAAATAGCAGATCTGCGCGAGAATTAGCACCAGTACGCACAGAATCTTGAGGCATAATTACGTCGCCAAGTTCGGCTTGACTCCAATCTAATTTTTGACCATAGTTGATGTCTACTTGATTACGCACTTTATAGATTTTGGCTTCTTTAACCACACTATCAGCCACAGCTGGAGTACTAACAAGAGTAGCTAGAAACCAGCTCAAAAGCAGCTTGTTTACCCAGTTAAAGTAAGGTTGATTGCGATCGCGAAGCTTGGACGGAGTCCAATCGCCAAAAAACTGCTGCATATATGGTGTTCAATTAGTGACAAATATCTTACACTCATTTTAGTTCACTTAGCAAGGTTGGAGATAGTCTTTGCCATAGCAAAATCTCGCTCCGTTAAGCCTCCTGCATCGTGAGAGGAGAGGGAAACCGTGACTTTATTGTAGGAAATAGCCAAATCAGGATGGTGTTTTGCTGCTTCGGCAGGCTCGACTAATCGATCGACAAAAGCGATCGCTTCAACAAAGTTTTTAAACTCAAAAGTACGGGTAATTGTTTGTTTTGACTGTTGCCATTGAGGTATGGTTTTAATCTTTTGGTCAATTTCAGTTTGAGTTAAAGGCGTAGCATTGGCGGTTGCTGATGCTGGAAATAAGCCAAGATTAGCCACCATAATTAAAGGCATGAAGATGAATAGTTGCTTTGGCAAAAAAAGTTGCATCGAGATCAAAGGATATTTAATCGTAGGACAATTGATACTTACACCATTTCTCCTTGAAGCTGCACTTAATATTCTAAGTTTAAATCTCGCGCTAAGACGCTAAGACACAAAGGGGTTAAATTTAATTTAGTGCATTGTTATAGAGAATTGGTATTACACTCTTGACTGCAATCAAACAGTCTTTGTTACTTCCGAATAATGACCGTTTTTTTCTTCAATGGGAGACATTAATGAATAAAAGGGCTGATGCAGACTAATTAATTGCGCCAAAGTTTTCTTCAAATTAGTGCGAGGCACAATCGAATCGACAAAACCATGCTCTAAAAGATATTCAGAGGTTTGAAAGCCATCGGGTAGTTTTTCCCTCAGAGTTTGCTCAATGACTCGTCTGCCAGCAAAACCAATAGTTGCCTTAGGTTCGGCAATAATCACGTCTCCTAGCATGGCAAAACTAGCGGTTACTCCACCCATAGTCGGATGAGTCAGCACGGGAATATAGAGTAGTTTGGCGGTTTGATGACGGTGCAAAGCCCCCGAAATTTTAGCCATTTGCATCAGGCTAAATAAACCTTCTTGCATCCTCGCCCCACCAGAAGAACAGACAACTACTACGGGAAACTGTTCTTCTGTCGCGTGTTCAATTAAACGACAAAGCTTTTCGCCGACGACCGATCCCATACTGCCACCCATAAAACTGAAGTCCATGACTCCTAGGGCTAAGGGTAAACCATCAATCAAACCTGTTCCAGTTTGTACCGCATCAGTCAAACCAGTTTTGGTCTGATAGTCGAGTAATCTAGCCGAATAATCTTTGCGATCGCGAAATTTAAGCGGATCTATCGGTTGAATATTTTCATCCAGCGGCATCCAGGTATTAGCATCAATTAGCTGCTTAATCCTTTCACTGCTTCCTACCGCATTATGATAATCGCATTCAGGACAGACTAGCTGATTAGCCTCAAGATCTTTAGTGTAGGCTACCGAACTACAGGAGTTACACTTAGTCCATAATCCATCGGCAATTTCTCGTTCCTGTTGCTTTGGCAAAGGAGCTTCAGTTTTTCTAATATTGGCGAACCAATCAAATAAAGAAGACATAAATTTAGGTTTTTATAGTGTTTTTATAGTGTTTTTATAGTATTTTAATCTTGACTATCTTCAGCAGGACTGAGAAGCAAAAGGGCTGTCCATCGATCTTTAGTTCTGACCTGGAGTGCTGCCTGGCTGCCATCTCCACAATAAATTCCTGCACCAATATTAAGCACGCGACAAGGAATATCGTAGGCGTTTAATATTTGCTGCATTAAGTCAGCTTCCCAGCGAGCTTTAGTCGTTTTTAGGGTAATCCAAGACACTGAATTTTTACGGTATTTCTATTTATCATGTAGATTAATCGCTTTAGCTAAATAGCTTTATAATCTTACTCTTATTCTAAAATTTTCTGGGTCAATTAAAACAAGCATCAAAGAGCTAACACTCAAAGCTAGTTAATTAATTTAAGTATAAATTTTGGCGATATCTGCCAGGGTAGCAATCTTAAATCCGTTACCAACAGCTGCCATTTTCCATTCATCATTGTGGCGGTAAACTTCAGCTAGAATCATCCCCGTCATCCCTTGATATTCTGCACCAGAGAGATTATAGCGAGCCAATTCCTTATTGCTATTGCGATTTACTAGACGGACAAAGGCATTTTCGACCATGCCAAAATCTTGACGACGCTCATTGCATTTATAGATATTAATGGCAAAAAGCAAATAAACAATGCTGGGAGGAATTAACGGCAGATCGATGTTAATAATTTCGTCATCTCCTTCTCCTGCACCTGTTAGGTTATCTCCTTGGTGAGCGATCGCCCCAGAACTATGTCTTAAATTACCAAAATAAATTATATTTTTAACATCGAGTAATTTTTTATCAGCATTTAAACAGAGAACTGAAGAATCAAGATCGAACTGTTTATTACCACCGAAAAATCCCCCAGACTTGGGCGCAACGTCCCAACCCAAACCACACATAATTTGCTGCAAACTGGGATCTTCTTTGGTGAGGGAAATACGCTGTCCTTTCTTTAAATTGATTGCCATGATTTTAATTACTGGTTACTGATTACTAATTACTGCTCATTGCTCATTGTGACGTGCGACGCGAAGCTAGTCCTTTAGGGCATATCCTTTAGGACTCATTGCTCATTGCTCATTGCTCACTGTTCATTGATAACGGTCTAATAATGCCTGTAATCCACCTTGGTAGCCTGCGCCAACGGCATTAACTCGCCATTCTCCATCCTTACGATAGAGTTCCGCCATAATCAAAGCCGTTTCGATGGAAAAATCTTCTGTCAGGTCATACCTGACTACTTCCTGTTTATCTTGAGCGTTAACTACCCGCACAAAAGCATTCTGCACCTGTCCAAAATTTTGCTGACGTTGTTCCGCTTCATGGATAGTTACCACCATAGAAATCCTCTGTACGTCTGGAGGCACTTGCTTAAGATTGACTTTAATTACCTCGTCGTCTCCTTCTCCTGCGCCAGTGCGATTATCCCCCAAATGCTCGACGGATTTATCAGGATCGGGACTAGCAAGATTGTTATAAAAAATAAAGTGATTGTCAGAGATCAATTTCTCGTTACTATCTAACAAAAATACAGAAGCATCAATATCAATATCTTGCCCCGTATCGGTAATATTAGTATCCCAACCCAACCCCACAAAAACTTCGCTAATTCCTGGTGCGACTTTCTCTAGAGAAATGCGCTGTCCCTTACTCAGATTAACTGCCATGATTACTGATTACTGATTACTGATTACTAATTACTGATTGCTGATCGAATGGTGGGCATTATCAAAGAGCGATCGCTCTTTATGATTATTTGCGATGCACTAAAGCATTTGCCCTAAAGGATTCCCTCTGGTCACGAAGCTTATGCTAAAGCACTAGCTACGCGTCGTCCTTTAGGACTAGCTTCGCGTCGCCCACCCTACACTGCTGCTTGAATCAAAGGCTTACAGCTTTACTGATATCGTTCTACCAAAGCCTGTAGTCCGCCTTCATAACCCGCGCCGACAGCATTCATGCGCCATTCACCATCCTTGCGATAAAGTTCTGCCATAATCAGCGCAGTCTCTACCGAAAAGTCTTCTGTTAGGTCATAGCGAATGATTTCTTGTTCATTTTGGCAGTTGACAATTCTGACGAAAGCATTACTCACCTGACCAAAATTCTGGTGGCGCTTCTCCGCCTCATGAATGGTAACGGTAAGAGCCATTTTCACCACTTCTGGAGGTATGGTTTTAAGATTAACATCAACGATTTCGTCGTCTCCTTCTCCTGCGCCAGTGCGATTGTCCCCCCGTTGCTGAATTGATTGTGCGGGATCTGGACTTTTGGGATTATTGTAAAAAATAAAATGCTGGTCAGAAATTAACTTATCTTTACTGTCCAAAAGAAAAATTGACGCATCAATATCAAAATCTCCTCCAGTATCGGTAACATTAATATCCCAGCCTAAGCCGATAAAAATCTCTACTAGTCCTGGGGCTACTTTCTCGAGGGAAATTCTTTCCCCTTTGCTCAAATTGATGGTCATTATTAGTTGTCCTAAACTTATTACTCGGTTAAAAACTCGATCTAGGTCTTAAATGTTTATTTTAATAAATTTTAGAATAGTCGTTTTATGACCCAGGGATTTTGTAATGATGAATACGGAATTGTCGTTCTAATTCGTCATTTGAGCCAAAGACTGTTAATATTTGTAGCGCCTGACATGACCGATATAATTGAGAATATTTGACCTGCAATTGAAATTTAGCAACCAATTTAGCAATCAGCAAAAACACTCTACTGTCATTAGCCTGTTATTACTCCTTGTCTGGGTTGGTTTAGGCTTGGCTATCCGCCTGTTTAACTTAGAGCTAAAACCTCCTGCCTCAATTGAAATTGCCACGATTGGCTATAGTTTGGGTCATGGTTTTAAGCAGATTCCCCTCGATCGAGTTATCGATCTTGATACTTTATTAGCCCCCCTACGTTTAGATACGGCAATTGGCTATCCAGAGGTGTTTAGACGATTAGTGGAAGAAAGTACTCATCCACCCCTGTATTTTTGGTTAACTCGTTGGTGGGCAGATTTTTGGCTCAAAGACGGGGATCTAGTCTCATTACAGGTTGCGCGATCGCTGAGTGCGGTTTTTGGGACGTTGGCAATTCCTGGTATTTTTGCCTTGGGTTGGATGGCTTTTCGCTCTCGTTTGGTGGCTCATTTGGCAGCGATGCTGATGGCGTTTTCTCCCTATGGTGTTTATCTGGCACAAGAAGCACGACACTATACTCTAACTGTGCTGTGGGTGATAGCATCTCTTGCCTGTTTAGTGGAAAGTATCAGGCTAATTCGTCAGCAAAGAAGTTTGCCACTGTGGCTGAGTTTAGTTTGGATTGTAGTTAATGGTTTGGGCATTGCCACCCATTATTTCTTTGTCTTGGCTTTGGGGGCCCAAGCGATCGCCGTAGTGTTTTTTTGGTTAGTTATTCGAGATCCCCAACCTGTGAGATATTTGCGGGGCTTGAGTTTGGCGGGTGTAGGAACTTTGGCGACTGCTTTGGTCTGGTTACCCATGGCGAGAAGCGTTGCGGGCAATGAGATGACCACCTGGATTGCTACTAGTTATGAACTTGGTGATGTTTTCCTGCCAATTCCTCGCCTGCTAGTCTGGATGATTACCATGGTGATGCTTTTGCCCATCGAAGGGGTGTCTAAGGTGGTGGTAATTGGCTCTGGGGTGATTGTCTTGGGGGTTTTGATTTGGGCGATGCCGATTCTGGTGAGACAGTGGCGTAGAGCGATCGCTAATTCTCCTACTCGCTTGCCGATGATTATCTTGACAGGTTATTTAGTCGGCTCATTAATCATGTTTTTAGGGTTGATTTATGGTCTGGGGAAAGATGCTTCTTTGGCAGCGCGTTATCATTTTGGCTATTTTCCCGCCTGGATTTTGCTCGTTGCGGTAGCTTTAGCTAATTGTCGGTTAAACACCACTTTCAATACTATTACCCAGAACAAGGTAGTAACTGTCATTCTAATTATGGGATTATTAGGCTCATTAACGGTTGTAAACGACTTCGGCTTTAAAAAATCTCTCCATTCAGATGCCTTAGCAACCTATATTCAACAAACTTCCAACGGCCCGATTTTAGTCGCCATAACTCACCAAACTCATTCCGAAATTCGCGAATTGGTAGCTTTAGCTTATTCCTTTAAACGTTTAGAGTTACCTCAGTCTGCCACACCTCAATTTATGTTAGTTAGCGATAATCAGTATGGTCAAGATCAGTTCGCGTCTGTGGTGAATCGCTTGATGGCAAATCAACCCCAGCCATTAAATCTTGTTGGCGTAAATTTAGACCTAGAAGATGATATTTTGCCCCAACTAGGCTGTAATCAAGACGAAACTAAAAATTTAGCTGATAGTGGCTATCGCGATCGCTTTTATCTTTGCAACTAAATCATCTTATTTTTCAAGTTCTTTGAAAGCTTACTGTCCACGTCCTGGTTTACAATCGACAAAACCTAAAGCTTCTGTGTCAAGAAAACTAGCGATCGCCATTTCCACAACTGCTTCGATCGGGTATTCAATTTCAGCAGCCCGATCGATTAGAGCAGTGCGAATCCGTTCAGGCAATCGCAGTAGAATAACTTCAGCATCGGAGCGGGATAGTTGTTCGTGAAGTTGGCTTTGCATAATTTCACATCTGGGCTGGAATTTGAACGTTGTAAGGTGGCTCAGTTGCTCTGAGAATTATAGCTTCTAGTTCCAATAGTAGCGTGGGATTTTCCCAGTGTGCAATAAGTTCTACTGCAATCCGCACGTCTTCGTCATTATATTTATCGAGCCACGCCCACAAAAAAGCTTTATGGCCACCACTGAAACGTCCTCGCAAACTTTTAGTCTTACCAATGTAGAGTAGTCCATCAATCTTATGTCTGACTGCGTAGATACCAGGGCGAGGAGGGATATTCTTAAACCCACGGCTCAGCGGTTGGCATTGCTCAAAGGGCTTAAAAGCGATCTCATCCAGAATTCTTCTTGCTTGGGCTTGCAGTTCAGAATCATTTGTCGACATGAAAACGAATACACTACTTGAATTATTGAGTGTTGGCTATTGTATCATCAACTTCTTCAAATTCATGCTTGCGCCATAACGAATTTGAGGGTCAGGATCTTGAGTAAATTGTTCAAGGATCGCTTCTCTATTACGAAACTTATTTCGCATATTGGCAATTGCTTTCATTGCAGCTTGTCGATTGTCACGATCCGTACTTTTGCATTCCAGCATTAATCTTTTTCGTGCTGCCTTTGGAGGAAGATTCACCACAAGGGGATACAGCAATTCATGTTTTGTAAGTACACCAGAAACTGAGAAGTACATATCTAGAATCCAGTCAACATCACATTCATCAATACATTCTGACAATGCTTTGACTGCCACGCTCCTTACTGCCCAACCATTTTTACGCTGTTGACATTGAATAAGCCATGCACGAAGAGCATCAACGGATTCTCTTCCTCCCCAAATTGCAAGAACTTTAGCTGCTACCACTTGCACCCCTTCCCACTTTGACTCCAGTGCTGTCATAATCTCTTTTCTAGCCTCTGGAGTCGCTGATCTTGAGCCAAAATCTTTTAAGCGATTAGTAATTTGTTGTAGGTCGGATTCCATCACAATTGTTCTTTAAAAACTGATTAAATTAGGTCGGCGATGTTATGAGTCTTCATCGGATTAGACATAGTTCTATTGGAGATGTCAGGGTGAAGTGATTAATATATTTAGATGATTTGGTTTAAGCGATCGCTTTTAAGCTTTCTTCTTCAGGTAAAAACACAGCAGGAGATAGATTAAAAAATCGCCCTAATTCTTGAATATGACGAAGTGTCAATTGTCGTTTACCATTTAAGATATCAGAGACAATAGATTCTGTTTTAAATATAGGTATTAGGTCTTTTTGGCGTAACTGTCTTTCGGCAATCAAAACTTTCAATAGTTCGATACCATAAATATCGGGAATAGGTTCACCTTTTTGTTCGTAGTCATAAACCAATGTTCCTAATACGTTAAGATAATCTAATTCTTCAGGACTTAATAAAGGGCGATCGAGTAACTTATCAATAACCGCTTGTGTTGCTTCTAACTCCTCTTCATTATTAATAGTACGAGGTGGAAATTGCTGTAGTAATTGAATATATTAATCGGTCATAGCAGCAGAAGTTTTTGATAATAAAAACTAGAAGAGAATAAGCACGAAAATAACTATTCATCTCAAACTTTAAATTCTGATAAAACTGAAATCTAATTGAATAATTGCTTCTTTACCCCTTTACTCCACTCCCCACATCCGTAGGCACAATATACTTTTGCAGGAATAAAAATAATAATAAAATTGGGGCGATGGAAATAACTGAACCTGCTGCTACTAGTCTCCAGTCTAAAGAAAAAGAATCGGCTAAATTAGCTACCGCTAAGGGTAGGGTGTAGTAATCAGGATCGTCCAGCACGATTAATGGCCACAAGAAATCGCTCCAAGAACCAATAAAAACAAAGATTGCTAAGGTAAATAAAGCTGGGCGAATGGCAGGTAGCATAATATTCCACCAAATACCCAACTCAGAGCAACCATCAATGCGGGCAGCCTCTTCTAATTCTAGGGGAACAGCTTTTAATGCCTGTCGCAGCAAAAAAATACCAAATGCCGAAGTCAGATTGGGCAAGACAATGCCTAAATAAGTATTCCTCAAGCCCAAATTAACCGCCAAAATATAGAGCGGAATCATCACAATTTGAAAAGGAATCATAATTGTTGCCAAGACTAGAGCAAAAATAAACTCCCGTCCTTTAAAATCCAAACGAGCCAAAGGATAGGCAGCCAAAGAGCATAACAGCAAATTAAAGCCCACTGCCAAAAAAGCCACGAGCGCACTATTGTACAGATAGAAAGCAAAAGGATAAGTCTCCCAAACCGTCGCAAAATTAGCCCAAGTAGGCTGACTGGGAAATATCTGAGGAGGGAAAGCAAAAATATCTTCTGTGGGGGATTTAAACGCTGTCCCAATCAACCACAACAGCGGAAACAACATCAAAAAGGCGATCGCGCATAGCAATAAATATGTTCCAATCACCTTAACTGCCGACTTCTGCCTAATTGCCATTACTCACACCTGAAATAAAGCCCAGTTTAACTCCTAACTTCTACTTCTGTTCTTTACAGCGGAATCTACCTGCCACAAAATCTCTTTTTGCCAGATGTTTGGTTTTGCGTCCTGTAACTCGTTTGCGCCACATTTTAAAGCTAGAGGGTTTCATCTCCTGGCGCATTAAAGCAATGACTTCTTTTTCTTTTAAACCAAACTGAGTTTCAATGGCAGCAAAAGGCGTACGATCCTCCCAAGCCATCTCTACCACACGGTCGATAGTTTTAACATCTAATTCTGGTAATTTCATTAAGCTTTAAAAAAAATGAGAAATTTATACTTACAGATCATGTTAGCTATTACTTTAATTATTTAGTGCTTTGTCAATTAATTAATAATGGGTGAGAAAGCTTGGAGTAACGAGTAACGAGTAACAAGTAACGCTACCTACTACCTAAAACCTACTACCTACTACCTAAAACCTACTACCTAAAACCTAAAACCTACTACTACGGCGGTCGATCATATCTGCTAGTAAGGCAAACATCCCAACTTGGATCGCAGCGACGAATAAGATGAGAGTGGACTCGGTTAAATCTTGTCTAATGAATAAATCTTGAAACAGGGTAACGAGAAAAGCAGTAAAAAACAGTCCCGCGACGGGTAAAAAGATTCTTAAGGGAGCAAAATAAACACCCATACGCAGAATTAACTGGACAAAACGTAGGGTATCTTGAATCGGTTTAATTTTACTCTTACCTACCCGATGGAAATAATCAATAGGCTCATAATGAACAATATAATTATTAGTCAACATGGCGATGGTGATAGTAGTGGTAAAGCTAAAAGTGTTGGGCAAAACGGGAATAAATTTAACCAAAACATCACGCTGAAAAACCCGCAAGCCACTGTTTAAATCGGGAATCTTAGTTTTTGTGACCCACTGAGCAAAACGGACTAAAAACCACTTGGGAATTTTACGCAGATTGGAATAGGTAACGTTTTTACCAGTCCTTGAACCCACCACCATATCCGCTCTTGATGCTAGGGTTAATAAATCGGGGATGCGTTCATTCGGATAAGTACCATCAGCGTCGGTAATAACTATCAGAGGATACTGAGCCTGTCTGATACCAGTCTTAAGAGCAGCACCATAGCCACGGTTACGGTTATGTTCAATTAAAGTAATTCCATTAACAGAAGAGAGTACCTTAGAAGTAGCATCCGTCGAACCATCATTCACCACAATGATTTCGTATTGATATAACTGCAATATATGATGAAGATCCTCTACCGTAGCTGCAATCATTTCTTCTTCGTTGTATACGGGAATAACCAGGGAAAAAGTTGGTAACAATTCTTGTGGCATCAGGATGTTTAAGCAGTAGCTAGTAAATAGGGAGCAATCTGTGAAAACCGAAGGAGAAAAGGGTTACTATATTCGACGTTAAACTTACTTATCTTAAAATGTCGATCGCCAAAATAGCTAAATTTCTGTTAGCAACTGAAACTAAACTATACACAAAACGCTCTCTATCCTGGCTCAGTTTAGGTCTATTCTTTACGGTGATTTATGCTTTGCTGGCATTACAACAAGCTTTTGCGAGTGACTATGTTGTTCAAGATGATGCTCGTCAGCATATTTTTTGGATGAGTCGTTTTATCGATCCCGAACTATTTAACCACGATCTGATTGCGGATTATTACGAATCGGTTTCTCCTTGGGGAGTGAAAACTCTCTATCAGGGGGTGGCGATGTTGGGGATCGAGCCTCAGCTTTTTAATAAGTTTTTGCCAGGGATACTCGCTTTAATCATTACGGTGTTTAGCTTTGCTGTGAGTCTAGAACTCTTGCCCATTCCCTTTGGGGCATTTATGACTACTCTACTATTTAATCAGAATGTTTGGGCCGCGCAAGGAACAATTTCAGGCACAGCAAAAGATTTTGTGTATCCGCTATTTTTTATTTTTCTTTATTTTTGGTTAAAGCGATCGCTTTGGGGAGTATGCTTTACTCTTTTTTTAGGGTCTATATTTTATCCTCCGATGATCTTGATTTTTGCGGGGGCGTTATTTTGGCAATTATGGCAATTTAAAGGATTTATTCCCCGTCTAGTTGAATATCGGCAAGTTTATCTTTTTAGTGGCATCAGTTTAGCTGTAGCTTTTATATTACTTGTACCCTACGTCTTGGCTTCTAGTGAATATGGCCCTACGGTTACTCTAGAGCAAGCGAGAAACATTCCTCAGTTTGCAGCAGGTGGCAGGACTTCTTTTTTCACTGATAATTTTTGGGAATATTGGTTTATTAATATTCGCTCAGGATTAACCCTCCAAGAACTATTCGTCCCAGATTTAGTCATCGCGGGATTGTTTTTACCTTTATTATTTAAGTTTCCACAACGCTTTCCTTTGCTCGAAAAAATTAATCCGAAAATTTCTTATCTCAAGGATTTACTAATTCCTTCCTTTGGCTGGTTTTTCCTAGCTCATGCAGTGTTATTTAAGCTGTATCTACCCAGTCGTTATGTGGCGCGTAGTTTGCGAGTTGCGATTATCCTGGCTGCTGGGATAACCCTAATGGTACTTTTGGAAGCAGTTTTAAGTTGGGCAATCGATCGACCTACTAGTCAAGCCAAAGCGATCGCAGCTCAATCTGCCACGGCGCTATTAATTATCCTTTTGGTTGGCAATCCCTTCAGTGAAAAAAAATTGCTTTATGTTACTGGCACATATCCTGAACTATATGAATTTATTAAAGAGCAACCCAAAGACACTTTAATCGCTTCTTTAACCGATGAGGCGGATAATATTGCTAGCTTTAGCGATCGCTCGGTCTTATCTAGTCGAGAACACGCTATCCCCTATCATATGGGTTATTTCCAACCCTTACGGCAGCGTCTTTTTGATTTAATTGAGGCACAATACACTCCCGATCTGGCACTAGCTCAAGATTTCCTTAAACGTTATGGGGTCGATCTATGGTTAATTGACAAGTCTAGTTTTAGCGTCTCCTACCTAGCGGATAATCGCTGGCTAACGGATCAGCAGCCTGCTACCCAAGCAGCAATCAAACAATTAGAACAGGGAACTGTACCAGCGATCGCACTCTTACAAGATACCTGTACCGTCTTCCAGGATGCTAAACATGCTGTCCTTAAGAGTGCCTGTATTCTTCAACAAGAGTCAAACAACTAAATGATTTACAATTTTATTTAATAAATCTTTAATCAATTAACTTTAAATCTCTTTAATGGTATTTCCAGACGTTTTAGCCAACATAGCTCTGCGTATTCGTCAGTCTCTAAACCTAGACCAAATTTTGCACACTACTGTGGCAGAGGTGCGTCAATGGTTAAACTGCGATCGAGTTTTGATCTATCGCTTTAACCCCGATTGGAGTGGATTAGTAATGGTAGAATCCGTTAACAATGAGGCATGGTCAATTATGGGCAGAGTCATTGCCGATCCCTGTTTTCAGCAAGGTTGGCTAGAACCTTATCGTAACGGCAGAGTTGCCAGTACAGAAGATATTTATCTCAAGGATCTGACTCCTTGTTATGTGGAATTTTTAGAACAATATCAAGTCAGGGCTAACTTAGTTGTACCGATCTTACTTTCTATAGACCAATCAGAAATATCATCCCCAGCTCCTCATCTTTGGGGATTAATGATTGCCCATGAATGTTCTCAATCTAGAAAGTGGCAGCCAACTGAAATTGATTTTTTGCAGCAATTAGCCAACCATGTAGCGATCGCAATTCAACAATCTGTACTATTTGAACAACTACAGCATTCTAACCAAGCCTTAGAGGAGTCAAAAGCCAACTTAGAGCAGCGAGTTAGCGATCGCACTGCTGAATTAGAAAAAGTTAATCAGCAGCTACAGCAATTAAATCAAGAATTACTTTCCTCCAACCACGAGCTAGAACAGTTTGCCTATATTGCTTCTCACGACTTGCGAGAGCCTTTAAGGATGGTCACCAGCTTTACCCAACTACTTTCCAGACGCTATTCTGGGCAACTAGACGCCGAAGCCGATAAAATAATTAGCTTTGCCGTTGATGGTGCTGAACGCATGGAAGCTTTAATCGAAGGCTTGCTAGCTTATTCTCGTATTGGTAGTCAAGGTAAAACTTTTGAGTCGGTAAACTGCGACGAGGTATTAGATCGAGTTTTATCTAATCTTAACCTTGCCATTCAAGAAACCAACACTCAAATAACCAGAAGTCCTTTGCCGACTGTAATCGGCGATGCAACCCAGTTGATTCAACTATTTCAAAATCTGCTCGCCAATGCGATTAAATATCGCAGAGAAGAACCGCCAATTATTGAAATTGGGGCAAAAGCGCAACCGCAACAATGGTTATTTTGGGTCAAAGATAACGGCATTGGTATGGATTCTCAATATAGCGATCGCATTTTTCAAATTTTTCAGCGTCTCCATACTAGGCAAGAATATTCAGGTACGGGTATTGGATTAGCAATTTGCCATAAAATCGTCGAATATCATGGCGGTAAAATTTGGGTAGATTCAACATTGGAACAGGGATCTACTTTTTACTTTACTTTGTGCCCGAAAAAAAGCCAAATTCCCTAGAAATGTATCGGAATTAAGTTTTAAATTAAATTAATTTCTTAAATGTTTTATGATTTAAACATATATAAAAATTATTTTAAGTTTAAATTTTTCTCTAACTATTGAGCTACTGATGATTAAAGTAGAGCAGCTAAAACATCATGGATATTATTCCAATCAAACCTCCAGTCGAGATCCTGTTAGGAGAAGATAATCCAGGCGATGTCTATATCGTTCGTTCTTCTCTAACTGACAGCCAAATCAATCACAATTTTTATCAAGTTGATGATGGAGAGGCGGTAATGGCATATTTACATCAAGAACGAGGCTATCAAAATGTATCTCTTCCTGATTTGATCTTGCTCGATCTTAATTTACCGAAAAAGAACGGGTTTGAAGTTCTCAAAGAAATTAAAGCCGATCTAAAATTGAGGACAATTCCCGTAGTAATTTTAACTTCTTCTAATACCGAAAAAGATATTCTCAGAAGTTATCAACTGTGCGCCAACAGCTATATTGTTAAACCTTCTGATTACTTCGTTTTTTTTCAAGCTATCAAAAGTATTGAGATTTTTTGGTTAAATCTAGCCAAGTTACCACCTAAATTATCGAAAAGCTATGATTAACCCTGTATAAAACGCTTTTGGTTATTTTCTAAGCTAGATACGGGACAATATACAATATAATAAAAAGCTAAACTAAGTTATAAAATTTAACATTAGACTGTATGAGTCTTCGTCAAAGTAACCAAGCTTTTGATATTCTCGTGTGTGAAGATAATTTGGGTGACGTTTATATAATTACTAATGCTCTCCAAGAAAGCAAAATTGCTTACAATCTTCATCATGTAGCCAATGGCGAAGCAGCAATGGCGTATTTGCAACAGCAAGGAGATTATCAAGCAGTATCTCGTCCCGATCTGGTACTCTTAGACCTAAACCTACCTAGAAAACCAGGCTTTGAAGTTTTAGAAGAAATTAAATCTGACCCCAAACTAAAAGCAATACCCGTAATTATTTTGACTTCTTCCAGAGCAGAGCAAGATATTTTAAAATGCTATCAACTTTATGCTAGTTGTTTCGTAACTAAACCTTTTGACTTTGAAGAATTTGTTAACGCGATTAAAAAGATTGAAAATTTTTGGCTTAATTTAGTTCAGTTGCCACCAAAATTTGCTCCCAATGGCAGTTAGTTTATGAATCAAAAACTATTTAATGTCTTATTAGTCGAAGATAATTTAGGTGATGCCTTTCTCATTCAAGAGCAATTTAGAAGTGCCAAGACATTTGAATATTCTATAATTCATGTTGACTATTTAGCCAAAGCAATTGCGTATCTAGAACAATGCCCTTGTGACGTAATTTTACTAGATCTTTCCTTGCCCGATAGTCAAGGATTAGCAACTCTCAAAACTATTGGCAAAAAAGCTGTTCAAGTACCGATCGTTATTCTTACAGGCACGAATGACGAGGAGTTAGCAATTCAAGCAGTTAGACAAGGAGCGCAAGACTATTTCGTCAAAGGACAAGTGATGGGAAAAGTTTTAGTTCATGCTCTGCACTATGCGATTGAGCGCAAGCTGATCGAAGAACAGCTCAAAACTAGAACTTCTCAATTAGAAGCCTCAAATCAAGAATTAGAAGCTTTTAGCTACACAGTTTCCCATGACTTAAGGAACCCTTTAACTGTGATCAAAGGGATGGCTAGACTGCTGAAACACAAATACGATCTTGAACAACGAGATGAACAAGAACAAGATTTTTTAAAACATATCTGCGATTCCAGCGATCGCATGGAGCAAATTATCAAGGATTTACTGATCCTGTCTCAAGTCAAAAAAAGTGAACTGGAGATCAAACCCGTAAATTTGAGCGATTTAGTGAGTGAAATTGGTACTCGCTTGCAACAACAAGCTGTCAGAGAAGTAAAGTTAACCATTCAACCACAAATAATCGCCCTCGGCGATGAAAATCTTTTGATGCACGCTTTAGAAAATTTGTTGCATAATGCTTGGAAATACACTGCCAATGAGCAATATCCTTGTATTGAAGTCGGCGCGATCGATTCCAATCCAGCCGAAGTAAGCAAAACTTTACACACAACTAATACTGATTTAGAAATAATCAGCGATCTGCATCAAAGAAATCGCATCCGTTCAGCCTATCGCAACCTAATTTACTTCATACGAGATAATGGCTTAGGCTTTGATATGAAATCAGCAGAGCAATTATTTACTCCCTTCCATCGTTTAGATAATGCCAAAAAGTTTGAAGGAAATGGAATTGGCTTGGCGATAGTACAACGCATTATCCATCGTCATAACGGCAGAATTTGGGCTGAAGCGGCTGAAGGTAAAGGAGCTACTTTTTATTTCACGTTAGCAATCTAATATTGTTCTGTTAATTACAACGTCCTTACTAGTCGCTATTAGTTGCTCTAAAATTCCAATTAGATGTCTAATACCATTTCTACTTAAACTTGCACTTAACATTTTGATTGTAAATCTCGCGCAAAGACGCAGAGACGCAGAGACGTTTATCCCGCTTAGTTTGAGCGCGAGATTCGGCGAATTTATTTCGCCTTGAATAATCGCGCTGTTGGGACAAAGAATTAAATTTCATTTAGTGCATTTTCATAGAGAGTTGGTATAACGGCGATCGCACTTTTACAAAAAATAGTAATAATGACAATGTGAGGACGTTTCTTTACTAAGATCTTATGATCCAAATAACTAATAAAGCATCTCCATCTCTAAATAGATCCTTAAGTAATCGTATATGTCACAATGATTAGCGTTAATCATATCTTGTAGTTAAGCAATTTATATATTAGATATAAACATGGAACCGCTTTATCAATATGCTTGGCTAATTCCCGTTCTGCCTTTGTTAGGGGCAATGATCGTGGGAATTGGTTTAATCTCCGTCAACAAGGCAACCAATAATCTCCGTCAAATAGTCGCTGTCTTCATCGTTTCCATTCTTGGCGCGACGATGGCGATGTCTTTTGCCATTCTGTGGAGTCAGATCCACGGACACGAAGCCGTTACCCGCACGATCGAGTGGGCTTCAGCGGGAGACTTTCATCTATCAATGGGCTACACGATCGATCATCTTAGTGCCATGATGCTGGTGATTGTTACCACCGTAGCTTTCTTGGTGATGATTTATACCGATGGCTACATGGCCCACGATCCAGGCTATGTCCGCTTTTATGCCTATCTGAGTATCTTTAGCTCATCGATGCTGGGACTAGTCATTAGCCCTAACCTAGTCCAAATCTATATCTTTTGGGAATTAGTCGGGATGTGTTCCTATCTCCTGATTGGTTTTTGGTACGATCGCCAACCCGCAGCCGATGCTTGTCAAAAGGCATTTGTGACGAACCGCGTTGGTGACTTTGGGCTATTGCTTGGGATGCTGGGACTTTACTGGGCAACAGGTAGTTTTGAATTTCAGGTAATGGGCGATCGCCTAGGGGAGCTGGTTTCCTCTGGTGCGATTAGCGCGTTTCTAGCGACCCTATTTGCCATCTTAGTATTTTTGGGGCCAGCAGCCAAATCAGCTCAGTTTCCCCTGCATGTGTGGCTCCCAGACGCTATGGAAGGCCCTACTCCTATCTCGGCGCTAATTCATGCTGCCACCATGGTTGCTGCGGGGGTATTTTTAATTGCGCGGATGTATCCCGTCTTTGAGAATGTGCCTGCTGCCATGACTCTGATTGCTTGGACGGGTGCGTTTACTGCCTTTTTAGGCGCAAGTATTGCCCTAACCCAAAACGATATTAAAAAGGGTTTGGCATACTCCACTGTTTCCCAGCTTGGCTACATGGTGATGGCAATGGGAATTGGTTCTTATAGTGCTGGTTTATTCCACTTGGGAACTCATGCCTACTTTAAAGCAATGCTGTTCCTTTGTTCTGGTTCAGTCATCCACGGTATGGAAGACGTGGTGGGACACAATCCAGTATTAGCCCAGGATATGCGGTTGATGGGGGGCTTGAGAAAGTATATGCCCATTACTGCGGGAGCTTTCTTTATTGGTAATTTAGCTATCTGCGGAATTCCTCCTTTTGCTGGTTTCTGGTCTAAAGACGAGATTCTGGGACAGGCATTTGAAGCAAACCCTGCTCTTTGGCTTGTGGGTTGGGCAACCGCTGGTTTAACCGCCTTTTACATGTTCCGTATGTACTTCATGACTTTTGAAGGAGAGTTTCGCGGTAACAATGCAGGAATCAAGCAACAGCTAATGGGAGAAGCTGGTTTGGCCTTTGGCCCAGGCGCTATGGATACTGATGAAGGTCATGGTCATAGCAAGTCTCCCCATGAGTCACCTCTGACAATGGCGCTACCGCTATTAGTATTAGCCGTCCCCTCTACCTTAATTGGTTTGCTTGGTCGCCCCTGGAATAATTACTTTGAAGAATTTATTCATGCCCCAGGCGAAATTATTGAAGCTCATGTCTTCGACAAAAGCGAATTTATTACCATGGCAGGGTTATCTGTAGCGATCGCCGTAACAGGAATTATCGTTGCCATACTCATGTATCGGACTAAAACGATCGATCCCAGCAGTATCGCCAAAAAAGTACCTACGCTGTATCGCTTCTCCCTGAACAAATGGTATATAGACGATCTCTTTAACAAAGTATTTGTCACAGGCATTCGTCGTATTGCCAGACAAATTATGGAAGTTGACTACCGTGTTGTCGATGGAGCAGTTAACCTAACTGGTTTAGCAGCAGTTCTCAGTGGTGAAGGGTTAAAATACCTAGAAAATGGCCGCGCCCAATTCTATGCCCTGATTGTGTTTGGCGCAGTTTTAGGCTTTGTTTTAGTTTTTAGTGTGGCTTAAAGTGTTTTAAGCTTTTAGCTTTTAGCTCTTAGCTCTTAGCCTTTTAATCAAAGTTAGTTGTTACAACTCATCTTTATTTTGTTTTCAAGCGATCGCTCTTTATAGTAATAGAAGGCGATCGTTTTCCTATTTCTTACTTCCTACTTCCTATTTCCTATTTCCTACTTCCCAATAATGGCTGTGGAGGAGGGACAATCCCAGGTTTATAGAGCAAAGCATCGATCTTTTTCAGGGTGACTAAATCAGCTTCAGGTAACTTATCTGGACTATCTGCCTCCAGAAAATTAAAGGCACGACGAAACTCTGTGGGGGTAGCCGTCACGGGAGCCGTAAAATGACAGGGAATGACCCGTTTAAAATTCCAGCTAGCAACTTTATCTGCCCATTCTAGGGTTGCTTTTGGGGCGCGATTAAGAATTAGAGTCTGTAAGATGGGGGCGACTAATAACCGACCATCTTGGCGCAATTGAGTAAAAGCCTGTTGCCAATTAAATCGCCACTGAAAAGGAAACAAACCCCAGTAGGCTTGAGGTGATTTATTAGGCGATCGCCAAGCATCTTGGAAGATCTTACCCAAAGCAGGTACATCCAAGACGCTAGAGCGAAAATACATGGCGAATAAACAAATTCTCTGCCAACCCTTGAGGCGATTTTCAGGCGTATCTGTGATTTTTTCTCGACCATTTTCACGGGCATGAAACAATAAGGGAAACAGATCTTGCTCGATGATTTCGGGTGGGCGATTGGGAATTGAGACAATTGTATCTGTTACTAACAAAGTTTGCGATCGCTTATGCAAAAAAGCCACTTCCTCAAATTGACCCAATCTCAGGTCGATATCACCTAAAATAGCGTAATCAAACTCATCAGCAAAGGGGGTCTGGCTACTGTCAGCAGGTAAGACTTGGGTGCGTTTAGCGGGAAAACCCAGCCAGCTTAAGGGTAAATTGACGGGGAAACTCCACTGTTTTGGCGCTACAAATACCGTTGCCTGGGCAAACTGGCGCGCAAATGGGCCAACAAAATATTTATGCTCTAGTCCAGAGATAGTGGGCAAGATGATGTATTTCACCTCTCCATGCTCTACTACTAACTCTTGCACCAAATCAATACACTGCTTGGTAGGGGCAACAGGAGCATATACCAGTAATCCTCCTCGATCTAACCTAATCACGGTCATGCGAATTGGTACTACCACATAAAAAATGCCCTGTAGCTGATCGAAAGTCCAAATTGTGTTGGGTAATATTTCTCGCCGAATTGTACGTCGCTTACTGTAGGGATAGATCGGCACGTTTGCCCAAAAACGCCAATCATACTGGCTATCCTCAATCTGATTGTGACTTAACTTACTTTTTGATAGTTGACTCACTCTAACTCCCTCTTCTCTCCACCCGATGCACAAATTTTGTTTGTTTACATATTCTCGCTGAAAATTGATTTTCGGTAAATTAGGAAATTGAAATAGGAAATAGGAAATAGGAAATAGGAAAGCGATCGCTTTAACATAAAGGATCAAGGCTTATAGCTTACAGCTTTTTGACAACTCGGAACTCGCGTTAATCAACGGTTAAGACAAGTTGAGTTTTAACCAAGGATATTTTTCTAAATCCTGACGAGTCCAGCAGGAGAGTCCAGCCTGTTGAGAGATGGTTTCTACAGTTACGATCGCTTCAGGATCTTCAAAGCTAATCTCCCCTGGGTTGCCTATTTTTTCCAGTTCTTGAAGGATGATGAGATCGAGATGATTTTCTTCTTCGTTACCATCAATTACATCTTTTAAACCTTTGCGGTGCATTCTGACATAGAATTTTTTTCCTGCTAAAATTGGTAGCCATTGCAGAATCACTTCTCTGGCTTTGGTTTCAAACTCTGCCGCCGATGGAAAAGAAAAGGTTGAGGTAACAGGTACAATTCGAGAGGCTACTTTGGCTAAACTAGGATCGCTTAATACTTTACTGTTAAAGTGATCTAAAAACTCAGGAATACTATTCACTTTCATCAGCAATATATTCTCAAAATCACTCTGAAAAACTGTGCCGAATTCTTCAAATAATAAATAGGCTCTGCTAAAGCTATGTTCGTGTACGTCAATTACTATATTCCAATCAAGCATCGTATTTTTCCTGAATTTTTCTGAATTTCAAATTATATTTAAGCCAGTTCTTTCAGACTCCTTTTCCAGATAGAGCAATACTAGAAAATGTTAGGAAGTTTTTTTTACTACTACCTGTACGGGCGAACGGCCGTTCGCCCCTACCTACTACCTACTAGCCCGCTCTATTATTGTTAGCTTAATTTAAAATTTTGAGGAATTTGTGAGTTGGAGCAAGTAAAAAAACTAGAACTCCCAACTCATAAAATTGGTGCGAGTAAGCGAGATACCCTTGCAGCTAGCTTAAACCAGAATGACTTTTGCTCATAGGCATCAAGATTGACCAAGCCAGATGAGTTTAAGTCTTGTTGTAGCATGGTTTCAACGTTATGGATAAACTGAGGCTCAATCGAAAAGGTCATCACCTCAAAATTGAGAAAGAATGAGCGATTATCTAGGTTGACCGTACCTATGCCTGCCAGGTCATCATCGATTAAGATTACCTTCTGGTGCATAAATCCAGAGCAATAACGATATAGCTTAATTTTTACGGCTTGAAGCTCTGTATAGTAAGAAAAAGAACAGAGATAGGCGGTTAAATGGTCGGGGCTACTGGGTAAGATAATTCGTACATCAACACCCCGTAGGGCAGCTAGTTTGAGGGCATTGAGAACCGAGGCGTTAGGCACAAAATAGGGACTGGCAATCCAGATACGGGTTTGCGATCGCTCGATCAAACTAAGCCAAAATAAATTACAATTATCTAGCCGATCGGCAGGCCCTGTGGGTAAGATTAGTGCTGTTTGACTGTCTTCGGCTGGTTGTACTTGCCAGTCAACTTGCGGGATTTTTCTAGTTACCCAATACCAGTCTCCCAGAAAGACACTCTGCAAACATTGCACCGCTGCGCCTTGAATCTTGAGGTGAGTATCGCGCCATGAACCAAAACGAGGATTTTTGCCTAAATATTCATCGCCAATATTTAAGCCCCCCATAAAGGCTATTTTGCCATCAATAATTAAGATTTTACGATGGTTGCGAAAGTTAATTCTAAAGCGGTTGCCTTTTCTTCTGGTGCTACCAAAACCAGCAACCTCGATGCCGTTACGTTGTAGCAATTTGAGATCGGTACGAGAGAGTTTGCGCGAGCCAATTTTATCGTAGAGTAGGCTAATTTTGACCCCTTGACTAGCTTTATCGATCAGAGCCTGTAAGAACTTGTTACCAATGCGATCGCTATGAATAATATAGGATTGCAGCAAAATATAGTCTTGAGCTTGGGCAATCCCTGCTAACATTGCCTCGTAGGTTTGTTGACCATCAATTAATAGTTCGAGCTTATTGGCTGTAGTAAAGGGTAGGAAAGTAAATACCTCCACCAGTTTTTCCATGTCTGACAATTTAGCTGGCAAGAGGGCTTTATAGTCTAAAATTGCGCCGTATGCCTGACTGACTAGTTTATGTTTCTCTAAATAAGCATTCTGTAAAGCGGTGGCATATTCCTGAAACTCGTTCTTGCCTAAAATCCAATACAGAGGAATCGCTACCCAAGGAAAAGTAATCGCTGAAATTCCCCAGGCGATCGCTCCACGGGATGAACGCACCACCATTACTGCATGGGCAGCCGTAATAATTCCTAACCCATGGGCAATTATTGTCGCCAGGCTATAGATGGAAACCAGATTAATCCCTAGCAGCATATATTTTAGAGCAATCTAAAGACAAAACTCGACTAATAAAGGATTATGGTCTGAAGAAGTAATCGTATCAATTACTTTAGCACCAGTAGTTTTCTGTTCAAGTCCGCGATAAAAAATGTAATCTAAAGGAGGAGAGAGCAAAAAGCGTTTAATCTTTTGCGCTTCCAGAAAGGGAAATTTAACGGGAGTCAAACCCAATCCAGCGGTCATTTGTAATAAAATTAGCCAGCGCGATCGATTCCAGGTATTGAAATCTCCTGAAAAGATTACTGCCCCTGGATGTTGCCCGATAATTGTCTCGATCGCTTGTAATTGTGCTTGAAATTTGCTGGTTTCGACAAAATTAATCAAGTGGGTATTAACTGCCAAGAGAGTACCTGAACCGTTACCCAAAGAATATTCGACAAACAGAGAAACCTTGGGAGTATTAGTTACGGGTTCTTGGTGTTGGGTAATTATTGCTTGACTCTTAAGGCGATCGCTTTTAGTCGCCGTCAGAACTCCTGAATAACTGTTATCTAAGGTATCAATTAGGTTAGGGGCAAAACTCCAACCCATTGATGCCAGTTCGGGAATTTGCTGTTTGAGCGCACAAAGACGTACTTCTTGCAGAAAGATTTGATCTGGCTGATGCTGTTCGACTATGGTGAGAAAATCATCGCTCCAGACGCGATTATGATTGTTTTTGGCAATATTCCAACTTAAAACCTTGATTGAATTGGAATTTGAACCGACTGGACGAGGATGAGGATGAGTGCGATCGATCGTGCCTTGTGCAACCTTAGCAAACCGATGAGTAGGGCTAAGTTGCTTCAGACATGATAGTGGGCTTTGTTCTTGTAACTCGAACATTAATTATGGGTTGTTTAACTTAAAGCTAGTCTAACATCCTCACAAGTTCCTCAAAGTATTAATCTACAACAGAACTATCAACTTTAAAGCATTACAGATGATGTCAATGCTCGAAAGTTAGAATTCAACAGTGAGCAATGATCGCTGATCACTGATCGTTGAAAAGAGGTCTTAAACCTGATTAATCAATTGTTCAATGTTCAATGTTCACTGCTCATTGATAAAGGGAGAAGTAGAATTTATGGTCGTCACAGCAGATCGTCGCAGCAGAACCATACAAGATAAACAAAAAGCTTTGATTCTCTGGTTTGAAGATGTGGGTATGTCAGATGTTGCTCTTGTGGGTGGAAAAAATGCCTCGTTGGGGGAAATGATTCAGCAGTTAACACCTCAAGGAATTAACGTACCAGGAGGTTTTGCGACTACTGCCTATGCCTATCGCTACTTCATCGAACAGGCAGGATTAGAAACCAAGCTGCGTCAGCTATTTGCCGATCTAGACGTAGAAAATTTAGACAGCTTGCGATCGCGTGGTCAACAAGCCAGAGCATTAATTCTCAATACCCCATTTCCCCCAGAATTAGATACAGCGATTACCGCAGCCTACAGCCAGCTATGTGAGCAATACAAAATCGACTTTTCCTACTGTGACCAATTTACAGGAGCAGAAAAAGAAGTTTGCAAACAGTATACCTATAATGTGGATGTAGCAGTTCGTTCCTCTGCCACGGCTGAAGATTTACCCGACGCTAGTTTTGCAGGACAGCAAGAAACCTATCTCAACGTTCACGATCTTCAGTGCGTCCTCGAAGCCTGTCACAAATGCTTTGCTTCTCTATATACTGACCGCGCTATTTCCTACCGCACAATTAGAGGCTTCGATCATTTTGAAGTAGCTCTTTCTGTTGGTGTGCAAAAGATGGTGCGTTCAGATTTGGCAACTTCTGGTGTCATGTTCTCGATTGATACGGAAACAGGTTTTAAAGATGCAGCGTTAATTACTGCGGCATACGGTTTGGGAGAAAATGTTGTTCAGGGTGCAGTAAATCCTGATGAATATATTGTTTTTAAACCAACCCTCAAACAAGGCTATCGTCCCATTCTGGATCGGCGTCTTGGTAGTAAAGAAATTAAGCTGGTGTACGACGTAGGCGGTAGTAAACTAACCAAAAACGTACCCACATCTCACTTACAAAGAGCTAAATATGCACTCAATGAGGCTGAAATTCTGCAATTAGCTCAATGGGCTTGTCAGATCGAAGATCATTATTCCCAGGTGCGTAATGTTTACACGCCAATGGATATCGAGTGGGCAAAAGATGGGCTAACAGGAGAATTATTTATTGTTCAAGCCCGCCCCGAAACCGTCCAATCCCAGAAAACGAACAATGTATTGCAGACATATAAATTGAACGTGGGGTCGTTTCAGGAAAGGGCGTTTCACGAAACGCCCCTACTAACCACAGGCAGATCGGTGGGGGAAAAAATTGGTGCAGGCGTTGCCAGAATTATTTTAAATGCCAGTGATATCGACCAGTTTCAACCAGGAGAAGTATTAGTTACCAATAAAACCGATCCCGACTGGGAACCGATCATGAAACAAGCCAGTGCGATCGTCACTAACCAGGGTGGTAGAACCTGTCATGCTGCCATCATTGCCCGTGAAATGGGTATCCCTGCGATCGTCGGCTGTGGTAATGCGACTAATAAGATTCAAACAGGACAGGATGTCACCGTATCTTGCGCTGACGGCGAACAAGGTAAAGTTTACGCTGGTTTAATTCCGTTTACTGTGGAATCAATTCAGCTAGATCATCTGCCTCAAACCAAAACCCAAATTCTCATGAACGTAGGCGATCCTGAATCAGCCTTTGGGTTGTCAGCTTTGCCCTGTGACGGTGTGGGTTTGACAAGGCTTGAGTTTATAATTGCCAACCAAATTAAAATTCATCCTTTAGCTTTAATTAAATTTGACCAGCTCAAAGATCCTGCCGAAAAAATGGCGATTGTTCGTCAAACAATTCACTATCCCAACAAGCCTGATTTCTTTGTCGATAAACTAACGCGGGGTATTGCTACCATCGCCGCAGCATTCTATCCCAAGCCTGTAATTGTGAGGATGTCAGACTTCAAGAGTAACGAATATGCGAATCTGTTGGGTGGAAAGCAGTTTGAACCCCAAGAAGAAAATCCGATGTTGGGCTGGCGGGGTGCAAGTCGCTATTACGATCCCCAGTATCGTGCTGCTTTTGCGCTCGAATGTCAGGCATTCAAGCGGGTGCGAGATGATATGGGCTTAACTAACGTCATTCCCATGATCCCCTTCTGTCGTACTCCCGATGAAGGACGTAAAGTGCTAGAAGAAATGGCTAAACACGGACTAGTGAAAGGTGAAAATGGCTTGCAAGTATACGTCATGTGCGAAATTCCTAGCAACGTTATGCTGGCTGCCGAATTTAGCGAAGTCTTTGATGGTTTTTCGATCGGCTCAAATGATCTAACTCAGCTCACTTTGGGACTCGATCGCGATTCAGCTTTGGTGGCACATCTATTTGACGAACGTAACCCTGCTGTAAGAGCCATGCTGACTATGGCGATCGAGATCGCCAAACTGAAAGGACGTAAAATTGGCATCTGCGGTCAAGCACCCAGCGATTATCCCGAATTTGCCGAATTTTTAGTCACGCAGGGAATTGATTCTATCAGTCTCAATCCCGATTCGATACTTAAAACTAGGTTAAAAATAGCCGAAGTTGAAGGAAATATTAATTAGTTGGCATTGGTTGCTAGAAGTCAGCATTTGACTCTTATCTACTAACTACTAACTACTTACAAACAAGGAGTTGCCGCTCATGATTAACAAAATTCTGATAGCAGTAGACCGTTCTCAAAACAGCAAGTCTGTCTTTAGCACAGCAGTATCTTGGGCAAAAATAACAGGGGCAAAGTTAATGTTGCTCCACGTTTTATCTGTCAAAGAAGAGGATCATCCTCTCGCCCCAGCTTATACTTACTATCCCATTGTGGAAAACCGCAATTATGAAACATATCAAAAAGAATATGCTAAGTACGAACAACATGGAATTGAATTTCTTAGAAATCTGACTAGAGAAGCAACAGCAGCAGGAGTCCAAACTGAATTTACTCAGTTGGGAGGAAATCCAGGACGAATGATTTGCGAATTGGCAAGCAGTTGGTCAGCAGATTTAATTCTCATTGGCAGTCGGGGACTAACAGGCTTGAAAGAAATGTTTCTCGGCAGCGTAAGCAACTATGTAACCCATCACGCACCCTGCTCAGTTTTGATTATTCGTGCTGACATTAATTCTAATTCTCAATCTAACCAAACTTTTTCAGATGAAGAAGCAGCAGATATTCAGTTAAGAAGAGGTGTTCTAATGATTAACAAAATTTTAGTAGCAGTAGATTATTCTCAAGCAAATCAATTGGTTTTTGATTCGGCAGCATCTTTAGCAAAAACTGTGGGAGCAGACTTAATGCTACTCAATGTTTTAGCTGAAGACGAACCAAGTTATCCCGTCATATCTAACTATGACTATTATCCAGTTTTAGATAGTTACGATTACGAATTATCTAAGAAAAAATTTGCTGATTATAAACAACAAATAATTAATTTCTGGTCAGCAAAAGTAAAAGAAGCCACCGCAGCAGGAATCAACACTGAATTTACGCAGTTAACTGGTAATCCAGGACGGGCGATTTGCGAATTAGCAAGTACTTGGTCAGCAGATTTGATTCTCATTGGCAGTCGGGGACTAACAGGCTTGAAAGAAATGTTTCTCGGTAGCGTCAGTAATTATGTGACTCATCATGCACCCTGTTCAGTTCTAATCGTCCGAACTCCCCTTGATTCTAAATTTGCTCAAGCAATGGCTAAATCAACAAAAGCAGATCCAAAGCAAAAACTTCAGACTTTTAAACAGTAAATAATGTTCGTTGATATCTGGTTTACTTCTTAATTTACCGTTAGCAAAGGTTAGTAAAATGTTCAAGAAAATTTTAGTGGCAATTGATTATTCAGCAGGCAGCAAACAAGTTTTTGAGACAGCTTTATCTTTAGCCAAAACCAACCAAGGAAATTTGATTTTATTGCATGTTTTGTCTGTTGATGAAGTCGATCCGACCATGCCTCCCTATCTAATACGCCATAAAGATCGTTGTATTCATGTCGATTCTTGGATCATGCGCCAAGCAAACGAAATATACGACCAAGAATGCTTTAATTTTCAACAAAAAGGCATCAAGTTATTGCGTTCTTTTACCGAAAAAGCGATCGCAGCAGGAGTCTCAACTGAATTTAGTCAGATTACAGGACATCCCAGTTCGACTATCTGTGAGTTCGCCCATTCTTGCCACGCGGATGTAATAGTCATGGGTAAACGAGGGCATCAAGGCTTAAAATCAATGTTTTTGGGTAGTGTCAGTAACTATGTCATCCATCATTCTCCTTGCTCGATCTTACTTGCTCAGGCTCCTGTTTTAGAAAATTCAACCTTACCAAAAGGCATTAAAAATCAAATTTATGCCTGATTTTATTTCCCTAACCTAGGAAAATCAAGTTATGACTATCAAACTTATTCCCCATAAACCAGACCATATAATCGGTTTAGAAATTGATGGCTGGATCGACGCAGAAGATCTCGATCGCATCGTCGAGCTGATTGAAAAAAGGCTCAATACTGGTGAGAAGTTAAGAATTTATGCTGAGATCAATAATTGGTCAGGAATGTCTTTGGTCGCTTTTATTAAAGACCTCAAATTCAGCTTGCAACATTTAAAAGATTTTGAAAAAGAAGCGATCGTAAGCGATCATCGATGGCTAGAAGGTTTAGCTGCACTAGGCAATACTCTATTTTCAAGTATTGAGGTCAAACATTTTACCCCAGATGAAACAGAGCAAGCTTTGAAGTGGGTTAGTAGTTAGTCACTATAGCCGTACAAAATTAGATTAGGACATTAAGAGTAATTGACTCGTAAGTAGAAAATAGGAAGTAGTATTTCAAAGATATCCTAATATTTTTACGTAGGGCTATAATAGCTAGCTTAACCAATCAATTGTTTTAACCCGAACTGAGGTTAATTATTCTGCTAAGAAATCTTGCTTGAATTGTTGTCTGGTCAGAGGATATTCTAAAATCAATCCTTCTCCTCCTAAAGGATAGTTATCGTTGAGGGGTTTTCCCGCAATAGACAAAAACACTGGTGCTTGAGGATTGATGCTGGTAGCAGTGTAAAGAATTTGAGCTACTCGATAAATCATCGAACTACTACCGCCACCTTGAGCAAATTCTGGAGATAAATCTACATATATACCTTGTTTGTTGGTATGTAAATTGAGTAACCGTGTTTGCTGAGGAATTGTCGTAGTAGGATCGAAAGTTGGAGACTGAGCTAATAATTTTTCCAGTGCTTGCTTGAGGGCAATCTCAGGAGAAGCCACACGAGTTTGAATGGTTTCTGGGATCAAGCGAATATGATTATCGACTATTTCTAATCGATACATCTGAGGACTAAACTTTGCTGCTTGTATTTCCTCTACAGCAGGTGATTTGATTGAAGTTGGCAGAATTACTTTGGTCAACGCCCGCAGAACAGTAATTTGAGCTACTCCAATTAATAACAGAGAAAATCCTATTAGTATTGGTGTTAAATTAAATGATCTATCATGTACTTTCATCGTTTAGACCTCAGACTTCTGAAGTTCACAACTTCCTCACTATTCATGGCGATCAGATGAGGCGATCTGATTGCTATGTGCTAGCTTCTGACAAAGTTGGCTGTATTTACTTTCGGCATAGTGATCGTTAAAACTCCATCAATCAATTCAGCTCTAACGTAGTTTACTTGAACTGATTTTGGCAGGGGAACACTACAGTCAAGCTGCCCATAGTGAAGTTGAGAAGGAATTAATTCTTGTTCAGTTGAGGACTTGTGATGGTTATGAAGTCCCGAAATTGAAATTAATTCTGGATCGGCGCTGATGTTTAGGTGTTTGATTTCAACCCCAGGGATTTCTGCCTTGAGAATTAAATCTTTTTCAGTCTCATTCAACTCAATCGCTGGACACCAAGTTTTACTAGCTTCTTCCATTACACTCATCTCCTACTCTTAATCTAAGTAATTTATCAAATTAATTTTGCTTTGGTATTGATAGGTTAGCAATAAAGTTTGAAGAATTTGTGAAGACAAAAATACTAAATTTCTCTCAGTAATTTAAAATCAATCTTGTAAACATTTTTCACAAATTACACTACGATACATTTCGCCTAAATGAGCAATGACATCAATTAGAGTGAGGCGAAAGTCACTAAGATAGTCAATATGCAGTCCTTCAAATCTTAGTTGGCGTTCTAAGTTTTCAATTAATTCTAGGTGAATCTCGACAACTTTATTCATTGGTAAGTTGACAAAGAAAGCTTCTTCTACAAAACGATCTATTAAACTATTCGTATTGTTTTCAGGAGAAAAATAATCAAAGAGAATTTGAGAGTAGATTAATTTTAGCCTTTCTAGTAATTGTTTTTGATCGCAAACAGACAGATGTTTAAAAAATCCTTGGGAATCTCGGTTGAAGTAGACATCTGAATATTCTAATCGTTCATTTAGCTTAGAATTTAAACGATTTTGCTGCTGTTGATGTCTTTCAATTTGTGATTCATTGATAGTTCTATGCATGAACTTAGCTTTTCCTCCAGGATTTTAAACATGAATAATTGCTAACTTGCTAAGACAGGTTTTTTCAATCTAGAAAAGCTAGTTGATAAATTAATAATTTTGAAAGCTGACTGATGTTTTGTGTCTTTGAGCATTTCTACATTTGGCATTTCTGCCCAGCAGTGTCGGCAGAACCAATACTCGCGATTATTACCAAAATGATGTAGTAATGGTGTGGAGCAACAAGGACAGCTATTTGAGTTTTCCATAATTATTTAAACCAAGTTTTTTACAAAAGTATTAAGTGTATTTGATATTTATTTGATATTTAATTATGAAAATACTAGATTATAAGTAGAATTGAAGTAATAACAGAGTATCTTATAAGTCTGTTGAGTCAATTTTGGGCTAGTAATTAGGCGGCATAATTTTTCCTCGCTTCAATCTGATCTAAATAATAGTTTTTAAATTTGAAGAATTTGTGAGGATCTTCAATCAAACCTCAAAAATATTAATTATTTGTAGTAAAGATTTATGACAACTATAAAATAATGAGTATTCCAATAAAATTATTGAGTATTACAATAAATTTTGACTTGCCGACTTTTTCCGCCTCACAACTCCCGACTTTTTCCGACAGACAAACTACGGGAATTTACTTAAGCTAAATTTCAAGTAAGTAAAACAGAGTTTTTGAGGAAATAGTCAGCAATAAGTCTATGTATCAACCAGCAATCGATTTAGCGGGAGAAGTTTGTTTTCGTCCTAATTTTTTTCAGACCAAAGTTAGGATTAATTATTTAATCGAGCGATATTTAAGTTGTCAAAAATTAGGCGATCGCCTAGAGGATTTACCCCAGCAGTTTCTCAATCCACAACCCCGTAAATGGTCTAACATCAATTGGCAAGATATCCATCCAGAACAAGTTATTGGTCTAGAATTGGATATTTTTTTGTCGATTATTAAAGGTGCGTTGGACACGGAAGCACCCATCAGAGAATATACCCAAACTAGTAGACAGTATCTTGAACCAATTCATCCCAGTATGGCGCGGTTAGTGGGGGGAATAGTCGCAGATGATGGCACAATCATTGAATTAGGCTTGTGGGAAAAAGAAGAGCGTCAACACACTCCAGCTTTAACCAAGCTCTATCAAATGCTAGCAACTGAATCAATTACCCCTCAAGTACAAACTGCCAAAAGCTATCAAGCCTGGACAAATCCCTACCAAGATTTATATCAACACGGTTTACATCGGGTGATCACAGAATATGGTGCAGCCTGTTTATACCTGTGGCTGATGTCTCACACAACAGGAACAACCCAACAAGTCTTGAGTGAATTGTTACAGGACGAAGTTAATCACCTGGCAAAATTCTGGGGAATGGGAATGTGGCTCTATCCCGATGGTACAGAACAGTTAATTTGCTATCTTCTTAGCCAAATTCATACTATCTTGCCTGTATCCTATGAATCAACAATTAAATCTCCAGCGGAGATCAAATCTACGTTTCAACGTATGATGTCTATTTTAAATTGGCAATCTTGGTCAGTCTTATGTCGAGGCGAATTGATTTACACTTTTATTTGGGTTTTAAAACGAATGTGGTATTGGAGTAGTCAATTAACTCCAGAATATTTGCACTCGTGCTGTGCGACTCCAGATTTTTTCGGGAACAATAGTGTTGAATACAATCAGCCTAAAGTAATCATTTTCTAAGTAGCAACTTCTTATTTAGTTTAATCGTCCTTAACTTAAAATAATTTCTATGACAGCTCAATTAGTAACTAATCTATTAACCCAAACTAACCAAACTAACCAAGCTAAATTGCCGAACCACGTTGCTGTAATTATGGATGGTAATGGTCGCTGGGCAACACAAAGGGGTTTACCGCGCATTGAAGGACATCGCAGGGGTGCTAATGCCCTGAAGGAGATGTTGCGTTACTGTAAAGATCTAGGGGTAAAAACTTTAACTGCTTATGCTTTTTCGACGGAAAATTGGGGTCGCCCCACAGGAGAAGTTAACTTCTTGATGAGCTTATTTGAAAGGCTGTTGCAGAAAGAATTAAAGGAGATGGAAGCAGAAGAAGTCTGCATTAATTTTATTGGAGATTTAACGCCTTTACCCTCTTCCCTACAACAGGAAATGTATCGCTCAATGGAGCGGACAAAAAATAATCAAGGCGTATTTTTTAATGTGGCAATCAACTACGGTAGTCGTCACGAAATGATTCATGCCTGCAAAGCGATCGCTGAAAAAGTCCAGCAGGGTGAACTATCTGCCGACTCTATTAATGACCAAATTATCTCTCAACATCTCTATACTGCTGCTAGTCCCGACCCCGATCTCTTGATTCGTACCAGTGGGGAAATGCGCTTGAGTAACTTCATGCTGTGGCAGCTAGCCTACACTGAAATCTATGTGACCGATACTCTCTGGCCAGATTTTAATCATGAGCAGTTTGATCGAGCTATAGTCGCTTTTCAACAGCGCGATCGCCGTTTTGGTCAAGTCAAGTAGTTACTCTAGAAAAATGCGATCGCTCATCGTCTTCTAGCTAAAAATGTTCGGTTTTGCGTAAACAAACTGTAACTCCGAACTTGCGTTATCAGAGGATTGGCTTTCTGCATTCGGCTGAGGTACCCCAATCTTGAAATCTTAACGTTTTAACGAATAAGTGCTTCGTCATGGTGATGCTGGCGTAAATGCTCCCCTAAAGAGTTATGATCCCAATCATTAGTTAAGTCTCTAAATGAGGCATGTACGTGGTTGGATTCTACTTCACTGGAGACGCCAAAAGTGTCTGACTGTAACAGCTCAATCAAATAGCGATCGCTCTGAATACGAAAATAAAGAGCCGCTCGATCATCTTTCTTATTACCAAACCACCAAACGCGTGAGTTAGCTAAGTTGGCCTTAAAGTCATCTATATTGATATTTTGGCTTGCCTGTAATTGTAAAAACTCCAGGGCAAATTCATAAAGTAAGTCTTGTTGCAGAGGACTTAAATTGGCAACGGCGATGCCCACCTTCTCATTCTTTAGATAACTTGAGGCGTCTAGCGGAACATCTGTACCGCCAGCTAAAACAACATCGGGCAACGCTGACCACTTGCCAGGCTTGAGAGTTGAAGCATCTAAAGCATTTAAGAATGAACGGGCTAGCCAAGCTTCGCGATTGAGCGATTGCTGACCTTCTTCCTGGTACCATCGAGGATAGGCAGTCTGCCCTTCTGCTGTTTTTGGACTTGCTGGAACGATCATTGGACTAGAACCAAAAAACATTGGTGAAGTCCCTACCTTATGCTGCGAACCTTCACCCCCAAAAGTCAGATTCAAACTAAGATGATGACCTTCAAAGCGTAGCCCCCAGGGGTGCATGGAGGCAGGCTGCCCAAAGAAAGCGATATAGTAATCAGGAGCAGCGCGCTTTGGCGGTGGCGTCCATTCAGGAACCAAAGGACTCCCCACTGTGGGATATTTCTTAGGATCAGCGCGATGGGCATTTTCCATCTCTTCGACAAGCCATTCGCGATTCATTGTTTGAATAGCTCTCGAATAGCCAGAACCACTAAAGCTTTTCATCAACAGGTTGTTTAACGCTATTTTTTGCGTTGAATTGAGCGCTGACATTTTTAAGCCGACAAACTCGTCTTTACATCGGGCGAGTACATAACAAAAGGATCGGGTGCGAAAGGGATTATCAAAGGGAACAACTACAGCGGCGCGTTGGGTTTTGTCAAGCGTTGCTAAAAAACTTTTAATTGATTCGCTAAGTTCTAGATAACGCACATCTTGAAGCGATTGTCTTAGTGCCAGATTAGAATTATTGAAAACGCTACGAGTTTTTGGAAGAACAGTTGACTGAGAACTAGTGTCAATAGCTTGCTGGGCAGAATAGCTAGAGCGGTTGAACTGTTCTTCTAATCGATCACTACCAATCATTGATAGCACAGCGGTTAAGCAAAGTAGAGCAGTCAATTTTGGGAAAAGCTTTTTTTTCATTGGTGCAGCCAACCTTTCATAAATTTTATGTTGGAATTATCTCATCACTATGCACTCGTTAAAATGACTCAGGAAAATGTTAGGTTAAACATAATTCACTACGTATATCATGATCTTTGTGCCAAGGCAAACAAAAGCATGAATTAAGAAATATGTGGTATTACCTAAATATAGACAAATGAAAGGCATTATATACTAGCCAAAATCGCCGAATGTATCGTCAAGAATGAGAAAGTAGGAAAAATTGAATCGCCGTTTTGGTCAAGTCAAGTAGTTACTATAGGAAAATGCGATCGCTTCACCATAACTTCATTGCTTTTTTGCCTCATCATAAATTGCTCTTGCAGTTTCCACTTGCTGAAAATTATCCGTTGACCAATCACAAAGAGCTTTCAATACTTCATTGAGCGTTTCACCCAGCGGAGTCAAAGAATACTCCACCATTGGCGGTACAACAGGATATACCTGGCGATGCACTAGCCCATTTCGTTCCAAATCTCTCAGTGTCCGAGTCAGCATTCGCTGTGAGATATTGCCGATTTCCCTTTGCATTTCTCCATAACGTTTTGTCCCGTGAGAAAGAATATACAAAGCTGCAACAACCCACTTATCCGCGACCAAATCGAGAGTCTGACGCAGATAAGGATGTGAATCTAAAACATTATTTGAGCCTTTGATAGTCATAGCTGGGAAGTTTATACATACAAATATGTATGTATAGCATTTTTATGTACGTACTTGCGCTTTTAACTGTTAAGAATCGATAATCAAAACATTCAATCATTTGCAAAACACAAAATACAAAACCGATAGGAGAAGGAAATGAGTAGTATCTTCACAGCGGAAAACTCAGCATTGTTATTAATCGATCACCAGATTGGCACAATGAAATTGATCCACAACATACCTCTAGAAGTGGTTAAACGAAATACTCTAGCTCTGGCAAAGACAGCGAAAATTCTCAACATTCCCGTGATTCTTACTAGTAGTCAAGAAGAAAATATTCAGGGTGCGCTCTTACCAGAATTAGCTGAGATTCTGCCAGCAGCTTTTGAAACTCGCATCAAACGCGCAGGTATTGTCAACGCTTGGAATGATCCAAACTTCAAAGCAGCCGTTGAAGCCACAAGACGCAAAAATTTGATTATGGCGGGAGTGACTACCGATGTTTGTTTAGTTTTCCCTGCAATCAGTGCGTGCCAAGAGGGCTATCAAGTTCAAGCTGTAATGGATGCGTCAGGATCACCTTTTGAGCTTTCAGAAGAAATGTCGAGACGACGCATGGAGCGCGAAGGCGTAGTGCTAACGGCAACCAATACAATGATGGCGGAATTAGCACAAGATTGGAGTCGATCCGAAGGTGCGCAATTACAACAAATCTTGTTTCAAGATGTGTTGCCACAAATTGCCTAAAGTTACAAATATATTAAAAGTAAGAAAAATGAGCGATCGCGTTAAAGCCCAAAAAATTATCGAAAGTTCAGGTAATTCCCTACGGATGCAGCTTTATGTTGTAACTTCCATCGCCAAGAACTTAGATTCTGTCAAGCAAAATCTCGTTGAGCATCGAGCCTACTTAAGAGAATTAGAAAACCGCAATGTATTATTTGGCGCAGGGCCACTTTGGACGGATGACGGTCAATATTTTGAAGGAGATGGCTTGTTGATCTACAGAGCCAGTTCAGTCGAAGAAGCCCAAAGTATTGCCCAGGCCGATCCTATGCATAGCAGTGGCGCTCGTACTTTTACTATTCGTCCTTGGTTGCTTAATGACGGTAAGATTACTGTCCAAGTTACCCTGTCAGAGCCTCAGCGAGCTTTGATGTAGTGGAAGCAAAGCAAATTAAGAGGAGTTATTATGACGAAGATTTCGACCATCTTTCAAGTGCTAACACTGATTGCCTTGAGTTTGTATTCAGGCGCTTTGTTATTTATTGCTGTTGCTGTCGTTAACTTTTGGCAGGCAGCACAACCCAGTATGTTCTTATCATGGATGAACGAGAACTTTTTTCGATTTCCAACTATCATGATTCCCTTAAATATGGTGTCATTATTAATGCTGATTGTAGCCTTAGCGACAGCATGGAAGTCATCCCCTAGCAGCCGATTGCCGTTAATTTTAGGCTTAATTTCTCTGTTTATCTGTACAATTACTTTTCCCATTTACTTCGCTGGTGCAAATGCAGAGTTTTTGAGTCAGACTATGGATCTTGGTGACATCTCGGAAAAAATAGTAATTTGGTCAAACTGGCATTGGTTCAGAACTGGACTGGCAATTCTATCCATTGTTTTTGTGAGTTGGGCGCTACTAAATCAGGGTAATGAAGTCGCTAAAGCCTAATAATAATTCTGCAAATTTTTCAATGATCGTGTTGACTTTTAAGCGTAAAAAGCGATCGCGTTAAGTTAAGTTAGGATGATTCAGTCAAAATTACAATAGGTAAGTTACAAATGGGCTATGTTCAAGAACTTCGCTCACTAGTTGGGCATCGTCCCTTAATTATTCCTGGAGCTGCTGTTCTGATTGTCAATCAACAAGGTGATCTGTTGCTTCAGCACCGTAAAGATAATCAGCTTCTCAAAAGTAATAAGAAACTTAGTAGTAGCGCGTCTAGGCTAAAATATTGGGTTCATTTAAGTAGCGTGGGCATTGCCCACACTACTACTATTGATGGAATATGGATTTGAAAATTAATTGGGTGGACGGCATTAGTTATTTTGTCACTGTCGAGAAATACCAGAAGATATGGCGAATTACACCGTGAAATTGGGGGAGTGTCGCAAAAAATGTTAACTCAAACCCTGCGCAATCTGGAAAACAGTGGACTGATTCATCGCCAGGTTTATCCAGTTGTACCGCCAATGGTGGAATATTCTTTGACTCCCCTAGGAAAAACACTTGTCAAACCACTTAAAACCCTTTGCAATTGGGCTTCAGAGCATTTACACGAAGTGGAACTTGCCAGAGCAGAAGCAATTGATAGCAAAAAACTTGATTGAGTTATAACCATCTTTTACCTGGTGGGATTGTTATTTTAGGTAACCTAACTAAGTTCAGTAACTAATAAAATTTTCAACAATAGCTAATTACTATAGTTACTGTTGAAATACTTCTGATCTTGCTAATTTGGAATTAATCAAAGAAGATTCTTTTAACTGTAATTTTTCTAGCTAAATTCGATTAATGCCTAACCTAAACTATTTTTGGCTTAACCGAAAAATAAAATATTGTGTCATTTATGTTATTATTGATATTGATTATTAATAATAAGCGTCAATTTAAACAGTTTTTTGTATATCTGATTAAATAATTTAAATTAAATTTACTCTCAATTGAGATTAGTTATTAATATTTAAATTTAAAACTTTCTTTCTGTTCTTGAAGTTTACTTTGCAAGAAAAAGTTCTTGTGCCTGCCAATAGTCTTTAACATAGTACAGCTAATTTATACAACTAAAATTTAAAATTAATGACTAATAAAACTTTAAATTTATTGTTATCATTTGCTAACGAAAATAGACAATTAAAAAAATTTCATCTTAATGAAAAGCAGCAGCAACTTTTACCATCAGTAGAGGATCTTAAATTCTTCCAAGAACATGGTTGGTTTGTTACCCCCAAAATCCTTGCCGAAGATTTGATTGATGCTTTATTTATTGCCAGTGAAGAATTATATAGTGGCAACAAAGATGCGGAAATACCGATCGCAGGTTGTAGAAATTGGCAGCCAGGAGATCGCTCAGCAGTACGTAACAATGAATATATTTCTTTCCAAAATCTAGCTTTTAGGCAACTATCTTTACAACCAATCATTGGCGCGATCGCAGCTAGGTTAATGAATACCGATACAGTCAGATATTTCCAAGATCAATTAGTCAGTAAAGAACCTAATCAGCCAAATACGACAAAAGTTGGCTGGCATACAGATTGTTCTTATCATTCAAATTGCACTTCTAATAAATTACTAACAGCTTGGATTCCTCTTCATGATGTTACCGAAGAACAAGGCCCTTTAGTAGTGATCGATCGCAGTCATAAATGGTCAAAAACCGATCAAATGCGAGGTTTTAACTATGATAACCATGCAGAAATTGAGCGAGAATTTAAGCAGCAAGGACAAGAATTTCACAAAATTCCCATAATACTCAAAAAAGGACAAATTAGTTTTCATCATTCCTCCTTGATTCATGGCAGCTATGAAAATCGCAGTAAAATCATGCGTAGGGTAGTAGTAATGAACGTCCAAGATGGTGAAAATCGCTATCAAACCTTTTGGAACAATGGCAAACAAATCCATCACTTTTTAGATAGTTTATGTCGTAAACAAGCCAATGGACTCCCTGACTATACCGATCCTGCGATTTTTCCCATAATTTGGTCAGAAAAATGAACAGATCCAACTCCTATATCTGAGCTGATAATATTTAAAAAAATTAAACACTTATAGCGATCGCCATAAGTGTTTAAGCAGTATGCAGTATATGTTGGAGAAATACAATCTCAATCAAGCTTTATTTGATATTTATTTGACGTTTAACCTTTAGTTTTATCTGTGCGAACAGGAATAGGAATTAATTCTTCTTGCTCAACGATAGAAGGCTTTTGTTCTGTAATAACTGTGACTGCTATTAAACAGATTAACAATAGGGAAGTTAGAAACATGATTATTTATTCTCGTTGAATTTTGGTGGTAGGTTTAGATTCATTGACTCATTGCTGTCTTAAAAATAAAGCGCCCCTTCTAAACTAGAGAGACGCTTTATGCTCAACTATTGATTATCTTGTTACCTGTGTCTCAAGTTTCGGTATTAACCGTTGATAGCAGGAGCAGTTAGTGCTACAGGAGCAGAGTCACCACTAGCAAGGTCAAGAGGGAAGTTGTGTGCATTACGTTCGTGCATTACTTCAAAACCTAGGTTAGCTCTGTTTAAGATGTCTGCCCAAGTGTTGACTACACGTCCTTGTGAATCCATTACCGACT